>OKVT01000006.1_pt1 | contig 380910 bp, 304 predicted proteins | sample 1606951 | NCBI WGS metagenome assembly OKVT01 (sample SAMN03281019, study PRJEB24777) | human gut metagenome | isolation source: fecal sample PR141 from 1 month old male Chinese infant, vaginal delivered... | place: Singapore | collected 2005-11-08
ATTCTCCACGGCGCTCAACGAAGTGGTTTCATTGATTCGCCAGCGTCGTTTTACGCTGGCTCTGGGCTATGGAATAGCAACCGTCGCGGTGCCTCTCATTTGCGTGGCCACCGGTTTCGGCATTGCGTTGCTTGCCAATCCGGCGTAATTTTCACGTTACACGGACGGTCGCTGAGTAACGTGAAAGAAATCTGAGCGCAACTGCCATCAAGGCCGCCAGTCCGGATGCAACGCTGGTGATTGCATTCGACCAGACCAAGCCGCTGCTGAAGGCCTTCGCCTCCGCGGGAGTCGACACTAAGAAGCTGTATTTCGTTGACGGCAACACTTCCGACTATTCGAGTGAGCTTGACGCCGGCCTGTTGGAAGGTTCGAAGGGCACCATTCCTGGCGTCAACCCGTCTGACGATTTCATCAAGCGTCTCGAATCCACCGGTGTGGATCTGAAAAACACCACCACGTATGGTGCTGAAACCTACGATGGCATTATTCTGGCGGCTCTCGCTGCGCAGAAGGGCGGCAGTGCTGACGGCAAGACCATTCAGGCCAATATTCCATCGATGCGGTATCGAATGCAGCGCAAAAGTGGCCCATGAATGTGATTTCAAGAGGGTATCATGAAAATCACATGATGGAAATAAAGTTAGGGGTGTCCCCGTCAAGCGATATACACACCGGACTGTCGAACAGGTTCGAGAGAATGTAAATGAATGTAATATTTCGTGGTAAGCACGTGAACATACAACGATAGAACAGTGATGACGGGGAAGGTGCGATCATGGTCGGCATGCGCGATGTGGCGAAGAAGGCCGGGGTCCGTCTCGCTGGTGGTGAACGGCAACGGGTACGTGTCTGATGACATGCGCGAACGTGTGCGCAAAGCCATGCAACTGCTCAATTATGTGCCGAACGAGCTTGCCCGCAATCTGTATCATGATCGTACGAATCTGGTCGGCGTCATCGTGCCCACCATCCGCCACCCGTTCTTTGCAACGTTTACCGCACGCAGCATGCGCTCGCTGCGCAAGGATTACGCACTATGCTGTGCTCTACCGCAGATGAGACGGATGGCGAAATCCAGTATGTCGACATGTTGCGTCGGCACATGATGGACGGCATCGTCATGTGTGCTCACACTTCGCATCCCGGCGATTATTGGACGTCGATTCATCGCCCGATCGTCGCGTTCGACCGTGTGCTTGGAGACGGTATTTCGTCGATCGGATCCGACCACGAGCAGGGTGGGCGATTGATTGCGCAGATGCTGATCCGCAATGGTGCTAAACATGTGGTGATGATTGGCGGTCCGCGAGATCAATTCTTCGATTTGGCTGCGCGCGGAGAAGTCGAGGAAGGACCGTTCGATTTGGGAAAGACCACGTTCCCGACGGTGCGCTATTGCCTCACGTTGGAACGGGAATTGACCTCCGCAGGCGTGAAATACGAGTATGTTGAAGCTGGCGAAGTGATGGATTTTGCCGGCTATCATCGTGCGGTCAGCAATGCGCTCGACAAGGTGACGGCCGACGGCGTCGATGCCGTGGTCAGTTCCGATATTGGCGCGTCGTTCTGCGTGCGCGAAGCGTTGAGCCGCGGAATTTCCATTCCTGACGAGCTGCAGATCGTTGCCTACGATGGTACGTATTTGACTGATTTGGCTGGCATGAAGCTGACCGCGGTCGCGCAGGATTTCTCGGCGATCGCACAGTCGGCGGCCGACCATATCGTGCAGGCTATTGCCAATGAGGAAGTGGCTGCGGCTAACGCTTCACGCAGGAACATCCCCAAGCCGTTCGAGCCGAACGTGCTTATTCCCATGACGCTGGTGCCAGGCGATACCACGCGTTGATGCTGCGCGTCTTCATGCGTGTGCCCGGTATGGATCGCATCGATTTCAGCGGCGTCCACAACCGGCGAACGCCCGTCGATAGTCGTGCTCATCATCCGACTTGTGCACATGTGTCCGATTCTGCCGAATCGGACGTCTAAGTTCCGAAAGAAGTGTTCTGTGTGTCTGATTCTGGAGAATCGGTCATGTGTGATGCGTGAGATGTTTGGATGTCCGATTTTGCAGAAACGGACACATTGGGGTCGGACAGGCTGGGTTGTGTAGAACACCGCATCAAACCGGTTCGACACGCGCATTTTGCGGTATTACTGGACATCAACGTCCCTTTCGAGGTAATATCAAACCGGTTCGATACGTATAAGTATGTAAAAGCACGCATACACTGCGTACACATTGCACCTGCATCCATGAACCAAGGGAGGTCCCATGAAAAACAAAGTGCAGCTCATCGCTTACGCCGATCATCTCGGCGATGGCACTCTTAGCTCGATGACTGACATCCTGCGCACCCGCTTCGACGGCGTGTATGACGGCGTGCATATCCTGCCGTTCTTCACTCCGTTCGATGGTGCGGATGCAGGCTTCGACCCGATCGACCACACCAAAGTCGACCCGCGTCTCGGCAGCTGGGACGACGTCGCTGAACTTTCCAAGACCCACGGCATCATGGTCGATGCCATCGTCAACCACATGAGCTGGGAATCCAAGCAGTTCCAAGACGTGCTTGAAAAAGGTGAGGAATCCGAGTATTACCCGATGTTTCTGACCATGAGCTCCGTCTTCCCGAACGGTGCCACCGAAGAGGAACTGGCCGGCATCTACCGCCCGCGCCCGGGCCTGCCGTTCACCCACTACAAGTTCGCCGGCAAGACCCGCCTGGTCTGGGTCAGCTTCACTCCGCAGCAGGTTGATATTGACACCGATTCCGACAAGGGCTGGGAATACCTCATGTCCATCTTCGATCAGATGGCCGCATCCCACGTCAGCTACATCCGTCTCGACGCCGTGGGCTACGGCGCCAAGGAGGCCGGCACCAGCTGCTTCATGACCCCCAAGACCTTTAAGCTCATCTCACGCCTACGCGAGGAAGGCGTCAAGCGAGGCCTCGAAATTCTCATTGAGGTGCATAGCTACTACAAGAAGCAGGTTGAAATCGCCTCCAAGGTGGACCGCGTCTACGACTTCGCCCTGCCTCCGCTGCTCCTGCACTCGCTGTTCACCGGTCACGTGGAACCCGTGGTCCACTGGACCGAAATCCGCCCGAACAACGCCGTCACCGTGCTCGATACGCATGACGGCATCGGCGTGATCGACATCGGCTCCGATCAGCTCGACCGCAGCCTCAAGGGCCTCGTGCCCGACGAGGACGTTGATAATCTGGTCAACACCATCCACGCCAACACCCACGGCGAATCCCAGGCCGCCACCGGTGCCGCCGCCAGCAACCTCGACCTCTATCAGGTCAACAGCACGTACTACTCCGCGCTCGGCTGTAACGACCAGCACTATCTGGCCGCCCGCGCGGTCCAGTTCTTCCTGCCCGGAGTGCCGCAGGTCTACTACGTGGGCGCGCTCGCCGGCCGCAACGACATGGAACTGCTGCGCAAGACCAACAACGGCCGTGACATCAATCGCCATTATTACTCCACCGCCGAAATCGACGAAAACCTCGAGCGCCCGGTGGTGAAGGCCCTGAACGCCCTGGCCAAGTTCCGCAACGAACTGCCTGCATTCAATGGCGAGTTCAGCTACGAAGCCGACGGCGACACATCCATCACCTTCCGCTGGATCGCTGCCGACGGCAAGACCAAGGCCGCCCTCATCTTCGAGCCCGGCCGCGGACTCGGCGCGGATAACACCACTCCGGTCGCCAGCCTCGCCTGGACCGATGCCGCCGGTGACCACGAGACTGATGATCTGCTGAGCAACCCGCCGATTGCCGATATCGACTAGCCGTTGGCCCATAAACGCCACTCCGCTGTGCGCGCTCCAAGTAGTGCGTCCGGCGTAAGCTGGGTCCATGGAAAACAAACCGCCCGCAGTGCACTGAAGCTAGTGCGCTCGGGCGGTTTTGCATGTGACGGGGTTGCGGGTCATGCTTAGTCGGAGCTGGTCGGTACCTCCCGCCGGTGATGAGAGCAAAGAAAGAGCAGCAACATGTTGGAACCGTACGTGCGCCCGGGTATTGACGACCGCCCGGATCTAGACAAGGCATTGAGTCCCGAAGACAAGGATGCCGTGGCCCGACTGGCCATCAAAGATCGTCGGCGTCCTCCCGAGGCATCCGCCGATCAGCCCGAGGCCCAGGCCGTGCGTCTGGCGGCCGCCGGTTCGTCGGCTGCTGCCGCTGCCGCGGCCAGCGTGGATGCCCCTGCGCCTGATCTGTCGTCTGCATATCTCGATATGCGCGATCCGATGGTCGCCGTCAATGGTCAGCGACCCACCGCTGTTCAGATTTTCCGTCTTAATTGGGGCTTTTTCGTGGCTTCGATTCTGGTCGGCGCGCCTTGGGCGGCGTTGAACACCATCGCCATGCCCAACGCCGTGGCGCGTTTGTTCGACTACGACACCGCTTCTGCCATATCGGTCACCATCAATCCGTCCACCGGACGTCCGCTGCCCGTCGCCACTGACTTGGTGGTGCCTCTGGCCGTGCTGGTGGTCGTTGGCGTGGTGGCCTCCATGTTCGCGATGCCCTTGGTCTCCGCGCTGTCCGACCGCACACGTATTCCTCTGGGCCGCCGTACCCCGTGGATGGTGGCGGGTGGCGTGCTGTGCGCGCTGATCACGCTGGTTCTGGGGCAGAACACAGGGCTCGTAGTGCTGTGTTTCTTCTGGGCGCTCATGCAGTTTGCCTATGCGATGATTTCCGTGCCGTTGGCCAGCGCCATCAGCGAACGGGTTCCGGACAAATTCCGTCCGCGCATTGAGCGCTGGCACGGTATCGGCGTGATGCTTGGCCAAGCGCTTGGTGTATGCATGGGTGCGCTCGGTGTGATGTTCGACTCCTTCACGCCGTTTGCCTACACCGCCGTGCTGTTTGCGGTTTCCGGCATCCTGACCGTGATCATGCTGCCCAAGGAGCCTTCCAGCCAGGAGCAGCCACATCAACGATTCGAGTCGAGCCAGGTGTTTGACCAGTTGCGTCCGCCGGCACATGCGCCTGCATTCGCCCGTGTGTTCGCCGCTCGCGTGTGCATGATGACGGGCGTTGGGCTGACCGGGGTCTTTCTGTGGTATCTCGTGCGCTTTTGGGTGTATGGCAAGGCTGTGGTGTTCACTTCCGCGCCATTGACCATTCCCGCGGGCCTCCTCATCGCCGGCATGGCCGCGGCAACGCTCATCGGTGCTGCGCTCGCGTCCTGGGCCGCTGGGCCGATCTCCGAGAAGATCGAGGAACGGAACATCGCCACCACTGCAGTGGTGGCGGCATCCTGCCTGCTGTATGCCATCGGCGTGGCGGTGGCATGGGGGCTCGGAGTCTGGTCCACCGGCACGGCACGCGAAAACGGCATGCTGCTCTTCGCGCTGATCTCCGGATTCGCCTTCGGCGTCTACGATGCGTTAGGCCTTGAACTGGTAATGAATGCCCTACCCGACCCGCGCAACGCCGGTCATGATCTCGGCATCTATGCACTGGCCAATTCGGTCGGACTGGCGCTCGCCGCCATTATCGGAGCCGTGCTGGTCAGCGCATTTGCGAGCAGCTTCGGCTACTACCTGCTGTTCCCCTCCGCCATCGTCATGGTGTTCCTCGCCGGAATCATCACGCTCTCTTCCAAGGCAGAGTAACAGCGCGATAAACCGGTTCGAGTACACTGGTCGTCAGTAATCCAGCTAGTACTCACGGGGGAGCAAACCATGGTCGGTATGCGCGACGTAGCCAAAACGGCAGGAGTGTCGCTCAGCACCGTTTCGCTGGTGGTCAATAACACCGGCTATGTCTCGGACGATATGCGCGCCAAAGTCGAGGCCGCGATGCGCCAGCTCAACTATATTCCCAACGAGCTGGCCCGCAATCTGTACCGCAATCGCACCAACACTATCGGTGTGATTATGCCGACTATCGCCCACCCGTTCTTCGCCACGCTCACTGCGCATCTGCAGCGTGAGTTCGCCGCGCGCGACCTCAAAACTCTATTGTGTTCCATCGCTGATGCAGACAAAGGCGAGGGTGAATATGTCGACATGCTGCAGCGGCACATGATGGACGGCATCGTCATGGCGGCCCACACCGAGCATCCGGGCGGCTACTGGACATCCATTCATCGTCCGATTGTTGCTTTTGATCGCACGTTGGGCGAGGGTGTTCCGGCCGTTCGATCCGATCATGAACAGGGCGGCCGGCTGATTGCCCGTCAGCTCATCGATTCCGGAGCGCGTCATGTGGTGCTCGTCGGTGGTCCGCGCTCCCAGTTCGCGGAAGCCACCACGTTCCCCACGATTCGCTATCATCTCACCGTTGAACGGATGCTGGCTGATGCCGGCATTGCCTGCGATTACGTGGAAGCCGGCATTGTGGCCGATATTTGCGCACACGAGGCCACCGCCCGTGCCATCTTTGAGAGATATTCCGATGTCGATGCCATCGTCGGATCGGACCTGGTGGCATCCGTGGCGTTGCAGGAGGCGCTGCGCCGAGGAATTTCAGTTCCCCGCGATCTGCAGATCATCGCCTACGACGGCACCTTCATGGCCGAGACCGCCGGCATGCGCCTGACCGCGGTGCGGCAGGATTTCCCCGCCGTCGCCGCCGCCCTCGCCTCCCGCATGGACTCCCAAATCGCCGCCGATAACGGAACCACGAGTGCCGCTGCAGCTGAGGGCGGGAATGCAGTTGCGGCCAATGGCGGCCAGTCTACTTCCGAAGACATCATCTCCGTAACCCTCATCCCCGGAGAGACTACCCGGTAGCTGTATCGTGGCTTCCCCCCTCCTCCCGATGAGAGGAGCTGTCTCACCACGACGGAAGCCGTGATGTTCTCCATCGTGGCTCCCTCTCCGAGGGGGGGCTGTCGCCGTAGGCGACTGAGGGGAGTTCGGCAGAACTACTTGGTAACCGATTTGCGGTGCAATCTTGTCAGTATTTGGCGGGTTAACTTCGCTGGGGAAGCGGCCAGCGAAGCCAAACTGCCAGTTACTGGTGGTTTTGCTCCGCTGGTGCGTTGTTAGCGGTGCTTTTTTACCAGCTCTTGGCGGGATGGCTCCGCTGAGGAGCTGTCAGCGGTGCAAAACTTCCAGTTATTGGTAGTCTGGCCTCATTGAGTATTAGTAAGCGGTGTAGAGCTGCCAGCTACTGGTGGTTTTGCCCCGCTGAGGGGTTGTGGATGGTGCGGAGCCCCCATGTACTGGCGGTTTTGCCCCGCTGAGGAGCTGTCAGTGGCACGAAGTTTCCAGTTACTGGTGGTTTTGCGTCGTTGAGGGGTGCTGAGCGACGCTTTTATGCCAATTGCTGGCGGTTTTGCGCCGCACAGGGCATACATGCCGTCCACAATGTGAACCCTTGCTGGATTGGTGAGATGACCGAACCTATGTTTACATTCCAGTTCGGGTCGAACGGCTCGAGAAGATACCGAAAGGAGGCCACGCGATGACTGGATTTAATGCTTCTGCGTTTGTATCCGCACGAATTATTAGCCCGTTTTCGCTGGCGGACTAATTCGGCACTGATGCTTGAAGCCCCGTCAACGAAGGCAGGGCCAATCAAGCTGACACAATCGGCACGGCCCTGCATGATGCGGGGCTTTTTTGTTGCGCTCACAAGGCTTACGGCAAAATCCCGCAGACGGAAACGGTAGCGACGGTACTCGGCAACAACAGCAACAGAACAGCAAACCTCCCGCAGGCGTCAATCACCTGCCGATGAGAGTGAACAGAGAACACACAGGAGTTACCAATGACTGCAGCAGTCGAAGAGACTGGCCTGGGACAGGCGGCCAGTAAGGCCACTGCCATGGTTCGCGATTCGGTCAAGACCGTGATCGCTGCATCGATGGTTGGAACCGCCATCGAATTCTACGATTTCTACGCCTACGGCACTGCCGCGGCAAACTACTTCCCGCACATCTTCTTCTCCGACAAGGCCAACCCGACCGTCGCCCTGCTGATGAGCTTGCTGACCTTCGCCATCGCCTTCATTGCCCGCCCATTGGGCTCGCTGGTGTTCGGTCACTTCGGTGACCGTATGGGCCGCAAGACTACGCTGGTCGTCAGCCTCATGACCATGGGTGTCGGCACGTTCCTCATCGGCTGCCTGCCCACCTATGATCAGGTCGGCGTCGCAGCAGTCGCCATCCTCTGCCTGCTGCGCTTCATCCAGGGCATCGGCCTGGGCGGCGAATGGTCCGGTGCGGCACTGGTCGCCATCGAGAACGCGCCTGAAGACAAGCGCGCGCTGTACGGCTCCTTCCCGGAGCTTGGCGCACCGATCGGCTTCTTCCTATCCAACGGCACCTACTTCGTGCTCGAGTCCTTCAATGACCAGAGCGCGATGCTGGCTTGGGGCTGGCGCGTGCCGTTCCTGCTGTCCGCCATCCTCGTGATTGTCGGCCTCGTGGTCCGCGTTCACATGGAGGAGACCCCGATCTTCCGTATGGCCCAGGAGCAGAAGAAGGTCGTCAAGTCCCCGCTGGCCGAGGTCTTCCGCAAGTCCTGGCGTCAGGTACTGCAGGCCACCTTCCTCGTGGCCGTGACCTACACGCTGTTCTACACGCTCGCCACTTGGTCCCTTGCTTGGGGCACCAAGGACACCGCGAACGGCGGCGGCAACCTCGGCTTCACCAACCAGGAATACCTGCTCATGCTCATGATCTCCATCTGCGTGTTCGCCCTGTTCATCGTGCTGTCCTGCCTGTACGCGGACAAGCTCGGTCGTCGTCGCGTGCTGACCTTCTCCTCCTGCGCACTCGTGGTGTTCGCCGTGCTGTTCCCGTTCCTGCTGGACGGACAGGTCGTCGGCCAGCACAACTTCTTCGCCAACATGGTGTTCCTGTGCGTCGGCTTCGCCCTGATGGGTATCGCCTTCGGCCCGATCGGCGCCTTCCTGCCTGAGCTGTTCGACGCCAACGTGCGCTACTCCGGCTCCGGCATCGGCTACAACCTGGCCGCCATCGTCGGCGCGGCCTTCGTGCCGACCATCGCCACCTGGCTCGCCCACAACTGGGGCGTCCACTCCGTGGGCCTCTACCTCGCTGTGATGGCCGTGTGCTGCTTGGTCTCCGTGCTCACCTGCAAGGAGACCAAGGACGTTGACTTTACTAAGTAAAGTCAACGGCTGGTTTCCTACCCCTCACTCAGCTATCGCTTCGTTCGGGCGTCGCCTACAGACAGCCCGGTGGGCTGTTCGTAGGCGAAGGCGAGCCGAGAGACGAGCAGACAGGCCGCGGACGGTAATCCGTCCATAATTGCGGCCGAGCTGTTGCGGAGTGACTGAGGGGAGTTCATCCCCCCCCCCATAACTGAATATCGCCAAGTTCACAACGTGAAAAATCTCAATTCCACGAAGTGAACCCCTGCGAGGCTTTTCCGGTGCAACAGGACTAAACCTGCATATCGGAAAAGCCCACAAGGAAAGCCACAACAGAATATCGCTCAGCGAAACCCCGCAGAGCACAAGAAAATTTCAACCCCATAAATAAACAAATAAAAGGAGCGCCAAAAATGGCAGCAACTATCTGGTACGAGAAGGACGCCGATCTGTCCGTGTTCGATGGCAAGAAGGTGGCCATCCTGGGCTACGGTTCTCAGGGTCATGCCCACGCGCTGAACCTGCGTGACTCCGGTGTCGACGTGGTTGTCGGCCTGCGTCCGTCCTCCAAGTCCGTCGAGTTCGCCAAGGAGCAGGGCCTTGAGGTCAAGCCGGTTGGCGAGGCTGTCGCTGAGGCTGACGTTGTTATGATCCTTCTGCCTGACCAGTACCAGGCCAAGGTCTACGAGGAAGAAGTGGAGCCGAACCTGAAGCCGGGCGCTGCTCTGGCCTTCGCTCACGGCTTCAACATCCACTACGGCTACATCAAGCCGTCTGAGGATCACCCGGTCTTCATGGTCGCTCCGAAGGGCCCGGGCCACATCGTTCGTCGTGAGTACGCCGCTGGCCGTGGCGTTCCGGTCGTCGTCGCTGTTGAGCAGGACCCGGACGGCAAGACCTGGCCGCTGTGCCTGGCTTACGCCAAGGCTCTGGGTGCTCTGCGTGCAGGCGCCATCAAGACCACCTTCACTGAGGAGACCGAGACTGATCTGTTCGGTGAGCAGGACGTCCTCATGGGCGGCATCAACCACCTGTGCGACCTCGGCTTCGACGTGCTGACCGAGGCCGGCTACCAGCCGGAGATCGCCTACTTCGAGGTCTTCCACGAGCTGAAGATGCTGGTCGACCTGGCTAACGAGGGTGGCCTGAACAAGGCTCGTTGGTCCTGCTCTGACACCGCTCAGTACGGCGACTACACCTCCACCGTCATCACCGACGAGACCAAGAAGCGCATGCAGTACCAGCTCAAGCGCATTCAGGACGGCTCCTTCGCCAAGGAGTTCATGGACGACCAGGCTGCTGGCGCCCCGAAGTTCAAGAAGCTGCAGGAAGAGTTCTCTCACCCGCACCTTGAGACTGTTGGCCCGAAGCTGCGCGCTATGTTCTCCTGGAACAACGCCGAGGCCCAGGACAAGGATGAGGCTGAGTCCTTCAACGGCAAGATCGCTCGTACCCAGGTTCAGTGATTGCCGCCCCTGAAGGGGATTTAAGCTAGCAAACCGCCGTTCCCGCCCATACGGGAGCGGCGGTTTTGTGTTGTTGCGCGCAGCGAATCATTCTCAATAACAACTATGCGCTGATTTCTTGCAGGCAAACGAACACCGAATATGCAAGATCGTTGATATCTCAGCCTTTCCCCATATGTGCGATTGTGCGATTCTGTTCAAAAGGGTGCAGAGTTGTTATCGAGAATCGTTCTCTGCATACGGCTGTCCATACTCCAATAGTGACCTAGCTCACGTTGTGGACTCCAGCGGGGCTGCGACGGCGTTCTCGGTAGGATTGATTTCGGTTTGAAGGACACAATCCTCGCAACACAGGACTTATCTGCACACCGTAGATACCCCGGCGCCCAGCGGCGCCACACCCCACTACTGAAAAGGAGTGCCAATAATGGCAGCACAAATCTGGTATGAGAACGACGGCGATCTTTCCGTCCTCGAAGGCAAGAAAGTCGCAATCATCGGCTACGGCTCCCAGGGCCACGCCCACGCGCTGAACCTGCGCGATTCCGGTGTCGACGTGGTCGTCGGCCTGCGTCCGACCTCCAAGTCGGTTGATTTCGCCAAGGAGCAGGGCCTCGAGGTCAAGTCCGTGGCCGAGGCTTCCGCCGAAGCCGACGTGATTATGATTCTGGCCCCCGACCAGTACCAGCGCACCATCTGGGCCAATGACATCGAGCCCAACATCAAGCCGGGTGCCGCCGTCGCCTTCGCTCACGGCTTCAACATTCACTACGGCTACATCAAGCCCACCGAGGATCACCCGGTGTTCATGGTTGCCCCGAAGGGCCCGGGCCACATCGTTCGTCGTGAGTACGCTGCTGGCCGTGGCGTTCCGGTCGTCGTGGCCGTCGAGCAGGACCCGCGCGGTGACGGCTGGGCCCTGACCCTCGCCTACGCCAAGGCCCTCGGTGCTCTGCGCGCCGGCGCCATCAAGACCACCTTCAAGGAAGAGACCGAGACCGATCTCTTCGGTGAGCAGAACGTGCTCATGGGTGGCGTGAACAAACTCGTCGAGATGGGCTTCGAGGTCCTTACCGACGCCGGCTACCAGCCGGAGATTGCCTACTTCGAGGTCTGCCACGAGCTCAAGATGCTCGTTGACCTGATGAACGAAGGTGGTCTGAACAAGGCTCGTTGGTCCTGCTCGGACACCGCCCAGTACGGCGACTACACCAACACCGTCATCAACGAGGATTGCCGCAAGCGCATGGAATACCACCTGCAGCGCATCCAGGACGGCTCCTTCGCCAAGGAGTTCATCGATGACCAGGATGCCGGCGCCCCGCACTTCAAGGAATTGCAGGAGAAGTACTCCAACGAGCGTATCGAGACCGTCGGCCCGAAGCTGCGCGCCATGTTCTCCTGGAACAAGGACGGCGTCAAGGACGCCGACGAGGCCAACTCCTTCACCGGCAAGATCGCCCGCGCCCAGGTGCAGTGATTCTTCCTTGGCTCCCCTCGGGTGAGGTGCGAACGGACAGCGAGCCGGCAATCGCAGCCTTCATGCTGTCCGTGTTTGCAGGACGCTGGCGCGTAAGCGCCTGAGGGGGGTCCCAGTGCATACCAAAAGGCCGCCGCTCCGATTCATTCGGAACGGCGGCCTTTCGCATGGTCCCACCATATAGTCAAACCTCCACCACGTAGTAAAATCCCCACGACGTAGCAAACTACCCACCACGTGGTGACGCAAAACGGCTTTATTCCGCGGAATACAAAATTACGCTGACATCGTGGTAGAAGATTCATCGCGTGGTGGGATAGACAGTTGATATACGCCGGCTATCAAATCAATGATGTCTTGCTGTGTTCCCCGTATGCCGAGCTGCTTCATCGGAAGCGTTTCATGAGATATTTCCCCAAGAAAATCAGCGAGATCATGGTAGGCCTCGTCGTTGAGAGACACGCGATCCTCTGGAGCAAGTAGTTGAGCCAAACGGAATACATCATATTTATGCTTCTTGAGATCTTTTCCGTCTACGTGCTCGCCATGTTGTTCTCGGGCGTTGAGATCCAACCATGCTTTCGCCTTGAAAGGAATGAGATATTTCTCGTTAAGCACGCTGATGCCTTGTATTGATTCGCGGCCTTGCTGCAGTAGCCGATAGTAGCTGTCGTTCAGCATGATGGCTGACAGGCTGGAAATGTCGTTTGCAATATGCAATGGCGTCAGGAACGAGTTCGGCACAATAGGGAAGTCAGGGTGACGTGAAAATAGCTCGATCATAGTGGGATACCCGTACGTGCTGGGGTGCATGAAACGGTACAGGTGAGGCTGTGCGGAGTTCTTCGTGATAGAGGTGTATCCGCCATCGCGAATGAAAGACCACAATCGTTGTGCAAACTTGCGAAGATGTCCCTCGGCAATCAGCGCCATGTCAATATCTTTGGTGGCTCGGAAGTCCAGGTCGTTGTCGGTCATGATGATGTCACAAGCGGTGCCGCCGATGATTACGTAAGAATCTTCGTAGCCGGCAAAGGCCGTTCTGATGAGCTGCAGGCCTTGTGTCATATTGTCGCTCCTGAGAAAGTATTGCGGATGGATTCTTGTATGGCGTCTTCCAAACGTTCGTCGGCAATCTCGCCAAGAGTCAGGGCCGTGGAAATGGGGTCGGCAAGGTAGTCTTCCTGCGTATATTGAGCAAGTAGGCGGGGATCGTACCTCCACAGCTCCAGAATATATGCATTATCTGGCACCTTTTCCAAAGCGGGGTCGATAATGCATAGTTCCTTGTTGTGCTGCTTGAGCCAATGACGTTCAACGGCATAGATTCGCAGTTTTGGGGTGGCCAGTTGCGTCCTGCGCGAAAGAGCAAATTCGCCGGCCGGAATCAGCTCGTCGGCAATCATCTGGCGATTGCGATTCGTGACGGTATATTTGCTGAATATTGGTGACTTCAGGAGATGCCAAGATGATTTCAGTAAATCAAGTCGGCTGGTCTGCCTTGAAGTCAGTAGTTCGACGCTATTGCTGCGGCCTTGCTTGGTGCGGTGCACGAATGCCAGCTGTTCTAACAGCGTCACGGCAACGCTGACCTGAGCTTCGGTAAACTGAAGCGCTCGGGCAATATCTGATTGGACTTTGCTCTCGTTGGAGTAGAGCAAATACAGCCAGACCAGCTGTGTTGCGGGGGAGAAGGGTCGCACCTCGATATCCTGTGCGTTCTCCAGCGGCCGTGAGGAGATGCGCTGGGTGAACACCATGCCCAGTGAAGGGATATACAGTTGGGTACCGGGCACGATGAAAGGAACGTGATTCTGAATCAGGGCTTTTCGCTGGTATGCAGAAAGCCGGGGAAACTGAAAGACAATGGGCAGATCCGTCCGCTGCTCAAGCTTGCTGGCGTCGGCGGTGACGCGTGTGATGCTGAATGGGTGAGCCTCTCCGCTCGCGATTAGCATGCTCGTGTTGTCGATGGTGAGTTTGCTGAATGTCCGTCCGTTGGTCAGAAATAGCGGCAGTGAGGCAGTGCCATCCCAAGAAGTGATTTGGCAGGGCAGACCAAGTGTCTCGCGAATGTAATGCTCGGCATCCATGTCGACCTCAATCCTTAACGAAAATCTGTAAGATTCACATCTCTTGTTAAGTATATAGAATATTATTAAGTATTTCGGGGTTGGCATGTCGCGAATGGAAAGAAAGGGCAGTCATCCCCGAAATGGAGACAGCTTAGCCGGGAAAAAGGACGACGCCAGCATCCGGAGAAGATGGATGACTGGCGTCGGGTAAGCTCGCAAAAGCACTACTGAACAACCCACGCAGAAGTGTCGGTGGGGAGCTGGCCGTCGGGGGTCAGCGGGCCGGACGTCAGCACGACGGAGCCTCCAGGCAGCTCCACCGGCTCGGTGCCGAAGTTGGTGATTGAGGTGAATGTGCGGCCACCAACCGCCGCGCGGGTGTAGGCCACCACGTCCGGCCCCATATCCACCTGCTCAGCGGTGGTGTCACGCGTGGCGGTCAGCGACTCCTGACGAATCGCCAACGCCGCATGATACAGCGCGAGCATTGAATCCGGGTCGGCCTGCTCCACATCCACCGCGTAATCCTTGAACCACAACGGCTGCGGCAGGTGCGGATCGGCGGAAGACGTCACGCCATCGGCGCGAACCGCGGGGGAGAAGCCGAAGGAAGCACCCGTGCCGAACTGGCCTGCGGCGCACAACGGCACGTGGTTCTCGCCGGTGCCGTCATCGGCCGGGATCGGGCGGCTGAAATCAGCCAAGGTCGGTTCGTTGGCAGCGGTCCACGGAATCGGCACGCGGCAGCCGTCTCGGCCCTTGTCCATCGTGGCCTGAGCGGTGTGGAAAGCGGTCGGGTCTTCCAGTCGATCCCACGGAATATCGGCCACTTCAAACAGGCCCAGCTCCTCGCCCTGATAGATATAGGCGGCGCCGGGCAGGCCGAGCTCCATCAAAGCGGCGGCGCGGGCGCGGCGGGTGCCAAGCTCGCGATCCTCGGGATACGTGGTGCCGTTGCGCAGCAGCCAGTCGTGCGGCAGCTGGTGGTAGGGCGCGCCCTTGACCTGCGGCAGGCCGTAGCGGGAGGGGCTGCGCGGCACATCGTGATTGTTCATCACCCACGTGGTGGTGGAGCCGCCGGTTTCGGCGGCGGCCTTGAGACCCGCGTCGATGGCTTCGCGGAACTCGTCGGCATACCAGCTGGCTTGGGCGAAATCGAAGTTGAACGACTGCCCCAACTCGTCCATAGAGGCATACAGGTGCTGGTGCTCGGGCACCACCCACGCCTCGGCCACGGCAAAGCGCGGCGGGTCGTACTCGTTGAACACCTTGCGCCATTCGCGGTAGATGTCGTGCACTTCGCGGCGGTCGAACAGCGGATGGCTGAAGTCGTGATTCAGCACGCCGACCACGCTGTATTCGCGGCCGAGCTCCTCCAGCGGCTTGGCTTCAAGGTCTTTGGCCAGACCGTGCGCCACGTCGATGCGGAAGCCGTCGGTGCCGTGGTCGGACCAGAAGCGCAGGGTTTTCTTGAATTCCTCGTGGATGTCCGGGTTCTTCCAGTTGACGTCCGGTTGCGCCTTGTCGAACAGGTGCAGATACCACTGGCCGTCGGCCACGCGAGCCCAGGCCGGGCCGCCGAAGAAGGACTGCCAGTCGTTGGGCGGCAGTTCGCCGTGCTCGCCGCGGCCGTCGCGGAAGATGTAGCGGTCGCGCGCCGGGGAGCCGGGCTCGGCGGCGAGGGCTTCCTTGAAGAACACGTGCTTGTCGGCGGTGTGATTGGGCACGATGTCCACGATTACCTTGATGCCGGCCTCATGCGCGGCTTTGGCCATGGCGTCGAAGTCGTCCATGGTGCCCAGTCGCGGGTCGACGTTGCGGTAGTCGATCACGTCGTAGCCGCCGTCCGCCAAATCGGAGGGGTAGAACGGGGAGAGCCAGATGGCGTCCACGCCGAGGTTCTTCAGGTAGTCCATTTTCTCGGTAACGCCGGCGATGTCGCCGATGCCGTCGCCGTTAACGTCCTTGAAGCTGCGCGGGTAAATCTGGTAAACGACGGCCTGCTTCCACCAGTCGTCATTGAGGTTGTTGGCGGTCATGCCGATTCCTTTCTGTGCGGGTGCGATTGCGTGGCTCACGTGGTGTGTTGCGCCCGATTGCTGTGGGTTAGTGGTTATTGGGTTCAGCAGGACTCGAACTGCAACGGTGAACCCATGCTTGCTTATCACGTTGATGACAACGGTATCATGCAAATGATTTATGCGAAAGTACAAGCATCGGCGTTTCTTGGTGGTAACGTGGTCACGCTCACCTTAGTCCACACAGAAAAGACATTGAGGGCAGAGGCGGGACGCGGTGCACCGTGCCCAATCACCCCTGCGCAGGCACGGGCGCGGCAGGAGGCGCAGTGGTCTCACGCAGAACGAGCGGCACGTCGGGCTGAATGAACGCCGGTTCAATCGGCCCGCCCGCAATGGCCTCCAACGCCATGCGCCCAGCGTCGGCACCCATGGCAAACGGATCCTGATGCATGGTGGTTAGCCCCACGGCCTGAGACATTTCAACGTCGTCAAATCCCACAATCGAAATATCCTGCGGCACGCGTTTGCCGTACTGGCGCAGGCGATACAGCACCGGCAGCGCCAGCTCATCGTCCTCAAAACAGAATGCAGTGGTGCCGGCCGGGGCGGTCAGTACCGCGTTCAGAGCCGCGCTGGTCTCCGTTGCGCCGCGGGGCACCTGAAGGTTGGTCACGGTGAGCTCCGGGTGCGCGGCCTGCGCGTCCAGCACGCCCTGCAGTCGCGATTCGGCGCTATAGCGCATATTGGTTTCGGCGGGAGTGCCGCCAACGAATGCGATGCCCCGATGCCCCAGCGCGATGAGATGTTCGACGGCCGCGCGGGTGGCGGTACGATCATCAATGCTTACGCCGGAGTCGAACCCGTCCGTGGAGGGGATGTTAATGCCGATGATCGGCACATGCATATGCTTGAGGCGCTCCACCTCGGCCGGCTCGATGTTGAACGAGCTGACGATTACCGCATCTGCATTGCGGCGCACGGGCAGGTCCGCAAAGAAATCGTGACGCTCTTCGGCGTTGCGCATGGGGTAGGCCACGGTGTCATAGCCAGCAGGGCGCAGCACCGAGTCGAGCCCTGCAAAGATGTTCGCATTGAACCAGGTGGTGATGGTCTCGCTGGCCAGCAGTGCGATGCGGAACGACTGGCCGGACTTCAGCGCGGCGGCCGAGCGGGAAATGGAGTAGTCGAGCTTCTCGGCGGCGGCCATTACCTTGTCGCGGGTTTCGGGGAGCACCAGGTCCGGCTTGGCGAACGTGCGGGACACTGTGGATACGGAAACGCCGGCCTCCTTGGCCACCGCCTGAATGCTTGCTTTGGTCATATCAAGTACCCCCGTTATTGTTGCGCCGTTGTGATGATGACGCGATGTTGCGGCATCGTGTTTGCGCCGTCGATGCACATGATTCATATCGTCATTGCTGTGACAACGGTATCATGCATTGATCTGTCGTTGAATAACGCCGGTGAAGATCCTCTCGTGATGAAGACGATTTACAGTGCGGTAAGAGTCTATAAGTGGAAACGTTTGCATATTGCTCCGGTCAAATGTGCCGCGATTGTCTGTCTGATGCGATTTAGCTCCGAAAAGTGATCTTTGACATTTACTATTGCATGGGTTTGCAATAATGAATACCTTCTTAGCAAAGAGTAAACGCTTCGACACTCCGTGCTGATTTGGCTTGATGCCAAGGGGCAATGCTGCAGTATTGTGCGAAAAAATGAGATATGGCCGGCAGGCTTTACTGATGTCGACTTGCAAGAATGACAACCTTTGCAGTATGATGGCGCCCAAATGAGAGAAGCGATGCGTGTCAGAATCAGTAAGTGGTTAGTGGCTATTTTTATCGATTCTGCGCAGGCCAAAAGCTAGCGTGTGCAAAGCTGATCCGCCAATGAAACAGGCATGCTCCGCCGAAGCTGCACGCCTATTCCACGACCTACAACTGCACAACAAATGAGTCGCGGCGATACGTCATACTGATGCACCCACCGACGGCTCTCCGGAGATGAGGAAAGCATGATGATAGCGAAAAGTATCGGGGGGGGGCAGCGAAATTCAAGGCTGCCGCCGCTGCCCTGCTTGCCGCTGCCGTGCTGGTGACGTCAACTGGCTCACTCGCATTTTCCAATAACAAACTTGCCTATGCCGCCGATCTGAGCGACGGCGCATTATGCACTCCGACCAGCCAGTCGATGGGCACTGAAGCAGATCCCGCAACTGAGAGGGATTCCGGCGTTGCCACTTGGGTTGGCGGCGATATGTATGTCGGTAAGAAGTCCGACAACCTGACCAATGCTGACGGTCCTGATGCTTCATATTCCGCAGAAGCCGAAGGCTTGACTGTGGTCAACGGCAAGCTCATGCTGCATCCTCAGAAGAATTCGTGGAACGGCCAGGGCTTTCGTTTCGGCGTTGCCGGCTTCGGTACGCAGTATCGTCCCGCCGAAGGCAGCACCGCATTGGTAGTTGGCGGCAATACCGTAACCGTAATGGATAGTGCCACTTCCACCGCTGATGTGAAAGCGTGGAATAAGCCTGGTTTTATTGATGGACATTCGCACGTCGGCTCACTCTCCGGTAGCCAGTCGGATGTATGGGACAGGGGCGGCACGTCGTCGATTGGCAGCTATAACGGTGCTTCCGTCAACTGGCAGAAGGACAAGTCCGGGAATACTCAGAACCAAGACGCCGGCAATCTGACCAAAGTTTCAGTCAAGGCTACCGATGGCGGTGCCGCCACTGACAAAGATTTTTCGAAGGATACGTTCTATCAAGGGTATGTGGTCGACGATATCGTTAGCCCGCTGGCCAAGCAAAATAATACCGGTACAGTGAGTTCAAGCATCTCCACGTTGTCTGAGCTTACTCGCCATAAGTACAACTATTACAAGGAAGGCACCAACGCCGCTAGCGGCATATCTTACACCTTCAAATACGACGACACCACCAAGCACGGTACCGGCCGCGGCATTGCTTCCACAACGCCGTACACCAATCGCGAAAAGCTCATCACGTTCACCGGCACGAACAATGCCAGCATGGAGGTATTCAATCTCGATGCCAGCATGCTCAGCGACACCGATGAGAATGGCACCCTCTACCGTGGCGTAGGTTTCGCCTTTACGAACATCGCCGACACTGCATCTGTCGTAATCAATGTGACCGGCAACGCCAGTAATATCTCGTTCCACAACGGTTGGCAGTTCTGGTGGAACGGTGCGGAAATCTCCGATGGCTACTCCAACTACAACAACACCGACGAGTTGAAGAAGAAGTCGGCTGCATACGACAAAGCCTCCCAGAAGATTCTATGGAACTTCAGCAATACCGATAACCTCACCATCTACGGTGGCGTGGCCAATGAGGACGGTACGAACACCAATGCCGATAAAATTACCCAGGATGATGCCGCCGCCGCGATGATGGGCAGCATTATCGTCAGGGGCAACTTCGAATCGCATGTTTCCACCAACGGCCGTGTGTACACGGGTGGCGACTTCTCCATGTACAACCCGTACAAGGCATGGACGTTCAATCAAGCCGGTGCGAACGATGGTGATTCCGCCTCTGTGCTCGACATGGATCAGGAGCGTCACAACTTCCCGTGGAACGGTTCGTACACCGAGTCCTGTTCCGCTATTGCGTGGCAGAAGGCCGATGAAAGCGGCACCCTGCTCGGTGGCACGACGTGGGCTGTGTACGGTAAGTACGATGATGCCGCAAGCGGAAAGAACGCACTGCTTACCGTGCAGGATAACGCGTTCTACGACAAGGACTCTGCCGATGGCCGGTTCACTGTGGAAGGTCTGAAACCCAACGCAGCCTACTACATCAAGGAAGTCTCCGCCGGCAACGATTACCAGCTGAATACGAACGTCTATTACGTAGCGACTGGGGACTCATCGGCAACGCCGGTCAATGTCACGCAATCGGTGACAAAGACGGACGGTGCTTATACGTACGGCAGCGCCGACATGACCGATGGCAAGATCGTCAACAAAAAGAACGGCCATGAGGTTTCTTGGTCGAAGGTCGATGCCGACACTAACAAGGAGCTTGCCGGCTCTCAGTGGCAGATTCAGCAGGTGAAAGATGGCGCGGCCACTAAGAGCTGGAACGTCACAGACAACACCAGCAAAGCAACCGGCGTAACGGTCAATCCGACCTCAGCCACGTTGGATTCTACCAATGGGTGGAAGACCGATTTGACCGCAGCCGTCGATCCGAAGGATGCCTTGCAAGAGGTTGCATGGACGTTCACCGATAAAGATGGCAATGCTGTCGATTCGTCCACTGTTGCGGTATTGACCCGTACGGGTAATCTGAAAACCACCGTCACCGGTATCAGCAGCATTGATACCACTGTGTATGTGAAGGCATGCTCGGTCTCCAATCCTGAGGTGTGCAGCGCCCTGGTCACCATCAAGGTGAAAGCTATGAGCGTCAAGGATTTCACCGTCAAGGATTCCTCGAACCGGACTGTTGAGAACAATTCCACCATCACCGCTGCTGCAGTGGATAGCACGCTGACGTTCACCGCTTCCTCCACTCCGGCTGTCCCGATTACTTGGGAGTCGAGCAACAAGAGCGTGGCAACGGTTACTTCCAGCGGCGAGAACGGTCAGAAAGCAACCGTGACGATGACGGGATTCGGCTCTGCGGTCATCACCGCGAAGGCCGGCGACAAGAAGGTTTCGTTCACGGTCAAGGTGCCGTCTACCACGGTGTACTTCAAGAAGTCGTTGATGAATTGGTCGAAGTACTACGTGTACTACAACGCTGGCAACAATAACTGGAAGTTCGTGGAGATGAGCCAGAGCTGCGGTGATTATGTGTATGCCATATTGCCGAAGCAGTCGCCTGGTACGGATTTCTTGTTCCACGGTGACGATGAAAACACGAGCACCAACAAGTGGTACCAGGGGTCGAATAAGAGCGATTTCAAGTTCACGGGCAACGAAGTGCAAGTCGTGAACCAGCATAACGATTCACAGGTCTCCACCGCTCCGGCCGGCTGCCCTGCATCTGCCGCAGCTGCTGCCCAGTCGAATGATGCGGCGGTGCTCAACGAGAACGCCGTGGCGACGCCCGTCGATGACCCGCAGCCCAGTGGTGCTGACGGTGTTGCCGAAAACGCTATTGACGATGGTGCAAAGGCCATTTCCTGCACGGCAGCCGACGGCGAGAACGGTCGGCCCGGCGTGAAGTGCGATATGGACACCGCGGCCGGCAAATTCAAGGTCGGTGGTCTGGATGCCGGCACGTACTGGCTCCATGAGACCACGGCTCCGGACGGATACACGATCAATAAGACCCTGTACCAATTCACGATTGATGCCAATGGCAACGTCACGTGGAACGGCGGTTGGGCCAGCGGCGAGGCGACTGGCGCCATCGATGAAAAGCTGAAGCCCGGTGACAACAACGCAATCTCGGACACCCCTACCGAAGTGACCTGGAACAAGGTCGACACCAAGGGCGGCAAACTTGCCGGTTCCCAGTGGAAGATCGTTGGTCCAAGCCCTGCAACGGACGTGTACTGCGTGGCCGACAACGTGACGGTTGATGCCAATGGCGCCACCACGCCGGCAGGCATCGAGTTCACAGGCTGCACTGGCGAAAAGCTGTCCGATGCCGCGAACACCGCAGACGAGGCCGGCGTCATCACGGTCAGGGGCCTGCCGGTCGGCACGTACACGCTAACCGAGACTAAGGCTCCAGACGGCTACGTGGCAACACCCACGGTCTACACGCTTACCATCTCTGACACCGAAGCTTCCACCGTTGTGGCTCAGACCGCGGCCGATAGGCCCACGACCCGTTCTGGCGGCAATCGCGGAGCCGCGGCCAATGTCCCCAACGCTTCGGCTCCGGTGAACATCCAAATCCCGGTAAAGAAGAGCGTGAAATACACGTCGTGGCCAAAGGACAGCAACGGCAACTACGTCAACTTCAACTTCAAGATTGAAGCGACCAAGTCGACTGTGGACGCGAACCCCGCCGCGCCGATGCCTGCCGAATGCAGTAGCAGCGACGCGACCAAGAATGACTGCACCATCTCCTTGGCTCCGAAGTCTGACGCTGATGATCTGTCCAACGTCATAGCCGAGTTCGGCAAGATGACGTTCACCGACGCGAACCTCGCGGCGGCAACTGGCGACGCCAGCGACTACGCCAAGACCTACACCTACAAGATCACCGAGATTGTGCCAGATTCCGCTGACGCGGTGGAAAACCTGCGCTACTCGAAGGCGGAGTACCAAGTCGTAGTCACGGTCAAGCAAGCCAAGGATTCCAGCGGAAAGCTGTCCGGCTTGTCCGTCTCCGCCACGATGACACGCATCAAGGATGACTCCGGCAATGCCGAAGCTGGCGGCGGAAAGGTGATCGGCACATGGTCATCAACGTCCACCGGCAGCAGCGCCGGAACCGCCGTCGAAGCAACCTTCGTGAACACCAAGGTGCTCACCGGCCTGCCCGCCACGGGCGCCGACTGGACCGGACACCTAGTGCTTCTGGTTGGCGACGGATTCATACTTGCTGGCGTTCTCATCGCCGGCGGATATCAACTGGCCAAACGTCGACGGGAGGAGGACTCCGACTGATTTTTCTCCCTAGGCCACTCGATTGGCCGCCTACCAACACTCATAACTGAATAACCAATATTCAACACAATCTTCTTCTTCATTTCAGAGAAAGGAAAAGAGAAATGAACACCATATTCAAGAGGGTGATCTCCGGAGCCGCCGCTCTGGGCATCGCCGTCAGCGGTCTAGCCATAGGCTTCTCCACCGCGTATGCTGCGGATCCGGCCACCGGCAGCATCACCATCAACAAGTCAGACACTGGTCAGGTGGATCACAGCTTCGATGGCTGGCACCTGGCATCGTTGACCAACGTCACCAAGGATAGTGCTGGCAAGATCAACGGCTTCCTCATCGATACCGATGACCATATGGCCAGAACCATTGTCGCCGCGATGACTAGCGATCAAAAGGCTGCATACGAGAAAGACGCCAACTACTACAGCACCGACAACGCCGTCGCCAACCCGATGGGGTACTTGGTCGAGAAGGTATTTAAGGATAAATCTGGCAAGGCGCTGAGCGAGCTGACCAGCCCGTGGGGCGGCGATAGCTCCGCGCTGCGTGCGTTCGCCGAGTCGCTGTCCAAGGAACTTGCCAAGACCAGTGCTCCCACTGCCGATAAGACCGGTGACAGCGCACTGAAGACCGGTGAGAACAAGGAACTCAAACAGGGCCTGTGGTTCCTCAAGGATGTCACGCCCACGGATGACACCAAGGGTACCAACTCCATCCCGATCATCACGCCGACCACCTTCGATGGCGCCGACAGCTGGGGCACGGTGACGCTGAAGAACACCACCCCGACCATCGACAAGAAACTGGTTGATTCCAAGGACGACGGCACCTACACGCCGAACACTCAGCCGGATTACGCAGTTGGCGATGATGTCTACTATGAGCTGACCTCCACCGTGCCGGTCTACACCGGCTACGACATCGATCCGACGATGAAAGACGCAACCAAGACCCGTATCTTCAAGATCAATGACACCGCCAGCAAGGCGCTGACCGTGTCCGCCGGCACCGTCATCGAATCTGTCAAGCTGACTCCTGCTCAGGGTACGGCCGTCACTCTGGTCAAGGACAAGGACTACACCGTTACCGTCGCTGACTATGGCGATGTGAACACTCCTAACACCGATGCCTACAAGGGCGGACACGTGACCACTATCGACCTTGGTAAGTACGTCAACAAGGCCGAGGGCTCTCAGTCCGCTACTGACGGCATCCTCGAAGGCGCCACCGTCACCGTGATCGTCAAGGCTAAGCTCAACAAGGATGCGCTGATTTCCGAGCCCGGCAATCTGCAGAAGAACCCGAACAAGGTCGACCTCGAATACTCCAACCACCCGGAAGAAGTGAACCACGCCCATAAGGTTCCTGGCCCGGAAGTGCCCGTGTATGCCTATAAGTTCGACATCTTGAAGACCGATAAGGCTGGTACCACTAAGCTGCCCGGCGCTAAGTTCACGATCAAGGCAGTCTCCGGTACCAGCAAGCACGACGGCAAGTACCTCGGTTCTTATGGCAAGGATGGCTGGAGCTACCTCGATAGCGAGCCGGCGGTCGCTGATACCGATGGTGTGTTCACCACTGGCACAGACGGTAAGATCAACGTCTCCGGCCTCGATGCCGGCACCTACGAGGTCCATGAGATTGCGCCGCCGGACGGCTACACCGCGATTAGTCTGCCGAAGTTCCAGTTCACCATCACGCCGACCGTCAGCAATGAGGTCGCCGGACGCAAGACCATCACCGTCGTGGCGCTGAGCCTCGCGAAGGGCGCCGACGTGCGTGCCTTGCTGTCCCAGGACGGCAAGACGCTGAACATCTGGAACGCCAAGAACATCACCGAGCTGCCGAAGACCGGTGGCGCTGGTCTGGCCATGATTGTGGCCGTCGGCGCACTGTTCATCGCGGCCTCCGGTATCTTCGCCCTCCGCGCTCGCCGCAAGGCCTGAGCGGACACGCCTAGATAGCTAAGGAACGGCGGCCAGCGCACCGCATTTACCCCTCGCAAACCGCCGTTCCTGCTCCGCCTCCGGCCGCATCGTCTTGTTCCCGATCGATGCGCCCGGAGACTTTTTCCATATTTCTTTATTTTTGCTGATTCTGGAGAACCGAATGATGCAAACAATTATCATGAAGTCCCGTATCCGCAGGGTTTTCTTAGCTCTTGGGGTAGTGTCGTTTATTGAGCGGAGATGAGTCCATCCAATGCGAAGCAGCACCGGAGCAAAACAAAGTGGTACGCGCACACAGTCGCGCGTGTTTACTGTGCTGTCGGTGCTGTTTTTGCTGATCGGGTTTGCCATCATCACCACGCCGTTCGTCATGCGCGCCATCAGCGAATACCAGCAGAACGCCACCGTGCAGCAGACGCAGCGCGAGGTGGATGGCTGGCCGTACCCACAGGCGGAGAACCAGCTCAAAACCGCCCGCGAGTACAACAAGAAACTCGCGGCTGGCGGCCAGTCCGCCATCGGCGAGGTCAAAGATCCTTTTGCCAGCAATGCCGGCCAGTCCACCACTTCCGGCGCGGATGATTCGATGGCCGCCAAAGATCAAGAATATCAGAGTCTGCTCGACGCCGGCCAAGGCGTGATGGGCTCCATCCGCATTCCTAAAATCGACGTCAACCTGCCCATATACCACGGCACCAGCGAAGATGCGCTCGCCGTGGGCGCGGGACACCTTTATGGCACTTCATTGCCGGTCGGCGGCAAATCCACACACTCTGTAATCACCGGCCATCGCGGTTTGCCGAACTCGTTGCTGTTCACTCGCCTTGATGAGATGAAGAAGGGTGATGCCTTCTACATCGAGGTCATGGGCAAGACACTCGGCTACAAGGTCGACCGCATTACCGTGATCAAGCCCGACGATTCCAGCAAACTGCGCATCACCAAAGGCGAGGATCGCGTAACCCTCATGACCTGTACGCCTTATGGTGTCAATTCTCATCGCCTACTGGTCTCCGGTGTGCGTGCCGAAATCCCGGAGGAAGTGCCTGACCCGGACGATGTGCATGGCATCAACACCACATGGCTGGCGTTGGGAGCCATAGTGCTTTTGGCCGTGCTGTTCGCTTTCATCGTCATATTGATGCGGCGTAAGCAAAAGCGCGATCGGGAATTTGCCGGCCTCGCCCGGCACGCCGCACGTCCGACAAAATAAGCGCCCCGCGCGTATGCGATTCCGCGTTGGGAATATGAACGGTTTCGGGTGCCGGACTATTCAAAAAGCGGCCAGATTGTCGTAACTCGATTTCGAGGGGCTGATTTGGCGTGTTCCGGAGGTCTACTTCCGTTTCGAGGGGCTGATGCCAAAGTAGACACAGCTACAAAACGGCAAAATGACGTTGATGCAAAGCCGTTTCTACTTCCGTTTCAACGGATGAGGAGCCCCTTGAAGCGGAAGTAGACCTCCGGCAAACACGAAATCAGCCCCTCGAAATCGATCTAGGCAGTCTCTCTACCGTCGGGAAGCGTTTCAGCGCTTCTCGCGGCGCATTACGGCGGACAGGGACTGCACGCGCGGCAGGTCGAAGACCTCGTCGGTGTGCACTACGTGCCCTTCGCCATCTGCCAGCGGCACTCGCCAGTTGGAATACTCGCTGGACGTGCCCGGCTGATTCTGCGAGCGGCATTCGCCCACGCCGTCCACCAGCGCAGCCTGCAACAACAGCGACGGCGTATCAGTGAGCATGGCGTGCATGGCTTCAACGATCTCCTGCACATGACCTTCCACGTCATCGGCCACAGCCTGCGTGATATAACCGCCCTCCACCAGTCGGTTCATCATCGCGGTGCGCTCGGCTATGGCCGAAGCGGCAAACACCTCCACCGGCTCGCTGAGCAAATGCAGCTCCTCGCGCAGTTTCACATGCTCGAAGTTCAGATAGCCGGCGGTTGGCGGCAGATCGTGTGTGGTGACCGATGCCAGTGCCTGCTTGCGGTACTCCTGCGGCGCGCGGTAGGGATCGCCGGCGTTCGGCGAATCGTCCACACGGTTGAACCACTCCACATCGGTGCCAAGCACGCCATGATCGGCCAGAATGCGGCGCACATAATCCGGTACGGTGCCCAAATCCTCGCCGATCACCATGCCGCCGGCGCGCGTGGCCTCGATGGCCAGTACGCCGAGCATCGCCTCGTGGTTGTACATCACGTAGGCGCCATTGCGGGCGCCAAGTCCCTGCGGAATCCACCACAGGCGGAACAGTCCCAGCACGTGATCGATACGCACCGCGCCCGCATGCTCATACATGGAATGCACCATTTCGCGGTACACCTGGTAGCCGGTGGCTTCCAGATAACGCGGGTTGAACGGTGGCTGGCCCCAATCCTGGCCCTGCTGGTTGTAGAAGTCCGGCGGGCAGCCGACCGTGACGCCACCGGAGGCGAAACGCTCCGGGTTGGCCCACGCGTCAGCGCCGAGCCCGTGCACGCCAACGGCCATATCCTGCATAAGGCCAAGTGTCATGCCATGATCCAAGGCCGTGTGCTGAGCGTCGTTCACCTGCTCGGCGGCGATCCACTGCAGCCAGCGGTTGAACTCGAACAGATCATGATGGTCCTTGACCAGCGTCTGCACGGTCGGGTCGTCGATGGTCTTCTCGAAGAACCAGCGGTTCTCGCCCCAAGGTGCGCCCCACACCTCGAAGCACAGGCACCAGGTGGCGAAGGAATTGAGGTCCGGGCCGGCCGTGGCCTTGAAATACTCGAACTCCAGCTCGCGCTTGTTGTTGCGGCCCGCATCGAAGATCAGGCGCAGGGCCGGGCGCTTGGCCTCCCACGCCGCGTTGATATCCATCGGCGTGGATTCATCATTGCGTGCGGCCACCGAGGCATGCAGTGCATCCACCTGGGCGCGCACGTCATCCGGCAGGGTGGCGTATTCGGGAATGTCTTGCGGGCGAATGTACGTCACGTTGAGGAACCGGCGCGATTCCGGCAGATACGGCGAAGGCTCGAGCGGCGGAATCGGCGCACCGGCGTGAATCGGATTGATGAGCATGAAGTCGGCCTTGGACTTCTCGGCGGCATCCGCCAAAAGACGCTTCAGATCGCCGTAGTCGCCGATGCCCCAGGAATCGTGGGAGCGTACCGAATACATTTGCGTCATCCAGCCCCAGCGCTGATGCTCCTCGACCGCCTTCGGCACGGCGATGCGTGCGGGGGCGGCGATGATGGTCGCCTTGCCTTCGTGCCCGTCAACCGTGACGGTCAGCGTGTGGTAACCCATCGGCAGGTCGGGGGCGATGGTGAGATCCGGCTGGCCGGAGTTGAGATTCGGCAGTAGGGAGAGGCGGTCGAATGCGGTGCCGTCTTCCAGCGTGATGGCGGCGGTGATGTCCGCGTCCGACGGGCAATTCAGGGTCAGGCTTGTCGGCTTGCCGGTGGTGGCCACGATGGTGGGCGGTAGCAAACGTTTGCTGTTTTCGGCCTCAAGTTCGGTCATGGAACGTTTTATGGCCTCGTCGCTGGAGGCATCCACATCGAGGGCCTTGAGCACGGCGACCAATGCGTCATCGCTGATTTCGGTGTAGGTGCCGAGCTGGTCGATGAACGAGGTCGCAAGCCCGGATGCTTTGGCCAATTTGATCAGCGGTCGAGCAAGGCGTTCGGCGCTTTCCGTTCGCTGTGTGGTGTCCGGTGCATTGGTTGCCGCTTCATTGCTGCGCGCCTCGGTCATAATAGCTCCTTGCTGTGCGTCCATGTACTGCTGTTCGTTTGCATTGCTGTTTGAGGGCCGCTCTACGTTGAGGATCCGGCAATCTGACAGACCAATGTTGAACCTGTTCTGCTCTTACCGTAGCTCATATTGACAACGATTGCAATAGGGCGGTGAGTTGGGCCGGTTCGGAGGCGTCGGGGCGCCGGCCTGTTGGCCACCCCCAGTCGGCTTTGCCGACAGCCCCCGCCAGCGGGGGGCGAGGCTGAGCGGGTCTCTAGCCGAGGATGGCGAATGACTGGGCGGGGAGTGTCAAGGTGCGACCGGATACGGTGGGGGAGCCGAGGGCTAGCAGCATTGATGCATCGGGACGGAGTTCGCTCGGCAGTTCCACGGTTTCAATCCCTCGACCGGGGTTCATGGCTATGAGCAACGGCCGGCCCGTAGCGCCATTTCGGTCTGCGGCGTCATCGCGAGTGGCGGCGGATCCGAAGGCGGAGCTGGAATCCGCGGTCGTGCGTGGGTGGGTGGACGCGTGACCATCCGCAGGAGTGCGTATGTAGGCAAACATGCGGCCATCCACTGGCGCTTCCACCACGTCAAATCGGGCATCGGAAGCCAGTGCGGGCTGCTCGGTGCGCAGTGCCAGCACCTCGCGAACCCAGTTGAACAGTGAATCCTCGCGTGCGGCTTCGCTGGCAACGGTCGGCGTGTCGGCGGCCGAATCGACCGGCAGATATAACGACTCGGATGGTGCGCAGGAGAAGCCAAGATTCGGCTTATCGGCATCCCACTGCATCGGCGTGCGACTGCCGGTGCGCACATAGCCGCCCTCCTTGGTGGGCAGCGGCCGGTATCGCATGCCGATTTCGTCGCCGTAGTAAAGGAACGGGCAGCCGGGCATGGTCAGCAGCATGCCGTACGCCACCTTGAGCTCGCGCTCGGTGAGGCGCTGGGCCGTGCGCAAGGTGTCGTGATTGCACGTGATGAGGTTGAAGGTGCCGCTGGCTCGTTCGCAGTCGTGCAGCTGCGGCAGATATTGTTCGAGGAACGGTGCGATAGAAGTGCCGGAATCGGCGTTGAAGTAACTGGCGTCACTCTCGTGGTCCAGCGGCGTATCCGTATTACGCAGCAGCATGTTGTACCCGTTCGGATGGCCGTCCCAGCGCCAGTCGAGGTAGAAATCCATGTCGAAGCCGGCCTGCATCGACTCATAGGGGCGCCCCCATTCGGCAACGAATGCTGCCTCGGGGAATTCGGGGCGGATTCTCGAGAAGATGTATTGCCAGGTGCGAATGGTGAAAGGCTTGCCGTCGTCGTCGTGTTTGACGAGGCTGTCGGCCATGTCCACGCGGAAGCCGTCTGCCCCGCGGGAGAGCCAGAAGCGCATGACGTCGAGCATCGCCTCGCACGTGGCCAGTGCTTCGGGGCCGAGTGCGGGCTTCTGCCACGGGTGTTTGGGGTGGGCGAAGCCGTAGTTGAGGGCGGGCTGGCATTTGAAGAAGTTGATGATGTAGGTGCCGTCGCGCTCGGTTTCGCCGCCAATGAAGGGTAGGCCGTCGCCGCCGGCGATCCAGGAGTCGGTCCAGATGTAGCGGTCGGAGACGGATTCTTGGATGGCGGATTCCTGGACCACCCCCCGGATTGCTTCACAATCCGACCCCCGCCGGCGTGGGTCGAAGAGCGAAGCGATTCGGGGGGTGGTTTGTCCGACGGGGGTAACACTCTCGACGGGGAGAGTTCGATCGGCGTCAACGGGGGTAACGCGCTCAGTAGGGTCAGGACGTGAGCTGGCCTGGAACCAAGGGTGCTCCTCGCTGGTGTGGCCGGGGACCAAGTCGAGCAGCACGTGCATGCCGAGCGTGTGGGCGTGCTCGAACAGGGCGGTCAGGTCATCGTTGGTGCCGTAGCGCGGTGCGACCTTCGTGTAGTCGCGCACATCATATCCGGCATCTTTGAACGGTGAATCGAAGCAGGGATTGATCCATAGTGCGTTGCAGCCCAGGTCATGGATATAGCCAAGCCGTTCGGTCAGTCCGTGAAGATCACCGATGCCGTCGCCGTTCGAGTCGGCGAAGCTTTGGGGGTACACCTCGTAAAAACGGGCGGAACTCAGCCAGGATGGACGGGGGGATGCTTCGGCGTGTCGTACGCGGCTTGACATGGAAACTCCTTTGTTTATGCGGGTTCAAGGCTATGCCTATCGATTGCAATAATACCAGCAAAAGCAAAACTGCATACGTATGCAAAATGCGTGTTATACTAAAAACCAACGATGTTCAGCAATGTTGCAAACGTCAAACATTTCAAGGGCTAACTACGATAATGCGAGCGTATGCATCATTCGGTTTCCTATAGAACTGAAAACGTGTGCATCGAAACTATCGGAACAGGAACCGAATCAGGAAAGGACAGATCAATGAAGATCGATTGGAAGAAGACTATCGGCCTCACTGCTGCCGCAGCTATGCTGCTGCCCCTCGCCGCATGTGGTGGCTCCAACAATGCCGGCGACGCAAAGTCCGGAGGCACCGAAGACGTGACCCTGAGCGTGTGGGCCCCGCAGGAGGACCAGGACGGCGGCAACGACTCCTGGCTGAGCCAGGTCGAAGCCAACTTCGAGAAGGAGCACCCTGAGTACAAGATCACTTGGAAGAACGACGTGCTCTCCGAGGGCGACGCCGCCACCCAGGTCCAGACCGACCCGACCGCCGCCGCGGACGTCTACATGTTCGCCTCCGACCAGCTCGGCGCCTTGATGAAGGCCCAGGGCATCGGCGAGCTCGGCTCCGACGCCGAGAAGCAGGTCAAGGAGCAGAACGGCGACCTGGAAGTCGCCTCCGTGACCGGCTCCGACGGCAAGATGTACGGCGTGCCCTACACCGACAACACCTGGTTCATGTACTACGACAAGTCCGCCTTCTCCGAGGATGACATCAAGAGCCTCGACACTATGGTCTCCAAGGCCGCGGTCGCCTTCCCGCTCAACGATTCCTGGTACATCGGTGGCTTCTACGATGGCCTGACCCTCTTCGGCGAGGACGGCACCGACCCGGATGCCGGCATGGTGTTCCCGAAGGACGCCGGCGACATCACCAAGTACCTGGTCGACCTTGCCGCCAACCCGAACTTCCACAACAGCGCCGACAACTCCGGCCTGTCCGAGATGCAGGCCGGCACCGTCAAGGCCTTCTTCTCCGGCTCCTGGTCCGCTGCCGACATCAAGGAAGCCCTCGGCGACAACATGGGCGTCGCCCAGCTGCCGACCTTCACCGTGAACGGTACACCGAAGCAGATGAAGTCCTTCGCCGCCACCAAGGCCGCCGCCTACAACCCGAACGCCAAGAACCCGAAGGCCGCCGCCCAGTTCGCCGCTTACCTCGGCTCCACCGAGTCCCAGAAGCTGCACTACACGGTGCGCAACATCATCCCGACCGACAAGACCCTCACCGATCTGACCGCCGACGATCCGGTGGCCATCGGACAGACCGATACCATGGCCAACACCGCCATCCTGCAGTCCGGTCTGGCCGGCATGGCTGACTGGTGGGATCCGGCCAAGGCCTTCGGCGACGCCATCCTCAACAAGGAAGTCACCGCAGACAACGCTCAGGCCAAGACCGACGCCTGGGTCGAGCAGGTCGGTTCCTACGCCAAGTGATCGCTTGACGGTTCGCAGCACTTGGCCGGCGCGGACCACTCCTCCGCGCCAGTCAACCCAACCTATAACCGAATAACCAACAATCAAATATGAGGGGTCCGTAAGGTACGCCAGCTGCGGGCGGATGATGTGAAGCCGTTGCATCCGCCCGCAGCCCCTCACCTACCAACGGTTTCAACCTTCTTTGTTTTTCCTCCTTCATTGCCGGCAGAGCTCGGGCAGCGTGCATGCGGTGTCCGGGCTTTGAACGGGTTTAAGCGAAGACAAACAAACAACAAGCCGGGCATCGCGGCCCGGAGCAACGGTTTCCATCATTTACAGTGAGAGGCGGTAGGGTGCGATGACAGCAGCAGCACTTTCCCCGCGCGAGATGAAGCGCCGCCGCAAAATGGGTGCGGATTATGTGGCGCCCTCGCCATACTCGGTAGGCAACGCGCTTACCAAGGGCGATGTGTTCACCAAACTATCCGCAGTCGTATTCGGACTGGGCAACATCGTTCGCAAGCAATACGTCAAGGGCGTGGCACTGCTGGCCCTTGAAATCGCATTCTTCGTATTTCTGTTCACCAACGGCATCACGTGCCTGTCCAAGCTCTCCAGCCTGGGCGACCAGAAGCAGGGCAAGGTACTCGTCGACGGCTTCTGGGAGTACACCCAGGGCGACAATTCCGTGGTCATTCTGCTGTACGGCGTCTGCACCGTGGTGCTCTGCCTGCTCTTCGTCTATCTGTGGACGGTCTCGCTCAAGTCCGCATACAAGGCCGAGTGCCTGACTCGCGAGCAGGGCAAGGCCCCGAGCCTGGGCGACGATCTGCGTGAGCTGACCAATGCCAAGGTGCATCGCCTGCTCATGTTCCTGCCAACGCTCGGCATTCTGGTCTTCACCGTCCTGCCGTTGATCTTCATGATCTCGATGGCATTCACCAGCTACGACCGCAACCATCTGGTGCTGTTCGACTGGGTGGGCTTCGACAACTTCGCCAAGGTGTTCTCCAACAGCGGCGGCACCGTCAACGCCCGCCTGTTCCTGCAGGTGACCATCTGGACGCTGGTCTGGGCGTTTTTCGCCACCTTCCTGAACTTCTTTATCGGCATGTTCTTCGCGATGGTCATCAACCGCAAGACCACGCGCTTCAAGGGCTTCTGGCGTGCGTGCTTCTCCATGTCCATCGCCGTGCCGCAGTTCGTCTCCCTGCTGGTCATGCGCACCATGCTTCAGCCCACCGGCGCCATCAACCGCCTGCTCATGGAGTGGGGTTGGATTGATCAGGCTCTGCCGTTCTTCACGGATGCCACTTGGGCCCGCGTCACGGTCATCGTGATCAACCTGTGGGTTGGTATTCCGTACACCATCATGCAGGTCACCGGTATTTTGCAGAACATCCCGGCCGACCAGTACGAGGCGGCCAAGATCGACGGCGCGAACTGGTGGCAGATCTTCACCAAGATCACCATGCCGTACATCATCTTCGTGCTCACCCCGTACCTGATCACCACGTTCACCGGCAACGTGAACAACTTCAACGTGATCTACCTGCTGTCCGGCGGCAACCCGGTGCCGGTCGGCGATTCCGCAGGCAAGACCGACCTTCTGATCACCTGGCTGTACAAGCTGACCGTCGATAAGAACGATTACAACCTCGGTGCCGTGATTGGCATCATGACGTTCATCGTCCTCGCGGTGGTGTCGCTGATCACCTACCGCAATTCCGGTTCCTACAAGAACGAGGAGGCATTCCGATGAGCAGGCATTCCGAGCAGACCATACAGACGACGACTGCCCGTATGAAGCGACCTGAATCGCACGGTCTGATGCATGACACCAAGAAGCGTCGTATTCTTGGCGACGTCCTCTCCTATCTCTTCCTGGGAGTCATGGCCATCATCTGGCTGATTCCGATTGTCTGGGTGTTTGCGGAGAGCTTCAACAAGAACACCGCACCCTACACCAAGACGTTCTTCCCCACCGAGTTCTCGCTCGACAACTACATCACGCTGTTCGCCGACCGCTCGGTGCTGAACTTCCCGAAGATGTTCATGAACACGTTCATCGTGGCGTGCTTCGTGTGCCTTATCTCGGTGGTGTTTGTGCTGTCAGTGGCCTACTGCATGAGCCGCATGCGTTTCCGCACCCGCAAGACCTTCATGAACGTGGTGCTGGTGCTTGGCATGTTCCCCGGCATCATGGCCGTTTCCGCCATCTACTTCATCTTGAAGGCCGTGGGCCTCACCAGCGAAGGCATGACCACCATCGCCCTGATTCTGGTCTACTCCGCCGGTACCGGCGCGGGCTTCTACGTGATGAAGGGATACATGGATACGATTCCGACCTCGCTTGACGAGGCCGCGCTGCTGGACGGCTGCACCCGTCTGCAGGTGTTCACCAAGATCATCATCCCGATTTGTAAGCCCATGATCGTCTACCAGGCCATCATCGGCTTCCTGACCCCGTGGCTCGACTTCGTGATGGCCAAGGTGATTTGCCGCACGCAGTCCAATTACACAGTGGCCCTCGGCCTGTGGCTCATGCTGCAGAAGGAATACATCCAGAACTGGTACGCGCGCTTCGCCGCAGCAGCCGTGGTGATTTCCATCCCGATCGCCATCCTGTTCATCGTCATGCAGCGCTTCTACCAGGAATCGATGTCTGGTTCGGTTAAGGGCTGACGCGTTAAGCAGACAGCCCGGTGGGCTGTCTGTAGCGTCAGCTTGAGCGAGGCGATAGCCGGGCGAAGGTCGGATTGAGCCTCGCCGCAGGCGAGTCCGTAATTGCAGGACTGAGCCGTTACGTAGTGGGGTTTAACTTGGCTCCCCTCTGAAGAGGGGAGCTGGCGCCGTAGGCGACTGAGGGAGGAGCACCAGCTTACGCCAATACTCCCCTCAGCGAGGGGGACAGAAAGTGAGAAAGGACCGCAATGGAGAGGCCAATTTCCGTGGTGGCGGTGGCGGACTGGACGCCCGCCGAGCTAGCCATGCCATGCCCCGATTATCCCGTCTACCAGGATGGCGATCTCGGCGCGTTCCCCGACGCCAAGGGCACCACGTTCCGTATCTGGGCGCCCACGGCCGACGGCATCACCTTGCGCCTGTTCGACTCCGGCGCACCCTATGACACCGTCGAGCCCTTCCAGTCCCGTGAAATGACCCCCGGCACAGCCGGCACCTGGCAGATCCACTGCGACGGCGTCGGCCACGGCACGTACTACGACTATCTCGTCCGTTTCCCGGACGGCACCGTCAATCGCACGGCGGATCCTTGGGCCCGCGCAGCCGGTGTGAACGGGCGCCGCAGCATGGTCGTGGACCTGGCGCAAACCAATCCGGACGGCTGGGAGCAGGACCGCCGCCCGCACATCCCCAGCCGTGACCTGGTGATCTGGGAAACCCATATCGGCGATTTCAGCAACGACGAGCACAGCGGCATCCCCGAAGAACATCGCGGCACCTATCTGGCGTTCACCCATCCGGACACCAGCGTGGACGGCGAGGGCGAATTCCCCACCTGCGTGGCCTATCTTAAGCGGCTCGGCATCACCGCCGTGCAGCTCATGCCGTTCTACGACTATGGTTCCATCGACGAATCGATTCCGCGAACCGACCCCAAGCACGGCTTCAACTGGGGCTATGATCCGCTGAATTACAATGTGCCCGAAGGTTCATACAGCACCGACCCGTATGACGGCGCCGTGCGCATCCGCGAATGCAAGCAGATGATCCAATCGCTGCACGCGGCCGGCATCAAAGTGATCATGGACGTGGTCTACAACCACATGTTCTCCACCGACAACTGGTTCGAGCGCATGATCCCCGGTTACGCGCTGCGCCGCCGCGCCGACGGCACGTTCGCCGACGGTTCGGCCTGCACGAACGATGTGGCCACCGAACATCCGATGATGCGTAAATACATTGTGGATTCGGTGGTCTACTGGGCTCGCGAATACCATGTCGACGGCTTCCGATTCGACCTGATGGGCCTGATTGACGTGGAGACGATGAACGTCATCCGCACCGCGCTGGACCAGCTGCCCGACGGCGCCACAATCCTCATGCACGGCGAGCCTTGGACCGCCCGGGAAACCGCGCTCGAACCCGGCACGATGCTGGCCGACAAGCGCGGCATGCCTTACTTGGGCCCGCGGATCGGCGCGTTCTGCGATTCCACGCGAGACACCGTGCGCGGCCACGTGTTCTACCAGTGGGTTCCCGGATACCTGACCGGTGCCGCCGCCGATTACGCCGAGGACATCCGCCATGCCGAGGATGCCTGGCGCGGCACGTTGCGCGAAACCGCCAGCGTGGGGCAGGTGGTCCAGTACGTTTCCGCCCACGACGATCTGACCCTGTGGGACAAGCTGTGTGCTTCGATGCGCCGAGTGCCCACGGATGTCGACTACGACGCCCAGGACGAGTCCAGCACGGATCTGATACGCGCCAACCGTTTGGCCGCCGGCATAGTGTTCTCCGCGGCCGGTGTGCCGTTCATGCTTTCGGGCGAGGAGTTCGCGCGTACCAAGCACGGCGTCTCCGATTCGTATTGCAGCCCGTCCGCCCTGAACCAGTTGGATTGGCGGCGGGCGCAGCGCATGGGCTCGTTGGTGAATCATTATGCCGCGCTGATTCGTCTGCGCCGCAGCAATCCGGCCTACTTTGGCGGGGCCCGCATGATCGTGCCGCGTACCGATGAGATCGTGGTGTTCCGTGTGGGCGACGATTGCGTGGCCATCAACCCGACCGGCGAGCCGCGGACTCAGCTGGCCACCGATCTGGAGATGCCCGGCCCGTACGGCGAAGTGTCGAAAATCGCTCCCGACGAATGGACCTGCGTCTATTGCTCCGGTGACGAGATGCCAGGCGAAGTCGAGAACCGGCGATTGCCCCTGCCATCCCACACCTTCACTATCTGGCGGCGCAATCGTGGGTGAATATGAAGCTTGCTCCCGCCGGTGGGGGCTGTCGAACAGCATACTGAACGTGATCAATGAACGAGGGGTCACCGCTGGTCATGCTGCCGATAGCCCACGCCGGCGGGGCTTGTTATATGACGCGATTTTCTTCGACCTCTACGGCACTTTGGTGGACATTCGCACCGATGAGGAGTCGGCCGCGGCATGGGGCGCGCTGCGCGCCGCTCTGGCGGAATACGGGGTGCCGTATCCGGACAATGCTTCGCTGAGGGCCCGGTTCGAAACGTTGGCCGAGCCGATTCGCGCGGCGGCCTTTGCCGCTCATGGCGCACACGCCGAACCTGATCTGCTGCCGGTGTTCGCCGGACTGATGGGTTGTCGGGATACGGCATTGGCCGATTTTGCCAGCCGTGCCGACGCCGTATTGGCGAGGTTCAGAGAGCGCGATGACGTGATATGCCGCGATTCCCAAGCCGCCGCGCAGACTTCGCTTGAGGGGAACGCTGCCGTTCGGGAAAGCCGGATGGATATGGCCCGGGCGTTGGCTTGGACGTTTCGACAGGCCAGCACCAGTATGCTGCGCCTCTACCCGGACGCGCTGGAATTGCTGGCGCGATTGCGATCCGTGGGATTGCGCGTTGTGCTCGTCAGCAACGCGCAGTCCTGCTATACGCGGCCGGAGCTGGCGATGTTGGGCTTGGAACATGAGTTCGACCGGATTGTTATCTCCAGTGAAATCGGCGTGCGCAAACCATCTCCCGCCATATTCCGCCGTGCCGCGCAGGCCGAGGGTGTGGCCCCCTGCAGGGTGCTGATGGTGGGCAACGACGAACGTTCGGACATTATGGGCGCGGCTGGCGCGGGCACCGATGGCGTCTATATGCGCACCGAGATCTCCCCGCCCGGCGATCCGCAAACCAGCCAGCACGCCGTGCGCTCGCTGACCGGCCCCGATTATGCTGGATTATTGGGATACTTGAATATATAGCTTGGCTCCCCTCTCTGAGGGGAGTTGTCGCCGTAGGCGACTGAGGGGAGTTTGCCTGACACATAGGCTCCCCTCAGTCTTGCTGCGCGAGCCAGCTCCCCCTCTTCAGAGGGGAGCCAGAACAGGAAGGCGCAACCTTATGAACGAAGTGGAGATGGCAAAGCAGCGGCGTGGTGAGAAGCGCCGCCGCAAGGGCCTGTCCGTATTCCGTCTCAAGATGATCGGCGCCCTATTCATGGCATTGGGCGTGGCCGGCGTTTCGGTCCTGCCGGCCATGTTGGGCGACCCGACTCAGGACATGGCTGCACTGACCGTGGTGGTGGCGTGCACGGCGGCTTCATGGTGCGCCATCCCCATCTACTCATGGCTGCTGTTCGACGGCTACCGGCATACGGGCAGCATTGGAAAATATGTGCTCCGTCTGTTCATCGTCGCGGTGGTCAGCGATGTGCCGTACGACCTGATTGTGACCGGCAAGCCATTCGACTTGAGCGCGCAGAACCCGGTGTATGGCTTGGTCATCGCCCTGGTCGTGCTCATGCTGGTGGATTGGATTGCATACCAGTACGGCGGGGAGAGTCTGCGCCCGTGGTCCGGTGCTCGGCGAGGTGGTGCGGCTGCGGTGCGTTGGATGCTGACCATTGTGGTCATTCTGGCCGGACTGCTGTGGGCGTTGCTGCTGCGCGTGGGCGTGGATCAGCGGATTATGTATACCGGTGTGCTGACGTTGCTGTTTGTGCTGGTGTTCTACTTCCTGAACGCGCGTGAAAATACGATGATGTTCACCGCCGGGCTGCTGGGTGCCGTGATGTGCATTACGCCCGGTATTGGTGTGGCCTTCCTGCACTACCGCAATGACGAAGTCGGGTTCAAGCAGTCTTGGACCAAGTGGGCCTGGTACGCGGTCTATCCAGTGCTTTTGATTGTCGGCGCGCTGGCCTAGTTACGCCATTTCCCCGAATGGAATATCGGTGCTGCGCGGCACTAGCTGTGCCTCGAGCACCTCGTGTGGGTCATAGAGCGTCTTGCCGCTGATGAGCGTCAACGCCTTATTGGCAGCTGCGCGACCCATCGCATACGGATCCTGACGCATGGTCGTCAAGTTGATGGTGTCGGCATAGGGGCTGTCGTCAAAGCCGACAATCGAATAATCGCGCGGCGTGCGGTGGCCGTAACGCTCCAGCTTGAGCACCAGCGGAATCGCCATCATATCCATCTGGCAGCAGATTGCGTCCGGGAACTCATCCATCGCCAGCAGCGCGGATAATGCGGAGTCGGCGAAGGCCGGGCCGCGCGGCACGGAGAGCACTTCCCAATTGATGTCGTGCTTGCCTTCGGCGTCCTTGCAGGCGTTGATGAAGCCCTGTGCGCGTGCGTCAATCGAGGAATCCAGCCCGGCTGCCTCGGAACAGGGGTAGACGATGTGCTTGTGACCGAGGTTGATGAGATGCTGCGCGGCCGTGTACATGCCTTTTTCGTCGTCGATGCTGATGGTGGCGTCAAAGCCTTCGGAAGACGGCGTATTGATGCCGATGATCGGCACATGAATGCGCTGCAGCTGCTCGACCTCGTGCGGATCGATAGCGAACGAGGCCACGAAAACGGCATCGACATTGCGGCGAATCGGCAGGTCGGTGAAGAACTCATGACGGTTTGCGGCGGTATCGATGTGCTGGAACAGCGAGATGTCATAGCCGGCCGGATGCATCACCGATTCGATGCCCGCGAACGTCTGCGTATTGAACCAGCTGGTGATCTCCTCATTCATCAGCATCGCCACACGGTAGGTCTGTCCGGACTTCAGGGCGGTGGCGGAGCGGGAGATGTTGAAATCGAGCTTATCGGCCACATCCAGCACCTTGCGGCGGGTCTTCGCCGAGACGAGTTCCGGGCGGGTGAAGGCGCGCGACACTGTAGAAATGGAGACTCCGGCCTCCTTGGCTACTTGGTAGATGTCTGCCTTGCCCATGTTCCTCCTCGTGCAATTCGTGGTATCAGCTATGCCACGTAATCCCCCTAACGGGTTGCGCCATCCACAATGTGTAATCATTTGTATCATACACTGCAAACGTTAGCGCGAAGCTAGGGGAAGTGTTGCCTGGTGTGGTATGCTGATTGGGACATAGTGTTGCGAACGTATGCAGTCTGTCAACTGTGCTGCATGCCGTTTCTGCAGGAGTGGTGCTGAAAGTGTTGCAAACGTTGTCAACGGTCTGACCGTGCGATAGGGGGTGTTCCCCTTCATGGTTCGTGCGGTCAATGCTCAAGGATGAGAGAAAGGACTCATATGGCCGTACGACGATTCAGCTCGCTCGCCAAACGCCTTGCCGTAACCGGCATAGCGGTGGCAATGTCTGCCACAACGCTGGTAGCATTGCCGGCTTCTGCGGACGAGACCGAGGCCAATGCACAGGCGCGCACATCTGTTGGCGCGCCGGGCGATGTGATCGCCATCGCATTCCAAACCAACTGGAATTCGGTGGCCAAGGAGTGTACCGAGGCTTACGGCCCCGAAGGTGTGGGCTACGTACAGGTCTCCCCGCCGATGGAGTCCATCCAGGGCACTGAATGGTGGACCTCCTACCAGCCGGTCAGCTACAAGCTCGACTCCAAGCTCGGTACGGAAGCCGAGTTCAAGACCATGATCGCCACGTGCAACGCGGCGGGCGTCGAGATCATCGCCGACTCGGTCATCAACCACACCACCGGCGCCGATCAGGGCGAGGGCACCGGCGTCGCCGGCAGCAAGTACGACGGCGAGGGCAACTTCCCCGCAATCCCGTACACCAAAGAGAACTTCCACGACTGCACCAAGAACATCGGCGACTACACCAACGCCGACGAAGTACAGAACTGCCGCCTGACCAGCCTGCAGGACCTCGACACCAGCCAGGAATACGTGCAGGACAAGCTCGCCGACTACATGAACCGCCTGCTCGACCTCGGCGTCTACGGATTCCGCGTCGACGCGGTCAAACACATCGCCACGGCCGACGTGGCCGCCATCAAGGCCAAGCTCGCCGAGAAGTCCGGCCGCAACGCCGACGATATCTTCTTCGAGCAGGAAGTCATCGGCAACGCCTCCGAAGCCGCGGAAATCCAGCCGAGCAACTATGTGGCGAACGGCAAGGTCTCCGAATTCAACTTCACCAACCACCTGTCGGTCGCCTTCGCCGGCGACATCACCGACGCCAGCAAGGGCCTTGCGAAGGTCGGCGGCGACGGCTGGGTGAGCTCCGACAAGGCCGCAGTGTGGGTGACCAACTGGGATACCGAGCGCGGATCGGCCATCACCTACAAGAAGGGCTCGAAGTACCTGCTCGCGAACGCGTTCATGCTCGCGTACGACTACGGCCAGCCGCACATCTACTCCGGCTACTACTTCGACAACTCCGACGACGGCGCTCCCGGCGCCACCGAAACCTCCGTGCCCGACATGGAGTGCCCGACCGACGGCTCGATGACCTCCGGCACCTGGCAGTGCGCCGAACGTTGGACCGCGATCCGCGGCATGATCGGCTTCCACAACGCGGTCAACGGCACCGACGTCACCAACTGGAAGGCGTACGACACCAACGTGCTCGGCTTCGGTCGCGGCGACGTCGGCTACCTCGCGCTCAACAACAGCGCCGACGACTCCAAGCAGACGTTCCAGACGTCACTGCCCGCCGGCGAATACTGCAACGTGTACGCCACCGGCGACTGCTCTGCAACTGTGACCGTGAAGGATGACGGCACGTTCGACGCGACGCTCGCGAAGAACTCCGCCATCGCGATCTACGCGGGCGCGACCAAGGATTCCTGGACCGGCACGACCAAGTCCGATCCGTCCGATCCGGACCTGTCCGTCAACGACGAGACCAAGAAGGCCACGGCCGACACGAGCCGCACCATCTACTACAAGCTGCCCGACGGCTGGAAGCAGGCGTACCTCCACTACGGTATCGACGGCTGGGCCGAGCAGGGCCACGAGCTGATGGCCGACGCCGGCAACGGCTGGGTCAAGTTCACGGTCGATCCGAAGGGCAAGTCCTTCGAATACGTATTCACCGACGGCGGCGACAACTGGGACAACCCGAATGGCGGCGGCAACTACACCGCGCAGGGCCACTGGACGGCGGTCGCCGACCACGAGGCCAGCGCCGGCGTGCCCTCCGACGTGCAGTCGTACCAGCCCAAGACCAAGGTGATCGTGCACTACAAGCCCGCCGAAGGCGACGCCGTCGCCGATCGCGGCGTGTACATGTGGGGCACCGACAAGAACGGCGCCACCCTGAACGGCGCGTGGCACGCCTTCACCGGCGAGGACTCCTACGGCAAGGTGTTCGAGGCCACCATCGATGGTGCGTACGACGCCGCCAAGATCGGTGTGATCGTCACCACCGAAGGCTGGGACAAGGTCGGCGGCGACCGTACCATCGACGGTTCCACCGGCACCGCCGAAATCTGGGTCGACGGCGCCAATCCGGACGAAACGCTCACCGAAGCCCCCGACGGCTACAAGAAGGCCGCCAACCAGATCGACGTGGCCATCCACTACCACCGCCTCGCCGACGACTACACCAGCGAAGACGGCATGAAGGCATGGGACATCTGGGGCTGGGCCGATGGCGTCAACGGTGCTGCCTACCCGTTCACCGAGCACGACGACTACGGCCTGATCGCCAAGTACACGCTCAAGGGCAGCGGCATGAGCACTCCGCAGTTCATCGTGCGCTACGGCGGCGACAGCTGGGAAGCCAAGGATCCGAACGACGAGAACCGCACGATCCCGCAGTCCGCCATCACCGTGAACGCCGACGGCACCGCATCCGCCGAAATCTGGCTGGTGCAGGGCGACACGACAATCTACACCAACGGCACGCTCTACGACGCGAAGGGCACGATCGTCTCCGCCGAAATGACCGACTTCAACACCATCACGGTCAAGCTCAACAAGGCGCTCACCATCGACAAGCCGGCCGACGCGGTGTCGGTCGAGGGTGTGAAGATCAAGGACGTGAAGGCTAGCGGGAACACCGTGACCATTACCACGGCCGACAATCTTGACGTGACCAAGGCCTACAAGGTGACGATCGAGGACTACGGCACGCAGAACGTATCGCTCGGCGCCGTCGTGCGCTCCGACGCGTTCGACAAGAAGTACGCCTACGACGGCGATGATCTTGGCGTGACCTACAAGGCCGAGAAGTCCACGTTCAAGCTGTGGGCGCCGACCGCCACCAAGGTGACGCTGCGCCTGTACGCCGACTCCACCGATCCGAAGGCAGCGCAGACCGACGCCGTGACGCTGGAGAAGTCCGGCAAGAAGGGCGTGTGGACGTTCGCCGTGGACAAAGATCTCAAGGATTACGCCTACGACTACGAGCTGACCTTCGCCGACGGCACGGTCAACACGTCCGCCGACCCGTACGCGACCGCCGCCGTGGCCAACGGCGAGCGATCCGTCGTGCTCTCCGACAAGGAGAGGGGCGATGCCGGCAAGCGCATGGCGTCGTTCGGCAAGCCGACCGACGCGATCATCACTGAGGCGAACGTTCGTGACATGACCATCAACCCGAACTCCGGCGTCTCCGAAGCCAATCGCGGCAAGTATCTCGGCTTCGTCGAGGAGGGCACCACGGTCGACGGCAAGCAGGGCGCGGCGTCCACCGGCATCGACTACCTCAAGTCGCTCGGCGTGACGCATGTGCAGATCATGCCCGTCTACGACTACGGTTCCGTGGACGAGACCGGCGATCTGAGCTACGGCGCGCAGTACAACTGGGGCTACGATCCGGAGAACTACAACGTGCCGGAAGGCTCGTACTCCTCCGGCCCGAGTGACCCGAGCGCTCGCGTCAAGGAAATGAAGCAGATGGTCTCCGGGCTGCACAAGAACGGCCTGTACGTGGTGATGGATGTGGTCTACAACCACGTCTACAACGCCTCCGAACACGCCTTCAACAAGACCGTGCCTGGCTACTACTTCCGCTACGACGCCAATGGCAACCTGACCAACGGCTCCGGCTGCGGCAACGACGTGGCTTCCGAGCGTGCGATGGCCCGTAAGTACATCGTCGATTCCGTGAAGTACTGGGCGACCGAGTACAACGTGGACGGCTTCCGCTTCGACCTCATGGGTCTGATTGACCAGACCACCATGAATCAGGTGCGTGCGGCGCTTGACGAGATCGATCCGTCGATTCTCGTCATCGGCGAAGGCTGGGATATGACTGACGCCATTGGCAACCAGGAAACCACGCAGCCCAATGCCTCCAAGGTCAAGGGCGTGGCGTTCTTCAACGACTCCCTGCGCGACGCGATCAAGGGCAGCGTGTTCTCCGACGAGGACACCGGCTTCATCGCCGGCAAGGCCGACAAGGAGAACCTCATCGCCACCAACGTGCTCGGCTGCAACAACAAGCGCGAGGGCATCGATGAGAACGGCCACTGCAACAACGGCACCGCCGACACGAACTACGGCGGCGCGGATCAGGTGGTGCAGTACGTCGAGATCCACGACAACCTGACCTTGTACGACAAGCTGGTCAAGAGCGCGCCCAACGACTCCGAGGAGACACGACTCGCTCGCGCCAAGCTCGCCGACTCGCTGATTCTGCTCTCGCAGGGCATCACCGACATGCAGTTCGGCCAGGAGTTCCTGCGCACCAAGGGCGGCAATGGCAACAGCTACAACGCCGGCGACGCGGTGAACGCCATCGACTGGAACCGCACGGTCGAGCAGGCGGGTTCCGTGAACTATGTGAAGGGCCTGATCGCCCTGCGCAAGTCCATCAAGAACCTGCACCTGAGCAGCTATGATGGCATCGCCAAGAACATGACGGTGCTGCAGCAGTCCGACGGCGTGGTGGCCTACCAGCTGAAGGACGGCAGCGACACGTATGTGGTGGTGTTCAACGCCAACGAATCGGCCGCAACGGTCGAGGCCGTGCCGGCTGGCAAGTACACCGTGCTGGCCGCCGATGGCAAGGTGACGGAGACGCAGGATAAGAATGCTGCAACCACCGTGGGCGCTGACGGCTACCAGGCCGGAGCGCTCGCCGCTGCCGTGCTCAAGGCCGGCGCCGACGATGATTCGACCAAGCCCGATGGCGGCAAGGACGATAACCAGTCGGGAGGCACCGCCACCCCGGGTACTCCGGGCGATAGTGGCAACGGCAATGGTCAGACCGGTGACGGCAACGCCTCCAACGGCGCATCCGACACCGCGGCCGGCCAATCCCGGCAGTTCGGCGCTGCCGCTCTGCCCAACACCGGCGTAGCCCTGTCCGTCATGGCGGTCGCCGTATTGGTGATGACCGCTGCCGGCATGCTGTTGCAGCGGTTCTCCAAGGGCGGCAATGCCGTCAACAGTAAGGAGGGCTCCGAACAGTAGTCCACGCCGCGTCAGTTGCTGAGTGGCCCCCGCTGGCGGGGGCTGTCAGCGAAGCTGACTGGGGGTGGCTCAGAGCCGCTCCAAAAAACCTGAGCCTACATCGCTCAACTTTTGTGATGAATTTGGGAATAGAACTTGCCAAACAGAAGTTGAGTGATGTAGGCTCAAGTTTTGGAAGGCCCAAGAACCAACCAAGGAACTTGGGCGAACAACGTAAGAACAAACGAATAATTAAGGAGCACACATTATGGCACGTGCAGTTGGTATCGATCTGGGCACCACGAATTCCTGCATCGCTACGCTGGAAGGTGGCGAGCCCACCGTTATCGTCAACGCTGAGGGCATGCGCACCACCCCGTCCGTGGTCGCGTTCTCCAAGTCCGGCGAAATCCTCGTCGGCGAGGTGGCCAAGCGTCAGGCTGTGACCAACGTTGACCGCACTATTTCTTCTGTCAAGCGTCACATGGGCACTGACTGGACCGTCGACATCGACGGCAAGAAGTGGACCCCGCAGGAGATTTCCGCACAGATTCTGATGAAGCTGAAGAGGGACGCTGAGGCTTACCTCGGTGAGCCCGTCACCGATGCTGTCATCACCTGCCCGGCATACTTCAACGATGCCCAGCGTCAGGCCACCAAGGACGCCGGCAAGATCGCAGGCCTGAACGTTCTGCGTATCATCAACGAGCCGACCGCAGCTGCTCTGGCCTACGGTCTGGAGAAGGGCAAGGAAGACGAGCGCATCCTGGTCTTCGACCTCGGCGGCGGCACCTTCGATGTCTCCCTGCTGGAGATCGGCAAGGACGACGACGGCTTCTCCACCATTCAGGTGCAGGCCACCAACGGCGACAACCACCTCGGTGGCGATGACTGGGATCAGAAGGTCATCGACTGGCTGGTCGGCGAAGTCAAGAACAAGTACGGCGTTGACCTGTCCAAGGACAAGATCGCTCTGCAGCGCCTGAAGGAAGCCGCTGAACAGGCCAAGAAGGAGCTGTCCTCCTCGACCAGCACCTCCATCTCCATGCAGTACCTGGCCATGACCCCTGACGGCACCCCGGTGCACCTGGACGAGACCCTGACCCGTGCGCACTTCGAGGAAATGACCTCCGACCTGCTGGGCCGCTGCCGCACGCCGTTCAACAACGTGCTGCACGACGCCGGCATCTCCGTGAGCGACATCGACCACGTGGTGCTCGTCGGTGGTTCCACTCGTATGCCCGCCGTCAAGGACTTGGTCAAGGAACTCACCGGTGGTAAGGAAGCGAACCAGTCCGTGAACCCGGATGAGGTTGTGGCTGTCGGCGCTGCCGTGCAGTCCGGCGTCATCAAGGGCGACCGTAAGGACGTCCTGCTGATTGACGTGACCCCGCTGTCCCTCGGTATCGAAACCAAGGGTGGCATCATGACCAAGCTCATCGACCGCAACACCGCCATTCCGACCAAGCGTTCCGAGGTCTTCTCCACTGCTGAAGACAACCAGCCGTCCGTGCTGATTCAGGTCTACCAGGGTGAGCGTGAGTTCGCTCGCGACAACAAGCCGCTGGGCACCTTCGAGCTGACCGGCATCGCTCCGGCTCCGCGTGGCGTCCCGCAGATCGAGGTCACCTTCGACATCGACGCCAACGGCATCGTGCACGTGTCCGCCAAGGATAAGGGCACCGGCAAGGAGCAGTCCATGACCATCACCGGTGGTTCCGGCCTGCCGAAGGACGAGATCGACCGCATGGTCAAGGAAGCCGAGGCTCACGAGGCTGAGGATAAGCAGCGCAAGGAAGACGCCGAGACCCGCAACCAGGCTGAAGCCTTCGCTTACTCCACCGAGAAGCTCGTCAACGACAACAAGGACAAGCTGTCCGACGACATCGTCAAGGAAGTCACCGACAAGGTGAACGCTCTGAAGGAAGCCCTGAAGGGTGACGACACCGATAAGGTCAAGACCGCTCAGGGTGAGCTGATGACCTCCGCTCAGAAGATCGGCCAGGTCCTCTACGCCCAGCAGGGTGCTGAAGGTGCCGCGGCTGGTGCCGGTGCGGCCGGCGCTTCCGCTGGCTCCGCCTCCGGTTCTGACGACGACACCGTCGAGGCCGAGGTCGTGGACGACGATGACGACAAGGACAACAAGTGATGTCCGAGTTCAACAAGGACGACTACCTGAACGACTTGCCGGATCCCTCAGATGCTGAGGCTGCCGGCCAGGCCGCTCAGGCCTCTTCAGGGGCTGACGCCTCCGCCGAGTCCGGCTCTGCGCAGGATTCGGCTGCCCAGGCTCCTTCCAATGAAGGAGCCGACGCGGCTCCTGCCGCAGCTGAGGGAGAGAAGTCGGATGCCGGAGAGAAGACTGGCGAAGGCCAGTCCGATTCCGAAGACACCCTCACCCCTCTCGGCAAGGCCAAGAAGGAAGCCGCCGACTACCTCGAAGCCCTGCAGCGCGAACGCGCGGAGTTCATCAACTACCGCAATCGTGCGCAGAAGGAGCAGGAGCGCTTCCGCCAGCACGGCATTATCGACGTGCTGACCGCGCTGCTGCCGGCCCTTGACGACATCGACCGCATTCGCGAGAACAGCGAGATGGACGATTCGTTCAAGGCGGTGGCTGCCAAGATCAACAAGGCTTTCGAGAAGTTCGGTGTCGAGAAGTTCGGCGAAAAGGGCGAGGACTTCGACCCCACCAAGCATGAGGCAATCCTGCACAAGCCGGATGCCGATGCCGACAAGGAAACCGTCGACACCGTGGTGGAAGCCGGCTACCGTATCGGCGACCGCGTAATCCGCGCCGCCCGAGTAGTAGTAGCCTCCCCGCAAAACTGATAACGGCCAGCTCGCTAACGAGCTGACATTACCTTGGCTCCCGCTGGTGGGAGCTGGCAGCCGAAGGCTGACTGAGGGTGGTCAAACACTGAATATAAACCACCCTCAGTCGCGCTTCGCTCGACAGCTCCCGCCAGCGGGAGCCAACCATAAAGACTTTTCAAGAAAGGAGACATGAATGGCTGAGAACGAATGGCTCAGTAAAGACTTCTACAAAGTCCTTGGTGTCTCCAAGGACGCTTCGGACGACGACATCAAAAAGGCGTACCGCAAGCTCGCCCGCAAGTACCACCCTGACGTCAACAAGACCAAGGAAGCCGAGGAGAAGTTCAAGGACATCTCCGAAGCCTACGACGTGCTGAGCAAGAAGGAAGATCGCCAAAAGTACGACGCGATTCGCCAGTTCGGCATGGGCGGCGCCCGCTTTGCCGGTGGTTCCGGTGCTGGCGGCTTCGACGCTTCCGGCTTCTCCGACATCTTCGGCTCCATGTTTGGCCAGGGTGCCGGTGGCAACGGTTCGCGTATCCGCTTCTCCACTTCGGGCGGCGGCAACCCCAATCTCAACGACATCTTCTCGATGTTCGGTGGGGCCGCGGGACAGGGTGCTGGCGGCTACGGCCAGCAGGCATACGGTAACGCCGGTGGCTACGGCTATGAGGAAGCCCCGCGCCCCGAAAACGGCGAGGACCGCAACTCCAAGATCAGCTTGACCCTTCGTCAGGCGGTCAAGGGTGCGACCGTGTCCCTGTCCGTGGATGGCAAGAAGTTCAAGGCTCATGTGCCCGCCGGCGTCAAGGACGGTCAGAAGATCAAGCTGGCCGGCAAGGGCAAGCCGGGCATCAACGGCGGCAAGGCCGGCGATTTGTACCTGCACGTCACCGTCAATCCGGATTCCACGTTCTCGATGCGCGGTCGTGACATCGTCATGAACCTGCCCGTCACCGTAGGCCAGGCCGTGGCCGGCGGCAAGGTCGACGCCAAGGACATCGACGGGAACCTGGTTACCTTCAAGGTGCCCGCGGGCTCCAGCTCCGGTGCCGAGGTCAAGTTGGCCGGGCTGGGCGTCAAGCGTGGCAACCAGCCGGGCGACCTGATCGGCCGTGTGCAGATCATGGTCCCTGCCAAGCCGGGTCTGGCGGTCAAGCACGCCGCCAAAGAATTCGACGAAAAAGCCGGCGACTATCTCAACTAACAGGGGCTCCCGCTGGCAGAAGCTGAATGAGCGCAATCTTGGCTCCCGCTGGTGGGAGCTGTCAGCCAAAGGCTGACTGAGGGTGGTCTTGGCTCCCCTCTCTGAGGGGAGCCGGGAGTCGAACCGAAGGCTCTCAAAATCACAGGAGGTGAACAATGGCGCGGTTAGCCAACCAGATGAAGCAGTTGTACGCGATGTGTGCAACCGCGCTCGTGATGGGCAGGGCCGATCTCGACGGAGCCGATGACGTCGGCTTCGACATCGAACTGCCCATCTTCACCGTCGGCCAGACCGCCGAGTTGGCCAACATTCACCCCCAGACCCTCCGTCAGTACGACCGCCTCGGTTTGGTTCGTCCGCAGCGCACGGATGGCGGCGCTCGCCGCTATTGCCTGCGTGACATTGCCCGCCTGACTCGCGCTCAGCGCCTGAGCCAGGACGAAGGCATCAATCTTTCCGGCATCGCACGCATTTTGGTCCTCGAAGAAGAGAATCGCCAACTGCGCCGCGAAGTCAAACGCATGCAAACCGGCGACCAGGAGAGCGTTTTCGCCGCAGGCCGTGACGGCAATATTGTGGAGGTACAACGCTCCAACCGCGCCCGCCTCTGGCGCAACGCCATCCACCGCGAAACCCGCGAACTGCCCGGCCGCGATACTGCCGCCGATACCGCTGCCGGCGCCACCGGCGACTCCAACTCCACTCCCGCCGACTTCAAGTCCATGGTCCTGTGGGGTTGGTGAGTCTGGCCGCATTGCTTCGATTCCTTCTCCATTCGTAAAACTGTTTGTTATCTCACATCGGGCAGCTGCCGAAAAAAGCACGAATTTTCTTGATGGAGATGTCAAGGTTTGTTACGGTGACGTGCGAAAACCGATTCGTAAGGGGTGCTTTAGGCTGAGACGGTATGTGCCGAACCCTTCGAACCTGTGAGCTAACACTCGCGTAGGGAATGCGACGGTTGAACTCCTCTGTTCGGCTCGGCATCCCATATGTGCGTTGAGAGAGAGGAAGCGTATGTCAATACGCAAGGAGCTGACCGCCCAGAACGTACTGCTGGGTTTTCAGCACGTGTTCGTTTCCAATGTTTGGCTTGATCCGGTATTCGTGGCAGGAGTGATTGGCTTACCTATCGCCCTGTCGTCGAACATGATTACGGTTCTTTGCAGACTACCAAATTGATTGCGGGCAAAGTCGCCGAATCCAAGCCCTGTCTAGGTTACGGAGCAAAAGTCGGGTTGGCGTTCATTGGCCGAGAGGCTTTGCGCCCTGATACCTATGCCGATACCGTGCATCGTGTGGCTGTTGACATCGCCACGTATGACCAGCAAAGCTGCCTGGCTCCGCAGACCGTGTTCGTGGAGACTGATGGAGCCCTCACCCCTCGTGAAGTGGCTCAGCTGCTCGGTGGCGAGCTTGAGAATCAGCAGCGCAAATATCCGCGCTCCGTATTGAGTGACGCCGAGAACGTGGCCATTCAGCGGGCGCGCACCGACGCTGAGATGAGAGCCTTGATGGGCGGGAAGGCCGCGGTGTTCGCCAGTGGCCATAGCACGGCATGGTCGGTGCTGTATCGAGAACTTGACGGTAGCGGTGCCGACGAGGATGTTGCTTCGCTGATGTCGCCGTTGAACCGCACCGTCAACGTGGTGGCGGTGCCAGATTTGTTGGACGCTGCCAGAAGACTGACTTCCTGCCGTGACTGGCTGCAGAGCTGCGGTGTCGCTGTGGATTCAACCAGACTGTTTGGTCTTGCAGATATATTGGCCGCGGTCGGTGCGAATCGCATCTGTCCGCTCGGTGAGATGGATCGGGCGAAATCCGGCTGGCATCATGATGGGGGCTTCAACCTCATCGATCTGTTGCGCGCGGTGGATGTCGAACGCGGCAGCGATGTGTACAGCGATTCGTTCGATATGGATATGGAATAGGCCTGTGCCGTTGCGGGCAGCAGGGGCTGGTAGCAGGGCGAAAGGCAAGGGTAATGACAGAGCAAAGCGATATGGCACGGCGTCCAATGGTGAATCTGGATGGCAGAACAGCGATCATCACCGGTTCCGGCAAGGGCATAGGAGCGGCCGTGGCGAAATGCCTGGCATCGCACGGAGCCGCTGTCGTCATCAATTACGTACATGACGCCGCCAGCGCGCAGCGCACTGTTGAAGACATCCACTCACTGGGAGGCTTGGCTATAGCTGTACAGGCGGATGTTTGCGATGAATCGCAATCTTCCAAGCTGGTGGGTACCGCTGTCGACTCATTCGGCGGCGTGGACATCTTAGTGAATAATGCTTTCGGACGCTTCTCCTTTGATCCGCGTCGCCGTTCCACTTTTGCTGGAGGCGATTGGGATGAGTTTGGCGCACAGATCGAGGGATGCCTGCATGGTGCATATCTGATGTGCTCACATGTGGTGCCGCTGATGCGAGCCCAGACCTCCGGGCGTATCATCAACATCTCCAGCAATCTGGTCGATTCGCCCATCGTGCCCTACCATTCGTATATCACTGCCAAAGGCGGCTTGGTCGGCATGACTCGCTCTCTGGCCCAGGAGCTGGGCGGCTTCGGCATTACCGTTAATGCCATTGCCGCAGGTTTGACGGCCGGAACCGCATCCAGCGCAGCCGCCACCGAGGATGTTCGTGAACGAATCATTGCCATGACGCCTCTTGGCCGCCTTGCCCGTCCCGATGACATCGCCGGAGGGGTCGCGTTGTTGGCGTCCGACATGGCCGGCTTCATTACCGGGCAATGTCTGCACGTCGATGGTGGTTTGACCATGCGCTGAAGTGCAGGAGCGGTGTGCTGACGCGCTATGGTTGTCGCATCCGGTTGGTGCAATGGAATGCAGCAAGAGTAAAGGCGCCGATTGGCGTGCGGTCATGCGAACGGAGGTAACCATGCTGCTCAAAGCCGTGTTCTGGGATTTGGACGGTACTCTCATCGATTCTGAGCCGCTCTGGCATGACGGTGAGATTGAGATCGCGCACAACAATGGCGGCGAGTGGAACGAGGACCTCGGTTGGGAGTGCTCCGGCACTCCGGTGCCACACGTGGCGGAGGTCATGATTGCGCATGGCTGCACATTAAGCGTTCCCGAAATCGACAAGCAGCTCAAGGATTATGTATTCAAGGCGGAGGTCGAACGTCTGCCGTGGATTCCTGGTGTGCAAGACGTGCTGCGTTCGCTCAAGGAAGCCGACATCCCATCCATGCTGGTCACTACTTCGCCTCGCCGCATGGCCGAGAACATCATGAAGCAGGCTGATGGATTACTTGCCGGCTACGTCTGCGGCGATGATCCGTATGAGCACAAGCCGAGCCCTGCCCCATATCTGGCCGCGGCTGAGAGACTCGGCATCGCGCCTGAAGACATGGTCAAGTGCGTGGTAATGGAAGATTCCTCATCCGGTCTGCGCTCCGGCGCCGCCTCGGGGGCCACACTGATTGCGCAGACTGGCTGGATTCGCACCGACACTTCCGGCCTTGGCCAGTTTGCCTCCATCGACTCGTATGAGGGCATCGATGCGGCCGCGCTGGACGCCTTTGTGCTGCAGCGTTTGGGGGAGTAGGAATTTCGTTTGTATTGCGGAGTTTGTGTGGGAAACCCCAGTCGACCTGATGTTATAGGCCGGCTGGTAGGGTGTTTGACGGTTTGCATATAACTGTCTGGTTCATTGGGCTGGCAGCTCAATACAAGATTTAGGACTCATAGGAAACACATGGGCTTCGTTAATTTCATCCTCGAACTACTGAAGGATCCGCGTGCCGCGATTGCCGGTTGGATTGCCATGGGTGTGGCGCCGACCCTCGGCTTCATCTTCCTCATCGTATTTATCGAAACGGGTGTGGTGTTCTTCCCATTCCTGCCGGGCGACTCCCTGCTGTTCGCCGCCGGTGTGTTCGCCGCTCCCGATGCCGCGACCGGCAAGGCTGCGCTGCCGCTGTTCTGGCTGCTGCCGGTGGTCTGGTGCGCCCCGATTATCGGTGACCAGTGCAATTACTTCATTGGCCACTTCTTCGGCCGCCGCATTATCCAGTCCGGCAAGGTGAAGGCCTTGACCCCGGAGCGTTTGGCCAAAACCGAGCACATGATTGAGAAGTGGGGCCCGCTGGCTGTGTTCTTGGGCCGTTTCTTCCCGTTCATTCGTACGTTCATGCCGTTCATCTCCGGTATTTCCGGCATGCGTTGGAGCCGATTCACCCCGTTCTCGGTGGCTGGCGGCCTGTGCTGGTCCACGCTGTTCACGCTGCTGGGTTACTTCTTCGGCAATATTCCGGCCGTGCAGGATCACTTCGAATTGGTGATCGTGCTGATTCTGCTGGTTTCGCTGGCTCCCACCATCATCGGTTTGCTGAAGGCCAAGTTCGGCAAGAAGAAGCCGGAGTCGGTTGCCGATTCCCAGCTGGATACGATGGAATCCGGTATCGAGAACCTTAATAAGTAGTTTTTGGTGCTGTAGGGTTCGTTTCTTTTCCAAGCCCCGTTCCGCATGTGATGTGCGGAACGGGGCTTTGTTGTGTTATCCACATTGTTGGTGGACAACATGCCGGGGTGTGGATAATTCGGCAAGCTGGAACCACAGAACCTGATTTCGGTTGAAATAGGTTGGCTCGCACGGTTCAATCTCCCTATGAATATCGACACATCCTCTCGCACTGTTCGCGTTGCTCGCTCTCCGGCAGCGGCCGTTTCGTCCCCTCCCCAGTCCGCTGGGGTCGGGCCCTCCCCGCCGCCGCGCTACTACACCCCTCCTCCGCAACCAATGGCTGCGTATGAGAGAAAACGGTCGAACAGGACTCCGGAAGAATCGTTCTCCACGAACGTGGCATTGCACAATATTGTGACCGTGACTTCGGGTCACGGTGGCGTGGGGCTCAGCGTCATGGCCTCTATGCTTGCGCTGACGCTCACGGAGCGTGGGCAAAGCTGCGTGCTGGTCGATGCCGATTTCGTGGCGGGATGCTTGGATCTGCTGCTAGGCCTCGAGCGTGAGCCGGGTCTGCGTTTCAGTCAGATAGACGCTCCGTTGGGCCGTATTGAAGGAGCGGCACTGCGTCATGAGCTCATTGACTGGGAGGGTATTCGTGTGCTGCCGTGCGATCCCTGGAGCACGCGGCAGCCTGAATGGTGGGAAGTGCAGGCCGTGATTCGAGCACTTGCCGAAACGCACGATATTGTCATCGTAGATGCCGGCCAGGGAGGCCTGATTGAAACAGTGAGTGACTTGCGCCATGGAGTGCAGGTGATGGCCGCGGAACTTTCGGTAATCGGTTTGGCTCGGGCCAAAGCCCATCGGCTTAGATTGTCCGCATGGGAATGCGGGATTCCCCATATTGTCGGCATCGAACCGAGAGGTACGCCGCGAGGTCGCGGGAGCGTGGATGTTGCCGAAGCCGAAGATTATCTGAGCGCTGCAGTGGTGGGTCCCATCCGTCTGACTTCCAGCTTGTGCGGTGATGTGCTTGAGGGATTAGGCATCCGATCCGTGCCCAAGGGAAGTCGTAAGGCCATCGAGGCGCTCGCCGATGCGGTGGAGCGGGATATTCGCGCTGGTGCTCGGGCTGCCTGATTGAAGTGGGGATATCATGACGGCATTGCATCGCGCAGGCATGTTTTTCGGGTTATTGGATGAGCTTGCTTCAGATGATCGAGTCACTGATATTGCGGTGACTTGTGAGGGCCGCGTCTGGGCGGATCGTGGCAGCGGTATGCGGGAGCATATCTTGCAAGTGCCATTCCGATCGCCGCAAGTGGTGCGTGATTATGCGGTGCAGTTATGCGCGCAATTGGGGCGTCGCCTGGATGATGCGTGCCCTATTGCCGATGCCTCCAATATGCATGGTGTGCGTGTCCATGCGGTGATAGCGCCGTTAGTGCCGCAAGGGGCGTCGATTTCCATACGATTCCCCGGCAGCGAGGTGACATCGTTGCAGCGGCTTGCCCAGTTGGGCATGTTTCCTGCCGGCTGGATTTCGGTACTAAGCGGGCTGGTGAGCAAGAGAGCCGCCGTGCTGATTACTGGCGGTACCGGCGTGGGCAAGACCACCCTGGCAAAGGCGTTGCTTGCGCAGTGTGATGCGAATGACCGTATCGTCACCGTGGAAGAGGTGCGGGAGCTTGGCGATTTTGGCCATGGGAATCATGTTTCCATGGCGGTGAGGGAAGCGAACGTTGAAGGCGAAGGTGCGGTGGGCCTTCCCGATTTGGTGAAAGCCACGCTGCGCATGCGCCCCGACCGGGTGGTGTTGGGGGAATGCCGTGGCGAGGAGATTGTGGATCTGCTGAGGGCGTTCAACTCCGGCCACCGGGGCGGCATGACCACCTTGCATGCGAACAGCGTGGCGCAAGTGCCGCAGCGTTTGATCGCACTGGGATTACTGGCCGGTGTGGCTCCTCGTGCATTGGCCATGCTTGCCGAAGGCGCCTTCGATGCGGTGTTGCATCTTGAACGAGTGGACGGCCGTAGGCATATTGCACAAATCGGCACTTTGCACGCCTCGTATGGTGAATTGCAAGGCGTTCCATTGGTGGCTTGGGACGGTTCGGCCGAGCCTCGATATTCACCTCAGTGGCGTGATTTCGCGGCATTGTGGGGCTGTAGCTAGGGGGTGGGATATTGCTCTGGTGTGTGATGCTGACGATGGTCGCTGTGCTGATATGGCCTAGTCGCCAATCTGGGGTTGTTGATCGTCTGCGTGATGTGCGGAGTCTTTCTGGAAGGTTCAATCGAGGTGCTGGTGGAGGTTTCGTGAGCCGGAATGGGTGGGACTCGAACGTCGGAGGTGGTGCTGGGCGTAGAACGACAGCAGCATTGCCGAGGAGCGGAATCGCTCAGGTATTGGCCTCCGTCATCGCTCGCATGGCAGGTGGAGGAACGCTGGTGGAAGCGTTCGAGGAGCAATTCGGCGGACGTTTTGCCGTGCGCAGGCTGACCCCACAACGCCTGACCGACTTGTTTGAGCGGCGACGATTGCCGGACGAATCACGCGCGCAGTCCGTGCGTGCCGCCATGGGCGCTGCTGCGGCAGCGACAGTCAGCGAGGAATTGGGCTGCCGTGCCGTGCCCTGCTTGGAGGCGGTATTGGATGTCTACTCGCATATGAGATTGATGCAGAACATGAGGGCGCAGGCCTTCGCCGTGCCTCAAGCCACGGTTGGTTTGCTCAGCGCGTTGCCGGCAATCGCGGTTGTGCTGGGGGAATTGATGGGAGCTCACCCCTTGCTGTTCTTGTTCGGTTCTCAACGCGGCCTAGTGTGTCTGGTGTCGGGCGGATGCTGCTATGTGGTCGGTCTGGTTTGGATGCGCGCCCTGATGCGAGACGGCTGACAGCTATCGGGGTGAGACGAAGATGATTGGAACATGCATTGCATCGGGGTGCGCGGCGTTCGCATGCTGGCTGAGCATGGTGAAGCCGCGTGCAGCCAGTCGTCTGCCTGACATTGGGCAATGGGCGAATCATGACGAGCCTGTTGTGGTTGCCGATGCGGCATGGACCATGCTGGTGCTGCGGATGGTGCAAGTGTCTCTGCGGCAAGGAGCCTCAGTTCCGCGGGCCCTTGATGTTGTGGGCCGCGCTGTTGGAGGCGCATACGGTCGATGCTTAAGCCGCGTGGGTGAATCATTATTGCGCGGCGTCTCATGGTCGGACGCATGGTGTGCCGCCTTAGCCGGGACGGATGCTTCGGCGGGGGTGAACCATTCCGCTCGTTTGGGTGGCGCAAAACGGCGAGGCCGGTCAGGGCAGCATGGCGATACGGATGGCGGTGCTGGTGACATCGCACTGGGCATGATCCGCGAGTCTTTGGAACCGGCTTGGTTGCAAGGGGATTCTCCCGGAGTGCTTATCGACGCTGCTGTCGAACAGCTTGATAAGGATGAGCGAGCGCGTATAGAACGTGCCGCTGCCCGTTTGTCCGTGCGTTTGCTGATGCCGACTGGCTTGTGCTTTTTGCCGGCGTTTGTCATTGTCGGAGTGCTTCCAGCAATTGCTTCTTTCCTGATGTAGGTTTCTTCTGGCCTGTTTTGGTTGTCTCGTCTTGCGTTGTGCCATGACGCATGGCTGGTGGTTATCCACTTTTGTTGTGGATGACGCGCCGCGGTGTGGATAACTTGGCAAGCTGGAACCACATGTGCTGTTCGCTGATGCGCCGCATGCCGGATTGCTTCACAGTGGAACTCACCTCGCGTCACAGTGTTCGGCGCGAGGGCCAAACGCTATCGCACGGAGTCAGGAGAGCGCACGATTGATGTGGGCCTTCCCGTGGGGAAAGGAATACCGATGGACACGCACATTCCCATCATCGTTGATGGTCAAGCGGGCATATTTGCCCACAGCAAAGCCAAAATCGCAGAGCTCAACGCCCGTGCCAAAGAACGACTATGCCTCATGGATGCACGGATGCGCACGCTTATGGCCGAGCCAGAAGAAGGAGCGGCCACAGCCGAGTACGCGGTGGTGCTGATTGCCGCCACCGGGTTCGCGGCGCTTTTGGTCACCATTCTGAAGTCGGATGCCATTAAGACGTTGCTGACAAATCTGATCAAAAAGGCGTTGAACGTCGGGTGAGCGACTCGGAAGGGCAATGAACATGAGAAAAGGTCTCAGCAGATGGCTCGCCCGTTTGCCGCCTGTGCACAATGAGGGTGCGGCCACGGCCGAGTTCGCGGTAGTGCTGCCCAGCGTCATTGCAATAACGGGGGTGTTGCTGACGCTTACCCGAGTGGTTGCGGTATCCATGGATTGCCAAAGTGCCGCAACGGCATCCGCGCGTGAATTGGTGGTTTCTGATGATGAATCCGCAGCACAACAGGCTGCCGTGAATATTGTGGGAAGCCGAGTGGATGTGACTGTGCATCAGGAAGGCAGCTTGGTGCGAGTGGCGGTCGAATGCCCCGTTTTGCCAGGGCCTTTGAATGTGACTCCTACTCGGGTGCATGGTGAAGCTGTGGCTGCGCGGCAATAACACACACGGTCGGTCGGGAGGGGGAACGGCGATGGCGGCATGTATGTCACGTATGTCACGTCTTGAAGAAGGGTCAGGCACAATGGCCGGTGTCATGCTGGTCATGCTGGTTGGGGTGGCTCTTTCGGCAACGGCGTGCATTGGCAATCTGGTGGTTTGCCAAAACCGGGCACGTTCCCTAGCTGACCTCATCGCTTTCGATGCCGCCTATGCCGCATGGCATGGGTGGGCGGACGATCCATGCGCGTTCGCAGGTCAGCTGGCCGTATCCAATAGCGTCGCATTGCCCGATTGCATGGTGCAGTCGGATGATGTGCAGGTCACCGTGGCGGTGGATACTGCAGTCCCATTGACGCCGCACGTGCAGCGAACGGCTCTTGCCGGACCGGCGGAATGCGATAAGGGAGGTGCTAGTGAGTAACCACACAGCATAAAACAGGGCCGCATTCTAGCGGACTTCCGCCATCCTTGGCTAAGGTAAAAGCATGAGCGAGAGTGAACACAACGAGCGCCTCAGCATCGTGGCAATGGTGGGAAACCCCACCTCCGATAAAGGACGCGGTGCCAAGGTGGATGCGCAGGTGCTGAATCTGCTGGAAGAGGCAGGTCGCTCCCATAATTTTGAAGTCATCGACATTACCGGTACGAGTTTCGAGGATTCATTGCATCAGGCTCGTGAACGGTCGCATGAGTATGACTACTTGGTGGTGGTCGGTGGCGACGGCATGATAGCGCTTGGCGCCAATGCGGTTGGGCGCAGCGGCAAGCCTTTGGGTATTGTGGCCATGGGGTCGGGCAACGATTTCGCTCGCGGGCTCAAGCTGCCGGTGAACCGTATCGAAACCGCGGTGGAAGGCATCGTGGGCGCCATCGTGCGCGGTTCGCATATCGATGTGGACATGGGCCGTGTGACTTCCTTGGAAGGTGGTTATGCGGTAGATACGTCCACCGGGGAGGAATACGAGTGCGAGGGCGACAGGTCCGCTGAGTATCCGATCGATCGCTACTATGCTGGCATGCTCTCCTGCGGTCTTGATGCGAGCGTCAATGACCGTGCGAACCATTCGCGTCTGCCGACCGGCACCATGCGCTATTTCTCGGCGGCACTGGTGGAGCTGACGCATATGAAGCGTTATGGATACCACATCAAGGCCACATTGGCCGATGGTTCCGTGGACGAGAGGGACATCATCACCCCGCTGTTGACAGTCGCGAATTCACGGCATATCGGTGGTGGTATCGAGGTGTCGCCATACTCCTGTTTCTCCGACGGATTGCTGGATTTGGTGTGGATGGATCATGTGCCGAACGTGCGGGAGTGCGCAGTGGCTCTTGCGAATGCGTATAACGGCAAGCTGCTTGCCTCCGACGTATTTGGGTGGGAGCGGATTCGAGAAATCGAGGTCACTCGCGCAAACGAAGGCGATGAGCCTCCGGTGCTGATGGCTGATGGTGAATACATCGGGCATTTGCCGGTTCGTGTGGTGGCGGAGAATTGCGCGCTGCGCGTGCTGGTGCCGCCGGCCGTGGCGGCACGTGAGGTCGATTCCAGGCAGCAGGTGCTCGATGCCATCACCCGCGATGGCCGTGATCCCGTGACCGGACGCTTTAACTAGACGAAAATGCTTTGGCTCCCCTCTCCGAGCGGAGCTGTCGGCGAAGCTGACTGAGGGGAGGTCTGCCGCTGGCAGCGGTTATGCGATGTAGCTTTCGATGTGTAGAGTCTGTGCAATGACTTCCTTGATGGTGCGGTCGCTGACACCGGGGTGTGAGCGGATCAGGGAGATCAGTCCCACGTTGAGCGTGAAGAACGTCTCGTGGACGTTGGTGATTGGCAGCCCATGCATCTGCTCGAAGTCGCGCACTGTGGTCTGGGCGATGTAGTCTGCGATGCGGTCGGCGGCCTGGTCGATGAATTTGATGTACAGTTCGGCGTTGCCGTCCTGGATCATCCGGTTCGAGAACGGGCTTTCGTCGGCAATGAGCGAACGCAGTACGAGAACGATTTCGTCAAGCGCCTTGTTCACGTTGCCGATTTCGCGGGCCTGGTTCCATTCCTCGAGCTTGGTGAGGATCTCATCGATCACATCATCCAGCACGGCGTCGGCCACGGCGTCCTTGTCGTTGAAGTAGTGGTAGAACAGCGATCGCGTCATGCCGACCTTGCTGGCGATGTCGGAGACGGTGATCTTGGAGAAGCCCTTTTCCAAGCAGATTTCGCGTGCGGCGCGCACAATGGACTCGCGGCGAGTGTCTCCGCGGTTGGCGCGCTTGTCCTCGAGAATCTGGCTCATGGGTGCCTCCTGAATGTAACTGATGTTGACACTATGTTAAACAAACGGGAGTACGAGGAAATACCGAACACAATAACGTCAATTCCGAAACCGTGTGGTGCATGTCGCCCATGAGATCGCCAATATATCGACGAAGCAATGAACTGCTCGGAATGGTATATACCGAAACGATCTCTGTTATTTACGAAAAATTGAGTGAGGGGCAAGGTAGGTTAGTAGCTATGGCACTTGCACTGTATCGTCGCTATCGTCCGGACACCTTTGAAGGTGTGATCGGCCAGGACCAGGTCACGGTTCCTTTGATGCGAGCCCTTGACGAGGGCAGGCTCACGCATGCCTATTTGTTCTCCGGCCCGCGAGGCTGCGGCAAGACCAGTTCCGCGCGTATCCTGGCCCGTTGCGTCAACTGCGCCAAGGGCCCAACCTCGCATCCGTGCGGCGAGTGTGAAAGCTGCAAGGATCTGGCCACCGGAGGCCCGGGATCCATCGATGTGGTCGAAATCGATGCCGCCTCACACAACGGTGTGGACGATGCCCGCGAATTGCGCGAACGCGCCGGGTTCGCCCCCGCCCGCGACCGCTACAAGATTTTCATCCTCGACGAGGCTCACATGGTCACGCAGCAGGGCTTCAACGCGCTGCTCAAGATCGTTGAGGAACCGCCCGAGCATGTGATGTTCATCTTCGCCACCACCGAACCGGACAAGGTGATTGGCACCATCCGCTCGCGTACCCATCATTACCCGTTCCGTCTGGTGCCGCAGGAGGTCATGGGCCCCTATCTGGAAACGATCTGCGAGAAAGAGAGCATCAAGCCTGAGCCCGGCGTGCTGAAACTCGCGATGCGTGCCGGCGGCGGCTCCATGCGAGACACCCTGTCCGTGTTGGACCAGCTCATGGTCGGTTCCGTCGAGGGCGTCATCACCCATGATGCCGCCGTGGCTCTGCTTGGTTTCACTCCTGAAGCGTTGATCGGTGAGGCCGTCGATGCGGTCATCGATCATAACGGCGAGGCCCTGTACGGCGTGATCCAGAAGGTCGTGGTCGGCGGGTTCGACCCACGACGATTCGTGGAGGATCTGCTGGCCCGCGTGCGTGACCTGCTGGTGCTGACTTTGGCGGGCGACCGCGCGGAATCCGTGCTGTCAGACACGGCCGAGGCCGAGGACATGGACGACCTGCACCGCCAGGCCAAGGCCCTTGGACTGAGCGCGCTCACCGCCATTGCGGATATCATCAACACCACGCTGGGTGCCATGACCGGTGCCATCTCCCCGCGTATGCGACTCGAATTGCTGGCGGCCCGACTGCTGGCCGGCAGCGAAAACGGGTTCGTTGCACCCGCTGCCACTCCCGCATTGGGAGCTCCCGCGCCAGCCACAGGAGCTGTAGCCTCTGCCGCTCCCGCTACGGGAGGTGCAGCAGGTGGCTTTGCCGGCGCATCTCGCGGCGGTTTCGTCGGGGCCTCACACGGTGGATTCGCCGGCGCTGCACGAAATCAAGCACAGACGCAGACCGCGCCCGCAGCCGCCGCCCCTGCTGCGCCTGCATCTCCTGCTACGAATGCTGCGGCTCCAAGCTCCGACTCCCGATCCACTGATGAAAAGTGGAATGCAGCCGTTGCCGCATTGCCGCAGGCCATCCGCGAATACGTCACCAGAGACAAGGTGCCGACGGTGGCATTCGGCCCCAACCGTAAGGGATTGCCCTGCCTGTCCATGACCTTCGACAAGCCGCTCAGCCAGCATGCGTTTGCGCTCGCGGTGGATAACAGCGGCAAAAAGGCCGCAATCGTGGTGATGGATGCCGTACGCCAGGAATTCGGTGCCGATGCGGTTATCGCTCCTGCGGCCGTTGCGGCCAACGGTGAGCGAGTGGAATCCGTCAAGCGCCTGAGCCCCGAACAGTTGGCCAAGGTCAAGCAGCAGATTGCGATGGCCAAGGCGGGTCTGGCCGCTTCGAGTCTGGGAGCTGGCCTGGGCATGCATTCCGGCAGTGAGCCAAAAGCTCAGAAGCCGGCTGCTGAGGGGAACGCCGAAGATGCGGATGGCAGCCACCGAGCCTCTGGCGTAACGCCGGGAGGCACTTCGAACAAGCCCGATTTGGATGATGACGATCCATGGGCCAAACCTGCCGCATCGTCTGAGGCTGTGGGCGAGCCATCTGCGTCTGCAGGTGAGCCGTCTGTTGATGGTTTTGCTCCGAGCAATCCAGACCCTGCATCTGCACAGGCGCCTGAAGAGCACCACAAGAAGCATGTCGCCGTGCCGGACATGAGCGATGACGTGGACCCATGGGCAACGCCGGCAGCACCTGTCGCACACGCACAAGATGCGACCGCCAATACCCAGGCCGGCCAAGCTGAGCAATCCGCCGCGTCTACTTCCTCGAACGTGGGTGCCCCGGCTGCGGATTCTGCTGCCCCAACGGCATCCGCTGACCCGTGGAACCAGCCGGTGCCTCCGCCTGCCGAACCGATGGGTGACCCGTGGAACCAGCCTGCTGCGTCTGCGCCGCAAGCTGCGCCGGATCCATGGAATCAACCAGCTCCTCCGCAATCGGAACCGGATCCGTGGAATCAACCGCAGGGTCAGGCTCAGCGGCAGACCCCATCGCAGAGTCAGGGTATGCCGCAAAGCCAGAACTCGGGCGCTGCTGACCCGTGGAACCAGCCAGTGCCACCGAGCCCTCAGCCGCAGGTTGCGGCCGAGGACGATGAGTATTCGATGAGCGACCAGTCGCTTGGCGATGCCACGGCCATGAAGATGGATGATCTCAAGAAGCTGTTCGAGGTCAAGAAGGTCGAGGAGTTTGCGGCCGATGACCCGAAGAACCCGAAGAACATCCAGCCCGCCAAGAAGCATACGGATGACTGACCGCAGCACATCATACGAAACGAAAAACAACATGAGGAGCACACATGGCATTGGCCTATGACGGCGCCATCCAGCGGTTGATTGACGCATTCGGGCACCTGCCCGGAATCGGTCCCAAAGGAGCTCAGCGCATTGCTTTCTATATGCTGTCCGCCCCCGAAGATGAGGCCCGCGAGCTGGCCGAGGCCATCGAAGAGGTCAAGGCCAAGGTTCGGTTCTGTGAGATTTGTGGCAACGTGTGCGAGACGAGCCCTTGCCCGGTGTGCGCGGACCCGCGCCGCGACCGCAGCGTGATCTGCGTGGTCGAGGAGCCTAAGGACGTGATGAGCATCGAGCGCACCCGCGAATACCGCGGCCTCTACCATGTGCTCGGCGGCGCCATCAACCCGATGGCCAACGTTGGCCCTGCGGATTTGCGCATCCCCGGCCTGCTCAAGCGTTTGGAAGGCGATGAGGTCAAAGAGGTGATCATGGCGCTTGACCCGAACATCGAAGGCGAAGCCACCACCAGTTACCTGACCCAGTTGCTGCGTCCGGTAGGCGTCAAGATTACGCGTCTTGCCAGCGGTCTGCCGGTCGGCTCCGACCTCGAATACGCCGACGAAATCACCCTCGGCCGAGCCCTAGCCGGCCGCCGCGAAGCTTAAGTGGCATCTCTCTCCTTAAGAGTATCGTATTTAAGATAATTGCCATATGCGGCAATTGCCGAACCGTCGTTGCCGTCCGCTCTGCAGATTGCCGTTGATCATGGGTTGCTTGCGACTAATATGACGATTATTTTGGCCGGCAGTAATGAAGGGTTCATGGAGAGCGAGGTGCTTGGCCGTAAAAGCCCATTGTATGGTCGACGCACCGCCCAAATCAGGTTGTTGCCGTTCGATTACGCTGACGCAGCGAAATTTCTTCCTAACACAAAGTCGCAGGATTTGGTTCGTTATTACGCGACTTTTGGCGGTACTCCGTACTGTCTTGCGCGTATCAATGAATCCGATGGATTCGAAGATAACGTACTTCGACTGATGTTCGACAACCTTTTAGCAAATGGTGGGGTAATGATCCGATTGCGCGGGAACGGACTGATATTGATGTGATTGCGGCTGATTCTCTGAGTAAGCAGATATTGATAGGCGAGTGCAAGTGGCGTAACTCATTTCATGAGACGGAAGCCGTTGAGCGGCTGCGTGGGAGGGCCGGATTAATCCGCGGTTACTTGCCGGAGACAGCTCGGTTTGTGCTGTTTTCAAAAAATGAGGTAGGTGAATCTATCCGAAATCGATACCGCGAGGATGAACGTATGTCGTTTGTGTCTGTGGACGACATGTATGCCGGATGATTATACGGATGGTGGCAACTCGCCTACTGGCTTCTTGACTGGCTCGGCAAGCACTCCCAACGTATCGTTGGAGCTTTCTCCGTCGCGGCGATGCCAGGGCCAGAAAGCGGCGTGATGCATGATGCGTGCGGGCTTGTGCCGCCGCAGTAGCCAGATGATGAACAGTCCAGCCAGCAGTATGCCGACACCGACCGCGATGCCAATGGTTCGCCCGTCGTGCACGTCGCGTGGTTCGGGGGCAGGCACAGGAATCGAGACGCGGTGCCCGGAGATCAACAGTCGGTGCGTGTTCACACCGTACGGCGTACAGGTCATCAGCGTGACGCGGTCCTCGCCCGGCGCGATGCGCAACTTTGAGGTGTCGTCCGGCAGAATCACTGAGATGTTATCCACCTTGTATCCCAAGGTCTCGCCCATGACTTCGATATAGAAGAAGTCGCCCTTCTTCACCTCGTCCAGACGGGTGAACATCATGGCCTCCACCAGACCGCGGTGTCCGGTGATTACCGAATGAGTGGACTTGCCGCCCACGGGAAGCGATGTGCCGTAGAGATGCCCGGCGCCAGAGGCAAGTGCCTCCTCGGAGGTGCCGTGGTAAATCGGCAGGTTGATGGATTGCTTGGGGACTTTGATGGTGCCCATCACGCCGTTGCCGGCATCCAGTAGCGATTGGTATTCCTTGTCTTTCTTGGAGGCTGAGTCCTCGCCGCTGGCGCGTGACCCACCCTGCGCGGCCGAGAACGGATCGACCGCCTCGCCCAGTACGGGCTGACCGGAATCGGCAAGCTTCTTGTTGTAGGCGCGTGCGACTTTCAGCTTGTCCTCTGCCTGCGGGTAGGGCCATCCGGCCACTTGCTTGGCGCTGGTAGCAGCAGTGGCGGCCAGCTCCTGGCTAGATTGGAATTGCAGAGCCAGCGGGAAACAGGCCACGCCGATGGCGGCGATGAGCAGAAGGATGGTAATGATGCGCATCGCCAGCAGATTGCGCTGGAGGCGGCGGCGTTCGGCTGCCAGATCGGAGACGTCGACGACCTCGTTGAACGGATCTTGGGCGAAAGTGTTGCTGGCTGCTGCCGCATCGGCTGCTGCTGAATCGTTTGTTGTTGTATCAACTGCTGCTGTATCGACTGATGCGTCGGCTATTGCTGCGGCGGATGCGTCGGCGGGTGCATTAGCGCGGGAACGGGCATGCTTGCTCTTCGGGCGTCTATGCAGAAAAGCCATTTTCTGTGTTCCCTCTCCCTATGCCTGCTGCCAGGGTGTGCGCATGCGTGTTTGCCTGTTGGCTGCCCCGAGTCTTGCTGTCACGTATGCCATCGAGTGTACGCCATCAATCACAGAACAATTTTCGCGGTACGAGGTACTCCGGAGAACCTGATTGCGCAACTCCCCGTCATGGGCCCCGCCGACCTTTTTGGGGAACAGCACGCGGTAGGCGGCGAGCTTGTAATAGTACGTGTTCGCGCGCAGGTACTCCAGTGCCTCCTGCTCGTCGCATAGTTCGAGCGCGACGCCCCTGGTCTTGAGATGCGCTATCTGCCCCTCGGTTGACAGCATCGGCTTGGGCGAGGAGCCTGAGGTGTCGTCTTCTTGCGGTGGCCCTTCCGAGTGAATGGGATGTTGGTCAGGCATGGTATGTCCTTTCTCGCTGCGTCGCCCGGCCTCGGTGCCGGGCGACGGCGTAGACGGGAGCATACCGGATTAAGCGCGTCCACCACCATGTTTTCGGACAATGTGGGTCCAGCTTCCCCGATCTTAGGGAGTTTCTCGCTGAGGATTGGACGGCAACGATGTTGAATGTAATTTTTGTACATTCAATGCACTAATTTTTGTACATTCAATGCGCAAAATTGATGGGTTCAGAATCGGAATCAAAAATGGGCGCAATCACTTTCGTGACTTCGCCCTACAAAAAATGGAATTCTATGCAGCATTGGTCAGACGATACCGCTGGTACTTGCTCTTGGGCTTGTCCGGGAGCGTCAATGACAGTTTCCCGGCCTCGACCATCGGCCGAATGTACTCTCGTCGCGTATATTGCAGGCTTCGGCCTACATGATTTGCGATTTCCTGCGCCAATCGCGGTTCGGCGCAATACGCAAGAATAGTATTTTCGACGTCGGCCGGGCGCGGGCTGTTCTTGTCTTGGCCGGGCGTGGCGTCATGGTCGCTAGCATTCGTTTCCGCGCTGCTGTTGAAGAACCGTACGAGGAATGAACCTCTCTGGTCGATAAATTCCGGCTGCCGGACTCCGTGTGTCCTAGCCTCATCCCGAATAACGGGGATCCCCGAGTGACGATTTTCCGCGATTTTCTCAATTTCCAAAATTGAAACTAGCGTGGGATTTCGCGTCGGCATGTTGGCATAGCCCAAATCGTTGATGCTTTGGCCGCCGTATACGCCGCCCGGATTCCAACATTCCAGCAGATCCGAAAACATAACAAGTCGGATGGGCGTGCCGTTGCAGTATGGGCCATAATCGCGGTGCATGAGAGCATTAGTGATTATTTCTCGTACCGCGGTTTCCGGATATTCGGGGATGTCCGGTGCGTTTTCCGTCGCGAATCACGACTCTCGTTTTTCCGTTGCGGGCAACGAACCCCAGCGCGCCTTCGAGCATCTCTGCGATAGTGCCCTCGTACCGCTTGTTGTCGATGAAGCGTTCTCCACCGTCATCGGGCTGCAAAACAGTGCCATTGACTGCAATCGCGGTAATGCAAAGGTTGGGGTAGATGCGTTGCGGGTAATCGCCGAGCGTCATCATTCCGGCAGGCGTCGGCTTATTGTTTTGCATGGCCCCGGTCAAAGACAGAATCTCATCGTCCGAGCGGCGGGGGAGTAGCCTCAAAGAACACCCGGCGGAATCCTGAATGTTTGCTGGTTGCGGGTTCACCGTCGTGGTGCGACAGGGCGGCATATCGGTTCAGCGGCACAGCGGTTTAGCGGTGGCTATGCGGTGCCACCGAACATCGGGTGTGCGGGCGGTGTACGGCGGAAGCGCGCGGGAGCATAATCGCCAAGGCTATTACGGTGTCCATATGCCGGCGATGGTTCGCTTCGCGAACGCGGCACCTTTATAATCGTTGCGTTTGCGTAGAATAATCGGCAAATACTCCCAAGAGAAGAACAAAGGACAGCAGTGGCTCTCATCGTGCAGAAGTACGGCGGCTCGTCGGTCGCCGATACCGAATCGATCAAACGTGTGGCCAAGCGCGTTGTTGAGACGGAGAAGAAGGGCAACAAAGTGGCCGTGGTGGTCTCCGCCATGGGCGACACCACCGACGACCTCATCGATCAGGCCCTCAGCATCGACTCCAACCCGCCCGAGCGCGAGATGGACATGCTTATGACCGCTGGCGAACGAATTTCCATGAGCCTGCTCGCCATGGCCATTCACGCCGAAGGCAGCCGTGCGCACTCCTTCACCGGTCAGCAGGCCGGCTTCCTCACCGACGCCCGTTACGGCGCGGCCCATATCAAGGCCGTCAAGCCGGATCGTGTGAAGAACGCGCTATCGCTGGGAGACATTGCCATCGTCGCCGGCTTCCAGGGCATCAACGCCAAGGGCGATGCCACCACGCTCGGCCGTGGCGGTTCCGACACCTCCGCCGTGGCGCTCGCCGTGGCCCTTGGTGCCGACGTTTGCGAGATTTACACCGACGTGGACGGCATCTTCACCGCCGACCCGCGCATCGTGACCTCCGCTCGTCGCATTCCTTCCATCGGCTACGAAGCCATTCTGGAAATGGCCTCCTGCGGTTCCAAGGTGCTGGCGCTACGCTGCGTGGAATACGCTCAGCGCTTCAACATGCCGCTGCACGTGCGCTCCTCGTTCTCCCGCCGCCCCGGCACATTGGTGGTGCCTGACGGTGTGGATCCGCGCACGCTGCCGAACATCGACTGAGCGAGACCGAACCGAACCCGAATAACCGACAAAATCGTTAGCAATATCAAGCAAGACAAGGCAAGACATGACTGAAGAAGAAGCGAAATCCATGGGCGACCTGTTCCCCGACCTGGGCCCTGAAGCTCCGGTGATTTCCGGCATCGCCCACGACCGTTCTGAGGCGCTGGCCACCGTGCGCGGCGTGCCGAACGAGCCGGGCATGGCCGCCAAGGTGTTTACCGAGCTGGCCACCGCCGGCGTGAATGTGGACATGATTGTGCAGGCCGGTGCGTCCGTGGGTACTGCGGACATCTCCTTCACTGTGCCGGAGGCCGCCGTCAAGCAGGTGCAGAACACGCTGCTCGACAAGCAGGACGTGCTGGGCTACCACTCCTTCGATGTGGATACCAACGTTGGCAAGGTGGCCGTGGTGGGCGTCGGCATGAAGACCCACTCCGGTCTGGCCGCCAAGTTCTTCCAGGCCCTGAGCGATGAGGGCATTAACGTGCTGATGATTTCCACTTCCGAGATTCGTATCGCCGCGCTTGTGCCGCTCGACCAGCTGAACGACGCCGTCAAGGCTCTGCACACTGCCTACGGTCTCGATGCCGACCAGATTGAAGCCGTGGTGTACGGCGGAACCGGTCGCTGAGCCGCGATACGTGCATTAAATCCGATGAAAGCCCTCCTTGTGGAGGGCTTTCTCGGTTTCGAGGGGCGGATTTGGCCTCTTCCGGACGTCTACTTCCATTTCGAGGGGCTCCTCGAATGCGAAGCTCCAAGTATAAACGGCATTGCAGCAACATCATTTCGCCATTATTGAGCCACGGCTACTTGCCCATCAGCCCCTTGAAGCGGTAGTAGACGTCCGGAGAAAGCTAAATCAGCCCCTCGAAACGCGATTTGGTGCTGAAACACGATGCGAGAGACTTTTTTGGGTGGGAAAAAGTCAGGGAAGCATATGCGATGATAGTTGGCTTCAACGCAAGAGCCCGTTATTTCGTCGCGCGAGCGACGAAATAACGGGCTCTTCTGCAAAGCAGTATGGCAGCTACTTCTTGGTGATGTAGCCGAGGGCCTTGAGCATTTCGGCGCTCTCGAGTGCGCCGCCGGCGGCGCCGCGCAGGGTGTTGTGGGCCAGGCCCACGAACTTCCAATCGAAGATGGAGTCCTCGCGCAATCGGCCGATGGAAACGCCCATGCCGCCCTCGTAATCTACGTCGAGCTTGACTTGCGGGCGGTCGTCCTCGGTGAGGTACTGGATGAAGTGCTTCGGCGCGTGCGGCAGGCCGAGCTCGGACGCCTTGGAGGTGTAGTTCACCAGACGATCAATGAGCTCTTCCTTGGTGGCCTTCTTGCCGAAGTTCAGGAACACGGTGGCGGTGTGGCCGTTGAGCACGGGCACGCGGATACACTGGGACGTGATCTTGAGGTCGCCGTCGAACGGCACAATCTTGCCCTTGTCGGCGTCCACATGGCCGAACACCTTGAGCGGTTCCTTCTCGCTCTTTGCTTCCTCGCCGGAAATGAACGGGATGATGTTGCCCACCATCTCAGGCCAATCCTGGAAGGTCTTGCCCGCGCCGGAAATCGCCTGATAGGTGCTGACGACCACCTCGCGTGGCTCGAATTCCTTCCACGCGGCCAGCGCCGGAGTGTAGGCCTGAATCGAGCAGTTCGGCTTGACGGCGATGAAACCGCGTGTGGTGCCAAGGCGCTTGCGCTGGTGCTCGATCACCGCGAAGTGTTCGGGGTTGATCTCCGGCACCACCATCGGCACGTCCGGGGTCCAGCGGTGGGCGCTGTTGTTGGATACCACCGGGGTCTCGGTCTTGGCATAACGCTCTTCGATGGCGCGAATCTCGTCCTTAGGCATGTTCACCGCGGAGAACATGAAGTCCACGTTCGCGGCCACGGACTCGGCGTCGTCGCCGTCCACAACCACCATGTGCTTGGCGTATTCGGGCATCGGCGTTTCCATCTTCCAACGGCTGCCGACGGCCTCCTCATACGTCTTGCCGGCGCTGTGTGCGGAAGCGGCAAGCGTGGCCACTTCGAACCACGGGTGGTTTTCCAGCAGCGTGATGAAACGCTGGCCGACCATACCGGTGGCGCCGAGAATGCCGACCTTTATCTTTTCGGACATGATGACCTCTATGACCTTCGGGTTTCGATGGGCTGATACGTTCAAGCGACCGTCTTGCAATGGCCGCAAATACACGGTAATTGTACGAAACATGCAGAACAACAGTGGCCGTCTTCCCATATGGTGGCTCGGCGGCATACCCTATGGCGTACCCCGCGCCGCACAGCCCGATAATCCTCTCCATAACTGGCAAAGTGACTAGCGAAGAGACGGCAGTGTTCTACACTGGTAGCCATGTCTATCGCATCAGTAGAGGCGCAAAAGCAACTCGACCGTATCGTGGCCCTCGGCTACCCGGACGTGGCGGATATGAGTGCCGCCGCATTCCGCGCGCTTGCCGAGCCGCTCATCGGCGCGCTTGAGCATTCCGATCTCGGCTCGAACATCCTACTGGTGCCTACGCGCGAGCTAGTTTCGCCCGAATCGCTGATTGCGCGAACCTCCATCAACCGCATGGCCGGCTTTACCACCATGCCTCCGCGAGACATCGCCAGCTTCCTGCCGCAAGACGGATTCATGCCGCCCGAAGGCCCGTTCTATCTGGTGGTCGATCCGCATACCGGCACCTGCTACATCAACCGCGAGCCCGACGTGGCCCGCAAGCTGATTGATTCCGACGAGCGTCTGCCGCTCACCCTCGAAGAAGGCTTGGCCATTGCCACCCAGCACCCTGAATGGCTGTTGGAAAAGAACGGTTTCAACCTGCTCGGCTCGCGCAGCGCGGACGGGCGCGTGCCGAGCATCTGGATGAGTCAGAACGCGCCGAGGCTCGGCGCCGTGTGGCCGAATTCCAAGCACACGTGGCTCGGCAACGCGTTCTGCATGGCCCGCCGCGGGGTGTCGCTGTTCCGATAGGGCCGGTGGGCCAAAATTCGGTGCTATCCTTCCTAGGGCAGATGGGGCGTTTTGCGGACATCTACTCGCCCTTCCGAGGGCAGTCGCATTGGCGCGTGGGGGGGCGTGCGGGGGGCACCCCGCTGTTGGAATATGGCGCAATAGGAGAGGCCGATGCCCGTGGCGCGCCCGTTGAGGTGCCCTCGGAAGGCGGAGTAGATGTCCGCGGCGGCGGAAATCCGCCCTCGGAAAGCCAAGTGGCGGTCGAAGCGCGGGCCGATGGGACACGCTCGTTGCGCGGCGTTAATAGATTAGACATCAGACGTCTGATAATAGTAGAATGGAAATGCTCAGGCACCGGCATTTCAAGGAGGAAACCAGCATGCCATCATTCGTCGTCGGCGCATACGCGTCATTGCCCCAGGGGCGCGAAGCCCAGGAAACCTACTACGACCTGCTCGGCGAGCAGCCGTGGATCGAGGGCACCGAGCTGCCCTTCCCCGGTGACCTCGCGGACACCGCCGACCGCATCTGGCTGGCCGGCCACCTGCCCAAGCACTGGCGCGGCAACACCGTCACCGTCATCCCCGGCACCATGCAGCACGTGTGGAAGGACCCGAACTTCGGCCTCGCCAGCCCGGACGAGGACGGGCGCAAGGTCGCGCTCGCGTTCATGAAGCAGCTGCGCGAGGCGCTCGCCGACTTCGCCCAGTGGAGGGCCAGCCAGGACGTCAAGTTCATCGAAATCCACTCCGCGCCCACGAGGATCGCCAGCCGCGACGCCATGGCCGCCTCGCTCGAGGCCCTCGCGCAGCTGGACTGGTCCGGCGCCAAGCTGGTGATCGAGCACTGCGACAAGTACGTCGAGGGGCAGAAGCCGGAAAAGGGCTTCCTGCCGATTGAGGACGAGATCGCGCTGTGCGGGTCGGCCGGCATCGGGCTCACCGTCAACTGGGGACGCTCGGTGGTGGAGGGACGCACGCCCGAAACCGCCGTGGCGCACGTGGAGGCCGCCGCGAAGGCCGGCGTGCTGAGCGGCCTCATGTTCTCCGGCGCCGGCCCGGAGGAGACCCAGTACGGCTACGGCTGGATCGACGGCCACCTGCCCATGAACCCGGACGAGCCGACCTCGCTCATGGACGCCGCCGCCATCAAGGCCGCCGTGCGCGCCGCCGGGACGCAGGAGCGCCCGCTCGACTATCTGGGTGCCAAGGTGTGCGTGCCCAAGGACGCGACGGTCGAGGAGCGCCTCGACTATCTCGCGCGCATCCACGAGGCGGTCGTCGCATGAGCGCGGGGGCGGCGCCCACCTACCTCGCCTTCGACATCGGCGGCACCAAGGTCGCCTCGGGATTCGTGACGTTGCCCGCAAACGCAAACGCGGGCGCGGACGGCAGGCCCGAGGTGACGGCCCGCTGCGAAATCCCGACCGAGGCCGCGCGCGGCGGCGAGGACCTGAAGAACCGCATCGTTGCCTTCGCCGTCCGCCAGCTTGAGCGCGCCGAGGCCGAGGGCGTGGCGATCGCCGGCGTCGGCATCGCGGCGGCGGGCGTGCCGGACAGCGAAACCGGCGAGATCGTCTCCGCCACGGACATCCTGCCCGGCTGGCGCGGCCAGCGTATCTACGACGCGTTCGCGGCCGTGACCGGCCTGCCGGTGCACATGATCGGCGACGTGGGCGCGCACGGTCTGGGCGAGGCGACGTACGGCGCCGGACGCGGCAGGGGTGTGGTGCTCTCGATCGGCGTGGGCACCGGCATCGGCGGCGCGATCGTGGTGGATGGCGCCCTGTTCACCGGCGCGCACGGCGTGGCCGGCCACGCGGGGCACGTGCCGAGCGCGCTGGGCCGCGGATTCCTATGCTCGTGCGGCACCCTTGAGGGACACATCGAGCCGGTCGCGTCCGGCACGGGACTGAAGGACCTCTACAATCGGCGCTGCGAGGAGGCCGGCGACGAGAACCTCCCGGCTGCGGACGGCGCCGAGGTGGCCGCCCGCGCGGCCGCGGGGGAGGAGCTGGCCCGCCGCACGCTCACCGACAGCGCCCGTGCGCTCGGCGAATGCGTCGGCGGCATGGGCAACCTCATCGACCCGGACGTGATCGTGGTCTCCGGCTCGGTCGTCAAGGCCGGTCCGATCTGGTGGGACGCCCTGCGCGCCGGGTTCGCCGATTCGGCGCTCGCGCTCGTCAAGCCGACGCCGCTCGTCGAGGGCGAGCTCGGAGGGGCGGCGCCGCTGATCGGCGCGGCGGCGGCCGTCCACCGGCGCATCGGCGCGCCGGGCGACGCGCGATAGACAAGATGCGACAACAGGAAGGAACCAGCATGCATCAGGCAATCGAGAAGATCAGGGGCGGCCTCGTGGTGAGCTGCCAGGCGTACCCGGGCGAGCCGCTGCGCCACCCGGAGACCATGGCGCAGATGGCCATGGCGGCCGTGGAGGGCGGGGCTGTGGGCATCCGCTGCCAGGGCCTCGCGGACATCGCGGCCATCAAGGGCCAGGTGAGCGTGCCGGTGATCGGCATCTGGAAGGACGGCGAGGAGGGCGTGTACATCACGCCGACCCTGCGCCACGCCCGCTGCTGCGCCGCCGCCGGAGCGGACATCATCGCGATCGACGCGACCGGACGCCCGCGACCGGACGGGCTGACCTACGCCGAGACCGTGCGCGCCCTGCACGACGAGGACGTGATCGTGATGGCCGACTGCGGCAGCTTCGCCGACGCCGAGCGCGCCGTGGAGGCCGGCACCGACATCATCTCCACCACGCTGTCCGGTTACACCGGCGAGCGCCCCAAGACCGACGGTCCAGACTTCGAGCTGCTCGGCCAGATGATCGAAGCGTTCCCGGACGTGCCCGTGCTGTGCGAGGGTCGCATCCACACGCCCGACCAGCTGCATCAGGTCATGGCCGCCGGCGCGTGGGCCGCGGTGGTGGGCACGGCGATCACGCATCCGACGACCATCACGCGCTGGTTCGAGGCGAAGCTGTGAGCGGGGTGGGGCGCATGCTCAGCTTCATTGCAGCGGGCGATCCGAATCGTCCCCTTGTCGTCCTGTTGCACGGCGTGTGCGACGCGGCGATTGCCTGGTCCGACTACATCGACTATCTCAGTCATGATTTTCGCGTGGTTGCGGTCGATATGCTGGGGCATGGCCTGTCGCCGCGATATGCCGATGCTCAACTCCGACGTCCATTCGAATCCGCGTATGAGGCGTTTGAGGAAACCGTTGAATATCTTGAACATGTCCACGGTGGCAGGGCGATCATGATCGGGCATTCCATGGGAGGTGCGATTGTGACGATGCTGGTCAGGCGTCGTCCCGATCTTTGCCTCGGTGCAGTGGTCGAGGATCCCGCATGGCTGAACGATGAGCAGCGACAGCGGTATGTGGACAACGCGCCGGCCAATGCGGCGTTGCTGCACGACTGGGCATCCGACCCGGCCAACGCGATCCGTCACAATCAGACGCGTCGTCCGAATTGGCCGATGGAGGATCATATCGGCTGGGCCTATGGGCAGAACCGATGTGATCCGCGATTGGAGCTCACCGGCGTGGTCAGCTTCGCGGAGGACTGGCATCAGGTGGTGTCCTCGATAGAGGTGCCCTTGGTGGTGGTCTCGTCCGACGATCCCTCAGATCTCGTGGGTGTGCGCGGGCTGGAGGAAGTCAGGGCCATGGGGAAGCCGAACCTTGAAACGGTGTTCATTCCCGGGTGTGAGCACGGTCTGCGCAGGACTGACATTGCCGCGTTCAATCAGGCGGTTACGCCCATACTGCACCGCTGGGCCGCATGTGAATCTCATGTTTCCGGCGAAATATAAGATGTCTGATGTCTTAACACTGTCGTTACCGTGGTTTGAGACCGTTGCATTGCAAGGAAAAAACGTGGTAGCTGCACTCATAAGACGGCTGATGAAACTTGCAATCAGACATCAGATGTCATATGATTAAGAAAGATTCGATTGGACAGAGAATCGAATCCTGATTCAGTTATCACTCAACGAAGAGGAGAAACCGATGTACTCGTGGAAAACCCGAATGGCCAAGACCGCCGCTGCGGTATTGGCCGGAACGCTCGCCTTGAGCGGCTGCGGTGTAGGAACTGGCACGACGAACGCCAAGGGGGGTCCCTCCGTCGCGGACACCATCACCGCGCAGGTGGCGTACAGCAGCCGTGACTTCAATCCGCTGTCCACGTCCATGGCCCTGCCGATGGCCGGCAACTGGCATGTGACCGAGGCGCTGTACACGCTGCAGATGTCCGACTATTCGTTGGTCTCCGGTTTGGCCGCCGGCGAACCGGAGAAGATCTCCGACACCGAATACGTCATCACGATCCGCGATGGCGCCAAGTTCTCGGACGGTAATGCCGTGACCGCCAACGACGTCAAGACCTCGTTCGAGCGCGTCATGGCGCCCGGCGGCGTTTACGCTCCGATGCTCTCGTTCATTGACTCGATCACCGCGCAGGGCGACAACAAGATTGACTTCAAGCTCAAGTACGCGTTCACCCTGTTCAAGGAGCGCATGTCGCTGGTACACATCGTTCCGGCCAGTCAGAGCGACGCGGACCTCAAGAAGATGCCGATCGGCTCCGGTCCGTGGAAGTACGTCGAGATCACCGATCAGCAGGTGAAGTTCGACAAGAACGAATATTACAACGGCGAATTCCCCGCGCAGGTCTCCCACATGGTGTGGAACGTGAATGTGGATGACACCGCCCGCGTCACCGCCATGCAGAACGGCAAGAGCGACATCATGGAGAACGTCCCCGCCAAGGCGTTCGACACCCTGAAGGCCGCCGGCGCCGACATCCAGACGGTGGATGGCTTCAATCAGGCGTTCATCATGTTCAACACCAAGCAGAAGCCGTTCGACGACAAGCGCGTGCGTCAGGCCGTGTTCTATGCGATCGACACCGAGAGCATGATCAAGAACCAGCTGTCCGGCGAGGCCAACATGGTCACCGGCTTCATGCCCGAGAGCTTCAAGACCTATCACAAGGCCTCCAACGTGTATACCTACAACCCTGAGAAGGCCAAGGAGCTGCTCAAGGAGGCTGGTGTGTCCGAAGGCGTGAAGTTCACGCTCTACACCACGGATCAGACTTGGATCACCCAGCTGGCGCCGCAGATCAAGAACAACCTCGACGCGATCGGCTTCAACGTGGACATTCAGTCCATGAAGTCCTCCGCTCTGTTCCCGACCATCACCGATAAGGACGACGCCGACTTCTCCATGGTGCTTGGCCCCGGCGATCCGACCGTGTTCGGCAACGATCCCGACGTGCTGCTCAACTGGTGGTTCGGCGACACCGTCTGGACCAAGCAGCGCATGTTCTGGAACGGCTCCGACGGCTACAACAAGCTGCATGAGCTCATGGACAAGGCCGCCCAGTCCTCCGGCGACGAACAGCAGAGCTACTGGAACGAGTGCTTCGACCTGCTCTCCGATGAGCTGCCGATGTACCCGCTGTTCCACCGCAAGCTTTCCACCGCCGTCAAGAAGAACGTGTTCAGCTCCTACACCCCGATTGGAACCACTGGCCTGTACTTCCTGAACTCCAAGCTGAACGGCTGATCCACACAAGTCATTCGCCATCACATCCCGAGGGCGCTGCCGTGCAAGCAGCGATGCTGACGCGGCGACGCCCTTATTTTGCGCAACCATCCATTTGAGGAGCATATAGAGTGGGCAATTTACTTCGTTTGTTGGGAAGACGATTGATATCCCTGCCGTTTGTGGCATTCGGCGTCGTTTTCCTCGTGTTCTTCCTGATGTCGTTCTCCCAATACGACCCCGCGGTCTCGGCTCTCGGCGAAAACGCCACGGCCGAGCAGCTTGCGGCATACCGCCACGAGATGGGCTTCGACCGATCGTGGGGCGAGCAGTTCCTGTCGTATCTCGGCGGTCTGTTCCAAGGCAACCTCGGCGTATACGGCGTGAACAAGGATTCCGTGTCTTCCCGCATCGCGACTGCTTTCCCGATCACGTTGCAGCTGACGTTCATCGCGCTGATCATCGCCGTGGTGTTTTCGGTGATTTTCGGTGTGCTCGCCGCCCTTTACCGTGACACGTGGGTCGATCAGGTCATCCGTGTGATTTCCATCATCGCCATCGCTACCCCGTCCTTCTGGCTGGGCGTGCTGCTGATCTACCTGCTGCAGATCAAGCTGGCCCTGCTGCCGGGTGCGGGCGAGCTCGTGCCGTTCAGCGTGGATCCCGGTGAATATCTGGCGCGCATGGCCATGCCCGCGTTCTCGCTGGGCTTCCCTGTCGCCGGGCAGATGACCCGCATCATCCGAACCTCCATGGTCGAGGAACTGGATAAGGACTATGTACGCACCGCCATCGGCGCCGGCGTGCCCAAGCGCGTCGTCATTGCGCGCAACGTGTTCCGCAACGCCCTGATTACTCCGGTCACGGTGCTTGGTATGAAGATCGGCTACCTCATGGGCGGCGCCATCATCACCGAGATCATCTTCTCCCTGCCCGGCATGGGCACGGCGCTGTTCGAAGGCATCAACGGCAACGAGCCGATTCTCGTTCAGGGTGTGGTGCTGGTGGTGGCTCTCGCGTTCGTGATCATCAACATCATCGTTGACATGCTGTACGTGCTTATCAACCCGAGAATCAGGACGGTGTGACATGCTGTTTGGCAAACCCAAAGTCGTGGACGCGGTGTCGCGTCCCGGAGTGAAATTCAACCGTTTCAGCAAAATGACCATTGGATCCAGGCTCGCGTTGCTGTTTATCGCGCTGCTGGTCGTCGTGGCCGTCGCCGCGCCGGTGATCTCGCCGGAGGATCCTCTCGCCATTACCGTGAGCTATCAGTCTCCGACCGCCGAGCACCTGTTCGGCACCGATAACGTTGGGCGCGACGTGATGACCCGCGTGTTCTACGGCGCACGGTATTCGCTCGTCATCGGCCTGCTGTCCATCCTGTTCGCCTTGGTGCTGGGTGCGCTCATCGGCGCGATCGCGGCCGTGGCCCGCACGTGGATCTCGGAAATCATCATGCGCGTCATCGACGTGTTCATGTCCGTGCCGGGCATCGCCCTCGCCGCCGTGTTCGTCTCGATCCTCGGCCAGTCCATGTTCGGCATCATCGCAGCCATCGGCATCCTGTACGTGCCGCAGATCGCCCGCATCGTGCGCGCGAACATCATCAGCGAGTACGGCAAGGACTACGTGCGCGCGGTCATCGTCTCCGGCGCCCGCGCCCCGTGGATTCTCTACAAGCATGTGATGCGCAACATAGCCGCCCCTGTCATGGTGTTCACCACCCTGTGCGTCGCCGACGCGATCGTGTTCGAGGCGTCCCTGTCCTTCATTAATCTGGGCATTCCGGAGCCGACCCCGACGTGGGGCAACATCCTGTCCTCCGCCAAGGAAGGCGTGATCTTCGGCTACTGGTGGCAGGCGCTGTTCCCAGGCCTGATGATCATGATCACCGTGCTGTGCCTCAACATCCTGTCCGAGGGCATCACCGACGCCATGGTGGCCGCTCCGACCGCGCCGATCGAGGAAACCGACGAAGACAAGGAAGCCAAGCGTGAGGAGGATCGTCTGCTCGTCGATCCTGTCGCCGCCTACGCCGCCCAGCGCGAGAGCCTGGAGGAATCCCTTGCCAAGCTGCGCGAGGCCGAAATGAAGCGCACTGACCGCTTCGAGCCCAAGAGCACCGAGCCGCCGGTCATCGAGGTCAAGGATTTGTGCATCAAGTTCCCGCGCCACGGCGACGTGAACGTGGTGGACCACGTGAGCTTCTCTGTGCGTCCCGGCGAGACCATGGGCCTCGTGGGCGAGTCCGGCTGCGGCAAGTCCATCACCTCGCTGGCCATCATGGGCCTGCTAGACCCGAAGGCCGAGATCAGCGGCGAGATACTGTTCGACGGCAAGAACCTCGTCGGCATGGATCCCAAGGAGCACAACGCCCTACGCGGCCACGAGATCGCCATGATCTATCAGGACGCTCTCTCCTCGCTCAACCCGTCCATGCTCATCAAGGCGCAGATGAAGCAGCTCACCTCCCGCGGCGGCACCCGCAGCGCTGAGGAACTGCTCAAGCTCGTGGGCCTCGATCCGGAGCGCACGCTGGAGTCCTACCCGCACGAGCTGTCCGGCGGCCAGCGCCAGCGCGTGCTCATCGCCATGGCCCTGACCCGCGACCCGAAGCTGGTCGTCGCCGACGAGCCCACCACCGCCCTCGACGTGACCGTGCAGAAGCAGGTCATCGACCTGCTCAACGAGCTGCGCGAGAAGCTCGGCTTCGCGATGATCTTCGTCTCCCACGACCTTGCCCTCGTGGCCAAGGTGGCGCACTCCATCACCGTCATGTACGCTGGCCAGGTCGTCGAGCAGGGCTCCACCAAGGAGATCCTCACCGACCCCCGCCACGAGTACACCCGCGGCCTGCTCGGTGCCGTCACCTCCATCGAGGCCGGCGCCGGAAGGCTCCACCAGGTGCCCGGCACCGTGCCGTCCCCGGCGGACTTCCCGAAGGGTGACCGCTTCGCGCCGCGCTCCAGCCATCCGACGGTGGGCCTTAACACCCGCCCGATCTTCAAGCAGGTGCCCGGCACGTACCACTTCTACGCGGCCCTGCCCGACGACGCGGACGTCACGCCCGCCGTTGACGCCCCGACAGCCATCAGCAAGGAAGGAGGTGCCCGATGAGCAAGGATCCGAACGTGCCGATCATCGAGCTCAAGGACGTCGAGGTGGTCTTCACCACCCGAGCCGGCTCAATTCTGCATCCAAACAAGGTCAAGGCGGTCAACAAGGTGAATCTGCGCCTGATGCCGGGCAAGACCATCGGCATCGTTGGCGAGTCCGGCTGCGGCAAGTCCACTACGGCCAACGTGATGTGCGGCCTGCAGCAGGCCACCTCCGGCCAGGTGCTGTTCAAGGGCCAGGACGTGACCCACCGCACCGCCAAGGAGCGCATGGAGATCGGCCGCGTGGTGTCCGTGGTCTTCCAGGACCCGGCCACCGCGCTGAATGCCCGCATGAGCGTCATCGACCAGCTCATCGACCCGCTCGTCGTGCACAAGCTCGGCGACAAGGCGAGCCGAGACAAGCGCGCCCACGAATTGCTGCGGATGGTGGGATTGCCGGAGTCCGCTCTGTACGCATTGCCGGGCCAGCTCTCCGGCGGCCAGCGTCAGCGCGTCGCCATCGCCCGCGCCCTGTCGCTCAATCCGGATGCGATCATCGCCGACGAGCCGACCTCCGCGCTGGACGTGTCCGTGCGCGCGCAGATCCTCAACCTGTTGTCGGATCTCAAGAAGTCGCTGGGTTTGTCCTTGGTGTTCATCAGCCATGACATCCAGACCGTCCGCTATGTGTCCGACGAAATCGTGGTGATGAACCACGGAACCATTGTGGAGCGCGGAACGGCTCACGACGTGCTGAACAATCCGCAGGATTCGTACACCAAGCTGCTGCTGGGCGCCGCGCCCTCGCTGCTGCACCCGACCGCGGAGGAATGTCGGTAAGCCGACGATTCACTGTTTCGCCATTCCGCCGTTGGCCTCCTTCAACGGGGCCGACGGCAATGGCCGACCATTATCCGAATAACTTGATTTTGTAAAGGAACCACCATCATGGCAACACAATTCCGCGGGGTCATCCCCCCGGTCGTCACCCCGCTCACCGCCGACGGCGAAGTCGACAAGGTCAGCTTTGCGCGCTCGCTCAACCGCATGATCGACGCCGGCGTCGATGGCCTGTTCACGCTCGGCTCCTCCGGCGAGGTCGCGTTCAGCACCGACGCCCGCCGCCGCGAGATCATCCAGACCGTCATGGAGATTGTCGACGGCCGCGTGCCCGTGTTCGTCGGCTGCATCGACACCGAGACCAACCGCGTGATCGAGCACGCCAAGGAGGCAAAGGAGCTCGGCGCGTCCGCGATCGTGGCCACCTGCCCGTTCTATGCGCTCGGCGGCCTGCCGGAGATCGAGCGCCACTTCCGCCTCATCCACGAGGCCGTGCCCGAGCTGCCGCTGTTCGCCTACGACATCCCCGTGTGCGTGCACACCAAGCTGCCCGGCGGCCTGCTCGTCAAGCTTGGCCAGGAGGGCGTGCTCGCCGGCGTGAAGGACTCCTCCAACGACGACGTGGCCTTCCGCTTCCTCGTGGACGACAACGCCAAGGCCGGCCACCCGCTCACGCTGCTCACCGGCCAGGAGGTCGTGGTGGACGGCGCCTACATGGCCGGCGCCGACGGTTCCGTGCCGGGACTCGCCAACGTGGAGGCCACCGGCTACGTGCGCATGTGGAAGGCCGCCGAGGCCGGCGACTGGGCCACCGTCAAGAAGGAGCAGGACTGGCTGGCCGCGCTCATGCGCATCGTCACCGTGCCGCAGGGCGTCGCGGGCTTCGGCTCCGGCGTGGGCGCGTTCAAGACCGCCATGGCGCTGCTCGGCGTGTTCGACACCAACCAGATGCCCAACCCGGTCCTGCCGCTCAAGGGCGAGAACGTCAAGCGCATCGCCGCCGTGCTCGAGGAGTGCGGCATGACGCTCGCCCGCACGCCCGAGGAAGTCTCCGCCTCCACCGAGGCCTGACATCACGGCCTGACGTCAAGGTCTGAAAGGAAAACACCATGGCAGAAGTCATCATCGTCAAGAACCAGGAGGAGGCCGGAGAGCTGTACGGACGCTCGGTCGCGGACCTCATCAAGGCCAAGCCGAACGCGGTGCTGGGGCTCGCCACCGGCTCCAGCCCGCTGGCCGCCTACCAGGCGCTTGCCAAGATCGTCAAGGAGGAGTCGATCGACGTCTCCCAGGTGCAGGGCTTCGCGCTGGACGAGTACATCGGCCTGCCGCTGACCCACCCGGAGTCCTACCACGCGACCATCCACCGCACGGTCGTCGAGCCCCTGGGGCTCGACCCGGCCAAGGTCCACGTGCCCGGCGACGTGCTCAACGGCACCCCGCTCGAGGACGGCGAGAAGGTCGCGGGCGCCGGCGCCGCCTACGATGCGGCGATCGAGGCCGCGGGCGGCATCGACGTGCAGATTCTCGGCATCGGCACCGACGGCCATGTGGGCTTCAACGAGCCCGGCTCGTCGCTCGCCTCCGGCACGCGCGTCAAGACGCTCACCGAGCAGACCCGCATCGACAACGCGCGCTTCTTCGACAACGACATCAACCAGGTGCCCACGCACTGCATCACGCAGGGCATCGGCACGATCATGAAGGCCCGCCACCTCGTGCTGCTCGCGTTCGGCGCGGGCAAGGCCGAGGCGGTCGCGGAGACCGTGGAGGGCGGCATCAGCTCGTTCTGCCCGGCCTCGGCGCTCCAGATGCACCCGCACGCCACGATCATCGTGGACGAGGAGGCCGCCAGCCGCCTGCGCAACAAGGATTACTACCGGTACTCGTTCGAGCACAAGCCGGCCTGGCAGGCGATCTGACCGCACGTGGTCCCGGTTCCCTTCGTTGGGACCGGGACCACGGCGTTACATCTGAAGGAAGGCAATATGACCGAAACTCGTGAACAGGTCGTCGCTCGCGTGACGGCGGCCGTGGACGGCGCGGCGGACGGCGCGTTCGGCTTCGACCGGCCGAACCCGGTCACCGACCCGGGCACGCTGGCGGTGGAGCACGTCTGGTGCGCCGGCCGCCGCGTGAGCTGAGCGGGCCGGGCCGGACGGTCCGCCCGCTGGATTGCTTGCAACGATGCAGGATAGTTAAACAGGAAACGTAATACGAAAGGTACTCCCATGTCGCATATTCCCAATCAAATCCACCAGACATGGAACAGTGCGCTGCTTCCGGAACAGGGGGGAACGCTGCATGCGGCGTTCCACGTCGCCACGGACGGCATGCTGCTGGAAGCGCGAAACGCCGAACGCGTCGCGCTGGCGGTCACGGTTTCCCGCGGGTCGCTGGTCGTCGAAGCGCCCGAAGACCATATTGTGCTGGACGTCGAAGACACCTACGGCGTGCAGTTCGGCGGTATCCACGACCTTCATATCACCTTCGGCGATTTTGGCACGCGAATCTATCTGGATGGCTATCAGGCCTTCGCCTGCGCGACCAACATTTGCCCGTCGAAGTATGCGCAGACCGGCGTCTTCCACTGCGCCAATGAAGCGCATATCGGCGTTGAGCGGCTGGAATGCTTCCCGGAGGCTTGGACTTCGGAGCGTATTCAGGGCAGCATTCCCGTGCCGCAGCCGGATATTGAGTTTGCCGCGGCCTATTTGGCGGATAAGGATGTGAAGACGCTGCACGGCGTGACCGACGGCACGATCTATGCGCAGTTCCGCGTACGTGGCGTCGGACAGTTCGGCACGATTCTTGCGGCGCGCGATGACGATCGCCAGATCATGAACGTGGACATTGACGATGACGGCTTTGTGTACCGCGCTTTCGTCAAAGGACAGTGGTGTGAGTATCGCGCCCACGGCGATTGGAACGATGGCGGGTGGCATGATCTGGTCATCCGCGCATTCCGCGGTGCGGTGGACATCTATGTTGATGGCAACATGGAAACGCATCAGCCCGGTCAGGTGTTCTTCGGTGATCTCGAGGGGCTGAGCTACGTGTCGATCGGCGAGGACACGGCCGGTGTGCGGTTGTGCGGCGAAGTTCGCGGCGGCGGTCTGTTCCTGTATCCTCTGGGAGAAGGGCAGATTCGCAAAATCTCCGACGTGCCGCCCACCACCGATACCGCGTTGTTCGACAAAGGATATGAAGGATCCGCAAGCTACCGCATCCCGTCTTTGGTGACCACGCCCTCCGGTGTGACGATTGCCGGTGCCGACCAACGTGTGGTCATCTCCAACGATGCCCCCAATGAGATCCATTTCGTTGTCCGCCGCTCCTTGGATAGCGGACAGACGTGGCTGCCGCTGCAAACCGTCATCGCCTTTCCCGGTGATGGGCTGGATGGCGCGAGCGTCATCGACTCATGCATCGTCTGTGATCGTGAGACAGGCCGTGTGACGGTCATCATCGACCATTTTCCGGGCGGTCGAGGCTTCGCCAACGTTGAAAAGGGCTTGGGGCTGGATGCCCGGGGACGGCTCATCCTGCACGATGGCGAGGGGACGGAATATCTGCTCCAACCTGATGGTGCGGTAACGTCCTTGGACGGAGAAGCCACGTCATACCGTGTGGATGAGGATGGCAACGTCACACGCGATGGTGAGTCCGCGGGCAACATCTATCTCAAGGAGGGCGTCGACCCGCATGAAAGCCTGCTGACCGCGCGTACCAGCTATCTGGTGGAAGTGCATTCGGACGATGACGGCGAAACATGGTCCAAGCCCAGGCACATCAACCATATGGTCAAGGAAGGATGGATGGGGTTTCTGGGCACGTCGCCCGGCAACGGCATCCAGCTGAGCGCCGGCAAACATCGGGGGCGACTGCTCATCCCGTACTATTGCACCGGCACGAGCCCCAAGTTCAACGCAGGCGGCGCGCTGATCTCCGATGATGGTGGCCAGACGTGGCGCAGAGGCAAAGCCATCAACGAGGGACGCGTAGTCAACGGCAAGGTCGTGGACGAACGGGACGTACGCGATGACGATGCCACCACGCACGAATCGGTGTTCGTGGAACGGGCCAACGGCGATGTGTTGTGCCTGTTCCGCAATCAACATCATCTGGGCAGGGTCGGCAAGGCCGTTAGCCATGATGGTGGTGATACATGGGAAACCGTTGAGTTCGATCCCGATCTGCCGGACATCTTCAGCCAGCCCAATGCGGTGACGGTCCCGTCCAAAGCCGGCGAGGAGCCCGGCTGCGCATCCGACCGGATCGTTTTCGCCAATGCCAGCTTGATGCGTCCCTACCGTGGCTGCGGTGTGCTGCGGCTGAGTGAGGATGGCGGCCGCACGTGGGCGCGCAATCGGTGCTTCAATCCCTATCACTATGTCTACCAGTGCATGTCGGTGCTGCCGGATGGGGCCATTGGCCTGTCTTGGGAGCGGGAAACGGCCGGAGTGTACTTCACGCATCTGCCGCTGAGCTGGTTCGGAGTGAAGTCGGCTGTGGAGGAGTGATCCTCGGCTATACGTGACCGTGCGTACAAAGGCGTCTTCCTGGCAACTCTGGAAGACGCCTTTGTACGCAGCATGTACATTTTTTGTACATCGAATGTACAATTTTTTGTACATTCGATGTACAATAATTGCATGTCCGATTACATTGCTCGGCCTCTGGCTGAATCCATCCTGCATGCTCGACGCAAGGCCGTGATCCTGGAAGGGGCTCGCGCCGTAGGTAAGACGATGATGGCCCAGCGCCAACTCGTCGGCGTCGGCTTTTCGTATGAAACCCTTGCGGATGCCAACGCATACGAACTGGCGAAAACCGATCTGCATGGATGGCTGGAGTCCTTGAACCTACCGGTGATCATCGATGAGGCGCAACGCATCCGCGATCTGCCGCTCGCCGTGAAGGAAATCGTCGATGCGCTGCCCGCCGGCCATACGCAGTTCATCCTCACCGGCAGCGCGCTCATCAACCGAGGTGGATTGGACGGCCAGGATCCTCTGGCCCGTCGAGCGCAGCGTTTCACCATGAGCCCCCTGACTCAACGTGAGATGCACGGCGTTGACACCAGCCTGGTGGACGATTTATGGGATGGAGAGCCGGACGTCTCCTTCGACGAGCCGATCGCCCGTCAGAAGCTTTACGATCTCATGGCCGCCGGAGGCTTCCCCGAATACTCGTCGCAATATGCCGAATATGCGGATTGGGAACGGGAAAGACTCGTGGCGGATGACATCCATGCCGTGCTCGGCGACACCATTCTGCCCGATGAGAAACTTGACGCGGCCATCGCCGAAAATATCCTCACGAGGCTTCTGTGCATGCCCGGAGGCATTCTGAATGCCAGTGCTTTGGGTGAGCAGCTTGCTCTCGACCGGCGTACCGTAGACCGTTATGTGGGCATCTTCATGCGGCGGTTTCTGGTGGGCGCGTTGCCGAATCTGCGTACCGCGCCTAACCGTCAGACCTTCGCCCGTGCCAAAATCCATCCGGTAGATACGTCGCTGAGCGTACAAACCATGCTTTCCAAGGGCCGCGATCCCATGGTCAACCCGGTGGATTACGGCAATCTCCTCGAGTCGTTCGTCGTCAACCAGATTCTGCCATCTGTGCAGTGGTCCCGCATTCATCCCGATTGCTTCTATTGGCGCGAATCAGGCTCCGGTCCCAAGGAGGTCGATCTCGTCATGGTAAGCCGGGATCGCATTGTCGGCGTCGAGGTCAAGTCCTCCTCCCGGGTAACTCGTGAGGATTTCAAAGGGCTGGCGGCGTTGGCCAACGACCGGCGGTTTTACCGGGGCTACCTTGTGTATACGGGTGGCCGCGTGATGAAATGGCCGGGTAATCTTTGGGCATTGCCTGTGGCGGCGTTATGGAATCCCGACGCATTTATAGCTGCGGCGGAGTGATGCGGGGCTGACGGCCTTCCGCCCGCTCCGCATCACGATTACCCAACTTCACTCGGTACCTCCCTGAATGCGTTGCTTTAGGATGGACTCGATCGGCTCGTAGTGGTCGATGACGGCTTTCCGGTATTCCTCGACATTACCGGCGAGGGCCGCGTTCAACATGCGCTTGTGGGCCTCTGCGGTACGGTCGAGCTCGCTGGACACCGGCAGACCCAGTTGGGGAAGAACCGCCATGTGCACGAGCCACAGGGAACGGACCATCTGCTTGACGATCGTGTTGTCCAGAGAATCGAGAATCCCCATATGGAAGTCAATGTCCAATGCGAGGAAGGTCTTGCCTTCCTTGGCGGTATTGGTCATGGACTCGGCAAGCTCCATGAGACGCGGTTGTTCGCTGCCGGCAAGCGATACGACCACTTCGCCGGCGCATCCCAAGTCCAGAAACCTGCGCAGCTCTACGACATCCTGCAGGTCTGTGAAATTCTTGCCGACGGACACCATGGATCGGAATGCGAGCGTTTCCACCATCGGATCCAAGGACAAAGAGCCCACGAAGGTGCCCTTGCCGTGTTCCACTTTGACGATGTTGAGCGCTTCGAGCTTGCGCACGGCCTCGCGCACGGAGGAGCGGGAGGCTCCGATCGTGTCGCACAGCTGTGTTTCAGTGGGCATCACGTCGCCGGATTGCAGGCGCTCGCGCAGGATGTAGGACTTGATCGCGTCCATCGTCTCGTCACAGCGACTGCGAGCGGAGACTGCGGGCGTGACCTTCAACGACAGTCGGGCCAGCAAAGCCAGTTCCCGTTGGCTGTACTCTCCCTGAGGGGTGAATGATTCCGCGTTTGGTGCTTCCGTTGAAGCTGGCGGTTCAAGTACGGCCGAGTCGGATAGGTTGCTCATGATGTGCTCCTTGTCTTGTTCGTCCTCAAGTTGGTGACGCCGTTGTCGTGATCAATGATTGTGCAGTTCTCAAACGGCTTTTCTGTCTACAATAGTGCGAAACGAAAAGGCTTGTCCGGGTTTGGGTCGTTTTTTACCATAGCGCTGACTTTACCGGTATTGAGCATGGTTGAATGGTCCGGTTGGCCGTGACGCGTATGGCATGCTCCGAGGTTCCTTGACTTGTTGTTGCGATAACTCCGCATTGAGTCATCAGGCATCTGACAACTTCCATCGTATCATACGCATGGTGGCGGCATGCGGGCCGTTCGGTGGTCTTTTTCCATGCAGAGTTTCGCATGGCTGTGGGCTATCTGCGGAGTGTGCAGCAGATTCGGGAAGTCGTGGATAGGTGTCCGCAAAGGCGAAAAAGTTCTGCACACTATGGAGATGGCACGGCCGGTTGTGCGCCGCGGCCGTCGTAAGGAGACCACGTCGTGCGAATTTGCGGGGAGATCCCTAGTGTCGCACTTCACGATCTGCATTTTTTGTACATGCGATGTACAAAAAATGCGCAAGCGAATGTATCACGCGGCCACTGGTTCAGGCATTCCATATATCCCGACGATCACGTTTCTATGGCGGCTCTGGTGTGTACCGGCCGCCACGTCGTGAAATGGCCGAAATTCCGGGCGTTTCACGACTGACATTCCTCACGCTGCCACGTTTTTCCATTTTGCGGATGCACGCGGGTTCATGTGGGTGCATATGGAGGCGTGCGGGCACTTATTGGCGCTTGCGGGCGGTCGCGGCTTTCACCGCGGAGCCCACCGCGGACGCCACCGCGGAGACGGCCATGCCGGCGATCAGCGCGAGGGTGGCGAAGACGCCCGGTCGGCGCAGCTGGTCGCGCAGGGTGGGACCGTCCACCACCAGGTGGTCTCCGATGAAGACACGCGCCTCATTGTGGCCGTAGCGCTCCACGAGGTCGCCGTAGGTGAGCATGCGCGTGGCGTAGGCGGACGGGTCGGATTCGCGGAATTCGAACAGGCGGATGCCGCGCAGGCGCGACTTGGGGCCGTACGAGGCGAAGCCGCAGGTGGGGGCGTAGCCGAGGTCGAGCCCGTCCACGTGACCCACGAACGCGTTCTTGTGGTCGTGGCCGCAGTAGAGCGCGAAGTAGCCGCCCGCGTCGCGCAATGCCGCCACCTCGCCGCAGTTCACGTCCGCGCATCCGATCGATTCGCCGAGGATCGAACCCGGCCGGCACACCGAGCGGTCCAGCACGTAGCAGCGACCGGCGAACGTGCGCGCGCCCTCGACGGCGTTGGGCGTGAGGGGCGGCACCTCCTTGAGGCACTGGTAGAACTCCTGCGGCGGGATGTGCTGGAACGCGATCGCGGGCACGGGCCACCCGTCGCCGTTGCGTTCGGCCAGAGAGCGCTGCACGCCGCCGAGCCACGCCAGGGCCTGCGGGGTGGGCGTGCCATAGCCGTCCGAGTCGGTCAGATCGAGCCCGCGCGGGTCGCGCGCGTATTCGGCGGGCGCGAGGTGCGACGACGGCTCGCCGAATACGGTGTCGTCGGGGGAGAGTCGCTCGGTGGCGTAGTCGCCTGAATTGACCATCACGACGCTCATGGCCACGCGGCCCGACCCGTCGGACGCCTCGACGGGCAGCGCGAACGTGCCGGGCTCGCAGACGAGCGGGTTGTCACCGTCCGCGCCGTGCTCCCCGGGGTCGCGCGGGTTGAGGCAGCCGGGGAACTCGCGGTAGATGCCGTCTTGTTCGCCGGCGAGGATGCCGCACTGGAAGTCGTGGTTGCCGTAGGTGGCGGCGAACGGGACGCCCGCGCGCACGACCGGCCCGAGGAATCCGGCGAAGCACCGGCGCACCTTGGCGCGCGCGTCGTCGAGCAGCGCGTCCACGGCGTCGTCCGGCACCTCGGACTCGGGCGGATCGGGCAGCCGCGCCCCGTCGAATGTGCGGCGCCACCACGCCTCGAACCGCGTCACCTCGCGCACGTGGTCGCCGGGCCGCTCCCCGCGCCGGCGCAGGAACGTGCGCATCCACGCCGGATCGTACCCGCGGATCTGATCGCCGGTGAACACCACCAGATCGGGTTTGGCATCGCGGATCGCCGCCTCGATGAGCGTCACGGTGTCCGGATCCACGTCCGGCCCGTCCTGCACGTCCGCCATCTGCAGCACCCGGAAGGTGCCGTCCCCATGTCCGTCCCCACGGAAGCGCAAAGTCGTCATACGGCCCACTCTAACCCATCCGCAATCCAACCGCCCGGTATGGCGCTTGGGATCTGTGACGCCGGCACGCCGCCGCGTAACCGCTATGTGGCATGGGCGCGGCGTTGGGATGCTGGAACGGTACGATGGAAGTTCGTTACGGATATGTAACGCAGTGATAGAGGAGCGCGTCGACTGCCCGGCATTCCCGCCGGCCGAAGGGGCGCGCCGATTCCAAGCAAAGGAGGAGTAATGGGTCAGGATCAATCATCCGTGTTTGATCTCGCGGCCGTGGCCGCGGCGTCCAATGGGGGGAACAACGACCCGCTGCTGCCTCCGGCACGATTCATCGGCAATCCGCAGAAGCCCAGCCGTATGCCGTACAACAAGTACGCCTCATACAGCGAGCAGATCCCGTTTGATTACCCGGAGCGCACGTGGCCGGGCAAGCGACTGCAGCGCGCACCGCGCTGGTGCTCCGTCGATCTTCGCGACGGCAACCAGGCCCTCGTCAACCCGATGGATTCCGAGCGCAAGCTGCGCTTCTGGAACCTGCTCGTCTCCATGGGATTCAAGGAGATCGAGGTGGGCTTCCCGTCCGCATCCGAAACCGATTTCGACTTCATCCGCATGCTCATCGAGCGCGAGCTCATCCCGGACGATGTGACTATCGTGGTGCTCACCCAGTGCCGCGAGCACCTCATCCGCCGCACCTACGAGGCGCTGAAGGGTGCCAAGCGCGCCATCGTGCACTTCTACAACTCCGTCTCTGTGCTGCAGCGCGAAGTGGTGTTCAAGAAGAACAAGGAAGAGATCAAGAAGCTCGCCACCGATGCCGCCGAACTATGCAAGGACCTCGAATCCGAGGCCAAGGGCATCGACCTGTACTACGAGTACTCGCCGGAATCCTTCACCGGAACCGAGCCGGAGTACGCCGTTGAGGTGTGCAACGCCGTGATCGGCGTCATCAAGCCGACTCCCGAGCATCCGATGATCATCAATCTGCCCGCCACCGTGGAAATGACCACGCCGAACGTGTTCGCCGACGAAGTGGAGTACGTCTCCACCCACCTCGACGACCGCGATTCCGTGGTGCTCTCCCTCCACCCGCACAACGACGAAGGCATGGGCGTGGCCGCCACCGAGCTGGCCGTGCTGGCCGGCGCCGACCGCGTGGAAGGCTGCCTGCTGGGCAACGGTGAGCGCACCGGCAACGTTGACCTGGTCACGCTGGGCCTCAACTGGCTCACCCAGGGCATCGACCCGCAGCTCGACCTGTCCAACGTACCTGAGATCCGCAAGACGGTTGAGTACTGCAACCAGATCAAGATCTCCGAGCGCCATCCGTACGCCGGCAACTTCGTGTTCACCGCGTTCTCTGGCTCGCATCAGGACGCCATCAAGAAGGGTCTCGAGGCCCGTCAGGTGGCCGCCGAGCGCGCTGGCGCCGATCTCGACAGCTTCGTCTGGCTCGTGCCCTACCTGCCGATCGACCCGAAGGATATCGGTCGCACGTACGAGGCCATCATCCGCGTCAACTCGCAGTCCGGCAAGGGCGGCATGGCATACCTGCTCAAGACCAACCACAACCTTGACCTGCCGAAGCGTCTGCAGATCGAATTCGACAAGATCGTCCAGAACTTCGCCGACACCACCAAGAAGGAAGTCAAGGACGAGGACATCTGGCGCTTGTTCAAGGATGAGTACCTGCCGGTCGAACAGTCCGGCATGACCGCCGCCGGCGTGGTTGTGGGCGATACCCACGACGCTTCGCTTGCGCCTTGGGGCCGCCTGAAGCTGCTCAAGGTGTCCGTCAGCTCCGGTGAGGACGGTTCCGACACCGTGCTCAAGGCTCGCCTGCTCGACCGCGGCGTGAACGTTGGGGGCGAGCAGCCCGTGGAGCGCGAGGTGTCCGGCATCGGCAACGGTCCGATCGCCGCCTTCCTCAACGCCATCTCCAACTTCGGTGTGGACGCTTCGATTATGGACTATGTGGAGCACACCATGTCCGTGGGTACCGACGCCATGGCCGCCTCCTATGTGGAATGCCAGGTCGGTGAGGCTGACGACGCGCAGATCGTGTGGGGCGTGGGCATTGACTCGTCCATTACCACCAGCGCGCTGAAGGCGATTATCTCCGCCATCAACCGTTCCCAGCGCAACCGCTGAGGCCGCTGAGTCGCACATATAGTATTGGCTCCCCTCTCTGAGGGGAGCCAATACTATTGGGTCTCTCCCTCAGTCAGCTTCGCTGACGGCTCCCTCATCAGAGGGAGCCGTTGCTGCCATCAGAGGGAGCTGTGCTGCGGCTCTTACTGCTGCTGGGATTGCGGCTGCTGCGGGTCGGGCTTGGGCTTCTGCTCGCCGTCGGGAGTGGTGGTCGTGTCGCCGGTGTTGCCGTCCCCGCCACTGCTGGTACCCGGATAATTCGGGCATTCGGTGGAATAGCTCGGGTTGGCAAGGCACTGCTGGGCGAATTCCTGCTTCTGCTGGGCCTCGGCATCAGCCTGCTTCTTGGCCTCTTCCTCGGCCTTCCGCTTGGCTTCTTCCTCGGCCTGCTTCTTGGCCTCTTCGTCATCGGTGGTGGAAGAAGAGGATCTCTGGCCGCCGCCCAAGCCCCACGTGCCGTCGGAGCCACCAATCTTGCCGCTGTCCTTAGGCGTGGTGAACTGCTCAACGGCGGTGCCCTGCAGCGCCTGAGTCATGTATTCCTCGAATAGGTGCGCCGGGTAGCCGGTGGAGGTGACGCCGTAGCCGCCGAATGCCGGCACAACCTGCGGGTTGCCGTCCGCATCCGGATTCCAAATGGCCCATACGTTCAACAGGCTGGGCGTGTAACCCACGAACGATGCCGCCAGCTCATCGTTGGCGGTACCGGACTTGCCGGCCACTTGGCGGCCGCCCAGCGCGCTGGACACGCCAGCGGCGGTGCCGTAGGTGGTGGTGCCCTGCATGGCCTTCTGCACCAGCGCGCAATCGTTGGCGTCGAACACCTGCTTGTTCTCGTTGGGTGCGTTGTAGAGGTCCTTGTTGTCGGAGCTCAGCACCTTGTTCACCATGTGCAGGGTGTTCTTCACGCCATTGTTGGCGATGGTCGAATGCCCCTGCGCCAGATCCCACACGGTCAGCGCGTTGATGCCCAGCACGTTGTACATGGAGCTGGTGTCGATCTCTCCCTCGATGCCCGCTTCATGCGCGATTTTCGCCGTGCGCTGCGGCGTAAGGTGTTCGTTGACGTTCATGAACACCGTGTTCACCGAGTTGGCGGTGGCCTGGTACAGGTTGATGTTGCCCCAGTTGATGTTCAGCGCGTTGTTCACCTCGGCGGTGATGCCGGAGAAATGCTGATGCGAGTTGCCGTTGAACATCGTGTCGAAATTCACGCCGGACTGCGCGGCGCCCAGCAGCGCGAACGGCTTCATCGTGGAACCCGGCTCGAACATGGCCTGATCGGCGTTGTTGAGCTGCTGTGTGAGGTAATCCGAGCCGGCGTAGACCGAGACCACGGCGCCGGTCTTCTGTTCCACAGCGATGCCGCCCACCTGAATGCTCTCCGGCATGCCGTCCGCGCGCGTGTCTCCCACGGACTGCATCGCACCCTGCTTGGCCTTGTCAATGGTGGTAACGATCTTATATCCGCCGGTGTCAAGATCTTCCTTGGTGAACGTCTTGGAAGCCACCAGCTCACGCCGCACCATATCCAGCAGGTATCCGTTGGGGCCGGCGTATTCGTTCTGCTGCGTCACGTCGGCGGTCTGCGGGAATTCGGCGGCCTTGTGATCCTTGGCGGTGATGTAGCCGTCTTCCTGCATGATGTTCAGCACGCGCTTGAATCGGGCCTTGGCCATATCGGGGTTGTCGGCCGGATCCCACGTGGAGGGGGAGGGGATGATGCCGGCGATCATCGCGGCTTCAGACAGCGTCAGATCCTTGGCGTCCTTGTTGAAATACGACTTGGCGGCGGCCTGGATGCCGTAGGAATTGCGGCCTAGGTAAATCGTATTCATGTAGTTGCACAGCACTTCATCCTTGGATTCGGTCTGCGCGATTTTGATGGCTATGATGGCCTCGCGGGCCTTGCCCACGTAGGAGGTGGTTTCGCCCATGTAGTAGCGTTCGGCATACTGCTGGGTGATGGTCGAGCCACCCTGACGGGTGCCCTTGGTCACGTTGTTGATGAACGCGCGGGCGATGCCCTTGAGATCCAGGCCTTTATCCGTGTAGAACGTGCGGTTCTCGGAGGCCACGATGGCGTTGCCCACATAGTCCGGCAGCCCCTCGCAAGAGATGATCTCGCGGTTCTGCTCGGCGTATGAGCCAATCGGCGTGGTGCCGTCGGCGTAATAGACGGTGGTCTTCTCCGCCAAGGCGAACTTCTCGGGCTGGGGCACCTCGGTGGTGGCATACAGGTATGCGAACACGCCGATACCGATTGCCAAGCCGAGTCCGATAAGGCCAAAGAATATGCCCAATACCCACTTGAGCACACGGTGGCCGCCATTCCTTTTATGGCTGGATGCGCGATGGGTGTTGGCCGGCTTGCGGCTCGTGTTGTTCTTGCCGCGAGGGCCGCGAGTAGAGCTTGTTTTCGTGGTGCCTGCAGTCTTGCTCTGCGTGGCGCGAGGCTTACGGAGCGCGGGGCCGCGGTCTGACGAATGTGCACGACGTTTATATGAAGCCATGATTCCACCGTAACTGCTGGCCTTGAACAAACGTTTGACGTGAACGCTCTCAGGGCGAACACTAAGCGCGATTTTCCCGGAACTCTTACAATTGGGCACTATTCTGCGACTTGCATGGATATTGGCTGAAAGCCGTGGGCGCAGCGCCGGCTGGCACGCGGCAATGCCTAATAAAAAGGGCTTCCCGTCGCTCGTCCACCCATTTTCTTAAGCTTGACACAGCCTCCGCGTGGCGGTATGTCACCCAACTCCCCCAGGGCAGGAATGCAGCAAGGGTAAGTGGCCTCTGCCGGGTACGTGGAGGTTTTTCTTTTGTGCGGATTTGGCCCTGAGCGCGCGGCGATGCGGCGCACTGTCCGGGGCGCGGCCGTACAGTCGTGAATATGAATGACGCACAGAATCCTGTAATTCGTGATCCGCATGCGCCGGCCAGTATGGTGGGAGGCGCCTCTGATGCGCGCTCCGCCGCCGATAATGCAAGTGACCCGTTCGCCGCGTTGGGATCGGGCTCCGCTGCGGCAAGCGCGTCCCCAAACGTCATCGATCCGCTGGCCGGGCTTGGCTCGCCGGCTCGCGGACCGTCGCGTGGGCTTGATGATCTCGATCCGCTTGATTCCGGCGAGGTCGACCGTGGACTGGCCAAACTCGACCCGTTGGCTGTGCGCCCGCGTATCTCCAGTCGCGTGCTGTGCGCCGTGTTCGGCCTGCTGCTGATCGCGGCGGGATTCGGCATCTGGTGGGTGTGCGTGTTCACCGAAGACGGCCAGTCGTATGACGAACTGGTCTGGAAGAACCTCGTGACCGGCGTGCCCGGCGCGGTCGGCGGCCTGATGTCGCTGGTCGCCCAATCATGGCTGGTCATCGCCATCAGCTGCCTGTTTGCGGTGATTGGCGTCGTCTCGGCATTGGTGCGTCGTCGTTGGTGGCTCGTCGGGCAGATCGTCGTGTTCGCCGCGGTGTGCCTGGCCGTCACCCGAATCAAAGGGGTGCTGCCGCGTCCGTTCATCATCAATACTGATTCTCCCGCAGCCAATTCCGCGCCTTCCGGGCACACGATGCTGGCCGCCGCCTGTGCGGTGATTCTGCTGCTCGCCGTGCCTCGTGCGGCACGTGCGCTGGCGGGCATTATCGGCGTGATTTGGTCTTGGACTGTCGGCGTATCCGTGATATACGGCCAATGGCACCGCCCCTCGGACGTGGCGATGTCAATACTGCTGGTGGCCGGTCTGGCGCTGATCGTGTTGGTCTTCACCCGGACGTACGGCATGGACGAGCCGGGCAGCCGCGTCTCTTCCGTAAGCGTGCAGATCGTTGGCAGCGTGCTGATCACCGGCGGCCTCCTACTGCTGGCATACAGCGCATATGTGATCTGGCAGGTGGTTCCGGGCCTGAATATCAGTGCGAGCTGGGCGGTGTTGGGTTCGATCGTCAGCGCCATCGTGGGCGTTGCCGGCGTTGCCGCGCTCACCTTCGGCCTGCTGCTGGCTTTGCGGCACATCACTGCCGCACCGCTGAGTCGATTGGGCCTCATTGGCGCGCCTCCAGCGCCTCCAAAACGGTGATTTATGGCGCGTTGTGGCCGTAAATTTGGCAGTTGACCATGAGTCGTGAGTATTATGACGCCAGAAACACCGCGCGTTTCACACAATGAATAAGGAGTAGGGCATGGCTACCAAGCTCGTGATTGTGGAGTCCCCGACCAAGGCCCACAAAATCGGTGACTATCTGGGCAAGGGATACACCGTCATGGCATCGGTCGGCCATATTCGCGACCTTGCGCAACCCAGCCAGGTGCCCGCGGCCGATAAACCCAAGTTCGGTAAGTTCGGCGTGGACGTCAACGATGGGTTCAAGCCCTACTACATCGTGGACGGCGATAAGAAGCGCACGGTAAGCGAGCTGAAATCCGCCCTGAAGGGCGCCGACGAGCTCTATCTGGCGACTGATGAGGATCGCGAGGGCGAGGCCATCGCATGGCATCTGGTGCAGACGCTCAAGCCCAAGGTGCCGGTCAGGCGCATGGTGTTCCACGAGATCACCAAGGACGCCATCAACGCCTCGCTGAGCAAAACGCGCGATGTCGACAGCCATATGGTCGATGCTCAGGAGACCCGCCGTATTCTCGACCGACTCTACGGCTACGAGCTGTCCCCAGTGCTGTGGCGCAAGGTGGGGCCGGGCCTGTCCGCCGGCCGCGTGCAGTCCGTGGCCACCCGACTGATTGTGGAGCGCGAGCGCGAGCGTATGGCGTTCAAGCGTGCGCCTTACTGGGATGTCGTCGCCACGCTGGCCGCGCCTGACGCTTTGGGCGAGCGCGCCGAGTTCGCGGCCCGCATGATCTCGTTGGGCGGCAAGCGACTCGCCGGATCCAAGGACTTCGGCTCGGATGGCCAGCTGACTCCCGATGGTTTTGCGGGCAGCGTTCGCCAGCTTGATGAGGCTTCAGCCACCGCCGTGGCCGAAGCGCTGAAGAATGCCGACTTCACCGTGATGTCGATGGAGACCAAGCCGTACCGCCGCCGCCCGCAGCCGCCGTTCACCACCTCCACCCTGCAGCAGACCGCGGGAAATCGCCTCGGGATGGGGTCTCGCGCAGTGATGCGTGCAGCACAGAGCTTGTACGAGAATGGCTACATCACATACATGCGAACCGATTCGGTGACGCTTTCGCAGGAGGCCATCACCGCCGCCCGCAACGCCGTCTCCTACCATTTCGGCGACAAGTTCCTCTCCGCCGAGCCCAAGCAGTACGCCACCAAGACCGCTGGCGCGCAGGAAGCCCACGAGTGTATTCGCCCGGCGGGATCCCGATTCCATGACCCCGATGAGCTGGCCTCCAAGCTGCCCATTGACCAACTGCGCCTGTACACGCTGATCTGGCAGCGCACGCTGGCATGCCAGATGGCCGACGCCACCGGATCGACCGCCACCGTGCGCCTGTCTGCGCCGGCTGGCCCCGCCGATGGTGAGGCTGTATTCCAGGCATCCGGCACAGTCATCGAATTTCCTGGCTTTATGAAGGCCACCGGCGAGGGCCGCAAGACCAAACCCGCCGCAGCCGACGCGGCGGCCGCCGATAAGTCGGGTGCCAAGGCGACCAAGTCCGATGCCTCCGAATCCAATGCTTCCCTACCGCCGATGGAGGTGGGCCAGCGGGTCGAGGCTTCCGACATCGAGCCGGATGGCCACGAAACCCAGCCTCCGGCTCGATACACCGAAGCCACGCTGGTCAAGACGTTGGAAGCCAAGGAGATCGGTCGCCCGTCCACCTATGCCAGCATCATCTCCACGATTATGGATCGCGGCTATGTGTATGAGCGTGGCCGTGCGCTGATCCCCAGCTGGCTGGCATTCTCCGTGATCAAGCTGCTGGAAACGAACTTCCCCAAGCTGGTCGATTACACGTTCACCGCTGAGATGGAAAACGGCCTCGATCGCATTGCTCACGGCGAGGAGACTGGCCGGGATTGGCTGACCCACTTCTACTTTGGCTCCGGCGAGGGCGCGGCCCGCAATGCCGACGAAGCGCATGAAGGCCTGCAGCAGCAGGTGGCACAGCTTGGCGAGATCGACGCCCGAGCCATCAACACCATTGACATCGGCGACGGCCTGCATGTGCGCGTTGGCCGGTACGGCCCGTATCTGGAAGATATGGAGCATCTGGATGCCGAAGGCAACCCGAAGCGTGCCTCCCTGCCGGACACCATCGCGCCGGACGAGCTGACCGTCGAAGTGGCTCATGATCTGACCGACAACCATTCCGGTGGCCCGCGCGAGCTGGGCAAGGACCCGGTTTCCGGCGGCACCGTGGAAGTGCGCAACGGTCGGTTCGGGCCGTATGTGGCGTTGGTGCCGCCTGAGGGTGCCGCCGATTCCGCCGCCGCTGCGCCGGCCGGCAAGAAGAGCTCCAAGAAGGCCGCGGCCGCTGCGTCGCGTCCGAGGATGGCCTCGCTGTTCAAGACCATGAGCCCCGAATCGCTCTCGTTGGAAGATGCGTTGAAGCTGCTGAGCCTGCCGCGCGAGGTGGGTAAGTACGAGGAAACCAACGCCGAGACCGGTGAGGTTTCCGAATGCACGGTGGCCGCCAACAACGGTCGCTATGGTCCGTATCTGACCAAGATGAGCGCCGATGGCAGGTCGGATACCCGTTCGTTGGGCTCCGAAGATGAGATCTTCACCGTGGACATTGACAAGGCCAAGGAGCTGTTCGCCCAGCCCAAGTACGGGCGTGGTCGCGGACGTGGCGCCGCCAAGCCGCCGCTGCGTGATTTGGGCAACGACCCGAACACCGGCAAGCATGTGACCATCAAGGATGGCCGCTTTGGCGCTTACATCACCGATGGCGAGACCAACCGCACGGTGCCGCGCCAATACACGCCGGAGTCGATTGCGCCGGAGGATGCGTTCCGTCTGCTTGCCGAAAAGCGCGCGGCCGGGCCCTCCACCCGTGGCCGCCGCGGCCGTGAGCGTGCCGGTGCCGCGAAGTCGGGAGCCAGGGGAGCCAAGAAGGGCGCTGCTTCGGCTGCGACCAATGCCGCCGAGGCCAAGCGCGCCGGACGCCGTGCCGAGGTGAAGAAGCTGGCGAACAAGGGCTGGTCCAACCAGCGCATCGCCGAAAAGCTCAGCTCCACCGCCGCCACCGTGAAGAAGGATGTCGACTGGCTGACCGCCAACGAGGGCTACGAACGCCCCGCCGTGATCCCCAAGCGTGGCTGAGTGGAATTATTGCTCTACTTGCGTTTCAAGGGGCTGATTTCTCGTTTTGAGAATATCTACTTGCGTTTCAAGGGGCTGGTCATCTGCTGAACCACGAGTATGAACGGCTCCACGCCAACGTCATTCCGCCGTTTTGGAACGTTGTCTACTTGGACAACAGCCCCTTGAAACGGAAGTAGACCTCCGGGAAAGGCCTAATCAGCCCCTTGAAACAGGAATAGACGTTCTTTAAAGCAAAAATCAGCCACTCCGAACGGAGAAGGGCCCGTGAATCGGGGCAGTGGCCGCAACTCTGCGCCTAACGCTAAGGTCGATAGCATGAGCGGTCTGTTTGTTTCATTTGAAGGCGTCGATGGCGTGGGCAAGACCACGCAGGTCGAGCGGCTGCGTGCGTATCTTGAGGCTCAAGGGCGCACGGTAGTCGTCACCCGCGAGCCGGGAGGCACTGCGTTAGGCAAGGCCGTTCGCCAGTTGCTGTTGCACGGCGTGAACGAGGGGGCCGCCGACATCGCGCCACGCGCCGAGGCGCTGCTGTTCGCCGCAGACCGCGCGCAGCACGTCGCCGAAACCATTCGTCCGGCGCTGGAACGCGGCGAAGTGGTCATTACCGACCGCTATCTCGATTCGTCCCTGGCCTATCAGGCCGGTGGCCGCGAGCTCACGTCAGAAGAGATTCGATCCTTAAGCATGTGGGCCACCAACAACTTGCTGCCGGACCGCACGTATCTGCTGGACATGGATCCGGCGCTCTCCCACAACCGTCTTGAACATGCCGAAGACCGTATGGAATCGGCCGGCGATGACTTCCAGTCCCGCACCCGCCAGGCGTTCCTTGATTTGGCCGCGGTCGAACCGAATCGTTTCCGCCTCATCGATGCCAGCCAGTCCATCGAGCAGGTGTGGGCCGCCATCGAAGCGGATATCAAGGAGCTGGCATGAGCGTATGGGATTCGTTGGTAGGCCAGCAGCCGGTAATCGACATGCTCAGCCGCATCGCGCAGGGGGACCCGAGCCAGATCGCCCAGTCGTGGCTGATTTGCGGTCCTCCCGGCTCCGGGCGTTCCAACATGGCCCGTGCGTTCGCGGCGGCGCTGGAAAGCCCCGACCATGGCATGAGCGATGAGCCCACGCGCGTCACACAGCAGGTACTCGCCGGCACCCACCCGGATGTCACAGTGCTGGCCACCAACAAAGTGACCATCGGCATCGACCAGGTGCGTGAGATCATCACCACCTCCGAGCAAATGCCAGCCACAGCACCATGGCGCATCATCGTCATTGAGGATGTGGACCGCATGCTGGAGCGCACCACCAACGTGTTGCTGAAGGAGATCGAAGAGCCGGCCGAACACTGCATCTGGCTGCTATGCGCGCCGAGCGCCCAGGACGTGCTGCCCACCATCCGCTCGCGCACGCGCATTGTGAATCTCGCCGTGCCCTCCGCCTCGGCAGTGGCCGGATTCCTGACTGCCACCACGGGCGTCGAGCCGAAAGTCGCCCAGCGGGCGGCCCGTCTGGCCGAGGGACACATCGGCATCGCCAAGTTGTACGCCACTGACGAGCAGGTGATGACGGATCGCGACGAATTGGTGGTGGGCGTACTGAACCTCGCTCGCGCCTCGGACGCGGTGCTGCTGGCCGGCAACCTCATCGACAATGCCAAGGCCCAGGCCGAGGTGGACGCAAGCCGCACCGCGGCCGATCAAGAGGCGGAATTTCGCCGTATCAACGGTCTTGAGCCGGGGGAGCGGATTCCGCCGAAACTGCGCGGCGCGTTCAATCAGATCGCCAAGAAAGACGATTTGAAGCGGCTGACCACACGACGCACGCGCGATGTGCTGGACCGCGCGCTCAACTCCATCGCCTCCATTTACCGTGATGTGGCGGTCCTGCAGAACAATGCGGAGGATTCGGTCGGGCTTATCAACCTGGAGAATCGGTCGGCCATCACCGAGCTGTCCGTGCGGCTGAACCGCGCCGGCGCGGTGGCCCGACTGGACGAAGTGGCTCACGCCCGCAAGCGACTTGCCGGTAATGGTAATCCGCTGCTGGTGTTTGAATCGCTCTTTTGCGCGTTGATTCCGTGAGATTGCGCCCTTGGCGCTAGCGCAGGTGAGGTGCCGACGCAGTATGAGATGGCGCTTGCGATGCGCCCTGATGTTTGTGCGCTTGGCGGTGTAATGCAGCGCAGTGTGATTCCGGCGCAATGCAAGGCGGCCGTAATGAGGGCCGCCCAATTTATTCGGCGTCTTGCGATCCCGGAGCGATAAGCCGCGAAGGCAGATTGACATGCACCGGTGTATTGGATTGATCGGCGAGCAGCCGCAGTATCTCGTCGGCGATCTGCTGCAGCGCTGGCTGAATCGGAGCGGGGTCGGACGTGAACGTGGTGTGCTGCAACCCTCCGATTTGCACGGCGGGAATCTCCTGCGCATACTGCGCCAGCACGTCGCCCAGATCAATGCCAGGCAGTGGTACGACAATCAGCCCATCCACATGGCGCGCCGCCATCAACACGATGCGTTCCTTCTGCACTTCCGGCGTCCGCCCGACACTCAGCGCCAGCTGCCGGCCGCTCTGGTTGACCAACGGCTCAAGCGTGTCGATAAGCCGTGCGCAGAACGGATCCTGAACGCTCGGCACAATCAGGCCGATGGTTCTCGTCACGGTGGAACGCAGCGCGCTGGCCGCAAAATTCACCGAATAGTTGAGGCTGTGGGCCGCGGCTCGCACGCGGCGGGCGATGTCGTCGTCCTTGGTGCGTTTGCCGGAAAGCACGCGGGACACCGTGGCCGTGGAGACGTTGGCGATGGCGGCAACATTGACGATTGAGGCGGATGATGATTCCGCTGGCTCGTTCACGGTCATGTGTGCCTCCTCTCCCAGAAAGCATGCCGGCTCGGTGAAATTACCGGCAATCACTGTAAAACAAAAGACGGCCGCCCGGACAGGCGGGGCGGCCGTTTGGCAAGTGAGAGAAGTTTCGCCCGTTTACTCGGCGGCGAGCAGGGTCTCGGTCAGGGAGTCGGCAACGGTCTCGGCGTTGTCTCCCTCAACGGTGATCTGCACGGTGTCACCCTGCTGAACGCCCAGTCCCATGATGGACAGAATCGAGCCGGCGGGGACGGCTGCGCCGCCTTCCTTGGCGATGGTGACGTTGCAGCCGGAGGCCGCCACGGCCTGAGCAAACTGTGCTGCAGGACGAGCGTGAATGCCGACGGGATCAGTGATGGTGATGTTGCGGGTAACCATAAAGGACACTCCTTTGCGTCTGTCTGAAATGGAAGTCATGCGGCCAATTGCGGCAGCTGCTTGATATCGAGTATACCGAGACGTAGAATAAAATCCAGAAAACGATTACCGTTGGCGTGTTGCAGATAATAAACCACCATAATAAGGGAACTAACAAAGAAGAACTTGCCGGCAATGGCTGCGGCTGCATACTCCGAAGTAGGCATCGAGGCCACTGCTCCAAAGAACTACTACCCTACGAACAAAGGAGAACCATTATGGAAATCAAGGGTGTTGGCATTGGCCGTGGCGTGGCGGTCGGCTCGGTTATTCGTATGGCGGCCCCACTGCCGGAGCCTTCCGACGCGCCCCGTGCCGATACCGTGCCGGCGCAGGGAGAGATCGACCGCGTCACTAAGTCGCTGGCCGTGGTGAATGCCGACCTGAGCCGTCGTGCCGAAGAAGCGGCTAACGGCGACGAAGGCGCCAAGAAGGCCGCCCCGATTCTGCAGGCCATCTCCATGTTCGCGTCCGACCCCTCGCTGGCGGCCAGCATCACCTCGCTGATCAACGGCGGCAAAACCGCAGAGCGCGCCGTGCTGGAAGGCTTCGCCGCAGTTGAGGATATGTTCCGCGCCATCGGCGGATACCAGGCCGAGCGTGCCGCCGATCTGCACGATGTGGGCCAGCGCGTGATCGCCGACCTGATGGGCGTGCCTGCTCCCGGCATTCCGGAAAGCGAGACCCCGTTCGTGCTGGTGGCCGAGGATCTTTCCCCCGCGGACACCGCCGCAATCGACCTGAACAAGGTGCTGGCCATCGTCACTTCGCAGGGCGGCCCCACCTCGCACACCGCCATTCTGGCCCGCGCTCGCGGCATCGTGGCCGTGGTCTCCGCCGCCGAAGCCGAGGATCTGACCAATGGTGAGCAGGTCATCGTCAACGCCGCCAAGGGCGTGGTGGTTGCCAACCCGACCGCTGCTGAGATCGAGGATGCCGAGGCCGCCAAGGCTCACGCCGCCAAGGCCAAGGAGCTGCGCGGCAAGCCGGGCGCCACCAAGGACGGCCACCACATTCCGCTGCTCGCCAACGTGGGCAAGCCCGCCGACGCCGATCCGGCCCTTGAGTATGGTGCCGAAGGCGTGGGCCTGTTCCGCTCCGAGTTCCTGTTTATCGGCAACTCCGAGCCGCCGAGCGTGGAAGAGCAGACCAAGGCCTACGCCGAGCTGCTGAGCCGCTTCCCCGGCAAGAAGGTCGTGATCCGTATGCTGGACGCCGGCGCAGATAAACCGCTGCCGTTCCTCACCCCGGAAGACGAGCCGAACCCCGCCCTCGGCCTGCGTGGTCTGCGCACGCTGAAGGCTCACATGAACGTGCTCGAAGGCCAGCTCAAGGCGCTCGCCGCCGCCGATGCCCAGACCGAGGCCGACCTGTGGGTCATGGCCCCGATGGTCGCTGACGAGCATGAGGCCGATTACTTCGTCAAGCTCGGCAAGTCCTTTGGTCTGAAGAAGGTCGGTGTGATGGCCGAGGTGCCGTCCATCGCGCTTATGGCAGACAAGGTGGCCGAGGTGGCCGACTTCGTTTCGATCGGCACCAACGATCTGACCCAGTACACGCTGGCTGCCGACCGTACGCTCGGCTCAGTCGCCAACTACCAGACCGCATGGCACCCGGCGGTGCTGCGCGCCATCAAGCTCATCGCCGACGCCGGCAACGCGCACGGCATGCCGGTGGGCGTGTGCGGTGAGGCTGCCGCCGATCCGGATTTGGCCGTGGTGCTTGCAGGCATCGGCGTCAACTCGCTGTCCATGACCCCGGTAGCTCTGGACGATGTGCGCGCCGAGCTCGCCAACTGGACGCTGGAGGAAGCGCAGGAGAAGGCCGCCAAGGCCCTCAACGGCGACTTCTACACTCCGGCCGAGTGACCGTGGCCGAGCAATCGGCTGAATAATCGGGAAAATGCCTTGTTTTCTATCTCTTTGAGGATAGGAAGCAAGGCATTTTCGGTATTCCAGGGCTTCCCTTCCGTCGAGGGGAGGCCCTCAGTCGTGTTTGGCTATCACCATGTATTGTGATGGTGTTTTTTAGTTGCCGCAGACTGAAATCTGCAACATGGCTCGCGATACACTGGTGGATATGAAGATTTCCGCCGATTTCACCGTCATTCCGGACGATTTCGCCAAGGCCGCGGCCCCTGAATATTTCAATGGTGGCGTGCCTGTGGTCTCCTTCCCGTTCTACATCGATGATGTGAACCCCGAAGCTCGTTACCTGCACTGGGAGTTCGTGGATCCGGATTCGATTCCGGTCTGCGGTTTCGAGTGGATTCACTGGTCCGTGGCCAACCTGCCCATCGGCGCGCTGATGTACGACTTCAACGACTCACATGCTCTGGCCATTCCGCCGGACTTCTCCCGCCAGCTGCCAGCCATGATTCCGGAGACCGTGCAGGGGCGCAACTCCTCGGCCTCCAAGTTCCTGGGTCGTAGCACTGACCCGTCGGTGATTATGCGGTACAACGGACCGCAGCCGCCGGACAAGGATCATGAGTATTATCTGCAGGTGTGGGCCACCAAGAAGCCGCTTCCCGGATTGAATCAGGGATTCTGGCTCAACGAACTGCTGCACGCGCTGCGTGCCAGCGGCGAGACGCCCGACACCGACGGCATCTTCCTGACCGGCAAGGCATGAGCCACATGAGCCCCGCAGGCGGGGGCTGTCAGCATCACTGACTGGGGGTGGGTCAGTACAAAACCTCCTTCAGTCCGACTTCGTCGTTCAGCTTCCGCCAGCGGGAGCGTGACCACAACAAAGAAAGGACACCATCACACTATGGCCTGCACCACGATTCTGGTAGGCAAAGACGCGAGCTACGACGGCTCGACCATCATCGCCCGCAACGAGGATTCCGCGAACGGCGAGTTCAATCCCAAGCGATTCATCGTCGTCAAACCAAGTGAACAGCCGCGTGAGTATAAGTCGGTGATCTCTCACCTGACTATCACCCTGCCGGACGACCCGCTGCAGTACACCGCCGTGCCGAATGCGGACCTGAAGGAAGGTATTTGGGGCGAGGCCGGCGTCAACGAGGCGAACGTGGCGATGAGCGCCACCGAGACCCTGACCACCAACGAGCGCGTGCTCGGCGCCGACCCGTTCGTGGAATATGTGCCGGCCAAGGGCAACGAGCCCGAGGTTCCCGGCGGCATCGGTGAAGAGGACTTCCTGACCATCGTGCTGCCGTACGTCAAGACCGCGCGCGAGGGCGTGGCCCGCCTCGGCTCACTGCTCGAGGAGTTCGGCACTTACGAGATGAACGGCGTCGCCTTCTCCGATTCCAACGAGATCTGGTGGCTGGAAACCGTGGGCGGCCATCATTGGATCGCCAAGCGCGTGCCGGACGAGGCCTACGTGACCATGCCGAACCAGCTCGGTATCGACGAATTCGACCTTGAGGACGCTTTGGGCGAGCAGAACGAGCACATGTGCTCCGCCGACTTGGCCGAATTCATCGAGACCAACCATCTCGACCTCGCCGTGGAGAACACCACGCCGTTCAACCCGCGCGACGCCTTCGGCTCCCATTCCGACTCCGACCACGTGTACAACACCCCGCGCGCCTGGTACATGCAGCGTTTCCTCAACCCGTATGACGAGGTGTGGGACGGCCCGGACGCCGATCACAAGCCCACTTCCGATGACATCCCGTGGGCTCGTCAGCCTGAGCGCAAGGTGACCATCGAGGACATCAAGTACGTGCTGAGCTCGCACTATCAGGGCACGCCGTTCGACCCGTATGGTCAGCTTGGTGATGAGCGCACACGCCACATGTACCGTCCGATCGGCATCAACCGCCAGAGCCAGCTCGCGGTGATGCAGATTCGCCCGTACCGTCCGCAGGCCTCCCGCGCCGTGCAGTGGATCGCTTACGGTTCCAACCCGTTCAATACGCTGGTGCCGTTCTTCCCGAACGTGGATGTGACGCCGGCCTACCTCGAAGACACCACCACCCGCGTGACCTCCGAGAACTTCTACTGGGTCAACCGCATCATCGCCGCCCTGTGCGACGGTGCCTTCCGATCCACCGCCAACGCCGTCGAGCGTTACCAGGAGAAGACCGGTGCGATGGGTCACCGTCTGGTGGCCGCCACCGATGAGCAGATTGCGCGCCTTGGCCTGACCGCGGCCGAGGAAGCCGCCCAGTCCGCCGCGGAGGAGGAGTTCGAGGCCGACAACGTGGATGGTGACGTGCAGCCGATGGAGCCGGATGAGATCATCGCCGCACTGCGCAACCCCGAGGTGCGCGAGATCCTTGCCGCCGCCAACCAGACCATGGCCGACCAGCTCAAGGAAGAAACCGACAAGCTGCTTGACTCCGTGCTGTACACTCGCAGCATGGAAATGAAGAACGGCTTCCACATGTCCGACTTTTAGTCTTGACTTGCCTCCCGCTGTGGGAGGCTGAGTCGTTAAGAAAACAGCCCAGTGGGCTGTTTTTAGGCGAAGAGGCGGCGACAGCCGCCCCACCACACACAGAAAGGCTTTATATGACCACTATCGAAGACTTCACCAGCCAATACGGCTTGGTACAGAAAATCGACGCATTCGGCTACATGAAGTACCTGGCCGAGAACCCCGACGCTCCGCGCAAGCACGGCAAGGTGATCCTTGTCACCGCCGATACGCCGCTCAAGGCCTCGCGCGGTGAGGGCAAGACCACCACGACCATCGCCCTGATTGACGCCCTGAACAAGCGCGGCATCGACGCGACCGCCGTGCTGCGCCAGCCGAGTATGGGCATCACCGCAGCCGGTTCCAAGGGCGGTGCCTCCGGTGGCGGCAAGGCCTCCCTGACCCACCCCGAGCTCATCGACTGGGGTCTGTGCGGTGAGATGGGCGCCATCGAGGCGGCCCAGAACTTGCTCGTCTCCTTTGCCGAGAAGGCCGTGGATGAGGGCAAGCTCGACACGATTCTCGTGCCGCGCGTCTCCGAAGTGCCGAGCCGTTCCCTGCGTTCCATCGCCGTGGACTACGGCAAGGGCAACGTGGCGGAGAAGACGGTGCTCACCCCCACCTCCGAGCTCATGCAGATTGTGGTGCTCTCCCGTTCCATGGACGAGATTGCCGAGCGCGTGTCCAAGATGATCGCCGGCACCAAGGACGGCCAGGCCGTGACCTTCGGCGAGTTCGTGGACCTGTGGCGCATCACCGGCATTCTGACCGATGCGGTCAAGCCCGCCAAGACCGAGACCGTGAACGGTTCCCCGGTGTACGTGCACGGCGGCCCGTTTGCCAACGTGTCCATCGGCATTCCGACGTTGGTCTCCGTGGAGATGGCTTGCGCCCTGCATGATGTGGTCGTCGTTGAGGCCGGTTATGGCACCGACGCCGGCGCCCAGAAGTGGCTGGATATCGCGTGCCGCGAATTCGGTGCGCAGTGGCCGTCCGCCGCGATTGTGGTGACTCGTGCCTCCACCTGGCGCGATGATCCCGAGCTGGCTTGGCGCTACCCGTTCCACGTGCAGCGCCTGGAGAACCTGGGCATTCCGACCTTCCCGCTCATCAACCTGTGGGAAGGCGAGGACGATCAGGTTCCGTCCCTGAAGGCCACCGCCGACGAGCTGGGCTTCCGCACGCCGATCATCGGCAACCTGTTCCGCGATGGCGGCGAGGCGCTGGCTCCGCAGCTTGATGGTTTTGTCGATGCGCTTGAGAACGGCTCCATGCCGGCTGAGCCGCACTCGCATAAGGGCATGGCCCTGACGGAGAACGCCAAGTGGGTAGCCGAGAACGCCTATGGTGTTCCGGCCGATCGCGTGATCTACAAGCCGGGCTTCACCGAGTCCGCGGCCGAGGCCATGGAACTGTGCCAGTCTGCTGGTATCTCGCTGGATGATTTGGCCTTCGTGGCGGTCAAGTCCCCTGCGACCATGACCGACAACGACCGCGCTCCGGAGGCCGAGCGCACCGTGACCCTGAAGAAGGTCGAAGTGCACGCCGGCGCCGGTCTGGTCCACGTCAACCTGACCACCAGCCTCACCACCCCCATGCCCAAGATCGTGTGATTGAGCTTGAACCGCAGTAACTTGCCTTCGAGGGGCTGATTTCCGGTTTTCCGGAGGTCTATCTGCGTTTCGAGGGGCTCTTCGATTGTGAAACCCGGAGTATGACCGTTGCAATTTCAATGGTCATACTCCGGGTTTCTTGTATTAGCAGCCCCTTGAAGCGCTAGTAGAGTTTCTGAATGTTGAAAATCAGCCCCTTGAAATGCAGAAAGCCCGCCAGCGACGGGCTTTTCATGTCTCGAATCCTCGCTTTGAGGTTGAGACGTTAAGCAAACAGCCTGGTGGGGCTGTTTGTAGCAGAAAGGCAAACGACAGTGAGCCAGTAATCTGCGGACGAGTTGGCAGTGAAGCTGACTGGGGGGAGTGCCATGGCAAACCACTCCCCCCCAGTCTCACTGCGTTCGACAACTCCCCCTCCGGGGGCAAGATATAACAACTAGAAGTTGCCGCCGTTCCAGCCCCAGTCGGTGGTGGCGGTGTAACGGATGTAAGTGCGGTCCTCGGGGACGCCAAGCGTAGAGTTCAATGCGGCCATAATGTCTTGTGTCAGCTTCTCCCAGGCAGAGCTCGGCACGGAACGGCCAAACACGTTGACCTCCACGTAGGCGGCCGGCTGGTCGTCGCTGCCGCCAAAGTAAATCGGCATATTGTCCTCAAACGGGCACATCAGCCAGCCTTCGGACTTGCCCGGCACAGCGGTGATTGCCCTGCCATATGCGGCCTTCAGTGCCTCGCGCTGCTCAGGCGTGGTGGATACGGACACGTGAGTGTGAATAACGGGCATGGATTCCTCCTTGATTTGGTTCGTCTCCAGTCTAGCTTTGGTGCCCGTCGTTATGCACTGCCTTGATTTCCTCCATAAGATTGCCTGCACCTCGTATCGGTTCCATGTTGCTTATGATTGGCTCTCCTCTCTGGGGGGGGAGCATCTCCAATTGCGGAGATTATTGGACTTTCTGGCCAATTCGCACCCCACGGTCAGACCAATAGTGTTGAATACCCTCTGTGAGAAAACTGATTGAACAGCTGATGAAGTTCGGCATTGTAGGCGTTATCGCCTTTGTGATTGACTGGGGTATCCTCAACCTGCTGGTGGGCGTATTCCACATGCACAACGTGTTGGCTGCCACCATCTCTTTCATCATCTCCCTGATTTTCAACTATCTGGCGAGTATGAAGTTCGTGTTCAAGCATCGTGACGATATGGCGCGATGGATGGAGATCGTTATCTTCGTGGCGGGTGCCGTAGTCGGTCTGTTCATGAACGACGCCATCATCTGGATTTCCACCTACGGTATGAACCACGACGCTTTCGTCTCGCAGCACGCCGAATACCTGCTGCGCACCAACGTGGGCAAGCTGGTGGCCACCGCCGTGGTGATGGTGTGGAACTTCCTGATTCGTAAATGGCTGCTTGACGATATACACACCAACGCGATGAATCGTCTGAAGTCCGCCGAAAACCGTCTGACCGCCGAGGAGCTGGAAGCCAAGTGGCAGAGCAGCTTCTCTCATAAGCTTGGCGAGTGGTCCTTGGAGCACACCCCCAAAGGCTGGCCGAAGTAAGGCGTATTTTCGTCTCTTTCCGTGGTTCAACTGCTAATGGGCAGTGATTAAGCCACATCTCAGCGTCAGAATTTCAGGAAAAGAATGGCTTCGTCCTGAAATTCTGACGCTGAGTCGTTGTTATCGTCGGTATTTTAGGAAATCACCCCTAATTTCCTAGATTTCTGTCGCTGAGTTCGGGCCAGTGACAGAAATCTAGGACGAGTGGGCAAATTTCCTGAATTTCTGACGCTGCTGGTAGTTAGGGTGTTGCTGGGAGCTGATGAAGCTGATTGGGATTGGGATGAAATCATCTCAATCGTCAGAGGGGACTTGGCTATATGTCACACACTCACTTCGGTGAGTGTTGGCTGTTCGGTGGAGCCCTTGATCTGCTTGAAGCCGATCAAGGCAATCACCAGCGAAGCCAAGGCCAAAGTGGTGACCACCATGAAGCCGCCGTGCGAACCCATGCGGTCGATGAACTGGCCGGCAATGGCCGACCCGGCGGAGGAGCCGATGGAATTCATCGCGCCCATCCACGCCATGCCCTCGGTCAAACGCGAGGGCGGCACCAAGTGCAGCATGAGCTGGTTGCCATTAATCCACGTTGGAGCCTGACATACACCGATGATCAGGTAGATGATCATGATGACCCACAAATGCTTGGCGAACAGGAACGTGCTGATACCGATGTTCACCACGGCCAGGCAGAAGTAGAAACGCTTCCATAGGGCAATCGACCAGTTTTTCGCGCCGTACACCAGAGCACCCATCAGCGAGCTGATGGAGAAGCAGGCGAACACAAAGCCCGTGTACTGCTTCATGTTCGACTCGGTGGCAAACGCGATAATGGAAATACCGGTGGCCGACTGGAACGCGCCCAATCCAAACCACGTGACGCACACGGCAATCAAGCCCGGCCCCCAGATGGACGCCTTCTTGCCGGAACGCGCGTCGGCAACCGCCTGCGCGATCTCCTTATCGATTACGGCTTGGTCGGTTACGCCTTCGCGCTCAAGACGGCGACGGGTTTCTTCGGCCGCGGTCTCCGCTTTCAATGCTTCGGCTCGAGCGGCCTCGCGCTCGCGGTATTCCTTACGGGAAATACCCTCAGCCCGTGCCAATGCAGTCTGCGACGGCGGCTCGGTGGTCAGCTCGGTGAGGAACATCAGCGCGCCCACCACCACGCACATGCCGGTGAACGAGAAAGCCAGCAGACCGGAGATCACAGCCAGCGTGGATGCCAGCGGATTGCCGATCACCCACATGCACTCGTCCAGCACACCGCACAGGGAAAGCGCACGGTTGGTACGCTCCTGATCGCCCTTCAAGATTTTGGTCCAACGCGCGCGGCTCATCGCGCCCCACGGCGGGATGGCAGCCAGGAACGGCGTCAGGCAGTACAGCACCCATTCAGGCGCCCGATTGGTGATCGCCGTGGTCAGCGCGATGGCGGCCACGATCCACACGATGATCGTCGGAATCGAAACCTGCCGCTGGCCGAACTTATCGGTGAGCTTGCCGAGCAGTGGCGTGGAGATGGCCAGTGCGATCGCCTGGATGGCGGTGAGCATGCCGGCCAGCGAATAGTTGCCGTAGTAATGCTGCACGGAAATGGTGATGGTCATGCCGACCATCGGGAACGGCATGCAGGCGATGACCGAGCCAATCGAGTAGCGGGCGGTGTGGGGGATGCGCAGCAACTCCGCATATCCACCAAAGACCTTGTGGCCTACTTCCTTGATGCCGGCCATAACGGTATTCGTGTTCGAGTTGGACGAGTTATTGGACATAACAGCACTACGCTCCTTTCCGCTCCCGATTGGATGTCCCCCGCTGGCGTGGCGTTGCCAGCGAAGCCCTCATCGAATGATGTGTTGTCCATGGTCGCGCAAAGTTTGCGTGGTTTCCCCATTCGCATATTTGCGTCACGGATACTCTAATCGTTGGTTAGGGCGCGACACGCGGTAGATTGGAGATATTAAGACAACGTTCTCATGTTCTTCGGCGAACATCGCAAGATGCCCGTAGGAATAAAAAGAAAGGCGGCTCATGAGCGCAACCACCATCCACTTCGTCCGCCACGGCAAGGTTTACAACCCTGACCATCTGCTCTATGAGCGTCTCCCCGATTTCCATCTTTCCGATCTTGGCCGGCGCATGGCCCAGGCCACCGCCGCCTATCTGGCCAAGAACCCCCAAACCAACACGATTGCCGCCGTGTATTCATCGCCGCTCGACCGCACACGTGAGACCGCCGGCGCGATTCTCGATGCCCTGAACCCGGTGCGCGAAGCTCGCGGCGAAGCTCCGCTCACCCTCGCCACCGATGAACGGGTGATTGAAGCGGGTAACGAGTTCCGCGGCAAGCGGATCGGCCATGGCGAGGGTGCCTTGTGGAAGAACGGCAACTGGAAGCTCGTCACCAACCTGTACAAGCCCAGCTGGGGCGAGTCATACCAGCACATCGCCCAGCGCATGGAAGACTTCGCGCGCGAGAAGGTCGCCCAGCACCCCGGCGAGCAGATCGTGGTGGTCAGCCACGAGTCGCCGATTTTCAGCTACCGACACTATCTGGAGACTGGCCACCCGGAGCACTGGATGTTCCTGCGCCACACGGCGCTTGCCTCCGTGACCTCGGTGACGTACGACAACGAAACCGGCCGTGTGATGTCAATCACGTATGTTGACCCAGCGGCCAACGTCAAGTAACGGCAGACTGGTGTCATACAACCTTGGCTTCCTTCTCTGAGACTGAGCCGTGAAGCAAACAGTCCGGTGGACTGTTTGTAGGCGAGCTATTGAGGCGCGGGCGTAGCCCGTCCACAATTGCTGTCGAGTTGGCTCGCGAAGCGAGACTGAGGGGAGCCTGAGTCGCGCAACCGAACTTCTCTCAGACGGCTTCGCCGCCAGCTCCCCTCGAGGAGGGAGCCAAGTAAGCGCGTACAATCGAGTGGTGGACGCAAAGGAGCACGGATGACTATCGAACTGAATCGTGAGGCAATCGCGCAGGTCGCAGCATTGCCGGCGGTGGCCAAGGCCGCTGAAGTGGGCTCGGGGCTGATTGCTTTATGGCCGTTGATCGAGGCTATGCAGATGGACAACGACGCCAAGTATGCGGAGAATCTGCAGGTGCGCATCACCCGTGCGTTCGCGCGAATTCTGACCGGTGAAGACGTCACTGTGCCGGACGCTGAGTTCGTCTATGAGGGCGCCGATGAGATTCCCGGCCGCCCGCAGAATATCGTCGACGCCCTACTCGCTGCCAATGACGCCTACGATACGATGACCGGTTACGCCGAATCCGGCGATGCAGAGCTGATTATCGAGGCGGCCAACGCCTTGGGCATTGATTGGGATTCCGAAACGGCGGAATCAGTGAAGGAAGCGATCGCCGCTGTGGAAGCACAGGTTGAGGCTGACGCTGAGGCCGATGGTCGCCTGGCCACGTCCGCCGAGCCTGCTGATGTGGCTGTTCGATTCGCCACCGCGCTCGCCGTGTGCGATGCGTTGCTGGGTGTGGTGGCTGGGGATGCCGCCGATACTTCCGGTTCCGCTGATGGTGTTTCGGTCGATGATTCAGCAGACGCCGCAGACAGTGTTGCCGCCAGTGCAGCCGCCAAGGTTCTGCCGATTCTGCTCTACGTCAACGAACTGCGTGAGCAGTGCTCGGTGCCGCGCATCTGCCTGACTGACAAGCAGATTCTTGATCTGATTGAAGCCCGCGCCAATACCTCTGGCGCCGACTCTTTGGCCGCTACCGCCGAGTTCATCGCCCCGCTGGCTCAAGCCGAATGGGACAAGCACCGCGAAGACGTGCTCTGGAACCCGGACGAGGCCAAGCGCCAAGCCAAGGAAGAGGATGAAAAGCGCAACAAGGAGGCCCTGGCCGCCAAGTTCGCACACATCAAGGACGACCCCAACAAGGAAACCGTGGAGTTGTAAGCGGTATTTCCCAGCTCTTTGGGGAAATCTTCGCGTTGGCGATGCCCTAGCGCAACGATTTCTCGAAATAAGCCCTAAGTTCGAGAGATCTTTGCGCTGAGTGCGGGTAAGCGCAAATAATTCTCGAACTCAAGGCTTATTTCGAGAAATTGTTGCGCTGAGAGTGAGTAAGCGCAAAGATTTCTCGAGATCAAGGATTACTGCGAGAAATCTTTGTGCTGGTAACCGTTATGGGTGAACTATTCGTTGTCGAATCGTTTCTTCATGTCCAATCGGCGTCGCAAGATGCCGTGAACACTTATAAATCAGGGGGGGGATTATGGATATTGTGGTTGGTGGGTTCGGCGAGTTGCGCAATGCGGCATGCCCGGGCATCTAACAATTGATATTGAACGCCGGCGGCAATGCCAGCAATGACAGCGACGATGCCGCACTGCTTAGCCGTGGAAGGCTGCTTGCTGACGTGCCATCGCCCACATGGATGGAGCTTCATACCGCTGCGGACGGCAGCCAGGTGCTGTATGCGGTGTTGGAAGACACCAATGAGATAGCGTCTTTCGCGTCGAGGGGCGGGCGACTCATTGCGGCTTGTGGAGCTGTCCCGCGTACCCACGCCGGGTCATGCCGCCACTCATGTGGTGTTTGTGTGCGACGACGAAGGTCAGGGTCGCCTCATCACCGCCGACTACGCCGACGGGTACGTTTGCGTGCATCCGGTAACGGAATCCGGGTAATCCTCGAAGTCGCACAGATGCTACGCGGTGAGGGGCATGGGCCGCTGCCGAAGCCGGATCAGGCGGCTTCGCTGGCGTTTGTGCCATGGAATGCACTGCAGGGGGAACGCGGGTGCCGCGGCAGCCAGCGAGGGCATGGCTGGGTTGGCGTATGTGGGGCTGCGTGGTTCCGAACGCATCGTGACGTTGTTGTGGGATGGCAAGCGGCTTACCCGGCTTGACGAGCCGGATGTTCCTGGTTGGCGTGGCCGTGGCATTGATTGTGCCGGGAGCCGTCCGCGTCACTTATTGGCGATTGGCAATCTACTGCTTGCCGCCAATGAGGCCTCAAATAATGTGGCCATTTTCCGTCTCTCCGCCGATGGCGAACCGAACCTTGCCGCCACACTGCCTTCTGGAGCTCCGACCGTGTTCGTGCGGTTGTAAAGCAATGCATACGAGAAAACCGCATCCTCAATCGTGATATCTGTATTTTTCCAGCCTAACGATTGGGGTGCGGTTTTTTCAGTGGGAAGACCGGTTTGACCGGGTTGCCTTATCGTAATGTCACTGACCTTGCCACGGATTCTGGCCGTCGTCCTCGTTGTCGGAAGCCGGGATGGTTGAATCATCCGGTGCGACAGCCGGCTCGGCGGTAGGAGCTGGCGTGGCGGGCTGTCCGTAGTTAGAAGCGGGAGCCGCCGGCTGACCATAGTCAGGGGTTTGTGCGGCAGCGGGCTGCGTGTAGGTGGCAGGTGTCGCGGGCTGGCTGTAGTCGGGCGCAGTGGGAGCCGGCTGACCGTAAGCGGTAGGTGCGGCCGGTGCAGTCGACTGCGCGTACGGGTCGTGGCCCGGTACAGGCTGAGCAGTCTGCTGGGCATACGGATTATAAGCCGGTGCGGTCGGTGCGGACTGCCCGTAAGGCGCGGCATTCGGGTCGCCATAGCCCGGCGTGGCCTGAGCGTAGCCGTTCGGAGCGCCAGCGGGGGAACCGGAGCGCCATAAGGGACGGCTGCGGCGAAATCGTCGTCAAAACGCGCGCCTTCCGGCTTGCTGGGTAGCGTCATGAACACAATGTAGACAATGCCCGCTGCGGCCGCGATTATCGCGCCGATGAACAGGATGCCAAGGCTACCCGCTGCGGCTGTGGCATAGTAGCCGCTGTCAGAGGGGCTTCCCCAGACTCTGAGGACGCCGAAGAGTGCAGCGCCGCCGCCAACAATCATGAGGATTGCGCCAGCAAACACGGCTCCATAGAAGATGGCAAGCCACCAGCCGGGCTTGTTGATGTCGTGGAGACGGCGAACGGATAGTGCGATGCTCGGGACGAGTATGGCCAGGCTCCACAGCGAAGAGAGGAATGACAGGTGGTCATTGGAGACATCCACGAGGATTGTCAGCACGACTTGAATGGCAAAGCTGGCCAGCATCCACCACCAGAATTCGCTGCGGGATGCGCGGCCCTTGAACACCACGTACTTCTTCCAAAAACGCAGGAATGCCTCTTGGAAGGAGCATCCGTAGTAGGGCTTGTTCAGCGGAACCGCGTTGGTGTCTGTGGCGGCTGCGGGCGCGGGGTAAGCGTTGTAGGTGGGCGGCACTTGGCCGTATGCGCCATCGGGCTGACCGTAGGGATTGCCATTGGGCTGGCCATACGCAGACTGGCCGTAGGCGGGAGCCGATTGCGCGCCGGCTGGTTGGCCGTAAGGCTGGCTGTATGCCGGGTTGGGTTGCGTCGGCTGCTCCTGTCCATATGCGGGCTGTCCGTAAGGGTTGCCGGAGAGCTGTCCATATGCGGGTGCGGGAGCTCCGTACTGCGGCGCCGCGGTATTCGGCTCGGCTGGATTATTGGCGTCAGGCGTGCCGTTGGACGCAGGATACTGCGGCGCGGGCGCACCATTGTTGGGATCGGTCATTGATACCCCTTTCACAAGATGAGACTCATCGTCTCTCATTTTTCCAGTTTTTTATGAAAAACCCAACAGGAACAATGAATGTTGTCTGAATGTGGACAGTCTTGGCGATATAGCGTGATTTGTTATCACATTGATGTCGAATGATGATGACCGTTTCTGTTTGGTCGTGTTACTGTAAGACAAGATTTGCGTACGGCTGCAGGGACGGAGCTGGCGGGCAAGCGAAGTTCTCGGCGCAATGAATACCAACAATAAGACGTAAGGAACACCAATGAACCGCGATTACGCTGACACTGACGTCAACGTCGACCTTCACGAATCCCGTGAGAGCGAGTCCCAAGACTGGGATCTGCTCTTCGTGAGTCTGTCCTGCTGATTCCAAGGGTGGCGCGTCCGGCGCGCGCGGCACAATAGGGGACTATGACTGATGCTGAAAACACCAAACCCGAACTCCCCGAGAACGTTCGCGTCCGCTTCTGCCCGTCTCCGACTGGCACCCCGCACGTCGGCATGATTCGCACCGCCCTGTTCAACTGGGCGGAGGCCCGCGCCACTGGCGGCAAGCTGGTCTTCCGTATCGAAGACACCGACACCGTGCGCGACAGCGAGGAAAGCTACAACCAGATTCTAGAATCCCTGCGTTGGCTGGGCATCGACTGGGACGAGGGCATCGACGTGGGCGGCCCCCACGGCCCGTACCGCCAGTCCGAGCGCACCGACATCTACAAGGACGTGGCCGCCAAGCTGCTGGCCGCCGGCTACGCCTACGAGTCCTTCTCCACTCCTGAGGAGATCAAGGAGCGCAACCTTGCTGCTGGCCGCCCGGCCGAGTTCGGCTACGACGGTTACGACCGCAACCTGACCGACGAGCAGAAGGCCGCTTTCCGTGCCGAAGGCCGCAAGCCGGCGCTGCGTCTGCGCATGCCCGACGAGGACATCGCTTTTGACGATCTGATCCGTGGCACCATCGAATTCAAGGCCGGTTCCGTGCCGGACTACGTGATCGTGCGCCCGAACGGCGACCCGCTGTACACGCTGACCAACCCGGTTGATGACGCACTCATGGAAATCAACGTGGTGCTGCGCGGCGAGGATCTGCTGAGCTCCACCCCGCGTCAGATTGTGCTGTACCGCTACCTCATGGAACTGGGCATCGCCAAAGAAATGCCGCTGTTCGGCCACATGCCGTACGTGATGGGCCAGGGCAACAAGAAGCTCTCCAAGCGCGATCCTGAATCCAACCTGTTCAACCACCGCGACAACGGCTTCATTCGCGAGGGCCTGCTCAACTACCTGGCCCTGCTCGGCTGGTCGATTGCGCCGGATCGCGACGTGTTCTCCATGGACGAGATGATCGCCAAGTTCGACGTGCGCGACGTGAAGGCCAACCCGGCCCGCTTCGACATCGACAAGGCCATCTCCATCAACGCTGAGCACATCCGCATGCTTGAGCCCGAGGACTTCCTGCGCCGCTCTGTGCCGTACCTGCACCGTGATGGTGTGGTTTCCGCGGATAACTGGGACGCGCTGACTGCCCGCGAGCAAGAGATTCTGACCGCCGCTGCCCCGCTGGTTCAGCCGCGTGTGCGGCTGCTGGGCGAGGTTGCCGGCATGGTCGGCTCCCTGCTGTCCACCGAGGAATATCTGGAGCCTGCGGATGACGCCAAGAAGCAGCTCAAGGATTCCGCCGGAGAAGTGCTGGACGCCGCCATCGCCGCGCTGGAAGGTGTGGATGAGGCTGATTGGAAGACCGATTCCCTGCACGAGCTGCTCAACAAGACGCTGGTTGAGGACGGCGGATACAAGCCGCGCCTGGCCTTCGGCCCGGTCCGTGTGGCCATGTCCGGCCGCCGAGTTTCCCCGCCGCTCTTCGAGTCCATGGAGATCGTCGGCAAGCCGCTGACCGTCGCCCGCCTGAAGGGCCTGCGCGCGCACCTGTGATTTCTCTTCCTGAGGGGAAGCTAAAGGCGGGCATCTGTTTACGCAGATGCCCGCCTTCGCGTACTCCAAGCAATGCCTGTGCTGCCGTTGTGACTTGAAATGCCGAGCGCATGCATTCATTAGGTAGATTGGCCATTCACTTGGTAGATGCTCCGTCACGCCGGTCATTGGAATGGCGGGTTTCTGTGGATGCAGCTTGAGCGCCACCTACCAAATGAATGGCCAATCTACCTAATGAATGAGCTGAGAGACCTCTGCTGTGCATTTTGGCCGATGATGATGTAACTAGATGCGGGTGGGTTCGGCTAATGCATGGTGCGACACGCCGGGAGTTGCGGTGATCTGTATCCTCGCGTACAGTATTCATCTGTTGCGCGGTTCGCCTCACAACCAGTGAAAACTGAATATGCCCCCATCGTCTAGCGGTCTAGGACTACGCCCTCTCACGGCGCCAACACCGGTTCAAATCCGGTTGGGGGTACGACGAACAACTCTTCGGAGTTGCTACGCCAAGCCAAATTGGGGTGTGGTGTAATTGGCAACACAGCTGATTCTGGTTCAGCCATTCTTGGTTCGAGTCCAGGCACCCCAGCCAATGACCCTCGCGGATTCGCGAGGGTTTTTGTTTTCCCCGGTCGAATCTCGGCGGTGCGAATCATGCCGACGTGCGGAGTGCCAGTCGGAGACGGGCAGAAGCGGACGCGAACGTTCTCGGGGAGTTCGGGTTTGGTGTTTTCAGCATCAGTCATAATCCCCTATTGTGCCGCGAGTGCGGACGCCGGTGAACAGCAGCGCGGTCGGTTTCTTGTCCACATAGGTGGCGAGATGTTCTCGAATCTTGCCGGCCAAGGGCGCGGGCACTTCGATATCGCGCTTGCTACTGGGCGTACTTGTCCTTCGTGGTCTGTCTGATAGGCTTGTTGCCACCCCTGCGCCTGTTCTCCACGAACGTTCCTTGGCTTCCTGTCTATGCATCAAGGAGTTGATTGACGGTTCGAATGGACTTTCATGGCACCCGTATGCGTTCGTGTGGCGTTCATCGGAGGGGGTCTCAGGGGGAACCTTCGCGCTGGGCCGACCGGTATTCGCTGCGATGCGCTTGCGATACGGAGGCTGGGATTGTTGCGAACCAAAATGAAAAAACTGCGCGGAGAACATGAAGGGATTCGAATCGGCCCACTGACGGGACACATGGGACGCGGTCGGACTTCGATGACGAATACACGGCAGGCGAAGGCTCGAAGGCGTTTTCGGAATCGTCGGTTCCGATATGTGACACGCGCGGCGGGTCGGGGCCAGAGGTGTCCAAACGGAGGGTACCTGGAGGGAACCGGCAATCGGGGGGAATCAAAGCGAAACCCCGGAAACCGAATGATTCCAACGGTTTCCGGGGTTCAAATCCGGGCGGAGGATACGAGATTCGAACTCGTGAGGCTGTTACACCAACACGCTTTCCAAGCGTGCGCCATAGACCACTAGGCGAATCCTCCATGCCGTACTATGCTCGGTGAAACCGTGCTCAGTAGGCAACTCGAATAAACTACCACAGGTCTCGGATAAGTGCATACTCGGCGTGGCGTGAGTTCGAATCTCGTATCCTCCGCCTCCGATTTTTGGTGCGCGGACAGCTTTGTCGCTCGCGTCTCTCGTCTTTTGGCTGTGCAAATGCATCGTGGATGAGAAGTCTGCCTCATGCTGAGCTGCGCAGTCGCACAACAGTACAGCCGTGCAGTCAAAAAACACACAGCCGCATAGCCGCACAATATGAGGGGATGTTACCGCTCACATGCTGGAATCGCAGTCAGCATTGAGCGCCAATCTTTCAAATAGTGAGACATTTTAATGGCTCTTGAATGACGAAACCAGCTCTCAATACCGCACATCTACTAGAAAATCAAGACTGTTGTTGAAGAATTTTTTTCTATAGAGTTCATAGTTGGTCTTGAGCTATTGAGCTATTGAGGTATTTGCAGTGAGAGAGGGTTTAGCATGGTTCGTCGCGCCTGTGCGCAGTCCGCTGAACTGAACACAATTCGAGAACACGACACGCACGTTGCCGATTCCTTCGCGCGCGCGATGCGGGTGGACGCTGCCCATCAGCAGTCGTCCCCGATTTCGGCGCGTGCAATGGCTGCCGTCGTGTTCCTGTTCGCATTGATTGCCGCGACCTTCCTTCCCGCCGCAGTCATCCCGCAGTCTGCCTTCGCGGATACGCCAACGGCCACGGTGTTTACCGCAGCCGATAAGACGGACACCAGCGGCGTTGAGTACGCGACCTGGGCCGACGTGTCCAAGGCCATCGAGGCACAGCTGCAAGAAGGCGCCAAAGAATATAAGTCCGGCAACACTGCCGGTTCCACGTCCGCGTTTATGTCCGCGTACAACACCATCTACATCGCCTCCAACTTCACCGCCGTGGTGCGTGACACCATTAGCTCGGATAAGCAGACCGCCCAGCAGCAGGCTTTCCAAGACATACAGAACCTCTCTTACACGGCCGGCAACGATGATCAGCTCACCCAAAAAATCGACGCCCTGAGCGCCGACCTCGACGCCACTGCCCAGCAGCTCGACGCCAATACCCAGCTCGCCAAGCCGAAGCAGTACAACGAGAATCTCCAGAAGCAGATCGCCAAGGAGCGCAAGGAACTCGACGCCAAGAAGAAGCGCACCAAGAACACGGCCAAGACTTGGAAAGACGTCGCAGACGCGATGCTTCCGATTCTGGACAACGCCTACAAGGCCTATGAAGGCGGCGACGCTGCCAAGGGCGCCACGCTTGTGAATGACGCCTACTACCAGCACTACGAAAAGCTCGGTTTCGAGAAGACCGTGCTGAGCGCCATCAGTGGCAACCGCGTCTCCCAGGTGGAATACCAGTTCAAGCTGTGCCGCTCCTCGATGAACACCGGCAAGTCGACCTCTGAAGTCAAGAAGTACGTCGAAGACCTGAAGAGCATGCTGACTACCGATGCCGCCAAGCTCGACGGTGGCGCTGCCGATCAGGAGGGCGGATTCCTCAAGTTCATCACCAGCTCGGTCGGCCAAGCATTCCTGATTCTTATCCGTGAGGGTCTCGAAGCCCTGCTCGTGGTCGCCGCCGTGGTGGCCTACCTCGTCAAGTCCGGCAACAAGCGCTTCACCAAGTGGATCTACGTGGGCGTGCTCGCCGGTCTGGCCGGCGCAGGCGTGGTGGCAATCATCTTCATGTTCGCGTTCGGTGGCTCCGGCCCGCTGCAGGAGATCATGGAGGGCGTGTGCGCGCTCATCGCCATGTGCATGCTGCTGTGGACCAGCAACTGGATGCTCAACAAGTCCTCGGTCGAGGCCTGGAACCGCTACATCAAGGGAAAGACCGAAGCCGCAGTGGCGTCCGTCTCCTCGCAGGTCGAGGCCGGCGAGAAGGTGGCTTCCCGTACGGTGGTCTCGCTCGCCATGTTGAGCTTCCTCGCCGTGTTCCGCGAGGGCGCCGAAACCGTGGTCTTCTACCAGTCCATCTACACGATGAGCCAGGATACGCACGGCATGGTGGTCGGTGCACTCGCCGCCGCCGTGGTTCTCGTGATTATCTTCCTGGTGATTCGCTTCACCTCCGTGAAGATTCCGATTGGCCCGTTCTTCCTCGTCACCTCGATCCTCATGTCCGTACTGGTGGTTGTTTTTGCCGGCGGCGGTGTGCATGCGCTGATCGAGGGCGACCTGCTGCCCGCCAACTACTTGCCGGGCATGCCCACCAACGATTGGCTTGGCTTCTACCCGTACGTTGAATGCATCATCGCTCAGGTGTTGGCGGCCATCGCCGTCATCGCGCTGTTCGCGGTCGGATTCATCAAACAGCGCAAAGCCAAGGCCCAGCTCGCCGTCGCCCCGGATGCGAAGGCCAGCGAGGCTGCCGCTCAGGCGTAACACAACACAACACTTGCGGCGTGGAAACGGAAGCGATTCCGCCCCGTGCCGCCACAGCTAAAAAACAAAATAAGTCGTGAATAATCCATTCACCACAACAAAAGGAATATAGAGAAATGATGAAGAACAAGAAGCTTGCCGCTCTGCTCGGCGTGCTGCTCGCCGGCTCCATGGCTGTTTCGATGGCTGCTTGCGGTTCGTCCAACAACGCCTCTGACACCAAGGCGTCTACCAGCTCCTCCGACACCGCCAAGAAGGACGATTCAGCCAAGGCTGATGCCCCGAGCGATACCGCTGGCTTTGAAGAGGTCCCGGTTGGTCCTTCCGGCACCGCTGAGGAGCAGGATAAGCCTGCCGGCCCGCTGACCGTGGGCGCTGTCTACTTCCAGCCGATCGACATGGAGCCCGCCTCCTCCGGTCTGAAGGCCGCCGATGCGAGCTTCCACCTGGAAGCCGACATCCACGCCTCCCAGGAAGGCACCGACTACGGCTACGGCAAGGGCGACTTCGTTCCTGACCTGACCGTGAACTACACCATCATCGACAAGTCCACCGGCAAGGAGGTCGAGGGCGGCAAGGCCACCTCCGGTACCTTCATGCAGATGAACGCCTCCGACGGCCCGCACTATGGCGCCAACGTCAAGCTCGACAAGGCTGGCACCTACCAGCTCAAGCTCTCCATCGAGTCCCCGGCCTCCAAGGGCTGGATGCTGCACGTCGACCCGGAGACCGGTGTGAAGAACCACCAGTTCTGGACCGAGCCGATCGAGGTCACCTTCGACAACTGGGACTACACTCCGCGTCAGTGGTGATTATCTTCGTTCGTCGATAGCATGGCCCCCTCGTCAGAGGGGGCTTTACGCCGCTTTAGGGAGATAATTCTTAGGGCGGCTTAAAATTTCCCCTCAGTCCGCTGCACGGACAGCTTCCCTCCCGGAGGGGAGCTAAGAAACAGGCAAAGAAAGGACGCGAATGCTTGAACAATTCGTGGCAGTGATGCCGGGAACATTGGCCCCCGCATTACTGGTGATGTGCCTGAGCGTGATGCTCGCGGTCGGCGAAGGGCGAGACAAGCCCGCCAGCGCGCATTGGCGTCTCATCGGCCTGATCGTTGGCCTGATCGCCGCCATCGTGTTCGCGAGCCTGCGCGCCTCGGCCGTGATCAACCAGCGCACATTCGTCAACTATCCGGTGCTGTGGTGCGCGATCATTGCCGACATCCTCGCCATCATCGTCGTAGTGTTCGCACGTCGCATCACCACCAATTGGCAGCGGCACAAGGCCATCATGCACATCGCGAACGCCATCGCCGCCATCGACATCGCGCTCACCCTGTTCTACGCACTGCCGGACGTTATTCTGCAGTTGACCATCTGGGTGGAGCCCGGCGATCCGATCTTCACCTCCGACATGCTGCTGCGCGCGCTCGGCTTCGCGCTGGGTCTGGCCATGTCGATTATCGTGGCCGCCATCTTCCGCACGCTGCGCTCCACCGCAGTGCGCGCCTCGTTCGCCGCCGCGGTCCTCGCGGTGATGGTGATTCTCTTCATCCAGCACCTGACCGGTGTCATGCAGATTCTGCAGGCGCGCGGTTTCCCGATGGGCCACACGGCCTTCGTGGCCCTCGCATGGTCGATCAACCACAACAGCTGGATGATCATGGCGCAGGCATTCGTGTTCCTGATTCCGGCCGTCGCCTCCGTGGTGGCCGGCTTCCGCATGCCGCTGACCGGTGCGAACGAAGCCATCGGACGCAAACACAAGGCATTCCGCCGCTGTGCCGTGGCCTCCGCCGTATGGAGCCTCGTGGCGATGATTGGTGTCACGCTGACCCTCACCGTCGGCGTCGCCGCAACCCAGCAGACCATCACTCTTTCGCCGCCGGAGGCCTACTCACTCAAGGACGGCGTGGCCACCATCCCATTCAGCCAAGTTGAGGACGGCCATCTGCACCGCTTTGAATACAAGGCCAAGGACGGCACCGTCATGCGCTTTATCATCATCAAGAAGAACGGTGGTGCGTATGGCATCGGTCTGGACGCCTGCGAGAACTGTGGTGACGCCGGCTATTACGAAAAGGATGGCAAGATCATCTGCAAGAAGTGCGAGGTGGCCATCAATCTGGCGACCATCGGCTTCAAGGGTGGCTGCAACCCGATTCCGTTCCCGTACAAGACCGGCAACGGCAAGATCACCATTCAAACCACCGATCTGGACGCGCTGAGCGCCCACTTCCAGTGAGTGAAGGCAGGAGGCAAAAACCATGTTCTTTCTGCGTATGATCGCTCGATCGTTCACCCGCCAGCTGCGCCGGCGCCTGCTCATCGCGCTTACCGTATGTCTTTCGGCGACGGTGTCTGTGTCGATGCTGGGCGTCGTGTTCGACGTGGGCGACAAGCTCAACGCCGAGCTGTCCACCTACGGTTCGAACATCACTGTGCAGCCCAAGGCGGATGCGGTCGTCTCCGACCTGTACAACACCGAGGCAGGCGGTGTGGCGTCCACTAGCGATCCGACGGCCTTTCTGAAGGAATCGGACGCGGCCAAGATCAAAACAATTTTCTGGGCGTTCAACATCACCAACTTCGCGCCGCAGCTCAACATTCACGCCACCGTAAACGGCACCAATGCGTCGATCGTCGGCACCTGGTTCAACAAGAACCTGAAGCTCTCCACCGGCGAGACCACCGTGGTGGGCGTCGAGGGCATGCGTTCGTGGTGGCAGCTTGACGGCAAGTGGCCCAAGGACGATTCCGACCAGGGCATTATCGGCAAGACGCTGGCCACCGAACTCGGCGTAACAACCGGCGACACCGTGACCCTCAACAAAACCACCGTCTCGGGCAAGAAGAACGAGCAGAAAATCACGCTCACCGGCGTCTACGATTCCGGTGACGAGGATAACGGCTCGCTATACATCGCATCCTCCATCGCTCAGGTGCTGGCCGATTTGCCCGATTCGGTGGACAAGATCGAGGTCAAGGCCCTGACCACGCCGGAGAACGACTTGGCTCGTAAGGCTGCGCAGAACCCGTCCGTGCTGAGCCAGGACGAGTGGGAGACCTGGTACTGCACCGCCTACCCAAGCTCAATCGCCTACCAAATTGAAGAGGTGATTCCGGGCGCTGTGGCCAAGCAGGTGCGTCAGGTGGCCGCTTTGCAAGGCAATGTGCTGCAGAAGACGCAGGCCGTGATGATTCTGATGACAGTGCTGAGCCTGATTGCCGCCGCCGTGGCCGTGGCTAATCTGATGGTCGCCTCGATCGGCGAACGGTCCGGTGAACTGGCGTTGCTCAAGGCGCTCGGTGCCACCGATGCCGCAGTGTCCCGCCTGATGATGGCTGAAACGGCGACGATTTCGTTGCTGGGCGCGATTGTGGGTGCGCTGCTTGGTTCGGGTGTGGCGCAGCTGATTGGGCAGGTGGTGTTCGGCTCCGGCATCACCATGCGCCCCATGGTGTTCGTGCTGGTGTTCGTGCTGCTGGCCGTCACCGTGCTGTTGGCATCCGCCTCTTCGATTCGTTCGATTCTGAACCTCAAGCCCGCGGAGGTGCTCCATGGCCGCTGAGTTTGCCCACATAACTGGGAAGGAGGAAACCGATGACTAACACCGGCATGTTCTTCAGGATGCTGTTCAGCGCCGTGTTCCGCCGTCGTTCGCGCGCGATGATGGCGGTAGTGGCGTCTCTGGTCGGCGCGGCCACACTGTTCTGCTTGGCGATGATTTGCATCGCCGTGCCGCAGCAGATGAATGAGGAGATGCGTGCGTATGGCGCAAATCTGATTGTCACGCCTACCGAATCCACTGGGGATAAGGCCGGCATAGATGAGTCGATGGTCCAGCACACCACTGAAATGGTCAAAGCCAAGGGTTCTGCGAAATACGCCACCTATCGCTACGAAAACGTGCGTGTGAACGCGTCTCCGTATGTGATGGCCGGTGTCGATGCAGCGCAGGTAAAGAACCTCAATCATCACTGGGTGGTCGACGGTAAGTGGCCGTCCTCCGGCAAGGTGCTGGTCGGCCGTGACATCGCCGATGCTATCGGTCTCAAGGTGGGCTCCGCCATCACTATCGGTTACCGTGCGTCCGATAATGCCAGCTCTACTGGTACTTCGGCCTCCTCTAACGAGGGGACTGGCTCGGCGAATGACGAGACCTCCTCAAGCAGCTCCCAAAACTCGTCCAGCGACATGCAAGGCATGGATATGTCTGGCGACATGGCTGGTATGGATATGTCAGGCTCGTCATCCTCGGACCAGTCGTCCTCAAGCCAAACCTCTAATGGCCAATCAGGCCAATCCCCATCCGATCAGCCAACTCAAGACGGCCGCGTCTCCAGCGACATCATGGATACCTCCGGCACTGAATTCCGTGTGGCCGGCATCGTGGACACCGGCGGCAGCGAGGATTCGATCATCTACGCCACCAACGCCGACGTCAACAAGCTCACCGGCGTGACGCGCGGCGTGGACGTTATTGAATATTCGGCCGGAACCAGCGACCTCGCAGGGCTGGTTTCCAGTATCAATGAGATGACTTCCATGCACGTCAAGGCGCAGCAGGTCACTAAGATCACCGCCTCTGACACCCGCATCATCACCATGTTGCAGACGCTGTTCTGGGTCGTCTCGCTCGTGGTGCTGGTGCTTACGCTCGTCGGCGTTGGCACCACAATCAGCTCGATCGTCTCGCAGCGACGCAACGAAATCGGCCTGCGTAAGGCCCTCGGTGCCAGCTCACGCGCAATCGGCATTGAGTTTTATGTCGAATCGGTGTTTTACGGCCTCATCGGTGGTCTGATTGGCACTGCAATCGGCTACGGCCTCGCCAGCTGGCTGTGCGTGGCGGTGTTCGAGCGCTCCATCGGATTCAACTGGTGGCTGGCGCTGATTTCCGCGGTGTTCAGCGCGTTGGTCGCCGTAGTCGCCTCCATCCCGCCCGTCCACCGCGCCACCCGTATTGACCCTGCCGTTGTGCTTCGCGAAGAATAAAGAAAGAGAATCGTCATGCTACTTGAACTCGACCACATCTCGAAGATCTACGGCGACCTGCACGCCGTAGACGACCTCAACCTGACCGTGCCGGAAGGCGAATGGCTGGCCATCGTCGGTTCCTCCGGTTCGGGCAAGACCACGCTGATGAACATGATTGGCTGCATGGACACGCCCTCCAAGGGTTCCGTGAAGCTCGAGGGCCGCAAGCTGGAGGATCTGAACGCCACGCAGCTGGCCGACGTGCGTAAGAACCTCATCGGCCTGGTATTCCAGAAGTTTTATCTGGTGCCGCACCTGACCGCTGTGGAAAACGTGATGGTGGCGCAGTACTACCATTCGGTGGTCGATGAGAAGCAGGCCATGGAAGCGCTGGAGAAAGTCGGTCTGAAGGATCGCGCCCACCACCTGCCTGGCCAGCTCTCCGGCGGCGAGCAGCAGCGCGTGTGCGTGGCTCGTGCGCTAATCAACGATCCAAAGCTGATTCTGGCCGACGAGCCCACCGGTAACCTTGACGAGAAGAACGAGAAGATCGTGCTCGACCTGTTCCGCAAGCTGCATGAACAGGGCACCACAATCATTGTGGTTACGCACGATGCGCTGGTCGCTAGCTGCGCGCAGCGCGAGATCATGCTCAACCACGGCGTGCTCGTCGGCGAGAAGTGGAATGACGAGGATGCGCGCAAGGCGTATGAGGCGGTCGGTGGCAAGCCCGCTTCCACGGGTGCGCAGGTGGAAGGCGCACAAAACGGCGAAACCGCCATCGGATTCGCCGACCCCACCAAGGCCGCAAAAACCGGCGGCGAAGAGTAGGGCCGTATATTGGCTTCCCCCGGGCGCGAGGGGAGCCAGTGTGAGGTGCGAATAGGATATTGAATATGACTGAAAAGAACACGTTGAAGAAGTCCGCGACGCTGGCGGCGGCTGGACTGGTCGTGGCCGGTGCGCTGCTGGCCGGGTGTGGCGAATCCAAGGCCACGCCGATGGATGACGCGTATGCCGGCAATTCGGGCGAGACCCAGAAATCGCAGGAAGAGCAGTCGCAATCCCAGTCGGATAGCTCGAATGGTTCCGATTCCAGCTCGTCTCAGAACGACCCGTCCACCACCACATCCGGCAAAAAGGACACCGGCAACTACAAGGACGGCGACTACTCCATCAACGGTCAGTATGGCCCGGTCGGCGAGGATTCCATCGATGTTCATCTGACCATCAAGGACGGCAACGTTGAGAACGTGGAAATCGTGGGTCACCCGTTCACCAAGATTTCCAAGGGCCACCAAGATGACTTCGCCAAAGCCATCAACGGCGTGGTGGACGGCAAGCCCCTGAAGGGCCTCAAGGTGGATAAGGTCGCCGGCGCCAGCTGGACTTCCGATGCCTTTAACAAAGCCCTCGAAGTCGCCCGCCAAGAGGCGTCCATTCAGTAGTAGGTAGACATCTGCAGATTTTTCAACCGCGGGAATGGGCATTCTCCGCTTCAAGGGGCTGATTTGGCCTTTGCGGAACTTCTACTTGCGTTTCGAGGGGCTGCTTGAGGGTGAGATCTCAACTATCAGACGCATATTGGTTACGTTATTCTGCCGTTTTTAGTGCCTGTCTACTTTGCCATCAGCCCCTTGAAGCGGAGATAGATGTTCTGAAAAGACCAAATCAGCCCCTCGAAGGCGAAGTGCACGTGTAGTCCGTTACTTCAGTAACGCCGGCCAGAGTAGATCAGACATACGGGCGGCCCAGGCGGTGTCGTCATCCATCGCTTTGCCTTCGATGGCCTCGTACGCCACCAAAGACCCGATGATGGTGGATAACAGCAGTTTCTCGTCAGCACTTTCGCGGAATACACCTTGCGTCACGCCCTGCTTCAAGAATGCGGCAACTCGACTCAGCCACGGCGTAATCACCTGATTGACAATGTGCTGGAAAAATTCGGCCTCGCTGGATAGCACAATGCCTACGCGCTTGACATCGATGTTGTTATTGCGCACCCAGTCCACCAGTCGTTGCAACAACTGAGTGAAATGCTCCCGCGTGGGGCTGGGTACTGGGCCGGCGTCCGGGTTGACCAGATACATGGCACTGATCTCGCGCAGCAGCTCGCCGGCATTATGGTAACGGCGGTAAATCGTGGTTTTGGCCACGCCGGAACGACGAGCCACCTCTTCGATGGTCACGCCGCTGATGCCGCGATCCACGGCGATCTGCAGCGTGGCCTGCATCAGCTTGCGATCCGTCGCCTCGCGGGTGCGCTCGCCTCGGAGCATCGTGTCCGTTGTCCTCTCCATCATCTCTTCTCTTCAACATGTGCTCCCGCTGGCGGGAGCTGGCCGGCGAAGCCGGACTGAGGGTGGTTCATGTCGTCGGCTCGGGCCATATTCCCTAGCTCAGTACCTTAGTGCTCTCGACCTGCGCCACATACCACTGGTTGAACTTCACCAGTGGCTTGCGCAGCAGCAGTCCCAACAGCAACAGCGGCGGTATGAACGCCAGCAGCAGTCCGGCAGCCCTCCAATAGTCCATGTCGTAGATGCCGGCAATAGCCGCGCGCATCATCGTCACTGCGTGGGTGAGTGGCAGGAACGGGCTGACTTTCGCGATGAAATCAGGCAGCATTTGCATCGGGTAGGCGGCGTTCGCGCCCGATATCTGCACGATGAGCATCAGCACGCCGATTGCCTTGCCCACATTGCCGAAGCTCGCCACCATGGTGTAGGCAAAGAACGAGAACACCAGCGAAGCCAGCCATCCTGTCAGCATGAACAGCAGCGGATGCACGGCCTGCACGTGCAGGAACAGCAAATCGCCGCCCAAGGACACAGTGGACTGCAGCAACGCAATCAGCGCGAACACCCCGTAATGGCCTAGGAATAGCTGATGCGGGCGCGGGTTGCCCAGTGATTCGCGGGTGCGCCGCGACACGGAGGTTTTGAGCGTGACCGCCATCAGTAGCGATCCGACCCACAGCGGAATCAGCGTATAGAACGGGGCCATTGAGGAGCCGAAATTCGCCACAGGGAACACGGCCTTGCGTTTGAGCTGCACTGGAGCGGCCAAGGTGCTGGCCAACGTTTCGGGGTCGTTGCCCAACACCTCCTTGACCATGCTCATGTCGCCGCTGTTCAGTGCCTCGCTCAGCTTGCCGTTGAACGACGTCAGTTCGGAGCTTGCGGAGCGTAGTTTGTTGGCCGTTTTGTCCAATGTGGCGTGGGCATCGGCAAGCATGCTGTCGGCATCGCTTGATGTGCTTCGCAGATCGCTGAGTGTGGTGTTCAACTTGGCCGCGCTGGTGTCCAGAACACTGGCAGCATCGGCAACCGTGGCCGACAAGGACTCGATTTGTGGCTGCACGTTACTGGCGTAATCCGCGGTGATGCTGGCAATGCTGTTTTGCGCCTGCTTGGCCAGATCCTTGACCTGCGCCCGCTGGTTCTGCGCGTCTTGGTTGCCCTGGCGGATATCGCTGGCTGTCGTGTTCAGCGCCTGCTGCAACCTGGTCTGCCGTGTGATTGAGCGGTCCAATGCCTTGACGATGGACGAATCGTCGCCCAGTAGTCCGGCCAGCGTATTGCGGATTTCGGTGTATTGCGCGGTCTGCTTGCCCACGGCTGTGGCCTGGTGTTCCAGCTCGTCGGCGGTCGTGGTGGCTCCGCTGTTCGCGTCGGCATAGAGCTTGTCGATGGAATCGGACACCGCGCCGAAGCTGGAGGCACTCGTGTCCAGCGCGTTGCTCATTGCCTCGGTGGTGGTGCTGAGTGCGCCGGCCACATCGCTGACGCCTTGTTTGGCGCCTTTGAGATCTGTGCTGCCTTGTTGCGCGGCGCTGGAAGCCTGCGTGATGAGCGCGTTCGCGGTGTCCAGCAGAGCGCCGGCGGAATCGGTGAGTGAGCCATAGGTGCCGAGAAGATCGGCGGTGCTCTCGAGCTGGGTGGCGAATCCGGCGATATTCGTATTGAAGGTGTTCAGTTGCTCTTTCGCTGCGGGCGTGGAGAGTTGGTCAGCCAGCGATGACGCGATCTCCAGCCCGGCTGAGGTGATGGTTTTGGCAAAGACGGTGTTGATTTCCGCCGCCACCTCGTCGGTGCCCTCGTTGAGTAGGTTCGGAGCCAGCGCGTTCTTCTTCTCGTTGCGGTAGTAGGTCAGCTCGGCGTGCTGCACATCGTCGGAGAAGAAGGTCATCATGTCTTTGCTGAACTGCTTCGGAATCACGATGGCCGCATAGTATTTACCGGATTTCGCGCCTTCGATGGCGTCGGACTTGGAGGTGATGGTCCAGTCGAGTTCGCTGTTGGCGCGCAGGGCGTTGACCACTTGGTCGCCCACGGTGACTTTAACCGGAATCAGATCGGATCGATAGCCCTCATCCACATTGGCTACGGCGAACTTCAGGTTCTTCATGTTAGAGAACGGATCCCAGCAAGCGGCCACATTGAACCAGGTGAACAGGCCGGGAATCATGACCAAGCCAATCACGATGATGATGGACACCACATTGCTGGTCAAGCGCTTGATGTCGCCGGTAAAGAGCTTCCAGATTGTGCTCATCGTGCGTGCTTGCCTTCCTTGGTCGGCAGTGTTGCGGGAATGGTAAGGGTGTCTGCGCTGTGGTCGGGCCGTGCCTCGACGTTGGCCGGCGGCCGGTGACCGGTTTTATGCCTGTACAGCATGGTGCGAATCGATTCGTCGGAGAGGTTGCCGAGTTCGGTTTGGCGGCGGATGGAATCGCGCATATATTCCACGACCATCAGGAAGCCGACGATGATGAGCACCCATGCCAGCCACGTGCCCATCACCACGATCTTCTCGCTGGTGGTCAGCGAGAAGACGATGATGAGCGCTGCCGGCACCACGAATCCGGCAATCAACGCGCCCAGCAAGAGGCGTGGGTAGTGGTAGGCGAATTTGGCGGCGCGGCGCTCGATGGCGTGGCGGTATTCCTCGCGGTCGGCCAGTGCGGCGATAGCCTGGGTGACGCGGTATTCGTTGCTGGTGATGTGCACCGGCTCGCCGATAATCATGTCGCTTTCCTTGATTTCGCGGGCGAACAGACGGTTGAGATTCGCCAGCTTGGGGCGGGCGCCGAGACCGAGCAGGAAGGCGAGCATGGCGAAAATTAGCAGTTTGCCGATGTAGCCAAACCAGTGACCGTCATAGAAACCGCCGATGGTCTCGCGCAAGGCATCGATGGAATAGGTGAACGGCAGCAACGGGTAAAGCGTGCGGAAGAATCCCGGCATCATTTCGATCGGGTACAAGCCGGAGGCGCCAGGCACCTGCAGGATGACCAGCGCCACGCACACGCCTTTGCCTACGTGCATGAAGGTGGTGGAGAGGGCGAAAATCACTGACATGTACACCAGTGAAGTGATGACGCAGGTGAGCAGGAACACGGGCGCGCTCGCGCATTGAATGCCGATGATGAGGTCGCCGATGCCAGTGACAAGGCCCTGGGTTGCGGCCAGCGTGGCCAGCAGCAGGAAACGGCCAAGATAGCCCTGGGAGGGGGTGAGGTTATCGATGTCTTCATCGTCGGTCTCGAGCTTGGGAATCACTACAAGCACGAATGCGCCCACCCACAGAGACAGGGTGGTGAACAGCGGTGCCATGCCGGAACCATAAGCGGCGACCGGATAGATGGCCTTCTCGCTAATGACGGTGGGAGAGAGCATGAAGTCGGATATTGTGCTGGCGTCGAGTTTGCCGTCGGCGCCGATAAGCGCGTTTAGCGAACTGGAGATGCTCAGGGCCTTGATATCCGTGGCGAGTGTGCTGAGTTTGGTCTGCACACCGGCCAGAGCCTGGTCGGTGCTGTTCAACGCGGTTGTGGTGGAGGAGACCGCTTTGTCGAGCTGGTCGAGGGTCTGCTCCGATTGATCGATGAGCGAGCTTTGCGAGGTGATGCCGTTGGACAGCGTACTGGCTGTGGAACTCAACGTGTTCAGGCCGGTGTTGAGTTGGGGAAGCGCGCCGGAAACCAGTGTACTGCGTGCGGTGTTGGTGGCATCCAGTGTGGTCTGGGTAGCGGTGTTGAGGCTGCTGGCCAGGCCTGCGGTATCGGTGTAGGTGTTACCGATGGTGGTGTTGAGACTGCTGAGATTATTCAGGGTTGCGGCGAGGTTGCTATTGCGGTTGTCCAGCTTGCTGATGGCGGATTTGAGCGGTTCCTGATTGGCGTTCGGCAGTTCCTTGAGCTGGGCGATGACATCGGCGTTGGCCTGATTGATGTCTGCGGCGGTATTGATCATGCCGCCTACCTGCTGGTTGGCGGAGTTCAGCATGCCGGTTACTGTGCCGATGCTCTGATTGGCTCGAGAGGAAGCCTGGCTCAGCAGGCTTGACCCTTGGTCGAGGGAGCCGGATGTGGCGGTGACGAAAGTATTCAGGCTGGTCTGTGTGGTGCCGATGAGTTTGGACGCGCCGGCCAGCCCCTGTGCGGTGTCGATGCCGAGTTCTCGTGCGTCTTCCAGCGCTTGGCGGGCCGTCCGTGTTTGTTCAGGCGTGCCGGCGAGCTTGGTGTTGAGTTTGGCGATGGTGTCTCGCGTGTGCTGCACGTCACTGGAGGCTTCATTGAGTGTAGTGATCGTTTTGGCTTTGGTCTGGTCTTCGGCAGCGATGGCCTTGTCTCCGACCGTGTTGATGACTTCGGTAAGCACCTCGGACACGGTGGACACAAAAGTGGAGTTGACCGTGCGGTCCACGGTGGATGCGCCGACGTCGGTGACTTTGGGCGCGATGGCGCTGGCTTTCTCGTTGACGTAGTACTGGAGGGTGGGTTTGTCTTTGCCGCCGGTCACCACACCGGCAAGATCATTGGAGAAATCCTTGGGAATCACGATGGCGGCATAGGCTTTGCCGGATTCGACCTGGCTCATTGCTTCGGCCTCGGTAACGAAGGTCCAGCCGAGCTGGTCGTTGTCTTTAAGCTGGTTGACGATTTGGCCGCCAAGATTTTGTTTGCCGATCAGGGCGTTGTCGGTGCCGGTGTCGTTGTTGGCCACGGCGACGGTGATGCCGTTGGTGTTGCCGTATGGATCCCAGAAGCCGACGATGTTGTACCAGGAATACAGCGGCGGAATGAACACCATACCGAACATGATCACCCAGGCTGCCGGCACTGTGAACAGGCGCGCGAAGTCGCGCTTGAGAACCTTCAGGATGTTGCCCACTGATACCCCCGGAGCCTGCTGCTGGATTACTGCGTTTCTCGTAGCGATACGGTAAGCGTAGCGCTACGGTTTAAGTAGCGTAATACCGCCGGGGGAGATTGATGGGTGATTTCGTCCGAATATGCGACTGTCCGACGGCTTATCGTGCGCCGTTGGGCAGTGTGTCTGGTTTTGGTGTTTGTGGGGCGTTGAAAAGAGTTGTTTTGGGCGGTATCCTCTCCCTGCCGGGAAAGCCCACCGCGTGGTTAACTTTTCACCGCGATGTGTTTGTCCCACCACGTAGTGACTGTTCCACGGCGAGGTGTCGCAAAATGGCTTTATTCAGCCAAAACCAAAATCCTGCTGACAGCGTGGTGGAAGTTTTACTACGTGGTGGGGTGTTCGCCGCGTGGTGGAGGTGACTGTAAGGGTGTCAAACTGTTTTGATGCTCCTAAGTTTGGCAAACCCCCGATTGGGGTGATAGCGTGAGATGACGCCACGCGGAGGGAAATCATGCTCAGAAACGACGATGCGGCCGCAAGCCCCGGGAATGCGCGGGAGCGCCGCAGCGGCATGGATATGCCGGGCACACATGCGGATTCCGAGGATAGGACTGCCGCGGACAACATTGTCCACGTTGCCGATGGTGCCAAGTCCGCCGTCGTGGCTGATTTGGTGGCCGACGAGTTGGACGTTGTCGGTCTGAATCCCGATGCCAAGCGTCTGCCGATTCTGGCGCGTATCTATGGTGTGCTGGTACTGCTCGACGGTCTGGCCGTGCTGCCGCTGGTGGTGCTGACCTGCATCTACTCCGTGCGTGAGATTCTGAATGGCCGTGTGCACGTCGATGCGATGAGTCTGACCTTCATTCTTTCCGTGGTCTACGCGTTGGTGCTGATTGTCAGTGCCGTATGCCTCATCGTGTTCGGTGTTCTGCTATTGCGTAATCACCGCCGTTATGCCGCGCGATGGACGTATGTGCTGATGCCTCTCACCTTGGCCGACGGCATGCTGTCTCTGGCGCTGACCGGCCTCGGGTTCAACCTGTTGCTGCCGATTATCCAGATGATCATCCTCATCGTGATTTCGGTGACTGCCGATCCCTCCCTGATAGAGGAGAGACGCTTGCAACGCGCGCTCAAGCGTATGGATGAGCGCGATGAGTACGAGTCCGCCGTTGCTGTCGGCATGCTTGGGCGTGACCAGTCCGGCAAAGGCTATATCGCACTGGACTTCTTCAATATCTTCTGGCTGTTCACCATCGCTTCAGTGGGCGGCTTGATTATGGAGACGATATATCATTTTGCGCTCTATAACGGTGAGCTGCAGGACCGCGCGGGTCTGCTGTGGGGGCCGTTCTCGCCGATTTACGGCTGCGGTGCGGTTTTGGTCACCGTGTGTTTGAACCGCATGTGGAAGGCGAACCCGTTTCTGATTTTCTGCGCGTCGGCGGTGATTGGCGGTGCGTTCGAATACTGCACGAGTTGGTTCATGGAAGTGGCATTCGGCATAACCGCATGGGGACTACACCGGTCGCTGGCTGTCCATTGACGGGCGTACGTCGGGCCAGTTCATGTTCTTCTGGGGTCTGATTGGCGTGGTGTGGGTCCGCTGGCTGTTGCCTCGCCTGCTCGCGCTCATCAATCGGATCCCCTGGAAAGTGCGGTATTCGTTGACTGCGGTGTGTGCGGTGCTGATGGTGATCGACATCGCCTTCACCCTGATGGCCCTAGATTGCTGGTATGGGCGCATGGCCGGTCAGCCGCAGACTTCGCCGGTTGCGATGTGGTTCAGCGAGCGTTATAGCGATGCCTATATGGCCAATCGTTTCCAGACCATGCACCTCGATCCCTCCAAGGCCGGGCGAATGTGACGAATCTCTTATGCGAGAGGCGTAAGACAGCTCGTGCGTGGTGACCGGCCGGGCGATAGACTGGAGCATGTTGTGATAATTTGGGGTCTCCGACAGGGAGGCCGCCGGTCGCGCCGCTGCCGGGGTCTTGGTCTCGGTTGCCGACGAACCGGTTGAGCGGGCAATCACATATTGCCCACCTGTAAGGAAAGGCAAGGCACATGGCCGAAGCTACGGCAAACATCGGTGTGATCGGACTGGCTGCGATGGGTTCCAACCTGGCGCGCAACCTGGCACACCACGGCAACACGGTGGCACTGTTCAACCGCCACTACTCCCGCACCGAAAAGCTGATGAATGAGCATGGCACTGAAGGCAACTTCGTGCCGGCCGAAACACTCAAGGAGTTCGCCGCATCCCTGAAGCGCCCGCGTACCGCGATTATCATGGTCAAGGCCGGTGCACCGACTGACGCGACTATCGAGCAGCTGGAAGAGGTGTTCGAGCCGGGCGACATCATCGTCGACGGCGGCAACTCCTTCTTCAAGGACACCATCAAGCGTGAGAAGGAAGTGCGCGCCAAGGGCTTCCACTTCGTGGGCTGCGGCGTGTCCGGTGGCGAGGAGGGCGCGCTCAACGGCCCGTCCCTGATGCCCGGTGGCACTGCGGAATCCTGGAAGACCCTGGGCCCGATCCTCGAGTCCATCGCCGCCAAGGTGAACGGTGAGCCGTGCGTGACCCACATCGGCACCGATGGTGCCGGCCACTTCGTCAAGATGGTGCATAACGGCATCGAATACGCCGATATGCAGGTGATTGGCGAGGCTTACGACATTCTGCGCCGTGGGCTCGGCATGGACGCCGAGGAGATCGGCGATGTGTTCGAGGAGTGGAACAAGGGCGACCTTGACTCCTACCTCATCGAGATCACCGCTGAGATTCTGCACCACAAGGACGCCGAGACCGGCAAGCCGTTCGTGGACGTGGTCGTGGATCACGCCGGCATGAAGGGCACCGGTACCTGGACTGTGCAGACCGGTCTGGAGTTCGGTTCTCCGGTGGCCGCAATCGGCGAGGCAGTGTTCGCTCGTGCGCTTTCCTCCCATGGCGAGCTGCGTGAGGATGCTCAGAAGGAAGGCCTGGCCGGCCCGAACAAGACCATCGATTTGGCTGGCGAAGACAAGGCCGCGTTCATTGAGGACGTGCGCAAGGCGCTGTTCGCCTCCAAGGTGGTGGCCTACGCGCAGGGTCTGAACGAGATTCAGGATGGAGCCAAGGAATACGGCTGGGATATCAACCTGTCCGAGGTGGCCCGTATTTGGCGTGGCGGCTGCATTATTCGTGCCCAGTTCCTGCTCGACCGTATCACCGAGGCCTTCAAGGGCGATAACCCGCCGGCCTCCCTGCTGTTCGACCCGTACTTCGAGAAGATTATCGGCGAATCGCAGGATGCATGGCGTCGCGTGATCGTGCGCGCTGTGGAAGCCGGTATCCCGACCCCGGTGTTCTCCAGCTCCCTGGCCTACTACGATGGGCTGCGCTCCAAGCGTCTGCCCACCGCCCTGACCCAGTCCCAGCGCGACCTCTTCGGCGCCCACACCTACGGCCGCGTAGACAAGCCCGGCGTGTTCCATACTTTGTGGGCCGAAGAGGGCAAGCCGGAAATCGAAGCGTAGCTTCGGAAGTTCCGGCTTAGGGGAGCCCGGTGGGCTCCCCGGCTCTCTTCGGAGCGAGGCGGCTGTGCCGTCGGGCCAACACTGAGCCTCGCCGCAGGCGGGTCCCTGATTGCAGGGCCGGAGGCGAAGAGGGCAAGCCGGAAATCGAAGCGTGACGATATAGCTGGGCTCCCCTCAGAGAGGGGAGCCCAGCTACAGCTTTACAGCTTAGTGACGGTTTCTTCCGTGGAGAACCAGATGAATTCGTCCACTCCGTTGGCGTAGGACGACGGATAATTCGGATTATTCGGCTTCGCAAATACGTGTGCCAGCGAATCGGCTTTACCGACACCGGCAGCGAAGAACCACGTGCGGCGCGAACTCGCAATCATCGGAGCCGTCAAAGAAACACGCAACGGCGGCATCTTGGGGGAGTGATTCACACCCACAGCCAGCCGGTCGGTGACTTTAACCTCATCATGGCCGGGGAACAGCGAAGCGTAATGGCCATCTGGTCCCATACCCAGAATCATCAGGTCGATGGTCGGCTTCGGGCCAAGCTCACGGATGAGCTCGGCCTCGTAATCGCGTGCAGCGGCGTCAAGCAACGCGTCGTTGGCAGCGTCAGCGGCGGCACGAACGGCGTCGTCATCGCTTTCGGCATTGGCCATGGCGTCGGCAATCTCGTCGGTGGAACGCACATCGGCTGCCATCTCATGAATATTCGACTCGGGCAGCTTGCCGTCGGCCACCAGTTTGTCCAGTAGCAGTCGGCGGGCTTCCAGCGCATTGCGGTCGGTATCGTACGCCGGCACAAACCGTTCGTCACTCCACCAGAAATGCACGCGAGACCAGTCAATCGCCTCGGCCAGCGGATCATCCAGTACCAATCCCAGTGGTTGCGCGGCCGAGCCGCCGGACAGCGCCACGTCCACGCGCGTGCGATGCGTACTATCCGGCAGCCTTTCAGCAAGCAAATCAAGCAATGCCAGCGCAAACCGCTGCGCGCCGGCCTGAATCATCAGATCCATGTCTGGATAGACGACAAGTTTACGAGTTGCCATAAGTGTTCCTTCACGTAAAAAAGACCACCCTCAGTCAGCTCCCGTCAGCGGGAGCCAATATGCTCCTCCCGCTGACGGGAGGTGGCACGAAGTGCCGGAGGGCGGTCAAATGAATATGCTCATCAGTGACGAATCAGATCCCAGCCCTTATTGATGACATCGGCGTAAATCTCATCCGGATCGATGCGACGCAACTCTTCGGTGAGGCAGTCCTCAATCGTGCGTACGGGAACGGAAATCGTCTGCGGAGCCTGCCCCGGCATGGAAATCAGTGCCTGATCCTCATACGGGCGTTCCAGTGACACCACGCCGTCATCGCGAGTCAGGTACACGCCGGTCACAGCCTCGGCATCGGGTACGAATTCGGTTTCGACTGGCACTCCGAGCTTGAGGTGCAGCCATGCGCACAGCAGTTCCATCGGCAGGAAGTCGGCCTTGCCGGTCACCTTGGCAGCAGTGATGGGCAGGTGCGGCGGCTGATCCAGCATGGAGGCGAGCATCGCGCGCCATACGGTCAATCGGGTCCAGGAAAGATCGATGTCTTCTGGAGTCCAGTTGCGGCGCAGGCGTTCGATCGTTGCCTCGGGATTGTTGGAGTTCAGGGCGTCGGTGATACGGCTGCGGGCCATCGCACCCAACAGATCCTTAGAAGGATTCGACGGTGGCGTGGTCGGCCACCAAGCCACTACTGGTACATCCGGCACCAGCAGAGGAATGACCAGAGTATCCGGGTGATTGATCAGGCCGTTGCGCGGGCGCAGAATAATAATCTCGCCGGCACCGGCATCCGCGCCGAAGCGCACCTGGGCGTTCAGATTGGAGTCATTCGGGTCGGCTGAGCCGTCCGTCAGGTCGACTGCCGGATTATCGCGGTTGGCGCTGACCTCGGCGGCGACTTCATTGGCGTTCGGCTCGTCGTTGGATTCGCTGCTGTGTGCGGTATCGGGCACAACGGCGATCACGCGGCAAGGATGCTCGCGGCTGGCCGAATTGGCCACCTCAAGTGCGTGCTCCAGGTTGGTGTCGTCGGTGGCGATCAGCAGCGTCAATACACGGCCGGTCGCCGATTCGCCGCGCTCCTCGTGCAGTTGCTCGATTTTGTGCGCAATCTCGCGGGTGCGAGTGTTCGGCATATCGATGATCATGGCATCCTCCAGTAGCGGCCGTCGCGTTCCAGCATCTCATCGGCCTGTGCCGGTCCCCACGTACCAGCGCGGTAGGCCTGCGGCTGGCCGAGCGTGGCCCAGAATTGTTCAATCGGATCGAGGATTTCCCAGCTCAGGTTCACCTCTTCGGTGGTCGGGAACAGAGGCGGATCGCCGAGCAGCACGTCCAGAATCAGTCGCTCATAGGCTTCCGGCGAGTTTTCGGTGAAGGAGCGGCCATAGCTGAAGTCCATGTTCACGTCACGGACCTCCATGGTGGAGCCGCCCGGCACCTTGGCACCGAAGCGCATGGTGACGCCTTCATCGGGCTGCACGCGAATTACGATAGCGTTCTTGCCGAGTTCGCGCACGGCGGTCTGCTCGAACGGCAGGTGCGGGGCGCGCTTGAACACCACAGCGATTTCGGTCACGCGCTTGCCCAGGCGCTTGCCGCAGCGCAGGTAGAACGGCACGCCGGCCCAACGGCGGGTGTCGATGTCAAGGCGGATGGCCGCATAGGTTTCGGTGGTGCTGGAGGGGTCGATGCCCTTCTCCTCGAGGTATCCGACCACTTCGTGCGAACCCTGCCATCCCTTGGCGTACTGGCCGCGTGCGGTATTGGCGGCAAGATCCTTGGGCAGACGCACAGCGGAGAGCACCTTGGTTTTCTCGGCGGTCAGATCCTTGGCGGTGAAGCTCACCGGCTCTTCCATGGCGGTAAGGGCCATGAGCTGAAGCAGATGGTTCTGGATCACGTCTCGTGCGGCGCCGATGCCGTCGTAGTAGCCGGCGCGGCCGCCGATGCCGATGTCTTCGGCCATCGTGATCTGCACGTGATCCACATAATTGGCGTTCCAGATCGGCTCGTACATGGCGTTGGCAAAGCGCAGAGCCAGCAGGTTCTGCACGGTTTCCTTGCCGAGGTAGTGATCGATGCGGAACACGGAGTTCGGGTCGAATACTTCGGAGACCACGCTGTCGAGTTCCTTGGCGCTGGCCAAGTCATGACCGAACGGCTTCTCGATAATCACGCGGCGCCATGCACCTTCGGACGAACGAGACAGGCCGGACGCGGCCAGCTGCTTGGCCACTTGCGGGAATGCGCGCGGCGGCACCGACATGTAAAAGGCATGATTGCCGCGCGTACCGCGGTCGCGATCAAGCTCCTGCACAGTGGCGCTTAGACGCTCAAAAGCCTCGGGGTCGTCGAACGTGCCCTGCACAAAACGGATGCCGGCGGCCAGATTGCGCCAGGTCGATTCTTTGAACGGGGTGCGGCAATGTGCCTGAACCGCGGTCTTGACGAATTCGATGAACCGTTCCTGGGTCCAATCGCGGCGTGCAAAACCGGTCAGGCCGAAGCTCGGCGGCAATAGGCCACGGTTTGCCAAGTCATAAACGGCCGGCAATAGTTTCTTCTGTGCCAGATCACCCGTGACACCGAAAATAACGAGGCTGCACGGGCCGGCGATGCGGGGCAATCGGAGGTCGCGCGAGTCGCGCAGGGGATTGCTCCAGTTGGGGGATTCACTCATGATTATCAAGGGTAGCCGCCGGAGGCTATCTATCGCTAGAGGCGATATACGATGTGGGCTGCGATTTATCGCACATTTGTGAAGTGCGGGCGGGGTAGGAGCGGGGTGAAGGCGGGAGTCCAAGCGATGACGCGGTTCGAGATGTGCGCGTGAACACCGTGCAGGCATATCAGCGTGCTGCCAGCATTTTTCCAGTGTTCGTGCGAGTGCTCCAAAGATTGGAATCAGGGCTTTTCCATGTCAGCCCATTGGGAGAAAATACATATAAATTAGTAACACAGTGTCAACTTTAGAAGTGAAGTAATTATTATCGTGCCTCGATCAGTGTCTTCGTCGTCGTATCCTCATGCGAGGCATGCCTCCCACGCTGCAAAGCCGCATCGCCCACATCCACAACCGTGTAAGCCTCGCCAGCTGCGCCTTGATTGGCAGGCCCTGCTGCGCTTCTTCCAGAATCTGAGTGAGCGGTTGCCGCAACGTCATCACGGCAAGGTCAAGATACTTAAAGGTTCCGTATACACACGGCGTCGCATTGTGGTGGGCTGCTTGGGCGTGCTGCTGTTGGTCGAATTGTTCCAGCTGTTCTGGCCGTCCGACAAATTCTTCCCGCTCGCCACACTTGACGGTCATGCCGTGGGTGGGCAGAGTTCGCAGCAGGCTGCTGAGACGCTTAACGCCGCAACATTGAAACGCACAGTAAAGCTGACCGATAAAACCACAGGCACTACGGTGTCGCTTACTGCCAAGCAGGCCGGCATCACGGTGGATTACACAGACCGGGCCAAGGCGGCGGCCAAGCATTCCGTGGTCAAGCGCATTGTTCCGTTCTCCTGGCTGTTCGTGCACAGCACCACATCCGATTCCCTGCCCGATGCGCTGGGAACGTCCGACAAGCAGGCGCATGAGGATATGCGCAATGCTTCGGTGCAAGGAACAAAGGGCGAGCTCAAGATAGTCAGCGCGGCGCCCGGCTACACCTTTACTTCTGCGGATATTCGTTCTGCCGCTGGATCGAGTTTTTCCAGCAGCGCTACCGGCGACTTGGCCGCGGCAACCATCGAGATGGGCATCGTGAGCCCCACAGTCTCTGACGACACCGCCGAGCAACTGCTTGACACTTTGAATAAGGCGCTGAGCAAGGATGTCACGTTCACCTATGAAGACGGCACATGGACAGTGCCGGCCAAGAAAATCATCAATACTGTCAGTACGACAGTGAATGCGCAAGACAACACCAAGCTGGACGTTACCATCAGCGAATCCAAATTAATGCGGCAGCTCAAATCCAAAGGAATCGCTCTCAAGGTGGCAAAGAAAGCCGCTGGTGCCGGTGTCGTACCTGCGACGATTGCGGTGAAAGGAAACGCCTATCAAGTCATAGACGCGAGTGCCACGGCGGCATCGCTGTCAGGCATGCTGGCCAGCGGGCAGAATGCGCCGGTTGCCGTTTCAACCAAGGACTTCAGCAACGTTGAGTTGTATGAAGGTCTGCCCGCCAGCGGCACCATTGAGGAAAAGCTCCAGCAATTGTTCGGCGATGCCGATTATGAGGTCGCCGTCTACGACCTGAAAACCGGCAAATCCAAGATCCAGATTGACGCGGATACCGCGATGGTCTCTGCCAGCACGTACAAGCTGTTCATCGCTTATTCGATGATCCATGCTGTGGAAACCGGCCAAGTCACGTGGGATAGCGCGCTCAATGGCATGACGCTGAGTTCCTGCATGGCCACAATGATCATTAATTCCGACAACAGCTGCCCGGAAGCGTGGCTGGACCGTTACGGCTTCAGCACTATCACCCAACAGGCGCATGATATCGGAGCCGCCAACACCAACTTCGTGCCGTACGACATGACCACCACCGCCAACGATTTGGCCACAGTGCTCAAGGGCTTCTACAGCAACTCGATTGCCTCTCCAGATTCCACGGACCAGCTGTTCTCACTGATGGAAACACAGGTGTACCGCGAAGGTATTCCTGCGGGCATAGGATCGGACGGCGTGGTGCAGGACAAGGTCGGCTTCATGGACGGTTTGCTACACGATGCCGCAATCGTGCGCTCCGATAAAGGCGACTACGCGATGGTCATTATGACCGACGGCTCGAGTTGGAACAAAATCGCCCAAGCCAGTCTGCTGATTTACGAGTCTTTGTGAGTTCTGAAGGCCTGCGGCTGCTGGTTTTCGCAACGCCGTAGTTGAAATATCCCAAGACGGTGTGTAGTTTAGTAGAGTTGCCCCTCTAGCTCAACGGTTAGAGCAGCGTCCTTTTAAGTCGTGGGTTGTGGGTTCGAATCCCACGGGGGGCACGAGTAAATCCTTGGAATCGCAATGGTTCCAAGGATTTTTGGTTCGACCAGCCCAGCTCCTAGAGTGGTACTCCATGTCATGCACCACGATTCTTGTCGGCAAAAACGCCAGCTACGACGGTTCCACCATCATCGCCCGCGACGACGATTCAGGCTCCGGCCGTTACGATCCCAAGCGTTTCGTCGCCGTCGCCCCTGAAGACCAGCCGCGCCACTACCGCAGTGTGCTCAGTCACGTCGAAATCGACCTGCCGGACAATCCCTGCCGTTACACCATCGCTCCCAATGTGCTGAACAATCGTGGTGTGCTGGCCGAGGCCGGTGCCAATGAACGCAATGTGGCAATGAGCGCCACCGAAACCATCGCCGTCAACGAGCGCGTGCTTGGAGCGGACCCGATGGTCGAGCTCAAGCCGGCCGTTAGCGAGCCCAACAGCCCCGATTATCAAGCCGAACAGCCGGGTGGCATCGGCGAAGAGGACATCATCACCCTCGTGCTGCCATATGTCGCCACCGCTCGTGAAGGCGTCGCTCGGTTGGGCGAGCTGCTTGAAACTTATGGCACCTACGAATCGAACGGCGTAATCATTTCTGACGTAGATGAGATTTGGTACGTCGAAACTATCGGCGGCCACCATTGGATCGCCCGCCGCGTGCCCGATGATTGCTACGCCACCATCCCCAACCAGCTCGGTATCGATGATTTCGACCTCGCGGACGCATTCGGCGAACGGCGTGAATACATGTGCAGCGCCGACCTGCGCGAGTTCATGGCGGTGCATCACCTCGACCGCACGATGGGTGCGACGTCGGGCCGTTTCAACCCGCGTAAGGCCTTCGGCGCCGCCACTGCCAAAGACCATATTTACAACACGCCTCGCGCTTGGTACATGCAGCGTCATCTCAACCCGAGTGAGGACTGGGATTCGCCGTCCGCCCGCCATACGCCTGAATCCGATGACATTCCGTGGTGTCGCGTACCGGAAGACAAGGTGAGCCTTGAGGACGTCGATTTCCTGCTGTCCTCGCACTTCGAAGGCACGCCATACGACCCGTATGGTACGACCGGTACGCCGGAATCGCGCCACCGTTACCGTCCGATTGGTGTGAACCGCACCGGCCATATGGTGGCGATTCAGATTCGTCCGTATGTGTCGGCTGTCAATCGCACGGTGATGTGGGTGTCATTCGGTTCCGGCCCGTTCACTGCTGCTGCGCCGTTCTACGCAAACGTCAACGATACGCCTGCCTACCTGCGTGACACCACGCCCGAAGTCTCCACTGGCAACCTGTATTGGACGAACCGCCTGATCGCCGTTGTGGCCGACGCGCACTGGTATGAGACGAACCGGTTCATCGAGGGCTATGCCGAGGGTGTGCGCGCGTTCGGTCACCAGCTTGTCGAACGTACGGATGCTTCGTTGGCCGCTGGCGGTGAGGTCGCGCACGATGTGCCGACCGTGTTGGAGCAGGCCAACGACGACATGGCCGACTACCTGCACGAACACACGACCAAGCTGCTGAACGACGTGCTGTACACCTCCAGCAACTTGATGCACAACAGTTTCGCAATGTCCGACCGCTGGGCCGAGTAGCAAAACATCGGTTGGTAATAGTTATGCCCCCTGCTTGGTGTGTCAGCGGGGGCAAACCTTGGCCTAGTTGAAGCCGACGATCCGCTCGGCGATGAGATAGCCGTTGCGCACGATCCAACGGCCGGGTTTGCCGGGCAAATTGAGCGCGCGGGACATCAGTTTGGCGCGCACATCCTTGCCGATGGCCGGTGAATGGGCGTCAATCGCGTCCCACAGCTCGGTTTTCTTAACATAATTGGCCGGATCGCGCGAAAGGATCAGGAACGCCGAGGTCACGCATGACTCGATTGCCAGGAAGTGAATCATGTACCGGTACAGGCCTTCCGGCACTGTGCCGCGTTCGGGCGTGGCCTCGGTCATCAACCGGTTGACGAGCCGCAGCTGGTCCACGCGGCGAATCATCACGTCGGTCTGCACGCTCTGGCCCTCACGCCCGATGAAGTAGTGATAGAACGGCACATCGAGATACTGGATGCGCTTCACCCACGGGAACGGCTGGTACGAGTAATAGAAATCGACGTAGAACGTGTGCTCGGGCAACTGCAGCCCGGAATCGCGCACCACCTGCGTGCGGAAAGTGAGCGCATGCATGATGATGTACTGAGCCAGGCCGAACTTGCCCAGATCATCCCAGCCGAGCATGCGGCCGGTCTCCATCACATGACGGAAGTTCACCACGATCTTGTGGCGCTTGGTCACTTTGTCATACACATAGTTGGTCACCAGCATGTCGATCGGCTCGCTGGCCTCACGTTGCGCGCGCAACGTGGCCAGAACCGTGTCGATGGCCTGCGGGTCGACCCAATCGTCCGCATCCACCACCTTGACATACATGCCGGTCGCCGCCGCGATACCGGTGTTCACCGCGCCGCCGTGACCCTTGTTCTCCTGATGAATCGCCCGCACGACGCCTGGATTGGTGCGTTCCAGCTTACGCGCGTACTCCAACGTGCCGTCTTTCGAACCGTCGTCCACAATCAGCACTTCGAGGTCGCGGGTGTCGCTCGCCGAAAGCAGCGAGTTCACGCAACGGTCGAGATAGGACTCCATATTGTATGCGGGGATCACAAAGGTGAGCGTCTTTGCCGTGTTGGCCATGAAAGTCTTACGTCCTCACATATTTAGTCGTTCTGTTCAGTTTCCTGTTCAAACCGTAGCACTTCGGCTTCCGGCTCGGCAGAGTGTTGCGCAACCTGCTTCCCTGAACTCACATTCTGCAACCCTGAATCTTCCCTGAGCGTGTGGTCGAGGTCCGTCTGCTCTAAGGGCGATGATGCCTCGCCGTCCGGGGCCGGTGTTTCGGCATCGATCCCGCGCTTGGCCCGGCGCTCGGCCTCCTTCCGGGCCTTGACGCCTTCAAACAACAGCTGCGGCTTGGAATCGAGCCGGCTCAGGCCGTGCCATGCCAGGTCCACGATGTACGCGGCCAGCTGCTCCTTGCTCACCTTGGGCCGGTCGGCCCAGTACTGGCCGGTGAACACGGTCATGCCCACCAGCATCTGTGCGTAGTATGGCACGCCCTTAACGGAGAGCTTCTGCCGTTTGAATGTTTCGGAAAGAATATCTTCAACGCGCACGGCGATATCGCCCAACAGCGAGCTGAACGAGCCGGATGGATCGGTGCTGGGCGAGTCGCGTACCAGCACCTGGAATCCTTCGGCGTTCTCCTCAATATAGGTGAGCAATGCCAGTGCCGTACGTTCCACAATCTGGCGCGGATTTACGGTCGGGTCATCCAATGCGGCTTCCAGCACACTGGTCAGCGCTCGCATCTCACGATCCACGATTACGGCGTACAGGCCTTCCTTGCCGCCGAAGTGCTCGTACACAATCGGTTTGGACACCTTGGCGTGTGCCGCAATCTCCTCGACGCTCACTGCCTCGAAGCCTTTGGCGGCAAATAATGCCCGCCCGATTTCAATCAGCTGTTCGCGCCGCTGCAGCGATGTCATGCGTGAAGAATGTGCCATAAAACTCCAGCTTAGTCGGCGGCTGGAATCGGCGGGGATTCCGTCTGCGGGCTAGACTTGGCAGATATGGATATGAATACTGTGCTCGCCATTGCTGGCGTGATTGTGGTGGCGATTGTCGTAATCGCCCTGAGTGTGTGGCTGGGCAAGTCCCGCAAGCGCGATTTGGATCGTGCGATGGGCAAGACTGCTCCCGATGATAAGCGCACCCGCGATGCCAAGGCCGCTGCCGATGCGCGACTGACAGCGGAAGCTGAGGCTGCCAAAGAGAGCGAGAAAGCCGGAGGTGCTGCGGCCGGTACCGCTGCGACGGGCAAGTCCACTGCGGACGCCGAATCCGTTAGCCCTGCTGCCAAGCCGGCTGCGGCCGAGTCCACACCCGAACCCGCCAAGACGGAAACTCCGGAATCAGTCGGCTCCCGCCTGACCCGGCTCAAGGCCAAGCTCGCCAAATCCGGCAATCCCTTTGGCAAAGCGCTGTTCGACATTTTGGCCAAGGACAACCTGTCTGAGTCTGATTGGGAGGATGTCGAAGACACACTGCTGCTGGCGGACGTCGGCGCCGAGACCTCCGCGCAACTGGTCGACGATCTGAAAACCGATGCCCGCATCACGGGCAAGGCCGACCCCGCCGAGGTGCGAGCCACGTTGAAGGACAAGTTGCTTGACCTGGTTGGCCGTGACACGGATCGTCGCCTCAATGTTGAGAAGCCGGGTGCCAACAAGCCCGGTGTCATCATCATGGTCGGCGTTAATGGCACTGGTAAAACCACCACGGCTGGCAAGTTGGCACGACTGTTCGTATCTGAAGACAAGCAGGTTATCATGGGCGCCGCCGACACCTTCCGTGCCGCTGCCGCCGATCAGCTTGAGACATGGGGCGCGCGCGTCAACGTACCGGTAGTCCGCGCCGACAAGGACGGTGCCGATCCGGCGTCCGTCGCGTTTGAGGCATCCGCCAAAGCCAAGGAAGCGAATGCGGATGTGCTCATCATCGACACTGCAGGCCGTCTGCAGAACAAGGCGAACCTGATGGACGAGCTCGGCAAAATCCGTCGTGTCACTGAGAAGAACCTGCCGGTGGACGAGGTGCTGCTCGTGCTTGATGCCACCACCGGTCAGAACGGTATGGCTCAGGCCAAGGTGTTCGCCGAAGCCATCGGCATTACCGGTGTGGTGCTTTCCAAGCTCGATGGCTCCGCCAAGGGCGGCATTGTGATCAGCGTGCAGAAGGAGCTCGGCGTGCCGGTCAAGCTTGTGGGTCTTGGCGAGGGCCCGGACGATCTGGCGCCGTTCGATCCCGAAGGCTTCGTAGACGGCATTCTTGCGTAAGCCAACGTCCACGTTGTGAGAGCGCAAAACGCGCGACTTACCTATAAACCAAGCCCCGAATCATGCTCGAAACATGGTCGGGGCTTCGTCATATCCGTTGGAATCGCGCCAAAATTTCCCCGAACGGTCGCACGTACGCTTCCAGCCACGCTTAACAATCGCGTAACTTGTCGTAACGAAACCAAAACGCGACCGGCTTTAACTGACGAACTGTTAGCCCCCACAAGGGGGACGGCATTGTAGAGACAAAGTCGACGCCGGCTGCGCAAAGCCCCCGGTGCCCTGAACGAAAGAGAGGGAGGTAGACATGGGAGCGATTGATTCCGGTAACACCGCATGGATCCTGACATCCGCGTCCTTGGTTTTCCTCATGACGCCTGGTGTGGCGTTCTTCTACGGCGGTATGGTTCGTGCTAAGGCCGTCCTGAACATGCTGATGCTTGAGGCGGCTGCCTTGTCAGTCACCATGATTATCTGGACCCTGTGGGGTTGGTCGATTGCTTACGCCGGTTCCGACATCGGCGGCGTCTTCGGCGATCCGGCCAGCGGCTTCCTGCTGAAGGACTCCATGGTGGCTCAGGATGGCGTGTTTACCGCCACCGGTCTGAACGGCAACAACTACCCGGTTTCCGTGGACGTTGCCTTCCAGGTCGCTTTCGCGATGATTACCGTCGGCCTGATCTGCGGCGCCATCGCCGAGCGTGTGAAGTACAGCACCTGGATGATCTTCGTGGCGCTGTGGGTCACTTTCGACTACGCTCCGATGGCCCACATGGTCTGGAACGGCGGTCTGCTGTCTGCTGACGGCGCCATCTCCAAGGCCATCGGCGCCGCCGCCCACGATTTCGCAGGTGGTACGGTCGTCCACATCAACGCCGCAGTTGCCGCCCTGATTATCGTGCTCATCATCGGCAAGCGTAAGGGCTTCGGCACTCAGCCGTTCCGTCCGCACAACGTGCCGTTCGTGATGCTCGGTGCCTTCCTGCTGTGGTTCGGCTGGTTCGGCTTCAACGCCGGTTCCGCCTTCGCCGCCAACGGCACGGCTGGTTACGCTTGGGTTTCCACTTCCGCTGCTACCGCCGCCGCAATGCTTTCGTGGGGCTTCACCGAGAAGATTCGCTCCGGTCACTACACCGCTATGGGTGCCGCCTCGGGTATGGTCGCCGGTCTGGTTGCCATCACCCCGGCCGCCGATGTGGTTTCCCCGCTGTGGGCCATCGTGATGGGCGCCATCGCTGGTGTTCTGACCTGCCTGGCCTGCGGTCTCAAGTTCAAGTTCGGTTACGATGACTCCCTCGACGTCGTCGGCGTGCATGGCGTTGGTGGTTTCACCGGCACTATCCTCATCGGCTTCTTCGGTGAAGGCACTGGTCTGCTGGCTGGTGGCGACTGGAAGCAGCTTGTCGTTCAGCTGGTCATCGCTCTCGTCGCCATCCTCTACTCCGCAGTGATCACCGCGATCATCGCCTTCGCTCTGGAGAAGACCATCGGCTGGCGCGTCACCGAAGCCCAGGAAGTCGGCGGCATCGACCTTGCCGACCAGGGTGAACGTGCTTACGATTTTGCTGGTACTGCCAGCTCCGTTCTCAAGGAGGTGAAGTGAAATGAAGCTGATCACCGCTATCATTCAGCCTCATAAGCTCGATGACGTCAAGGAGGCCCTCGCGGCCGCCGGTGTGCACGGTCTGACCGTGTCCGAGGCTAACGGCTACGGCCGTCAGCGCGGTCACACTGAGGTCTACCGTGGCGCCGAATACACCGTGGATTTGATTCCGAAGATTCGCATTGAGGTGCTGGCCGATGACGCCGACGCCGAGACGCTGGTCGGTGTGATCGTTAAGTCCGCTGGCTCCGGCACCATCGGAGACGGCAAGGTGTGGGTCGCTCCGCTTGACTCCGTGACCCGCGTGCGTACCGGCGAGACCGGTTCCGCCGCAATCTGATCAGGCGTCCGTTCCCCTGAGAGAGGTTCGGGCTATCAAATAGACAGATCCCCGCACTCTGCCGTATGGCCGTGCGGGGATTTTTGTGGTGGTTGGGGTACTTGGGCTTCAAGGGGCTGATTCATCCCGTTCCGGAGGTCTACTTCCGTTTCAAGGGGCTGTTGGTGAAGTATCCGCGCTCTGAAAATGGCGGAATGACGTAGAGCTCGATCTCCGAATAAGCTGTATACGAATTGGTGGCAGCCCCTTGAAGCGGAGATAGACCTCCGGGAAACGACAAATCAGCCCCTTGAAACGCGAAATGACATAATCGTCGATGAAAGATGGAGCGATGGCGTCAGCAGTAGATGGCTTGAAGCAACGATTCATGGATATGAGCCAGCCGGATGACGCTGGCATCTACCGGAATGGTTCAGCCAAGCGTAAGGCCCGCACGGAATTGGCCATGCAGTGCCTCACCGAGTTATGGCAAGAAGCCTGCAAAGGTGTTTCATTCAGCGTGCCCGATTCCGGTATCGGCTTCGCTGCGGTCGGTTCCCTCGCCCGAGGGCAGCTCGGCCCCAGCTCGGACCTTGACCTGGTCATCATCTATGAGCCCCGCGCCCTCAACGACCAGCAACTCAATGAACTGGCCAATAAACTTTGGTACCCCCTGTGGGATAGCGGCTTGGACCTCGACCATTCGATTCGCACCCGCGCCCAGTGCGAGGAGGTCACTGATCATGACCTGCCCGCCGCCATGGGGTGGCTTGATGTCAAACCTATCGCCGGAGATACGGAACTGATACAGACCACTGCCACCTCCATCTTGGAACGATGGCGCAAGGCCGCGCGCAAGAGGCTGCCCGAGCTGCTCGACTCGGCTAAATCTCGACTGGACGAGTTCGGCCGTCTTCAATACATCAATCAGCCCGATATCAAAGAGGCCCGCGGAGGCTTGCGTGATTCGGTGCTGGTCTCCGCGCTTGCCGCTTCATGGCTGGCCGACCGCCCGCATGGCATCTACGATGAGGCCGTTGAACGCTTGCTTGACGTTCGCGATTGCATTCATCTGGCGGCCGGGAAAGACACCAATCTGCTGCTTACGCCGTATCAGGCCAAGGTGGCTGCCATGTTGGGCCTTGCCGATCCGACGTGGCCGGAGAACGAGCGTGCCGCCTATTCCATTGACGATCTGCAGACGCTGCTCGCCCGCATAGGCCGGCGCATTTCCTTTTCGCTGGATTCCACCGCTTCGCGTGCCGAACATTCGCTCACCCATGAAAAGCCGCGATTCGCGTTCTTCCAGATGTTCTCGCAGCGCGCAGGCGGCAGGCGCGAGGCCCCGCAATTCGATGTGGTGGCTCCCGGTGTGGCCAAACATGAGGGCGAACTGGTGTTGGCCCCCGGCGTCGATCCTGCCAAGAATGCGACATTGGCGCTGCGCGCGGCTGTGGCGTCCGGAGAATTTGGGCTGCCCATCAACCCGTCCACACTCGTCAACCTCAAAAACTGTCCGATTCATGACAACCAATGGGATGATGAGTCGCGCGAACTGTTCGTCCGGCTGCTGGCCTGTGGGCCTGAGTTGTTGGATGTGTGGGAGAGCATTGACTTTGTGGATATTCCCGGCCGGTGGATGCCCGAATGGCTCGGCATCCGCAATCGTCCTTCCGCTTCGGCCGCCCACCGGTACACCATCGACCGGCATATGGTGGAGGTCGCGTCGCGGCTGACCCGCGAGACGCCGTCCGGCAGCCGATATGACGACGACCATTTCAAGGCATTGCTTCTGGCGGGCATCACCCACGATATCGGCAAGCGAGCATTCGTGCGCGATCATGCCGCCGAAGGAGCTCGCCATGTACCGGTGATTCTCAAACGTATGGGGTATGCGTCGGAGATTATCGATTGGGTCACCGTGCTGGTACGTGAGCATCTGACACTATCCGAATATGCCACAGGCAAGGATCCCAACGATCCAGCCGTGGCTGAGGAACTGGCCGACCGTCTGCACCATAACAAGCTCTTGCTTGATATGCTGTTCGATCTGACCCGTGCTGATGGCTCGTCGTTGGGTGCCACCGCCGGCGAGAGCATCACCAAACAATACGGCTGGTCCAAGTGGCGTGAACAGATTGTGCATGGCATGTACGCAGCCGTGCGCGCCGCGATGTAGCAATCCAAGTCCCCTCTGACGAGGGGACTCCCGGCGCAGCCGGGTGGGGGAGAGAAGTGCGGCCGTGATTGTTGTGAACTACTTCATCCAGACGTCCGACCGCACGCGCAGTCCGTTGAACAGGCCTCGTCCGCCCATCAGCACCACGTTGAACGCTGCCCAAAGCATCGCGGTCCGTGACAGATCGTTAGGCATTATCGGTGTCACGATACTGGCCAACACCAGTATCAGGGCAATATAGACCACAGCAGTCAATGTGCAGGTGCCGGCCAGATAGCGGTAATCGCGCGCACCAATCAGAATGCCGTCAATCGCCATCATCCAGCCTTGTAAGGGGAAGAACACGCCCATAGCCACCATGCCAACGGCAATCAGTATCTGAACATGCGGCGTGGGGGAGAACAGGTGTCCGGCAAATAGTCCGACTATTGCAAAGACCACACCGATGATTGCGCCGGTCACCAGTCCTGCACGCCCGGTTGCTCGGGTCAATTGACGGGCTCGGCTTACGCTGCCCGCACCCAATGCGGTGGCCACAAGCGTTTGCCCGGCAATACCCACTGAATCCAGCATGTTCATCGCGAAATTCCAAGAGGAGTTCACCGCTTGAAAACCGGCGAGCACAGAGGTACCCATGCGCGCCGCGCAGGCGACGGTAGCCACCATCGCCGCGCGAATCGCCAGCGTGCGGATGAACAATGGTAGTCCGTCGCCGCCTGCTGCAGCGATGCCGGCAATCCGCGGTCTGAGGCTCGCTCCGTCCGCGCGCGCCCAGAGAATGGCCGGCGCGACCAGAAACAGTCCCATATACCATTGCGCTATCAGGGTCGCTATGCCCGAGCCGGCAATACCCCAGTGCAGCACGATTACGAACAGCACATCAAGTACCGCGTTCATTACGGCGCCACTCACCGCCGCAATCAGGGTGATGCGCACTTTCTGCAATCCGCGGAAGATGCCGTTCGCTGCGTATACCAGCAACATGCCAGGGGCACCCAGCACAATAGCGCGTGTATAGGCGACCGCCTGGTCCAAAACAGCACCTTTCCCGCCCAGCGCCTGGCATAACGGCTCGGCTCCGGCGAATAGGCCAAGACTCAGCACGATGCCGATGCCCAAAGCCAGCCAAAGTCCGTCGATACCGGCCTGCAAGCCTTCGCGGCGGTGCCCCGCACCGAGCAGATGCGCCACTTGTGCTGTGGTCGAGTAGGCCAGAAAAACACATAGCCCAACGGCGGTCAGAATGATGGTGGAGCCGATGGAAAGACCCGCAAGCGCCGTGTCTCCAATATGGCCAACGATGGCCGTGTCGATAAGCACAAAGGTCGGTTCGGCGATGAGCTGACCAAAGGTAGGCAATGCCAGCGCGATGATGCGGCGATTGGCGGTTCGGCTATTGCCGTCGGCGGAGGAAGGATCTATGTGCACGCTCACACGCATACCATGCATTGTTTCATCGCGCAAGCAGCTTTAAGGACTACATCAAGTTATCCCCCCTTTGTCCACCAAGTTATCCCCCATGTGTGGATAACTCAGTGGATTATCCCCAAAGTTATCCCCCAAATGTGGATAACTTTTTTCTCTATCCACATTTCAGCTTCCGCGTGTTGCCGCGATGTCTCATTGATGAATAACTGCTGAATTGGTTGTGCATAAAAACGCATAAGCACATACCAATATGTAAGTCATCGCATCTTCCCTTTTTGCGGTGGCGAAATACGGAGTGGAGGCTTCTAGGGGCGGTATCTTCTGGCGCTCGCATATTCACGTAATTACTTCGTTACCGTACGATATCTTCCGTCGGGCGCTGCTCTCTCTATACTTGGTGGCTATGGCAGAAGGAAACGACACTTCATATCAAGGCGGTTACTCGGGCGGCGCCAGCTATCAGGGCGGCGCCGATCGTGGCAGCCGTAGCGGGGTATCCGGGGCGACAGCTGCTGGCGACCCGATTTTTGACCGCGTGCCGCCGCATGACGACGACGCGGAAATGGCCGTGCTCGGCGGCATGCTGATGAGCAAGGATGCCATCGGCGAGGTGTCGCAGACCATCGATGTGACCGACTTCTACCAGCCGAAGCATCAGACGATATATAACGCCATCATTGATCTGTTCTCCGCCAGCCAGCCGGTGGATGTGGTGCTTGTGGCCAACCAGCTGCTTGCCGATGGCAATCTTGAGAAAGTTGGCGGCGCGGATTATCTGCATAGTCTGGTGGCCTCCGTCCCTACCGCTGCTAACGCCATGTATTACGCCGAAATCGTCCACCAAAGGGCGATTCTGCGTAACGTGATTGCTGCCGGCACCAAGATTGCACAGCTCGGCTACTCTGCCGAAGGCTCACAGGCAGAGGATGTGGTCAATCTTGCCCAGTCCGAAATCTATGAGATGTCCATGGGCAAGGTCCGTCAGGACTATGCCGCCATCGGCCCGGTGGTGCATGACGCGCTCGACCAGTTGGACAAACTGCAGAACGGTCTGATCCAGAAGGGCGTGCCGACCGGCTTCCGAGACATCGATGACGTAACCCAAGGTCTGCAGCCCGGACAGATGATCGTCGTCGCAGGACGTCCGGCCATGGGCAAGTCCACGCTTGGCATCGACTTCGCCCGTGCCGCAGCGCTGCATCACAACATGACTTCCGTGGTATTCAGCCTCGAGATGAGCAAGGTGGAGCTTGCTCAGCGCATTATCTCCGCCGAGACCAATATTCCGATGGCCGCCTTGCGTCGCGCGGACGATATCACGCCCGAACGCTGGAACACGTTGAACACTTTCTGGAACAAGATGCAAAACGCGCCGTTCTTCATTGACGACAGCCCGAACATGAGCCTCATGGAGATCCGTGCGAAGTGCCGCCGACTCAAGCAGACCAATGACTTGAAGCTCGTGGTCATCGACTACCTGCAGCTCATGACCTCGGGTAAAGCCGTGGAATCCCGCCAGCAGGAGGTTTCCGAATTTTCCCGTGCCCTGAAGCTCTTGGCCAAGGAACTCGAAGTGCCGGTTGTGGCCTTGTCCCAGCTGAACCGTGGCCCGGAAATGCGTAACGACAAGAAGCCGCAGCTCTCCGATTTGCGTGAATCCGGTTCGATCGAACAGGACGCCGACGTGGTGTTCCTGGTGCACCGCCCGGACTTCTATGACAAGGAAGACCGTCCCGGTGAGGCCGACATCATCATGGCCAAGCACCGTAACGGTCCGACCGAGACCTTCCACCTCGCCTTCCTTGGCGCCACGTCCAAGTTCAAGGACATGCCGCAGGATTACAACGCCAATCAGGGGGTGTGATCATGTTTGCCACCGTGGCTGTAGGCCGATTGATTCGCTTCGCTTCCCGCATCACCAAACATGGTGGTTCGGCGTTGCCAGGCAAGGTCGTGGAGAAAATCGACCCCGGATTCTTGTCTCGCACACTGGATCAGCTGCCGCTCGGCGTGGTACTGGTTTCTGGCACGAACGGCAAGACCACCACCACCCGCATGGTCGCTTCGATGCTTTCTGATTTGGGATTGAAGGTATTCACCAATCCCACCGGCTCGAACTTCGTGCGTGGCGTGGTCTCCGCGTTGCTCACCGAGGTGAATCTTGCCGGCAAACTGGACGCCGACATCGCCGTGCTGGAATTGGATGAGGCGTATGCCGTGCATTTCGTGAAGCAGGTCAAGCCCCGTTATGCCCTATTGCTCAACGTGATGCGCGACCAGCTTGACCGCTTCGGCGAAATCGACACGACTGCCCACCTGTTAAGCCATGTGGCTGAAGCTACCACCGGAACCGTGGTGCTCAACCGCGAGGATCCGCGTATTGCAGCGCTCGCTGCCAAAGTGCCAGCCGGCACTGCGGTGCGCTACTTCGGTCTTACGGACGATTTGAAGCACTTCTTCCCGTCCGATGACGATATGGCCACGACGGTAAGTGCGGAAACGACAACCACCCCCAGTCCGACTGTGTCGGACAGCCCCCGCCAGCGGGGGCGGGAAGATGGCTTCCCGCTGGCGGGAGGTGGCGCGTCAGCGCCGGAAGGCGGTCAGCATGACCTTCCCGCCGACGTGACCCTCACCGCGGTTGGTGACCACCGTGCCACCTTCCACATGGACGGCCAAGACTACGCCACCGATGTCAAACTCGAAGGCGTCTACAATCTCTACAACGCCGCAGCCGCACTGGCTGTGGCCCGTGCGGTAATGCAAGACAACACTGCTGCCGCCAAAACCGTAGCCTCAACCAATGCCTGTGCCGTATCCGCAGACGATCTCATCGCCGCGGTTTCCCGCGTCACCCCGGCATTCGGGCGCGGCGAGGTCATCGATGTGAACGGATCCCCGGTCGAGCTACTGCTGGTCAAAAATCCAATGGGCTTCCGTCTCTCGCTGGCCAGCTTCAGTCCGGCCGGCGCGGACACCATGATCGCCATCAACGACGAATATGCGGACGGACGCGACATGAGCTGGCTGTGGGATGTGGACTTTACCTCACTGCGCGAGTCCGGTGTAAACATGGTCTCCGGCGTGCGCGCTTGGGATATGGCATTGCGACTGGGCTACGACCAAGTGCCGGTCGCCAATACGAACACCGACCTCGAGCAGGCTGTCACCGCATTCGTGAACACCAACCCCGGCAAACGCAAACACGTCTACTGCACGTACACCGCCATGCTCAAGGCCCGAGCAGTACTGGGCCGCATCACCGAAGTGCGAGACGCAGGCGTAGGCAAGTAACCACCCTCCGGCGCTTCGCGCCACCTCCCGCCAGCGGGAGAGTAGAAATAGCCCGGATCGGGAACTCTCCACTTCCCACCGGCGGGGATATCGACAAGGAGAACGCGACATGAGCAAGATAATCGACATCATGTCCCTGTACCCGAAGGACATGAACATCTACGGTGACTCGGGCAATGTGCTGACTGTCAGCCGTCGACTGAGCCTGTACGGTTATGAGCCGGTTATTCACCAATACAATCAGGGTGATGACTGGCCGGAACATGTCGATCTCATTCTGGGCGGTGGTGGTCAGGACACCGGTCAAAAGAAGATTATTGATGACTTCTACATGCGTGCCGACCTGCTGCGCTCGCTGGCCGCAGACGGTACCCCTATGCTTATGATTTGCGGCTTGTACCAGCTGTTCGGCGAATACTTCGAAACCGTGGACGGTACCCGACTGGACGGCATCGGCGTCATCGGTGCCTACACCGTAGGCCAGGACGTGCGCATGATTGGCAATCTGGTTGAGCACTCTGATCAATTCGGCGATGTGATTGGTTACGAAAACCACTCCGGCCAGACATTCCTGCGCGACGGCGTACAGCCGCTCGGCACGGTCGATCAGGATGGCCGTGGCAACAACGGCGAAGACCATACCGAGGGCGCGCGCGTGCACAACGTGATCGGCACCTACATGCACGGCTCGTTGCTGCCTAAAAACCCCGCCATCAGCGATTTCCTTATCGAAACCGCCGTGACTCGTCATTACGGTACGTTCGATACGTCCGATCAGACCCCCGAACAGTCCAAGGAACTCGCCCGGCTCGATCAAGTGGCCACCAACGCGCGCAAGGCTGCCGCCGAACGTCCTCGGTGAATTCTCGGTGAGGCCTCGGTAAGTACCAATCAGCGAAAAACCAGCCGAAATCAGTCTGAGGGTCTAGTACATTGCCCTGCTGTTTGCGCTAGGCTTGGTGGTACGAGACATGGCACCAGGCCATGTCGGACCTCGAAGGAGGGGTATCATGGCTGATTTTGATTTGGGCGATGGCCTGCGCAAGGTCCTGCTGGCGGGCATCGGTGCCCTTGCCACCGGATACGAGAAGAGCAGCGAGCTTGTCGATGAGCTCGTCAAGAAGGGCGAGATCACCGTTGAGCAGGGCAAGGCCCTGAACACCGAGCTCAAGCGCAAGGTGAGCGAGACGGTGGATGACGTCAAGAAGGCCGCTGCCGAAGCCGGCGACAAAGCTGCTGCCGCAGCCGACACCAGCGCCGCCGACAAGCCCGCTGACGAGGGCAAGGCCGAGTGACCAAGCCCACACGCACTACGCCGGAATCAGAGTCGACCCCGCTTTCCAGCAGGGTCGACCCTATTCTGACGCCTGCGAAAGCCGAACGTGAGGCGGCAGCGAACCGATCCGCCGACACGTCGGACACGCTCAAGCGGACCGTTGACAAGGCGACCCCCAGCGTATCCGACGAAACGCTGGCATTGTTCGGACGCAGGAACGATTTCGCCACGCGCTACCATCTGACGCGCCGTGGCAAGATCAAACGACTCGGGCAGATCACCAGAATTGTCGAGCAATTTGACGTGCTGCACGGCCTGACTCCGGTCAAAATGCGCCTCATGTTCGAGGCGCTCGGCCCCACGTTCGTCAAAGTGGGCCAGATTCTGTCGATGCGCTCCGAGATTCTGCCGCAAAGCTTCTGCGACGAACTCGCCAAACTGCGCGCCGACGCCGACCCGATGCCGTATTCCACGGTGTTGGATGTGCTTGCCGCCGAATACGGGCGTCCCGCCGACGAGGTGTTCGCGCATATCGACCCCAAGCCGTTGGGCTCTGCTTCACTGGCGCAAGTGCATCGCGCCACGTTGAAAACCGGCGAAGATGTGGCCATTAAAGTGCAGCGCCCGGGTGTGCGCGAAACCATGGCCCAGGACGTCTCCATCATGCGCTCCATAGCCAAGGCCGCCACTAAGGTGATTCGCACCTCACAGATCGTGGACCTGAAGGGCGTGGTCGAGGAGCTGTGGGACACCTTCGAATCGGAGACTGACTTTCTGATCGAGGCCCGCAATCTCGCCGAATTCAAGCGCTTCTCCGTCCGATTCAAATACATGGACTGCCCGACGGTGTACGCCGAACTATGCACCGAGCATGTGGTGGTCATGGAGTACATCGACGGCATCTCCGTCTCCCACCCGGGCCAGCTCATCGACGCCGGTTATGACTTGAAGGAGATCGGCACCAAGCTCGTCGACAATTACGCCACACAGATTCTCGACGACGGCTTCTTCCACGCCGACCCACATCCCGGCAATATCCTCATCCGGGGCGGCCAGATTGTACTTATCGACCTCGGTATGACCGGTCGGCTCGACCAGCGCACCCGTACAGTCCTCAAAGAAATGATTTTCGCCGTCGCCAAACAGGATTCGCCCGCTCTGGCCGAGGGGCTGCTGCGATTCGCCGGCACCGAGGCCGATCCGGAGGACTATCCCGCGCTGTTGGCCGATTTGGACGTGATCGTCAAGGAATTCGGCACCGTGGATTTGGCCGAACTGGACATCGCCGCCTTCCTGACCGCGCTGACGCAGATGGCCGGCCGCCACAACATTGAGGTGCCCAGTACGGTGACCACCATCGGCCGCGCGTTGGTTACGCTCGAAGGCTTGCTGGACGAGTTCATTCCTGATGTGAATATGATCGAAATCATTTCCGACCATATCGCCACGTCGAAATCGCTGAAGAACGCCACCAAAGACGAGATCAAGTCGCTGGGCGTTGAGGGGCATCAGGCTTTGCATGCCACGCTCAGCACTATGACCGAACTCAAGACCGTGGCCCGTATGCTGACCCGTGGTCAGTTGCGTGTCAACATGGAACTGGTCGGCTCCGAAGAGCCGTTCCAGCTGCTTTCGGATATGGTGAATCGTCTGACGATGGCCCTGATTGTGGTCGGTTTGTTCGTTGGCTCGTCGATTGTCTACTACGCCGGCATGAAGCCGATTATCTTCGGCATTCCGGTCATCGGCTTCATGGGCTACGTCGTGGCCTTCGCCCTCGGCGTATGGATCGTCATCGACATCTACTTAAAGGGCCGCAAAACCAAGAAGCGGTAGGGTATCGATTGATATCAGTCCAGCGGGAGGGTGGATTCGCGCTGGATAAGGTGGCAGGGTACGTAGTCGACACCGTGATGCGGGTTGCCGTCGATGGCATCGACCAAGTATCATGCCGCACGCCGTCCGATAGTTTCGGTTTCGTTGTCGATTGACGTCAGTGCGGGCCCCGAGTTGGAGGTCAGTACCGACCAGTTATCGTCGGCCGATAACGGCGACGTCATCCGGAATGCGTAGATCCTGCTGCTTGAGCACGTCAATGCAGCCTCGGGCCAGCTGGTCGTTTTGGCAGACCACAGCGTCAAACGTGACGCCCTGATCGAGCAGCAGGCGGGTGGCGGCGCGGCCCCAACTCTCATCCCACTTGCCATACCGGATTGGTCCGGCCGGTTCGATGCCCAGCTCAGCCAGTGCCTCGAGCGCACCCTTGGTGCGGTCGGTGGCAACGGTATAGGTTTCGCCGCCGCCGATAATGGCGATGTGCCGGCGACCGCAAGAAATGAGATGGTTGATGGCCATGCAACCGGCGTCCACATTGTCACAGGTGACCGAACGATCTTCGGTATCGGTGGAGGGGCCGTAGACGTAGACCAGTGGCACGCCCCAGTCATGGCCAAGCGTGGGCCGGGGGTTGGTTTCGCGCTGCACGATGAGTAGACCGTCGACCTTGAGGGACCGCAGTTTCTCGACATGCTGACGTTCCAGCGCGGCGTCGCGACCAGATCGTCGAATCCGTCATCCCCTACCAGTGGTGAGTGATGAACGACGAAATCGACACCACAGTGCCTGACGACCCGGCTGGCAACCAGCTGGCTGACAACAAAAGCCACGCGGTCGCCAATCTGAAGGTTGTCGCCGGCGAATTGGACGACGAATTCCACGGCATGGTGTTCCAGGATTTCGACGTCTACAAGTGGCTTGAGGAAGTCGCTTATGCGCTGGCCTACCATCCGGATCCCGAACTCAAGGCGCTGTGCGATCGCACGGTCAATCTCATCGCCCGCGCTCAGCAGCCGGACGGCTACTTGGACACTCCGTATCAGGTCAAGTCCGGCGTATGGGCCGACCGTCCGCGCTTCAGCCTGATTCAGCAGAGCCGCGAGATGTATGTGACGGGTCACTACATCGAGGCCGCCGTCGCCTACCATCAGGTGACCGGCAATGAGCAGGCCCTTGAGGTCGCCAAGAAGATGGCCGACTGTCTGGACGCCAACTTCGGCCCCGAAGAAGGCAAGATTCACGGTGCCGACGGCCACCCGGAGATTGAGCTCGCCCTCGCCAAGCTGTATGAGGAGCCCGGCGAGAAGCGTTACCTGACGCTTTCCCAGTACCTCATCGACGTGCGCGGCCGGGATCCGCAGTTCTACGCCAAGCAGCTCAAGGCGTTGAACGGCGACAACATCTTCCCTGACCTCGGCTTCTACAAGCCTACCTACTTCCAGGCTGCCGAACCCGTGCGCGGCCAGCAGACCGCGGACGGCCACGCCGTGCGCGTCGGCTACCTGTGCACTGGCGTGGCCCATGTAGGTCGGTTGCTCGGCGATCAGGGGCTGATCGACACCGCCAAGCGTTTCTGGAAGAACATCGTCACCCGTCGTATGTATGTCACCGGTGCAATCGGTTCCACCCACGTGGGCGAGTCGTTCACCTACGACTACGATCTGCCGAACGACACGATGTACGGTGAGACCTGTGCTTCCGTGGACCGCTACATCTACACCGAGCGCGACGGTGGCAAGACCGTGCTCAGCCACCAGTTCATCGCCAATAAGGCCGAGTTCGCTTCCGGACTCACGGTTGAACAGCGTTCGGGCTTCCCGTGGAACGGTCACGTGGAATACACGGTGAGCCTGCCCGCCAGCGCTACGGACAGCTCGGTCCGATTCGGACTGCGTATCCCCGGTTTGGTCCTTGGGCTCTTATGCACTGACCGTCAATGGCAAGTCTGCCGTGGCTCAGCCTGAAGATGGCTTTGTGTATCTGATGGTCAACGCGGGCGATACGTTGGAGCTTGATATGTCCGTCAAGTTCGTGCGTGCCAACTCCCGAGTGCGTTCCGACGCCGGCCAGGTGGCCGTCATGCGCGGCCTGCTGGTCTACTGCGTCGAGCAGGCCGACAACCCCGGTGATCTGTGGAACTACCGTTTGGCCGATGGCGTTGATGCCGCTGCCGCTAAGACCGAGTTCCAGTCTGATTTGCTGGGCGGTGTGGATACCGTCTCGTTGCCGGCTGTGCGTGAGCAGGCTGATAGCGATGGCGCCGCGCTATATGTGTCCGCCGACGTTGCGCCAGCCACTGAAGCAGCCATACTGACACTGGTGCCGTACTACTCATGGGCCAACCGCGAGGTCGGCCAGATGAGGGTCTGGCTCAGACGATAATTCTTACCCCTCTATTCTCCTTCCATTGGGTGAGCCTCCCACTGCTGAACAGCGGCGGGAGGCTTTCTCATATGCGGGGTATGATGGGGTGTCGATTCACTGGGGAGAGCAATAATGACGGCATATATGGATCACAAGGACCTCGCCAACGAGGTCATCAATCAATCGCGTGCACAGGAGATCACGGACGGCGTGCATCGGGTGCTTGATCGTATCGCTGCGGCCGAATCCATGGCCGGGCGAGAAGCTGGTTCGGTGCAGCTCTTGGCCGCCACCAAAACGCGTGACGTTGGCGAGATTATGGCCGCGATTGGTGCCGGTATCCATCTCATCGGCGAGAATCGGCCGCAGGAGGTTACGGTCAAGGCTCCGGGATTGACGCGCTTGCTTTCGGAGCGTGGAATGTCGTTGGGTGTGATTGGCGAGGCTGAGGCTTTCAACGGCGCAGCGGCGTCTGGCGCTGCGAACGGCGTCGGTGATTCCGATTCGACTGGTGCATCGGCCAATGCCGCGAATCATATTCCGTTCCATCTCATCGGCCAATTGCAGGCCAATAAAATCGGCAAAGTGCTGCCGGTGGTGAACACCATCGAATCGGTGGATTCCATCGAACTGGCGGAGAAGATTGCGCGCCGCGCCACCATGCGCGGCATCACGGTCGGAGTGCTGCTGGAGGTCAACGAATCCGGCGAGGAATCCAAGTCGGGGTGTGCTCCGAGCCATGCCATCGATTTGGCGCAGCGTATCGGTGCCATGGGCGGCCTTGAATTGCAGGGACTGATGACCATCGGCGTCCATGTGGACGACGAACGTGCCATTCGTGCGGGCTTTGCGCATCTGCGCCGTACCCGTGACCAGATTCTGGCCTCCGGTGCAGAAGGCACTGCCAGCTGTAAGGAGCTTTCCATGGGCATGACCCACGATATGGCCTATGCCATCGAAGAGGGCTCCACCATCGTGCGCGTCGGCACCGCCATCTTCGGCGAGCGCGCCTTTATCTGAGGTATTCCTAGTTTTATTTGTCTGTTAGCGACAGAATTTTAGGAAAAAATCGGCTTCGTCCTGAAATCCTGTCGCTGACTTCGTCTTAGTGACAGGATTTCAGGAAGAGTGGGCTCATTTCCTAAATTTCTGTCGCTAAGAGGAGCTGGTAATACAAATAAGGTGTCGCGATACATAGAAAAGGTCGTCGCAATCAAGTGACGACCTTATGAATATCGAAATAGAGCAATCACGCGTAGATATTGCGCGGACGCATGTCCTCGGGAAGCCCCTCCAGCAGAATCGCCACGGAACCTTCCTCGAACACGGAACGGATACCGGCGGCCAGCAGAGGCGCGCAAGACAGCACGGTCATATTCGGCAGACGCTTTTCCTCGGGAATCGGCACGGTATCCATGAACACGATTTCATGAGCGCCGCAACGAGACAGCCGTTCCACAGCCGGGCCGGAGAGCAAGCCATGGGTGGCGACCAGCGTCACCGACTTGGCGCCGGATTCGTTCAGGGTGCGCACGGCCTCGCAAATAGTGCCGGCGGTGTCGACCATATCGTCGATCACCACACAATCGCGACCGTCAACATCACCGATGATGCCGTGTGCCTCGGCGTGGTTCGGACGGGTGATGTCGCGCTGCTTATGGATAAAGGCCAGCGGCAGGTTGCCCAACTTGGCGGCCCACTGCTCGGACACCTTGATACGGCCGGCATCAGGGGAGACGATGGTGGTGTTGTTCAGGTCAATGGCGGAACGCACATAGTCAAGCAGCACCGGCATGGCGGTCAGATGGTCGACCGGGCCATCGAAGAAGCCCTGCTCTTGGGCGGCATGCAGATCAACCGTCATAATGCGGTCAGCGCCGGCGGAACGGAACAGGTCAAAAATCAGGCGAGCGGTGATGGGCTCGCGGCCGCGGTGCTTCTTGTCTTGACGAGAATAGCCAAGGAACGGGGCCACCACGGTAATCGACTTGGCGGAGGCGCGCTTCAAAGCGTCGATCATGATGAGCTGTTCCATGATCCACTTGTTGATATCGCCCGAATGGCACTGCAGCACGAACACGTCCGCACCGCGCACCGGCTCGGTGAACCGCACGTACATCTCACCGTTGGCAAAGTCGTAAGCGGTGGTCTCGAGAACCTCAGTGCCCAGGCATTCGGCCACCTTCTCAGCTAGCTCGGGGTAGGCGCGGCCCGTGACCAATACGAGTCGTTTATCCGGAGTGCCTTCAAGAATTGCCGACATGCTTTCGCATCCTTTTGTGTTGCAGTGTTTTTAGCCTTAACCAGTGTACTAGCACCCCACCGCAGCGCGTGCCGTGAAGTGGGGCTGTGTTGTAAGAGTGCTGCAATCGTTGATGAACATGCGGCACTGTCTCGCCCTGACCATAGGATAGGCAAGTTGCTCACAGGGTGAAGTGCATCTGCATCACCCTATGATTAACACGCATACACACTCCTGCCACGGAACGTCCGTGGCCGAATAGTCCGAAGGAGGTGGGTGATGTCTGCGCACAAGTACGAACTGATGTTCATCGCCGATCCTGAGCTGGATGAGCGCGGTCTGAAGAAGCTGACCGAGCAGTATCTGGAACTCGTCACCAAGGAAGGCGGTTCTTTCGATGAGCCCGATTACTGGGGCCGTCGCAAGCTCGCCTATGAGATTGCCGGTAAGACTGAAGGCAACTACGTCGTGGTGAAGTACACCGCCGAGCCCGCTACCAGCGATGAGCTTGACCGTGTTCTTAACCTCAACGAATCCGTGATCCGTACGAAGATTCTTCGTAAGGGCTGAATTAAGCGTTAAGTCAGCTGAATAGCTGGTAAGTAAGAAGGCAATGGCATGGCAGGCGAAACGATTATTACCGTAGTCGGTAACCTTACCCGCGATCCTGAGCTGCGTACTATTGGCAGCGGTTCCACTGTGGTGAACTTCACCATTGCGGCTTCCACTCGTCAGTACAACCGCAACACGAATCAGTGGGAGGACGGCGATACGCTGTTCATGAACTGCTCGGCTTGGGATGGTCGTACTTCGTCGTTGGCCTCCAACATCGCCAACAGTCTGTCCAAAGGCATGCGCGTTATCGCGCAGGGTCGCTTGACCCAGCGTTCCTACCAGGCCCAAGATGGTACCCAGCGCACGGTTGTTGAGCTGCGAGTCGATGAAATCGGCCCGTCTCTGACTCGCGCCACTGCACAGGTGACCCGTCAGGCTAGCCAGGGCGGCTTCCAGGGTCGTTCCAACGGCGGCTTCCAAGGTGGCCAGCAGCCCGGTCAGGGCTACGGCAACCAGGGTGGCTATCAGGGCGGTTATCAGGGTGGCGCTGGATATTCCCAGCAGTCTGCCCCGTCCAACCCGGCCGCACAGTCCGCTCCGGCAACTGATCCGTGGAGCAACGCCGGCTCCTCTGATTCCGGCAGCTTCTCCACGTTCGGCGCTTCCTCCGATTTCGGTGGCGGCGACGATTCCGATCCGGAGTTCTGATCGATACTTACCCGCTGATTAGCAGCAATCAATATCAAGATTTACAAGGAGAACATCATGTCACGTAAGAGGCCGCAACCGCCGGTCAAGCCGTTCAAGAAGAAGCCGAACCCCTTGAAGGCCGCCAAGATCACCGAGATCGATTACAAGGACGTTGCGCTGCTGCGCAAGTTCATCTCCGATCGCGGCAAGATCCGTTCCCGTCGTATCACTGGTGTGACCGTTCAGGAGCAGCGCGAACTCTCGAAGGCTATCAAGAACGCCCGCGAGATGGCTCTGCTGCCGTACGCCACCTCGGGTCGCTGAGTTAGGGAGGCTTTGAACAATGGCTGAAACTAAGGTTATTCTTACTCAGACCGTGGCCAACCTGGGCCACTCCGGTGACGTCGTCGACGTCAAGTCCGGTTACGCTCGCAACTACCTGTTCCCGCAGGGCCTGGCTTTCGCCTGGACCAAGGGTGCTGAGGCTCAGATTACCGCTATGAAGCGCGCTCGTCTGGCCAAGGCCGTTGCTACCCGTGAGGAAGCTATTGCCGCCAAGGACGCTATCGAGGGCACTACCGTCGAGATCGCCGCCAAGGTGTCCGAGTCCGGCAAGCTGTTCGGTGGTATTTCCAACGAGGCTATCGCCATCGCTCTGTCCGACAAGGCTCCGGTGAACCCGAAGTCCATCGAGGTCGAGACCATCAAGACCACCGGCGATTTCCCCGCCAAGGTGGCCCTCCACCCGGAGATTACCGCTTCCTTCTTCGTGAAGGTCGTGGCCGAGTGAGCTATTCCGGCCTTGCGCTGGAATCTTTCAGACTGACAGTCTGAGCTTAAGCATTGAACCCCGTGCGGCGATTGCCGTGCGGGGTTTTTCGTGAATTGCGGCAAGTTTTTTTCGATGGTGTGCTGATTGATAATCGGCTCGTCTACACGCGACACGCCGAAGCTTGCGAGAGTCTCAGATTTGAGTATATTTATCACCTGTTGCATGAAACACTGCAGCGTCTAACCAAGCCCCTGTAGCTCAGTTGGTTAGAGCAGCTGACTCTTAATCAGCGTGTCCAGGGTTCGAATCCCTGCGGGGGCACAGACAAGTCGGAATCGAAAGATTCCGGCTTTTTTGTTTTTTTGCTTAGCGGCAGCACTGACAAGGTTTCGTCAAGGGGCAAAGTGTACAATCGCCACGTTTGCTTTCGCGCCCAGTGAAATCGTGTCGCCGGCTCCGCGAACGGATTCCAATCATAGAGAAGGCCGTGGGGCAGTCATGTCTGCTGTGCGGCGAAGAGAAAAGAAGAAGCAGTGGAATTTTCCCTCTTTACCAAGTTGGCAGCTGAGTTTTTCGGCACTGCCATCCTGATGATTTTCGGCAATGGCTCTGTGGCTAACGTCGAGCTGAAGAACACCAAGGGTCATCACGCTGGATGGCTGAACATCGCCATGGGCTATGGCTTTGGTGTGATGTTCCCGGTAATGATGTTCGGCGGCGTTTCCGGCGCACACATCAATCCGGCAATGACCCTCGCTCAGGCTATCAACGGCCTGTTCCCGTGGAGCGAAGTGCTGCCGTACATCATCGCGCAGTTGCTGGGCGCCGTTCTGGGCCAGTTCATCGTCTATCTGACGTATTACCCGCATTACCAGGAGACGGAAGACGCCGATGCGATTCTGGGCACTTTCTGCACCACCGATGCGGACAACAAGAAGGTCAACTACTTCCTGAACGAGATGTTCGGCACCCTCGTGCTGGTGTTCGGCGCCCTGTGCTGCCTGTCCCTGCCGTGGGGCAAGGCTGACCATGCCGCTTCTTCCATCGCCGTCGGCTTCATTGTGTGGGGTCTGGTGACCTCCATGGGCGGCCCGACCGGCCCTGGCCTGAACCCGGCCCGCGATCTCATGCCGCGTGTGCTGCACGCCATCCTGCCGATTCCTTCCAAGGGTTCCTCTCGCTGGGGCGAGGCTTGGATTCCGGTTGTGGCTCCGATCGTCGGCGCCATCATCGGTGCTTGGATGTTCGTGTTCTTCTTTGCGTGATCGGCATTGATTGACGCTATATGCGAATGGCCTCCGTCTGTGTGGACGGAGGCCATTCGTGTGTGCAGGTAAACGCGATTACGAAAGGAAGATCTGCGGTGCTTTCGCGAAGTTCGTGGCGCAGTGCTCGCCGCAGAAGTAATAGGACTTGCCCTCATACTCGCGCGTGATCGCGTCATCGTTCACAGCCACGGTCATGCCGCACACCGGATCAGTGGCGGTTTCGCCGTCCGCAGGGGTGTTGTGATGCATGTGCATTCCCATATCCATAGTGTTCTCCTTGTTAGTCGGATTATTGGATTGGTCAGTTACGTGATTGAGTGAAGTGCGATCGTCAACAATAACGGTCGGCTCAATAGTGTTTGCAGTGGTGGTTGCTGCGGCAGAACCGGTGATGTCTGTGGTCGTGCCGCCGCTGATATTCGCCGCATGAAGACGATTGGCGTTCAGCACCAGGCACACCGAGCTCAACGCCATCGCCAGTCCCGCGATCATCGGGCTCAACAGCCATCCGGTGAACGGGTAAAGCACGCCGGCGGCAATCGGAATGCCAATGATGTTGTATCCGAATGCCCAGCCGAGATTCTCTCGGATATTGCGCATCGTGGCATTGGACAGATTGATGGTCCTGATGACGCCGCGCAGGTCGCCGCTCATCAGCGTCACGTCTGCCGACTGCATCGCCACGTCGGTGCCGGTGCCGATGGCGATGCCGAGATCGGCCTGTGCCAGCGCCGGGGCGTCGTTGATGCCGTCACCCACCATCGCGATAAGATCGTGCGGCGCGCGGGAGGAACCGGACGTGGCTGTGTTCTCATCACGCTCGCGCTGCAGTTTGGCGATCCAATAGGCCTTGCCATCCGGCTTGACCTCGCAGATCACCGTATCGATGCCGACCTCACGGGCGATACGCCCTGCCACTTCGGCCTTGTCTCCTGAAAGCATCACCGTGCGTATGCCGCGTGCACGCAATGCTGCAATCGCTTCCGGCGATCCTTCCTTAACGGTGTCCTGCTCGTAGCTCGGTTTGTTCCAATCGGCGGTCGTATCCACCACGCCGCGCGTAATAGTGCCGGTCTTGTCGAAGACCACAGTGCCGATACGCCGCGCCTGTTCCAGAGCTTTTGCACTGGTGACCAGCACGCCGTTGGTGGCGCCGAGCCCCAGAGACACAGTGACCGAGAGCGGGGTGGCAAGACCCAGAGCGCACGGGCAGGCAATAATGAGCACGCTGACTGCGGTGATCAGCGCGTGCGCCAGTTGCGGGGCAGGGCCAAGCGCAATCCATATGGCAAAGGTCCATATAGCGATGACCATCACTGCTGGCACGAAATACCTGGCGATTCTATCGGCCAGCTGCTGCACCGGAGCTTTGGTTGCCTGCGCGCGGGCCACCATCGCCGCGATTTGGGAGAGCACAGTATTGGCACCGACCTGAGTGGCTTGCATGACGAGGTCACCCTTGAGCAATACGGTTGCTCCGGTGACGGCCGCTCCGGTCGTTTTGGTGACGGGCTTGGATTCGCCGGTAATCATTGATTCATCGATACTCGCGTTGCCGGCCACGATGATGCCGTCTGTGGGCACGCGCTCGCCGTTCTTGACGACCAGCAGATCGCCGACGGCAATCGTATCGATGTCCATGTCCGTGAAATTCGCGGGATTGAGCCATTCCACGTTCTCTGGCGAAGCCGCATTCAGCTTATGCGCGGTGCGAGGCCGTAGCTTGATTAGTGATTGCACCGCCTTGCCGGTGCCTTCGCGGGCCTTGGTCTCCAGCAGTCGACCGACCAGCACCAGGGTGATGACCACACCGACCGATTCAAAATACGGCTCGCGTGAACCTTCCGGAAATACCTGAGGGGCTACACAGGTCACCAGCGAATAGAGATAGGCGGCCGATGTGCCCAACGAGACGAGCGAATTCATGTCGGGGGAGCGGTGCGCCAGTGCGGGGAATCCGACCGCGTGGATCGGGTGGCCGCAGTAGAACATCACCGGTGTGATGAGAATGGCCTGCAGCCATGGATTCACCATCCAGTGCGGCACCAGCATCGGATTGGCCATGTGCAGCATGGTGACGATGAACACGGGGAGTGTCAGCACTGTGCCGATGGCCACTAGTCGTGTCAACGATGTGATTTCCTTCGTGCGTTCCGCTGCCTCACGTCGTTCTGCTTCTGCGGAGTCCACCATCGGGGCTTCCGCTGATGCAGTGAGCGGGTGCAGTTTGTCCGTGCCTGCGCTGGCATTTCCTTCGACCTTCAGCAGGCCGTGCACCATATTCATGCCGCAGGCAAATGGGTATTCGCCGGCGGGCAATGCGGGCAATTCCACATCGGTCACCGCATTGCCGGGCAGCATGGCATCGAGGCCGAGGTCTCCAAACACCACGTGAGAGGTGCATTCACCGGTCTCCTGCCGGTCGAATGTCAGTGTGATCGGTGTGCCCGCGCGCATACTCACCACGGCAGGGGAGTAGCCACCTTTGACGGTGATTGTTGCGGTCTGGCGCTTGCCGGAGACGTCCATGGCCCCGGATGCGGCCTTCTGCTCGCCGAAAAAGAACCTGAGCACCAGCCATGTCAAGGCGGCTGCCGCAATCAGCGCCGCGGCGGTCGAGAAAAGGTTGAACTTCATCACCGCTCCTTCCCATCAGTATTATACCGAGCAACAGTGTATACCCTATACCCCTATGGGGTATATAATGGGGTGTGTTCAGCTGAAAGATGAGTATCAGGAGGCAGCGATGCACGGGTATGACGACGATAAGGCCAAAGTCATTGCGCGGCTGCGCCGCATTGAGGGGCAGGTTCACGCCATTACGCAGATGGTGGAGGACGATAAATACTGCATTGACGTGTTGACGCAGATTTCGGCATCGAATTCGGCGTTGAAGTCGGTGGCCTTGATATTGCTGGACGATCATCTGAATCACTGTGTGCGCCAGGCGGCGGTGCAGGGCGGTGAAGTTGCCGATAGCAAGCTTGAGGAGGCATCCGCGGCCATCGCGCGCTTGGTGAGGTCGTAGTTGGTCGTGTGTTTGGCTGTTGGCCCTGGTTGTCTGTCGTTATGCATGCGGTGCGATTGTCAATGCTGACGTTAGGAAACAGGAACATATCTACCGTCGGTTGAAGATGGTGGAATACTGGGAACCATGTTTGAACAAATGGGAACTGTGATTGTGGTCATCGCCGTGCTGGTGGTCGGTGCGGGGCTTGGGCTTTGTGCCGGCTTTTTATTGGGGCGGCATAAAGGTCAGGCTATGGCGCGTGATGCCAGGGCTTCGGAGCTGGAGGAGGCCAAAAGCTTGCTGGAGTCGGCGCATGGGGAGATTGCCGATTTGACCGCTCGCAATGCCGCTTCTCAAGCGCAGCTTGAAGGTGCGAACCAGCAATTGACGTTCGTGAAGTCACAGCTTGCTCAGGCGCAGCATGCGGAACAGATTCGCATCGAGCGTGAGCGTGAGCGCGCGGCCGCCGAGGCTGAACAGAAGCGTAAGGCCGATGCCGAAGCCGCCGAAGTCAAGCGTGTCGAGCAGGAGGCTCGTCTGAAAGAGCAGAGTAAAGTGCTGGAAGCGCTTGCTCCTGTTGCCAAGAATCTCGATTCGCTCCAGACCAAGGTCACCCAAATCGAAGAAGGCCGCAAGAAAGAGATGGGTGCGCTCGGGGCTCAACTCAAGGGCCTGAATGATCAGCAGGCCCGGTTGGACAAGGAAACGAGTTCACTATCCGCGGCACTGCGCAACAATAAGGTTCGTGGTGCCTGGGGCGAGGCGCAGCTGAAGAATATTGTGGAGTCCGCAGGATTGCTGGAGCACGTTGACTTTGACACCCAAGTGGTGGTGTCCGATGCCGACGGTCGTATGCTCAGGCCGGATATGGTGGTGCATCTGCCCGGTGGCAAGACCATTCCGATTGATGCCAAGGTGCCGTATGCCGACTATCAGCGGGCTTGTGAGATTCCCGAGACCGCGGGCCCCGAGGAGTTGGATCGTCGTAACGACCTGTTGCGATCCCATGCCAAGGCGCTTCGAGAGCACGTGCGTGCGTTGGGGGAGAAGGCCTATTGGAATGCGTTCCCCGTCACTCCTGATTTCGTTATCGCCTTTATTCCCAATGAGGCGTTGTTGCAGGCGGCGCTTGAGGCCGATCCCACGCTGATGGATGATGCCTTCTCCCGCAAGGTGGCCTTGACCTCGCCAGTGACCCTGTGGGCCGTGCTGAAATCAGTGGCCTATGCATGGCAGCAGCAATCGCTGACGGATGATGCCAAGCAGTTGTTCGATTTGTCTCGAGAGCTGTATGAGCGCTTCGCCGTGCTTGGCGACTATGCCACCAGGCTGGGAGCCCAAATCACCAAGACGGTCAGTGCCTATAACAAGTTCGCATCCAGTTTGGAGCGACGTGTATTGCCCACGGCTCGCAAACTGCAAAAGCTCGAACCCACCAAGGTGCTCGAGGAAGTGCCTCTTATCGAATCAGACAAAGGCAATGTCAGTGAGTTATCCGCCCCCGAGGTGACATCGTCGGAGGATGATGAGCCGGTCAAGCTGACTGCCTCAGGCGATAGGCTTGAAGCATGACTGAATCTGGATTCCGCCCGACCGGCACCTCGGACCTCAATGTTTCACGCGACGCTTCCGCTTTTGCCATGCTGGAGCCGCGTGAGCAGCTGGCCACCCTGCTGAAGGAGCACGTGGTTGGCCGCCCGTTTTCGGAACTTGCCTCGGTGACTTTCGATCATCGTGCCGCCACGGTGATGGGTCATGTGCTCATTGACACTTTTGAAGATGCAGGCTATTCGATTGATGATTTTGACGCCGTTGGTGCCTTGACTGCAGCTGCCGTACCCATGGTGTCTGCCATGATTCATGCTGCTGCTTCCCGTGGCGAGGATCTGGACGGATTCGTAATGGACTTCGTGTATCCCTCAATCAAGGGTCCGTCTATTGAAGGACGGCGCGTGATGCTGTTGGATGCATGGCTGTCCGAAAAATCGTATGTGCAGACCAGTTCGCTGGTTACCCTGCGTAATGGCAACGAACTCAGCCTCGACTTCGGCGTGGTCGAACAACTCGGCGCTCAGGTCGTGGCTATTACCTCACTGGTCGGCGGTGGAGCTAAAGACATCAACGTGGTGAACCCCTCCACTGGCGAAAGCCACGTGCTGCCATTCGTTCAGGTCTTTGACGAATCCGAGCTGAGGTAATTCCATTCGTGGCTTCCCCATTCGGGAGGCTGTCGGGCGCAACGAGACCGCTGTGGTCGGCGCACGACGTTGATAATCTCCGAGGAGCAACTGTGCACGCACCCAACCAGATTTCCTTGGCGGCAAAAGCCTCGGGCGAACCGGAATTCCGTGAAGTCGGTCTTGGCCCATGGGCTGAAACCCATCCCGGCGAACCTCGTCCTGATGACTTGGCATCGCCTAATTACGATGTCCGTTTCGATTCTGCTCTGCTCGATGAGGGCGATCGCCGCAATGTGCTCGACCGATATCGCTACTGGACTGTGCAGGCCATCAAAGAAGATCTCGATGCCCACGGCCGCCACGATTTCGAAGTGGCGGTGGAGAACTGGACCCACGATTTCAATATCGGATCCATGGTGCGCACTGCCAATGCTTTTCAGGCCAAGCGCGTGCATATCGTCGGCCCGCATAAGTGGAATCGCAAAGGCGCGCTGATGACTGAGCTCTACCAGCACGTTGAGCATCACCCCTCAATCGCGGAGTTGGTGGAATGCTGGCATAATCGTATCGCTGGTGAAATCGCTACCGAACGGGCGCGGGCTGGGGCGGCTGCCTTAAAGGCCCATGCCATCGCCAGTGCTCATAATGGGGCGGAGACTGGTGCCGGCAATGGGTCGGAGGGCATCATCGGTAATTCCGGTGCAACTGTGTCCTCCCACGTGTCGGTGCTGAATGCTGTTTCGGCAGTTGCCGAGGCCACTGCCGAAATCGCACAGGCGGATGCCCGCATCAAGGAACTGGAAGCCGCTCGCATCATTGCTCTGGACATCATTCCGGGCGCGGTGCCCATGGAGACCTATGCATTCCCCAAGCGCTGTCTGCTACTGTTCGGCGCCGAAGGCCCCGGGCTGAGCAGTAAGGCCTTGGAACTAGCCGACGACGTGGTATACATCTCCCAATTTGGTTCGGTGCGGTCCATTAACGCTGGCGCCGCGGCGGCCGTGGCCATGCATGCATGGATTGCCCAGCATGCCGCAACCGCAGCCTGATGGAGCATAGAAAAGCCTCGCTGCCATCGCAATTCCGCGTATTATCTGTGGTGTTGCGTCACGGCAATAGTCCGTGAAACATTTTGTGAAACATCAATTCCCCATATTTCCTCCTGTGAAACATCGCGTGAAACACAAGCCCTGGTAGACGTGTGCCAACAGTTCTCCCCAATCTGCCCAATATAGGCTAGGATGAAAGCATGATTGAAGTTGAGGAGCTGAGCAAACGCTTCAAAACCAAGCAGGCACTAGACGGTGTGTCATTCACTGCCGAAGATGGCAAGGTTACGGGTTTTCTGGGACCGAATGGCGCAGGCAAATCCACCACTATGCGTGCTGCGCTCGGACTCATCAGCCCGGATAAGGGCCGCGCGCTAATCGATGGCAAACCATATGTCACCTTACGCGCGCCAATGCGTGCGGTCGGTGCGGTGCTTGACGCCAAGTCAGCGCATAAGTCGCGCACTGCACGAGCCCATTTACAGGCCCTTGCCTATACCAACAACATTCCTAAGCGTCGAGTCGATGAGGTCATTGACATGACCGGTCTGCAAGCTGTGGCCAATGTCAGAGCCGGTCAGTTCTCGCTCGGTATGAGCCAGCGACTGTCCATTGCTGCGGCATTGCTGGGCAACCCGCACAATCTGGTGTTGGACGAGCCAATCAACGGTCTCGATCCAGAAGGCATTAAATGGGTTCGCGACTTATGTCGTTACTACGCAGCTGAAGGACGAGCTGTGCTGCTGAGCTCGCACTTGATGAGCGAGGTGGCGTTGACCGCGGATAATCTGGTGATTATCGGGCAAGGCCATGTGTTGGAAACCACCACGGTGAGTGCATTCGTGGCCGAGCATTCCTCCAGATCCATCCGTGTGGTGACACCGGAACCCGACAAGTTGCGTGCGATTTTTACCAGTAGCCCTGAGGTTACCGTGGTTCCCGATACTCGCAAATCGGATGACCCGCAAGTAGGCGAGGTATTTCGTGTCAATGGCGCCGACTTGGTTGCGGCGGCACAGGCGTTTGCCCGGGCCGGCCTGATTACTTACGAATTCGTCGAAGAGCACGCCTCTTTGGAAGAGTCGTATATGGCGCTGACCCACAGCAGCGCCGAATACCTGGCCAAGGAGGTCGGATGATGAGCTCCAATACCATGAGAACGGCCACGGAAAACGCCAATATGACCGGCGGTATGAGTGGTGCAGCTGCTGAAAAGCATATGCCTGATGCGACCGGACCCAGCCAACCTGCCAACGCAGAGGCTTCCGGCCGTCCTGCCTCTAGCCGTCATGCCAGCAGCATGTACCGTCGTGCCAAGCTCACTGTGTTCGGCTCGCTAAAAGCCGAATTGCTGAAACTGTGGTCACTGAACTCCACCAAGGTGCTGTTGGGTATTGCGGTCGCGCTCATGCTGGCTATGTCCGCGTTGAGCGCTTGGAGTGTGACCTTCATGGCGTCTACGGATTTGAACACTGGCAAGACGCTGGACAATCCCAAGCCCATATCCGCCGCAGATATGTGGGCGGTACTGGCTTCTTCCGGCTCGACCGCGGCGCTGGTCATCGGCATTTTCGGCGTGATGGCCATCACCAGCGAATACGCCACATCAGCCGTGCAATCCAGTCTGACGGTCAACCCCAGGCGCGGCATGTTCTATGCCACTAAGTCCGTGGCCACGGCCCTGTTTGCGCTGGTTGCTGGTATTGTCGGCATTCTGCTGGCCGCAGGTGTGCTCTGGCTATTCACTCGAGGCCATGACATTACGGCGCTGACCAGCGATCAAAGTCGAATCATTCCTGTCACGTTGATCGGCTTCCCTCTGACTATTGTGCTGGTGTCCCTGATGGCGCAGGGACTTGGCGGCATGACCCGTTCCACAGTGGGCGGCGTATGCGCGCTGATCGTGCTCTTCATGGTGCTCTCGTCAGTACTGTCCATCACATCGATGGCCATTAACCAGGTCGAATGGCTTGGCACTTTGTCCTATCTGACACCGGACACCGCCATGAATCATTTCCTCGGCGCTGGTATAGAAAGCAGCTCGCAGTCCACCCTTGCCGCAGCCGTTAAACCGAACTACTGGATTCCCGATTGGTGGCAGTCCGGCCTGATCCTCCTCGCCTGGGCCGCCGCAGCATGGGCTGGCGGACTCATCGTCACCAAAAAAGCGGACATCAAGTAGCTATGTTCTCTGCTGCAGGATTATCGCCGCATAAAGCAATCACACCTTCGTGCATCAGACATATTCTGACGATTGTTATCGCATCACCATTGTTGCGTCGGGAACGCCGGCAGCCCGTAGTTTATTGATCATTGGATGCTGCTTCAACACATCCTCATAAGTGAACCGAACTATGGAGTCGACTTTGGCTCGATACAGTCCGGTTTCCCGCTCTTTTTCCGCGTGCACCGCTCCTTGAATACCCCTGCGGTCATTCATATTCGGATTGGTGTATTTCTCGTACCCGTCATATTCGCCGACGATAAGACGGCCGTCGGGCAGCCGCCAAAGATAATCTACCCGGTACAGCGCGCCCGTTTGCGGGTCGGTGATGTCTTGCTGCAATTCGGGGACCATGAGTCCGCCTTCAACGATTGTGCCTCTACCGAGTGATTCGCCGCCGTTTTCGCTCGCCGGGTTCGCATAATGAAGCAAGCGGAATATCGGCGTGCAATCGCGGTGCATAGTGCTGCAAATATTGAGAATGTCCGCAATGGCAGTACCTTTACGTAGTGCCGAATCGATGATTGGCAACGCGAAGCGAAAATCGGTAGACAGCCCGCAGTCCACTACTGTTTGTGCCCCATTGGTCACAGGGATTCCATTGACATATTCCGGTGCACAATGTGGTACGAATACACGTTTGATATTGGCATTGTTCGCGTTGGTGCCTTGCGACGCGGTGGCGATGGTAACGGAGCCGGCATGAAGATGCCATGGGTGCTCGAAACCATGCAGTGCCGCTGCGGTGACTCCGGCGAAAACCCAGTTTGGATGCTTGAGATGGAGTGTGCATGCCACATGCTGTATGCGTTCATCGGGTTTGAGCGCATTCCAGTATTCCGGTTTGACATACATGTTGGGAAATACTCGCTTGAGCTCGAGTTCTTTGGCTCGGCGAATAAGGGCCGAGCAGTGTGATTTTGTTCGGCCGTAAATACATATGCCTGCTGCTTCCGCTTGCGCGATAAGCGCATCCACTTCTTTGTGATGTTTCATGAATCGAAAGTATGCCAATCGAGAATGAAGTGTCCACTTGTTCGGGCAATGTGGTCGCAGCTTCGAGCGGATTCGCATGTGAGGATTGCATAGATTGGCTATATCTCGCGGATGCTTGCGGATTGAGGTGTGAATCATCGGCATGATAATTATGTATGTGCCCCCGTTGCGGCGTGGAATGTGGATAACTATTTCGAGTGCGTTGATGCGGTGCCTGGAGAGGCTTTCCTGTTCCTCGCACTTGCCGGATTCGGTTTTTGGCGTTTAGAGGGGCAATTGGTGTTTAAAGAGGGGCAAACCTGACTAGCTCGCATTTTTGCTCCGCTGAGAAGTCGTGAGTAGAGCATTTTCTCGATTAGATCGAGGTTTTGCTTCGCTGGGGGACAGCAGCGAGGTGCTTTCATGGTCAGCTCGTGGTTTTACCTCGCTGAGTGCCAGTAAGCGTGGTTTTTCTTCGGCTTTGTCGTGGTTTTGCCCCGCTTGGGATGCTGGGCGAGGTGTCTTCATTGGTTACTCGTGGTTTTGCCCCGCTGCGAGGTGATGAGTGGTGCGGTGTCGTGATCTGTTGGTGGTTTTGCTTCGCTTGGGATGATGAGGGAGGTGCTTTCGTTGGTTATTCGCGATTTTGCTTCGTTGAAGGGTTGTGAGTGAGTCGTTTCCATTAGGTACTCGTGGTTTTGCCCCGCTGAGGGGTGATGAGTGGGGTGGTTGTGCGGTGGCTGGTAGGTTTGCCCCGTTGGGGGCTCTCGAATTGGTGGTGGAACCCGTGAAGGGCTGGCACGTTGTTCCAATGGGCGGGAAAACGAGGCTTTCCGATAACTGCGTGTCACATACGGCTCATATAGTTAAGGCCATGCCAACATTTTCACGCGAAGAAATCGTGCATTTGGGCGACTTGGCCCGAATCGCGCTCACCGATGAGGAAATCACCCGTCTGCAGGGCGAACTGAACGTCATCGCAGACTCCATCAACAAGGTTCAGGAAGTCGCCTCCGACGATGTTCCGCCCACCGCCAACCCGGTTCCGCTGGAAGCCTACCTGCGCCCGGACGTCGCCGAAACCCCGCTCACGCAGGAAGAGGCGCTCGCCGGTGGCCCGAAGACCGAGGCCGGCATGTTCGTGGCACCGCGAATCCTGGGAAGCGAGGAGTAATCGATGAGCAACGAAACCGCAACACTCGTCAAACTGTCCGCCACTGAGCAGGCTGCTGCCATCAAGAAGGGTGATGTCACCTCCCACGAGCTCGTCGAAGCCCATCTCAAGGTGATTGAGGCCGCCGAGCCGTCCATCAAGGCCTTCCTGAAGGTCTCCGGCGATGTGGCCCTCGAGCAGGCCGACGCCTTCGACGCCAAGTCCGCAGAAGACAAGGCCGCCCTGCCCGAGCTGGCCGGCGTGCCGATCGCCATCAAGGACATGATCGTCACCAAGGGCATCGAAACCACCGCCGCTTCCAAGATTCTCGAAGGCTGGGTGCCGCCGTACGACGCCACTGTCATCGAAAAGCTCAAGGCCGCCGGCATGCCAATTCTCGGCAAGACCAACCTTGACGAATTCGCACAGGGCTCCTCCACCGAGCACTCCGCCTACCAGACCACCCACAACCCGTGGGATACCGAGCGCGTGCCCGGCGGCTCCGGCGGTGGCTCTGCTTCCGCAGTTGCCGCATTCGAGGCCCCGCTGGCTCTCGGCACCGACACCGGTGGTTCGATTCGTCAGCCCGGCGCTCTAACCGGCACCGTGGGCGTCAAGCCCACCTACGGCGGTGTCTCCCGTTACGGCGCCATCGCCATGGCCTCCTCGCTCGACCAGATCGGCCCGGTCTCCCGCACCGTGCTCGACTCCGCCCTGCTGCAGGAGATCATCGGTGGCCACGACAAGCGCGACTCCACCTCCATCCCCGAAGGCCCGCGTCCGACGGTCGCAGCCGCGCGCGAAGGCGCCAAGCGCGACCTGAAAGGCATGAAGGTCGGCCTCATCAAGGAACTCGGCGGCGAGGGCTTCCAGCCCGGCGTCGAGGCCCGTTTCGGCGAGGCCGTCGACAAGCTCAAGGACATGGGCGCCGAAGTCGTTGAGGTCTCCTGCCCGCACATCGGATACTCGCTGGGCGCCTACTACATCATCATGCCATCCGAGGTCAGCTCCAACCTGGCCCGTTACGATGGCATGCGCTACGGTCTGCGCGTCATGCCGCCGGCCGGCGTGCCCCAGACCGCCGCCAACATGATGGCCTACACCCGTGAGGCCGGCTTCGGCGACGAGGTCAAGCGCCGCATCATCCTCGGCACCTACGCCCTGTCCGCCGGCTACTATGACGCCTGGTACGGCTCGGCTCAAAAGGTCCGCACGCTCATCATCGAGGACTTCAAGAAGGCCTTCGAACAGGTCGATGTGCTGATCTCGCCCACCAGCCCGTCCACCGCCTTCAAGTTCGGCGAGAAGATGGACGATCCGCTGGCCATGTACGTCAACGACATCGCCACGATTCCGGCCAACCTCGCCGGCATGCCCGCCATGTCCATCCCGGCCGGCCTGTCCGACGACGGCCTGCCCGTCGGCTTCCAGTTCATCGCCCCGCAGCAGCGCGACGAAGTCATGTACAAGCCGGCTGCGGCCCTCGAAGCCGCGCTGGAAGACAGCTGGAACGGCCCGATCTGGAACGACCTCAAGACCCCGTGGCTTGACGGTCTGGGCAAGTGAGCATCGGAAGGAAAGAAACAACATCATGGCTGAAAAACTGATGAAGTACGCCGATGCCACCAAGAAGTACGATGTGGTCTTCGGTCTGGAAACCCATGTGGAGCTGTCCACGAACACCAAGCTGTTCTGCCCGGCCCACATCGAGTTCGGCGGCGAGCCGAACACCGAGCTGACCCCGGTGAGCCTCGGCCTGCCGGGCTCCCTGCCGGTGATCAACAAGACCGCCGTCGATTACGCGATCAAGCTGGGCCTGGCCCTGCACTGCGACATCGCCGAGTGGAGCCAGTTCGCCCGCAAGAACTACTTCTACCCGGACATGCCGCGTGACTACCAGATCTCGCAGTACGACAAGCCCACCAACGGCAACGGCTACCTGGATGTCGAACTGGAGGACGGCACCGTCTTCCGTGTGCCGATCGAGCGCGCCCACATCGAGGACGACGCCGGCAAGAACACCCACGTGGGTGGTGCCGACGGTCGTATCGAAGGCGCCGATCACTCGCTGGTCGACTACAACCGCGCCGGCGTGCCGCTGATCGAGATCGTCACCAAGCCGATCGAGGGTGCGGGCGACCGCGCTCCCGAAATCGCCGGTGCCTATGTGCGCGCCATCCGCGACATCGTGCGTGCGTTGAACATCTCCCACGCCCGCATGGAACAGGGCAACATGCGCGCCGACGTGAACGTCTCGCTGCGTCCAAGCCCGGATGCCCCCTACGGCACCCGTTCCGAGACCAAGAACGTGAACTCGTTCCGCGGCATCGAGAAGACCATCCAGTACGAGATTCGCCGTCAGGCCGCGCGCCTCGACGAAGGCAAGGAGATTCTGCAGGAGACCCGCCACTGGGATGAGGCTACGCAGACCACCGCTGGCGGCCGTCTGAAGTCCGATGCCGACGACTACCGCTACTTCCCGGACCCAGACCTCGTCATGCTCCATATCACCAAGGAGCACATCGAGGAGATGAAGGCCCAGATGCCGGAAATGCCGCGCGAGCGCCGCAACCGCCTCAAGTCCGAGTGGGGCCTGAGCGATCTGCAGATGCGCGACATCCTCAACGCCGACGCCCTCGACCTGATTGAGGAAACCGTCAAGGCCGGTGCCAAGGCTGCCGGTGCCCGCAAGTGGTGGCTGGGCGAGCTCTCCCGCGAAGCCAACGCCAAGGGTGTGTCCCTCGAAGAGCTGCCGATTACCCCGGCCGATGTGGCCGAGGTCGAGAAGCTCATCGCCTCCGGCAAGCTCAACGACAAGCTCGCCAAGCAGACCGTCGAAGGCGTGCTTAAGGGCGAAGGCACTCCGGATGAAGTCGTCAAGAAGCACGACTACAAGATCGTCGAAGACAACGGTGCCATCGAGACGGCCGTCGACGCGGCGTTCGAGGCGAACCCGGACGTGGTCGAGAAGCTCAAGAGCGGCAACATGAAGCCGATGGGCGTGATCATCGGCGCCGTGATGAAGGCCACGCGTGGCCAGGCCGATGCCAAGGCCGTCACCAAGGTCGTCATGAGCAAGATCAAGGGCTGATTAGATTCACTGGCTCCCCTCTTTGAGGGGAGCCTTTATTCCTTTTGTAAGGGAACGACCCCACTCACTTCCAGCGTTCACCCAGTCAAGTAAGATATGTTCGGCACTGAATCGCGAGCCGAAACAGGGGACATACGCTAATGACTGAAACCAACGAGACGCTGAGCCTGGCTACTGACGCGCAACTTACGCGCGATCTGCCACATAGCATCGTCATTCCACCGATTACCGGTGAAATGGTGCATCTGCGCCCCGCTACCGTTGAAGACCTGCTCCGGTTGGATGAACTCGACGCTTTCTATGGCGCGTCCAAAATCACCGGTAAAGATGCGGCCACCGAACGTGCCGTCGTGCACACATGGGTTCGTCGTTCTCAGGCTTGGGAAGCCGGACAGGCTCCCGCGGAATCAGGCGTGGGCGATCCGGAATCTCGCCGCACCATCGCATGGGCCGTGCTTACCGACGCCGACCATGATGATGACGGCATGATCGATGCCGCTCCCACCGACAACGTTATCGGCATGATTTTCCTCATCGATATCGATGGCTGGTCCCGTTCCGCCCGTATCCAGATCATTCTGGGCAAGGACTACCGCGGCCGCGGCTATTCCCGCGATGCCATGCCGCGTGTGATGACCTACGGCTTTGCTCCGGAGCCGGCCGGCCTGGGCATGCACCGTATCTGGGTGAGCGTTCCGGAAACGAACACTCGCTCGATTTCCGTCTACCAGTCGCTTGGTTTCGTGCCGTCGGGCACATCGCGCGATGCCCTGTGGGATGTGGAAAACAATAAGTATCAGGATCTTATTGTTATGGATACGTTGGTGGATGAATACGATCCGATTCGCTCCCTGGATGCTTTCGGCATGCACTTGATTGAGGACAATCCCGGCGTCAAGGAAGCGCTGTCTGCGCGTGAACACTCCATGGCGATTCAGCAGCGTGTTGCCGAGCCCGGAGCAGGAGAGCAGTCCACGGCTGCCGACGAGTCCGAGGCATCGTCTGAAATCGCCGAAGCGCCTGCCCAACCGCAGAGCACCAGCGAGCAGGCCACCACGGGAACGCATACTCGTTCCACGGATGAAGAGAGCAATTGGCCATATGGTCAGGCCGACCGCAAATCTTCCAAGGAAGCTTGGTGGCGTACACTGGGTCGCGGACGCAAGCGAGATACGGAAGGTGAATAATCGAGCATGAGCGCCGAGGATCTGGATAATTACGAAACTGACGCCGAACTCGCGTTGTACCGGGAATACCGCGATGTCATCAAGCTGTTCACGTACGTCGTGGAGACCGAGCGCCGTTTCTATCTAGCGAACAAAGTGGATTTCAATGTTCGTTCCGCAGGTCAGGACGTCTACTTCGACGTGCAGCTGACTGATGCATGGGTATGGGATGTGTACCGTTCCAGCCGTTTCGTCAAGTCGGTGCGTATCGTGACGTTCAAGGATGTCAATGTCGAGGAAGTACAGAAAACCGACATCGACATTCCTGACGATATTCATTAAAGGTGTATCTGCCCTCGCCAAGATAACAAGAGGCGGCAGCACAAAGAACTTGTTTGCATCGCCCGCGCGCATCGCGGTCTATGCAATATTCGCAAGGGAATACACAGTTTGAACGTGCGTTTCCGAGGCTTACGATAAACTATCGCTGATTTGGTTATAAGGAGATGCAAGTGAGCGAAAAGCAATCTGTGGTGATTATCGGTGGTGGTCCTGCCGGTTTGACCGCCGCATGGGAATTGATTAAGGACGGCGGCGCTGATAAATACGATGTGACTGTGCTTGAGGGAACCCGTGCATTCGGCGGTATCTCGCGTACCGTGAAGCACAACGGCAACCGCATGGATATCGGCGGTCACCGCTTCTTCTCAAAGGACGAGCGCATCATGGATTGGTGGAAGACAGTTCTGCCGCTGCAGGGCGCGCCTTCCTATGATGACAAGAAGCTCGGCCGTGAGCACGATATGGAGTCGGGCGGCCCCGATCCCGAGGTGGAAGACAAGGTGATGCTAAAGCGCCACCGTGTGTCCCGTATTTTTTGGAACCGTCACTTCTTCGACTACCCGATTTCCCTGAGCCCCAACACGCTGAAGGCTATGGGCTTCAAGCTCACCATGGTGGCCGGCTTCAGCTACTTGAAATCCATGTTCCACAAGTTGCCCGAAGACAATCTGGAGAACTTCTACATCAACCGCTTTGGCCGCAAGCTGTACTCGATGTTCTTCGAGGGCTACACGGAGAAGCTGTGGGGACGTCACCCCTCCCAGATTTCCGCTGACTGGGGTGCCCAGCGCGTCAAGGGTCTGAGCATCATGGGTGTGCTCAAGAACGCCTTCCAGAAGCTACTGCCCAAGCAGCGCTCCAACGCCGAGGTCGAGACCTCGCTTATCGAGGAATTCTGGTACCCGAAGTATGGCCCCGGCCAGCTGTGGGAGACTGTGGAATCCAACTGTGAGAACGCCGGCGTCAAGGTGCTGACCGACGCCACGGTGGTCGAACTGCGTCAGAACAACGGCTCCATCTCCTCGGTGGTGTATGAGGACTCCGAAGGTAACCGCACCGAGCTTGCCGCCGATCAGTTCATCTCGTCGATGCCGGTCAAGGACTTGGTCAACGCCATCGATGCAGCCGGTTCCGATCCGGAAAGCCCCGAATCCAAGGGCGCTCCTGCCGACATGACCAAGGTGGCCAACGGCCTGCCGTACCGCGACTTCGTGACCGTGGGTCTTCTGGTCAAGCACCTGAAGCTCAAGAACACCACGAACATTCCCACCCTCGGCAACCCGCCGATTGTGCCGGACTGCTGGATTTATGTTCAGGATCCGGGCTACAAGGTCGGCCGTCTCCAGATCTTCAACAACTGGAGCCCGTACCTGGTCAAGGACGTGAACGACACCGTGTGGGTTGGTCTGGAGTACTTCTGCGAAGAGGGTGATTCCTTCTGGAACATGAGTGAGGAAGACGCCACCAAGTTCGCCATTTCCGAGCTCACCCGCATGCGCGTGATCAATGGCCCGGATGAGGTCCTCGACTCCCACCGTGAACGCGTGAAGAAGGCCTACCCTGCATACTTTGATACCTACGAGCACATGGACGAGCTCATCGAATACCTCGATGGCTTCGGCAACCTGTACTGCGTGGGGCGTAATGGTCAGCACCGTTACAACAACATGGACCACTCCATGGCCACCGCCATTGAGGCCGTCGGCAACATCAAGACCGGCAAGACGTCCAAGAAGAATGTGTGGTCGGTCAACACCGACAAGTCCTACCACGAAGAAAAGTAATCAGCGGAGCGTATGCCGCCTTTCTGCACCCTCGACGCACCTCAGTGCGCCTTCGGGGTCAGACGGCGGCCTCCGCACGCGCTGATTATTTTTCTTCCCTCGCAGATTTTGCATTCTCGGCTCCCCTCTCTGAGGGGAGCTGGCTCGCGAAGCGAGATTGAGGGGAGCCAACCCCAGCAATTACATACGGCCTGCCGATACTCGGCGGGCCGTTTTGCATTGGTCGTGCTCGCGTTGTAGAGTGAACAACGTTCGCGAGAACATCAGAGACGTAGCGAACATTCATGAGCGGCACAGCCGCAAAATCACTCTTAACGCCGTAACAGGCATGGGCCTGTTCGGTATGGAAAGGGCAACCAGTGGCAAATAGCCAGAATCTTGAGGATATGAAGCTGCCTGAGCTCAAGGAGCTCGCCAAGCAAATGGGTCTGCGAGGCACATCTACCATGCGCAAGCCCGAACTGCTCGCCACCTTGCAGGCCGCCCGCAGTGGCGGTGAGCCGCCGGCTGGCGTCACTGTGCGCACTCCCAAGGCCGACAAGGCCGTCACCAAGGCAGCCAAGGCTGAGCCGGTCGTCGAAGAGACCGCTGCTCTGGCGGAACCGCAGCTTGATCTATCCGCACTTGCCGAAGAGCCCAAGGCCGCGGAACCTCGTCGTGTGCGCCGTAAGGCAGCCGATGAGGCCACTGAAGAACTGCGCGATGCCCGTCATCGCCGCGATGATGAACGAACCGGCCGCAAGCCGCGCCAGCAGGCCGATGAGGCCGGCGATCTGCTCGCCTCCCTCGATTTGGGCGAGACAACCGCTCCCGAGCGCCGCCGCAACCGTCGTGATGACACCGAAGCTCCGCTCATTCGCCGTGTGCATGATGAGGATCAGCCGCGTCGCCGTCGCCGTCCTGCGGACAACAGCGACGAGACCGTGCGCGATTTGGATGACATTCTGGCCACGCTGCCCACGCAGAAGCACGACGAACCTTCCGACGATGGTGAACAGAGCGAAGACCGCGAGTTCAGCCGTCGCAGCCGTAACCGTGACCGAGATCGCGACAACCGCAATGATCGCAATGACCGCCGCAACCGCCGTATGCGTGGTCGTGACCGTGGCGAAAACGCCGGCGAGGACGATCGTCGTTTCGATGATCGCGAGAACCGCAATGACCGCCGCGAGGAGCCGCAGGAAGACCTAGTACCGGTGGCCGGTATCGTCGATGTGCTCGATTCCTATGCGTTCGTGCGTACGTCCGGCTATCTGCCCGGCCCGAACGACGTGTACGTCTCCATGGGCCAGGTCAAGAAGTATGGCCTGCGCAAGGGCGATGCCGTGCACGGTTCCATTCGAGCCCCGCGCGAGAACGATCGCCGCAACCAGCGTCAGAAGTTCGTGCCGCTGCAGTCCATTGACTCGATTAACGGCCAGAGCGTCGAGGACGCACTGAACCGTCCGCAGTTCTCCAAACTCACCCCGCTCTACCCGCAGGAGCGCCTCAAGCAGGAGACCGCGCCGAACAAGCTCACTGGCCGCATCATGGATATCGTTTCCCCGATCGGCAAGGGCCAGCGTGGTCTGATCGTCTCCCCGCCTAAGGCCGGTAAAACCATCACCCTGCAGAACATCGCCAATGCCATTGCCGCCAACAACCCCGAGGTTCACCTGATGGTGGTGCTCGTGGACGAGCGACCTGAAGAGGTCACCGATATGGAGCGCACGGTTCAGGGTGAGGTCATCTCCTCCACCTTCGATCGTCCTGCTTCCGATCACACCACCGTTGCTGAGCTGGCCATCGAGCGCGCCAAGCGTCTTGTGGAGCTCGGCCAGGATGTCGTAGTGCTGCTCGATTCCATGACCCGTCTGGCCCGTGCCTACAACATCGCGGCTCCGGCTTCCGGTCGTATCCTGTCCGGTGGTGTGGATGCCCAGGCGCTCTACCCGCCGAAGAAGTTCTTTGGTGCGGCCCGCAACATCGAAAACGGCGGCTCCCTGACCATCATCTCCTCGGCGTTGGTGGAAACCGGCTCCAAGATGGACGAGGTGATTTTCGAGGAGTTCAAGGGTACCGGCAACATGGAGCTTCGCCTCTCCCGAGAGCTGGCGGACAAGCGCTTGTTCCCGGCCATCGACATCAACGCCTCCGGCACCCGCCGCGAAGAACTCATCACCGACCCGCAGGAGCTGCCGATTATCTATCGTCTGCGCCGACTGCTGGGTGGCATGGAGCCTGAGCAGGCCTACCAGACCCTGGTGCCGCGTCTCAAGAAGACCGCCACGAACCGCGACTTCCTAGCCGCCATCGTGCAGCAGGCCAACACCGGCAACGCGGTCAACGGCAACTGATTAGGCTGCTAGAATCTGACGTAAAGGGCTGTCTCCATTAATGCGGAGACAGCCCTTTTGCATAGCGCATGCGTCATCCATCACATTGCAGCTGTAATATTGCCGCAGCGCTTCTTCGCATAGTGAAGTTATATGACACGGGGAGGAACATCATGAGCTCTATCGTTCTGGGAATGGGCAACGGCGCAGTCATGTTTGGTGATCGTGATGCCAGCAATGTGCCCGATGATGATCTCATTCAGCTGGTGAATCCTGCTGCTGTTAATATCAGTGCCTTTGATTTAAGCGTACTGCGCGGCGATGGTATTTTCGAGGCCACCACCGTGTTCAAGGGCTTCCCGATTTCGTTGGAAAACCACCTGTGCCGATTATCGGATTCCGCCCGGCTGATGGATTTGCCTACTCCCAATATTGCGGCCATTACGCGCGGTATTGAGAAGGTGATGTCTGCCTATGATGATCCTGAACCGGCACCATTACTGCGTATTATCGTTTCGCGCGGTCTCGATCAGGAAACCGGAATCGGCAAAGCTGCTGCGGCGTCTGGCAACACTGCGCCGACTATTTTCATTTGAGCCTTCTGTTGTTTTCGTGGGTTAGAGGATGGGTGTTGGTAGGTGGGTGGGTAGGCCGCTGCATCGGAGTTTGATCATGGCGATGAGGTTGTCGACATGTCGGAAGCCGTAGGCCATGCGGATGGTGGCCTTGATCTTGTTGTTGAACGCTTCCAGACGCGCGTTGGAGTAGCCGGGTCCGATGGTTCCGAGGATGTCATCCCTGCGTCTGCGGATCTTCCTGCACAGTTCCACGACCTCGGGGATGCGGCTGTGGGAAGCCCGGAAGATCCATCGTTTCAATTCGGCTTCGGCTTGTCCGACGGGTTGGTGCGGGAGCGTCCTGAGGAGTTCCTTCAACTGCCATGACCGGTAGAGCTGGCCCCTGGGATCCGTGTCCCCGAGCGTCTCCAACGCTCCGGATTGCCGTTCGGTCAGGTCGCCGGGGTTCTTGGGGCACGGCGTATTTCAGGCCTTTCATCGTCTCCGTGGCTGTCTTGTCGTTGCCGCGCCGGTCCTGGTTCCACAACCGTTTCCTGACCTGGTCGAGCGTGTCGGTCATCCAGGAGACGATGTGGAACGAGTCGAGCACGCGCTCGGCGTTCGGCAGGCGCTCCTTCACGCTGGCGTCGATCCATTTGGCGCCGTCGCCGGTGACCGCCTTGATGGAGGCGCGCTGCTCGTCGGTCAGCTGTCGGAAGAACAGGTCGAGGATCTCCTTGCCGTACCCGTCGTGCGCCCAGACGACCCGTTTGCGCTTGTGGTCGACGACCACGGTGATGTACGTGCGCCCCTTCCTGTAGCTGGTCTCGTCCACGCCGATCGCGGTGAGACCGTCGAACATGCACGGCATCGAGGATCCCAAGCGGGCGGCGACCCTGCGCGCGATGTCACCGGCGGTCCTCCACGCGATGCGTAGGAATCCGCCCACGGTCTTCCGGCTGGCGACCGCCGTCAGCCACGCGCACTCCATCTCGAAATCCCTGGTGAACCGGCTGCCCGGCTCCGCCCACGGCACTTGGGCGACCACCACCCCATGCTCCGCGCACGCCACGCGCGGCGCCAAGCCCATGAGCTCGACCCCATAGCAGCCGAAGTCCTGGTGGCGCCATCGCCGTTCGCCGCCCCCGTCGTCGTATTTGGGGCACTTGCGCCCGCAACGCGACCAACGCAACGCGCCCCTCCTGCGCCGCACCCGGACCACCAGGACGGGAGCGGGGCGCAGCGGCGAGTCGTCGATGGACACGTCCTCGACGACCATGCCCTTGACGTTCAGCAATCGTTTGAATTAGCCCTTCAACCAAGGCGCTTTCCTCGGTTGTATTTCCTGGTCGAAAAACAAACCTACAGGAAGCGCCCCTCACACATTGGGATCCAACGGCTCACCGACGAACCACCACCCACGAAAACAATACAAGAGCCTCAAAATAAGGACAGCCACCGGAACCGATGGCGTCAGTCAAATGTGGGGTCACCGCCCAAGCCGTTATCCACCATTATCGCCGATCAGAAACTGGCAACCATTATCAACGTCAAATCGACACGCCGACCCAATCACATCCATTGGACCGGTGCATAATCGTGAATAGCCGAGTAACCACCGCCCCACATAAGCACCGGCCAACGGTTTTGCGGCACTGAACTCGTACGTGATATACAAGTCCACCGCCCGATCATGCTACACCCTGGAATCCTTCACGATGACACTCGCCCTGGCCCAATAAGTCCAAGGGAACATCCACCCCGAATACGTTTGCACCCATTCGATTTAGGCATCAGTGAGTATCGTTGAATCGTATGATGGATAATTCGCAGACTGTGCCGAAGTTGACGTTGCAGCGTCGCATCGAGAGCATGGATCTGGTGTTCATGGCCGCTGGACGGCAGGAGTGCAAGCCGTCGGATTCGAGCGGCCCGAGGACATGCTCCTATCACATGCTGCATTTCGTGCTCAAAGGCAAGGTGCATTTCTATCTTGGTGGGCAGCATTACATCGTCAATGCTGGGCAATGTTTCTACGTGCCCGAGGGGACCAATACGTTCTATTATTCCGATCCCACCAATCCATGCATATACGCGTGGCTGAACTTCACCGGCGATGATGCGGTGGAGATAGTCCGGGAATGTGGCATGTCCAATGTGTGCCCCACGATCGCCTTGCCGGATGTGAAGCATATCTGGGATTTGATTGGCGGACTATTGCATTGCTATGGTCAGACGCCCGCCAACGATATAGCGATCCGCGGGTTCATGCATTTGATCTTTGCGACGCTGATGCGTAACCCCAACGTTTCGAGCATCGCGCAGGAAGCCAGGGATTCATCGTCCGAGAATGATTTGATCAAGCGTGCAGTCGCCTATGTGCAGGAACACGCGGACGAGACTCTGAGCGTACAGATGATCGCGGACGCATTGTTCATTAGCCGCGGGTACCTGTGCCAGTTGTTTATTAAGTATCTGCATACGACTCCGCAACAGTTCGTCATCAATTCGAAGGTTCAGAAGGCGTCGGAATTGTTGATCAAAACCAGAATGCCGATCGCGCGGATCGCCGAGCTGTGCGGATATCGCAATCAGTTCTCGTTCTCAAGGGCGTTCGCGCGCGAACTGACGCTCAGCCCGAGCGAATACCGTCGGCGCTTCAGCAATCCGGACCGTCTCGTCACGGAATAACCATTCCGAAGCTGTATTGCAGTTTGTAAGATTTTGAGAATCCTTTGGATATCTTTTTGTATGTCCGAAAATGTTCGGTTCCTCAATTTGTCGGCTATATATTGCAGTTTGTTCACTAGATAGGCCTTGAGCAGCATCATCGGATGTCATCTTGCATACAATCCTAGTACGTCATCCGATTACGTAGAAGTGATCAGAAGGACGTAATCAGAAGGAACGGAAGCCAGTAAATTCAAGGTTGAAATGCTGATCAATGGAAGGATTCAACATGCGAAAATCCATCGGTAAGGCAATGGCCGCAACGACATCTTTGGCATTGGCATTGTCTATGGCGGCCTGCGGGTCGTCGAGCGAGAACGCGGAGGAAGCGACAAAGGTCGGTGGCACCATCACCATCTGGACATGGGAGCAACCGGGCAAAGCGTTCGAAGCCGCCGCGAAGGGATTCGAGGAAGCCAATCCCGGTACGACGGTGAAGGTCGAGAACGTCGGTAACCCCGCCATCTGGGACAAGATCACCACAGGGCTCGCTGCTGGCGGCCAGGGTCTGCCCGACATCATGAACGTGGGCATCGACTACATCGGCGGCTACATGGACAAGTTCCCCGACGCATTTGCCAACCTGTCCGATTATGGCGCGGATGATCTCAAGGACGATTTCCCGTCCGGTGTGATGAAGAGCGCCACACGTGACGGAAAGATCTACGGGCTCCCCTTCGAAGTGAACACCGGAGCGTTGGTCTACGACGTGAAGATGTTCGAAGAGGCCGGCATCACCGAGGACGACATCTCCACATGGGACGGTTTCATCGAATCCGGCAAGAAGCTCAAGGAAAAGACCGGCAACTACATGTTCGGCATCAACAAGGCATGCACCGGCAACGCGAACTGCGGCGACACCTGGCAGATTATCACTGCATTGCAGAACTCCTTCTACTTCGACACCGACGGCAACATCACCATGAACGGCGAGGCCGGCGTCAAGGCCATGGAACTGATCAAGGAGGCGAACGACGCGGGCATCGTCATCGAGCTGCCCGGAACATCGGACGACACCTCGTGGCAGGTGCAGCAAGGCAACGTCGCCACACTGGTCGACCGCTCCTACCTGCCCGGCGTGCTCAAGACCAAGTTCCCCGACGCTAAGAACCGTTGGAAGGTGACCGCTCTGCCCGCAGTCGAGGAGGGAGGCCTGCGCTCCGTGGTGCCCGGCGCGACCTACCTGTCCGTCGCCAACGCGAGCAAGAACAAGAAGACCGCCTGGGAGTTCATCAAGTACGCGCTCGGCACCACGGAAGGCCAAAAGTCCATGTATGAATCCCAGGGCCTGTTCCCCGGCTATCTTCCGTTCATCAAGGAGGACCTGAACACCCCCGACGAGTTCTTCAACAATGAGAACGTCAACGAGGTGTTCATCAAGCAGCTCGAGGACGAGACCCCCGAGCTCAACTTCACCGGAGACTACGCGAAGGCGCTGAAAGCCATGATCGATGCCCAAGTCCAGGTGCTCACCAAGGGCGCCGACCCGCAGAAGGCCTTGGACGAGGCTGCGGAACGTCTCGCCAACGAGACAGGCCGCAAGATCGCCTGACCTTATCGGAATTCGCATGGGGTCGTTGGAACCTCTCCACCCCGACGGCCCCATGTCTTTAACAATTAACGGTACTCCGACGAAGGGGAGAGAGCGACAATGGTGACGCAAGCCAACACAAAATCAAGAAAACACTTCCTGACACAACGAAACGCGCCGTACATCTTCCTGCTGCCAATGGTGCTGCTATACGGCGTGTTCAAGATTTATCCATATCTATATTCCGCCTGGCTGAGCTTCACGACCAACCAGTCCGGCAAACAATTGTTCGCTGGATTCGACAACTACACGCGCCTGTTCAAGGACCAATTGTTCTGGAAGGCGCTGGGCAACACCGCGATCATCCTGGTGATCCAGGTGCCGCTGATGCTGTTTCTGGCGATCCTATTGGCCGTCGCGTTCAACTCCGCATTCCTCAAACTGCGTTCCGTTTTCCGCATGGGTTACTTCCTGCCCATCGTCATGGGTTTGGTCGCATACGGAATCCTGTTCAAGAACATGCTCGACGCCAACAGCGGAGTGGTCAACTATCTGCTTGAGCTGATCCATTTGAAGCCCGTCCCGTGGCTCACGGATTCGACATGGGCGAAGATTTCCATCATCATGGCCATGACCTGGCATTACACTGGTCAGAACGCCATCATCTACCTGGCCCAATTGCAATCCATTCCCACTGAACTCTACGAAGCCGCGTCGGTCGATGGCGCGAATGGATGGTGGAAGTTCCGCTCCGTGACCTTGCCTGGCTTGAGGCCAGCAATCCTGTTGACCACCGTGCTCAGCACCATCGGCACATTGCAATTGTTCGACGAACCCTACGTGCTCACCAACGGCGGTCCCGACAACGCGACATTGACTGTCGGCATGTACCTGTACATGCAGGGTTTCAAGTATTTCGATTTCGGATACGCGTCGGCAATCGGCTATGTGATGCTCATCATCATTGTCGGTCTGAGCGTCCTCCAATTCTGGATCCAAAGGGAGAAGTGACATGGCCACGCCAAATCTCAAAATAGACAAGTCCCAGAGGATCGATGCGAAGCGGAACGGCTGGCGCACCGTCGGACTGACCGCCATCCTCGGGATCGGACTCATCGTCTTCGTGTTCCCGTTCTACTGGCTGCTCGTGGCGAGCACCAGAAAATCCACGGACGTGTTCTCGAAGACACCCCACATGATCCCCGGCACCGAACTGTTCAACAACATCCGCAACCTGATGACCAACACCCAGTTCGGCGACGCCATCGTCAACTCGCTCATCGTGTCGGTCACCTACGTGATCGTCGGCGGCGTAATCTGTTCCCTGGCCGGGTACGCGTTCGCCCAATACCGCTTCCGCGGCCGTAACATCCTGTTCGCACTGGTCATCGGTGTCATGGCATTGCCATCGCAGGTCACGCTGGTCCCGTTGTTCAAGATGATGTTGTCGTTCGGCTGGCTGGGAACTTACCAGGCGCTGATCTTGCCCGATCTGGCGTTGCCGTTTGGGGTGTTCCTCATGAGACAGGCCATGTCCACGTTCCCCACGTCGATCGTCGAGGCTGCGCGCATCGACGGCGCCGGTGAGATGAGGATCTTCGGCACAATCGTCCTGCCGACCATGAAGCCCACGCTCGCCGCATTGGCGATCTTCATGTTCCTCGGACGTTGGAATGACTTCGTGTACCCGTTGGTGATCACCAGGACGCCGGAACAGTACACGCTTCCCGTCGCCCTTGCCACATTGCAGGGTGCGAACACCACGGATTACGGCCAGTTGCTCGCCGGCACGACGATCTCGATCCTACCGGTCCTGATCCTCTTCCTGTTCCTCCAAAAGGAATTCGTGTCTGGCATGACGGCGGGATCTGTCAAGGAGTGACATTCTCAGGTGCCAAAGAAGGCACTGGAAAGGACGATTCATATGCTTTTGGATCATTTCAAGGACATGCTGCATGAGGGGCAAAGCCTCGGCGCGACGTGGATCATGCATTCGGACGGGCTGACCATCGAGACGACGTGTGAAGATGGTCCGGCATCGAAGGGCATCGTGTTCGACGTGACGGCGGCGAATCCGGGGGCCACTGCGACGATTGTGATCGGCAAGCCTCTCGGCTCCATCCAGAGGTTTCACATGGTCGGATCCCGTTGCCGCGAGCCGTTGCCTGCTGACTGGGCCGGCGTCACGCAGGTGTCGTTGGTCAATTCGGCCCCCATGGGATGCATGGTCGACGATGCGGACAGGAATGTGCTGTCATTCGCATATTCGTTCGCACAGGACGAGATTACGATGCGTTACGGCGTCGACGAGGAACACGTGTTGTTCGTCGTGATGCTGCAGATCCAACGTGTTCCCGGACATAGCCGACTGTTACTCATGGATGACGGACTGCCGTTGGATGAGACGATGCGGCTCTTGGTCGAATGGGTGGCCGATGGTTCCGCACCTTTACCCATGGCGGACAAGGCGCTGGAACCGGTTTTTTCCACCTGGTATGCGTACCTGCAGAACGTCGACGCCGAGACCTTGGGACGTGAGCTCGACGGCATGAGCCGACTGGGATGTGGATCCATATTCATCGACGACGGCTGGCAGCAATATGGCAGCGGGCGCGGATATTCCGGTTGCGGCGACTGGGTTCCCGATCCCGTTAAATTCCCCGACATGAGTGCCACTGTCAGGAGGTTCCAGGACGCGGGGGTCGGCGTCGTCCTGTGGATCGCACCCCTGTTGCTGGGCGAGAAGGCGCACGTGTTCAAGACGTTGGAACGATACGCGCCCATCCATGACGACGGGCTGGGACGGCAATTCCACGTCCTCGACCCACGACGCAAGGCGGTCCGCGACTACATCGGCGGCGTTTGCGCTCGGATGGCCAAGGATTACGGCATCGCCGGACTGAAGATCGATTTCCTGGAACAGGCCGGGGTCTACCAAGGCCAGCCATTGGAGAATCCCGAACCCGGCGACGTCACCGATGTCGGCGAGGCGATGAGACTTATGCTCGAACGGATCAAGACCATGTTGATCGAAAACTGCGGTCAGGTCCCGGTCGTCGAATTCCGCCAACCCTATTCCAGTCCCGTCATCGCACCGTACAGCAACATAGTCAGGGCCAGCGACTGTCCCGCCGATGCCCTGACCAATCGAATCCGCACCATCGACGAACGGCTGGCCGCTGGTAACCGCGTGGTGCACGGAGATATGCTGCTGTGGGACGTGAACGCGGGAGCGGAGACATGCGCGGCGCAGATCCTCGCATCGTTCTTCGCCGTGCCTCAGATCTCGGTCCCGCCGTCGGCCATGTCGAATGGTCAGTATGAATCCTGCCGTTTCCTACTGTCCCTATGGCGCAAACACCGAAACGTCCTGTTGAATGGCCGTCTGCAACCAGTGTCAAGCATTCTGGGCTATCCACTCGTGCACGCGTTCGACGGCAACGGGACGCAAGTCAGCGGCGTGTACGCGCCGGACATGATCATCGACGTGGACGCGGATACGAGAACGCTGATCATCCTCAACGCATCCACGGAAAACAACGTGACCATTCGCCTGCGCGGTGACGGCGGGACGGTCAAGTTGACCGGCCACGCATACGACTGCACAGGAGCCATCACTATGCAGTTTGAAGAAGATACAGATACGTTCCGTGAAAACGGAGACACGACGATCACGACGATTCCAGTTCCCACCTATGGCATATTGGAATTGGCGTTAGAGCGATAAAACGCGATACTTTTCTGAACCACGGTTGTTGGACTGGAGAAATTCAGATTCGATGATCGGAGGTGTGGTTCTTTCGTATGGGTGAAGATCGGAGGAGACATTACGACGACGGGTTCCGGCGCGAGGCGCTGGAACCCGTCAGGGCCGGGGCGGGCAGCAGGACGTTGGCGCGCCGGCTTGCGATGCCACGGCAGACCCCGAAACAATGGATCCTGTTGTATGGATCCAACGGCGAAGAGGCAGTCATGGGAGCCACCGGCAACAGGCGCTATGACTGGTAGACGAAGGTCGCGGCCGCGCGCGACCACGTCGAGGACGGCCTGACCGTAGCCGATGTCATGGCCAAATACGGGATTGCGAGCATCGCGCCGCTCAACCGCTGGTGCCGCGACTACCGGACGGGCGGCGAGGAGGCGTTGAGACCGAAGCCCAAGGGCAGGCCCAAAGGCGTGAAATCCAAGCCCAAACCAAAACCAACGCGCGAGCATGAGCTCGCCGAGGAGAACGCCTATCTGAGGGCGAAGGTCGCGTACCTGAAAAAACTCCGGTCCCTGCGGGCGAACAAGTCATGCGGCGCGAGCGAAGCGCCGTCGTCCGACTGCTCTCAGGGCAAGGACACCGGCTCGACCTCCTGCTGAGGATAGCGGGGCTGGCCAGATCCACGTACTTTTACCATCTGTCGCATCCGGGGCATGCGACGCGCCCTGATTTCGAGCCCATGGTCCGGGAGATCTGGGCGCGGACCGCCAACAGGGGCGGCCACCGGCAGATCCACATGTGCCTGGCGAATGAGTTCGGACAGAAGGTATCGGCCAAAAGCGTATTGAAGGTCATGCGCCGCATGGGTCTCAGATGCGGGATCCGCAAAGCGAACCCGTGGAGGAAGTAAAGCTCGTACAGGGGCGATCAAGGCGGGCAAGTGCCGAACCTGCTCGAACGCGACTTCCGGGTGGACCGGCCGTTCGCCAAGCTCGGCAGCGACGACGGTTACACGCTTGAGTGCCCGAATTCCTCCATCGTGGCGCGCTACGGAGATACCCTGGTTACCCCTGATCCGCGTATTGGTATTCTGCATGGCACCTCGCAACGTGAGATGTTTGCATGGGCGCTTCAGGAAGGCCAGCATGCGCAGTACAAGAAGCTGCCATTTGCTGAACTGCGCGAAGCCGACCGCCTCTATATGGTGCATGGCGGTTGGGTGATTCCGGTCAACGAGCTCGATGGCAAAGCATACGCCGTTGATATGGCAGAAATTGCAGCAATCAATGATGCAATCCATACTGGCCGTACCCATGATGATGCGCTCGGCATTGGGCCAGTCGGAGATTACGACGTCTGAGTATCGCGCAAGAACTTGAACGGGAGTATTCTCGATATCATGAGCGAAACGAGCAGCGACTGGCAAAAGACCACCATTGATTCCGCCCAAGCGGCGGCTCACCCGGAAACCGCGCAGGCGGTGGCGCGTATCAAGGCGCTGCGGCAGACCATCGATAACATCGATTCGGCGGCCATAGCCCTGTTGGCCGAGCGTTTCAGGGCCACCTCGCAGGTTGGTGTGCTCAAAGCCAATGCCGGATTCGCCCCTGAAGACACCAAGCGTGAGGACTATCAGATCGAGCGTCTCCACCGCATCGCCATCGATGCCGGGCTCGACCCCGAAATCGCCGAAATGTACCGTGAATTCGTGGTCACCGAGGCCAAGAAGCGGCACAAGCGTATTGCCGACGCCGGAGGAGACCCGGGCGTGCTCGACGTATTCGCCTGAGCTTCTCGTAGCAATCCATTACTGGTCAGCGGCACACGAATTGCCCATGTCCTTCCAAGGGCAATGGCAACTACATTGATACGGGACTATCGATACCGATAGCCAAAACCGTATAACCATTGACCACATTGAACGGAAACGCCGCCATGAGACTTGCCGCCGCCTTGATCAGTTGCGTACTATGCGTAACCGGCACTGTTGGCGGTGCGTGGCTTTCCCGTCCGGCATCAGTCGATTATGGCTCTCTGCTTTCCAAAGCAAGCGACATCTATGCCGTTACCGATGAGAAGGGAGACGCAACCCGGCTGTATGTGGTGAACAATGCCAGCAATGCGGCAATCTCCCGCATTCCGGGCGCGGCTGCCGAATTGCCGTGGAAAGTCAACGTCACGTATTCGCTGGATGGTCCGAACGTTGAGGCCAGCGAGATTTCCGGAGCGTCTGGACTTGTCGGCATATACATCGATGTCAAACCGCAGTCCAGTGCAGCCAACCATACGATTCCGGTTGTCGCCTTCACCGTGCCCACTCAAGTGACTGGTGATATTTCCGCCGATAATACGGCTTCGGTAGCCACGCAGGGCTCCGATATTGTGGTAGCCGCGGCAGGGAACGTTTCTTCCGGGCTGAAATTCAGCTGCTACATGGACGCGAAGAAGTTCTCAATGGGTGCCGTGACGCTCGCCGCGCTGCCGTCTTCCGGAGAGCCGTCAGTTGGAGCCGATCCTCAGGCCGCAGGATCCGCCACTCAGTCTGAGGCCGATGCCGGCGACCAAACCGCTGCCGATACAGATGCTTCCCAGCTGATTGCCAACAGCGCTACTTTGGTCGATTCCCTGACGGATGCGGGCTCAGGCGAGCACCAGCAGCTTATCGATCAGCTGGATGCGCTGCGCAGCAACGAACGTGCGCTCGACAAGTCCGTGGTGGCCGAGCGTAAAGTAACCCACAAGCAGGCTTTTGATGCGTATATGGCTGCATATGTTGGCGCCTATACCGATCACTTGTCTGGGTCCATTGGTGATTCCAGCCAGCTATCCGCGCTTATGGGAACAGCCGGGGAGCTTTCCAAAAATACGCCATTAGCCCAAGCGGTGATTGATCTGGCCGATGCAGTGAACAATGTGAGCGCCGCGCACCAGCATGCGGGTGCAGTCGAAGCATTGGACGAAGTGATTCGGCGCATCCAACAGCAGGGAACCACTGGTTTGGCGGACGATTTGAACACCGAAGCCGCTGAAGAGGCCACCAAGGGATCCAAGCAGTATGCCGAGGGGCAGAGCCAATTGTCTGCTGCGATGATCCCGTATTCGATGAAATACACGGACGTATACACGGCCAATCTCAGCGCGTTGACCGGCGGCACCTCGTCTGGTGCCGGGATTCACGAGCAGCAGGCAATCGCTGAAACCAATAGCAGCGACGATTTGACTGAGGCACAGTCCAAGGTCGATGCTGCCATGAGCACACTCGCCACGGCATCCGAGCACACCGGTAAGGCTGCGGCATTGCGTCAGATTGTGCTTCGTTTTTCAGACCAGTTCGCCAGTTCCGGCAATGTGCAGAATGCGTCGAGCGGTTCTGGCTCGGTTGATCAGGCCCATGCACTGGCCGGCTTGGCGGACGCGCAATCGCAGTCGTTCTATGGCAAGACTCGTGCCGCGGAAGCCAAGCGCAAGGCCAGTGCTGCACGCAAACAGGCTAAGGCCGCACAGCAACAGCAATCGCAGCATGCTGATGCCTCGCTGGTGGATGACACGATGTCGCTGTCTTCAGCGGACGTCATGCACTATGCCAATGGTGTCAACTCGTCAATCGGCTCTTCGCAGACCGCCGACACCTTTGCCGGAGGCAAGCTGAACTCTGCAGACGGGTCAACCGAGCAAAGCCGCGGCAAGCCCAAAAACGCCGCTTCTCAGGCCGGTGCTTCCATGGATGTTGCCCCAATGCTGTTTGGCTTTGGCAGTGGCGGTACATTGCTCAAGCATGATATGAGCACACTGATCAACGAGACTGTAGAGATAAGCGATGCCGGTGAGCTCCTGAACCAGGCGGTCGCCCAGATCAATACTTCTGCCGTGCAACAAAAAACCGTCGGAACCCGATATCTCATCGTGGTTCCGACGGTTTAATCTGGCTCAAAGAGGGGAGCCAGAGCGGCGACTTACTTCTTCGGCTTCTTGACCGGGGGTTCGCCGAGCTCGCTGGTCTCGACGGTCACTTCGGTTTCCGGTGCATCCTCGGCAGCGGATTCCGCCGTGTGCTTGGCCACCAGGTCGAACTTGCCGACCACACGGCCGGCCTGTGCGATGTCGCCCAAAGCGGCGTGAATCGCGTCCACGCCCTCGGCAGCGGCGGAGAGCGCCACAGACAGAATCGGGGTCTTCATGGAGACCTTGGCCTCGGACTTGATCTTGCGCAGCTGCTCCACAGCCTTGCCGGCCCAGGTCAGCAGCTCGGGGGAGGCGCCGGTGGCGGCCTCGATGTACGGATCCACAACCGGCCAGGCGGCGCGGTGCACGGAACCGGAACCGGCGTGCATCCAGCTCCACACCTCTTCAGAGGCGTACGGCAGGTACGGAGCCAGCAGATGGGCGAAGGCGTCAAGGCCCAGCCCCAGTGCGGTGCGTGCGGACTTCACGGCCTTCTCGGACGGCACGTGGCCCTGCTCGTCCGGGGTGCCATAGGCGCGGTTCTTGACCAGTTCGATGTAGTCGTCGCAGAACTGCCAGAAGTAGGATTCGATGGTCTCCAGCGCCTTGGAGTGCTCGTAAGCCTCCAGTGCTTCGGTGGCCTGACGTACCACCAAGGCCAGCTTGGCCATGGCGGCGCGATCCAGCGGCTCGGTCACATCGGCCGGGTTCCACGAAGCCTCAGCGGCTTCGCCCACGTGGTGGTTCTCGTCCTCGCGGCCAATCGCCAGTGCAAACTTGGTGGCGTTCAGCAGCTTGATGGCCAGTCGACGGCCGATCTTCATCTGGCCGATGTCATACGTGGCATCGAGGCCCAGGCGCGCGGCGGCAGCCCAGTAGCGCACGGCGTCCGCGCCGAACTTCTCGATCGGCTCGTTCGGCACCACGACGTTGCCCTTGGACTTCGACATCTTCTTATGGTCGGGATCCAGAATCCAGCCGGACAGCGTGGCGTGAGCCCACGGCAGGCACTTGTTTTCCAAGTGCGCGCGGTCCACGGTGCTGAACAGCCAGGTACGGATGATGTCCTGACCCTGCGGGCGCAGATCCATCGGGAAGGTGGACTTGAACAGGGCCTGAGAAGCCTCATCCGGCTCAGCCCAGTGGGTCACGATCTGCGGGGTCACCGAAGAGGTGGCCCAGGTATCCATGATGTCCTTTTCGGCGGTGAAGCCGCCGGGCACATCACGCTGGGACTCGTCGTAGCCTTCCGGCACATCGATGGTCGGGTCGATCGGCAGACGATCCTCGCTCGGGGTGATCGGGCGATCGTAATCCGGCTCGCCGGAAGCGTTCACCGGGTACCACAGCGGGAACGGTACGCCGAAGAAGCGCTGGCGGGAAATCAGCCAGTCGCCGTTCAGGCCGTGCACCCAGTTCTCGTAGCGCACGCGCATGAAGTCGGGGTGGAAGTTCAGTTCCTTGCCGCGCTCGATGAGCTCGGCGTTCAGCTTCTCGTCGGTGCCGCCGTTCTTCAGGTACCACTGGCGGGAGGTGACGATCTCGAGCGGCTTGTCGCCCTTCTCGTAGAAGTTCGTCATACGCTTGGTCGGCGTCGGCTCACCGTCCAGGTCGCCGGACTCACGCAGTTTGTCTACGATGACCTTACGGGCGGAGAACGTGGTCTTGCCAGCGGTCTCGGCAAAGACCTCACGGCCGGCCGGGTCGGTGATCCAATCCGGGGTGTCCATCACGATACGGCCGTTGCGCTGAATGATCGGGCGGGTGGGCAGCTTCAGATCGCGCCACCACTCAACGTCGGTCACATCACCGAACGTACAGCACATGGCGATGCCGGCACCCTTGTCCATTTCGGCGGCCGGGTGAGCCAGAATCGGCACCTTGACCTTGAACAGCGGGGAGTAGACTTCCTGGCCGAAGTACTGCTTGTAACGTTCGTCATTCGGGTTGGCGATCAGCGAGGTGCAAGCGGCCAGCAGCTCGGGGCGGGTGGTCTCGATGTAGATTGGGGTGCCGTCCTCAAAGCGGAAAGCCACCTTGTGGTAGAAGCCCGGGTATTCGCGGGACTCAAGCTCGGCCTGAGCCACTGCGGTCTGGAAGGTCACGTCCCACAGGCCGGGGGCGTCCTGCTGGTAGGCCTCGCCGCGGGCAAGGTTGCGCAGGAAGGCCTTCTGAGCCACGCGCCGCGGGTGCTGGCCGATGGTGTGGTAGGTCTGCGACCAGTCGATGGACAGGCCCAGCTTGCGCCACAGGGCCTCGAACAGCTTCTCATCCTCGGCGGTGAGCTTCTCGCACAGTTCGATGAAGTTCTTGCGGGAAATCGGCACCTGATCCTTGGCGTCGATCTTCTTGCCATCGGTGCCCTCGAACGGCGGCTTGAAGTCCGGGTCGTAGGGGAGGGACACGTCCACGCGCACGCCGTAGTAGTTCTGCACGCGGCGCTCGGTGGGCAGGCCGTTGTCGTCCCAGCCCATCGGGTAGAACACGTCATAGCCGCGCATGCGCTTGTAGCGTGCGATCACGTCGGTGTGCGTGTAGGAGAACACGTGACCCACGTGCAGCGAACCGGAAACGGTGGGCGGCGGGGTGTCGATGGAGTAGACGGCCTTACGGTCGCGGGTGTTGCGGAATTTGTAGGTGCCGTCTTCGTCCCAGACGGCGCGCCACTTGTCCTCAAGCCCGTCCACGCCGACCTTGTCGGGCAGCGGGGTGAGTTGCGCGTTGATGATGGAATTGCCTTCAGTCATAAGGCCAAAGTTTATGCATGTTGTATGACAAGGCGTTGTTGGGTTTGCTCTATCCTGCTTCGTTCGTCTGCTCCCCTCAGTCCGCGTAGGTGACTGAGGGGAGCTTTCAGGTGGGAGTGCTTACTTCACCGTGAGGTCGGCCAACGGCATGCGCTGGTCGATGAGCGCTGTCGGATATCCGGAAAGCTTGGTGGAGGCCACGGTAAAGCATTTGCGCGTGTACAGCCAGTTGCTTGACGCATCTTCGCTGAGCTTGCGCGCGTAGGTCTTCATTCGTTCGGCATAGTCGGCGTCGTTGGTGGCGGCACGGGCATCGGCATAGGCCTGCTGCACCTCGGCATGGTTGTAGTGGAAGATGGAATCCGGGTCGGCAAACGTGCCGGCGTCATCGGTGCCATTCATGCTCATCAGGGTCAGTTCCCAAGTGCCGTCCTGAATACGCTTGGCATATTCTTCGTCAGATACGACTTCCAGATTCACCGAAGGGCGCGGCAGCTGTTCAATCTGCTGCTTGATGGTCTCGGCCATCGGCTGCCACTGCGCGGTGACCACCAGATCCACCGTGGTCAGATAGGTGCCGAAATAGGAGGTCATCGTTTGCGTCTTGGACATATCGTGCGGGAACAGGCCGGTCAGATCCTCATAGCCGGGTTCCAGCGGGCTGATCGGGCCTCCCAGCGCACCGCTGGAATCCGGCTGCGAGGTGGCGATGCCGGCCGAATCGATGAGGTATCGGAACGTGGTGCGCACATTCTGATCGGACATAATCGAATCGGAATTGTTGTTGAAGGCCAGCAGCACCTTATCTGTGGTGGCGCCTTCGGTGACGGTCAGACCGTCCTTGCCGTTCATCTGCGAGGCTACGGTGGCGGTGGCGGGTGCGGCCATATCGATAGTGCCCTTGGATACGGCATCGGCCAGCGACGTCTCATCGGAATATTGGGTGAATGTCACGGTACTGATGTGCGCCTTGGTGCCGTGGTAGCCCCCGTTGTAATCGAGCGTCAACGACTGCCCAGGCGTGAACTTGCCAACGGTGAACGGGCCGGAACCTACTGCCTGCTTGGCATAGTCGGCATCGCCCGCTTCGGAATCGTACACAATGCCCAGTCTGCCGGACAAGGCGCGTAGCAACGTGGGGTTGGTCTGCGCAAGAGTGATGACCACGGTGGAGTCATTCGGATTGGTGGCCGACTTCAGATCGCCCAGATCATCCACGTCGGCATATTTCTGGGTTATCGCCTGCTGCAGGGACCACACCACATCCCCGGCATCCAACGTGTGCCCATTGGAGAAGGTGAGTCCGGAGGCGATGGTCAGGGTATAGGTCAGCCCGTCATCGGATGTTTTCCAATCCGTGGCCACGCCCGGCTTGAGCTGGTTGTTCTGATCGACGGTCAGCAGTGTTTCGTACACGTTGTCTAGCAGCAGACGTTCCGCCGAGGCCGATGCCGTGGCACGGATATCCAGCGATTGCGGCATATCGGTAATACCGACGGACACCTTGGTATCCGGGCCGGAATCCAGTAGACCCGGAATGGAATGACTGCGCGTGATTACCGACCAGCAGACCCATACCAGTGCGCTGAGCACTGCGGCGACTACTAGGAAGACCATCCATCTGAACCGCTCGTTGCGACTCTTATGCATGCCCATCAGTCTAACGAGGGTGCGCTACCGAACGTCACTTTGTACTGATCCCAGCGCTGGGGCAGGTGGCGGCCAGCGGGCAGTTGGCGCAGTCCGGCGTGCGGGCATGACAGGTGGATCGGCCGAACAGGATAAGCCGATGGCTGAGATCCGTCCACTCTTCAGGTGGGAAGCATGCGGTAATCTCCCGCTCGATTTTCACGGGATCCAGATGAGTGGAGCGCCAATCCGATCGCCAGCGCAGACGACCGGTCACGCGCATCACATGAGTGTCCACGGGAAAGCCGGGAATGCCGAAAGCGTTGCCCAGCACCACATTGGCGGTTTTGCGGCCAACGCCTGGCAGGCTGGTCAGCTCATCCATCGATTGTGGGACCTGGCCGTCAAAGCGTTCGTCCAATGCCGTGGCCAAGCCGATGAGATGCTGGGTTTTCGATCGGTAGAAGCCGAGCGGATGGATAATATCCTCGATCTGAGCCGGGCTGGCCTCTGCCAAATCATGAGCCGTGGGATACGTGGCGAACAGTTCGGGGGTGACCGTATTGACACGCTTGTCGGTGGTCTGGGCGCTGAGCACAGTGGCGATAAGCAGTTGAAGCGGGGAGGTGAAATGCAGGGCGCACTGCGGTTGCGGAATCATACGGCATAGGATGTCGTATTCCTTGTGCATGCGCTCTATGCGCGCGGTTTTGGTTTCTCGCATGAGAGGTGAAACCTGTGAGCCGTGTTACGCGGCGGTCTCTTCCGTATCGGCAGCGTCGTCAATGGAGGATGCCTTGGCCGCTTGTTGTGCGGCGGCATCGCCCTTGTCGTTTTCCGGCGGATCGAAGCGATATCCTACATTGCGGACTGTGCCGATGAGATGCTCGTATTCGCCGCCGAGTTTGGCGCGCAGACGACGGATATGCACGTCAACGGTGCGGGTGCCGCCGTAATAGTCGTAGCCCCACACTTCCTGGAGCAGCTGGGCGCGGGTGAACACACGGCCGGGGTGCTGCACCAGATACTTGAGCAGTTCGAATTCCTTGTATGCCAGGTCGATAGGACGGCCATGCAGGGAAGCGGTATATCCGTTGGTATCCACAATGAGATCGCCGGAGCGGATCTGCCCGTCTTCCACAGTGGTGGACGATTCGGACACGGAACCGGTGGAAGCAATAGCGGGGGCGTTGCCTCTCTCGGAAACCAGACGAAGACGGCCCTCGACTTCAGCCGGGGAGGCGGTGGTCACCACAACATCGGCAATGCCCCATTGGGAGTTGACTACGGTGAAGCCACCTTCGGTAAGCACCAACACAATCGGCGTGGAAAGACCTGAAGCGTGAATCAACCGGCACAGTGTTTTAGCCGTGGCCAAGTCATCTCGAGCATCAAGAAACAGAATGGTGTTTTCCGGCATTTTCACCAGACTGGCCGCATCCATGGGCAGCACGCGAACACGATGGGAGAGTAATGCAAGTGACGGCAGTACGGTTGCGGGATCGCTGGCGAAGGTCATCAACGTTAAGTCCGTCACGCTAATCCCCCTTGGTGATACTGCACACTCTTGTTCGACTCGGCGCGAATCAAGGGCAACGCCTCTTTCTTTCGCGCGGTTTCCCCTATTCTACGCGCCTGTATTGGACACTGATATGTAACAATCGCACAATATGAATGGGGGAATGCCAGGGTCAGCTGACAAGCGGCATGATAACCAAGGTGGTGGCGGCGATGGTCACGCCCATCAGCATCACCGGCAGCAGACCAATGCCGATCCACGGATGGCTGGCATTCGGATCGGGATCGGAGTCGCGCACCCACAGTATGGAGGCCACTACCAGTGCCGCGGCCAAGACGACGAGCACGATGACGGCAATGGCGCCCACCGTGGTATTGCGAGAGATCATGGTGCCAAGATCAGGCAGGAAGCACCAGCCGGCCACGGCAATGGAAGCCACTCCTGAAGTGACGGCATGAGACAGGGAACGAATCAGATGAGAGCGATTCTCCCTTGCCATTTGGCGGCCAAAGGAGAACACCACCAGCACTACGAGCAGCAGGCCGACAACAAGAGCCCACGAGTACCAGCCCGGTATCTTGCCATCAACGGCGATGTGCTGAGGTGCGATTCCTCCGGAGGGGAAAGGCACAACGACAAAAACCAGCGATATGACGCCGAATACCACGGTCGTGACACGATCTAGCATCGTGCCGCGGAACGGCCATGAGGCGATGAACGCCGCCAGCACCAGCGCAACGACAATCATGGGAATGATGGGCGTGGTGCCGGGGATCGGAATAACCGTGGCCGCAATCAGCAACACGTATGCTGTGACTTGCGCCAGCAGCATGCTTGGTACCTTGTGCTTCCAGCTGTCCTGGGTGGTCTCGGTCATGTCAAGCCTCTCGATGGAAATGTCTGTAATCCTAATCCTACGTCGTGCAGAGGGACAGATTAGAACGCGATAATGCCCAGGTGCTCCAGCAGTACTTTGACGCCGATGAGAATCAGCACCACGCCACCGGCAATCTGCGCGGGCTTCTGCCAACGGGAGCCGAAAATACGCCCGATGTACAGGCCGGCTGCGGAGAACAATCCGGTGACCACGCCCATGGAAGTAATGGCAAAGATGATGTTGATTTTCATGAAAGCAAGGCTGACGCCCACGGCGAAAGCGTCGATGCTGCACGCCACGGCCAAAGGCAGCATATGCTTCCAGTCGAATTGCGCGGTCTCCTTGGCGTTCTCTTCGTCTTCATTGAAGGCCTCGCGAACCATATTGCCGCCGATGAATGCCAGCAGGCCGAAGATGATCCAGTGGTCGAAAGCGGTGACATACGTGCTGAATGTGGAGGCCGTGAAATAGCCCAAAAGTGGGAAAAGCGCCTGGAATCCGCCGAACCACAGCGCTGTTTTAATGGCATCCTGCAGGCGAATACGGGAGACGGTCAGGCCTTTGCCGATGGAAACGGCGAATGCATCCATGGCGACAGAGACGGAAATAAGCAAGGTTTGAATGATTATCGAAATCATGGTGTGACAGAAGGTTCATCGCCGGCTCCTGCCGTGCGATGGGCCTCGACCAGCGTTCCCACACGCCGCCTACGCCTAGTTGAAAAAACAGTCTATAAGTATAGCACAGAAACGAAGAAAAGCCCTTCCTGAAGGGCTGTCGGCCTGGTGGTGCAGGTGGCTATCAAGCAGAGCGCAAACAACAAAAGGCCCCCCGAAGGAGCCTTTTGTAAGTTATTCAGCGATTCAGAGCCGAATCACTTCTCGGAATCGGCGAGACGCTGACGAGCCGCAACGATTTCCTTCTCGGCGGCTTCAACGCCGGTCCAGTAGTCGCCCGGCAGAACTTCCTTGCCCGGCTCCAGAGCCTTGTACTGCTCGAAGAAGTGCTTGATTTCAGCCTTGTGGTACTCGTTGACGTCTTCGATGTCCTTGATGTTGTCGAAACGCACGTCGGCAGGCACGCACAGCACCTTGTCGTCGCCACCGGCCTCGTCAACCATGTGGTACAGACCCACGGCGCGGCACTCAACCACGCAGCCGGGGAACACGGAGTTCGGAATCATCACGAGAGCGTCCAGCGGATCGCCGTCCTCGCCCAGGGTGCCATCGATGTAGCCGTAGTCATCCGGGTAGCCCATTGCGGTGAACAGGGTGCGATCCAGGAACACGCGGCCGGTCTCGTGGTCGACTTCGTACTTGTTCTTGGAGCCGCGCGGAATTTCCACAACGACGTTGAAGGTTTCTGCCATTGGTTATCTCCTTGTTTGGAAACTATTCGTTACACACACTACTACTGGGCGGGCACCCCGGCTATAGCTGTGCCCGCCTTTCGTTTCACTGCACGGACAGGATATGGGCCACGTCCGCCCATGGGGCGAGCGAAACGTAGTTGTCCCGGCCCCACTGGAATTCACGACCGGTGAGTTCGTCACGTACGTTCAGCGGACGATCGGTGGGTAAGCCCAGCTCATCAAGATCCAGATGAATCATTGCCTGATGGGCGTTGTGTCCATCAAGGTTGACCACCACGATTAGCGTGTCCGCGTGGCCGGTGCCGGTCAGCTCTGCCGGTGTATGGCGGGCGAATGCCAGCACGCCCGGATCGGAGGACTGCAGCACGGTGAGGTTATGGTAGCTGCGTGCTGCCGGGTGGGCACGGCGAATCTTGTTCAACGAGGTGAGCATCTCGGCCACGCCGAACTGCTTGGCCTTGGACCAATCGCGGACTTTGACCTCGTACTTCTCGTTGTCGATCTGCTCCTCAAAGCCGGGGCGCTGCTTGTTCTCGATAAGCTCGTAGCCGTTGTAGATGCCCCAGCTTGGGCTGCCCAAGGCTGCCAGCACCGCACGCACGCAGTGGCCGGCGATGCCGTTGTCACGCACGTATGCGGTGAGGATGTCCGGCGTGGTGGGCCAGAAGGTGTTGTGCTGGTAGTAGCCGTCATCGCCATTGGTGGTGGGCAGATACTCCTCCAGCTCTTCCTTGGTGTTGCGCCACGGGAAGTAGCAGTGGGACTGGGTGAATCCCACGTAGCTCAATGCGCGCATCATGCCCGGGCGGGTGAACGCCTCGGCCAGAAACAGGATTTCCGGGTGCTTTTTGGTCACTGCGGCAATCACGTCCTGCCAGAAACGAACCGGCTTGGTGTGGGGGTTGTCGATGCGGAAGATGGTAACGCCCGCCTCGATCCACAGGTTCATAATGCGCTCGACTTCCTTCTCAATGCCGGCCATGTCGGCGTTGAAGTCGATCGGATAAATGTCCTGATACTTCTTCGGCGGGTTCTCGGCGAAGGCGATGGTGTCGTCCGGCTTGTGCTTGAACCATGCCGGATGCGCCTTGACCCACGGGTGATCGGGGGAGCACTGCAGGGCAAAGTCAAGTGCGATTTCGAGGCCCAACTCGTGCGCGCGCTGGCACAGTGCCTTGAAATCGTCCATGGTGCCAAGCAGCGGGTCCACCGTGTCGTGACCGCCCAGTTCAGAGCCGATGCCGAACGGGGAGCCCGGATCGTCGGGGCCGGCGATCAGTGAGTTGTTGCGGCCCTTACGGTTGGTCACGCCGATGGGGAAGATCGGCGGCAGGTAGACGATGTCAAAGCCTTCGGCGGCGGCACGTTCCAGGCCGGCCATCGAAGTCTTTAACGTGCCTTGCACGATCTTGCCGGTGGCGGGATTGATGGTGGCGCCTTCGGAGCGTGGGAAGAACTGGTACCAGGCGGCGAAGCTGGACTTCGGGCGTTCTACCTTGAAGCGCTGGGGCTGGCTGGGGGAGATGCCGTCGCGCAGCGGGTGGGTGTCGTGCAGCGTGGCGATGCGCGGATTGTCTCCGGCAGCCAGGCGATCTTCGGCGCTGAGCGAAGCGTTGGCCATGGTTTCGGCGGCCTTCTCCAAAGTCTTGCGGTCGCGTGCGGTGAGATTGGCATCCGGGGTTGCTGCCCAGCGAGCCAACAGTTCAGCGCCGGAATCGAGCGCATTGTTCACGTCATCCTTAACGCGAACCTTGATGCGGGCATCATGCAGCCAGGAAATATAGGTGTCTTCCCATCCTTCGATGGTCACGGTCCATTCGCCCAGCTGACGTTTGACGGCCGCATAGCCATCCTCCCACGGCTTCAGGTCGCTGTGGTCGCCGCACTTGACGGTCACCACCCAACGATCGAGACCGGGGTTCACGCATGTCATGGGGCGTCGCAGGGTTTCCTTGCCGCGCGGATTGCGCACTATGGCGGTGGCGCCTACCTTGGTGCGGCCTTCGATGAACACCTGGGCGGTCATCTCGAACGGTTCGCCGAGCTCCACGCGGGCGGGGAAGATGCCGCGTTCCTCGGCGGGGGTGATGTCCATGACGTTGATACGGCCAAACTGGCCCGGCTCGCTCGCCTCGATGGTGGGAGCCGGCGCCTCGCTGGCGAGGCCCTGCAGGGCTGCCGGCGGAGTCGCTGTTGCGGTGCGGGCCCGCTTGCGCTTGGTAGTCGAGGATGAGGTCGTCTTTGACTTCGCGGTCTTGGTGGAGTCGCTGTTGCTTGTGCGCGTGGTCGCGCGATGTTGTACTGCTGCCATACTGCCCATTCTAAAGGGCTTGAGCTCGGGGACGCGCATTGTGGACACTCCTGGCGAAACGTTCTGCAAACGGCATGAAGTGGATAACTTGATAGCCCAGTTATCCACAACTCGCCGAAAAAACGCAAGCTCGAACCACATTGGCCTGAAACCATGTGCCGCACGCCGCCAACCTGCCATGCTCGTGGTCTATCCGCACGCACAAGGATGTGCGGTTCAAGCAAGAGATTGAAGAAAGGACTCGCGATGGCATTGGCATGGCGGAGAAAGGGCATGTCCATACTGGCCATGCTGACGGGATTGATATTGGCGCTGGCAATGGTGCTGGGTATGGCCGGCGAAGCCTATGCGGCGTCGCTGAGACCCTCCGAGCAGAATCTGCATATCCGGTTTACACACGGCATTTCACTGCCTTTGGGAGTAATAGGGCTGGATACCTCGAATAACCATTACTACTGCATGGAAGCAGGGCCCATCACCGACTACACGGTCGGCCCGGTGCGATTGCTGAAAGACGACCAGAATGCACGCCGCATGGCCTGGATTCTTGAGCAGTACCGAAAAGCTGGCGCGCGGGATCATGCGGCCGTGGCGGTGATTATCCAGGATCATTTCGGCATCGGCACTCAGTGGGCGCAGCAGCGGGAGAGCGTCCGGCAGCAGCACCCGGATATCATTCCGCGTGCGGAACAGATATGGCAGGAATCGGAAAACAAAGTGGCCGCGGACGTTGTTGTGGAACGCATCGATGCCGTGGCGCTGCGCAGCGGATCCGTGGCGGTGAGTGTGAAGGGATACAACGGTGAGCTTGTGGAAGGTGTTCCATTCACGGTAACGCTTGAGGGGCCGGCGCATTTTGTGAGTACCGGAAAAACTACGTTCTCAGGTGTATCCACCGCTACCGTGCAGCACCTTGCATGGGAAGCAGATGGTCACGGCGAAGTAACGGCAAAAACCACCTACGAGTACGGGCGCTTGCGCACTATGGACGGCATTCAGCAGCTCCTGGGCCTTGATTCGTTCGTCTCGACGGGCGGTTCGGCAACGACATTCACGGTGCGCAAGGACTTTGCTCCTATGGTGAGTACCACGGTCTCGGACAAAGTGGTCAATGCCGGTTCCCCAATATTCGATGATGTGACCAGTGGCGTGGCCGACTCCAGCAGTCACTGGGTGCCAGACCTCGCCTTGCAAGCCGAAGGGTACTACTTTGATGGTCTGACTGCCGATGATTTGGGCTTGGTCATCGAACCGCGCTCGCAGGAAAGCGCCGATGGTTTTCTGGCGAGGATCAAGCAAGCCGGGTATCGTCCATCGGCATACGGCCAGACTTCGTTCACCGGTCCGGGACAAACTGTGCGCGTGCAAGCCATGACCGAGCCTGGTGGCAGTACGCCATATCTGGCAGGTGAGGCGGATCAGGCCGATGGCGGTGGAGCCGGTACGGGCAGTTTCGGCACGTGGGTGTGGGTGTTCCGTCGTGCTTCGCAAAGCGATGAAGCCAAGCAGTATCTTGTTCGGGACTGGTCCAGCACGTTCCTTGAAGCTGCGGAAAGCAATGTGAATCGTCGCAAGGTCGCGGTCGAGTCAACGGTGACCGAGCATTCCGCTCATGTGGGTTCTGAATTGAGCGACACCATAACCGTGTCCGGCTTCCCGAGCGACCATGGGTCGTTCGCCGGCAATGAGGAGTATGGATTCGGCGCTGACCGCCCGCATGCCACCGTGAGTGTGTGGTGGTCCGGCGATGCGGATGATGCCGTCAATGACGAGGCATATAAACCGACTGGCGCCGAAGTGCCGGCTGAGGATGAGCATCACCGCTTGGTGGGATCTTGGGAGATTCCGGCGCGCGACGGAACGTTCAAGTTCGGTGCGGGATCGTTGGACGCGCATGGCGAGCCGGTGCACATCGTTGCCGATCAGCATGGCTGGTATGTGTTCGTCTGGGAATTTGCGGGCGATGACCGTGTGATGCCGGCAGCGAGTAGATACGACGATGCATGGGAGCGGACGCGTGTGTTTGAGCCGGGGGAGCCGGAAGAACCGGAAGAGCCGGAAGAGTCGGTGGAATCCGAGGAGCAGCTGCCTCATACTGGAATCAGCATGGTCATGCCAAGCGCAGTGGCGGTTGCGTTCCTTTCCGTTGGCTGTACGATGCTTGCCATAGTCAAGCGCCGCAGGCGGTGAGACGGCATAACGCAGAAGGTCGGAACCCAATAGGATTCCGACCTTCTGAATGTGGTAGCGGGGCATGGATTTGAACCATGGACCTCTGGGTTATGAGCCCAGCGAGCTACCGAGCTGCTCCACCCCGCGTCGGCTTGTCTTTTAGACAGCTCTATCTACAATAGGGGCAATTTTCAGGAAGTCAACTCGGCGTGTTGTGCTGAATCATGGCTATGAGCATGTTCTCCTCGGCCGATCGGTTCCAGCAATCCTCTCCGGGAGAGGGGGCCAACGAGAAAGACAGTAATAGCGCGCTATAAATGGCCGTTATAGGAATGCCGGGGAGCGATATCCAAGAAATTGACATAATAGAGGGTATGCCTATCAAGATCCCCAGTGGCCTTCCGGCCAGAGACATTCTCGACTCGGAGCGCATCTTTGCGCTCGAGAAGCCCGAGGCGGAGCGTCAGCGCGTCCGCCCGCTCAGACTGGTGATTCTGAACCTCATGCCCAAGAAGATCGAAACCGAGACGCAATTGCTGCGTCTGATCTCCAAATCGCCGTTGCAGGTCGAGATCGACTTCATGAAGACCTCCACGCATGAGGCCACGCATGTCTCCGCCGACCATCTGGTCAAGTTCTACGAGAATCTCGACGCCTTCCGCGACAACTACTACGACGGCTTCGTGGTGACCGGTGCTCCCGTGGAGCATATGCCATTCGAGGACGTGGACTATTGGGACGAGTTCAAGACGATTCTTGACTGGGCGTCCACGCACGTGTTCTCCACCATGTATCTGTGCTGGGGTGCCATGGGCGCGCTGTACGAGCGTTACGGCATCCATAAGGTGGATTACGCCGAAAAGATCTTCGGCGTATTCCCCCAGTATTTGCAGGATGAGTACTGCTTCCTGACCAACGGTTTTGACGAAATTGCACTGCAGCCGCACTCGCGTCTGGCCGGCGTGAATGAGGATGAGGTGCGTGCCAACCGCAATCTGCAGATTCTGACATGGGGTCCGCAGTCGGGGCCAGGGCTCATCGCCACGCGCGACTTCTCCGAGGTGTTTGCGCTCGGCCACTGGGAATACGGCAAATACACGCTTGCCGAAGAATATGAGCGCGATATGGCCAAGGGGCTGACCAATGTGCCGTTCCCGCAGAACTATTTCCCGCATGATGATCCGAAACTGGAGCCGCTGTTCGCCTGGCGGGCACATGCGAACCTGCTGTGGCGCAACTGGTTGAACTGGGTGTACCAGACCACGCCGTATGACCTGACCGAGGTTCCGGGGCTGCGTGCCGAAAAGAAGCTCGGCACCGATCGCTCGATTCGCCATGAGCCCGGCGGTCCGCGCGAGGATGATTTCAAGCCGTTCCTCAACGACGGCTACGGCGTTATTGAGGGCTGATCGTTCGCACAGTGGACTGTAATTTGTTCACGATATGGACGATTGAATGAACATAATCCTACACATCGGCGAGATGCGACTAATAGCAAACAACACTCGCGAAGTGTCGGGAAAAGCCTTACGGCAGTAGGGATGAGAAAAGACGCGCCGAGGTGGGCTTGACTTTGTCTAGACACAGGCAAATAATCACTCTTCAGTCATTCGGAGTCGAATGCCCAGCGCTGACTCCGTGTCCACGCTCGGCAGACTCCGCATCGAGACGACGAAAGTAACGAGTCCGTCACATTCGCCCGCCCGGTGGGTTTAAACTGACACCTGACATTGAAGAAGCAGGAGGCGTGAATATGGTCGGTTCGTTCGGCGCAGGATTGCTGTTGGCGAACGAGGGCGCTCATCTGCCCTCAGTCAACGACTTCCTACCCCCGGAGATCCTGTTCCAGGGCACTCCGTTTGCCATCAACCGTATTATCCTGATCCGCATCGTGGCCACCATCGTATTGCTGCTGGTGCTCGGTATTACCGCCAAACATGCCAAGCTCATCCCCGGCCGTTGGCAGGGTGTGGTCGAGTACGGTCTTGACTTCGTGCGTGACAAGGTCGTTTATGACGTGATGGGTGAGGCTCGTGGCAAGCGCTACGTGCCGATGATTACCACCATCTTCTTCACGATCTTTGTCTTCAACCTGTGCGGCATCATCCCTGGTATGAACATGGCTGCCACTGCCACGGTGGTCATGCCGTTGGTGTTCGCTCTGTGGACCCTGATTCAGTACTGGGTCACCGCAGCCCGCTCGCAGGGTCTCGGTCACTATCTGCGCCACGAGCTGTTCACGCCTGGTGTGCCGTGGCCGGTCTATTTCCTGCTGGCCCCGATCAACCTGCTTGAGTTGTTGATCATTCGCCCGGCTTCCCTGACTATCCGTCTGTTCGCCAACATGGTGTCTGGCCACCTTATGGTCGCCACTTGCTTGGCCTTCGCGCAGTACTGGATGGTTGACGCGGCCAACAAGCTGCAGGGCATCCCGGTGGGTGCGCTGTGGTTCGCCGGTGGCTTCGCCATGACGTGCTTCGAGGCGTTTGTTGCCTTCCTGCAGGCTTACGTCTTCGCCATTCTTTCCACCGTGTACATCAACCTAAGCTTCCCGGAGGAGTGAGGTTCAACCCCCTCTTTCGGAACCCGGCCTCGCCTAGATAGGCAGGACCGAACGAAATAAGATTTATAACGTCGCCAAGTACGTTAGAAAGGAAACACAATGGATATCATCACCCTCGCAGAGGTCGCCGGCAACCTGTCCGTCATCGGTTACGGTATCGGTACTCTTGGCCCTGGCATCGGTCTGGGCATCCTCTTCGGCAAGGCCATGGAATCCACCGCCCGCCAGCCTGAGATGTCCGGCAAGATTCAGACCATCATGTTCATCGGCCTGGCTCTGGTCGAGGTGCTGGCACTGATCGGCTTCGTCGCCGCCCTGATCATCTGATCAATACAGGTCAATAGACGAAAACCGATTATGTCCATCACTGAAAGGAGGGCTTGATGGCACAAGCAGCAAGCGGGATTGACCTGTTCATTCCCGAGGTCTATGACATCGTATGGTCGCTGATCATCCTCGTCATCGTCGCTGTGTTCTTCTACAAGTTCTTCATGCCGAAGTTCAATGCGATCTTCGACGAGCGCGCCGCCAAGATTGAAGGCAACATCGCCAAGGCGGAGCAGGCCAAGAAGGATGCGGACGAAGCCAAGGCCAAATATGAGGCCCAGCTGAGCACCGCCCGTGTGGACGCCGCCAAGATTCGCGACGACGCCCGTGCCGAGGCGTCCCACATCATCTCCGACGCCCGTTCTCGTGCCGAGTCCGATGCGGCTCAAATCACCGCTTCCGCGCAGCGCTCGATCGAATCCCAGCAGCAGCAGGCCATCGTCTCGCTCAAGGGCGAGGTCGGTGCTCTTGCCACCGCGCTTGCCGGCAAGATCCTCGGTGCCAAGCTGGAAGACAACGACGTGCAGTCCTCGATGATCGATTCGATGATCGACGATCTGGACGCCAAGAAGTGACTGTGACCATTCGTAACCAGAAAGGGAGGTGACCATGCGAGGAGAGGCATCTCGTATTGCAGACCGCGAGTCGCGTGATTCGCTGGCCCCGAAACTGCGCGACACCCATGAGGACGCGTGGCGGATCGGCAACGAACTGTTCACGATTACCAGCGCGCTGGACAACAACATTCAGCTGGAGCGTGCACTGACCGACCCATCCCGCCCGACTGCCGATAAGGTGGCCGTGTTCAAGGAGATGGTCGGCGATCAGGTGCACCCGATGACCACAGAGATCATGACTGATCTGGTCTCCCGCCGTTGGAGCCGTGCCAGGGATATCGCCAATGCAGTAGAGGACTTCGGTGTGGACGCCATGATGTACTACGCCGACGCCACTGACTCCACGTTGCAGGTATCCATCGAGCTGTCCCGACTGCATTCCTCTTTGCTGAATTTGCCGGTTGTGCGCTCGAAGCTTTACGACGACCAAGCCCCCAGCGAGGTTCGTGTCAAGCTGTTCCGTGAGCTGTTCGGAGATAAGAATCTGAACAAGGTCACGATGAGGCTTGCCGAGCACGCCACCTGCAACCTGCGTCGCCGCCGCTATCTGGAAACCATCCAGTGGCTGATCAAAAAGTTCTCCCGCCATATGGGCCAGTCGATGATCACCGTGACCACCGCAGCCCCGCTGAAGGAAGAGCAGATCAAGCGACTGATCGATGTCTACTCCGCCAAGGTGGGACGTCAGGTGCACATCAACTCGGTGGTCGATCCGACCGTACTGGGCGGCATGCGCATTCAGGTGGGCGACGAAGTCACGGACAACACCGTGGTCGCACAGCTGCAGAACCTGCACCGCAGGGTACAGACGGAAGCAAGCCCGGTCTGAGAGCCGAGCCCATCCGCCCAACACAAGCAAAAGACTTGACTGAACAATAACCAATAGAAGGAGTGATCATGGCAGAACTGACCATCGATCCCGCCTCGATTCGCAAGGCCCTCGACGACTTCGTTGCGTCGTACAAGCCGAGCGACACCCCCACCCAGGAAGTGGGCTATGTCGCCACGGCCGGTGATGGCATTGCGCACGTGACGGGATTGCCTGGTTGCATGGCCAATGAGCTGCTGACGTTCGAAGACGGCACACTCGGCCTGGCGTTCAACCTTGACGCCCGTGAGATCGGCGTGGTTATCCTCGGCGATTTCGCTGGAATCGAGGAAGGCCAGGAAGTGCGCCGTACCGGCGAAGTGCTCTCCGTGCCTGTCGGCGACGGCTACCTCGGTCGCGTCGTGGATCCGCTGGGCAACCCGATTGATGGCCTGGGCGAGATCCAGGGCATCGAAGGCCGCCGTATCCTCGAGGCGCAGGCACCCGACGTGATGCACCGCCACCCGGTCGACGAGCCGCTGTCCACTGGTCTGAAGGCCATCGATGCAATGACCCCGGTCGGTCGCGGCCAGCGCCAGCTCATCATCGGCGACCGCCAGACCGGTAAGACCGCCATCGCGATCGATACCATCATCAACCAGAAGGCCAACTGGGAATCCGGCGACCCGAAGAAGCAGGTCCGCTGCATCTACGTGGCCATCGGTCAGAAGGGCTCCACCATCGCTTCGGTGAAGCAGAGCCTGGAAGACGCCGGCGCCATGGAGTACACCACCATCGTGGCCTCCCCGGCAGCTGATTCCGCTGGCTTCAAGTACATTGCCCCGTACACCGGCTCGGCCATCGGCCAGCACTGGATGTACAACGGCAAGCACGTGCTCATCGTCTTCGACGATCTGTCCAAGCAGGCAGAGGCCTATCGTTCGATTTCCCTGCTGCTGCGTCGTCCGCCGGGGCGTGAGGCTTACCCGGGCGATGTGTTCTACCTGCACTCTCGTCTGCTCGAACGTTGCGCCAAGGTCTCCGATGACCTGGGCGGCGGTTCGATGACGGGTCTGCCAATCGTCGAGACCAAGGCGAACGATGTGTCCGCCTACATCCCGACCAACGTGATCTCCATTACCGATGGCCAGATCTTCCTGCAGTCCGATCTGTTCAACGCCAACCAGCGCCCCGCCGTGGACGTCGGTATCTCGGTCTCTCGAGTCGGTGGCGCCGCACAGACCAAGGCTCTGAAGAAGGTCTCCGGTACCTTGAAGATCTCCTTGGCGCAGTACCGCTCGCTGGAATCCTTCGCCATGTTCGCCTCCGATCTGGATGCGGCATCCAAGGCCCAGCTGACCCGTGGTGCTCACCTGACCGAGCTGTTGAAGCAGCCACAGTTCCACCCGTATTCCATGGAGCAGGAAGTCGTGTCTGTGTGGACCGGCACCCACGGCAAGCTCGATGACCTTGAGCTGTCCGACGTGCTTCCGTTCGAGCAGGGACTGCTGGACTACATCGACCACAACACCGACATCCTGAAGACCATCCGCGAGACCGAGGACTTCACCGCCGATACCGAGGCTGCCCTCGATAAGGCCGTGGACGAATTCCGTTCGACCTTCGTTTCCTCCAACGGCAAGCCGCTGGTCGAGAAGAAGCCGGACGTTGCCAAGGCAGCGCCGGTCGATCAGGAAAAGATCGTGGCGGGAGAGAAGTAAGCCATGGGCTCGCAACTCGCATTGAAATCACGCATCCACTCCACTGAGTCGTTGGCCAAGATTTTCAACGCTCAGGAGATGATCGCGTCTTCGCACATCGCCAAGGCCCGTGATGTGGCCCTGAACGCGAAGCCGTACACTGATGCGATTTTCGATGCCGTGCAAGCGTTGGTGGCACACACCCATATCACGCATCCGATCGCAGTGAAGGACGAGAACAACCCTCGCGTGGCTGTTCTCGCCCTCACCTCGGATCGTGGCATGGCCGGCCCGTACACCTCTTCGATTATCCGTGAAACGGAATCGCTGCTCGCCCGCCTTGATGCGGCCGGCAAGCAGCCGGAGCTGTTCGTGTACGGACGTCGCGGTTCGACGTACTACAAGTACCGCAACCGTGACATCGCGGCCACATGGGAAGGCGACACCGACCAGCCCGGCGTGGAAATTGCTGAAACCATCTCCAGCACGTTGATGGATGCCTACATGAAGCCGGCGGAGCAGGGTGGAGTTTCCGAACTCTACATCGTCTACACCGAGTTCATCAACATGGTGGTGCAGAAGGTGCGCGTGCTGCGCATGCTGCCCGTCGAGATCGTGGAGAACGAGGCCAAGGTCCCCGCTCCTGATGAAGAGGCTCCGGCTGTGGCGGACGTGGCTCCGCTGTACACCTTCGAGCCGAGCATCGAGGAAGTGTTGGATGCCATTCTGCCGAAGTACATCCAGTCCCGTATCCACGAATGCCTGCTGACAGCTGCCGCATCGGAGACCGCAAGCAGGCAGAACGCCATGCACACGGCTACCGACAACGCTCATAACCTGATCGATGACCTTACCCGCAAGCTCAATGCCTCGCGTCAGGCCTCGATTACCCAGGAACTTACCGAAATCATCGGCAGCGCCGACGCGCTGAACAAAGAGGAAGAGTAGGAACGCATATGGCTGACAACCAGACCACAGCGGCCGAGCCTACCGACGGTCGCGTCACCCGCGTCCAGGGCTCGGTTATCGACGTTGAATTCCCGGTGGGTCATCTGCCCGACATCTACAACGCCCTGAAAGTAAAGATCGTCAACACCGGCGCCAAGGAAGAGGGCGAGGCAAAGGTCACTGAAATCACCCTTGAGGTCGAACAGCACCTCGGTGATTCCACGGTTCGTTGCGTTGCTCTGAAGCCTACCGACGGCCTGGTCCGTGGCACTTTGGTCTCCGACACCGGAGCCCCGATTTCCGTGCCGGTCGGCGATGTGACCAAGGGCCACGTCTTCGACGTGTCCGGCAACATCCTCAACAAGAAGCCGGATGAGACCATCACCGTCACCGAGCGCTGGCCTATCCACCGCAACCCGCCGGCCTTCGATCAGCTGGAGTCCAAGACCCAGATGTTCGAGACGGGCATCAAGGTCATCGACCTGCTGACCCCGTACGTGCAGGGCGGCAAGATCGGTCTGTTCGGCGGTGCAGGTGTGGGCAAGACCGTGCTGATTCAGGAAATGATTCAGCGCGTGGCCCAGAACCACGGCGGTGTGTCCGTGTTCGCCGGCGTTGGTGAGCGTACCCGTGAGGGTAACGATTTGATCGGCGAGATGGGCGAGGCCGGCGTGCTCGAGAAGACCGCACTGGTCTTCGGCCAGATGGATGAGCAGCCGGGTACCCGTCTACGCGTGCCGCTGACCGCACTGACCATGGCTGAGTACTTCCGTGACGTGCAGAACCAGGACGTGCTGCTGTTCATCGACAACATCTTCCGTTTCACCCAGGCCGGTTCCGAGGTGTCCACCCTGCTGGGTCGTATGCCTTCCGCCGTGGGTTACCAGCCGAACCTGGCCGATGAGATGGGCTCCCTGCAGGAGCGCATCACCTCGACCCGTGGTCACTCGATCACCTCGCTGCAGGCCATCTACGTGCCTGCCGATGATTACACCGACCCGGCTCCGGCCACGACCTTCGCCCACTTGGATGCAACCACCGAGCTTTCTCGTGACATTGCCTCCAAGGGTATCTACCCGGCTGTGGACCCGCTGAGCTCCACCTCGCGAATCCTTGATCCGCGTTATGTGGGCCAGGCTCACTACGACTGTGCCAACCGCGTCAAGGCGATTCTGCAGCGTAACAAGGAGCTGCAGGACATCATCGCCTTGATCGGTATCGACGAGCTCGGCGAAGAGGACAAGACCACCGTGAACCGTGCTCGTAAGATCGAGCAGTTCCTCGGCCAGAACTTCTACGTGGCTGAGAAGTTCACCGGTCGTCCCGGCTCCTACGTGCCGGCCGACGAGACCATCGAAGCCTTCACCCGCATTTGCGACGGCGTGTACGACGACGTTCCGGAGCAGGCATTCTCCGGCATTGGTGGCATCGACGACCTCGAAGAGAAGTGGCACAACATGCAGAAGGAACTGGGTGCGTGATGGCCGCGGAAAAAACCACGATGAAGGTCAACATCGTCGCTGCCGACCACCCCGTGTGGCATGGCGACGCGGCGAGCGTGACCATTCCCGCCTCCGAAGGCGGCATGGGCATCCTGCCCGACCATGAGCCTGTGCTCACGGTGATCAAGCAGGGTACGCTCACCGTGGTTGAGCCCGATGGCGATCGCCATATGTTCGAGGTGACCGACGGATTCATCTCCTTCGACTCGAACAAACTCACTGTGGCGGTCGAGCGCGGCCACGACGTCCAGTACTCCGGCACTGCTGAGTGACATTCACTTCGCTGTGACCCTGTAAAGGGGCTCTCTGGTTTCCAGAGAGCCCCTTTTGCTATGTGTTGCGCTACAGTGGTGGCCTATGCGAATTATTGTTGCCGACTGTTCTGCGGAGTACTCCGGCCGTCTGAATGCCTCGTTGCCGCTGGCCAAGCGCGTGCTGCTGATTAAGGCCGATTCCAGTCTGTTGATTTTTTCTGAGCTGGGCTCCTATAAGCCGCTCAACTGGATGACCGCACCCTGCACGCTGAAGGACATTACGCCCGATGGTGCTGATGATGATGTGGATACGCCGGTGCCGGAAAAAGTGCTGCGTGTGAGCGCCGATAAGGGTTCGGACATTCTGGAAGTGACGTTGCAGCACATCTATTCCGATGAGACGTATGACTTGGGCGAAGATCCTGGCCTCATCAAGGACGGTGTGGAAGACCATCTGCAGCGATACTTGGCCGAGCAGATCGAACGTATCGGCAAGGGCGCTAAGTTGGTACGCCGTGAATATCCGACAGCCATCGGTCCAGTGGACATCATGGCCATCAACGCCGAGGGCGAGCATGTGGCTGTGGAAATCAAGCGTCATGGCGGCATCGACGGCGTCGAACAGTTGACCCGCTATTGCGAGCTGCTGAATCGCGACCCGCTATTGGCCCCGGTGCACGGCATCTTCGCCGCACAGACCATTACGCCGCAGGCCCAGGTGCTGGCCAAGGACCGCGGCTTCACCTGCCTCATCCTCGACTACGACGATATGAAAGGCACCGAGGACGATAGCCTCAGGCTGTTCTGAATGCAAAGTTGCCCCCGCTGGCGGGGGCTGTCGCCGTGAGTCGACTGGGGATGGTCCCCAACGTAAACCACCCCCAGTCAGCTTTTGCTGACAGCCCCCGCTGGCGGGGGCAACGCTATTTGCTGAGTGTTTAATACGCGGCGAGAATATCCACTACGAATACCAGCGTGGAGTTCGCGGGAATCGAGCCCTGTTTCTTGTCGCCGTAAGCCTGATCCGGCGGAACCACCAGCAGCACCTGGGATCCGACGGTCTGACCAATCAGACCCTTCTGCCAGCCTTCGATCACACCGTGCTGGCCGCCGGAATACATGTCAGCCTCAAGTGTGGTGTTCTTATCCCAAGAGGAGTCGAACTGGGTGCCATCGGTCAGCCAACCGGTGTACTTGACCACCACAGTGTTTTTGTCGGTCACTTCCTTGCCGGTGCCCTTGACCAGTGTCTGCGAGACCAGCGAATCGACCGCACCTTGACCGTTCATGTCGATCGACGGCTTGCCGTTCTTGGCACGCGTCACCTTCGGCAGATTGGACGGCACATCCTTGACCTCTTCGCCGGTGGCCTTCTTCAGATCCTTGGACTTGGAAACGAACGTCATCGCCAGAATGTAGGAGTAGCCGGAAGAATCCTCGGCGTTCACACCGAAACCGATAGTGGTGTTGAGCTTGGCGCCCTTGATCTGGTCGTAATAGGTCGAAGACAGGGTGGAGGAATCGACCAGGAGCGAGCAATCCGGCGTATTTTTGGTCCACGTATCCATCAGCTCGGTGCCGTCCTTGACATTCAGGGCGATACCCTGGGCGCAGACGCGGTCACCTTCTTCGATTGTGTCGCCGTCACCCTTCTGCAGCACCACGTAGGAGCCGTCGGACACGGTCATCGGGGCTTTGAAGGAGATGGTCGGCTTCTCGCCCAGCTTGCCCTTGGCGGTTACGCCGGCAATCTGATTCGCCGTCTTGGAAGAGGACGACTTCGAGGAGTCGCTCTTGGAATCGGACGAGTTCGAGCAGCCGGCCAGCGAGATGCACATGATCAGCGAGCAGGCAACGGCTATGGTTTTGGTCAGGGTAGACAAAGTACGCATGGCACACCACACTACCGGTAAACCTTGATTTTCAGCCTTTCTAGGTAATAGACAGGTGAAGATTGTAGAATAGTACCGTTATGAGTGTTGAAGAACAAGCAATGGGCCCAGATCAGGAGGCCACGGAGTCTGACGTAGTCAGTGACGTGACCGACTCGACAGATGTCATCGATGCCAATGACGTTGCCGATGGTACTGATACTGAGAGTGCCGAAGGTGTCGATGCTGAGAGCACCGAGAGTACGGAAGACGCCGAGACGCAAAAGTCCGAGCGCCCGACTCGTCATGCCATGATCATGCGCGGCGTGGTAACGCCTATTTTCGGTTTGCTAGCTGTGACGGCGATTGTGCTCGGAGTGCTGAACGCCACGATATGGAAGCCTTCCAGCGAGATCACCGCATCTGCCAACGTGACCGGTTCTCGCTATGTGATTACCGATCCCGGCGTGCTCACCTTGTTGGATAAGAACACGACGATGACCGTGAAGTCCTCCTCGTCCAAGGATGAGACATGCGTAGCCTTGGCCTCCACCAAGGATGCAGCCGGTTGGGTAGCAAGCGAGAAGTCCTATCAGCGCATCAGCGGTTTGACTTCTTGGACCGAGCTCGGCGTTCAGAAGGGTGAGCCCACCAAGAACCAATCGGGCTCGTCGGATGACGCCAACGAGGTGGCATTCAAAGACTCCGATATGTGGACTTCCGTGAAGTGCGGCAATGGTTCGGTGACCTTTGATAGCAAAGATCCCGCCGCTTCGACCGTGGCCATCATGGATCTCGGCTCACATAAGGCGTCCGCCACTATCAGCATGCACTGGGTGCGCTCTGAAGTTCCCGATTTCGCCATGCCGTTCTACCTGTCCGGCGTTCTGCTGGCGGTAATCGCGGTGTTGTGTGCGTCCGTGTTCGCCATGCCTCCGCATAAGCGCCGTAAGCGCATTGTGGAGGGCAAGGCCACTGCGTCAATGGGGCCGTCGTTCGCGGAACAGGTTGAACAGGGAATTATTGGCAACGGCTCGATTCCGGCTGAAGTGCCGCCGACCGGCCGTAAGCGTCGCCGCCATGCCGCACACCGTCGCGGTTCCAAGAAGACCGTGCCCGCCGAGTCGGCCGAATCTCCCACGATTATCGATCCCGCGTCCCGCAATTTGGTCGCCGATCAGCAGTCCGGCGAAGCGAGGGAGACCGAGACGATGCCGGATACCGAGTCGACATCAGTGATTTCTCCTGATGAGTTGCAGGCATACTTCTCCCGTTTGGCTCAGGAAGTCAATGACAGTGAAGCCTCGGATAGTGCTGCGGCCGATGATGTGGACAACCAGGAGGAGAACTGATGAGCATGCGTTGGAACAAGCTGTGCGTCGCCGCCCTCTCCGTTGCCGCGCTGATTATGCCGTTGGCCGCTTGCGAAGGTCAGCTGCCCACCCCGGCCGCTAACTCATCCACCAAGGCTCAGCCGGATTTGACTGAGGCGCAGGAGAAGAAGATCCGTACCAAGATTTTGGAAACGATCGATCAGGCCGACGCGGCTCGATCCGCGGACGGCTATCAGTCCGTGATGGGCGGGCCTCAACTGGAGATTCGCACCAGCCAGGCCACCATTGCCCAGAAAAGCGGCTCAATGTCCAAGTATGCGACCATTCCTAAGGACATCGCCCAGGTGGTGATTCCCACGGATGACGGCTGGCCGCGCTCGGTATTCACCATCACCACCACTACTGAAGATCAGCAGTCCAAGCGTTTATTGGTGCTGAATCAGGAATCAGCCCGTCAGAATTACAAGCTGATGGCCATGGCGCGTCTGTTTGAGGGAGCGCAGCTGCCGAAGTTCGAGGTGCCGACCATCGGTTCGAGAATGGGTACCGATAAGGATGAGAATCTGGTGGCCACGCCTGCCGATGCGTTGACCCAGTATGCCGATGTGCTGCAGAACGGTGCGAATAGCAAGTTCGCCTCGCAATTCGCGGATGACCAGCTGCGCCAGAAGATCGCCGAACTGACCAACACCGTGCAGGAAGGCATCGCCCGCAACAACGGCACGCAGGAGCAGACCTTCACTGCCGCGCCCGACCAGATGTGGGTGATGCGCACGGCTGATGGTGGCGATCTGGTCGTGGGTCGTGTCGATTCCGTGTGGACTCGTCAGGCCGGTGACGGACGCGAATCCCAGCCCGCCTCCGATGATGAGAAGATCCTGTTCAACAGCGACAAGTACACCAGCACCATGAAGGTCACATACGTGAACGTGGTGGCGTTGTACATTCCTTCGGCCAACTCCGGTCAACAGATCACCGCCGTGGGTGCCGACCGCACTCCGGTCAAGGTCGAGGCGCTGTAAGTTCCCACCACGTAGTAATTTCCCCACCGCGATGTCAGACGAATTTTGTCTTTCGCAGAATAACGCTGTTTTGGGTAACCACGTGGTGGTGATTCACTACGTGGTGGGAATTTCACCGCGTAGTGGAAGAATGGCTACGCGGCGGGAATCGGCACTACAATCGATTCCAGCATTGTTTGATTGTCGGGCGTGCGAATCGTGCGCGTACATGTGGAGGCATATATGGCTGATCAGCAGCAGTTCAATCCAGGAGTATCGTTGGCGGGTGCTGTCGATTTGGAAGCGCTGAAGCATCAGGTCAAGGCTGAGCCAGGACAGGCTGGCGGCGCACCGGCAGCTGGTGGCTATGTGATCGACACCACCGAGAACACCTTCCAGGCGATGGTGCAGACCTCCGCCACGTTCCCGATTCTGCTGTTGCTGTGGGTGCCCACTGACGACCGTCTTTTCTCGATGGCTCGCGCGCTGGGCGATGCGGTGAATGGTCTCAATGGTCAGATTCAGCTCTCTCGCATTGACATCGCGACTAATCCTTCGATCGCACAGGCACTGCAAGTGCAAGGTGCGCCGGCCTTGTTTGCGCTGATTTCCGGTCGCCCGATGCCGTTGCTACAGGGTCTGCCGGGTGATGATGAGCTGAAGCAGCTCACCGACGAAGTGATTCCCAAGATTATTCAGGCCGCTGCCCAGTCCGGCGTCAACGGCACTGCGCCGTATTCCGGCGATCCTGATTCCGATGCTGCCGCGAGTACCGGTGCGACTGGTGCTGATACGGAGCAAGTGCCTCCCGAGCACGCTGAGGCTCATCGCTTAGCCGAGGAAGGCGACTACGCCGGTGCCGCCGCTGAATATGCACGTGTTATGGAATCCGATCCGTCTGATGCACTGGCCGCCCGCGAACATGCCAAGGCGCTTTTGCTGGCCCGTTCCGGTTCCGCGGATGTGCGCGAGGTGCGTGCCGCCGCAGCCGCTGCGCCCGACGATGTGGAAGCGCAACTGGCCGTGGCTGATATCGATATGATTGGCGGCCAGATCCAGGATGCTTTTGACCGTCTGCTTGACTTCTTGGCTGCAGGCCATAAGGGCGATCTCGAGGCGGTGCGTCAGCGCCTGCTCGAGTACTTCACCATCCCCGAGCCGACCGACCCGCGCCTAGCCCGTGCCCGTCGCCGTCTCGCAACCCTGATGTACTGATTTTCCTTGGCTTCCCTCGGGTGAGGCCGAGCCGTGAAGCAAACAGCCCAGTGGGCTGTTTGTAGGCGAGGGCGAGACGATAGTCGAGCCAGAAAGCTGCGGGGCAAAGCCCGTCCTTAATTGCGGCTGAGCTGGCTGTTACGCCATCCGGTTTTTCCCGAAATACTGCTGGAACCGTGGCCCGTCCAAAGCCAGCTCCTCTTCAAAGTCGTCGGCCCATGTGCTGAACGGCTTGGCAGCCAATCCGTCATTGTTGAATCGCGCCTGATCGGTGATTTCGGTAACGCAGAACTTCGGAATCGTCAGATTGGTTACTGGTCCCGATCGTTCGGCCTCGGCCACGATAAGAGGCGCATTGAGCCCGCCAAACACATCCACACTCCAGCCGTCCTCCGCAATCCATGCGGAATAGCGGTTCTTGATAACCACTTCGCCGCCGCGCTTGATGAGTTCCGCGGCAATGCGGGCGTCAATCTCACGCTCCACTTCATATCGGGTGCCGCCCACGGACGGTCCCTTAACGGTAACGAAGGCCTCCGAGAACTGCTCGCGGTGCTCATCCAGCACGGCAATCGGGTCGATGTCAGGGGTCATATTGACGCTCACCTTGTGTGAGACCAACCTGACGCGCAGCGCATAGTTGTCGGCATACACGTAGTAGCTCTGGATGATGAGGGTCGGGATGTCGCCGTCGTTGTATTCGTCTGGCAGCTCGCGGCAGAAGAAGCGGCGTTCGTATTCGAAGTCATCTGTAGGTTCCGACATAACCCCATTGTAGAGCCGTTTACGGCGTTTCCCTAGGTTTTGTCGGTGATTGGCCTCACAATATGGTCATGATGCCGGCTGGGCTGCGCTGTTCGATGATAGTGGCTTGGCGCGGGTGATGGTTGGTGTACAGTAAAGAAGTTGCTCGGGTTTGTAGCTCAGTGGATAGAGCGTCTGTCTCCGGAACAGAAGGTCGTGGGTTCGATCCCCATCAAGCCCACCAGTGGGGCTTTCGGCATATGTCGAAAGCCCTTTTTTCATGCTCGCTCAGGGTTCCCCGAGTTTTCCCTGAGGGCATCCACGAATACCCCATGGAATGCTGTTGTGTTGGGTTTTAAGAGCGCATAATGAAATGGATTGAGATCGTGGAACTCACCCCATGAGGAGGTGTGCGATGATCCGGAACGGGTCGCAGCGGCATTGGTCGGTTCACTTGCTCGCTATGGTACTGGCGCTGTCTCTGGTGACGGGATTCGCGGTTACGGCGGGCCTGCGTGTGCGTCGCAAGGAACAGCCGTTCTGGCATATGTGGTGAAGCATCCCGGAAGCGCTCTGCTGCATATCGCCCGGGCGGTGAGGCAGAATATGGCCGCATGGCGGGCAGTGGCATCCGTAAGCGTGCCTGCGCTCGGTAAACTGCTACGTAATCGGGTTCGCTAATCCAACAAGAGGAGCACATAATGAGCGAGAAGATGGAAGCCGTAGCTACTTCGGAGGCTCCGGCCGCGCTGGGCGCGTACAGCCAGGCGGTGAAGGCCAATGGTTTCGTGTTCGTGTCCGGTCAGCTGGGTATTGATCCGACCACCGGTGAGCTGGCAGGGGATACCGCGGGCGAGCAGGCCGCGCAGGCGCTGAAGAACATCAAGCATATTCTCGACACCGCCGGTACTGGCATTGAGCATGTGTGCCGTGCCACCATTTACCTGAAGAACGTTGAGGATTTCAAGGAAGTGGACGCTCGCTACGCCGAGGTGTTCATCGGTTCCGTGAAGCCCGCACGTGTGGCCTTTGGCAACAACATGATTCCCAAGGGTGCACTGGTGGAGATCGACGCCATCGCCGTGGAGTGACGTATTTGCCCCCGCTGGCGGGGGCTGCCCGGCAATAGTCGGACGGAGGGGGTGGTTTTGGCCGTGAGCTGAGACCACCCCCAGTCAGATGTGCTGACGGCATCCACCAGCGGGGCTGGTAATGCATGGTTTGGGCGTCGGTTCGTGCCACAATAGTGACCATGGCATCCAAAGGAAAACCGTCGCCGCGTTCGGCTGTGAGCCCGCTGAGCGACGAACAGGTCAAGCGTCTGGCAGGCAGTCATACACTTGTGGACCCCACCAATTACTATCCGACTGGTCCGCGTACGCCGAACCAGCCGGAGATCAACGCCCAGAACCCCAAGGCCACCAAGCGACTGCTGGCCGGTGTTTCCGTGGTATTCCGCGCTAGTTGCAAGACCAAGGCATGGGGTCTTGACCATGTGCCGGAAACCGGCCCGTTCATTACCGCGGCCAGCCACATCACCATGTTCGATGTGTTCGTGCCGATGATGAGCCTGTTCCATATGGGCCGTCGCCCGCGTTACATGGCCAAGGCCGAGATGGCCAAGTGGCCGCTGATCGGCAAATGGTTCCAATTGGTCGGCATGCAGCCGGTGCAGCGTCGCTCCGGCAAGGCCAAGCAGATCGAGGAGACCTCAATCGATATTCTTACTTCCGGCCGCCCCCTCACCGTTTGGCCGGAAGGCACGGTGACCCGCGACCCGAAGAAATGGGTGATGAGCATCAAGGAAGGTGTAGGATACATTGCGCTTGAAGCCTCCCGCAGACTTGGCCATCAAGTGCCGCTCTACCCTGCAGTGACGTGGGGCGCGGCTTCCATCAACCACTGGTGGCCGTGGCCTCGCAAGAACGTGGTGATGTGCTACGACGAGGCGCTCGATTATTCCGATCTGCTTGTTGACATGGATTCCTGGGGCGATGAACCGCCCGCCGAGGCCGTGGACGAATTGATGTGGCGCGTATTCAAGCGCATGAACACGGTGTTGGAGGAGATTCGCGGCGAGCGATTCCCGGCAGAAGGCTATTGGGATTACCGTTCCATGAGCCGTAAGCCGTGGCCCGAGGCTGGTGGCCAGTTCCCGGCGGTGGAGTAGCATAACGCGCAGTTGCGCGCAGCGAAAATAGGAATTTGATATGGGTAGGAAAATAACGGTTCTCGGTGCAGGAGCATGGACGGAGCCGTAAAGGCGACAGCCCGGTGGGCTGTCGGTAGGCGACGCCGAACGACGATAGCCGTGAGGTAGAAAAACAGCACTCCATGCGACAAACGAAGGTAGGAATTTGATATGGGTAGGAAAATAACGGTTCTCGGTGCAGGAGCATGGGGTACTGCTTTCGGCCAGGTGCTGGCGGATGCCGGCAATGACGTGACCATGTGGGCCCGTGAACCGGAAATCGTCGAGGATATCCGGGACAATCGGCGCAATGGTGTTCGCCTGCCGTCTGTCAAGAAGCTGCCGGATGCCATCACCGCCACTGGCAATCGCGCCGAAGCCGTCAAGGATGCCGATATTGTGGTCGTGGCCATCGCCGCCCAGTTCGCCCGTGTGGCACTCGTTGAGTTCAGGGGATTGATTCCCGAGCATGCCATCGTGGTCAGCCTGATGAAGGGCATCGAGCGTAACACCAACAAGCGCATGGATGAAGTGGTTCGTGAGACCCTTGATTTGCCGGCTGACCGCTTTGCCGCCATCTCCGGCCCGAACCTGTCCAAGGAAATCGCCGATCGTCATCCCGCAGCCACCGTGGTGGCCTGCGAGAACATCGACAACGCCACCATCGTGGCCGAGGCCTGCACCACCGAATACTTCAAGGCGTTCGTGACCACTGATGTCATTGGTCTGGAAATGTGCGGCAGCCTGAAGAACGTGACCGCGCTCGCCGTGGGTATGGCTCGTGGTGCCGGTTACGGTGAGAACACCGCCGCCATGATCGAGACCCGCGGACTTGCCGAGCTCACTGCTCTGGGTGCTGCGGCAGGCGCCGATCCCAAGACCTTCTTTGGGCTGGCGGGTGTGGGCGATCTCATCGCCACCTGTGGCTCGCCGCTTTCCCGCAACTACACGTTTGGCTCCAACCTCGGCAAGGGGCTGAGCGTGGAAGAAGCCACTAAGGTCAGCAATGGCGTGGCGGAGGGTGTGCCTACCACGGATGCGGTGGTGGCTTTGGGCAATCAGCTTGACGTGCCCACTCCGTTGGCCTATCAGATGAGCCGTGTGCTCAATGAGGGCATTTCCTGTGCGGAAATGCTTGCCGGGCTTTTCGGGCGTGAAATCACTGTCGAGTAGACTCATAGCAGATTAAAAGTTTCGTTCAGCAGTCAAAGGATGGTTATGGCCAAGAAACGTATTGTGGTGCTCTATGGTGGGCGTGCGGATGAACATTCGATTTCCTGCATTTCCACGGCCGGCGTGCTGGCGGCTATGGATACCGAACGTTTCGAGCCGATTCCGGTGGGCATCACCAAGGACGGCAAGTGGATTATCGACGGTGAGGATCCGCGCGGCTGGAATCTGGACGGCGACGAGCTGCCGACCGTGAAGATCACGCCGGAATCCCGTCCGGTGATTCTCGACCCCTCGCGAGGCAAGGACGGTTTCTTTGCCGGTGAGCCGGATCATCTCAGCAATGCCGACTCCGGTTTTGGCACCAGCTTTGTGAGCTTGTCCGATCCTGAGATACATCACGTGCTGACCTCGCTGGGGCACGTCGATGCGGTGCTGCCTGTGCTGCATGGCCCTTACGGCGAGGACGGCACGGTGCAGGGTCTTCTTGAGATGATGGGTGTGCCGTATGTGGGCTGTGGCGTGTTCGCCTCTGCCGCCTGCATGGATAAGCACTACACCAAAGTGGTGCTCAATGCTGCCGGTATTCCGACGGCTCCCGGCATTATGGTGGATGCGCGCGCGTTCACCGCAGCCGATGTGGTCGCCCAAATTGAGGCAGCCGGACTGGCTTATCCGCTGTTCGTCAAGCCTTCCCGTGCTGGATCCAGCTTTGGCGTCACCAAGGTGGATAAAGCCGAGGATCTGGAAACCCAGCAGGACCGTGTGGCCGCTGCCATCGCCACGGCCGGTGAGCATGACTGGAAGGTGCTCATCGAGCAGGGCATCGATGGCCGCGAGATCGAATGCGCCGTGCTGTGCCCGAAGGCGGGCGATGAGCCCGAGGCCAGCTGGCCCGGCGAAATCGTGCTTGACCACCAGAATGACGACCAGTTCTATGATTTCGATTCCAAGTACATGGATGCTTCCGCCAGCCATGTGGAAGTGCCGGCCAACCTGCCCGTCAGCGTGCTTGAGGATGTACGCGACGTGGCTCGCCGTGCGTTCAAGGCCGTAGATGGAGCGGGTCTGAGCCGCGTGGATACCTTCGTGACTCCGGACGGCACCGTGATGGTCAACGAGATCAACACCATGCCTGGCTTCACGCCGATTTCCATGTATCCCAAGGCGTGGGACGCCACGGGTGTGGGATACACCGAACTCATCACCCGTCTGATCGAAGGCGTGTTGAAGTAATCTCGCAACAGCGACTGCGTGGCTTCCCTCCTTGGGAAGCCATTTTTTTTTTGACGTATGGCCGTCGAGCGTCAACAGTTCATGCAGAGTTTTCCTGAGTTCAGCCAACGTATGGCAAATGGCGAATGCAATTCACTTTCACGCCAGTGTCCGGACAGATTGGACGCATAGTTTCTTTTCTTGGGATTACGGGCTGCGCGTATGCCGCGCAACGAGCCCGATTCCCCCAGACTTTTCCGTCTGGATGATGTTGAGAAAAGGAACATTATGAACAACCTGAGTAAGATCGCGGCCGGCTCCCTTGCCGCCGTGCTTGCATTCTCCATGGCCGCCTGCGGCTCCAGCAGCGCCTCCTCCGATGGCGCCGGCGAAAGCGCCGGCAAGGCCGTCACCGTGAACGGGAAGTCCGCCAAGGCCACTTCCCTCGCCGACTTCGGTACTATGGAAGACCTCGAAAAGGCCGCCAAGGAAGAGGGTGCGCTGAACGTCATCGCGCTGCCGCACGACTGGTCCAACTACGGCGAGGTCATCGAGGGCTTCAAGAAGAAGTACCCGGAGATCAAGGTCACCGAGCTCAACCCGAACGCTTCCTCCAAGGAAGAGCTTGACGCCGCCAAGACCAACAAGGGCACCGACGCCGCCCCCGACGTGTTCGATGTCGGCCAGGCCATCGCCGCCACTTCCACCGATAGCTTCGCTCCGTACAAGGTGCAGGCCTGGGACAAGATTCCGGACGCCGCCAAGGATGCCGACGGCGCCTACTACGCCGACTACACCGGCATCATGTCCGTGGGCTGGAATGCCGATAAGTACGGTGAGATCAACTCTCTGGACGATTTGCTCGATTCCAAGTTCGCCGGCACGGTGTCCTTGAACGGCAAGCCCGCCGAAGCCGGTGCCGCCTTCAACGGCTACCTGATGGTCAACCAGCTCGCAGGCGGCGACATCAATAACCTGCAGCCTGGTCTTGACTTCTTCAAGAAGCTGCAGGAAGCCGGCAACCTGACCACCGTGGACGTGACCAACGGCACCATCGACTCCGGCCAGACCGGTGTGGTGTTCGATTGGACCTACAACCAGGCTTCCTACAAGAAGGAGCTCAAGGATAAGGGCGTGAACTGGAAGTACAAGACCTTCCCGAAGGCCCAGGTCGTGAGCTACTACAACCAGGCCATCAACAAGGACGCGCCGCACCCGGCCGCCGCCCGCCTGTGGGAGGAGTACCTGTACACCGCCGATGCCCAGAACCTGTGGTTCAAGGGCGGCGCCAACCCGGTGCTGCTCGACTCCATGAAGGAAGACGGCACCGTTGATCAGGACACCCTGAAGGACGCCATCACCATCGAAGGCGACCCTGTCTCCTACACCAACGATGACTCCACCCGCATCACCGAGTGGCTCCAGAACAACTGGGACAAGACGATCGGCAACTGAGGTTACCTCGCATGACTGCCGCAATCGCACAGAACGGACCTGCTGCCGCCAAGGCCGCGGGTCCGTCCGCTACTCCCTCCGCCGCCTCGTCCGTGCTGGCGAAGCATCGTCAGGAGCTGGGCACGCTTGCCTCCACGCTCCCGTTCTTTGCCTACACCGCCTGCTTCCTGCTGGCTCCCACCGTGATTGTGGTGGTGGGTGCTTTCCAGGATCGCAGCGGCGGTTTCACGCTCTCGAATTTCAATAAGATGTTCGAAGCCAACACCGTCGCCGCATTCGGCACCTCGATTCTGGTGTCCGTGGCATCTTCCGTGATCGGTGCGGTGGTGGGTGCGCTCGCCTCCTACGCGCTGGTCATCGGCGCCAAGCCGAACGGTCTGCTGCGTCGCATGATCTCCGCCATCTCCTCGGTGCTCGCCCAGTTTGGCGGTGTGATGCTTGCGTTCGCGTTCATCGCCACCATCGGCATTAACGGCATCGGCACCATGCTCATCAAGACTCTGACCGGCTACACCGTGAACCCGAACTGGCTGAGCTCGCTGCCCGGTCTGATCACCATCTACTGCTACTTCCAGATTCCGCTGATGATTATCATCTTCCTGCCTGCGGTCGATTCGATTCGCCCGCAGTGGCGTGAGGCCTGCGAATCATTGGGCGGCAATACGTTCCAGTACTGGACTCGCGTGGCCTGTCCGATTCTGGCTCCCCGCTTCATCTCCGCGTTCCTGCTGCTGTTCGCTTCCGCGTTCTCCGCATACGCCACTGCCGCAGCCTTGTTCTCGCAGCGCTCGATTCTGGTGCCGTTGATGATTCAGGGTGCCATGCGCAATGAGATGGATCCTAACCAGCAGGGCTTTGCCCAAGTGCTGGCATTCGCAATGATCATCGTCGTGGCCATCGTCATGCTGCTGAGCCACGCTGTGGAAAAGAGGGCCGGACGTTGGCAGTGAATGCAGAAGATACTCGCGCGTTCGATGCTGACGGCATCGCCGGTGCTGTCGTCGCGTCCACCGTAACGTTCCCCAAGCCCCCGCAGCTGCGCGCCGCACGCCGAGCCAAGCAAAGCGTCATCAAATTCGTGATTTTGTTCGTCACGCTGGCGTTCCTGTTCGTGCCGTTGCTGGCCATGCTCATCTTCACCCTGCGTCATCCGCTCTCCGGCCGCTGGTCGGCGGCTCCCTGGATTGCGATCTTCACCGGCAACGGCGAATCGTTGGGTGCCGACCTGACAGTGCTGTGGCAGGGCGTTGGCACTTCGCTGGCGCTGAGCGCGGTCACTGTGGTGATCATGCTGTTGCTGCTGGTGCCCACCATGGTCATCGTGCATATTCGCTCCAAAGCCCTGGAGCGCGCGATTGAATGGGTGGCCACCTTGCCGCTGACCATCCCGGCCATCGTGCTGGTCGTCGGCCTTGGTCCGATCTACCGCTGGTTGTCTGCCGACGTGCTGAGCACCAACCCGATCTGGCTGTGCTTCGCCTACGTGATCCTCGTCATGCCGTTCGCGTTCCGCGCCATCGCCGTGGGGCTCAACTCCATCGATGTCAAGACCCTGGTCGAGGCCTCCCGTTCGCTCGGCGCCTCCTGGCCTAAGGTGTTCTTCAAGGTGATCATCCCGAACCTGTGGCAGTCGATTCTGTCGGCATCCTTCATCTCCATCGCCGTGGTGCTGGGCGAATACACCGTCGCCTCGCTGCTCGGCCGCATGAACCTGCAGGTCGCGCTCTACCAGCTCGGCCAGTCCAATTCACAAATCTCCACCGCCATGTCGCTGCTGGCTCTGCTCTTCGGCGTGGTACTGCTCGTTGCGCTCGACTTGATTTCTGATGCGATGCGCAAGTCCAAAGAAGGTAAATGATTATGTCTTTCCGTTCGATGTTTGGCCATGAGGCTTCGCATGAGGCCGTTGCCGATGTGGCTCCGACTGTCGGCACCGGCTCCGATGTGCAGTCCGTCGCCCCCGCGACTTCCGCGCAGACTGCCGCCGAGGATGCGTTCAAGAACGATCCCACCGCTACCCTCGAGGGCGTGCGCGGCAAGGACGTGACCAAGGCCGCCAAGGCTCTGCTCAAGGACACCGTCAAGCGCGGCGGTGGCTCCATTCAGATGCAGAACGTCATCAAGATCTACCCCGGCTCTACTGTGCATGCGCTTGACGATTTCAATCTGGACATCAAGCCCGGCGAAATGGTCGTGCTGCTCGGCGGCTCAGGCTGCGGCAAGTCCACCGCGCTGCGCTCGCTTGCCGGCCTCGAGGATATTCAGGGCGGCCGCATCATGGTCGGCGGCCAGGATGTCACCGGCGTGCCGGTCAACAAGCGAGAGATGGCCATGGTGTTCCAGGCTTACTCCCTCTTCCCTCACATGACCGCTCTCGAAAACGTGGAATTCGGTCTTGAAGTGCGTGGCATGGGCAAGGCCGAGCGTCGCAAGATTGCCATGGAGCAGCTTGAGCTCGTGGGGCTTGCCGATCAGGCCAAAAAGTACACACAGCAGATGTCCGGCGGCCAGCAGCAGCGTGTGGCCTTGGCTCGTGCATTGGCAGTCAAGCCGCGCGTGCTGCTGCTCGACGAGCCACTTTCCGCCCTCGACGCCAAGGTTCGTGTGCAGCTGCGTGATCAGATTCGCCGCATTCAGCTCAACACCGGCACCACCACCGTGTTCGTGACCCACGATCAGGAGGAAGCGTTGGCCGTGGCCGATCGTATCGGCGTGATGAACAAGGGCAAGATCGAGCAGATCGCCGCTCCGCAGGATCTCTACCAGCGTCCTGCCACTGAGTATGTGGCCACGTTCATTGGTTTGACTAACCGCCTGCCCGGAGCGTCCAATGGCGACGAGGCCGTGGTCTTCGGCCAGCGTGTGCCGCTGCTCGAAGGGTCGGCCAAGGGTGATTCCGTGGCCGTGCTGGTGCGCCCGGAGAATCTGACTCTGACCGCGGCCGCACAGCATGACTCCCACGTGGGTGAGCGTGCGCGCGTTGAGGTCATCCACTTCCTCGGCTCCTTGGTGCGCGTGGATACGGTGATCACCTCCGGCGAATACCAGCGCTGGAACAAGGGCGAGCAGCTCAAGGTCACGGTGCAGTTGCCGGCCAGCGAGTTGCCGGCTGGGCTCGCCGTCGGCGATGAGGTAGTCGTGGCTCCTCGTGCGGTCGCAGCGCTCGCTTGCTGAGCCTCGATGGGGGAATCAGCCGGCAGCGTATGATAGCGAAAATTCACTGTTGACCGTAGCTGCCGATGTGTGATGGTGTGGGACAACATAAAATAATCGCTGTTTTTTGCATGTTGTCCCACTGAATTTGGGACAACATGCATGTCAAACGTTATACATGTGTGTTGTCCCATTGTGCTTGTTAGAAAATCGTTGCAATGACGCCATTTCACCGCCACGGCCACATGGTGCGGTTTGAGGAGCGTGGGACGATACGCAAAAACAGCCTATTTTTGCATGTTGTCCCACGCGAAATGGCTCTTGCCGCACAATTCCCGACTGGTATGCCTCTCGGTCTTAGCGCGGTTTTGAACATACTGCCGTATTCTTGAAGCGTGTGCATAGGCGGTCCTCGGACCGGTAATAAAGGGGAATCCATGAGCGAACCGCAGACGCCGCAAACCGAGCAGGGAACTCAAACAACGTTGCCGCAGCAGTCGGGTAACTGGTGGTTTGTGGCATATCGACGCTTTTCGATAGTGGGCGTGGCGCTCGCGATTATGGTGGCGTTTTGGATTGGGCTCAACATGCTGGCCACCGGTGCATTACATCAGTTTGCCGGTAACGATGTGCCTACGTGGGCGGTGTTGCTGGCCTCCTCGGGCCCGCTGTATCTGGTGGCCATGCCGCTCAGCATGCTGGTGTTCATGCGCGTGCCCGCCATCAGCACCCGCCAATTTGCCATGAAGCCGGGCGAATTCATCCCGCTTTTCATCATATGCATTCCTGTGATGTACCTCGGCAATATCATCGGCATGGTGCTGTCTGCCGGCATCACCGATGGTCAGGCCACGAATCGTATCAATGATCTGGTGCTCGGCGGCAATGAGTGGGTGAATGCACTGTTTGTGGGACTGCTGGCGCCGATTTGCGAGGAATGGCTTTTCCGCAAGCAGATCATCTCCCGTCTGCGCAGGTACGGGGAAAAGACGGCTATCGTGTTCTCCGCACTGGCATTCGCGCTGTTCCACATGAATCTGTTCCAGTTCTTCTATGCCTTCGGTCTAGGCCTGATTTTCGGCTATGTGTACACGCGCACCTCTCGCCTGCGTTACTCGGTGCTGATGCACATGCTGATCAACCTCAATGGCTCCGTGCTGGCGCCGCTGATGCTCAAGCAGATTGATCCCAGAATCCTCAGCGGCACCATCAGTGAAGCCGAAATCATGAGCATGGTGCAAGGCGGCAGCGGTATGCGCGGATTGAGCATCATGATGCTGTACGGCATGGTGATGCTGGGTCTCCTGATTGCCGGTATCGTGCTGCTGATCGTCAAGCGCAGGAACTGGGAATTCTATCTGGCTCCCGAAGAGTTGCCTACCGGTTTGAAAGTGCGCACGACCTACGGCAATCCAGGTGTGGTCATCTATATACTGCTGACCGTTGGCCTGACTATCTGGATGCTATTGGCGTAAGCATTTTTTGGCGCCCCTCTTTGAGGGGAGCTGTCAGCAAAGCTGACTGAGGGGAGTCTCCGCGGTATCACGGTACTCCCCTCAGTCTCACTTCGTCTGGCAGCTCCCCTCAGAGAGGGAAGCCAAGATGGTTAGATGTTGTCTGCTGAGCCGCCGTCTTCGACAAGATAATCGGCTCCGGCGATGGCGCGCGCGGCGGCATCCGTCACAGTGGACAGCAGCACGCCTTCGCGTGCGAATACCAGTACTTGGCCGGTCATGCCATAAGGCGAGAAGCCGGTGAATTTGACCAGAGGCGGCTGCCCTTCCAAAGACACATTGGCGGTCGCCTTGGTCACACGGTCGAGGATGTCCTGACTGACAGCGGCCGGATCGCTGGACGCTTTGGCGGTGAATTCCAGCGTCGACATGCCCTCACTCACCGGCGTCAACTTGGTCAGCGCTGCGGTATTCAGCACCGAGTTGGGAATGATCATCAAATCACCGTTGCGGGTGCGCACCGCGGTCTGCCGCCAGGTGATGTCATGCACAGTGCCGGTGACGCCTTGAACGGTCACCAAATCTCCGGGCTGGATCACGTGTCCTAGCATCAATCCGAATCCGCCGATGATGTTGGCAACGGTATCTTTCAGACCCAGTGAAATCGCCACGCCTCCAACGCCGAGGGCGGTGATCAGTGTGGTGGGATTAATGCCGAATACTGGTTGCAGCACCATTGCCGCGCCGATGACCCAAATCGTTACACGCGCGAGGTTCACGAAAATCGAGGCACTGGGAATCTGCGAATTATCCAATACCTTGCGCAGAACGCGACTGACAAGCCGGTCGGTCACCAGCACGAGGACCAATACAATGGCCAACCACGTGAGTTTGCCGGCGTTCGCTTGGAACCAGCGATCAATATTTCCTGCATATTCATCCATATGCCTTACTGTATCGGCCATCTCTGAAGAAGTCGTGAGAGACCCCTCGGCAGAGGAAGTATATACGGATTGCCTCCTTCTGACGAGGAACGTGGCTGCCGGAGGCGGTCGGAGGGGGAGACCAGTGCGGAAGATCAGTTATGCTGCCAGCAGCGTTACGCCGGTCATGGTCCAATTCCTCTATTCCTGATGCTCGCGGCAGGTTTGCCCGAGGCCGCGTGCCAGGCGAATCGGGTCGAGAATCTCATCCAGCTGTTCGGCGGGCAAGTCGGTGCGCTCACCGGCCACTTCGCGCACGGTGCGGCCGGTATGCACGGCTTCGGCGGCGATGTCGGCCGCATGCTCATAGCCAATATAGTGATTGAGCGCGGCGGAAATCGACGGCGAGGACTGAGCGTAGGCGCGCCCGTTATCTGCGTTGATTTCAATGCCTTCCACGCAGTTGACGCGGAACGTCGTCATCGCGTTGGTCAGCAGCGCCATGCCGGTGAGCAGCTCATGCACCATCACCGGGTCAAAGGCATTGAGCTGCAACTGACCTTCGGCCACGGCCCAGTTCACGGTCACGTCCATGCCGAAAATCATGAAGCAGCATTGGTTGACGCATTCGGGAATAACCGGGTTCACCTTGGCTGGCATAATCGAGGACCCTGCCTGGCGTGCCGGCACATTGAGATCGTTGAACCCGCAGCGAGGGCCGGAGTTCAGTAGTCGCAGATCATCGGCGGCCTTCTTCAGATGCACGGCGAGGTTCTTTACGGCTGCGGATGTAGACACATACGCGCCCATATCGGTCATGGCAGCCACCGGATCAGGGGCGGCGGTAACCGGCAGACCCGTGATTTGCGCCAGATGCTTGGTGGCGGACTGGCGGAAGCGCAGATCGGCGCAAATACCGGTGCCGATAGCGGTGGCGCCGAGGTTGAGCTGGGCCAACAATGGCACTACGCGGTCGAACGCGGCCAAATCGGACTTCAGCAGTGTGGCGAATGCGTGGAATTCCTGGCCGTAGGTCATTGGCACGGCGTCTTGCAGCTGGGTGCGGCCGATTGTCACATCATTGATGTGCTTGTCGGCCAAATCATGGAAGGCCTTGGCGAGTTTCTTGGTGGACTCGGCAAGCGGTCCCAGCGCGTCAATCAGTGCGAGCTTGCAGGCGGCCGGATAGGTGTCGTTGGTGGATTGCGATTCGTTGACATCGTCGTTCGGGTGAATGTATGAGTAGTCGCCACGCTGATGGCCGGCGATTTCTAGCGCGCGGTTGGCGATTACCTCGTTCATGTTCATGTTCGACGAAGTACCGGCGCCGCCCTGCATAACATCGACCGGGAACTGATCGGCCAGCTTGCCGGCCTCGATTTCCAGGCAGGCAGCACGGATGGCCTCGGCCTTGGAAGCGTCGATGAGTCCCAGTTCCTCGTTGGCGATGGCGCAAGCGCGCTTGACTGTGGCGTAGGCGCGAACCAGCTCCGGATGCTGGCTGTCGGTGATGCCGGAGACCGGGAAGTTGCTGATGGCGCGCTGGGTGTGAATGCCCCAGTAGGCGTTTGCCGGCACTTCCATTTTGCCGATGCAGTCGTGTTCCAAACGGGTGTTGTTCGAAGTTTCGCTCATGTTTTCTATCTTCCTGTGCGTGAGGTGGAAACGCCAGCATTGTGCGGCGATTGCGCCTTGTGAGAAACCTCACGCGGGTTTATGCAAAGAGCCCCGCCTGTTGCGGCGGAGCTCTTCGTTGGAGGATTGGATTAGGGTGTGTTTACACTAGTTGGGTTTTGGCTGTGTTTTTTCAGGTAGATGGCGATGAGGATGAGCTGGAGGTTGGCGAGGAAGGTCTCGTCGAGCCTGTCGTAGCGGGTGGCGGCCTTGCGGTGGTGCTTCATGCGGTTGAAGACGCGTTCGACTATGTTCCGCCCTCCCCGGGAGACGCCGACGGACTGGGAGCCCTCTTTTTCGGCGCCCCGGCCGCGTGCCGGTGGACCTGTGGAATCTGCTGCGGCATGGCTTCGTGCCTTCGTTTCCAGTCGCGATTTGTTTTGTCTGGCGACAGAAAATCGTACACAGGACACGGGCCATGCCCCTATCTCAGGCCCAGACCAAAGTACGCAAAATTTCGGGCGTTGTCCCACTGTTCCCCATTTATGGAATCGTAATTTACTAAATCATGATTCCATAAACCGAACGATGGCTGTATGCATCTTCGAGGGCGGTTGAAACCGCGTCGACACGCCGAAGGGGTGCTCGCAGAACCATGGTTGCTGAAAGGCAGCCATTGGAATTCCGCCATTGTGCGAAACCTATCCGCCGTTCTGCGAGCACTCCTTCGGCGTGTCGTCGTATCCGGCGCGTTCCTACGAGCAGAGCCAATCCATGACGTTGGTGATATGGATGCCTTCGTCGGTCATGCCCTCGCTGTGCCAGTCGAGGGTGAGCACCGTGCGGGGGAATGCGTCGCCCAATCGCCGCAGCGGGGCTAATTCCCGTTCCCGGGTCTGTTCCTCGGTCATGTTCAACGTGACCTGAATGTACTGCTTGTCGTTTCCGCGCTTCGCGATGAAATCGATTTCGCCGTCGGGCAGCGATCCGATGGTGACATCGTAACCGCGTCGCTGCAGTTCCATGAAGACGATGCCTTCGAGCTGGGCTCCGCGATCCGAGCCGTTGAAACCCGTGGCGAGATTGCGAAAACCGTTGTCGACGGGGTAGAACTTGCGTTGCGGGCGCAGCAGTTCCTTGCCTCGCATGCGTTCCTGTTGCGCGCTGTAGACGATGAACGAGCGTTCGAGCGCGCTGATCTGGTTGTCGACGGTGGCGTAGGAGGCGTTCGCGCCGGCGCTTGTGAGCGTGTTGGCGACCTTGTTGACGGAGAACAGGTTTCCCGACGTTGAGAACAGATATCGGCTGAGTTTTTCCAATGTGGCGATGTCGCGGATGCCGTACCTTCCCGCCACGTCCTTCATCACAATGGATTCGTATATTGAGGTGAGTATTTCGGTCGCCTTGTCCTGGTCCGGCTGGCCGGTGGCGAACAGGCCGGGCATGCCGCCGAACATCATGTATTTGGAGAACAGCTGGTCCGTGGAATCCGTGGTTCCCTGAGCCCGATGATGGCGTTGGTGTTCGTCGAAGGAGAGCGGATATACGGGGATGGTGATGTAGCGACCCGTCAGATGGGTCGCCAGTTCGCCGGATAGCAGCCGTGCGTTCGATCCGGTGATATACACGTCGGTGTCGTCACGGGAATGCAGCCGGCGAACCACTTCCTCCCATCCGGGAACGTCCTGTATCTCATCGAGGAAAACGTAGAAGGGGCCGGGTCGGGCTTCTTGCGTGGCTTGCATCAGGTCGGCGTGCAGGTCGGTCGCCGAATATCCGATGGGCGTGTCGAAGGAATCGAAGCGACGGGTGAAGATATTGCTCGCGGGAACGCCGTCGTCGAGCAGTGATTGCGCATAATGTTCCAGCAGCGTGCTTTTTCCGCACCGTCGGACGCCGGTAAGCACCTTGATTTCCGGGGTGTTCCGGTGGCTGCGCAGCGTGTCGGTGAGCTTGTCTCGTGCGATATACCCCGTCATCTCCACGCCTCCAATTTTTAGTGTATTGCAAAACAGTCGTTAAATCGACGTTGATTTTCAGTATACTTGAAATTATGCATTCTGGAGTAATGATTCTATAGTGTACTCAAAATCGTGTGGTGGGTGTCGTCTGCCGCTGTCGGCCGGCGGATGCTGTGATATCAGGGTTCCGTTACTGTTTGAGCGGCGCAGCCACTGTTCCGGTGTTCTGACCGGGACAAACGCATCAAGACCGAATGCGGCACAAGCATCATGGACCACAGACGCGAGCTCGGACTCGTGGCATAATCAAACTACAGGAACAAAGAAGTCCAAGAAAACGGCACCACCGCGGAAACAAACCTAACGGGAGAACGCCCCTTCCATACCCGCAAACAAACCAGCCCCGACAACGCCAAGACTCGACAACCCACCACACAAACTGGCGAAGACTCGAAAATAAGCTATCGGCGAACATGTCAATGGGGGGGGATTAAGTGAAAAAAATTTCCAGTGGAAGTTGGGTTTTATCACTGGGGAGGCGCAGTGGGGATTTCCTTTTTGTTCAGAGATTCCTGCGGACACGAGGGGAGGCTTCTAATGCTTGGCCAACAGCGCGCCATTAGGGTTTTGTTTGTCGCGCAGGGATTGAGTCTCGCTGCGATGAGCGTTGACCTAACGGTCACTGCGCTCGTGGGCGGCGAGCTGGCCCCGTTCGCGTGGATGGCGACGATACCGATCGCCCTGATCGCGTTGGGGACGGTGTTCGCCAATACCTTCGTCAATCGCCTCATCGCCCGCATCGGGCACAAGCATGTGTTCGAGGCCGGGGCGGTCATCGCCATATGCGGCGGAATCAGCTCGTTCTGCGCGGTATGGTTCCACAATTTCCCGCTTCTGTGCGTCGGCACGTTCGCGGTCGGCATCTATCAGGCGGCCTCCAACTACTACCGATACGCGGCGGCCGATCTCAATCCCGGCAAAAAGGACCGGGCCGTATCCGTGGTGCTGTCGGCAGGCATCATCGCCGCGATCGTCGGCCCGCTGTTGGCGACATGGGCCGAAGACCTGTTCCCCGTCCACTACGTGGGCTCCTATCTCATCGTAAGCATCCTCGGCATACTCGCTCTGGTGACGGTGGCGATGTTCCCTGCAGACCAGCGAATCGGAAGCACGCGGCAGTCCGTTGGTTCGGCGCAGAAGGTCGTTCTGCTTGATCTGCTGCGCCGTCCTCGCTTTCTGCTCGGCATCTGCCTGGGATTCACCGCGTGCTGCGCCATGACCATGATCATGTCCGGCGCTCCGCTGGTGATGGAACATGTGCTGCGCGAATCCGACGGCACGCGCATGCAGGCCATGCAACTGCACATGCTCGGCATGTATCTGCCCATGGCATTGATTCCACTGCTCAACTCCAAGAAACGTTCTCACACGGTCTTTGTATCTCTTGCTTTAGGGCTAGGACTTGCCAGTTGTGTACTGGGGCTTGGCCAGAACGCGCCGCTCGTCGCGATGGCATTGCTGGGCATCGCCGTTGCTTGGGCGCTCGGCTACAACGAGGGCACGGTGCTGCTGGTGAGTTCGTATTCCGCCGACGAAGTGGCGTCAGCCAGAGGCAAAGGCGAGTTCTTCCTCGTATGCGGACAGGTCATCGGCAGCCTGCTGGCTGGCCCCGTCATCGAGTTCCTCGGATGGCGGATCATGCTGGCGATCCTGACGCTGCTGTTTGTGCTGACATCCGGTATCGCCGTCAACAGTCGAAAGGCTATTGCCTAGTTTTAAAACCAGTGGGAATTGGCGAAAGGTCTTGGAACGGGAATTCCAAGACCTTTCGTCGACTTTGCTTCTCGGTAGCTTGTATTCTTGCGATGATCAGCGGCTTGTCAGCATCGGTCGGGTAGGGTTCGACTCCCGTTGTCCGCTCCATTGCGGCGTCCGCTCAGTTTCGGCACCTTCAGGCTCATCCTGCCGGCCTTGACGGTCAGGTCCCGCCCGTAATGGCCGGCCCCATACGCTTTGCGGCCCCCGCTGCGCTCGTAGCGCGCGGCGCCGGTGATCTCGTCGCCCTGAAGCGTCGAGCATCGCGTTCAACGTCTCCTCGGCGCTCTTCCTGACCATCCGGTCCAGGGTGGTCTCCAACATGGCCTGATCGACCCCGTGGAATCTGCTGCGGCATGGCTTGCATCCTGCTTTCCAATCGCGGTTTTCCTATGTCTGGCGACAGAAAATCGCACACAGGACACGGGTCATGCCCCTATCCCAAGCCCAAACCAAAGTTCGCAAAATCTCGGACGCTATCCTACCGAAGTTCACGTGGTATCCGACGGCGAGAGCACGGTCGTCGAGATCCATCTGAGCCCGGGCAACGAGCACGACGCGGCCCACGGGCGCCGCTCGATGGCCGCGCTCGGCGCGTCCGTGGGCGCGCACCTGCTCATGGGCCGCGCGTACGAGGGGGATTCCACCCGGCTGCCGGCCGAGTCGTTCGGCCTGGCGCCGGTCGTGTCGCCCAAGAGGAACCGTACTGCCCCATGGGATTACGACAGGGAGGCGCACAAGGGGCGGAACATGGTCGAACGCGTCTTCAACCGCATGAAGCACCACCGCAAGGCCGCCACCCGCTACGACAGGCTCGACGCCACCTTCCTCGCCAACCTCCAGCTCATCCTCATCGCCGTCTACCTGAAAAACACAGCCAAAAACCCAACTAGTGTAAACACACCCTAGTTGTGATGGCCGGCAGCAGTATTGTTGCTGTTCTGTGGACCGTGTGCAAAGATGCGGTTCCAGTAATCGAGCATGTCTTCGCGGCTCATGGCCAGATAGATGCCCATGGCCAGCACGGCCACGTCTTCCTTGAGCAGATCCTTGATCTCGATGGTGCCGCTCAGCTTGGGCCAGCGCTGAAGCACTGCAAGCATGCCGCCTACGGTGAATTCGATCATGAGATCGGTTGTGAGGTCAAGATGTTCGGGGTCTCGTTGCAGCATGCTGATCATCTGCAGTCGGCAGAAATCGCGCAGGGATTCAGTCAGTTCCAGCGTGCTGTGCGGGCCGGCCAGCAGAGCCAATCGGTCGAGGCGCTGGCGCTGTTCCGGGTTGGCGAGCGTGGCGGTGATACGTTCGCGCCACTGCTCCTCGGGGTTGCCGTTCGGGTCGGGGGTGCGGTTGATCGGGATGGATTCGACCTGATGCAGAATGGCGGAATCGGCCAGTTCCGGCAGTCCGGAGAAGTGGTAATAGAACGAATTGCGGTTGACTCCGGCCTCGCTTACCACATCGGTAACGGTGATTTTGCGGTAGTCGCGGTCGGCGAGTAGTTCCCAGAAAGCGTTTTCGAGGCGCTCTTTGGCTGGCAGCACCTCGGAATCATGACGTGGACGCGGCATCTCTTCCTCCTGACGCATTGCGATAATAGTCATGCTGTCCAATAAGTTATTGGACACTATAACTAGTATCTCTAGACATTTGTGGGTTTATCGTTGGGTTCGTTCTTCTGCTCGGTAGCGGGTGTGCCGTTTGGTTCGTCGGCGTCTGCCGTTGCCTTGGCGTTGGTGGAATCTGTCTTGTGTTTGGCGGTGGCGGCCTTGATCAGAATGGGCACTGCTTCGGCTAAATGCCGCCGATCCTCGGGGGTAAGTCCCACGAACGCGCCAAGCATGGAGGGGATTGAAGCGGGGAAATTGCTCATCACTTCGCTGAACGTCGTGGCGCCATTGGAGTGCAGCACGGTGAACAGGGCGTCCACTGCACGCTCGCGCTGTTCCGGCGTAAGCGCGCCAACCCAATGATTCAACTCTTCGTTGAACAGTTGGGAGCTGGAGCTGAGATCGGGCTCGGTGACGAACTGATCGCCGTCCACCAGCCAGGTGAATGCGGAATGCTGCATAATGCCGTCCGAATCGGAAGACACCACACGGCATGGTTCAGGAGTCTCGAAAATCATGCCCACAATCGATGAGCTCGGCACGATTTTCGTCACCTTTGGCTGGATCCTGCGGTAGGCGGGGCTGGTCACGATTTCCGAGGGGAAGCCGGGGCCGTCCAGCGAATAGATATGCCGAATGCGGTTTTGGACTTTGGCGTCGGCGTTCATCGCCGCATAAATCGCCAGATTGCCGCCTTTGGAGTGGCCTACCAGAATGATCGGACCATCCCATAGGCGGGCCACCGTATCCAGATACGCGCTGGCCGCGCGTTGGGCCGGTACTGGGTACTGGAAAGCCATGTTGAAATCCTCTTTCCAGCCGATTAGCGAATCATCGGTTCCGCGGAAGGAGAGGACCATGGTGCCTTTATGCGTAGGATTGCGACGGTTGCGGCCGTCGGGCAGTTGGAACGTTGCGGCGGCGAATTGGGTTTGCTCGCCGCGGTTGACATGCTCTACGACGGCTCCCAGCCGTATGCCGGCAAAGCGTGGATTATTGCCGGCCTCCTCGAACAGGGTATGGGTGAGATGTGGGTCGATCACCGAGACCATTTGGGCTTCGTGGGGTTTGTCGTCTTCCGATGTATCGATTGAACGATGCAATTCTTGGTTGGCCTCTTCGAGGCTGATTGATTCCATTGCCGGATGCCAGAGCCCTTTGAGCCATATCAACGGATGTTCGGGCTCAAATGCGCGGATGCGAGTGGCGAAGGAGCCGGATTGCTGCTGCTCGTCAAGCATCAGCGTGGGGCAGATGTTGGCCACGTCTTCATAGATGAGTGTGGCGATAATCAGGGCGTCGATTTCATTGAACGGCAATTCGGAGAACGGGCGCAACTCGGTGCGTGCATAGTCGATGATGCCGGTCATACACGCCTCCTGATTTTGCTTATGGCCCTGCGGCCCTAAGTTCATGCACGGCCGCGGTTTGCCTGCTGCCGTGTGCCTTCCATTGTAGGGATTGTATGGTTGCCGATGGTGCAATCCGCCGATGGCGCACTGATGGTGAACAATTCCACATGGGTTTCTCGGCATGACTCGGGAAATTGTTGGGTAGTTGGGGCGGAGTCCTGTGCCGAGTGCTGATCGTCGGTTGCCGATTGTCGATTGCCAGTTGTCGGTTGCCGGTTGCCGGTTGCCGGTGGGCGTTGAATGCTGATTTATGCCAGCCGGATATTCGGCAGGTCGAATCGCGTCATATCCACGCCCTCGTGCTCGAGCAGTTCGGCCTTGATGTCGAGCCGGCCGCCATAGCCGCCAAACGCACGGCCTGATCCGACCACGCGGTGGCAAGGCACGATGATGGTGATTGGATTGTGCTTGACCGCGCCTCCAACCGCTTGCGCAGCCATACGCCCTCCGCCGCGGCGTTCGGACAGCTCGGCGGCTATCTCTCCGTAGCTGGCCGTCATGCCGTAAGGAATTTCTGCAACGAGTTGCCATACTTCGTGCTGAAACGGAGTGCCCGCCGGATTCATTGGTGGGGCCTGGCTGAGGCTTGGGCGTTCGTCTGCAAAGTAGGCCTGCAGCCAGTCGCGGGTTATGCGGAACACCTCGAGTTCGGAATCTGGCGTTCCATTGTCGTGCTGCTGGTTCTTGGTGGCCCACCACCAGTCCTCGAGGCATAGTTCGGTGAGCGCCTCACCGTCTGAAGCCATCATCATCCGACCGATGGGTGTCTCCACGATGGTTCGCATCAATTGCCGTTGTGCCATGCGACCATTATGGCGTGTCCGCGTGTCTTTCTGCCTTTCAAGGGGCTGATTTACGTTTCTTCGGAGGTCTACTTCCGTTTCAAGGGGCTGGTGTCCAAGTAGACGAGGCGCAAAAACGGCGGAATGGCGTTGGCATTATGCTGTGGATACTTGTGGTGCAAAGGATGACCAGCCCCTCGAAACGGAGATAGATATTCGGAAAAGCTCAAATCAGCCCCTTGAAATGGAATTAGAACTCAATTTTGATGGAACGTGGAACTTGCGCGCGAAGCGGTGGACAATGGGAACCATGAACACATTTGGTTTGGGACATGACGTGGTGGATGTGGCCGCATTCGCTGAACAGTTGGGACAGCCGGGCTCGCATATGCGTGCTCTGTTTTCCGTGCGCGAGGTACGGCAGGCGGCGGACCGCGCACGCCAAAAAAACGATGGCGAAGCTGTCCATCTGGCCGCCAAATGGGCCGGCAAAGAGGCGTTCCTTAAAGCGTGGTGTGATTTTCTGGAGAGTGCGCCGTTCCCGTTCACGCTGGATAATTTCCCGTGGCGCGAGATTGAGATTCTCGATGATTCGCGCGGTGTGCCGCATGTGTCGCTGAGTGGTGACGCATCGCCGGCGTTCCAGACTGATTACTCGGGTTCGATCCCCGACGTCCACATCTCCCTGAGCCATGATGGCCCGGTTGCGTCCGCCGTGGTGATGATTCAATCCGGTAATAATTCGCGCGAAATCCGCTGAACGGTGCGGAATTTCAGCTTCTCTTCGGCGCGTCCTCGGTTACATGCATCGAACCGGTTTGATATAGTTGACGCAACGTGTCAAACGATTGACGCGAGCAGCGGGCAGAGACGAAGGAGTTTCCGGTGGCTCAGAGCAGCCAGTCGGCACAGGCGGAGAAGTCAATCGCGCAGAATAAGGCAAAGAAAAGGCATACCGGCACTGTTTTCAATACCCGCTTCGCAGCTCATAAGGATGAACTTGAGCGGCTCTTCATGAGTCTGTACAACGACCATGATGCCTTCGACTCTCTCGTCGACAGCATGGCTGAGGCCTATGCTGACCGTCCCGCCGACCTGAAGCGTCTCGACAAGTCCCGCGAACAAGACCCGGATTGGTACAAGCGCGGCAACATGTTCGGCATGACCATGTACACCGACCTGTTTGCCGGGGATCTCAAGAAGCTTGCCGATAAGATCCCGTACCTCAAGGAGCAGAAGCTCACCTACCTGCACCTCATGCCGCTGCTCGACATGCCCCACCCGAACAATGACGGTGGCTATGCGGTCCAGGACTTCGACACTGTAGACCCGAAGCTCGGCACCAACGAGGACCTCGCCGCGCTCGCCAAGAAGCTGCGCCGCGCCGGTATCAGCCTGTGCATCGACTCAGTGAGTTATCGTTTTTCGTTTTTCCCCCGTGCGCGTCGTTCAGGCCGTCGGCGCGATGAGTCGGGTCTCACCTTTCATCAATTTGGATGTCAATCCGCCGAGGAGCGGCATGAGGAATACGGTCACGGCGCCGGCAGCCACCAGCGTTGACGCGGTGGTTTGGTGCATGGTGCCGCCCTGCACCGCAAGAGAAGTCACGGCCACAATCAGCGGCAGAGCCGTTGTACAATACAGCGAAACGGTGAGCTTATCCTGCGGGTCGAGTGGGTTAACTCGATGGTCGAGCGTCGTGGCCACAAAAAATGGCACCGCGCGCACCAGCAGCAGCATGATGATGAAGGTGATGAGCAGTGCAGGATTGGCCACGACCGCTTTCACGTCAATGGATGCGTCGGAAACCACGAAAAACACGGGAATAAGGAAGCCATAGCCCACGCCTTCGAGCTTCAGGTTCAATGTATGGTTGCCGTTCGGCGTGACGAATCGCAGGATGAAGCCGGCCGCGAACGCGCCCAGCACCACATCAAGCTGGAACAGGAACGCCAGACCCAGTTCGCTGAGCAGTTCAACGGCTTTGGTCACCCAGATTTTATCTAGGATGAATGGTCCGAATATCGCCCCGAACACCAGCAGCAGCACGGTCTGCGGCATGAGTTTGCCGGGAATAAGCTGCGTGATGATAGGACACGCCACTGCAATCATCATGATGATGGATAGCGAGACGAGATCATAGGTCATGGTCTGATCTAATCCTCTCCGTTTTCTTGAATACGTTTCGGCAGTGTAGTTCGTCCCGTTGTCTCGAAGCGGTCATGTAGTCTTGCCGTGTGACAACCCTGCGACAGGCGCGGTTGCCATTCCCGCAGAAATATGTATAATAACCCAAGTCGCCAAAAGCGGCGTTTACGCGGATGTAGCTCAATGGTAGAGCCTCAGTCTTCCAAACTGATTACGCGGGTTCGATTCCCGTCATCCGCTCCACTATTTATATGTTGGTGTATCTAATTGGGAATACCGGAAGGGTGAGCTACCCCGAGTAGTATTAGCACTCATGGTGTTGAGAATCGACGAAGCTGAACTGCGTGCCAAGCTCTTTGAGTACAAAGAGCAGATTGGTTTCGGCCCGATTGCCAATGGGGTTGTCATCATCATCGAAGGATTGTTTTACATTCCTGCTGCTCTCACATCTGGACTCGACCAAATTTTTCAAGGATTGCTCCTTGCATTGAGCATTATCTTCATATTCTATGGAATATGAAGTTTGATCACTGCTTGCAGAAATAAGTATGATGCCATAACACTGTATGAGGATATCGCCAACATGGATAGAACCGAACGAAGAAGCTCGATCATTGCGGTGAAAGACGCTAACCGATATCTTCTGTATCGTGATTTAGGTTGGGGATGCGACTTTTTCCCTAATCATGCAACCGCAAGCAGTACTGATGAGGATGTTCGTCAGCTGACGACGTATTTTGCCGATGAATTCGGAATTCCTGCTAAAGACTTTACTCTGTCTCACATTTGTGTGAAGGATTCTGAGAAGCCATCCACGGAGCATGATGGAGAGGTTCGTTATTACGAATACACGCTATACCGCGCTAGCGTAACGGTAATGCCTGACGCCTGGCGTTCCACTGAGTTCCATGTTGGTGCCAAGCACTGCCGCTGGATGACTCTTGATGAGATGCTTGCCGACCCTGTCATCAACAAAATCAATCATGATGTCGTTGCGATGGTGCGGGATAACTTGTGATTGTTGCCGCCTTTGGGGGGCATATGGTTGTTGGGCCGAAGCGCGTTCTATACCTCGATAATCATCGAAATCAGGGCGTAGCATGCTCTATGGAACTCTCTATACCCTGAAAACACTGAAAATCAGGATATAGCGCAGTAGAACAGAATCTGCAAACAGCGGTATGCCGAGGAATGAGGTCCTCTTCACCCACGACGTAACGCAGATTCGTATCTTATGGACCTTATATATAGGTTTGTGGCCAAGGTGCTACCCACAACATTGCCCGTAACGCCACCGCCCGCAACAGAACACGGCCTTGGTGAGTCGTATGTTTGCGTTCACAAAAATTGCATGTAGTATGTCTTCGCATATGCGCAACGACGTGTGACCGTGTGGCATTGCACACACAGAACGGTGGCATGCTGACGGCCGACGGTAACTCCGCGCCCCACGTAGCGGCAGCAAATCTGCCCCTATTCCCGAATTGTGGGAGCAGCACGCCCCACAGGGGCGAAAAAGTCCGTTATCGTAGGGTGGATGACGAGGGTGCCACTTTTCAAAAATTCCAAGGTTCTTTTCAATATCGGGTAAGAATTTCCCTCTATCCGGGTGGGCGCATTCGTGCTTTTTGCTTAATAACGTAACGCCTTGTAGGTGTGACGCCAGGCTTTGGCGTACGCGATCGTAAGAGACAGGCAAGGCTATGAAGAGAATTGCAGAATGGTTCGCCGCGGTAGGGGCCGCAGCGAGCAAGAGTGGCAAACGGCTAGTGGCCGTCGTAGCCGCCGTAGCGATGCTTGGCGGCGTCGCCAGCGTGAGCGCGACCGCCATGGCCGATGACCAGTCTGCGGCCGATACCCAGCAGTCCACCGCCCAAACCGAAACTCCGGCAAACACCGATAGTAAGGACGCCGGTACGGATACCGGTAACAAGGATGATTCGATCAAGGCCGATGCGACCAAGTCTGATGACGCCGCAAGTGCCGATACCGATGCTGCCGCCTCGGAACTCACCAAGCAGACGGCTCCTGCTCCGACTTCGACGTTGAACACGCAGGCAGCCGAAGCCACGAATGGCAGCTGTGTGTATGCAGGTAACGTTGCCTTTGGACTGAATAACGTGTGCTGGCTGGATATGACGAACTTCACCGCGGACAAGGACCAGCTTCAGCCCATGAGCGTGAAGCTTTCGGACTCGTTGACGATGAAGTTCAACATCAAGTATACGGGTGGTCGTAAGTTGCGTTCGGCCGCCGTACCTACTTGGAATAAAGCGGCGTTCGGCCATTACGGTTATGCCGGTTTCCCTGAAGGAACCAAGCCTGCTCTGTATCAGATAACCGGATCTTACAATACCGAGTCCACGGTAGAGCTGACGGACATCAAGATCGTAAATGCTGATGGCAGTGAAATCACCGGCAATTATTCGTTTATGATGGCGGATGCCGAGAGCACGAACAACGATGAGAGCATCTCGTTCACTTCTTCAAACGAGATCGAGCAAGTGGCCCAGTTCCCGCAACAGGGTGATGCCAACTACAAGAATTATGCGTTCGGTGATCAGACGTTCTCCGCTGACCACAAGACCGTGACCGGTGGTGGTGTGAGGACTGGTGCCAATCCAGGCATATACCTGTACAAGACCAAGTCACCGGATACCGTATCGGTGACGATGGGGGTCCATTATGGGCGCGAGATTCAGGCGGCGATCTTCGGCGTGCTGTTCTCCAATGCGGAGACCACTGTGACCACGAACAACGCTTCTGATACGTTTGCTGGCAAGGTCGAGTCGCAGACCTATGGTTCCGAGCAGACCGGTGGCGTAACCGGTTCTAATTCCGCTACCAGCAAAGTGGTGAACATGCTGTCGGATACGGACACGTCCGAACAGGTGAAGTTCACTCTGTCCGCCAGCGAAAACACTAATTGGAATGATTACAATGTCTCGTTCACCTGTGATGGCGATTGCGGTGAATACGATGCAACTCCTCAGATTGATACTGCGACCGGCAACCGGTATGTGACCGTCAGCGTCGCGTCAGAGAAGTCCGCGCATGGTAAGTGGGTCGTGACCAAGAAGGTCAAGCTGGACACCCCGAAGATTCAGAAGTCGATTTCGAAGGATGAGGTGGATTCTGCGGCTACTGGTCAGAAGGATTCCTACACCCTGAGCCTGAATGTCAAGGGCAACACGGTCTCCGGTACCACGACTTCCGGTGAAAAGGCCAAGATCGATGTGGCGTTCGTGCTGGATACTTCCGGAAGCATGAACGACAAGGTTGGCAATTCCACGCGTCTGAAGAACATGCAGAATGCGATTACCGATAACGGTGGTTTGTCGTCTGTGCTGTTCAACTCGCCTGACAAGATTGACGCGCAGGCGCATGTGATTACGTTCGCGAGCGGTCTTGGATTGGATGGTACGTCAGTGCTGTCTACGAAGGCCGACCTCGATGAGGTCGTTAACGGGCTGACCGCTAACGGTGCTACCCATTGGGAGAAAGGTCTTGAGCGGGTAAGCAATATCAGCACAAGGCCTGGCGCGACCAAGTATGTCGTGTTCCTTACCGATGGCGACCCCGGTAATAAAGGTTGGAAAGAGACTAACGTCTACAGCTGCGGTGTGCTTGGCTTGCAGACATGTGACGATAACGATTCCGCCCGTTCCGTATATAACGCTTCGGTGATCGCTGGTAAACAGTTGGCGAAAGCTGGCTGGAACATACTTAATGTTGGCGTCGACATGCCGACGACGGTGTACGTGAATCCGGAGGTTGACTCGGTTAGCGGAAGCAATCATAAATTGCACAATCATTCGTTCAGCCCAACTGCTGGTTGGGTCTCTCCTTTGGAAGCGCTGACCGCGCGTGAAAATGACAACAAGTCCACCACGGTCAAGGACCAGCTGATTAAGGCTTACCCGAAGACCGCTTCCAGTGAGTTGGCTCAGGTGTTCAAGGACCTCGGCCAGATCATCACCACGACCACGACGAAGTCGTATGGCAAGGTGAGTATCGTCGATACCCTGTCCGACTACGCCGACCCGTTGTTTGAGTATGACAAGCAGTCTGGTGAGATTACGTCTGGCGTTACGGTGGTTACGAGTGACAGGTCGAATGTTGATGCCGAAGTGGCGTCCAAGACCTATGATGTCGCTACCCGTACGGTGACAGTGACGTTCGAGGACGGCTTCACGCTGGCCAAGGACGTGACCTATTCGGTGCAGTTCAAGGTCAAGCCTTCCGATAAGGCGTATGAGACGTATGCATCGAACAAGCAGTCCGAAAAGGGCGGCTACACGGATACAGATAACACCGTGCATCAGGGTGAAACTGGTACCGGTACAGATTCGGAAAACAATGACGGTTTCTATTCCAACGCGGAGGCCCATTTAGCGTATTCCGAGTGCACCGCAGTCAACAATGTCGCGAAGGATTGCGCGTCGAAGGATAACGTGACATATCAGAAGCCTGTCCTGCAGGTGAAGACCGGCAAGATCCAGGTGACCAAGAACTGGGATCCGACCGATTCCGAGCCAAAGGATGGCTCGAAGGTGATGGTCAACATCTACAAGGGTGACCATGCCGACGACGGCCAGAAGGTCGATACCCTCACCCTGGCCAAGGATGGTGGCTGGACTGGTTCCTTGGGGAACTTGGCCCCAGGCACCTACTTTGTGGAAGAAACCAATGTAGACGGTTACACGGCGTCCTACAGCCAGAGCCAGACGGTGACCATCACTGCCGACGATCTGTGGAAGGCTGAGCCGAACATGACGAAGTTCGACAACGTTAAGACATATGACGTGACTATCACGAACACGTTGAACCGTGTTGATCTTGATGTCAATGCAAACGTCAAGGTGAGCAAGACCGTGCAGGGTGCCGCCGCGCCCAAGGACTTCACATTCAACCTGACCTGCGCCAAAAGTAACGCCGCGTGCAAGGATGGCGTGACCTGGCCGAAGGATAGCAACAGCTCGTTGACCGCGACCGCGTCCAAGTCCGACTTACAGACCATTGGCACCAAGGCGGATGCCAAGTTCCTGGACGGTTCGACGTTGCAGCTCAAGGCCCCGACCGGTACGACTTCGGCCGTCTACGAGTTCACAGTTTCCGAGGACCAGTCGGGCAATCCCGCGGGCTGGAAGTACGACACCGATACGGTGACCGTCAAGGTCACGGTGAGCAAGAAGACTGACGGCTCCGGCTACAAGACCGAGGTCGAGTACGTGTACGCCGACGGTGATTCCGATAAGACGGGTAATCCAAAGTCGGCTGACTTCACGAACGTCTTTGTCGCCGTGTCTAGCTTGCCTTTGACCGGTGGCCGCTCGGCCCGTGACTGGCTGATCTACGGCGGTGGCCTTGGCCTGTTGGCCTTGTTGGCCGGTGCCGGCTACACCGTCTGGCGCAAGCGTCAGCTCGTCTGACCCGAACAGCCTGAGGCGGACTGAGGGGGAGTCGACAAAGGCTCCTCTCCCCGGAGAAAACACATTAAAGATGTGCGGAGATTGCGAAGTCCCTTGGCAGAGGGGCCGGAGTCTCCGCGATTGCAGAAAACAAGTACAAAGTAAAAGAAGTGAGGGTTTCTCATGAAGTTGAGGAAGCTTTTCGCGGGCGTCGCTGCGGCGGCAACCCTGTTGGGCGGCATGGCGTTCGGCGCCACCACCGCCAACGCGGCGGATACCGCGTCCATCACCCTGAGTGGCAAGACCGTGAAGGGTACCGTGTACACGGCGTACAAGATCGGTTCCTATGACACTGCCGGTGCGAAGGTCGAGAAAGACAAGCTCGCGTCCGTCGGCGTGACGACGGACCAGGCTTGGAAGACGGATGCCGAGAACGTGCTGGGCGCCACAGTGACTAATACTCCGGAGTACAAGGGCTACGGTGATCCGCTGGCCTATGTGGCGGGCACCACCGGCTACTACACCAACACCCCGGCAACGCTGCCGAACGCCTCCGCGACCATGGAATCGTTCGTCCAGGGCCTGGCCGGCAAGCTGGATGGCAAGACGGCCGTGGACCCGTCCCAGACGGTTGCCAATGATAACGACAAAGTCGTCTTCTCCGGCCTTGACGAGGGCCTGTACCTGATTGTTTCCAAGACGGATACTGAACCCGCCACGGACGCCGGCTCCCCGCTGGCTATCGTCGGCACCCAGGTGACCGTCAACGGCACCGCGTACACGAAGTTGGGTGCGAACAATCAGACGCTGGGCGAGGCCGTGGTCAAGCCGTCCACCCCACAGAAGCCGAGCAAGTCCGCGAGTGGCCTGAACCCGTACGTGGGCGCCACCATCACTTACACGCTTGAGGGCACCGTGCCGGCCAAGGCCAATTCCTTCAAGTTCGTCGATACCCCGAGCGCTGGTCTGACTGTCAAGCTGGATACCCTCAAGGTGAACGTTCAGGGCGAAACTGACCCGCTCGCCAACACCGAGTACACGGTCGACCCCGCCTCCGGCGACTTTAACACCTCCACTGCTAAGCCGTCCTTCACCATCGCGCTGAACAACGCTACCAAGTACCAGGGCAAGCACATCGTCGTCAAGTACAACGCGCTGGTCAACAAGAAAGCCAACGTCAACGGCACCAACAACGATGTCAGGTTCGACAACTCCAACCAGACCACTACCACCACCATCACCCCGCAGCTGAACACCGTGACCTTCACCAAGAAGGGTGTGGATGCCGACACGAATGCTCTGAAGGGCGTCGTGTTCCAGATCGTGGCTGATACGAACAACGCAACCCCGCTGCCGGACGGTACCGCAACCGAGGCCACCTCAGGCGACAAAGGTGTGGTCACGTTCTCCGGTCTGCCGAACGGCAGGTACACCATCACCGAGAAGACCCCGGCCGATGGCTACCTGACCACCGCCCTGCCTTCGTTCACAGTTACCGTCGAGAACGGCAAGGTCACCAACGTCACCCCGACGGGTGTCGGCGCCGGCCTCGTGACCTTCGAGAACGGCTACGCCAACATCGTGGTGAAGAACGTCAAGAAGATCACCCAGTTGCCGCTCACCGGTGCCGCCGGAACCATGCTGTTCACCGTGGTCGCCGTGCTCCTCGCCGGTGTTGCCGCGACCGTGTTCGCCAAGTCCCGCTTCACCAAGCGCGCCCTCAACGCGTGAATCGAGAGCAAATAATCTGCCGTTTGATTATCGGTAGATGTTCAAGTGAGGCTCGTTCCGAAGGTTGCTTCAGGACGGGCCTCTTTTTTGAGAAAAAGGAGTTGTTTATGGGACAGCCGACGAAGAGATATTCAACCCAAGATGTATGGAACAGACATTTGTGTGGTCCAACCATATTCGATCGTATCGGTAAGGATTTTGACAAGAGTGGCTATGACTTGCATTGGCTGCGTGATGCGCTGACCTCTGCCTATGACGTTCAGGAGAGTTGCAGGTCGAGCGTCAATGAAAAGCTTCGGCACCCTTACACGTTATCGGTGTTGGAGAAGGCGCGCTTGCTGTGTGACGCGCAAGATAATCGGCAAGCGTCCAGTATAGGTATTGTTGATACTGCGGTGCTAGCATTGTCCTGTTTTGCCGTATTGGCGTCAGTAATTTCTACGTACAAGGATATGAATATCTCTCAGGAGATAATGCCTGCTAACTTGATGCTGCTTATTGGACTCATCGTGCTGTTTGCCATTCTTATGGGTGAAGCAATTCATCTATTCAGGCGGGACAATCGGCGTGACAGGCTTCGCGAAGCTTTGGCTATTCTCATTGCGGAGGATGAACGAACCGCGAAAGAAAAGGAACAGGCTTCGGATGAGGAGCTCCGCCAACCGATTCATAATCTGTTGGCGGTTAGTGTCCAAGCCGCTAGCGCTGTTAGCGATAATAGTGCTGCTGGCGGTACTGCTGATGCTGATGCTGATGCTGATGCTGGTAATGATGATGGGGATGGTGACGCTTAATAGCGTCTATTTTCCATAATCATTGCCTGAGGATTCGACACTCAAGCATACATAGGCCGTCATAGGCCGTTTTGCGAGATATGGAGGGCCATCAGTTCTGGACGCTGATGGCCCTCCATCATGCTTCCCTATCGTTTCCCTCATCTCAATATCGGGGATGAAACCTACCCTACTAGGGGTTAGAAAAGTCCGTATAACAACTGCTATCATCCCAAACTATGACATGCCCCCATATTCAGGGGATGCGAACGAACCTTCCAGAGATGTAAGGGGTGAAAATGACTGTCGGTGGAGGGGCCTTTAGCCCCGAAGAGGTCAAGTACCTGAAGTCGTTGCCGGCGGTGGCGGAAGCCACTTCGAAACGCATTACCTACACTGACGACTTCAAACGGTATTGCGTGACCCGTTATAACGAAGGTGCCTCGCCGGTGCGTTTGTTCCGTGAGGCCGGGCTCGATTCCGCTCTGATCGGGTACAAGCGCATCGAACGTTGCCTTGCCCGCTGGCGCGAGGCACAGGATGAAATCCTGGGTGCCGAAGCGCCGGAACCCGCCGAGAAAAACAGCCTGGGGGGGGGGGTATCGCATTCGAAGTTTTATCGATCGGGAACCACTGGAACGTCAGATACTGCGAACGAGTGGCGTGAGACGGAGGGCGCCGCGATTGCGGCGAAAGCCGGCAGCGAATCCGATTTCCACGTATCTCCTGAACGCCGCGCCGTCATCTTCCCCATCTCCAGCAAAGAGCAGAACAATGATTTGCGTGACCTGCTGATTGCTCAGCAAGTACGGCGTATCGATGAGCTGGAGCGGCAGGTCGATATGCTTGAGGCTTTGCTGCATAGCGGGCGACGGGGGAGCAGGGCATCATCTTTCTCGCTTCCGAAACGCGAATCGGGCGAGCGGGGCTTGTCTGCGGGCAATAATGACGTTGCTCCCGCGGATTCGGATAAGGAGAATCGTAGCGAGGATCATGGTGAGGGCCATGGCGAGTAATCGATCGTATCGGAGACTTGCCTAACACACACGCTAAGATGGGCATCGCAATACATGGCAATGAGCAGGTAATCGGCGAGGCGGTGCATGGAGCAGGAACCCAACGAGCAAGAACCTAACGAGGCAACGGAAATCGTGGGCAGCAAGGTGGAGACTGTCGAGGTTTCCAAGCATCCTGAAGCATCCATTCCCGAAACCGACTTGTCTTTGGCGGATATCGAACGTCGTCGCTCGCACCCCGTGCGCTGGGCGGTGACCATTCTGGCCGTGCTCGCCGCTATCATCGCCCCTTATTGGCTCGGTCGTTCGTTCGCCGTGAACAACACCGAAGCTGTGGTCGCCGCGCTGGGCGACGTATCTGCGCAGGGTATCGCACTGGTCGGTTGGACTGTAGTAGTGATTGCTTACGTGGGCCTGGTGATGGCCATCGTCGTTTCCCCCTCGTGGCCATGGCTGATTGTGTTCGTGGTGGGCCTTGCGGCCGAACAGTTCATTGCTGGCCTGAGCATGCTCAATCTCCATTTCTGGTATTCGACGTATGTGGTTTACGGCGAACAATCCAACATCGCGAATGCGGCGAATCTTGGCATACTGGCAGCGGCAATCGGTGTTGCCGTGTACGCCGTGATATTCGTGGGTTTGCTGGTGGTCATTAAGAAAACCTCGCCGCTGAACGTGCTGACCAAAAGCTGGGCCAGCTTTATTCTGTACTTTGTTATCGAAGGTGTCGCACTGTTCGTGGTGCTGTTTGGCGGACTGCTTACCGCGGTGTGACCAATCGGCTGGTTGGCTGTCTGTGCATTGCCGTATAGTTTTCATTTGGCGTGATTTCGCCCGCGGATAGAGAGCGTTTCGAGCGCATCGCCCGGAACACCGCGCAACGACACAATTAAGGAGGATGCCGTGGCACTGACGGCTGAAGAGAAGACCCAGATTATCAACGAGTACGCGACGCACGAAGGTGACACCGGTTCCCCCGAGGTCCAGGTGGCTCTACTGTCCAAGCGTATCGCCGACCTGACCGACCATCTCAAGGAGCACAAGCACGACCACCACTCCCGTCGTGGTATGCAGCTGATGATTGGTGATCGTCGCCGTCTGCTTGATTACCTCAAGCGCGTTGACATCAACCGTTACCGCTCCCTCATCGAGCGTCTGGGTCTGCGTCGATAATTGAAGACTTCCGCCCGAGTACCTAGGATTGGTGCTCGGGCGTTTTACATACGCCAGCCAACGGCAAGAGGGTTAGAGGATAGGCCGAAGGCACCACAGTAAGGTGCGGCCAACAAGAGAACCCGAATGAAGGGGTTGACACGAGGAACGGCGGTCAAGGGGCCAGCCGAAACAAGGTATGTGACGTCCGCTGAAGAGGACAGTCGCGGTGCGGTAGACCGCGGCACAGTTTGTAGGAATAAGAAAATTAAAGAAGGAGGAACCCTAATGGAGGGTCCCGAAATCAAGGCCGTTGAGGCCGTAATCGACAATGGAACGTTTGGCAAGCGCACGCTGCGCTTCGAGACCGGCCGCCTGGCACAGCAGGCTGATGGTGCTGTGGCCGCCTACCTCGATGACGATTCCATGATTCTGTCCACCACCACCGCCGGCTCCAGCCCGAAGGAGAACTACGACTTCTTCCCGCTGACCGTCGACGTTGAAGAGAAGATGTACGCCGCCGGCAAGATCCCGGGCTCGTTCTTCCGCCGTGAAGGCCGTCCGAGCTCCGAGGCCATCCTCGCCTGCCGCATCATCGACCGTCCGCTGCGCCCGCTGTTTCCGCACACGCTGCGCAACGAGGTGCAGGTCGTCGAGACCGTGCTCGCCGTGAACCCTGATGACGCCTACGACGTCATCGCTCTGAACGCCGCCTCCGCCTCCACCATGATTTCCGGTCTGCCGTTCGAAGGCCCGGTCTCCGGTGTGCGTCTGGCCCTGATCGACGGCCAGTGGGTCGCCTTCCCGCGCTGGAGCGAGCGTGAGCGCGCCGTGTTCGAGATTGTGGTCGCCGGCCGCGTTGTCGAGAACGGTGACGTCGCCATCGCCATGATCGAGGCCGGCGCCGGCAAGAACGCCTGGCACCTCATCTACGACGAGGGCCAGACCAAGCCTGATGAGGAAGTCGTGGCCGCCGGTCTTGAGGCCGCCAAGCCGTTCATCAAGGTGATTTGCGAGGCTCAGGACGAGCTCAAGAAGATCGCCGCCAAGGAGACCAAGGAATTCCAGCTCTTCCCGGAGTACACCGACGAGCTGTACGCCCGCATCGACGAGATCGCTCACAAGGATCTGGACGAGGCCCTCTCCATCGCCGAGAAGCTGCCGCGCCAGGACCGCATCCACGAGATCAAGGAGCACGTGCGCGAGGTGCTCGCGGACGAGTTCACCGATATGGACGATGCCGAGAAGGACAAGGAACTCGGTAACGCCTTCAAGGAGCTGCAGCGCCAGATCGTGCGTCGCCGCATCCTGACCGAGGACTACCGCATCGACGGCCGTGGCCTGCGCGACATCCGCACCCTGTCCGCCGAGGTGGACATTGTGCCTCGCGTGCACGGTTCCGCCCTGTTCCAGCGTGGCGAGACCCAGATTCTGGGCGTCACCACCCTGAACATGCTCAAGATGGAGCAGCAGATCGACGCTCTGTCCGGTCCGCAGTCCAAGCGCTACATGCACAACTACGAGATGCCGCCGTACTCCACTGGTGAGACCGGTCGCGTCGGCTCCCCGAAGCGCCGCGAAATCGGCCATGGTGCCCTCGCCGAGAAGGCTCTCGTGCCGGTGCTGCCGAGCCGCGAAGAGTTCCCCTACGCCATCCGCCAGGTCTCCGAGGCCATCGGTTCCAACGGTTCCACTTCCATGGGTTCCGTGTGCGCCTCCACGCTGTCCCTGCTCGCTGCCGGCGTGCCGCTGAAGGCTCCGGTTGCCGGCATCGCCATGGGCCTTGTGTCCGGCGATGTTGATGGCCAGCACATCTTCAAGACCCTCACCGATATCCTGGGTGCTGAGGATGCCTTCGGCGACATGGACTTCAAGGTGGCCGGTACTTCCGAGTTCATCACTGCCCTGCAGCTCGACACCAAGCTCGACGGCATCCCCGCCGATATCCTGGCCGCCGCTCTGCAGCAGGCCAAGGAAGCTCGCGCCACGATTCTCGAGGTCATTAACGAGTGCATCGACGGCCCGGCTGAGATGAGCGAGTTCGCTCCGCGCATCATCACCACCACCGTTCCGGTCGAGAAGATCGGCGAGGTCATCGGCCCGAAGGGCAAGATGATCAACCAGATTCAGGAAGACACCGGTGCTGAGATCGCTATCGAGGATGACGGTACCGTCTTCATCTCCTCCGAAGGTGGCGAGGCCGCCGAGAAGGCCAAGTCCATCATCGACTCCATCGCCAACCCGCATGTGCCTGAGGCCGGCGAGACCTACAACGGCAAGGTCGTCAAGACCACGAGCTTCGGTGCTTTCGTGAACCTCACTCCTGGCACCGACGGTCTGCTGCACATCTCCCAGATTCGCAACCTGGCCAACGGCGAGCGTATCGACGCCGTTGAGGACGTGCTGAAGGAAGGCGACACCGTTGAGGTCGTCGTGCAGGGCGTTGACGATCGCGGCAAGATTTCCCTGGCTATCCCCGGTTTCGAGGATCAGGAGAACAACGCCGGTTCCCGTGGTGGCCGTGGCGATCGTGATGATCGCCGTGGTAGCCGTGGCCGTGATGATCGCCGTGGCGGTGGCCGTGGCCGTCGTTCCGATCGTGATGACCATGACTTCGACCGTGATGACGACCGTCCGCGTCGCCGTCGTTCCGACGATTTCGAGGATGACTACGAGGATCGTCCGCGTCGCCGTCGTTCCGATGACCGCGACTTCGACCGTGACGACCGCGATTCCCGCGATGATGATCGTCCGCGTCGCCGTCGTTCCGACGATTTCGAGGATGACTACGAGGATCGTCCGCGTCGCCGTCGTTCCGATGACCGTGGCGATCGTGATGACCGCCGTGGTGGCTCCCGTGGCGGCCGTGGCCGCGGTTCTGACCGTAACCCGCGTTACGCCACCGACGACAACTACGACGACTACCGTGCCGACCGTGAAGAGCGCTCCGAGCGTCCGCGTCGCCGCGTTCGCCGCGACTTTGATCCCTTCGAGGACTGATCTCTTATCTGGCTCCTCTCTCTGAGGGGAGCTAAACAAAGGGCCTCTGTACCGATTCATTCGGTACAGAGGCCCTTCGCATACCAAGCATCCACTCTCGCATCGTGTCTCCGAATGGGACAATGCAGGAATTCCGCCATTTTTCTGGTGTTGTCCCACACATTGTAGTTTGCGGAATCAAGGCCTTAATATAAGAATGGCATTATTCCAACGATTCTTTGATTTGTGGGATGGGACAACGCGAGTGTATATCGTTTGATGTTCGTGTTGTCCCACGGATAAGTGGGACAACAGGGGAGAAATGCTGGAATCGGCTTGTTGTCCCACAAAACGCTTAATTATCGGTCATTCTAAGTTCGTATGGTGGACGTCTAAGAGATGACGTTTGCTGATAGCATTCATAGCCCGACCGGTCGGCATCTATGCAGTGCCATTGCTACGGAGCCAACTGGAACACCTCGTCGGACTGGGCGGCGACCTCGGGACTGTGCGTCACGATGATTGCGCACTGAAGCGAGCCTGATAGCTGCCGGCAACTTAGATTTCACTTATCTGGAGCTTTTCTGAGAGCTTTCTGGGCGCGCCGGCCGTTCGAAAGTGTTGCTACCAGAGCAGTGTGCCCTCTTTGTGGCAGAACGTTCGCGTCTCAACGAGGGGCACGCGAAGTTTCTGCCGTTTGACCGACTCGAAACGGCAGAAACTTCGCGGGGTATTCGTCGCTCCGTGCGATTTCTGCCGTTTCTGCCACACTCCAAGGACGTAGTCCAGGCGAATGCCGTAAAAATCTCCTGTTTTCACGCGATGTGTGGAAGAATGGTCACTGAAGGGCCCAGCAAAGGAGCATATATGAGTGCAGGTCTGATTATCACCATTGTCGTTGTCGTCGTTGTCGTCGTTATCGTTGCGTTGATCGCTTGGGCGGTCGGTGCTTACAACAACCTCGTCACTCTCAAGAACCGCGTAAAGAACGGCTGGGCGCAGATCGACGTGCAGCTCAAGCAGCGCGCCGACCTGATCCCGAATCTGGTGAACACCGTCAAAGGCTATGCCACCCATGAATCCGAGGTGTTCACTCAGGTGACCGCCGCCCGCGCCGGCGTGGTGGCTGCGGCCAACGATCCGAACGCCACCACCGCTCAGCGTGCCGCCGCCGAAAACCAGCTGTCCCGTGCACTGGTCAATCTGCAGGCCACCGCCGAGGCATACCCGCAGCTGCAAGCCAACCAGAACTTCATGGATCTGCAAGCCCAGCTCAAGGACCTTGAGAACAAGATCGCCTACGCGCGCCAGTTCTACAATGATGTGGTCCTGAAGCTCAACACCGCCATCGAAACCGTGCCGACCAACATTATCGCCGGTCTCTTCCACTTCGAGCAGGCCCAGTACTTCGAGGCGGATGACGCCTCGCGCCAGGCTCCTCAAGTCAAGTTCTGATGATGTGAAGGCCCGCTAGGCAACAGCCAAGCGGGCCTTATTGCTGGTCGTTAGGGGAAGACTGTATGAAGAAGCGATTTATCCGTGCTGGTGTTATCAGTGCGCTGATTACGTTTGCGGTGGCATGCTTTGCCGCATTGATGATGGTCATAATGCCAGCTGGCGATTCTGCGGATCTCAGCTATCGCACGCTTGACTATGACGTGACCGCCACTGCGGATGGCAATCTCAAGGTCACGCAGCGTATCGATGTCAAGCTTCGCGATCGTTCTGATGATGACGGAGATCGCCCTTGGAAGCAGCTCTTTCAGCAATATTCACTGGCTCCCGGCAACTTGACTGATATTACCGATATCAGTGTGCGCAACGTCACTGATGGCATCGATTATGCCCAGCAGACCGAGCCCAAACTGCCCAGTGCCGTGTCCTCCAACGAGGCATGGAACAGCGATTATGCCAACCATTGGTATATCGCCGACGTCAGTGCGAGCAGTGACAATCCCCAGCCCTACACGCCAGGCACAGACGGTATTCAGGTCGGGGAGTCCTCGAAGAGCGCCAAAACCGTGGAGATCGGCTGGAATATCCCGGTAACCACCGAAGCCAACAGCATGAAGTTCGAAGTTAGCTTCACCATGCACAATGTGGCTACCAAGTGGCAGGACGTTGCCTCATTCCAATGGGAACCGTTCGGCAAAAAGAACCAAGTGCCCATTGGCACGGTCACTGGCACTGTGCACTTCCCTGAAGACATCACCGGCAAAACCTCATGGGCATGGTTGCACACCGAACGCACCTCCGAAACCAAGCGGGAGTCGGACGGCAGCTACACGTTCACGGCCTACAACATGCGTACGGGCGACTATCTGGACGTGGTCGCGGCCTTTGACTCCAGCAAAGCCGGGGATATGGCCCGCACCCAGCCCGGTGACCATCTCAACGACCTCAAAACCAGTGAATACAACCAGCAGCAACGTTGGCTTGACCGTCAACGGCTTGCCGCTCGAATCCGGCTCATCGGCTGGATTGCCACCATCGTGATCGGCTTGGCGCTGTGCATATGGGGCGTATGGGCCGCCATCGCAAGCAATCGTCGCGCGCAATACCACGGCGACATCGAATACTGGCGTGACCAGCCCGGTATCAGCCCGGCTTCGGCGGCCAGACTCATCACGCTTGTGGATGCAAGCGCTACCGGCTCCTCCTCCGACCGTGAGCTGACGGCCACCATGCTTTCACTGGCCGTCAAAAAGGCCATCGCCATCTATCCTGGTCCTGCGGACATGTACCGAGGCATCGATATGAGCCAAGCCACTCCAGTGGGTCTGATCCAGATGATTACTGCGGACCCCGGCAAAATGAACGCGGCACGCAACACCAGCACCATCGTGATTCTGCCGGCCAGCCTTGATGCGGCGTCCAATATCGAACAACTTGGTCTGAGCCAATCCGAGGAAGCGCTGCTCGCTCTGCTGATTACCATCTCTCAGCGCGTCGGCTGCCCGGTATTCGACCTGAACCAGATGAAGAACGTCTGCAAGGACTGGGCAAGCGGCTATCTGGAGCTCAATAAATTCACGGATTCATGCGCGGCTGAATACTCTCCATTGACCAGTACGGCGTCTTCCCAATGGGCTGTTGCCGGTGTGCTCGCTGTGGTGCTTGGCCTCGGAGCCTTGATCGTCAATGGGACCACTGGTTTTATGGTGGCCGGCATGATCACCGGTTCGCCGCTTCTGCTGGTCGGGCTGTTCTGTCTGTTGGGCGGCACGTCAACCGCACTGACCGAACCGGGTCATGAGATGGCGGGACGGTGTCTGGGCCTGAAGCGCTACATGCAGGACTTCTCGAACTTCGCCGACCGTGGCGCTGCCGACATAGCCATGTGGGATTGGTATATGGTGTACGCCGCTGCATTCGGCATCTCCGAGCGCGTGATGAAGGAACTGGCCAAGGCCTACCCGCAGATCAACGACCCGGCATGGCTGGATGCCAATGCCGCAGGAACGTTGTTCTACTGGAACTACAGGCCATATGGCTGGTACGGCGGCCGTTACTACGGTGATTCCGCAACGGCCGATCAAGGTAACCTCGGTGCTGCAGGGCCGGTTCCGGCATACGGTGGCACATCGTTCGCCGGTGGGTTCTCCGACCTTGGTTCACAGCTGTCCGCAGGGTTCGCGGACATCAGCTCGACCATTCAGGCGGCAGCGCCTTCATCCGATTCCGGTGGCGATTTCGGTAGCTTCGGTTCCGGCGGCGGTAGCGGCTTCGGAGGTTCATTCGGCGGCTCCGGTGGCGGTTCATTCGGAGGCCGCTGATGAGGCATCGCGCGATACGCTCCATCATCGCCACGTTGATCGCCGCCGCGACCATCACGGCGATACTCATCGTGACACTGCTCATCTTCAATTGGTTTACCGCCGATCACCCGAAACTGTCGTACCGCAGCCTCGACTATGAGGTGGCCGTGTAGCCCAACGGCGACCTCAAGGTCACCCAGCACATCGACATGAAGCTGGACAGTCGAGGCAAGAACAAGCCGTGGAAGCAGCTGTATTAGACCTACGAAATCAACGAATACAATCTTTCAGACATCACCGACATCTCCGTCACCAATACGACCACTGGCGAAACGTACACGCAGCTTAAGGGAGATCCGCTGCAGCCGGCCGATGTGAATGGTGACGAAGCGTGGAACAGCCACTACGCCAAACACTGGTATGTGGTGGCCACGAACCGGATCGGCACTGAAGCCTACGCCTACCAGCCCGGCAAGGATGGCATCCCGATCTACCAGACCTGGGATGAGTACCAGGATTACGATCAGGGTATTTCCGGTTGAAAGATGCAGCTTCTGGAAATCGGTTGGAACATTCCGGCCACCACCAAAGCCAAAAGCCTGAAATTTGAGGTGACGATGACCCTGGTGGGCGCCACCATGCTCTACAGCGATGTGGCCAAGTTCCAGTGGGAGCCGGTCAGCGAGCTCAACGAAACGTCCATCGGCAAAGTGACTGGCACCGTGCGATTCCCCAACGGCATCACGGCTAGCAACTCCTGGGCTTGGCTGCACTATTCGGGCGTTTCAACCACCGAACGAGGTGAAAACGGCGAGCTGAAGTTCGCGGCGAACAACGTGCGCGTGGGCCGCTACCTTGATCTGGTCGCCGCCTTCGATTCGTCTGCAATGCACGACACCTCCGGAGGCAAGGCCGGCCAACAATATACGCCGGCAGGCGACTGGATTCGCAAGCGGGATTATGACAGTCTAGCCGAGCTCAAGCAGTCCGAAAAAGATAAGGAAGCACAGGCGCGCGCCGAGCAACGTAACACAGTAAAGAAGTGGGCCATCACGCTTGGTATAGGTTTGGGAATCAGCCTAATCGCACTGATTATGGCGATCTTCGGATTCGTGCGTGTGCGCCTTGCGGTCAGAAGCCGGGATGCCATGTACGTTCACGACATTCCGCAGATCGGGCCGGTGAACGTGGCGCGTATTGTCTCGATTATGGGACTGGCACCAAAACATGGCTACGATCATCGCCAGACCGCCGCCACCCTGCTCTCGCTGGCAGCCAAGGGCGCAATCGCCATATATCCCGGGCCGGCGAGCCTGTATGGGGGCGTCGAGCTGACTGGGCTTGCGGCCAAGACGCGGCCGTTGGCTTTGCGGGCGGTGAGTCAGATGCTGAGTGGGAGCGGGGCTGCGGATTTGGCGCTCTGGGACCAGTATCTTGTCTATGCCACGGCGATGGGCATGTCCAAACGAACGCTGCGGGAACTTGCCAAAGCATATCCGCAGATTCAGAACCCTGACTGGTTGGACGATAATGCCACAGATTCGTTGGTGTAGTGGAACTTCCGGTACGCCTCGATCGGCGATACCCATGATGGCTCGTCGCGTGCGAGCACCGGCGATGGCACTGGCCTTGGTTTCGGTCTTGGCCCGGCAGACTCCGACCACTTGGGTGCCAGCTTCGGCGGCATCCTCGATTTCGGCGCGCAACTAGGCTCCGGATTCAACGAAATCAGCGCCACGATCCGAGGCGCAGCCCCAGCATCGGCATCCATCGACGGATCCAGCGGCAGCTTCTCAGGCGGTGGCTCCGGCGGAGGCTCGTTCGGCGGACGGTAATGGGGGAGTACTTAAGCAATTAAAAAGCCCGGTGTCGTAGGACATCGGGCTTTTCACCTATAACTGAGGTTAAGGAAAACCTCGGCAGTCAGGTCCAACGGGGCGAAAGTCTGTGGCGCCGCCTAGAAGATTGCCCCGAAGTTGACGCGACCTTTCTGCTAGCAAACATCATACCAGTATCCATCGAACCTTCCCCGTACACTGAGTGGACCACATCAAGGGGCTATTGACGTGGTGCCTTGGTGCGGTGTCATTGCGCCAGCCGGTGTAATGGCTACCTATAACTCAATAAGGAGGTTCTCATGGGAGGAAACGACCGTGACAACCGTCCGAGATCTGACCGGCAATACCGGGAAGGCCTGATGACGGGCCTGTTGATCGCCTTGGCCAACCAAGTTGGACAGGGATGGTCGACGGCCATTATCATCGCCACACTGGTACTGCTTGGTCTGAGTCTCAGGCGAGGCCGCTGATTCGTCAGCGGAACAGCCGGAACCTTTGACGGGTTCCGGCCCCTCGTCTTCACTTAAGCCTTGTGGAGTGAAATCCAGCGGAATGCCTACGCTGGGATATGGATAGACAGCTGGCTGCACTCGCTGCAGCCACCCACCAATGAAGGGAATTGCCATGACATTGTTCCGTCAGCTCGGACCGTTCTCCACCACCGCCATCGGTCACGGCGAAATGCCGCTGACCATCGAAAACAACCGCGGCCACGAGGTCGGCATCGAAACCCTGCACGCTTCGCTGGATGCCGGATGCCGCCATATCGACACCGCATGGGCCTATTACTGCTCCGGTGGCGAGGAGCAGACCGGCGAGAAGCTGGTGCGCGAGGCCCTTGAAACGTGGAAAGGTCCGAAGGATGAGGTGTTGGTGGCCACCAAGGTGGGCCACTTCCGCAACTTCACCGACGACCGCCCCACGTGGGATGTGGATGGCCGTCCGGAGAATCTGATTCGCCGTGGCAAGGAGAGCGCACTGGCGCTCGGTGTCGACACCATCGACCTGCTGTACTTCCACCGTCCGGATCCGAAGGTGCCGTACAGCGAGTCCGTTGAGGCCATCAAGCAGCTGGTGGACGAGGGCGTGGCCCGCGAAGCTGGTATCTCCAACGCTTCCATCGAGCAGATCGACATCGCACATGGCATTCTTGGCGACAAGCTCGTGGCTGTGCAGAACCAGTACTCGCCTATTCACTTGGACACTCAGGACACGCTCGACTACTGTGCCAAGGTCGGTCTGGCATTCGTGTGCTGGAGCCCGCTCGGCGGCTACCGTCACCCCTATGACGAGACCAAGTTCGATCCGTTCCGCGAGGTCGCTGCGGCTCACGGCGTGAGCTACCAGCAGGTCGTGCTGGCGTGGGAGCTTGCCAAGGGTGATCACGTGTTCGTGATTCCCGGCGCCCACCACCCCGAGACCATCCTCGACTCCCTCAAGGCTGACCAGCTCGAGCTCACCCCCGAAGAGCTCGCCAAGCTCGGCTGAGTGTTCCGGTTTCCTTGAGAATTTGGGCCACTGACTCATTAGTAGCGTCAGAAATTCAGGGAATCATCCCCATTCTCCTAAAATCCTGACGCTGACGGTGCCTGAGCGTCAGGATTTTAGGAAAACACCCTTACTTTCCTAAAAATCTGACACTGAGAAGATCGTAGCGTCAGGATTTTAGGAGATTACCTTTTATCTCCTGAATTTTTGACGCAAGAGTGTCGACAACAGCAATTTCGGAAGAGCGATTCATTGCGAAGGAGTAGTATGCGCAAGAAACTTATCCTCGACCTTGACACCGGCATTGATGACGCGCTCGCCATCGCCTATGCACTGGGCAGTGCCGACGAAATCGATCTCATCGGCATCACTGCCACATACGGAAACGTCGCCATGCCTCTGGCCGCGCGCAATGCGCTTGCGGTGCTCCACGCATTTGGACGCGATGACATACCGGTGTATCCCGGCATCGACCATCCCATCGCACCCGCGAAGTTGCCATTGATGCGCGGCACCACGCCGGATGAACGTGCCGAAGCATACCGTCGTTGGCAGGAGGGCGGTGAGGACGGATGGCAGACCGATACTCCATGGGCACCCAGCCCCGGTTCGGTTGCGGTTCATCACGCCAACGGCATTGGTGGCGCAGTGCTGCCGGATTCTCCCAGGCAGCCCGAGGCGCCGGGCTCCGCAGTAGATTTCATCATCGCCGCCGCACGCGAATGCGGTCCGGATCTGACCATCGTGCCCACCGGCGCAATGACCACCATGGCCACCGTGTTCCGTAATGCCCCGGATCTGAAGGATTCCGGCATCAACGTTACGTTGATGGGCGGTTCGCTGACGCTGCCGGGCAATGTAAGTCCCGCTGCCGAAGCGAACATCTCCCAGGACCCCGAGGCCGCTGATTACCTGTTCAAGTGCGGTGCCCGCACCACGATGGTTGGTCTCGACGTGACTCATCAGACCGCGCTCACCCGCGAGAAAGCTCATGAATGGGCCGCTCTGGGAACGCCGGCCGGTGACTTCCTTGTCACCATGACCGATTACTACATCGATTTCTACGTAAAGAACCAGCCGGAAATCCACGGCTGCGGACTGCATGACCCGCTCGCTGTGGCTGCCGCGCTTGATCCATCATTGGTCACCACGTTCGGCTTCAACCTACAGGTCGATTTGGAGGGCCCGTTCCGTGGCCGCACCATTGGTGACCGTTCTCGAGTGCAAGACCCGGACAAGCACACGCAAGTGGCGCTCGGGGTCAACGTGCCGGCATTCCTTGACCGCTTCATGCAACGTGTCACCGCCGTGGCACGCGGGTGACGGACTGATACATAACTGAGGGGCCTTCTGATCGATTCATCAGAAGGTCCCTCAACATTTGGTGGTAGATAAGAGTTACAGTCCAGGAATTAAACCGCCGGGCGGGTCAAGCGTCAGATACTGCTCGTCCAAATCGATTTCGGGCACCAGCGCTTCCACGAACGGAACCAGCGCGGTTTTCTCGATGACGTCCTCACCCTTGGAATTCTGACCGGTCACCACCGGCTCGACCAGACGAATCTTCAGCAGCGACTGGGCGGGGGAGTCGACCACGTCGACCACCTTGCCTACCACTTGACCAGCGGGCAACCCTAGGCCATTGCCCTCGGACAGACGAGCCTCGAGGCCGATGAGATCCTTGGGATACCATTCGTCCGCCTCGAGCATCTCTTCCGCATCGTCGGCCTCGCCATACAGCTCGACGCCGTTCAGTGCCTCGGCGGCAGTACGATCATCCGTGCCCTCAAGTTTGAGAATCCATCGATCTTTGAATGTGCGCGAATTCTCAACGATATACTCGGTTTCGCCATCCTGGCTGTAGAGCACGGAATCCGGCTCGAAGCGCCATTCGGGATCGTCGGTGTACAAGCGCACGGTGACTTCGCCCTTGAGCCCCTGCGCGCGGCCAATACGAGCGACCCTCAGCAACTCGAGCTGCTGAGGGTCGTCGTGCATGTCTTGCTCTGCCATGCTGTGAATCAATCCTTATCGGTTATCGACGGACGTCCATGATGTCGACGCGAACCTTGTGGTCGGACAATGCCTGCACCACGGTGCGAATCGCATTGGCGGTGCGGCCGCTGCGGCCGATCACGCGGCCGATGTCCTCCGGGTTCACGCGCACGCGAAGCAGTTCGCCGCGCGCATTCTCATGGGACTTGACGGACACATCGTCGGGAAAATCAACGATGTTCTTGATGAGGTGTTCCACAGCCTGTGCAAGCATGATTGCTAGCCTTTCGTTTCAGCTCAGGCCTCGGCCGGAGCTTCCTCAGCAGCCTCAGCCGGAGCTTCCTCAGCCGGGGTCTCCTCGGCGGCGGCAGCAGCTTCGGCCTCAGCCTTAGCCTTGGCGTCAGCCTCGGACTTGGCGGCCTTCAGCTTCTGAGCCTGGTTCTCGACGGCCGCAATGCGGGCCTCGGCATCCGGGCCGGCTTCAACGGTCTTCAGGGTGCCTTCAGCACCGTCAAGGCCCTTGAACTTCTGCCAGTCACCAGTGATGTTGAGCAGCTTGAATACGGGCTCGGACGGCTGAGCGCCGACGCCAAGCCAGTACTGGGCGCGGTCAGACTTGATCTGGATGGTCGAGGGCTGGGTGTTGGGGTTGTAGGTACCGATCTCCTCGATGACCTTGCCGTCACGCTTCTTGCGAGAATCGACGACCACCACGCGGTAGAAGGCGTAGAACTTCTTGCCCTGTCGCTTCAGACGAATCTTGGTTGCCAAAATGGCTCTCCTTGTAATAACTAGGTTTGTGGTTTCGCGGCTACCATGTGGGGCATGGCCCACCGGAATCCACGTGTCCTCGCGGCCCGGGGTGTAGAGGGCGCCACGCGCGCGCGAATAACTGGCCTATTATAGCGCGCAGGGCAGGACTGACGTGGTGAGTGTCGTGTGCGGTTTGCCGTGGCAGCGGATCGCGGGGATGCGATGTATGGCAGGCAGCTAACGAAGCGCCAGCGTGGCGACAAGTGCCAGATGATCGGTGTCCTTGATTTCGACCGACTTGACCTGTGATGGCCGCACTCCGGGGGTAAACAGCACGTGATCCAGCTCGATGCGTGGCCACTTGAGCCAGCGGGGGAACGTAAGGTTGGGGCCGGCCGCCTGGGTCAGGCTCGCGTCCTTGAAGCCAGACTTGAGCAGGGCACGGAAACTGGGGTGGTCGGTGCTTGAGTTGAGGTCGCCCATCACAACAGCGATGTTGTGATGGGCGATGGACCGAGCTTTGGTGATCTCTCGTAATCCTAGGATTCCGGCCGACCAGTCGGCACAGCCGCGCATAGGGGATTTCGGATGAGCCGAGCAGAAAGTGATGGTTCGGTCGGGGTGCGCTTGGGTTGTGGTGCTTGGGTTGGCAGCGATACGGATAGTGATGCCATTGGTGGAGGTGCTGGCGGGCGGCATCTTGGCTTGATCTGCGATGCGCAGTGTGATGGCCGGCACGTCGGCAGCGGGGATGCTGACCACGTTGGGCACGGATGCGCCCGGCTCGTATGCGGAGTAGAGCACGTTGAAGCCACCGTTGTCAGTGTCCTTGGCCTCGCCGAATTGATGATAGGGGAGCAGCTCGTTGAGACCTGCCTCGGTGAGGCGTGCGATGAGCTCGTCGGTGACCTCCTGCAATGCGAGCACGCTGATGCCGCGTTTGCGAATATTGGCGATGATGTCATCGGCGTCCGCGTGACCGTAACGGCAGTTCAGGGTCATGACAGTGAACTGAGTGGGGAGCGTGGTGCGGGTGGATTCCGAGGCCGTGGAAGATGGATTACTGGCTGCGTCTAGTGCTTCACGGCTTGTGCTGGCAGTACCGGAAGATGATGCAGCAGCAGAGGGTCCGGCGTTGGGGTCGCTTATATTATGGGTGTTTACAGATGTTTCACGGGATGTTTCACGATTTGCGTCGATAGTGCTGGACGATACCGTGACGGTGGTGTCGGCGTTGCTGGAATTGTTCATATTCTGCGTATTCGCAGATGTTTCACGCGGTGTTTCACGGTGGGATTCCTTACGCTTGCCGGCGGGGTCGATTGACGTACCCCAATAGTTAAGCCGGTGCGAGCTGGCGAACAATGCGGCCACGATAAGCAGTGACATAACGCTCCATTCGCGCTGCCACGCGGCGAATGCGGCCAAAACCACCAAAGGAACCCACAACAATGGCGTGAGCGCAATCATGTATGGCAACGGCATGCGGGCTTCAAGACCGGCCGGCAGTGCGCTCAACGCCGTCCACAGCAGTGCGATGATCGCCACAGTGCCAAGGATTGTCGTCATTGGAGTTCCTTTCCGAATATGTCGAAAAATATGCTCCCGCTGGCGGGAGCCCCTCGACAATCAACGACCGAACAAGCCGCCCAAACCGCCACCGAGGTTCGGCGGCAGCTCAGTGCCGCCGTCGACATTGCCCATCATCTCTTCAAGGCCTGCGGGCAAGGCCGGGTTCTGCGGCTTCTTGGCAAATGCGGAGCCACCGGTGGAACCGGAGGACTTCTTGCCGGCCAGCTTGTCGCGCAATGCCTTCTCCTCAGCCTCGCGCTTCATCGGGTTGCCGGACTTGCCACCCTTCTTCTTGTTCTTGCCCTTCTTCTTACCGCCGCCCATCGCAGGGCCGCCGAAGCCGGGCATGCCGCCACCCATGCCGCCGCGGTTGGACATGCGTTTCATCATCTTTGCGGCCTGCTCAAAGCGCTGCAGCAGAGCGTTGACCTGCGAGACGGTCACACCCGAACCATAGGCGATACGGGCGCGGCGAGAACCGTTGATGATCGACGGATCACGGCGCTCTGCCGGGGTCATCGAGCGGATAATCGCCTCGGTGCGATCGATTTCCTTCTCGTCGAATTGCTCAAGTTCCTTGCGGTGCTGAGCCATGCCCGGAATCATGCCGAGTAGCGACTTCATCGAACCGAGCTTGCGCACCTGCTGCAGCTGATCGAGGAAATCATCCAGGCCAAAGGAGCCCTCGGAGATCTTCTCGGCGGCCTTGCGGGCCTCCTCCTCGTCGAACTGCTTCTGCGCCTGCTCGATGAGCGTCATGATGTCGCCCATGTCGAGGATGCGCGATGCCATACGATCCGGGTGGAAGACCTCGAAGTCCTTCAGACCCTCGCCAGTGGAAGCGAACAGGATCGGCTTGCCGGTCACGGACGCCACGGACAGCGCGGCACCACCACGGGCGTCGCCATCGAGCTTGGAGAGCACCACGCCGGTGAAGTCCACGCCTTCATCGAATGCCTTGGCGGTCTTGACCGCGTCCTGACCGATCATCGCGTCGATGACGAACAGGATTTCATTGGGCTGCACGGCGTCACGGATATCGCGTGCCTGCTTCATCAGCTCCTCGTCCACGCCCAAGCGACCGGCGGTATCGATGATCACCGTGTCATAAAGCTTCTGCTTGGCGAGTTCGATGGAATCGCGTGCCACCTTCACCGGATCGCCAGAAGTCTGGCCCGGAGCGGCCACAGCCTCGCCGCCGTCGGACTGCACGCCCTTCTCGGGGGCGTAGACGGGTACGCCGGCACGTTCGCCGACCACCTGCAACTGGGTCACTGCGTTCGGACGCTGCAAATCGGCCGCCACCAGCAGCGGTGTGTGGCCGGAGTCCTTGAGCCAGTAGCCAAGCTTGCCGGCCAGCGTGGTTTTACCGGCGCCCTGAAGACCTGCGAGCATGATGATCGTCGGCGGGTTCTTGGCGAAGTTCAGCGGGCGGTCCACGCCCTGACCGAGCACGTCGGTGAGCTCCTCATTGACGATCTTCACCACCTGCTGGGCGGGGTTGAGCGCGTCGGAGACCTCGGTGCCCAGTGCGCGCTCGCGCACCTTGCCAGTGAAGGAACGCACCACGTCGAGCGCCACGTCGGCGTCGAGCAGCGCGCGGCGGATTTCGCGGATCGTGCCGTCGATATCCGCTTCGGAAAGCTTGCCCTTGCTCTTCAGATGCTTGAACGCATTCGAGAGCCTATCTGTCAAAGAACTAAATGCTGCCATAATGGGCAACAGTCTAGCCGCCACGCGGGAAATTCTATTTGCCAGGCAACGATTCTGCCGCCCATATTGGCGTTGTGTTGCGATGGTGCCGTTCGGTTGCCGGCGTTGGCGGAATCGTCACCAGACATCTAGCCGGCGAGTGTCCTATCATCCGCTCGTGGCGAAGCCAATCGAGTGCTTCCGTTACCATAGAAAATGTAAAGAATCCTGTGTTTTTTGGAATGCTTACGCTGTTTTGAAAATCCCTGGACACCGCTTATACGCAGACTGCCGTGCGCCCTCGCGAACTTAGGTCAACAACCAGACCCGTTGCGGGCCAACGCAGACATGCCGTGCAATAAGGAAGGCCCACCGATGCCCACCCAAAAACTCCTTGAACGCAAAGCTCTGATCGTTGGCATAGTCGTCAACGTTCTTCAGGTGCTCGCCGGAATGGCTGTGTTCTTCATGACTGGCCTTAAGGCCATGTTCCTTGATTTCTCCTTCACCGCAATCTCCGTCCTTTCCGGACTGGTGGCGGTGTACCTTTCGACGCGCACGGTGCGTACCACTGAGCGCTTCCCCAATGGCCTGTTCGCGTTGGAGCCTATCTACGCGATCTGCAAGGCCATCTTCACCATGTCGTTGTTGGTGTATTCGCTGATCGACGTGTGCCGAGTGGCTTATGACTACTTCGTGTTCGGGTCCGGCGAACGCATCGAAACCGGCCCGGTGGTCATTTACGAGATCCTGACTGTAATCGTCTGTTTCAGCCTGTACATGTACTATCGGCGCTCGAACCGTGCCATCGGCAACTCCAGCACCATGCTCACCGCCGAATGCAAAAGCACGCTGGTCGACGGCTCGATGTCTTTCGGCATTGGTGTGATCGCCGTATTCCTGATGCTGCTGCCGGCTGGCGGACCGCTTGACTTCCTGCATTACACCGGCGATTTCTTCATCACCGTGGCGTTGGTGGTGTTGACCATCCGCGAACCGTTCAGCGTGCTGAAGGAGGCGTTCGTGGAATTGGTCGGTGGCGTGCATGCCGACGACGAGACCAATGCCTACGTGGAAGCTGAGGCGCAGCGGCACCTGCCTGCCAATACCGAGTATGAGCAGACGCTGATTTTCAAAACCGGCATGAACTACACGGTGGATGTGTATTTGGCCGGCACTGGCGAGACCATCGATGTGTCTGATCTCATCGAACGCAAGCGCTCGCTGGAAAAGGAACTCACCAAGCGTCTGCACCTCGTGGACGTAGACTTCGTTTTCGACTGATTGGCTGTTTGATGGGGCTTTCGCCATTTCGAGGGGCTGATTTCGTCTTTCCCGGAGGTCTACTTCCATTTCAAGGGGCTGCCTAAACTTCAAACTGAAAGTACAAATGGCTTAACGACACGGTCGTTAAGCCATTTGTAGTGTGCCTCTACTTGAGCGTCAGCCCCTTGAAACGGAAGTAGACCTCCGGAATCGGACAAATCAGCCCCTTGAACCGGGAATATCGTTGTTCGATGTCGCTAAGTGGCTACTTCAGGCTCCAGGTCGAGCCTTGCAGGCCGTCTTCGATGGTGATGCCGGCCTCGGCCAGCGTATCGCGAATCTGATCGGCCTTGGCAAAGTCCCTAGCCTTGCGGGCTTCGGCACGGGCATTGAGCTGTTCGGTAATAAGCGCTTCCAATGCGGCGTGCTCGGGGGTCTCGGTCGTGCCATCGCTGGCACCACCGGCAGCTCCGGCAGAGACCCACGGTTCGGCCAGCGGATCCAGTCCCAACGTGTCGAGCATTGCGCGCACGGCGAGCAGCGTCTCACGCACTTCGGCCTGCGTGGCCTCGGAATCGGCGCGATCGGCAAGCTGCGAGAGCAGCGTATTGCCGGAACGAATGGCGGTGAAAATCGCGGCGGTCGCACCGGAGACGTTGACATCGTCGTTCATCGCGGCCACGAAATCAGCGGGCAGGGCATCGGCGGATATGCCGGTGACCTCTTCGCGGGACGGCTGACCACCCAAGGCCACGCCGGCACGCTCAATGAAGTTCGAGACGCGGTCGTATGCGGCCTGAGCCTCGACCAGTGCCTGATCGGACCATTCGAGCATCGAACGATATTGCACGGAACCCAGCGCGTAACGCACCACCCAAGCGGAGTTCTCAGCCAGCACAGACGGCACGGACAGGCCAGTGCCGAGAGACTTCGACATCTTCTCGCCCTTGGCGGTCACCCAAGCCGAGTGCATCCAGCGTGCGGCGGACGGGTAGCCAGCCGCACGGGTCTGGGCCATCTCGTTCTCATGGTGCGGGAAGCGCAGGTCCAAGCCGCCGCCGTGAATGTCGAATCCGTCGCCCAGATAACGATGGGACATGGCAGAGCATTCGATATGCCAGCCCGGACGTCCCACGCCGAACGGGGTTGACCAGCGAGCGTCCTCGGGGTCGGTATCCTTCGGAGCTTTCCACAGTGCAAAGTCGCGCGGATCATGCTTGTCGGGGGAGGCATCGGCCGGATCGACGGGGTTGTATTTGTCGTCGCCGGTGGCATCCACGGACGGGCCCATGCGGTCGGCCACGGCAGCTGCTTCATCGACCTCGGCGGTCTGCTTCTGGTGGGTCAGCTCGCCGTAATGCGGCCAGGAGGCCACGTCGAAATACACGTTGCCGGTGGGCTTGCCATCCGCATCCGTGACCACATAGCCATGGCCGTTGTCGAGAATGCGCTGAATCAGATCGATCATGTCCGACATATGGCCGGTGGCGCGGGGCTCCACGGTGGGCGGCAGCACGCCAAGCGTGTTGTACGCCTCGGTGAATTCGCGCTCATAGTAGTAGGCGCGGGCCCACCAGCGCTGACCGGCGGCTGCGGCCTTGTCGAGAATCTTGTCGTCGATGTCGGTCACATTGCGCACGAACGTGACCTTGTATCCGAGCTTCAAGAACCAGCGGCGCACGATGTCGAACGCTACGGCGGCACGGATATGGCCGATATGCGGGGAAGACTGCACGGTGGCGCCACACACGTAGATGCCGACCTCGCCCGGCCTGAGCGGCACGAAATGACTGACCTGATGCGATGCGGTGTCATACAGATTCAGGCCGTCGGCGGCCTTGGCTACATGCACCGGCGTCAGGCTCGACGGCATAACGGAAGTGTTGAAATCCTGCGGTTCTTGGCTGTTTCCCATAGCCCCTAAGCGTAGGGTTTGAGCCAGACATGAGACGTGGCCTATCGGTGCATTTTTGCGAGGCGGCTGTTCATGGGTTCGGTGCCGATCGACGACATGGCTTGTCGCTGGCAACGATTCAAGTGCGGAACGGGGCATCAAACGGCGGCGAACCATTCGAAAATGGCGGTGTTAACGCAAACGGGGAACGCTCGTGTCACAATAGGAGCCATGTCCACACCACAAGTGCTGATTTTGCAACATGTCCCGTGGGAGCGCCCCGGGCGTATTCTGTCGACCCTCGAAGATATCGGGCTCGATACGGTGATTATGAATATTGCCAACACGAAGAAGCCCGATCTTCCCGACTTCGGTGACCTTGCCGGTGTGGTGATTATGGGCGGGCCGATGGGCGCGCTCGACTATGACAAGTATCCGGGATTAAAGGCCGAGGGCAAGCTGGCCAAAGCGGCCGTGGCCGTAGGCAAGCCGGTACTTGGCGTGTGCTTGGGCCACCAGATTATCGCCACTGCACTCGGTGGCCAGCTGCGTAAGGGCGATGCGCCGGAGATTGGCTTTGGGCCCATCAAGCGCGTGGATAGGCACGACTTCTTCTCCATGTGGGATAAGCAGCTGAACGTGCTGCATTGGCATAACGATGTAGTCGGTCTACCTGAGGGCGCCCAGCTGCTGGCGCGCTCCTCCGCCACCAAGGTGCAGGCGTTCCGTCTGGGTTCCGCATTGGGCATGCAGTTCCATCTCGAAGTGTGCGGATCCCTGCTGGATGAATGGCTTGATGAGCCGAGCATGGTCAAGGATCTCAAGGCCGCCGGTGGTTCCAAATCCCAGTTGCGCGAGCAATTCGCCCAGTACGATCAAATGCTGCAGCCGCTCGCCGAGCAGGTGTTCTCCGGCTTCGCCGCCCGCTGCAACTCCTACTCCCAGACGCTGAGCAAGTAGGCGGATGACAATGTGATCGCCGCATCTCGTTGTGCGACAATTATCTTCTCCCACCGCGTAGTGAATTCCCCACCACGTGGTGACTCAAAATGGCGGTATTCCGCGAAAAGCAAATCTTCGCTAACATCGTCGTGGGGATTTCACCGTGTGGTGGGTGGTCGACATCGTGGTGGAGACCTCATCACTGGGCAAGCATGGCGCTACATTGGTGAGTCATGCCGACTTATGACATTGGACTGGAACACGTTTCGCTTGCCTTCGCCACCAAAACCATCTTCACCGATGTGACGCAAGGTGTTTTCGAGGGCGACCGCATCGGCATCGTCGGCAAGAACGGCGACGGCAAATCCACGTTGCTGCACCTCTTCCGCGGCACCCAGGAGCCGGACTCCGGCCGCGTGACGAAGCGCGGTGGACTCACCTTCGGCATGCTCGACCAACGAGATCCACTTGACGACAACGCCACCATCCGCGAAGCCGCATTGGAAGGCCGCGCGGACTACGAATGGGCGTCCGACAACACCTCGCGCGAGATCGTGGAAGCCCTGCTCGGCGGCATGAGCCTGGACGCCAAGGTCGGATCCCTGTCCGGCGGCCAACGTCGCCGCGCCGATCTGGCTCGACTGCTGCTTAAGGACTGGGATATTCTCGCGCTCGACGAGCCCACCAACCATCTTGATGTGGTCACCATCCACTGGTTGGCCGAGCACCTGAAGAACCGTTGGTCCAAAGGTCAGGGCGTATTGCTGCTCGTCACCCACGACCGTTGGTTCTTGGACGAAGTGTGCGAATCCATGTGGGAGGTTCACGACGGCGTGATTGAGCCGTTCGAAGGCGGATATTCGGCATACATGCTGCAGCGCGTCGAGCGCGATCGTCAGGCCGACGTGCGCGAGACGAAACGCCGCAATCTGGCACGCAAGGAGCTTGCATGGCTGTCCCGCGGCGCCCGCGCTCGCTCCACCAAGCAGAAGTTCCATGTCAAAGCCGCCCGTGAGCTCATCGCCGATGTGCCGCCGATGCGCAACACGGTTGAGCTCAAGCAAATGGCCACCTCCCGCCTTGGCAAGCAGGTGGTCGACCTCATCAACGTCACACAGATTTTTGAACACACGCAGGGCATGGCCGAGATAGACCCGGACGTGGCGGCGCTCGACGACTCGGCCTCACGCGTGGATGTGGTGAACGCCATGTATGCCGAGCCGCAGCTGCATGGTTCCGTCGAGGTGGCCGTCACCGATATGGACGATCCCCGATTGGTTGATGCGGGTGTGCCCGAAGCCATCGAGGCCGCGGTCAAGGCGCGTGAAGCGGAGGCCAATGCGCCGAGCGACATCGAGCGTGAGGTTCGCCGCCAGAACACCGGTGGCGAGACCATCGGCAGCGATGCCCTTGACGAGGAAGCCGCGACGTCCGCCGCACGCAAAGTCACCGTGTCCGGCCGTGAGATCCTCGATGACGTGACATGGCTGATCGGTCCGGGCGACCGTTTCGGCATCGTCGGCGCTAATGGTGCCGGCAAGTCCACGCTGCTCAAGCTCATCGACGGCACGCTTACCCCGACCGTGGGCCACGTGAACATCGGCAAGACCGTGAAATTCGCCGTACTTTCGCAGCGCTTGGACGAGCTGGAGAAGCTGGGCCAGTACAAGATTAAGGAAGTGCTGAGCCGCTATAAGCCCAGCTACATCGTGGAGGGTAAAGAAGTCACTCCGGGCCAGCTTATGGAGCGGCTTGGCTTTGAGTCCGCACAGCTGATGACGCCGATTCGTGACCTGTCCGGCGGCCAAAAGCGCCGCATGCAATTGCTGCTGATTCTGCTGGATGAGCCGAATGTGCTCATCATGGACGAGCCCGGCAACGATTTGGATACTGACATGCTCGCTGTAATGGAAGACCTACTCGACACCTGGCCGGGTACCCTGATTGTGGTTTCCCACGACCGTTACCTGCTTGAGCGCGTCACTGACCAGCAGTTCGCATTGATCGGCGGCAAGGTGCGCCATCTGCCTGGTGGCGTGCAGGATTACCTTGACATGGTGGAAGACATCAAGAATGGCAAGGGATTGCCGGAGGATAGGGCCGGCTTTGCTGGGACTGGTGGGTCATCGGCCAAGCGTGGGGCACAGGGTAAGGGTTCTGCGGCTGAGTCTCTCCCTCAGTCGACTTCTTCGGAGGGAGCTCAAGATTCGGCCGAGCCAAAGCTGAGCGGCAAGGCATTCCATGAGGCGTCCAAGCGTGTGAACGCCATCGAGCGCAAACTTGCCAAGCTGGAAGAGCAGAAATCCGACCTCGAGGCGCAGATGGCCAGCCATGACCCGAGCGACTACGAAGGCCTCAACAAGCTCAACGAACAGCTCACCGCAGTCAACAGCGAAAGCGATGACCTCGAAGCCGAATGGCTCGAGCTCTCCGAACAGTTGGAGTAGCCGGGGAACGCAGTGTGGTCTGCTGCGAAGCGTGATTTGCTGTGGGGCTCCCCCTCGGTTACCTCCGGTGACAGCTCCCCCCCCCCCAGAGAGGGGAGCCAAAGTGCATACCGAACCGCCCTCCGTTGATTCTATGAGCTGTCCGTTAGTCTTTGTATTCCCAAGGATTGATGAGTTCCACGCCGGTGCCTTCGAAGTCCTTGGTGTTACGTGTGGCCACACTTGCTCCCCAAGAGCGGGCAATTGCCGCAATCATGGCATCTTGGATACTTGTAGGTTTGCCCCTGCGCTCGCGTTCAATGAAGATGGTTGCATAATTGGCAGCTGCTTGGGTGTCGAATGCGAATGTTCTATCTGCTAAGGTCATAAGCTCAAGCTTGATGGTTGTGTCCGTGTACTTTCGTCGTTTGCCCTCAGGCATTTGACATATTCCGGCCAACAACTCGGCTACGGTGATGGCAGTGGTCGCCAAATTGCTTGTATCTTGGTTTCTCAGCCAATTGGCAACGTGCTCGTCTGGCTGTTTCTTAATGATTTCGCTGATGACGTTGGTGTCCAAAATAATCATGGTTACGACCTATTCAAAGGTCACTGGTGGTCGGGAATCATCAGGATTTCGTTCAGGCGATGGAATCTCTCCTTCTTCGAGCCCATCAAAATCTATTTTTTCCATGAATTCACGGATCTCGTCATAAAAATTGGTCTTTCGTGTCATTTCGTGTGCCACCGTGCCGGCCAACCATTCTTCAAGAATGGACCGCACCTGAGATTCCATGGAGCGATTGTTCTTTTCGGCCACTTCCTTGAGCTGTTGAATTTGTTCATCGGGTATTTTTCGGATGGTCAGTGTTGCCATAATGCACCTCCTTGTTGCTGTCATAATGCTAGCAAATAGTGCTGTCATTATGCATGCAGATGGGGTTGCGAGGTGCGCATACAAAAAGGGCGGATATGCGTTGTACATATCCGCCCTTTGGGTTTGGTCTTGCAAGCTCCCCTCGGACGGAGGGAAGCCAGAGAAAATCAGCGACCGGTGACTTCGGAGCCGACGACCTTTTCGCTTAAGGCGTGCGGGCCACGGGTTACGGCGACTGCGCCGGAACGAACCAGCTCGATGACGCCGTAATGCTCCAGAAGCCCCAGCAGAGCGTCGATCTTGCCTTCAGCGCCAGTCGCCTCGATGGTCAGCGATTCCGGGTTCACATCCACTACGCGCACGCGGAACAGGCGCACAATCTCCAGTACGTCGGAACGGTTGGACTGATCGGCGGACACCTTGATCAGCACCAGCTCGCGCTCCACGGTGGAATTCGGGTCAAGTTCCACAATCTTCAGCACGTGCAGCAGCTTGTTGAGCTGCTTGATGATCTGCTCGAGCGGCACAGCCTCCACGTCGGCGGTCACCGTGACACGGGAGATGTCCGGGCGCTCGGTGGGGGAGACGGACAGAGAGTTGATGTTGAACGCGCGGCGGGCGAACAAGCCGGCGATGCGGGCCAGCACACCTGGGCGGTTCTCCACCAGAACAGAGAGTGTATGGCGCTCGGAACCGGGACGAGATGCAGGATAGTTAGTAGCCATGATGATTCTCCTCTCCTCAGTGCTCGTTCGCGGCGGTCGTGGTCTCGTGCTCGAACACGCCAGTCGCATGTTCGTCCGGGCCGGTGCCTGGAGCCGGGGTCCCGCCGGTCAGCGGTTTGATACCGGGCTTGTAGATCACCTCATCGTTTGAGGCGCCTGCGGCAACCATCGGCCACACCATGGCGTCCTTCCATACGCGGAAATCAATGAGCACCGGACGGTCGTTGATCTGGTTCGCCTTCTCGATGGCGGCAATCGCCTCATCTTCAGTGAACGCGCGGATGCCGACACAACCATAGGCTTCGGCCAGCTTGATGAAGTCAGGCACCTCGATCGGAACCGAATCATCGGCCAGTTGCCCGGCACCATCGGTACCGTGAGCCTCGCCATCCAACAGGTTGGTCTGCGAGTAGTGGTGCTCGTAGAACAGGGTCTGCCACTGGCGAACCATGCCGTACACGGAGTTGTTGAGGATTGCGATCTTTACCGGAGCGTGGTCCAAGAATGCAGCCGCCAGCTCTTCGGACGTCATCTGGAAGGAGCCGTCGCCATCAATCAGCCACACCGGCTTCTTGCCTTCAAATTTACGGGCGGAACCCACGGATGCGCCGATGGCTGCCGGCAGGCCGTAGCCCATCGTGCCCAAGCCACCGGAGGAAATCCAGGAGTGCTGGTTCTCGAAGTCAATGAACTGCGAAGCCCACATCTGGTGCTGGCCCACGCCGGTCACCCAGATGGTGGAGGAGTCGGCCAGCTCGGAGAGCTTCTTGATGACCCACTGCGGGGCCAGCGAGCCGTCGGTCGGCTTGTCCCACGTCATCGGGTATTCCTTGCGCCAGCCATCAATTGCCTTCCACCAGGGAGCCAGGTTTGGCTTGCCTTGAATGGCTTGCGTGCGCTCGATTTCAGGAATCAGATCGTCCAGCACGGCGGCCACATCGCCCACAATCGGCACGTCGGGCTGACGATTCTTGCCGATTTCCGCCGGATCGATATCGATGTGGATTACGCGGGCGGTGGGGGCGAAAGCATCCAGCTTGCCGGTCACGCGATCATCGAAACGGGCGCCAATAGCCACGAGCAGATCGGCGCGCTGCACCGCACCGGTGGCGGCGATGGTGCCATGCATGCCCAGCATGCCGAGGTTCTTCGGGTCGGTGTCCGGGATGATGCCGCGCGCGGGCAGGGTGGTGACCACGGGGGCGCCGGTCAGATCGGCCAGAGCCTTGACCTGAGCGCCGGCGTTGGCACGGGCCGCGCCGCCGCCCACGTACAGCACCGGGCGGTAGGACTGGGAGAACAGCTTGGCGGCATCGGATAGTACGCGGCCGTGCGCCTTGGTGGTGGGATTGTAGCCGGGCAGAATCATGCGCTGCGGCCATGAATAATACATATCACCGGTTTGTGCGGTCTTGGTCAGATCCACGACCACCGGGCCGGGGCGACCGGTGCTGGCGATGTGGTACGCCTCGGAGAGCACGCGAGGAATATCCTGTGCGCGGGTCACCAGGAAGGAATGCTTGGACACCGGGTAGGTGATGCCCACGATGTCCGCCTCCTGGAAGGCGTCGGTACCGATGGCCTGAACGCCCACCTGGCCGGTGATGACCACCATTGGCACGGAATCCATGTTCGCGTCGGCGATGGCGGTGACCACGTTCGTGGCACCCGGGCCGGAGGTCACCAGGCACACGCCCACCTTGCCAGTGGCCAGCGCATAGCCCTCGGCGGCATGGCCGGCGGCCTGCTCGTGGCGCATGAGCACGAAACGGAACTTCGTGCTGTTGTTGATCTGATGGTAGACGGGCAGGATCGCGCCGCCGGGGATACCGAAGACGTCCTCGACGCCGAGATCCTCCAGCGAACGCACCAGCGCCTGGGCGCCGGTCATCTTCTCTCCATCGATAATGGTCTGCTGGTCAGTGGCCGTGTGGGTTTTCGGCACACCACTGAATGCCTGCAAAGGCGTGGGTAAAGCCATGATTCCTCTCACCTCGTAAATCAACTGCGAGCGTCGGTTGGCCGTAGGGTGGAAGCCAGACGCTCACGTATGTTCCAGCCGCGTGTGCCGGTGCTTGTGGCTCCGACGCGGCTCGTCGCTCGTGTTGGTATCAGTCTATTCGTAAATTCGACAGCCGGCTTACTTAGTCCGCGTCTTGAGAGCGTCCAGTGCTTTCCATCCGGCTTCGGCCGCAGCAAGCTGTGCTTTGCGCTTGCTGGAGCCCTTGCCGGTGCCGATGATTTCGGGATTATCGCCCAAAGTGACTTTGGCAGTGAAAATCTGTGCGTATTCGGGGCCGGACACTTCCATGTGGTACACCGGCTCGGCCTTGCCCAGATGATGTGCCTTGACGGTCAGCGAGGTTTTCCAGTCGAGCGCCGGGCCTTCGGTGGCCACTTCCGCCAAGGTGTCGTCAATGAGCCGATGAATGACCTTGCGGGCCTCATCAATACCGTGTTCCAGGAAGGTGGCGCCGATAAGCGATTCGACGATGTCGCACAGAATCGAGTTCTTTTCGGCACCGCCCTGCTCGGCCTCACCGTGGCCCAGCAAAATGTAGGGGCCCACTTTGAGCTTGGTTTTGGCGATGGCGCTCAGCGCGTCCTCCGAGACGGCTTTGGCGCGCATCTTGGCCAGCTGCCCCTCGTTCATGTCCGGGTGAATGGTGAACAGCGTTTCGGTGGTGACCAGCTCCAGCACGGCATCTCCCAGGAACTCGAGACGTTCGTAGTTGGACACGCCGGGGTGCTCATGCGAGAAGGAGCGATGGGTCAACGCTTGCACCAGCAGGTCTGGGCTGATAGTGGTGCCCAATGCCTCCAGCAGTTCGTTGGCCGGAGCTTGGCGGTCAGCCGTTTCTTGCTGTGTGGTCTTCTCGCTCATATGTTCTTCATCCTTCGCGCGATGTGCTGTGTGTATTGAGGTCTATGTATAGGTGCAAGCACCGGTATGTGGCGTCTTGTGTTTGCGGTGCGTGGACAATCGAGTGATATGCGAAAGCCCCGCCACCCGTCGATGGCAGGGCTTTCTATATCAAGCCGTTATCGCAGGACTCACTTGGTGTGAGCCGGCTGGATGGCGGAGCGGTAGGTGCGGCCGCGGAAGGAACCGCAGCTCGGGCAGGCCATGTGCGGCAGAGCCGGAGCGCCACAGTTCGGGCAGCTCACGGTTGCGGTAGCGGTGGCCTTCCAGTTCGCGCGACGCGAGTGCGTGTTAGCGCGCGAGGTCTTGTACTTAGGCAGTGCCATTTGAGTATCCTCTATTTCGTTCGAACGATTGAGCTTAAGCGTCCGTCATCTTAACGCATGGCTCGTACAAAACTCAAGTTTCGTGTGCCTTACTCGCCCTGCTCGGCCTCAAGCTGGGCCTTGAGACCCGCCAAACCGGCGAAACGAATATCTTCCATTTCGTGGTGATGATCGGGGTTCTCGTTCAGATCGATGCCGCACTGCGAGCACAGGCCTTTGCAATCCGGCTTGCACAGTGGCTGCAGCGGCAGGGATTCGACCAACGTGTCTCGAATCATCGCCTCGATATCCGCAAAAGCGCCGTTTTCCAGCAGCGGATACGTATCCTCTGATTCGTCTTCGCCAGCGATGATGTCGACTTCCTCATCTTTGCCGTTTTTGCTGCCGCTCTTGCCGCAGCCTTTGTCCGCTGCGGATTCGTACGGGAAGAATACGGTGACATTCACCGGCCAGTCCTCATCAATGGGCTTTAAACAGCGGGTGCATTCGCTGACGAATGGTGCGACCAGTCGGCCGGTAAAAATCAGTCCATCCACGATGGAGTCGAATGAGCCGGTAACGTGAACTGGGTCACCCTCCTTGATGCCGACGATGTCGTCGCCGATACCGCTCGGGGCGGGGAAGTCGGCGTCGATCTCCTTGGATTGTCCGGCTCGTGAAGCGATTTGAGCCACCGGGATTGCCCACAGAGAATCCTCGACTCGTGCCATAGTTCTGCCTTTCGTCTTTTGCTGCGGCACAGCCGTGTGAGGCGTATCGGGTGTTGTCTTCGTCCCATGCGCCGCTATGCCGCATTCGTGAATGCTGCAGTGAGTGTGCTGCTGGTTACTGAGCTTCGGGGTAGTCGTCCAGCGTCAGCTTGGGCAACTGCTCTCCGGCCGAGCGCTGACGCTCTTCCAGCACGTTCAAACCTGCTTGTACATCTTGGGCGAGCTTGCCAAGCTGCTGGGACAGACCCTCCATAACCGTGGTGCAATACTGGTCAGCGCCTTGGGTCAGGTGGTCGGACTTGGCCTGGGCTTGCTCAAGAATCGTGCGGGCCTTCTGACGGGCCAACTCAGTGACGTTTTCCTGTCCTGCCAGGAATTGAGCCTGTTCGTTGGCTTCCCTGACCATATCCGCGGCGCGGCTCTGGGCGGATGCGACGACGGCGTTGGCCTGTGTCTGTGCAGATTCCAGGCGGCGTTCGGCTTCGCGCATCAGTGCGGAGGCGCGTTCCAGCTGCACCGGCAACAGCTTTTTCAATTCAGCAAGCTGGCTGGTGAACTCGTCGCGATCCACTTTGACCATGCTGGGCGAGAACATGCTGGTTTTGGCCTCATCGAGCATGGATTCAAGCCGATCGATGACGTCATACACCGTGGTGAATTCTGCGCGGCTCTTGTTTTCCTCCGAGTCGTCTTGCAGGGTTTCACGCAGATCGGGCAGGGCGTCCATGTTGAATGCGGCTGCTTTGGTCGGGGCCGGTGCGGGAGCCGGCGCCTCTGGGGTCGGTACCGTATCGGTTGCCTCGGTAGGCGGCAAATCGACCGGTGCCTCTTCAACGGGGGCGGCCGGGACCGGATCCGGGGTGGTCAAGTCGACGTAACCAGTGGGATGTTCATCACTCATAGTTATCAGTCCTTTGCTTCTCGTTCCTGTGCCAAAGCATCGCTGAGCATGGGGACGACGCAATCGGGCACCATGCCGGTCACGTCGCCTCCGTGGCGAGCCACGTCTTTGACAATGGAACTGGAAATATGTTCAAGAATCGGATCGGCGGGCAGAAACAGGGTCTCAATGCCGGCGAGCTTGCGATTGACCAACGCCATGCCCAGTTCGGCCTCGTAATCGCCGTTCTGACGCAGTCCTTTGACGATGACGGTGGCGCCGACCTTCTGGCAGTAGTCGGTGATCAGGCCATCGGTGGAGGAGACGACGACGTTGGTGCAGCCGGCTTTCTCCAGCGCGCGGCGAATTACCTCGACTCGCGTGCTTTCGGAAAACATCGGTGTTTTCGCGGCATTGACGGCCACCACCACGTGTACCTCGTCAAAGAATCGTGCCGAGCGCTCGATTACATCCAAGTGTCCGGCGGTGACGGGGTCATACGAGCCGGGGCATACTGCGATAGTCATGCCTTATAGCCTACCGCTATCGGTGCGTTTTACACGGCTCGTGACACAAGGAATTATGATGGATTGCAGACGAAACGTTCCATAACCGGAGAAAGAAGTGCGCGATGAGCTTTGTTGATGATGCTGAACCGTTGAGGAATCCTGATCAGGGGGCGGGCACGTCGGTGCTGGAACGTCCGGAGACCAAGGAGTCGCCGGTGCGCGACGATGGCGGCGATGCCGACCGCTTTGCACACTATGTGTCCAAGGACCGTATCGCGGAATCCCGCGCGACCGGCCGTCCGGTGGTGGCCCTGTGCGGCAAGGTCTGGGTGCCCAAGCACGATCCGTCCAAATACCCCGTCTGCCCGGACTGCAAGCGCATCTACGAAGAAATGATGGGCTGATTTTTCGTTCCCGCTGGCGGGAGCTGTCAGCAAAGCTGACTGAGGGTGGTTGTCTCGGCAAGACTACTTGGTTCCCCTCTCTGAGGGGGAGCTGGCTCGCGCAGCGAGACTGAGGGGAGCAACGAGTTCGCACCCGTTACTCCCCTCAGTCGTCTACGATGACAGCTCCCCTCAACGAGGGGAGCCAGGACGTTTCTAACGTGCCGAAATCTCGTCGATGAGCTTGAGCTCATCATCGCTGAAGTGGGTGTTCTTCAGCGCGCCGATGTTGTCCAGAATCTGTTGCGGCTTGGAGGCGCCGGCCAGCACGGAAGTCACCTTGCCGTCGTGCAGCAGCCATGCCAGGCTCATCTCGGCCAGCGTCTGGCCGCGCTCGGAGGCCAGGTTGTTGAGGTCCGCGACTTGGCTGTGCAGCTTCTCGGTCAGTGCGGAATCGTTGAGGAATCGCGGATCGTGAGCCATGCGGCTGTCGGCCGGAATGCCGTTGAGATAGCGGTTGGTCAGCAGGCCCTGTGCCAGTGGGCAGAAGGTGATGAGGCCCTTGCCCAGCTTGAAGGCGGTCTCTTTCAGGCCGTTCTTTTCAACGGTGCGATCGAGGATGTTGTACTTGTTCTGGTTGATGATGAACGGCACGTGCAGTTCTGCCAGAATTGCGGCGGCCTTTTCCATGGTCGAGCCGTCGTAGTTGGACAGGCCAGCATACAGCGCCTTGCCGGAATTCACGGCCTGGGCCAGTGCGCCCATGGTCTCCTCGAGTGGCGTCTCCGGGTCCGGGTGGTGGTGGTAGAAGATGTCCACGTAATCAAGGCCAAGGCGTTCCAGCGACTGGTCGAGTGAAGCGAGCAGGTACTTGCGGCTGCCGAGATCGCCGTAGGGGCCGGCCCACATCTCGTAGCCGGCCTTGGTGGAGATGATGAGCTCGTCGCGGTGGTGCTTGAAGTACTTGGTGAGCAGCAGGCCGCAGTTCTTCTCGGCCTGGCCGGGTTCGGGGCCGTAGTTGTTGGCCAGGTCGAAGTGGGTGATGCCGTTGTCGAAGGCGGTGAAGACCAGGGACTTCATCTGGTCAAACGGCGTGATGTCGCCGAAATTGTGCCAGAAGCCGAGCGATACCGCCGGCAGCTTGAGGCCGGAGGTGCCGGCGCGGTTATAGGTCATCGTGTCATAACGATGCGGGTTGGGGGAGTAGACGGCGGTTGGCTCGAACATTGAGTCTCCTTGATGTGCTTGAGGCCTGAAATCTCTATTATGCTGCGCAGCCGTGTGCCGGATCCGTGTGCAGCGCGGATACGTTGGCAGTTGGTTGCGTCGTCAGGTATCATGGTTCCAGTTAAAGTGAACTTTAATGCAAGCGACTGTATTGCTTCGGCGTGTCGCGGCTAAGGGCGAATCAGTTGCACCGTGCAGCGGACCGTTCGGAGGACTGCAAAAGAACATATGCGCAGCGGGCATCAAAGAGGAAACAATGACCTATACCATTCGTCAGGTGGCTACCCGATTCCACATGCAACCTTCCACGTTGCGCTACTACGAAGAGCAGGGATTGCTGACCAACGTGGACCGCACCGAAACTGGCCAGCGCGTGTATGAGGATTGCCATCTCAACCGTCTGCGTGCGATCTGCTGCTTCAAGAACGCTGGCATGACTATTGATGATTTGAAGAAGTTCTTCGTCTATGAGTCCAATGAGCCCGAGCATATCGACGAAATTCTGGATTTGCTTGAATCCCGTCGCGAGTCGCTGGACGAGCAGCGGCGCGCGCTTGACGAAGCCGCCATGCACGTGCAGCGCAAACTGCACTATTACACCGACATCAAGCATGCGATTGATTCCGGTGGTGAGATGCCTGACTGGGCCAACTACAAGACCCGCGCGTATTCCATCGACTGCTAGTTATCCGCTAAGCCACCAGTGCCTTGTTCGGCAGCGCACGGTCGAGCACCCAGACAATCAGTGATATCACCAGGAAGGCCAGCGCCAGCCTGCCGCAACTGATGCCGAATCCCTGCCAACCGAGCTTGTCCAAGTTGATGAAGTCGTAAGGGTACGGACTACCGCCAGCCGCGGGGCCCGAACCCGGCCAGATCGCCGCGCGAATCAGCACAAACGCCAGGTACGCGGGGAAATACATCAACCACGAGAACATGTAATGCCAACGGAACCGGCGATGCGGGTCGAACAGAAGGAAGTCGATCAGTGCCATGATCGGGGCGATTTTGTGCAGCATCGTATTGGTCATGATGCCAACTACCTGCGGTACATAATCCGGGTTATCCGGCGGCATCAGGAAGAACGCCACCAATGCGGTGACAATGGCGTACAAGGTCAGGCAGCCCTTGAGCCAGGCTGGCGGTTGGATGCCCTTGAGCAGGGTGGCAGCGCCCGCCCACAGCATCACGATGCCCAACACAAAGCCGGTCTGAAACGTGAAATACACCCAATACTGCGGTTTCGACCATGCTTCGTACGTGCCCACAAAGCACAGTCCGGCAATCGCCAGACGCCATAATGCCACAATGAATCTCATGCTTTCTGAGTGTAGCCAGTCTTTCGGGTGGTGACAGCACTCCCCATGAGAGGCAATTCGGACTACACTGATGGTCAGCACAATCGAACGTAGGAAAGGCCCTGTCAATGGTGGATTATTCGCCGGCTTTGATGACCGACATGTACGAATACACGATGCTTGACGCCGCGCTGAAAGACGGCACCGCCAACCGTAAATGTGTGTTCGAGGTATTCACTCGCCATCTGCCCGAAGGCCGCCGTTATGGCGTGGTGGCCGGCACCGGTCGCATTCTTGACGCGCTTGAGCACTTCCATCTCGATGACGAAGACCTGAAATTCCTGTCTGACCACCATGTGGTTAGCCCGGAGACCATCAAGTGGCTGGAAAACTTCCACTTCACCGGTTCGATTAAGGGCTACCGCGAAGGCGAGACGTTCTTCCCGAACTCCCCGATTCTGCAGGTTGAAGGCACGTTCGGCGAATGCACGCTGCTGGAGACGCTGATTCTATCTGTTCTGAACTACGATTCCGCCGTGGCTTCGGCAGCCTCCCGCATGGTGTCTGCCGCCAAGGATCGTCCGTGCATGGATATGGGTGGCCGCCGCACCAACGAGTGGGCTGCCGTAGCCGCTGCCCGCGCTGCTGTGGTGGGTGGATTCAAGGGCACCGCCAACCTGCTTGCTGCTCAGTTGTATGGATTGAAGGCGATTGGCACCGCGGCGCACTGCTTTACTTTGGTGCATGATTCCGAGCGCGATGCCTTTGAATCGCAGATTGAAGCATTGGGCAAGAACACCACGCTGCTGGTCGATACCTACAACATCGAGGAGGCCGTGAAGACTGCCGTCGAGGTTGCCGGCCCTGAACTGGGCGGTGTGCGCATCGATTCCGGTGACCTGGCTGCAATGGCCCAGCGCGTGCGCAATCAACTGGATGCTTTGGGCGCCACGAACACCACTATTACCGTTACCAATGATTTGGATGAGTATGCGCTGGCAGCTTTGCAAACCGCGCCGGTTGATTCCTATGGCGTGGGCACCATGCTGGTCACCGGCTCCGGCGCTCCCACCTGCGCGATGGTGTACAAGCTCACCGAGCGTGAAGGCGCGGATGGCACGATGGTGCCGGTGATGAAGAAGTCGAAGGACAAGGCCACTGTGCCCGGACGCAAACTTGCGTTCCGCTCTTACGAGTACTCGCTGGCCGAAACCGAACATGTGATCTCCGGTTCCGAGGAGAAGCTGGCTGGCTATGTGGCAGACCCGGCATGGAAGAACCTGTTGGTCGACTTTGTGAATCACGGTCAGATTGACGGCCAATGGCAAGGTCACGATGCCATCGTGGCGGCTCATGAGTACCACGCCACGGCTTTGGCCGAATTGCCCATCTCCGCGCAAAGCCTTATGAAGGGCGAACCGGTGATTCCCACGGAGACTACGGTTCTCTGACGAGAACCCGCCGTTGAGTTCGTGGGACGAAATCTGAAATTCGCCATTTTTGGCGTATTGTCCCACATCAGCGTGGGACAATACGTACGTCAAACGTTTGATATGCGAGTTGTCCCAACATCACATCATTAAAAACGTTGGAATAATGCCATTCTCGTTTCAGTATGAATAACACGATGCTGAGTGGGCGTGGGACGATACGTCAAAAATCTCTAATTTTGCATGTCGTCCCACGCCATCATGAATCTCAGCAGTCGATGGGACGCAACGACTCCACCATTTCACGGGCCATGATGGTGTAACGCGGATGGTGGCGCCACGTCGACTGGCCTCGGCTGGCCTGCGGCCTGCGATGGTGTGATGGTAGTGAATTACCCGTTGTTAAGACAACATCGTTGCACTCGCAGCATAGGGCGGGTGGCGTATGCTGGGGCGCATGGTTGAAATCAAAGATATGCTAGGCGATTGCCAGATTATTCGTGCCGACGGCCGCAAGGTTGATGAACTGCGTCCTGTGCGCATTACCCGTCACTTTACCGATGCCCCTGAGGGGTCGGTGCTTATTGAATGCGGCAACACCCGCGTGATGTGTACCGCCACTTTTACGCCGGGGGTGCCCCGCTGGCGCAAGGATTCCGGCCTTGGCTGGGTCACTGCCGAATACGCGATGCTGCCGCGTGCCACTTCCGAGCGCACTGATCGTGAATCTGTGCGTGGCAAGATTGGCGGTCGCACTCATGAGATCAGCCGTCTGATTGGTCGCTGCCTGCGTGGTGTCATCGATATGAAGGCACTGGGTGAGAATCAGATTCAGCTTGATTGCGATGTGCTGCAGGCCGATGGCGGCACCCGTACTGCTTCTGTGACCGGTGCATATGTGGCGCTGGTTGATGCGGTCAACTGGGCGGAGAAGAACCACCACATCAAGTCTGCAGACAAGGTGCTTAAGGACTATGTCTCCGCCGTGTCTGTAGGCGTGATTAACGGCACACCGATGCTGGATTTGCCGTATATCGAAGATAGCCAGGCCATGACCGATATGAACGTGGCCATGACCGGTTCCGGCACGTTCATTGAGATTCAGGGCACTGCCGAACATCGCCCGTTCAACCGTGCCGAACTTGGCACCCTGCTTGATTTGGCCGAAAAAGGCAACAAGGAACTGCAAGCAGCCCAGCGTGCCGCATTGGCACTGGACTGAGTCGTTAGCCATTCGTCGTAGACTCCCCTCAGTCAGCGCGCATACCATGGCTCCCCTCTTTAAGAGGAGCTGTCGCTGAAGGCGACTGAGGGGGAGCTCGACGCACATAGCAAGGAATCCATCATGCAAATCGTTGTCGCCACTCATAACGAAGGTAAGCTCGTTGAAATCCGCCGCATCCTTGAGGAGGATCTCGGCCCGGCCGCCGCCGACATCGAACTGGTGTCTGCCGGTAGTCTCCACCTTCCCGACCCGGTGGAAACCGGCGTGACCTTCCAAGAAAACGCCCTGCTCAAGGCCCGCGACGTGGCCAGCCGTACTGGTTTGCCCGCCATCGCGGACGATTCCGGCCTCATCGTTGACGTGATGGGCAACGCCCCCGGCATCCTGTCCGCCCGCTGGGCTGGCGCCCACGGTCATGACAAGGCCAACAATGCACTGCTGCTCGCACAGATCGAAGACATCCCAGATGCCAAACGCACCGCCCGCTTCCGTTGCGCCGCAGCTCTGGTGGTGCCGGATACCGAAGCTGGTGCCGACGTGACCGGTGGGGTGGCAGATGGTGGCGCGGCCACCTTGTCTTCTGCCCACACCACGGCCGCGGATGGCGGCCCCGCTCCGATCTCGGCGCGATACGCCATCGCTAGCGAAACAGTGGAACTCGGCGAAATGCCGGGCGTCATTATCCGTAAGCCTCGCGGCGAGCATGGTTTCGGCTACGACCCGCTGTTCGTGCCCGACGATCAGCCGGCTGGCCGTACCAGCACCGAGCCTGACTATGAGGGCGAGCCATTGACCAGCGCCGAAATGACTCCAGCGGAAAAGAATGCGATTTCCCATCGTGGCAAGGCGCTCAAGGCCTTGATTCCCGCAATCGAAGCGCTACTAGCCGACTGAACTGCTGCCTCCTGCGGCGGAGACCATAGAGACCTTAATACATATCAATTGAGCCGGTGGCTCCAGATGCATTCTGGGACCACCGGCTCAATTGTTCCCGTCAACACACACGGCTACATATGCGGTCACACGCCCATCAGTGTGTGCGCCACGGCCATCATCACCAATGCGATCATTGCCGTAATCGCCAGCGAGAAGCCCGCAAGCTTGGCGTTGCCCAGCACCTTGTCGGTGAACAACGTGGAGAATATGGCAATCGGTGCGAGCGAGCAAATCACCATCACGGCGCGGACTGAAGCCGAGAACGGCAGCAGGAACCAGGAAACCAGTGCAAAGGCGACGCTGAACGGCACTCGCCAGGCAATCACGGACAGTACTTCCTTGACGTCATGCTTGGACTGCGGCAGATCCATCAGCATGCCCACCATCAGCATGGACACCAAGGCGTTCGCGCCGCTTAATGGCTGGCAGATTGAGGCAATCCAGTCGGGAATGGGCACGTTGGCCAGCGTGACGACAATCATCACCAGATAGGTATCGAACGGTACCGACCCAAAGAAGCTTTTAGCTATGGTGCCTAGCAGCGCTCGCCGGGCGAGTCGTTTGGCGTCCTTGTCTTTGGGTTTCGTGTACGGCAGGGTGGGTGCGGCGCCGGCATGCTGCTCGGCAAGTGTCTTGCCGGGGCGGATGTGCAGCAATTGCTGGGTGAGCACGTTGGTGCCAGCGGCCACCATAATGCAATTGCCGATATCGAACATAGCGGCCGGAACCACTGCGCCTGCGCCCCAGAACGACTGCACCACGGGGAACGAGAAACAGCCGAGGTTGAAGCCGGCTCCATTGAGCATCAGGAATGCGCGGTCGGTCACATTGCGTTTGCGTGTGGCCAGAAAAATGAACACGACGGGGAGCGCTGCGAACAGAAAAGCGAACAGGGAGACCCATAGCAGTGAGACGTCGTGCGGATTGGTAGCAAACGAATAGACGATGGCCCCCGGCAGCACGATATTGAACTCGGCGGTCTGCAATACGCGGTAATCCTTCTGTCCGAACAATCCGAAGCGTTTGAACAGGTATCCGGCGAGCATGATTAGCAGCAGGCCGACCGGCGTCAGTATGGCGGACACAACTCTCTCCCTTATCTAGCCTCTGATAGATTCTATTGTCCGCGTATTTCGGATATCGCGCGATATCATCGCCACACCGTGGACGAGTGGGTGCCGGAAGGGCGGAAACAGGCCGCAAACCATATGAAAAACAGAATCTCTGGCTCAACCGTTTTCGGTCTTGAACCATCGAAAATCTCATATTTTCCATCATATTTACAGCGGGAATGATAGAAGAAAACCTCTCAGAATCATTGGTATTTCAGTGGTTCTGGGAGGTCTTAACCAGTGCGCGAGATGGGACTTGAACCCACACGTCAAAGACACAGGAACCTAAATCCTGCGCGTCTACCAATTCCGCCACTCGCGCGTGCACGCCGCTCAACGGCACCGGCTCGTTCGGAACCTGCGCGTATTGGGCGATATGCAAAACCCTAGGTGGACGAACCAGCCTAGGGTGTTCGAGCCACTTGTCAGAATCGAACTGACGACCTGCTCATTACGAGTGAGCCGCTCTACCGACTGAGCTAAAGTGGCTTGGTTCGCGGGAGGCATTTCGCCAGCCGCGCACAAGAAGTCAAGTATAAAGTAACCCCGCGAAAAGTCCAATCAAGAATGATTGGTGGTGTCGCACATGATTTCGCTGGTATGCAGGCGTCGAATCTTTCGCGACAAGTGAGTCGAATTTCGTTGGGAATGGCTTTGTTGAGTCGTGACTGCGGCCTGAGATTGCGGTATTATGGTTAACGCAACGGTGCAATCGATGTCATTTATCTCAATTGAATAATTTTGTTCTTTTTATGTCCGAATTTGTGAGTATTCTGTTTGGTGATACGGAGCGTGTGTGAGCTGTATGCACAGGCGCTTCAGTCACTGATGAAAGGAATGGAATCCTATGGCCATCAATCCGCCCGTTGACGCCACCCAGACCCCCGAGTGGGCCGCCCTGCAGAAGCACTATGACGAGCTTCAGTCCGAGGGTGTCAGCCTCAAGCAGTGGTTCGCCGATGACGCCGAGCGCGTCGACAAGCTGTCCTTCGACGCTGGCGATCTGCACTTCGACCTCTCCAAGAACCTGATCAAGCCGGAGACCCTCCAGCTGTTCGCCAACCTCGCCAAGGCCGTCAAGCTTGACGAGCGCACCAAGGCTATGTACTCCGGCGTGCACATCAACAACACCGAAGACCGCGCTGTGCTGCACACCGCTCTGCGTCGCCCGGTCGAGGACGAAGGCAAGTACATCGTTGACGGTCAGGACACCGTCAAGGACGTGCGCGAGACCCTCGACAAGATCTACGCCTTTGCTGACGACGTTCGTTCCGGCAAGTGGACCGGTGTGACCGGCCGCAAGATCGAGACCGTAGTCAACATCGGCATCGGCGGCTCCGACCTGGGTCCCGTCATGGTGTACGAAGCGCTGAAGCCGTACGCCGACGCTGGCATCTCCGCTCGCTACATCTCCAACATCGACCCGAACGACCTGGCCGAGAAGACCAAGGGCCTCGACCCGGAGACCACCCTGTTCATCATCGTTTCCAAGACCTTCACCACCCTGGAGACCCTGACCAACGCTCGCGAAGCCCGCACCTGGCTGCTCGAGGAGCTCGCCGCCAACGGCGCTATCGCCGAGGGTGATGAGGCTCAGAAGGCCGAAGCCATCAAGAAGCACTTCGTGGCCGTCTCCACCAACCTGGAGAAGGTCGAGGAGTTCGGCATCGATCCGAACAACGCGTTCGGTTTCTGGAACTGGGTTGGCGGCCGTTACTCCGTCGACTCCGCCGTCGGCACCTCCCTGGCCGTGGTCTTCGGCCCGGCTCGTTTCGAGGAGTTCCTGCACGGCTTCCACGAGATCGACGAGTACTTCGCCAACACCCCGTTCGAGAAGAACGTCGTGGTGCTGCTCGGCATGCTCAACGTCTGGTACCGCAACTTCTTCAAGGTTGCCTCCCACGCCGTGCTGCCGTACGACCAGTACCTGCACCGCTTCCCGGCCTACCTGCAGCAGCTGACCATGGAGTCCAACGGCAAGTCTGTGCGTTGGGATGGCACCCCCGTTACCTCCGAGACCGGCGAGATCTTCTGGGGCGAGCCCGGCACCAACGGCCAGCACGCCTTCTACCAGCTGATCCACCAGGGCACCCAGCTCATCCCGGCCGACTTCATCGCGTTCGTCAACACCCCGAACCCGACCAAGGATGGCGACCAGGACGTGCACGAGCTGTTCCTGGGCAACTACTTCGCTCAGACCAAGGCTCTGGCATTCGGCAAGACCGCTGACGAGGTTCGCGCCGAGGGCACTCCGGAAGAGATCGTTCCGGCCCGCGTGTTCTCCGGCAACCGTCCGACCACCTCCATCTTCGGTGTGGCCCTGACCCCGTTCGCACTCGGCGAGCTCATCGCCCTGTACGAGCACATCACCTTCGTGGAAGGCACCGTCTGGGGCCTCGACTCCTACGATCAGTGGGGCGTCGAGCTTGGCAAGCAGCTCGCCAAGCAGATCACCCCGGCCATCTCCCAGGACGACGAAGCCCTCGCCGCCCAGGATGCCTCCACCCAGAGCCTGATCAAGTTCTACCGCGCCAACCGCGAGTTCTGATCTCCGCTCCTGCGTCGCTTCAATCAGAACTCGCGGTTGGCGCGCCGCGCTGTGTTGTTTGATGGTCGGTCTGGCGACCGTCCATGGCGCGAGTTCTGATTCGCTAGCGCTCGGTCAGAATTTGCGATTCGCGCGACCGTAGCTGTGCTGTTTGGTGGGCAGTTTGGCGACTGCCCACGTCGCGAGTTCTGATTCGCCTTCCTCAAGAAAGTTGACTGAGGAATCCTGCTAAGGGCCCGACATCTCCGGATGCCGGGCCTTTTGCATATGCGGGCTGAAGTCTGTCAGAGGAATTGAACGTGGTCATTCCGCTCTGACGCCTATTCGCAGGTATAAAGGTGTCTTTTACAAAGGTCGCAGGTATTTTGCGTCGAGTTAGAGCCTCAAACGTCCTCCACATTGACACCAAATACCTGCAATCGTCTTAATGGTGTCTTTATACCTGCAAATATGGGTCGTAAATAGACCCGTTATACCTGCAAATACCTGTAAAAATATAAGTGAGAAGGTTATAAGCTCGAAATAAGCTTATAAAACGGCACCTTTTACCTGCAGACAAATTCATAAATGGAGCTCTCGAAATAGGTTGCAGGTATAAAGGCACTATGTAGGTCGGTTATCGCATCGCCCGCATCACCAGTGTGCTCGGTCGCCTTTATCGCGTCCGGTATCGGAAATGATGGGCGAATGCCTTGGTGCGGGAAGCAACGCTCAGGCACCCTTATTCGCCTCATCCAGCGTCAGCAGGTCGTCGTCGGCATCGTAATCGAACAATTCGCCGTAACGGCCCCACTCCACGGCGATGGCGAACTGCTGGTGTGCGTCCTCGTCGGAATACCGCGCGTGCAGCAGATCCAGCATGAGTTCGCCACGCAGATGACCGCCCGAGGCGTGCCGCAACGCATGTTCGATATTGCGTACCAGCGGCACATGCTCCATTGCCAGCGAGGCGAACACCTGCTTGGCGCGCAGAATATCCGCCTGATGCCAAGCGTCGCCAGCCTCGGTGATTTGCACATGGCCGTCGCGCACGACGATTACATGCAGCAGCGTGCCGGCATCCACCAGCGGGAACAGGTCATCGACCTCGAACGAGAGATCCGATGCCAGATCAGCCAAGTCGATGCCGTCCGGATGTTCGGCAACCACATCCAGCAAGCCCGCCAGTCCGCCCGGTGTGGCGTTCGGCAACGGCCGGCCCTTGATCTTGTCTAGGGGCTCAGCCGTCTGCAGGTTGGTCTCATCCATGGCCGGCACGTTCGCACTCGATGCCGATAGTTCGGGAGCCTCGGCCTTGTGCGCGGGCTGCGCGGGCTGTGTGGCCTGCCCGGTCAAAATCGCATACAGCTTGTCCACCATCGCCTCGAATGCCGCGCTGTGACGGTCGCGCGGGCGCGGCAAATCGACCCGAACATTGGCGATCAGATGTCCCGGATGCGAGCCCAGCACCACCACACGGTCGGCCATCTCCACGGCCTCTTCAATGTTGTGCGTAACCATCAGCACCGATTTGATGCTGCGCTGTTCACTCGACCACAGCTTGAGCACTTCCTGACGAAGATTCTCGGCAGTCAGCACATCCAGCGCGGAGAACGGCTCATCCATAAACAGTGCATCCGGCTGCAACACCAATGCGCGCGCGATGCCCACGCGCTGCCGCATGCCGCCGGACAATTCCTTGGGATATGCCGATTCAAAGCCATCCAGACCAATCATGTCAATGGCATCCAGCGCCAGTTTGGTGCGCTTCGCCTTCGGCACGCCGCGTGCCTTGAGACCCAACTCCACATTGTCTTGCACCGTGAGCCACGGCATCAGTGCGAAGGTTTGGAATACGAGCGCGATGCCGGGATTCGGCCCGGTCAAAGTCTCGCCGCGATACTTGACCGTGCCGCTGGTGGGCTTGACCAGTCCGGCCAGTGCACGCAAGAATGTGGACTTGCCGGCGCCCGAACGGCCCAGAATCGCAACGATCTCGCCCTCGTAGAGGTTGAATGAGATGTCGTGCAGCACGGTGAGCTCGGTGCCGTTGTCCGCCGTGAAGCGCTGGCTGATGTGCCGTGCTTCGATGATGGTGCTTTGCGGGGTCACCGCTCGCAGCGAACGAATGGTTTCTTTTGCGATGGTCATAGTTTTCTCCTTAGGTTCTTTATTTTTTTTGGGGGGGGGGAGCGGCTCAGCCCGCTTCGCATTCAGCTACCTTCCCTGAGGGAGAGCTGTCGCCAAAGGCGGCTGAGGGGAGCTCCATATAACGTCATTAATTCAGCGCGAATCGACGTTCAGCCAGTCGCTGCAGCGGATTCCAGAACAGGCGGTTGACTGCCACGACAAACACGCTCATCACAGCCACGCCGATGATGGTGCGCACGGTGTCGCCGTTCTCCGTGGCCTCGGCAATGTAAGCGCCCAGCCCGGAAGCGGTCAACGTGTGCTGCCCGTAGCTGACGATTTCCGAAACGATTGACGCATTCCATGCGCCGCCGGCCGCCGTGATACCGCCCGTGACCCACGACCCGAACACTGCCGGAAGAATCAGCTCGCGCCATCGCTGCCAACGCCCCAGCTGGAAGCTGTGTGTCATTTCACGCAAATCATCGGGAATCTGGCTGGCTCCGGCAATCACATTAAACAGGATGTACCACTGTGTGCCTAGCGCCATCAGCAGGATGCTGCCCCAATTGATATTCACACTGCACGCCACAAACCAGAGCGTCACAAACGGGAACGTGAAGTTCGAGGGGAAGCTGGCCAGTACCTGCACAATCGGCTGCATGAGCCGCGAGACCCGTGGATTCATGCCGATTAAAGCCCCAACAGGCACCCATATCACCGAACAAACAATGGTGAGCAGCGCCACTCGCAGGAAGGTCAGCATGCCGAGTGCGAGCGCATGTCCCAACTCGTCAAAGCCCGCATCGCGGTGAATCACCAGCATGAGCTCGATTACCCCGAACGCGCTTGCCGCCACGACGACCACCATAAAGAGCACGTCAAGTACGCGGCTTCGGGCGGACTTTGTCTCAACGGACCAGCGTCCTCCGGTGCGGCCCAGCGGCCGGGTCAGCGTGTCGAACAGCTCGCCGACCGGCTGAAAGAGGCGGCCAAGCATCTCGTCGATATGAGACTGGCGGATTATGGTCAGCACCGCACTGGTCTTGCGTACTGCGGACTCGCTTTGTGTAATGCGGAATTTCTCGGCCCACGCGGTCAGCGGTTTCCAGAGCAGCACGTCAATCAGCAGCACGACTGCCACCATCGTCACGATGGCCCAGCAGATTGCCGCGAGGTTCTCCTCGGCCGCCGCCTGCGCCACAAAACTGCCGATACCGGGCAATGCATACGTGTGATTGTTGACTGAAATCATCTCGGACGCGGTTAGGAAGAACCAGCCCCCGCCCACGCTCATCATGCAGTTCCAGAGCAGCGGAATCATTGCGTTTGGCACGTCCAACGTCCAGAATCGCTGCCAGCGGGTAAGCCTCAGGGAGCGGGCCGCCTCATCGAGTTCGCGCGGCTCGCTGGTCAGGGATCGGGTGAACGAGAACGCCATATTCCATGCCTGACTGGTGAAGATGGCGAAAATCGACGCGGCTTCCACACCCAGCATCGAACCGGGGAACAGCACCATCCAAATAGTGATGGTGGCGGAAAGAAAGCCCAGAATCGGCACCGACTGCAGGATGTCCAGCAGCGGAATCAACACGCGGCTGAGCCTGCGGCAGCGCGCGGCCGCCGTGCCGTACACAAACGTGAATACCAGCGAGAAGAACAGCGCCACGAACATACGGAATACTGAACGCAGCGCGTAATACGGCAGGTCGGCAAGATTCGTACTCACCGATGACGGCACGCCTTTCGGGCCGATGGGTTCGCCGATGGCCGGCAGAATCCAGGCGATCAAGCCGAACAGTGCCAAAATGCCGGCGATGACCAGCGCGTCGGCGGCAAGACGCACGGTGAACGGTTGACGGTCGGCCGAGGAAGTGGAGGGGTTTCGTGCCGGCGAGCTTGGGCGCATGGCGGCATGGTTGAACGAAAACATGGTCATGGAAGACCTCCCTATGCATAGGAAAGACAAATTATGCAAGGGTTATCCGGGTGGGCGTCCTTGATCCATCTCAGCGAGGGGAGCCAAGGAGCGATACGGGCAGGAGCCCGACTTGACGGATAACGGAATAACGAAAAAAGACATCATCACCGCAACAACTATGACTGTTGCCAGCGGCGGAACTACTGGAATAATCACCGTCCATCGGACTCTCACCTCCTTGCCGTCGTGCGCTCGCGGCGCAAAACCATACCGTCGTCGGTATCCTTGCGACCAGCAGGAGGGGCGGAAAGTATTCGAATCCGCCGATTCGAGCCATCGTTCAAGCTTTAGCATCGCAGGGCGGTGGAATTGCATTAGTTCATGCCTTGATCCGACAAGAACTGTTGACCAGCGTGCAGTGTCTCCACTGTTAGCGGCAGCAACCCATATCCCTGCGGTAGCCTCGCCTACCGACGCTCCCAAGATAATGCCCGACCGCAAGCCTGTCAACTACGTCGCAGTGCCTTGGCGTTGGAATGCCATCCGGCAGCCGTTCTGTCCGCAATAATCCGTACAATTGACGATTGCTGTGTCGAGAAACGGGCCGCCGCATAAGCCCGCGTCTCCACGAGTCCAGTCCGAACGGCTGAGAAGCCCGACTTTCGGCGGATTGACAGGCTTCCCGAGGGCAAACCCGAAGGATAACAAGAACAGGCCACCAGCCATGCAGCTGCCAAAGGCGAGCGGCATGAGCGCGACGGATGGCCCCAACCTGGGGCTGATATGCGGCAGCACTGAAGGAACAACAATGGTTAACGCTGTTGAGGCATTTGACGCCAAGCACATGAAGCCGGCCGAGGAAATCCCGGCTTTCCGTCCCGGCGATACCGTCGACGTGAACGTGAAGATTCAGGAAGGCAACAACTCCCGTATCCAGACCTTCACCGGTGTGGTGATCGCTCGTAAGGGTGCCGGCGTTCGCGAGACCTTCATCGTCCGCAAGATCAGCTTTGGCACTGGTGTGGAGCGCCGCTTCCCGCTGCACTCCCCGTCCATCGACTCCATCAAGCTCGTGCGTCGTGGCCGCGTTCGTCGCGCCAAGCTGTACTACCTGCGCGCTCTGCGCGGTAAGGCCGCTCGTATCGTCGAGCGCCGCGACAACTCCGCCAAGTGAGTCGTCACACAGGTTTGATCGCGCGGCCGATATTCGGTTCACGCAAATAAACCGTGAAATTCAGCTCGGAACCGTTCGGGTTCCGGGCTGTTTTCGTTTTGCTCGCGTATGATGGACGCTCGCCGGCAACACGACCATGCCCGGCGTTATGAATCGCAAGGAGACACCATGCAGGACGATCAGGACAACGGTGAATCCCCGGCCCTTGACACTCTGGAAATCTGGAATGGGTCGAGCACTGCGGAATCCGCGACTGATGAGCCTCTTGCCACCCGCTCCGCTGCATACGATTTTTCCGGCGACGATCCGGCTGATTCCGGTGCTTACCAGCCTCCATTGGACGATGATGCTCGTGACTCGCGGACCTTCCAGGTGGCGGACCACGGTGTCGCGTTGTCTCCGGTTCCTCCCGCGCCCATCCGCTCTTCTCGCAGTTCGCGGGCCAAGCATGCCGATTCTGCGGCGGCGCGAACGGGTGACGATCGATTCACGCTGCGTGATTTCGCGATTTGGTGTGGCACGCCCATCCTCATCGTGCTGTTGGTGCGCATTTTCCTCGTCGGCTTCTATGAGATTCCTTCTCGCTCGATGATGGATACTTTTGTACCCGGCGATCGTGTGATGACCAGCAAAATCTTCAATCTGCAGCGCGGTGATGTGGTGGTGTTCAAGGATCCCAACAACTGGCTGAATGAGGAGCAAAGCAACGCCATCGGTGGCGGATTCCTGATCAAACGACTGATTGGCATGCCCGGCGATGTGGTCGAGTGCAAAGGGGCCGGCCAGCCAATCACCATCAATGGTGTGGAAATTGACGAATCATCGTACATTCGCCCGGGAGTAGAGCCCAGCGCCTTCCCGTTTTCCGTGACCGTCACGGAAGGGCATGTGTTTGTTATGGGCGACAACCGCTCCAATTCAGCCGATTCCCGTTACCATCAGAACGATAATGACCATGGCTTGGTTCCCATTGATGACGTGGTGGGCACGGGTCTGGCGATTTACTGGCCGATTAACCATATCGGGCTTCTGGCATCTCACCATGATGTGTTCAAGGACGTTCCCGACGCGTCGTCCGGCTCCGCGTCCTGAGCGGCGCCTTACCTGTGAAGCGAAATGATGATTACCCCAACGCTTGATCTTGAACGAAGCCTTGCCTCCCAAGGCTATGACCTTATTGTTGGCTTTGACGAAGTTGGCCGCGGCGCGTTGGCCGGCCCGGTCATGGTCGGGTGCGCTGCCATTTGGGCTCGTGATTTGAAACCGGATGCCGATGGCGAATTGGCTCAGGCTGCTGGTTCTGCCGCCTCTTCGCGTGTGTCCGGTGACAATGGCACCGATGCAGGCGTGATCACCCCGAATCCCGCTCCATATCTGTCCGTACCTGCCGGTGTGGCCGATTCCAAAATGTTGACCGAGCACCGGCGTGAAGCCATTTTCGATGAGTTGTGCAGTTGGTGCGCTGCCTATGCCGTCGGCCAGGCCAGCAATGCCGAAATCGATGAGTGGGGCATTACCTATGCGCTCGGCGTGGCCGCTTTGCGTGCCCTCAATCAGGTCGAGCGTGACCTTGGTGTGGGAAGCGAGTTTGGCTCCCCTCGGGAGGGGAGCTGCCTTACGGCGACTGAGGGGAAGCCTTTGCCGAGCCGACGGCCCATCACCATCGGCGCCATTCTCGATGGCCCCAGCGATTACATCACCAAGGCCCTCAACACCTTTGACGCTCCGGATGTGCCGATCCCGGCCGACGTGACCACCAAAGTCAAGGGCGACCAGCATTGTGCCACCGTGGCGACTGCTGCGGTTATCGCAAAAGTCACCCGTGACCGGCTGATGGTCTCCATCGCGCAGGGCAATCCGCGATATGCCGCCTATGAGTGGGATCACAACAAGGGCTACGGTTCCGCGGCTCATCGTGCGGCCATCGCCGAGTATGGGCCGACTCCACTGCATCGCACTTCCTGGCATTTGACCTGATGTTGTGGATTGCCATGCAGCGCAGTGGCTCCAGGCCGATTCGCGACACGACAATGTGAGCGCTCACGCGAAATCGCCTCAGGCGCGCTAAAGTCAATAATTAATAAGGTGCAGCACGGCCGGGCACGGAATTCGGCCGCCAGCGGGGAGGTTCAGGCAGTATGGTGACCAGCCGCAAACCAAACAAGCGCCCGTCCATGTTCGAGGTGGCCAAACTCGCCGGGGTCAGTCATCAGACCGTATCCCGTGTGATCAACGATTCGCCGGATGTGTCTGATGCCACGCGTGCCCGTGTGCAGGCCGCCATTGACGAGCTTGGATATCGTCCCTCCAATTCCGCTCGTGCCTTGGCCTCCCGCCGTTCACGTACTATCGGTTTGATCGCTGGCGGCCTGAAGTTCTTTGGTCTGATTTCCGCCATTACCTCCATCGAATCTATCGCCCGCGAACATGGACTGTTCATGAGCGTGATGATGGTGCATGAGGCTCTGTGCACGCAGTCCGACTTCGACAATCTGTGCGACACCTTCAATGAGCAGAACGTTGACGCCTTCATTTTCCTGACCCCGACTGATGTGATGTTCGCTGCCGCCTGCCGTGCGCGCGTCAACCAGCCGCGTGTGATTGTGACCTCCACCCACGGCCAGATGACCGTGCGCGAGGGGATGAGCCTGATTTCCACTGCAAACAAACGCCGTACGGCGATGGTCGGCATCGATCAGTGGGGAGCGATGGCCAAGGTGGTGAGTCTGCTGGGGGAGTACGGCCATAAGTCCGCCCTGTACCTCGCTGGCCCGAACGAGTGGCGTGACGCCCATACTCGCCTTGACGCTTGGCGCAAGCTGGCCGCGGCCCGATCTATTGACTCGCAGATCGTGCGCTGTCACACTTGGGATGCCGATGAGGCATATGCGCATATGAATCATTTGTTGGACGAGTATGGTCGCACTGGTGTGCCGCTGCCCACCGCAGTTGTTGCCGCGAACGACAATCAGGCCGTTGGCGTTGTGCGCTCGCTGCATGAGCATAGCCTGCGGATTCCGCAGGATATCAGCGTGGTTGGCTTCGATGACATGGCCGGTATGGATAACCTGTATCCGCCGCTGACTACCGTGCGCCCTGATTTCGAGGGGCTCGGCGTGGCCGCCATGCGTGAGACGCTGCGACTGTTGGGGGAGGGGACGGAACCGACGTTCCTGTCCCAGCAGCATGGCGTGGGGTTGATTCCCGCTGAGATGTGTGCCCGTCGTTCCCTCGGTCCCGCCCCGCGGCGGTATCGGTAAGTGCTTGCCTACAAAAATGGAAGAGGACCGGCGCGGGGCCTCTTCCATTATCAGATTGGTCAGATTAGGGAACGGTGGCTCACCGCTTGCCGTTATAGATTTCGCTGTCGATCGCATCGGCGAACACGCGGTTGACAGCCGGGCGCACCACTTTGAGGGACGGTGTCAGGCACTTGTTCTCCTGCGTGAACTGCGTATCCAACACGGCGAACTTGCGCACGGACTCGGCGCGCGAAACCGTCGCGTTCGCTTTATCCACGTACTGCTGGATCTCTTCGCGCACTGCGGCGTTCGTGGCCAGACGGTCAACCGGCGTCTCCGTGGACAGTCCGTGTGCGGGCAGCCAGATGGCCAGCGACTCCGGGTCGAGCGTCACCAGCGCGCCGATGAACGGGCGCTGGTCGCCCACCACCACGCAATGCTCCACGATCGGGCACTTGGCGATCTCCTCCTCCAGCGGGATGGGGGAGACGTTCTTGCCGCCGGCGGTGATAATAATGTCCTTGATGCGGCCGGTGATGATGATGCGGCCCTCGTCATCAATCTCGGCCAAATCGCCGGTCCTGAGCCAGCCGTCGGCGGTGAACGCCTCGGCCGTTTTCTCGGGCAGATTATGGTAGCCGCGGAACACGTTCGGGCCCTTGACCTGCAGCTCGCCCTCATCGGAAATACGAATCGAGGAGCCGGGAGCGGGCTGGCCCACCGTGCCGATTACATTGTCGGTCACGCGTGTGGCGGCGAACGGGGCGGCGGTTTCGGTCATGCCGTAGCCCTGGATCATCGGCAGTCCGATGCCGTTGTAGAAATGTGCCAGATCAAGCGACAGCGGCGCTCCGCCGCAAGCCACGTACTTGATCTTCGGGCCCAGAGCGCCACGAACCGTGCGGTAGACGAGCGTCTCGTACTTGGCGCGCTCGGCGATCTCGGCAAACGTATGCTGCTCGCCCGCCTGCTCCTTGCGGCTCCAGACGCGCGCTGCCTCGGCGGCCTTCAAGAACAGGCGACCCTTCCAGCCGGTGCCGGCCTTGTGCGAGGCGGCGTTGTACACCTTCTCGAACACACGCGGCACACCCAGCAGGTAGGTCGGCTCAAAGGAACGCAGATCCGGCAGCAGCGACTTGGTGTCCGGCAGGTAGCCGACCACGCCGTCGTCGGAGGCGATGGAGGCGTACTGGATGAATCGCGCGAAGCAGTGGGCCAACGGCAGGAAGAGCAGCAATCGCGGGTGATCGTCGAGAACCACCTCATGCAGCGCCTGCGAGGCGGCGATGGTAATGGACACGAAGTTCTTGTGGGTCAGCTCCGCACCCTTCGGGTTGCCGGTGGAGCCAGAGGTATACACGATGGTGGCCAGGTCATTGGTGCGTACGGTGGCCACGTGCTCGTCCAGCTCTTCGTCGGAGACAGCCACGCCGAGGCCTTCCAAAGCACCCAGTGCGTTGCCGTCAATCATAAGAATCTGCTTCAACGTGGGGCAGTGGTCCTTGACCGAATCGAGCCGGTCATAGCGTTCGCGGTTGTCGGCAAAGGCCAGCTTGACCGCGGAATCGTTCATGATGCGCTGGGCTTGCGGGGCGGAGTCAGTGTCGTAAATCGGCACGCTCACCGCGCCCACTGCAGCCAGCGCGAAGTCGAGGATGCCCCATTCAAGGCGGGTGGAGGAGAAGATAGTGACCGCGTCGCCTTTGGTGATGCCCAAAGCGATGAGACCCTTGGCGGCAGAGACCACACGCTCGTGGAATTCGCCGGTGGTGACGTTCTGCCAACGCCCCGGGCCGATTTTCTTGGCTGCGATTACCGTGTCGGCACCGGTGCGGGCCAGTCGGTCGGTGAGCAGTGAATAGATGGTTTGGTCATCGCGGATCTCGATGGATTCGCCGGGCGTGGTGTATTCGGTAAGCATACGGCCGTTATTCCTTACAAACATGATGGCGGGTTGACAATTCGAGCCATTCTGACAATACAGGTTACGCTTGCGTAAGATACGGCGCGTTGTGCGCACTGAAAAAGTTGCGCGGATGCTTTTGTCGGTTGTCTACAAGGGCGACTGCAGAAGTGCGCTGTCACTGTCCGTCATCATTCGTCCATCGGTAAAACCGCCTGTTGGAATTGAAGTCTGCCCTGTCCGCCATGCGTATCTGCTCAATGGTCGCTTCATCAACGCCGCACTCACGCAGCAGCTTTTCCTCCGCTTCTTTCCAGATACGCCATTTCCTGTCCTCCCGTCCGTGGTTGTATGCCATTCTTACTTCCTCCAATCAGAATTGATTGAGAGGGCAGAGAAAAGCCCCCTCATCTTCCCAAAGGAAAAAACAAGGGGGCTGAACGCCTTAAATTTTAATTTTCTATTATCTTTCTTAGTTTTATTAGGATTCTGGCTTTGCGTTTGTTTACAACGCTCTGGGTTATGCCCAACCTCGCCCCGACTTCACGCTCGGAAAGTCCGTCAAAAAAGATTGCCTGTATCAGCTCCTGTTCACTATCCGACAGCAAAGGCAGGGCGGCTTTCAGCCTGTCCACCATGACCGCATTGACAACGGTTTCTGCAATGTCCACCGCTTCATCAGTGATAAAGTCCAGAGGATTCCCCTCGCTGTCCGTAAATCCGTCGAGAGATAGCAGTCTATTCTTTGTATCTAATTTTTGCAGATAACGCCACCGTTCCTTGTCACGGTAGAAGTCTGTGTATTGCTCCCTCACGACTTCAAGCAGACAGCCTTGAATGGGGATAAACAGCTTGTCCATATAGGTCTGGTCGGATTCCCTGCAACGGCAGAACTCCGTGTAGGATAATTCCACATAGCCGCCACTTTCTCTGATATATACCTTTCTTGGTGCATATTTCACCATAAATACCTCCCATCTGAATTTTTGAAATGTAAAAAATCCAGATGGAGAGGCGGAGAACGACACCGCATATCAGAAACAGCCCTACGGCACTTTCCAACAAAAATCGACAAAAGAAAAACCGCAAAGGCTCTGTGACCTTTACGGTTATAGGAAATAGTAATTCTATTGTATGGAGATTGTACTTCTACTTTCAAGGTGAGAAGTACCGTTGCACTGGCAGAAATTTTTTTAACTGGTTTCCTGCCGTTCTCTGATATGCTATGTATTGATAAATTTTGCTTCGTATGAGCAGATAGATAACTGCCCGAAAAAAGGACATAAAAAAATCCCTCCAAATTTAAAAACAAATTCAGAGGGTAATTTAGGGTATAACAAAATAACCCACCCGAATATCGTTTTTTTTATTTGGTGAGTTTGTTCTTTCAAATACGAAACAAAAAGAGCCGATGATTCGTGAATTGTTCCACAATTTCATCGGCTCTGCGTCTTAAGCGTCTGGCTCTTTGATGACAGTTATCTTCAAGTTGTCAACTTTAATCAATCTTTCTTGTCTGCATTTTGGACAATAAAGGGGATAATTCTCCAAAACAGTGTCCTTCCTAATTTTATTACGGGTTTTGCTCCCACAAACAGGACACAATATCCATTCGCATTTCATCATAATTAGTCTCTAATCCTTTCAAATCTCATTTTATATGACTTTTGCAAGCTGTTAAGCTAACTTGTGGAACATATGCCGAACCTTATCTATACGGCTATTCGGGCGGCGGGGTTGGCAAATAAATTTACCAATAGCTGGCTGGTATCCTTTTAACTCTGTCAAGCAGACTCCCTGCCCATTTGTGAAATAAGTTAAATCGTTCCTGTATTCTTGAATACATCTAGCAGGGATTTCTCCTTTCAGAATGACCTCGTCATTCTTTATCTGAGTACTTACAATATCTGCACAATACCTTGGAGCATCATGATACGCCCGTGAGAGATATTCCTGCGGTGCATAAATTTCAAAGTGGAGATATGGCTCTAATAGTTCTGTCCCTGCTTTTTTTAAAGCCTGCTCCAATACGATAGGGGAAAGCAGCCGAAAGTCTGCGGGGGTACTTACAGGACTATAATACAATCCATATTCAAAACAGATTTTACAGTCTGTCACTTTCCATCCATACAGCCCCTGCTCGCAGCCATAAAGAACCCCCTCCATAACCGCATTTTGGAACGATTGATTTAAATATCCAAGTGAAACTCTGCTTTCATACTGCACTCCGCTTCCAATAGGGAGCGGCTCTATGGACAACCCGACAGAAGCCCAGAAAGGATTTGGCGGGACTTCTATGTGGATGGTATATTCTGCTTTTCTAAGCGGTCTTTCCATATATATAACAGTAGGCTCTTTTATTTCTGCCTCCACATGATATTTTTCCTCAAGGATGGCACAAATGACTTCCATCTGCACATTCCCCAAAAAAGAAAGTATAATCTCATGCGTTGTAGTATCCACATAATATTTTAAAAGAGGGTCGCCATCTGAAATTTCTGTAAGTGCCCCAAGCAATATTTCCCGCTGTTCAGATTTCTTTACTGCAATCGTTGTTTGGAGCATAGGGAGAGGATTTTCAATAAATTTTCTCTGCGGCAACAGTATTTCGTTCCCCAAAATACTGTTTAGCTGCAAAACATCATTTGGTAAAATTACAATATCACCAGAGCAGGCTGTATCGGATGAATATAATTCACCGTTTGTCGGAACACACATCTCTGTGATTTTTATTTTCTCTTTTTCAGATATTCTAATAACATCCCTCAAATGCAATGTTCCGCTATATATACGCACATAAACAAAACGCCGCCTTTTCTCTGAATATTCAATCTTAAAAACCTGCCCGCATAGTTCAGATTGACCTTCAGGCGTTGATGAATAAAATTTACTGGCAATTACTTCTATAAGCTGCCGAATCCCCAGATTGTTTTTAGCGCTTCCGTGATAAACGGGAAATAACGTTCCGTTTTGGAATCTCCTGTTTTCTTCCTGTTCCAGTTCTGACATTTTAAACGGTTTCCCTGACATATATTTCTCTAATAGTTCATCGTTTCCCATAATTACCGCATCCCACTGTTCCATATCGTCATTGTCCGTTACATTTATATGGGGATGCTGCCCAACCTTTTGCTTCACTATAATTTCCGAAGAAAGCTTTGCTTTCATTTCCCGATATACCATTGGCAAATCAATCCCCTCTTGGTCAATTTTATTGATGAAAAAAATTGTCGGAATCTTCATTATCTGTAGTGCATGAAACAGTATACGGGTCTGTGCCTGTATGCCATCCTTTGCAGAAACTAATAATACTGCTCCGTCTAATACGGATAAAGAACGGTATACTTCCGCCAAAAAATCCATATGGCCTGGCGTATCTATAATGTTGACTTTTACATCCTCCCACTGAAAAGATGTCACTGCTGTCTGGATAGTGATTCCCCTTTGACGCTCCAAATTCATTGTATCTGTCCTTGTTGTGCCTTCATCTACGCTCCCTAGTTCTGCAATTGCACCACTGGTATACAATAAACTTTCCGTTAATGTTGTCTTTCCTGCGTCAACGTGACCCAGAATGCCTAAGTTAATTATTTTCATGTGATTTTCCTCCTATCAACACCCAAAAAAGGGCATAAAAATACCCAGTGATAAATACTCCTATCACTGGGTAAATAACTCCAATAGCCCCAAAACACTTATATGTTTTCGGGCATATAAAATTACATGATAAAAGTATTCTTAAACTGGGTACAAAAAACTAAGCCCCATATTAAAAGTGAAACGGGACTGCTACTTTTTGTTCCCACTATCAAATTGACAGTTTATTTAAGAATACCTTGCCGCATATTTATTAACTCCTTGTATAATACTGAATCTAATTATATTCCTTAACCCTTTATTTGTCAAGCTGACAAACTAAAGCAGAAAAAGCGGCAGGATTTCCCCCTGCCACTAATCATCTGTTTATGCAAAAATAATTTCCTTTTCCACAATCTCCCTCGCACAAGCCCTTATGTTATTGAGGCATCCTGTCCATTCTAAGGCGTTTTCTGCCTTTAGCTGTTCCGTTATGCCCTGTGCCTGTTTCATACCCTCTATGAGCCTTTCAAAGCGTTCCTGTGCCTGTCTGTTGATGTCGGCAAGGTAGGCGTTTAGCCTGCCGCTTGTAAGAAGATTGGTGTATGTAACTTTACGGTACTGTTTTAGATAATCTAAATGCCGTTGCCCCCAGATGCCTATTGCCTGTTCTTCTTCGGCGGGTACAGTTAAGCACGGTATCAAATAATCCCCTTGCCTTTCGTATTTGCCGCCCAGTTCCTCAAATAATGATTTTGCCATTGTCTGTTACCTCCACATTCTTTTTTATTTTGAATGTCCGCAAAATCCGTCCTACATCGGTTGTCCAGAACCGTGGATGTATTGCCAGTCGCCTGGCGCCGTGCGAGTAACACAGTGCATCAATCGTGTAAGTGGCTTGGCGCAATTTGTATGAAAGATAACGGTTTGACAACGATTTGCCACAAAGTCTCATTTAGGGGTCCGTACGGGCTGGGGGCGGCATCGAGCTCGTGTTCACCGTGGTGGGCATGTACCTGATTGATACCGCCGGCCGTAAGAAGCTTATGGCGGTCGGCTCCGGCCTCATGGTGCTGTTCGCCCTCGGTATCTCCTTCTCCTATGCGAACAACTACCAGCTGCGCATGCTCATCTTCGTGATGTGCTTCACCTCTTGCTTCGCCTTCTCGATGGGCCCGATTCCGTGGATTATGATCCCGGAGCTCTTCCCCACCTATCTGCGTGGCCGCGCCACCGCCGACCTCAAGCAGACCGAGTCCGACATCAAGGCCGCCGAGGCCGAGCTGGCCCGCACTCGCCCGTGCCAAGGAGCGTGCCATCGCCACCAAGGCCGCAGCCGAAGCGCTGGCCAACGCGCAGAAGCAGCACTGATTCCCAGCTGCTTGCTTGCTCTATGTGAATAGCCGTTTGTAGCGTAATTTTCTTCGGAAAGTTGCGCGCAGACGGCTTTTTTCATGCCTCTTTTGCATGGAATAGGTGAAGAGCAACCGCCGCCAGAGGGCGTTGGCGCAGTCACACGGGCCGGTTTCGCTTCGTGGGGGTGCCTACTTCCGTTTCAAGGGGCGGATTTGGCCTTTGCCGGAGGTCTATCTCCGTTTCAAGGGGCTGATGCCCAAGTAGAAACTGACCCAAAATGGCGGAATGACGTTGGTGTAAAGCCGTTACTACTTGCGGTTTCATGGATAAGCAGCCCCTTGAAACGGAGATAGACCTCCGGAGACACCGAAATCCGCCCCTTGAAACGGAGATAGGCCATTGAGCAGTGGAATCGGTGCCTTGTAACTGTGAAAACGGGATTTATGGCTGTGGGTGTGGACGTGGCCGCGACTGTGCGATGCCGGGCAAATGCGCAAATTCTATTTTCAGGAAAAGAGTGCTCCGCATTGTGCGGATTCGTATTCGGGAACGGAAATTTGGTGTGACGGTTGTCTCGGTCGAAGGTCTGGCGTGTATATGCGCTTTTGCCTAGGGTAATAGGATTGCGCGCAATGTGCCCCACCGGTATGTATGAGTATGCGATCGGTGGCACACGCGACTGGACGTATGACGAGACCTACTGCAATAACGCGGCAGTCAACACGGCGAGGGGAAACGAACCATGTTCGACAAACGACTGTTCCAATTGGCGCCCAGCTTGAAAAAACTCATAGCCGGCAAAGTGGCCCTGATGTGGGTAGGTCTGTTTGCCAACATTGGTTTTATGCTGTCGCTGGTAATGCTGCTGAACAGCTTGCTGACCGCTGTGGCACCGCCGCTGCTCCAATGCGGCGGCACTTCGCAAGGCGTGGCCTGCCCCGTGCCGTTGTCTGATCAGCACGGCGCGGATGTGCTGCCCATGGCTGGCGATGTCATGATTTACGTGCTGCTTGCGCTGGTCTGCATAGTGGTTCGGTACACGGCCACCACGCACGCCACCCGCCTCGGCACCGAAGCCGCCGAGCGGGTCAAACTGGCTTTGCGATCCAAGCTGTACCGCAAAATGGTGGCACTCGGCCCGTCTTACAAAACCCGCATCAAGACCTCGGATGTGGTGCAATCCGCCGGCGAAGGTGTCGAACAGATTCAAAGCTTCTTTGAACTGTTCCTGCCGCAGCTCTTCTATGCGATTCTTGCGCCAATCACCTTGTTCGTGGCCATTGCGCCGATTAACGTGCCCGCTGCTGCCGTCATGCTGGTCTGCGCGCCGCTCATCATCATCGTGACCGGCATCGTCTCCATGACCGCCGCCCGCGCCTTCAAAAAGTACTGGGTGCGCTACACCGATATGGGCGCCGCGTTCCTCGACAATCTCCAAGGCCTTGAGACCCTGAAAAACTTCGACGCTGACGAGCGCGCCGCCATCGAGATGGACAAGAAAGCCGAAGGCTTCCGCGTGATGACCATGCGGGTGTTGCAGATTCAGTTGCGTTCGCTGACCGCCATGGACATAGTGGCCTACGGCGGTGCTGCGGCCGGCATCGGTGTGGCGTTATGGCAATACGCGCATATTGGCGATGCTTTTGCCAATGGTGCGTCCGGCTGGTCGCCAATCGCACTGGCCTCACATCTGCCTGGTGTGCTTGCCTACGCGGCATACGGCCTGCACTATCTCATCCCGTTCGGGGTGGGCTACCCGCTGTCTCTTACCGGTCTGCTGTTCATTGTGCTGCTGTCCGCCGAATTCTTTATTCCCATGCGTCAGCTTGGCTCGTTCTTCCACGTGGCGATGAACGGCATGACCTCCACCAAGCGCATCTTCGCTCTGCTGGACACCCCGGAGCCCGAGCATGGCACGGCGACCCTGCCGGCCAACGATTCCGATTCCGCTGACGACGGTCTGACGGTCCGCTTCGACCACGTCGGCTATTCCTATGATGATGCCGGGCATGGCGACTCCAAGTCCGCATCCGCAAAGGCCGGTAAGCAAGGTGAAACCAGCCCCAATTCCGCCGTCGCTCCTGCGCTCACCAACATCACCTTCGCCGCACAGCCCGGTCGGTTCACCGCCATTGTTGGCATCTCCGGTTCCGGCAAGTCCACGGCCGCCTCGCTGCTTGCCGGTACACTGGCCGGTTACCGAGGTTCGCTCACGCTGAACGGCGTCGAGGTATCCGATTTGTCAGGCGAAACACTGGCTGGAGCCGTCACTGTGATTGGTGCCAGCAGCCATCTGTTTGCGGGCACATTGCGCGAGAATCTTCTGATGGCCTTGCCCGATGACGAGATTCCTGATGCGCCGGATTCCGTGGACTCCCGTTTGTGGTCCGCGCTCGAGCAGGCGCGCATTGCCGCCTTCGTGCACGCACAGCCGAACGGGCTGGACATGCCGATTGAGTCCGATGCCGCCAACCTGTCCGGCGGCCAGCGCCAGCGCATCGCCATCGCCCGCGCGCTCCTGCATGATTCGCCGGTATTTGTGTTCGATGAGGCGACCAGCAGCGTTGACGTGGAATCCGAAGAGCTGATCTTGGATACAATTCGCGAATTGGCACAATCCCGCGGCAAGACGGTTATTATGATCACCCATCGCATGGCCAACGCCGAACACGCTGACCAAGTGGTGGTGCTCGAACACGGCAAGTCGGTTGAGAGGGGCGCCCATACCGAGCTGATGACGGCGGACGGCGTCTACGCCAAGCTGTTTGCCACGCAGGCAGATATTGAGAACTTCGGAGAAGGCCATGCTCGGCGTGTGCTGCAGGTTGGTTCCCGCAAGCAGGAGCTGTCCGACGACAGTCGGACTGAGGGTGGCGCAGCGCGTGTAAGCGCAGAGGCGGGTATGACGGTTGACCACCTGCAGTCAGCTTTGCCGACGGCTTCCGCTGGCGGGAGTGAGCAGGCTTCGGCTGAGACTCCGGCTGGTGCTGCAAATAGCGATTCGTCTTCCAAAATGAGCACATTCCAAGTGATCAGGCGACTGCTTAAGGAAGCCCGACCGCTGGCAGGACTGATGGCAGTGGCCTCCACCGCCGGCACCATCGGCCATCTTTCGTCCACCTTCCTGCCTGTGTTCGGCATTATCGCGGCATTTGCACTTACCAGTAACCCGGTGTGGGGCATGGGTGTTGCGCCCGCCGTCATCATGATGATTATCTGCGCTCTTCTGCGTGGTATCACCCGATACGTCGAACAATATCTGAACCACAATGTGGCATTCCATCTGCTCGCACTCTTCCGTTCCAAGGCGTTCGCCGCGTTGCGCAGACTGGCGCCGGCCAAGCTCGCGGGCAAAGGTAAGGGCAACCTTATCGCCATGCTGACCACCGATGTGGAATTGCTTGAGATCTTCTTTGCCCACACCATCAGTCCGGTGGCCATCGCGGTAACCTCCACCATCATCTATACGATTGTGGCCGCCACCCTAAGCCCATGGATGGCGCTGGCGTTGATTGCTGCCCACCTGGTTATCGGCATCCTTGTGCCGCGATTCTTTGCCACCGGCGTACGTAACCTTGGCCCTGCCATCCGTGGCGCTGCCGGAGAACTCGACAATGTGATGCTCGATGACATGCGCGGCCTGGACGAAATCATCCGATTTGGCCGCGGCGAGGAGCGTGCGCAGGCCATCGAGGACCGTACCCATGCGTTGTGGAAGGATCACGCCAAGCTCAGCAAGGTCAACGGCCGTTTCACCGGAATCAGCGGACTCTTGGTGGCTGTGCTCGCAGCGGCTTCGGCCGCCGTGGCTATTGCCTGTGCCGGCGCGAACCCGCAGAGCATTCCGGCTCTGATTGCCGCTTTCGTGCTGTTCGCCAGCTCGTTCGGACCGACTTTGGCGCTCGCCGCCTTGCCCGCTAACCTGACTCAGACCTTCGCGTCCGCTAGCCGACTGTTCGGACTGATGGACGAGGTGCCCGCTGTGACCGAGAATGGCACTGTTGTGCCGCAGGAGTATATGGGCATGCGTCTTGATGACGTCACCTTTGCATATGCGGGGGAGCGCGAAGTCTTGTCCGACTTCTCGCTTGACGTGCCGCAGCATGGCGTGCTGGGTATCCAGGGGCCGTCCGGCCGGGGCAAGTCCACCATGCTCAAGCTGCTGCTGCGCTACTGGGATCCGCAGCGCGGTCAGGTGACGTTGTCCGGCACGCCGCTGCCCGAGGTCGATGTGCATGCTCGCCGACGTATTCAGGCCATGATGAGCCAGGAAACCCACCTGTTTGATGACTCTATCCGAGACAATCTGCTGATTGCTTTGCCTGAGTCCAAGGTTGAAGCTGCAAATGTTGCAGGCAATGGGGAAGTGGGTGCCAAGACCGTTGATTCCCGACAGCAGCGGTTGGCGGCGCAATCGGCAGAGGGCGATGCCGTTCAGGTGGCAGCATCTGACGGTCTCGACGCTCGTTTGCGTCAGGCTCTCGCCAAGGCCTCCGTGCTTGACCTCATCGATTCCTTGCCCGATGGCCTTGATACTCAGGTAGGCGAGCTGGGCGACCGTCTATCCGAAGGTGAACGCCAGCGTATCGGTTTGGCTCGTGTGTTCCTGCGCAATGCTGATCTGGTGCTTTTCGACGAGCCGACCAGCCGTTTGGATGCTTTGAACGAGGCTATTATTCTACGTTCCATTCACGCTATGGCTGTGGGTGAGCAGCATGCAGACAAGGAGCGCGGCGCGGCTGTGGTGCTGGTCTCCCACCGCGAATCCGCCATGCGCATTGCTGATGCGGTACTCAATCTGTAACTGCCTGTAACTACGCGGGAATCACATCGCATTGCGTTACGTTACCGCGTTGCATTGCGGTTCCTCGCGGGTGGCGGCGATGCCATCTCCGGTTGTCATTGCGTTGCTGCGTTTGTGTTGCGATATGTGATGTGGCAACGCAGCAATGCGGCAATGCAATGTGATGTGGCAACGTGGCGACGTAGCAATGCAATAACGCGGCAACATGGCAACATGGCAATGCAGTAACGCAACGCAGCATTCACGCCTTGATCAAAGCGCCGATGGCGAGCGCCTTCCGCAGCCCCGGGCGGAACAGGTCGTGAAATTCATGCGACATTTCGGTTTCGAGTTTGACCGATGCATGGATGTCGTCAGTGCGAAGGCGTGCCTGTTCGGGGCCGATGATGTAGTTGATGACATTGGTCAGGAAGATGCCGCATACCGCGAGGAGCTGATGGGGAAAGGCAGGCAGACCGCGGATATTGGCCGGCGCTTAAGGCCAGACCGAACGTATATTTGCCTGATCCGTGAGTACGTATGGTTGTTCCCAAGGGATTGCGCTGCTTGGAAGCAGCTTGAAACAGGACCGCCATGTGCTCTTCCTCTCAATACAGCTATGGGGTGCCTGTTCATACTGGTCAGATTCTTGTCATATGGCGTTGAATATCTACAAATGTGGGCATTGGTGAGGCGGCTGAGTGGTGGAATCGCGCCGTGGTGTGTGGTGTTGGAGACTCACGAGCATGCTGCGCGTTATTTGGTGGTGTGCTGAGAGTCGGGACCTACTCACGTTGGGGGAGGGGATGAAGAGCCTCTGAGATGAGTCGCTGTTCGACTGGAGATTTGCTCACGTGGAAAGCGTGGAAAAGGTGAAAAACAGGCGTGTTGGGTGATTTTGACAAATTGGTACACAGGTGTATCATCTTAGGTATTGGTACACGGGTGTACCAAAGAAAACACCCCAAGGAAAGGTGGCCAGAGGAGACTTCGCAAGCGGCCAAACGAGTTGAAATCCAACGCAGCAGTCGATTCGTTTTTGGCAATCGGAAGGCAGCCAAAGACAGCCGGAAGATAACCGAGAAGTAACCGGACGAAAACCGGAAGCCAGTCGGAAGAAAGCCAACCACCCGCAAGCCAACTCCAATGGTCCAGGAGGAGATAACATGCGCAACACCAAGAAGGTCATCGCGGCAACGGCAGCCGTGGCCACGCTCGTCGGTCTCGCCGCCTGCGGCAGCAACGACAACAGCGTCAACAAGGGTGACGCCGACAAGGCCGAACTCGTGTTCTGGGGCTGGGATTCCGGCAACTCGATGAAGGAAATCCTCGCTGACTTCGAGAAGGCCAACCCCGGCATCACCGTCAAGTTCAACAACACCGGCACCGCCGAGAAGACCTCCACCGCGCTCTCCAACGCCATCGCCGCCGGCAATGGCGCCCCGGATGTCGTGATGCTCGAAGATCCGACCGTCACCCAGTTCGCCGTCACCGATGGCCTCGTGGATCTGAGCCGGTTCGGTGCCGACAAGCTCGCCGACGACTTCGCCGCCGGCCCGTGGAACAAGCTCCAGTACAACAACAAGCCATACGCTCTACCGATTGATTCCGGCCCTGAAATGTTCTTCTACAACAAGGCAGTGTTCGACAAGGCCGGCGTGGACGGCGAGTCCATCAAGACTTGGGACGACTACTACGAGGCCGCCAAGAAGATTCGCGCCATCGGCTCCTACATCACCAACCTTGCCGGCACGTCCAACGACTACCAGCCCTTCACCGCCCAGATCTGGCAGGCCGGCGCCCAGCCGTGGAAGGTCGATGGCGAGAACATCACTATCAACATGACCAAGGACGAGGGCATGCAGCGCTATATTCAATTCGTCCAGAAGCTCATCGACGAAGACCTCGTGGACACCAAGACCCCGAACTGGTCCGACGATTGGAACCGCGAGCTCAACGATGGCACCCTCGCCTCCCTGACCATCGGCGCTTGGATGCCGATCAACCTCATGACCGGCGCCCCCGATCAGGCCGGCAACTGGCGCGTCGCCCAGCTGCCGCAGTGGGAGGACGGCAAGGAAGTCTCCGCCGAAGACGGTGGCTCCGCACTTGCCGTCACCTCGCAGTCCAAGAACCAGGCCGCTGCCTACAAGCTCGTTGAGTACATGACTCATGGCGAGGGCGCTCAGACCATGGCTGACACCGGTACCTTCCCGTCCCTGAAGAAGATCCTGAAGTCCGACTCCTTCACCGACCCGACCACCGAGTCCAACAAGAAGACCAACGACTACTTCGGCGGTCAGAACGTCAACGAAGTCCTTTCCGCCGCGGCTCAGCGCCCGACCGAGAAGTTCCAGTACCTGCCGTACAACCCGTACGCCCAGACCGCTTACGGCGACGAAGTCTCCAAGGCCTACTCCGGCGACATCACCCTGGAGGAAGCACTCCAGAACTACGCCAAGAAGCTGGCCGAGCAAGGCAAGCAGCAGGGCTACAACGTCACCGTCAAGTGACACAATCCGATCTATTGCCGGTACATCCGGCACTGACCAACAATCAAAACCTGCGGCTAGGCCACTCTCCTTCCGCCTAGCCGCCCGATCTCCCACAGCGGGGATGCTCCCCAGTGTCCCCGCTTTCCCATGCCCTCACCTGACGTGACCGCTCCAATCGAGCGACCCCCTGATAGCGGGCGCAGCACAGCAATCCGTATCCCAAGAAAGCAATCGATTATGTCCGATCAAACAATGGCCGCAGCCTCGCAGCCAACGGTGGGAATCCTGCCTGAGGAGGCGGATCTGCACACGGCCGAGGCCCGCGTCAACAAGCATAAGGCCGATTGGCGTGGATGGAAGTTCATGTGGCCGTTCACGGTGGTGTTCGTGTTCGTGTTCATTATCCCGATTGTGTACGCCGTTTACATCAGCTTCTTCAAGAAGCAGATGATCGGCGGCACGAGGTTCGTCGGGGTCGAGAACTACGCGCGCCTGCTGCAGGACGGCCAGTTCTGGTCGTCCGTGGGTCGTGTGGCGCTGTTCACCTGCGTGCAGGTGCCGATCATGCTGTTCCTGTCGGCCGCCATGGCCCTCGCCCTGGATTCGATGAAGCTGCACGGCGCCAAGTTCTTCCGCATCAGCACGTTCCTGCCCTATGCGGTGCCCGCGGTGGTGTCCACGTTGGTGTGGGGCTTCGTGTACGGCGCGAAGTACGGCCTGGTGGGCTCGTTCAACGACTTCTTCGGCACGAACGTCGACGTGCTGCGGCCGGGCGTGCTGCTTGCCTCCATCGGCAACATCAGCACGTGGGAGATCACCGGCTCCCTGATCACGATCATCCCGCTGGTCATCGCGTTCCTGTGCCTGCAGAAGTACTGGCAGTCCGGCCTCGCCGCAGGCGCCGTCAAGGAGTAGTTGCTACTCCCTCTGGCTCTCCTCAGAGAGGGGAGCTGGAGAAATGGGGTCTTGGCTTCCCTCTCTGAGGAGAGCTGTCGAACGCAGTGAGACTAGGGGAGCCAAAGCCCAAAACCGGCAAACACAGCACCGGCCATGAGCCGATACAATAAAGGATTTGATTAATATGACTACTCGTAGAGCATTTAGGTGGCCTTCCCTGCTGACGGAATCCGGCCGCGGCATCGCGTTCGGCGGCGACTACAACCCGGACCAGTGGCCCGAGGAGACGTTGGACGAGGATATCCGTCTCATGGGTGAGGCCGGCGTGAACGTCGTATCGCTGGCAATCTTCAGCTGGGACAAGATCGAGCCGGTCGAGGGCGCGTTCACGTTCGAGTGGCTCGACCATGTGATCGACAGGCTCGGCAAGGCCGGCATCGCCGTGGACTTGGCCTCCGCCACCGCCACCGCGCCGCTGTGGCTGTACGAATCCCATCCAGAGGTGCTGCCGGTAGACCGGTATGGTCATATCGTCAACGCGGGCTCACGCCAGTCGTGGCAGCCCACAAGCCCGGTGTTCAAGGAATACGCGCTGCGCCTGTGCCGCAAACTTGCCGAACGCTACAAGGACAACCCGTATGTGACCGCCTGGCACATGGGCAACGAATACGGCTGGAACAACCGCTACGACTACTCCGACAACGCCTTGGCCGCGTTCCGCACGTGGTGCGAGGCCAAGTACGGTACCATCGACGCGTTGAACGAGGCGTGGGGCACGGCCTTCTGGTCGCAGCACGTGAACAGTTTCGACGAGGTGTTGCTGCCGCGTCACATGGGCGGCGACGCCATGGTCAACCCGCCGCAGCAGCTCGACTATGAGCGGTTCGGCAACGACATGCTGCTCGACTTCTACAAGGCCGAACGTGACGCCATCGAGCAGATCTGCCCCGACAAGCCGTTCACCACGAACTTCATGGTCTCCACCGACCAGTGCGTCATGGACTACGCCAAATGGGCCGGCGAGGTGGACTTCGTGTCCAACGACCACTACTTCCATGAAGGCGAATCCCACCTGGACGAACTCGCCTGCTCGGACGCGCTCGTGGACTCCCTCGCGCTGGGCAAGCCGTGGTACGTGATGGAGCACTCCACCTCAGCCGTGCAGTGGAAGCCGCTCAACGCGCGCAAACGAGCCGGCGAGCTCATGCGCGACTCCCTGGCCCACGTGGCCATGGGCGCCGACGCCATCTGCTTTTTCCAATGGCGGCAATCCAAGTCGGGCGCTGAGGCGTTCCACTCCGCCATGCTGCCCCACGTGGGCGCCGATTCCAAGGTCTTCCGCGGCGTATGCGAGCTCGGCAAGGCGCTGAAGACCCTCTCCGACGCCGGGCTGCAGGGCACTGAGCTCGAGCGTGCCGGCACGGCGATCCTGTTCAGCGCGGAATCCGAATGGGCCACACGCTCCGAAACCCTGCCCAGCATGAAACTCAACCACTGGCACGACGTTCGCGACTGGTACCGCGGCTTCCTGGATGCCGGGCTGCGCGCGGACGTGGTGCCGCTCGCTTACGACTGGACCGACTACAAAACCATCGTGCTGCCCACCGTGCTCAGTCTGCCCGACGAAGACGTTCGCCGTATCGCCGACTTCGCGAAGGCCGGCGGAACCGTCATCGTCGGCTACGCCACTGGCCTGATCGACGAGTACTTCCACATCGGACTCGGTGGATACCCAGGTGCCGGCAATGGCCTCCTACGCGATATGCTCGGCGTCCGCAGCGAAGAATTCAACATCCTCGGTGAAGAAGCCGAAGGCGAGCCCAGCGCAATCAGCCTGTCCAACGGTCTGACGACCCGCCTGTGGCAGAACGACGTGACTTCCGTAGCCGCGGACGCCACAGTGCTCGCCTCTTACACAGGTGAGTCCGCCGCCGACTGGGAGCTGGAGCGCACCCCCGCCATCACCAGCCGTCCCTATGGCAACGGTACCGCCATCTACGTGGGCTGCGACCTCAACCGTCACGACATTGCCCAGCTGCTCAAAGCACTTGGCTCCCGCTGGCGGGAACTGTCGGCGCAGCCGACTGAGGGTGGTCAAACTCCAACCTATCCCACCACCGATCCCCGCATCCTGCACACCATCCGCCGATCCGCAGACGGCTCCACCCGCTTCGATTTCTACCTCAACCGCTCAAACCAGCCCGTCGCCATCAACGGTGTGGAAGGCAAGCCCATCATCGCCCACCGTTGCGAGACGGATGCCGTCGGATATACGCTGAACCGTAACGCTATTCTTATCGCTAAAACGTCCTGCTAGACCGCGCTAGAATGGCAATGTTGTCCGGATGGAGGAGCGCGGCATGAGCGACGAGAAAACAGCCAAGCGTCGAGTGACGCTACGCGATGTCGCTCAGGCCGCCGGTGTATCGCTCAAAACTGCGTCGAACGTGATCAATGGCTCCGGGCGTATGACCGATGAGACCCGTGCCAAGGTCGAGTCGGTCATTAAGGACCTCGACTACCGAGTCAACGTGGCCGCCCGCAACCTCAACCGCAATCACACCGGTTTCATCACCCTTGCCGTGCCTTCGCTGATTCCGCCATATCTGGCCGAGTTGGCCAACCGCACCATCGAGGCCGCCCGCCAGCGCAACTATTCCGTATACGTCACCACGTATGCGGAAGGCTCCGCGAAAGGCGCGCGCGATCTGCTGAAGAAGTTCAACTCCACGGTGTCCGATGGCATGATCCTTTCCATGAGCGAGGTGGAAAACATTTCGCCCGATGATCTGAAGGTTGATTTTCCGCTGGTCATCGTTGGCGCGCGTACCACGTGGGGCATTGTGGATCACGTGACCCCAGACGATGTATCCGCAGCCGCCATGGCCGCAGGCTACCTGTATGACCGCGGTTCCACCAGACTTGCAGTGATCGGTGCCCGTGACGTTTACGACGAAGATGCATTGCTGAATGCCGTAGAAGGCAACGCGCAGCTGCGTCTGCGCGGCATCATCGAAGAGACCCGCAGGCGTGGGCTCTCCTTGGATCCGCAGCTGATTGGCAACACCGATCAGGATTGGACCATCGGAGCCGGTGCCCGTGTGACCCAGCGGCTCATTGATTCCGGCGTGCCGTTCGACGGTGTGATCGCTCTGAACGATCAGTTGGCCATCGGCGCATTGACCGCTCTGCGCACCGCTGGTTATGAGGTGCCCGCGCAGGTGCAGGTCATCGGCTTCGATAACAACGAGGAAGCCCCCTACCTGCAGATTCCGCTGACCACCATGGATTCCCGCCTTGACTGGACGGCTCCCACGGCAGTGAATCGCATCCTCGGACGCATCGACGGCAGCATCACCAAGCCCGAACTGCTCACCACCGAATCCCAGGTCATCGCCCGCGCCTCCACACGTTGAACGACATTGCTGTAATGCTGGTGTTGCTGTACTGGGCGATGATACACCGGTTGACCAACGCGGCATAAAGTGTTAAGGTGATAATTGCGTGATACACAGCTGTACCACGTGGCGCATAAGGAAAGGAAGCGCCAAGCATCACTGGGCGTTCGTTCTGAGCGTTCACCATTCAAAGGAGAAAAAGCATGCGCCGAAATACCGCGCTTACTCGCATTATGGCATCCAGCGTGGCCGCCATAATGCTCTGCGCAGGAGGCACGTTCACTGCAAACGCCGCCGAAGAAGAACCAGTCAAAGCCGCCGTCTCGGTCAAGGCCATCCAAGGCTTAAGCGATGATTTCATCGGCGGTATGGACGTCTCATCCATGCTCTCGCTGGAAGAAAGCGGCGTCACGTTCAAGAACGCCAATGACGAGGTCGAGGATTTGTTCACGCTGCTCAAGGAATCCGGCGTGAACTATGTGCGTCTGCGCGTGTGGAACGATCCGTTCACCGCAGACGGCCGAGGATATGGCGGCGGCAACGTCAACGCCGATCGCGCACTGACCATGGCCAAGCGAGCCACGGCAGCAGGGCTGAAAGTGCTGGTCGACTTCCATTACTCCGATTTCTGGGCCGACCCCAGCAAGCAGCAGGTGCCCAAGGCGTGGAAATCCTTTGAAGGCGACGCGGACAAAACCGCCGACACCATATACGACTACACCAAGCAGACGCTGACCACGTTCAAACAAGCCGGCGTGGACGTCGGCATGGTACAGGTCGGCAACGAAACCACTGCGAAAATCGCCGGCATCTCCGGCTGGGACGGCATGTCCAAAGTATTCTCTGCAGGCTCCAAAGCCATACGCGAAGTGCTCCCCGAAGCCAAGGTCGTCATTCATTTCACCAACCCGGAGAAAGCCGGCACCTACGCCACTTACGCCAAACAGTTGAGCAACCACAATGTGGATTACGATGTGTTCGCCAGCTCCTACTACCCGTTCTGGCATGGCACCACCGAAAACCTCACCAGCGTGCTCAAGAACGTGGCCTCCACTTATAAGAAAGATGTGATGGTGGCGGAAACGTCGTGGGCATACACCTTGGATGATGGCGACGATGATTCCAACACAGTGCCCAGTAAAGTAACCGCCAATAACCTCAAGAAATACGACATCAGCCCGCAAGGCCAGGCCGATGAGATTCGCGCGGTCGCCGAGGCCGTGAACAATATTGGCGACAATGATGGCGATGGCGAAAACGACGGCCTGGGTGTGTTCTACTGGGAGCCCGCATGGGTGCCCGTGGGCACCGGCGGCAAGGATAACGCCGAGCTGGTGGATACGTGGAACAAGTACGGTGGCGGCTGGGCCACTGAAGCGGCCGGCGAATACGATCCCAATGACGCCGGCCTGTACTGGGGCGGCTCAGGTGTCGATAACCAAGCTTTGTTCGATTTCGATGGCAAGGCGCTCGCCTCTCTGCCGACGTTCAAGTACATTCACACCGGTGCCGTCACCGATCATGTGTTCACCAAGATAGATCCAGTGGAGATTACCGCGACTGACTCGGATCCCATCGACGCGATCAAAGCGCAATTGCCGAGTGAAGTGGCTGCACACTATCAGGATGGGGTGGACGAGACCGAAACCGTGACCTGGCAATCCGCTGCGCTTGACTGGATTCGTGGCGCAGGCACATACACCATCACCGGCACCACCAACGCTGGCCACGACGTGACCGCCACCATCACCGTCACCGCCACTCCCGCCAAGGATTACGTAACGGACGGCAACTTCGAGAACGCTGAAAACGATAAGAACTGGACCATTGCCGGCACCGGTGCGTCCATCACCGAAGACAGTGGCAACGCCGCCGACGGCAAGCGCGCGCTGAAGTTTTGGGCATCCGATGCCTACAGTTTCTCCGCCACGCAGACCATTACCGGACTCGAGCCTGGCGAATACGTGCTGACCGCCATGAGCCAAGGCGCGGCAGCGGACAACGCCGCTATTACCGATGGTGTGACCCTCTCCGCCACAGCGGGTGGCAAGACCACGTCCGATGCGCTGGAACTCAACGGTTGGGTTAAGTTCGATACCGCCACCGTGCCTGTCACTGTGGGTGCTGATGGCACAGTGACCATCACCATCACGGGCAACCTGCCTGCCGACGCATGGGGCAATGTAGACAAGGTCTCACTCGTCAAAAAGACCGAAACTCCGGTGAAGCCATCCACGGAGAACCTGGACAAGGCCGTGGCCGAAGCCGGGAAAATCAATCGCGATGAGTGCACCAACGAGTCGCTCGCCAAACTCGATCAGGCGCTTGCCGCCGCTGACGTGCTGCTTGCCGGCAGCGCCTACACCGAGCAAGACGTGAACGATGTGACTAAGCTTGTTTCCGATGCCATTGCCGGCCTCGCCCCAAAGGAGGTCTCCAGCCTGACCGTCACGCCAAGCAAAACCACCTATCAGGTGGGCGATGTCATCGATGCCGACCATGATCTCAAGGTCGTGGGCAACTATTCCGCAGGCATGGGCAACGTGACGCTTTCCGCCGACCAGTTCACGCTCGATTACGATTTCTCCGCTCCCGCTGATGCGGCGAAGGTTACCGTAACGCTCAAGTCGAATCCGAATGTCACCGAAACCTATACGGTTGCTGTTACCTCTCGGGCCGAAGGTGGTTCCGGCAACGGCTCGGACGGTGCGGGTAATGGCGGGGCTACTATCAATCCCGATACGGGCGAGGGCGATAAGACCAACGGTGCGAATGGCGGCAAGATCACTGGTGTGCTGAGCAATACCGGTAGCGCGGTGACTGCCGTGGGTCTTGCGGTTGTCGTTCTCGGCGTGGCCGGCGGGGTCTCGCTTGCTTTGCGTCGTAAGCGCTCCTGATAGAGACTGATGCGGCATTATGATGCGGTTGCTGGCAGCCGGCAACCGGCTGTCAGATGCCATCTGTCGGTTTTCGTCTGCTTGGATGCCATCTGTCGGCTGTCGTTTATCGGTTGTCGGCTGTCAGATGCGTCTGTCTCGGCGCAGCGATGCGATTCTGTCCCGGTTCGTGCATCAATCGTTTGATGTGGGTACCAGGACAGAAATCACTGTCCCGGTTTGCGAAAACGGGTGTTTTTCGCGTACCGGGACAATTCCTGTTGCCCCGGTTTGCACGTCAATCGTTCTATGTGAGAACCGGGACAGTGTGTTGATTTCGGGATTGGCTGTATTCCGCCGATTCTGTTTGTCGGGTATGTGGACTTTGAGGATTGGCTTGTCCTGGTTCTCGAAAATGGCCCGAAATTGCGTACCGGGACAACGATTTCTGCCCCGGCGCAAACGTCAATCGATTGACGCCTGTACCGGGGCAAATTCGCGCCCGAGAACAATAGGGCGAGGGCCGGTCGCAGGAGTAGAGCGTGATGTTGTCATGATTGCGCCCGGCTCTCCCACACGGAAGGCCGGGCGCAATCATGCCGTTTGGTTGCAGCCCCCGCACATCGCCTGCATAACCGTGTACAGTGGCGTGTAGTTGCAGTACATGAAGGAGCATCACAAGCCATGACCAACGGACACATCAATCCCGCCAACGTGCCGGACATCGCCTTGAAAGACGGCCATTCCATTCCGCAGGTCGGCCTTGGCATGCTACGTATCGATGACGAGGGCGTGGCCCCTGTCGTCGAATCTGCGCTGGAAGCCGGATACCGCCACATCGATGGCGCCGCCGGATACAACAACGAGGCCGGCGTGGGTCGTGCGCTCGCCGCTTCCGGATACAACACCGGCGCCAAGCGCGAGACCCTGTGGGTCACCACCAAGCTGCGCGACTCCGAGCAGGGCTACGACTCCGCGCTCAAGGCATTCGACAACTCCCTGAAACTCCTCCAGCTCGATTACGTGGACATGTACATGATCCATTGGCCCACGCCGTTCGACTGGCGCAGCACCGACACCTGGAAGGCGTTCGTCAAGCTGCGCGACGAAGGCATGGCACGCACGCTCGGCGTATGCAACTTCATGCCCGCCGATCTGAAGCGTCTGCACGGGGAGACCGGCGCATGGCCGGCCGTCAATCAGATTGAGCTGCACCCCACGTGGCAGCAGCGCGAAGTGGTGGCGTTCTGCAAGAAGCACGGCATCGCCGTGGAGGCCTACTCGCCGATGGCGCGTGGCGCCGACCTCAACGCCGGCGACGGCACCATCGAGAAGATCGCCGCCGCCCATGAGGTCAGCCCGGCCCAGGTGATTCTGCGCTGGCACATCGAAAACGGCACGATCATCATCCCCAAGTCCGTGCATGCCGACCGTCAGAGGGAGAATCTCGACCTGTTCGGCTTCGCCCTGACCGCCGATGAACACGCTGCCATCGACGCCCTCGACGGCCCCACCCGCGCCGGCCACGACCCCCTCACCTTCACCTATGCGTGATTGATGGCACGCCGTAACGCCCACTTCCGCCGTCGTTTCAACGCCTCTGGACCGCTGGAGCGCGTGCTGATTCTCATCGTTCTCGCCGTAGCAATCGGCGTGACCATCGGCCTGTTACTGCCGCAGGTCAGCTCCGACGTGGCCAAAATCACCGGTGGCTACACTGCCACCGGTTCAGCCGCCGACACTTTGAACGCGCTCGCCGTAGACGACAACCAAAGCTCCTCCGGCTACGACCGCGATTCCTTCGGTTTCCGCACCACCGACGTCGACGGCAATGGCTGCGACGTACGCGACGACGTGCTCGCCCGCGATCTCACGGACATCACCTACAAATACGCCGGTTCCTGTGTGGTCGAGTCCGGCACACTGGCCGATCCGTACACCGCCCAGACCATCCATTTCGTACGTGGCCGCGCCACCAGCGCCAAAGTGCAGATCGACCATGTGGTGGCCCTTGAAAACGCTTGGCAATCCGGTGCGCACGACTGGTCCACTGCCAAACGCCATGAATTCGGCAATGACCCCTATAACCTGCTGGCCGTCGACGGTCCGGCCAATCAGGAGAAGGGTTCGGCTTCCGCCGCCTACTGGCTACCCACCAACGCCGACTACCGTTGCGACTACGTGGCCCGCCAGATTGGCGTCAAAGACAAGTACCAGCTCACCGTCACCTCCCAAGAAAAGGACGCCATGCTCGCCGTCCTCCATACCTGCCCGGGCCAGGCCGTGCCCGCAGACGAATAGGGGCTACCGCTCAGGATTGTTGAGCATAGGTGCCTGCCCCTCGTCATAAGCGCGCAGGAGCCGTCGGAGCAAAAATGTGGTGAAGTATGGTGCGGTGAACACGTGTTCGCTGCTACCGATATTGCCGGCGGATAGTTTCACGCCGAACTGAATTTCCGGATAAGAATCCGAAGCGATTAGCGTCCGCATGGATTTGGCGGTGCCTTTTTTCGATTTCACCTCCACCGGCACCAGCCATTCGCGCGTGCGGACGAAGAAATCCTGTTCCAGTGTGGAATCCTCTTTTTTGTAGTAGTACAGGTCATAGCCGGATTTCCGTAGCGCTTCAGAGACGATGCTCTCGTACATAGCACCCTTATAGACACCAAGATTACGATTGGCCCGCAGATCATCACTGGCCTCGTCGTCAAGCATCGCTACGAACAGACCGGTATCGCCGAAATATATCTTGAACTTGTTTTCGTCATAATTGCCTTTCAACGGCAGTTCAGGATAGGACATACATCGGCAGATATTCACCATTCCCGAGGTTTCAAGCCATTCCACGCATCCTCGATAGTCTTTGAAACGCGCTCCGCTGGCAACCTTGCTGATTTGGAACTTCTTGTTTTCCTTGGCGAGTTGCACGGGAATATGGTTGAACACGTTGAGAATTCGTGCCTGATCGAGTCCTTGCGCGTATTTGCGGATATCCTCCTGGTAGTCCAAAATAAGCTGGCGCTGCAATTGCAGTGTTCCCTCGAACGTGCCAGTGCGTATATGGGAGGCGACAACCGCAGGCATGCCGCCAAGCACGCAGTAATCCATAAATGCTGTGGAGAAGACGTTCATTTCCACTTCAGAGAATGGCGTAGCATCACACAGGTGGGTGAACATGCTTTCGATGACGGCCTCATCGTATCCGCGAGCCCACAGAAATTCTTCGAAGTCCAACGATCGCATTTCGTAGTCGGTCTTATATCCCACGCTATTGCTTTCGATTTGCTTATAGCTGATGCCCAACATTGAACCGCTGCAAATCACATCATATTTGCCGTCGATTTTAAAGAACTTCAGTGCAGTGGCGATATCAGGATGGGCCTGGATTTCGTCGAAAAAGATGAGCGTATCGCCCGGAATGAACTTTTTGGCTGGGTCGATCAGGGAAATATTGCGGACGATGGTATTCGCGCCATAACCGTCCGCAGTGATTGCACGATATTTCGGTTCCTCAACGAAGTTGATTTCCACTACCGAACGGTAGTTGTGTGCGGCAAAGTAATCGATAGTCTCTGTCTTGCCTACTTGACGAGGGCCCTTGATGATTAGCGGGGAGCGATTCGGGTCGGATTTCCATGCATTGAGATAGGCATCGGCTTTGCGTTTGAGATACATGAGGAGCCCCTTTTCGAATTACTGCTATATCAATGATTTTACACTTTCATGAGCGAGTTTTCTACCGTCTGGCACATTTCATGAGCGAGTTTTCGGCGGTTTTTCACATTTCATGAGCGAGATGGCGGGAGATGCCAGCTGCCAGTCCGCCGGTCATCCATCAATCGTCCGCAGATTGTCTGTTTGTTGACTCGGGAAACATGCCTGCGCTATAACTGTGCGCGGTATGAAGGGAACAGGTACAAACGATATGGCAGTAACACACACCGCGGCAGATGTCACTGCGGCAACCACTATGACGAACGCTGTGGCAGACATCGAACAGGAAACACCGGAAATCGAGAAGGAACGCCAGCTTCCCGGAGTCGGAACCGGGGCCGGAGCAGGGACGAACAACAAGAAAAAGCCGCATGACCATGCGCTGGCCAGTATCCTTGGTCCCGCGTTCGTGGCGGCCGTGGCCTACGTCGATCCTGGTAATGTGGCGGCCAACATCACGTCCGGCGCACGATACGGCTACCTGTTGGTGTGGGTGCTGGTGCTCGCCAACGCCATGAGCGTGCTCATCCAGTATCAGTCCGCCAAACTCGGCATCGTGACCAACAAATCCTTGCCGGAACTGCTGGGTGAGCGTATGAGCGATGCCGGCCGTTTCATGTTCTTCATGCAGGCCGAGGTCATCGCCATCGCCACCGATCTGGCCGAGGTGATCGGCGGCGCCATCGCCCTGAACCTGCTGTTCGGATTTCCACTGTTCATCGGCGGTTTGGCGATTGGCGTAATCTCCACGGTGATGCTGTGGTTCCAAGGCGGCAAGACACAGACCACATTCGAGCGCATCATCATCGTGATGCTGCTGATTATCACATTCGGCTTCATCGCAGGCCTGTTCGTAGCCCCGCCGAACCCCGGCGAAGTGGTCAAAGGCATGATTCCACGCTTCCAAGGCGCCGACTCGGTGTTGATGGCCGCCTCGATTCTGGGCGCCACCGTGATGCCGCACGCCATCTACCTGCACTCCACGCTGGTGAACGACCATTACGCAGGCGGCGAAAAGCCGTCGATCAAAACGCAGCTGAGAGGCTCGAAAATCGATGTGGCCTGGGCGCTGTTGCTGGCCGGCACCGTGAATCTGGCGATGCTGGTGCTCGCCGCCAACTCGCTGCATGGCATGTCTGGCACGGATTCCATCGACGGCGCACAGCGGGCGATCACGCAGGTGCTCGGCCCGGTGATCGGCACGATCTTTTCCGTCGGCCTGCTGGCTTCGTCGCTGAGCTCCACATCGGTCGGCACGTACGCCGGCTCGGAAATCATGCACGGTCTGCTGCACGTCAACGCCCCGATGTGGGCCTGCCGCGTGGTCACGCTGGTGCCGGCACTGATTGTGCTGTGGTTCGCCAAGGACCCGACTCAGGCGCTGGTCATCGGCCAGGTGGTGCTTTCCATCGGCATCCCGTTCGCCGTGATTCCGCTGATGCGATACACGCATAACAAGGAACTCATGGGCAAGTGGGCTGATGGAACCGTCAAGCACGTGATCTTTATGATCGTCGTGGCGCTGATTGTGGCGTTGAACGTGCTGCTGATTGTCCTGACGCTAATGGGCAGGGCGTAATAGACTCCAGCTGAAATCCTGCGATAGCACAACATAATAAGAAGCCCCGGTGTTGGAAACCGGGGTTTCTTATTATGTTGAGAATGGTTGGATCTGCCGTCAGTTCGCAGCCATACGCCGCGCACGCCGTTCGCGCAGCGAACGCAGGGAAATAATGTCACGCGTACGTCCGGCACCGTCGCCCTTGACACCGAAAAGCACCATCAGCACCATCACAAAGCACAGCAGTGCAGAGAAGCGAAGCGCCCACTGGATGCCAAAGATGGAAGCCGCAACGGCCGAGGCTCCCGCCTGATGCCTCCATGCGGCGAACGTTTCCATAAGAATCACCAGCACAGGTGCACCCACGGCGCCCGCGATCTGCCGCGCGGTGTTCGTGACCGACGATCCGGCAGACACCTCATCCGGCCCGTTCAGGCAGTTCAGCGACCATGTGGTAATCGGCATAAGCAGGAAGCCCATGCCGATCTGACGCGTGAACTGGCAAATCGACACCCACCAAATCCATGTATCCATAGACACCAAAGACATGCCGAGCGTACCGACGGTCAGCACAATCGAGCCGCACAGCGCCACGGGTCGCGCGCCAAAACGGTCCATCGCCCGCCCGCCGAAGAACTGGGAAACACACTGGCCGAGGGCGCCCGGCAGCATAATCAGGCCGCTCATGGTGGCCGAATAGCCACGGTCGGTCTGGATATACAGCGGCATGATGACCAGAATCGAGCTGAACGCAAAGAACGCCAGAGATGCCGTGATGGTGCCGACGGTAAAGGACCGATTCTTCAGCACTTCAAGATCCAGCAGCGGAGGCTGGGGGAGTGCGGTCGGCTCCGCGGCCGACTGCGCCGCCTTGGCTTCGCGATACCGCCGACCGTGACGCAGGTTGCGCATCACAAACCACACGATGCCGACCAGTCCCACAACCATCGGTCCCCACGTGACCGGTGCCGCAAATCCATAGGTCTCCGAATTGGTGAAGCCGAACATCAGCCCGCCAAAACCGATTACGGACAGGCTTACCGAGAAGAAATCCGCGCGGGCCGACGGGTCATGCGAGCCGAAATTATGTAGTCCGAACATGGCCGCCACGAGCGAGATTACGCCGATCACGGTCATAGTCAGAAAGATGGAACGCCAGCCGTTCGCATCGGTTTGCCAGCCGCCCAGCGTGGGGCCGATGGCCGGCGCCACACTCATGGCCATGCCCACCGTGCCCATCGCGAATCCGCGGCGAGACAGAGGATAAATGGAAAACACGGTGATTTGCAGCACTGGCCACATCACGCCCGTGCCCGCGGCCTCAAGCACGCGCCCGAGCAGCACCCAGATGAAGCTCGGCCCGACCCAGGCCATCAGCGATCCGACCGTGAACACCGCCATTGAGCAAATCACGATCTGGCGGGTGGAGAAGCGCCGGGTCAGAAACGCGGTCAACGGCACCATCACGCCCATGACCAGCTGGAACACGGAGGTGAGCCACTGCCCGGTGGTTACGGAGATGTGGAATTCGGAAACGATGATCGGCAGCGCCGAGCTCAGTTGCAGCTGCGTGAAATTACCGACAAAGGTAATAAAGGTCAGGATTGCGATGGAAATAAATGCCGCGCGGCTCAGTTTACCGTCCACGTATGATTCCTCACGGCTCAGTACCCGCTGCAATTCGCCGCGACGATTCTTGATTCCCTGAGCTCCAGTCACGCACTACCCCACTTCTGTTGCCCGGCCTGTTGCCTTGGCGGTGTCGGTGGCGTATCTGTTCAGTGATATATGCGCCTCGCATATCAATGCGTATTCGGTGTATTCGGCGACCGTCGTCTTCGCGTGCTTGGCCGAGCAGCCTCTCAAAGCACCCCAATACGCTATACCCAGGGGTGGTCCAGTCGGTTCGGAATATGTGCAGAAGCGGGGGGCGAACACGCTTTGTGCACAAGACCGGGGCATAATAGGCGGTTGGTTATTGCAAGAGGTTACAAGTCAATAAGATCAGTTTGGGAGTTAGTATGAGCGTTCATAGGGCAAGTCACGCAACAAGTATTCCACGCAGAAGGCACCGCATCTGGCCGTGGGTGGTGTTGATTCTGGCGCTACTTGTGGTGCTGCTAGGCGTGAGCGGATTCTTCGGTTTGAAGCTGTATTCCGAAGCCAAGCAGGTAAAGGTGCATGAGGAACAGGCGATGCAGCTGCTGGACGGTGTGACCGACCTCGGTAACCTCGACAACCTCGATACGGTGAGCCAGCAGATCAGCCAGGCAAAGACCGAGACCGCGGCTGCGAACGAGATTGCGCACGGCACGCTGTGGAACATCGCTTCGAAGGCACCGGTGTACGGCGGTGACATCACCACTGTGCAGGGTATGACTTCGGTGGTGGATTCGCTGGTCAGTGATTCGGTGCCGCAGTTCATGGACGTGCTTTCCACGCTGAAGAGCGCACAGCTCAGCTCAGGCGACGGTCAGCTGAATCTGCAGCCGATTCTGGAAGCCCAGAAGAATATTGCCACCGCGAACCAGTCACTGCAGCAGCAGGTGCAGAAGTATCAGCAGCTGCCGAAGGCCCATATCGGCATGGTGAAGAATGCCTATGCCACCGGCAATACGCAGCTGACCAAGATGGCGGACAAAGTCAATCAGCTGTCCGGCACGTTCCAGATTCTACCGGACTTCCTTGGCTCCGATCAGCCGCGCACGTATGCATTGATGGCTATGACCACTTCGGAGGAGCGTTCGTCCGGTGGCTTGATCGGTTCTGTGGGTGTGGTAACTACCGACAACGGCAAGATCAGTATCGGCGATTTCCGTTCGAATGGTGAATATATTCCATATGGTGCTGGTGATCCTACGGAAGACGAGCAGCGCATCTTCCAGCAGTGGGGACCATTGAACATGTCATTCGATGTGCGAGATTTGGCCGTTTACCCTGATACTTCACGCAGTGCCGAAGGTATGCGCGCGATTTGGCAGCGCACGCCGTGGGGGAGCAATACTCAGCTGGACGGCGTGCTCATGGTTGATCCTGTATTTTTGCAGGAACTTACGAAAATCAGTGGTAATGTCACTATTCCTGATGGAACGGTGCTTACGGGAGATAACACTGCTGAGTTTTTGTTGAACAAGGTGTATGTCGATTACCCAGTCTCCATGCAGGACGCCCTATTTGCTCAAGTTGCAGAACAAACAGTCGGTAGTATGTTCAGCAATGTTGATTTGGCTAAACTCACCAAGGTCGCACAGCTTATGGGTAGCATGGCCGAAGGCCGTCACTTCTCCATGTACGCATTCGACGAAACTGCTGAAAAGACCATTAGTGATGCAGGCTTTACTGCACAGACTCCGAGCAGTGAAGAGCATCCGCAGGTGGGAGTGTATGTGACTGAGCAGAATCCGTCAAAGATGGGATGGTATATTCATCGTACTTCGAAGGTAACTCGTTCCACCTGTGATAATGATGGTTCCCAGACCTATCATGTGGAATACACGATGACGAATACACTGGAGAGCAGTCAGATTGGTGCTCTAACGAGCTATATTCTTGGATCCGGCGGACAAGGTGTGGAAAAAACTCTGATTTATGCGCCTGCCGGGGGCTCCATCTCAAATCTTAAGACCAGTGGTGGTTCAGTGACGGAGAGCCGTCAAGAAACATTGAATGGTAAAACCGTGTATGCGAGCAATGCCACGATAGCTCCTGGAGAGTCCGTCACCTATTCCTTCGACGTGACCACGTCCACCAAGGCTGCCTCCGACCTCACTATCGACCAAACTCCAATGGGCTGGATTGATTCCGGTGTTACCACCGATACTGCTGCCTGCTCCATCAACAAGCAGTAAAAAGAGCTCCCTCTGACAAGGGAGCTGTCAGCCACAAACGGCTGCCTGAGGAGAGAGACCAAAAACAAGAGGGCGTCAGCAAAAAGCTGACGCCCTCTACATTGCGAAAACTACATACCAGTCCCATTAAATACCGCGCCCACTGTCTTCAGCAGAATCGCAATATCCCCCGTGATAGACCAATTCTGAATATATGACACATCTGCATATTCAGACTGTTCCTGAGACAAATCATTACGCCCGGAAATCTGCCAAGGGCCGGTGATACCCGGCTTGACCAGTAGGCGAGTGGAATACAATGGCGAGTACTGGTCAACCTCATATTGACGTTGCGGACGCGGACCCACCATAGACATATCGCCCTTCAGCACATTGAAGAACTGAGGAACCTCGTCAATGGAAGTCTTGCGGATGAACTTACCAATTTTAGTAACACGAGGATCGTCCTTGACCTTGAATGTTGTTCCCAGTTCCACGCCAGCTGCGGCAGCCACTTCGGCATCCATCTTATCGGCGTTCAGCCGCATGGAACGGAATTTGTACATAGTGAAAGGCTTGCCGTAGATGCCGATACGAGTCTGTGAGTAGAACACGGGGCCACCGTCTTCTCGCTTAACCTTATATGCAGCCCATAGCATGATGGGCGAACTCAGAATGATTGCCACCAGGGAAAGAACGATATCGCACACACGCTTAAAGATGCGAGTCGGCAGAGAATACTGTGCAAGTCGGGCTGTCAAAATCGGCATAGAGGGGTCATTGTGTAGCTGCAGGTTTGCGCCGCTCAGATCTGCAACGGATGCAGTAAGAGCCAGCTCGATGCCCATAGATTCAACAGCGAGCGAAAGAGTACGCATGGTTTCAGAATCACGCGTCAGCACATCAGCGATCAGAATAGTGCGAACTTTCATCCGCTTGGCGGTTTGAGGTAAATGGGAGTTCAACGCCAACACCTTGAGACGCGCCTCTTCATCATTGGTAGGAATAAACGGAACCGGTACAAGATGCTGAGCAGCATTCGGGTCATCCGAATCACACACAGGGGCAACAGGGCAGACCGCGATGGGTGCATACCCCAGGCTGAGGCATGCTTTGAGCTGCTTTAGCGTTTCACGGATGCCCTCCGGAGAGCCAATGATAATAGTGGGGTAGTTGAACTCGCCTTTTGCTCGATTACGGTGAAGCGCACGGCGCATCAGCCAGCGTTCAACAATAATGAGGATGAGAGAAAGGATAGGAATAAATACATTCAGGGAACGCGGCACATTCAGATGGAACAAGTAGCCCAATGTACAGAGCATAATGAAGTCGATAAAGGCCGCATTCAGCAGCTTGGCATATAGTCCGTATCCCTCGCCCATAGTGTGGCGTTCGTAGCTCCGAGCTGCATAGAGGCTAATGAGCCAAGAGACACAGGCTAAGCTCAGGAAACTGAGTACACCATAATCGGCCGGCCCCATTGTTTGCACATTGGCATAGGCTCTTGGATTACACGCGAATACAATGCAAGTGGCGATGATGGTCATCAGCAGATCCAGAATCACCATGGTCGTATTGTACAGATAACGCCATTTGGGCACTGAATATTCGGTGAGATGAGGCCTATCGCCAGCATCGTTATGAGTAACGGTGCCATCCGGAGAAGACGAGAAGTAAGTGCCGTCAAAAAATGTTGGTGCAGCCGTATCAGGAGTTGCGTCCGCAATGTGAGAATCCGTATGTGCTGCCTGAGCACGGCTGATTTGCACTCGGTGCAGTGTCTCAGTCTCTGCTGTGGTGTTGCTCATATGTTGAGCCGTTGCTGATGCCGTGGTGCTGATTCTTGACATGGTACGTGAACTTCGTCCCCTTAAGGTATTTCCTGAAACTGCAAGGAAATCATGTTAATTTCATCTCTGTTGCACACCCTACCATGAGTCCGCCCCCCCCCTATAGCAAAATCGCTCAAAAAAACGAATTTACCATTAGCGTTCTGTGAAGATAAAGTGATGGTGGGCGGACGCGGATTGGTCACAGTCCGACGTATCGGACTAGAATGGTGCGCTAGTGGTTTGTACGCAGGCCCGCAAGGTGGCGTTGTAAGTATGAAGAAGGACTGAGCCCATGCACATTATGTTCGTCTGCACCGGCAATATTTGTCGTTCTCCTATGGGTGAGCTGCTGCTCACCCGTTATCTTTCCGGTACCACGGTGCAGGTTTCCAGTGCGGGTACGCATGGTTTGCCCATGCATCAGATTGATCCCAACAGCGCCCTGCTTATGGAAAGCGTAGGAATCGAACCGAGTGGGTTCCGTTCTCGGCGCCTGACGCAGCCGATGGCAAAGTCCGCTGATCTGATCCTGTGCTTTGAAAAGGATCAGCGTAAAGATATTGTCACGTTGGCTCCCGCTGCTGTGAAATACACGTTCCTGCTGGGCGACTTTGCGAACATGTGTGAGTACTGTGCGCGCAATGGACTGGTCAAGGGCTTGACCATTCAGGAACGCTTGCAGTCAGTGATCAACTCCGCGTCCATTATTCGGCCAATGCTTCCTGCGCCTGAGGATATTGAAGATCCGCACGGCAAGGAATACGCAAAGTTCCGTACCGCAGCAGAGCAGACGAACAAAGCGCTGCGCACCATCCTGACCAGCATGCGCAAGCACTACCGCGTTGAGGAAGCCCCGGTACGGCCTCAAATTACGCGTCAGTATGCTTATACGGTATGAGTGTTTTTGTGATACGAGTATCTATACTTCATACTTCCAGATGCGGAAGATAGTCTCGTTCAAATATATCGACAATGACGACCTTGACAGCAAGGTATAGTTTTTCTGCCAATCCGGCAGCGCTTCGTATATTGAATTCGTCGGCAGTTCTCATGAGCTGTGGAAATACAGGGTTTGCAGTGGGTTGCAAGGAATCTGCTTCTGCTTCGCTTCGTGGAAGATAAGGCCCGAAATCCTGCGCACTTTGTGATTCGGGCTTCTTGGAAGAGGACATGGCCCGTGCCGGGTACGATTCTCAGTCGCCAACACCAGAAGACTGCGATTGGAAAGAGGCAGAGGCCATGTCGGGGCTGAGGACGTTTTCTTGGAGACTGGACGAAAGGATTTTCGTATGTCCGGTCCCGAAGAACGGGAGCGCGCGGTGGAGCTGTACTTCGCCACACCGATGACCACCGCGCAGGTGGTGGAGCATCCGGGCTATCCGACCAAGCGGTCCTTGGGACGCTGTCTGGCAAAGGATTCCTGGTATGCCGGCCATATGGCCAAACCCGTCATCCCACTGGAGACCAGGCGAAGGGCAGTCGAGCTGGTGCCGGGCGGCATGCGGCGGAAGCAGGCCGCCCGACAGCTCGGCGCGGGTGTCGGCGCCGTCCACGACTGGGTCGGGGCATGCCGCGGGGGCGGCATGACCGCGCTGCAACTCAGGAACGGGAACGCCGCGCAGAGCGGCAAGCCCGCGGCCTCCCGCCGCCGGCCGTCCGCCGTCGACGATGACGATGACGAGGCTTTGCGCCGCAGGGTCGAGGAACTGGAGCTGGAGAACGCGTTGATGCGGGAGGTGGCGGAGGTCGTAAAAAAAGACCCAGGCGTCGACCTTCGGCGCCTGTCGAACAGGGAGAAGACCCTGTTGATCGACCGGTTGAGGCCGGCGTATTCGCCCGGCGCGATGACATGCTTGCCCGGCATCGCGCCCAGCAGCTGTCACTACCACCACGCCCGGCTCGGCGTTGACAAGTACGCCGGGCTCAGGGAGAAGGTGTCGCGGGTGTTCGCTGATTCCGAGAGCCGCTACGGGCACCGCAGGATCAAGGCCGCGCTCAAAACCGGCGTCTCGGAGAAGGCGGTCCGCGGGATCATGGCCGAGGGCGCGCGTCCCCTGGTGCACTCCGACCGCGGCCGCCATTACCGGTGGCCCGGGGTGGCTCGGGCTCATGGAACGGTATAGGCTGACGCGCTCCATGAGCGCGAAGGGCTGCAGCCCGGACAACGCGGCGGAGGGCTTCCTCGGACGGATGAAGGTCGAGGCCGTCCACCCCGAGAAGTGGGAGGAACGCCCCCGCGGCGATGTGCTCGCCCTGATCGACGAGTACATCCATTGGCACAAAACCATGAGCGCATCAAGCAATCACTCGGTTGGATGAGCCCGGTACAATTCAAAGCCAAGGAATGGCTGCGTGATTATCTCCAAGAAAACGTCCGCAGCCCCCTACCAGCACTCCATTCTCACCAGTTATTGCTCCACCTGCCGAACAGCTTATAGTGGCGTGACCTGAATTGCAGGTAAATCGCTTTTAACGCCTATGTCCAGTAGAAGGAAAGACCTCTGACGAAGTTTGATTCTCGAAGGCGAAACAATGCGCTAGTAGAGCACACACGGATACTGAGCCAGAAAAGTTTTTCGGCTTTCCGATTATTTCCTTTTCATGAATCCTCGCAAGGTTCCGAATGCCCATCGCGCGGTTGTTTCTCCCATAATCAGGGCCGCGACAAGCCAGACGATGGGATACACGGCGAAACCCGCGACCACCTGAACCGCCACGTTCAGTCCGGCAAGGGGCAGGCTTGCGGCGAATGCGACCGCTGCGGCCATGATATGCGACATAAATGTCCGCAACACGTTGGACGCGTCGATATGCTCCTTGAGCACCGGCCAGCAATCATGCAATTGCATCAGGAAAATCACCAATTCGGATAGGCAGACCGATATCGCGGCACCAGTCGCACCGAGCGTACCATCTAGCAGCAGATTGCATACCAGACTGGTGGGAACGCCGGTGAGGTTCGCCCGCGCGAGCTTCGACTCCTTGTCCAAAGGAGAAAGAATGCCAAGGCCGAAAAAGTAGCTCATACAAGAGAACAGGTTCACCAAGCCGATGATGCGCACGGGAAGGACCGCGTCCACATATTTCTCCGAAGAGATCAGCACCACCAGCGGGTACGCGTAGACCAAGAGATACAGGGCGGTCCCCAGACAGAGGTTCAACAGGAATCCCCATCCTTTTCGCAGCAGAGCTCCGTACGCTTCCAAATCGTTTTTTGCGTAATAGGAAAGCCGTGGAATCAAAACACTGATAATCGCATTGACCACACTGTTGCAAAGGTTCTTCAATTTTGCAGCGAGCTGGTAGAACCCAACTTGAACGTTACTGGGTGACAACATGCCAAGCAGGATGCTGTCAAAGACTAAATACACGGATGTCGCGATGGATAATGCCGCGTACGATGCCAGCGGTCGCAGGTGTCTGCCGATACACATCGGACCGAGACCGGAGAATGACACCATGCGCAGCATGCGGGCCAGATTCAGTACGTTGTTGCCGCACACCACGAGCGCCAAAATCACGCCGTAGGCCAGGTAATCGCCCTCATCTCGCACGAAGACCAGCATCGCCACAAGCGAAAGCATTTTGAACACCATGCTGCGGATCGTGATGTACTTGTACTGCTCAATCGCCTGGAAATACCATTCCACACCATACGACAGCAGCAGGGTGCTCACCAGAAACACCCACATCAAGGCCGCGATCTGGTGGAACCTCGGAACGACAAGGATCGAGACGCCGAAGCACGTCAGCACCACGACGGTGAAGATCGTGATGATGGCGAGCAGCTCACGCACGACCCTCGCCATCTCCCGTGGGTCGTCCCTCACGCGGGCGCATTCACGTAGGCCGTACATGGGGACGCCAACCAGACACATGGCCGAAAGCCATTGCGACACGTTCTGGGCGAACGTCACGTCCCCATATCCCTCAACTGACAGCACGCGGGTGACATACGGAATAGTGACTATGCTGACGAGCATGTTGGATGCGGTCAATAGTATGTTCATCACCGCGTTGAACTTCACGGAATGAGTCTGCTTCTGATTCACCGATATTCCAATCTAGACTGGCAATTGCAGGGACTCTTCGCCCCTAGAGTCATGCGTTACAGGAATTGACATGACTCGAGATCATTTCAATGATGTTGGAGTCTTTTCTTTCATCGAACTTCCGCGCGAACAGCATTGGTGACGAGACCAGCTCCTCATAGTCGTCGGTCTGAAATGTTTTTAAATCTCCGTTTGACCAATGTATGAGACGCATCATGGATTCACAGCTATCATCGGCATCGGGGTGATACACATTGTCTCGATAAGGGGAGTTAAGCAGCATCGTATGCAAAAACATTTCATCCGCGCAGAAGGAATTCATGAAATAACGACCCATTTTAGGCCATTCGTCAATAACGTACCTCGCCAATGCTCGAGTGATACTGAACCAGTTGGTTCCTTTCCCGAGAACGAGTCCGGAACCTCTAAGACGATCAATATGCAGCAGAAGGCGTTGCGTCACGAACATTATTCGTTCGATCTGGCCAATGTTTCGCCCGACAGCATTTTGCAAAGGATGGTAGATGGCGATTCTGTCCCGAGTTCTTTGCCTCATCGTCTCGCCAATCTCCGAAAACTGCACGAATTCCTTTCCTGCATGCTGTTCGAAAAAAGAATCAAGATAATCCATGCTGTGAAGAGGCAAATCGAACCCGGAAATAAGATGATAGTAATCGCTATTGCTCTTCAGCGCCTCTTCCAGCAGCATTATTTCCGCTTTGATTTGGGAATCGCCACCCCAGGCCACTGGAATACGATATACGAAATGCAACGTTCCGCGCTTGACTGACCCCTCGAAAAAAGCAGGATCAAAATCTTTTGATTTCGCATCCACATGCACGTATATGGAGCTACGGGAATCATCCAGTAAGGATAACAACGTTCTGAGCTGGTCCCAATTCGTATGGGCTTCAATAAGAAATGCGTGTCTCATTCTGGGTCTTTCTTCTGATTTTCCTCGCTGTTACTCGCTGCTATAAGAACCAGCAAAAGAATGAATGCTGACACGATAAGAACAATAGATGTCCATGAAAAAACTATGTTCTGGAATCGAACGCCTGCCCGCAAGTTATCTACGAAAATAACGATTGTCCCAAGGCACACCAAGGCAATAGGTAAAGAGACCTTCTCTTTCGTGATTTCTTTGGAGAAGAGTTCGCAGATAAAAGGAATCAGCATCAGCATCAGCATTGAGACGCTTCGAGAGAAAAGCTGTTCGTCAGCCAGCGACCCAGCTGTGAAACAGGACATCATGATAGATAATCCGATGTAGTGTCTCGATAAATTAGTTTTTCTCTTTAAAACGCAAAATAAAATGAATAGGTAAAAAACGAATAACAACAAATCTCGGGCTCTTGAGAAAATAGATGCGCTAACAATGTATGCTCCCTCTCCAAAATATTGCGTTGACTTGAAGGAAAGAGATGCAAAGAAAGGAATCGAGGAAAACTTCGAGAACAAGGAGAATACCGATTCTTGAATATAGTGCTGGAGAAGCAGTGGAATACAGCAGAGCGCAAATACCACGTTATGCTTCTTGTAGGTTGTCGACATGATATACAAAAGAGGAATCATCGCCGCAAACGGATGGATGAGAATCAACGGCAGATACAACAGAAGCGATGGGATATTAAATCTGTCTGAGAAATGGTAAGCAACGCATATGGCAAGAAATCCCGCCATATAATTTCTGATTCCGCTCACCCCTGCATTGAAATTGAAGAGACACAGGAAACAGATAACACCGGCGATGAGGCTTCTTTTGTTCATTCCGTTGTTGGATTGTTTGAAGCAAAGATAGAATCCCGCGCCAATGTCCACCGTGGCCGCGAGAAGGGTGAGAAATCCATTCTCCGGCTGCATCGATATCAGGAACATGACGGCTCCAATAACAGGCGTGCTATTGTATCCGCACGTATCCATGAGATATCGCCAAGCGTCTTCCAGACCCGTGACAGCGAAGTTACGCACTTCATCGAGGGTATCGAAGAAACGAATTGTGTCCGTATACATGTTCGCACGAGGTGTCATCATGAAGCCAATAAGCCCGAAGAACAATGCGGAAAACACCAGCACAGTCTTTCGTTTCCCGGAGGGAAGCAAAGCAAGCATTGCAATGGTGGTAAGTGTCAATGCCATATAACAAATAGCGAACACGACCCCTCCTCTAAATTGCTTTGGCTGGTATGCCAACTAGGATGTTGCCGTCGGCGAAGGAATGCGTGACGACGGCGTTCGCGCCTATGGAGCAATTGCTTCCGACGGTAATCGGTCCGATAATCTTCGCACCGACGCCCACGTTCACTCCGTCGCCAATCGTGGGGCAACCGTCCCTCTCGTCATAGGTTCCCTTGTTGCCAATGGTGGTATACGCGCGACATGTGAAATCACGACCAATCTTCGCGTCGGAATTCACGAAGATTCCATAAGGATGGTAGATGGTCAGCCCTTGCCCAATTTCCGCCTTCACGGAGATATCACAGTTCAGCAGGAGCTTGCAGAACAGCAGCTCGACCAAACGATGAAGCAGTCTGAATGGAAGCCCAAGAATCCGCGGGCGTATATGCTCTGTCCACATGCCGAAACGAATTGTCGCCACGAGAACCTTGGGAAGAACTCCAGGATTATTCATGATCTCCCTGCCCCCCCTGAATGTTGGCGACGAAGAGACGCGTCTTGATGAGCAGATACGAGAGCGGAATCGAACGCGCGACCAGACCGCGTAGCCAGTCCTGTCTCGGGCAATCGCCTAGGGACGCGAGCAGAGCCTCCATCTCCGGCTGGCGAAGTTTCACTTCCTTGGAGAATTGGCGGTATTTCCCCTTGCCTTCGAGACCGTTGAACACGTTCCAGCGGAATCCCATCACGGTTTCCGCTGCCCAGCGCATTTTGACCGCCATGGCCGATGCGCCTGTCTCGTCGCAGTAATCCGTCAGAGCCATAAACATCTGCCTATGGTCGCCGATGTAGTCCGGATGCGACTTGTGCGCGGAAGAAGTGTCCGAAAGCAGCCTATAACGGTACAGCACGTCGGTCAGCACATCCATGCTTTGTGCGTGAGAAAGGAACCGGAGCACGAACTCTGCGTCCTCACCGGAGGGGATGGAAGAGAACCGGAGGTCCTCACGTTCGATGATTTCCTTGCGGAACAGCTTGTTCCACAAGGGATTCAGCAGATTCTCACCGAACAGTCGGTCAAAATTCTCGGCCATCTCACGGGACGTATCGTAACTTTTCGCCTCACTGTTGACGATGGTCTCCGCGGACTTGCCCCGGAGCTTGTCAAAGCCGAACAGGTAGCAGTCGCTCGGCTTTTCCCCGATGGCTTTCAGCAGAATGGTGATGGCGTTAGGCGCGATCTCGTCATCCGCGTCAACGAACCAAATGTATTCCGAGTCGCATTCCTCTATGCCGAGGTTGCGCGCCGAACCCACTCCGCCGTTCTCCTTATGAAGAACCCTGACTGCTTCGGATTCGAACTGTTTCGCGACCTGCAACGTGTTGTCGGAGGAACCATCGTCCACCACCACGACGGCAACGTCATCCGTGATCTGTTCTCCGATCTGCTTGAGCAGCCTCTTCAACGGGAACGCCACGCTGTATGCGGGAATCACTATGCCAAGTCGCCTCATGATGCGTTCCCTTCCGTATTGTCGAAAAACATTTCTTTGACGAGTCGGCCTCCGAACGAACCTTCCGGATACGAGGCTGGCTTCTTCCAAGACAACTTGAACACGTCGGTATGTTCGGTCAGGCGCTTCCAGACATTGGAGTCAAAAGAATCGCAAATCACTGGAGCGAGGTCGAACAGTTCCGGATTGTCCTTCCTCCGCTCGCCCTCACACCACGTTTTCAGCGAGCCGATTCCGTTACGGTAGGCGTAATCCAACGCGTAGTCGATCAGAAAATAGTCGGCAAGACTGTCGTTCCGTTCCCAATACAGGGCGAAGAACCTGTCCATGAACTCGAACAGCGGTTCCTCTCGAACGCCACCGATGAAGAATCCGGTCCATCGTCCGTCAGAAACATTGAAGAACGTTGGATCGAGATAGCCGCTGCAGGTGAAGAACGGGCCGGAATAACGAGACGAATCCAACGGCCTGACGGCATACAGTGTTGCGTCCATCCACAGACCGCCATGCAGCTTCAGAAGGTTGAACCGCAGGATGTCCGAAAAATGCGTGAGGGTGATTTTCCCCTCAGCCAGCTTGCGGAAAGCATAATCCGGCAGATCCGTATATTCGCGCACATTGTCTTTTGTGACGACGATGACGTCGCGATTGGCTGCGTTGCGTTTGATCGAGTCCACGCACGCCTTCACTCTAGCCGGCGCTGACTCAAATCCTTGCCACCAGAACACCCAGATCGGCCCATCATTCACGGCCTCTTCGAACCGAACGTCCACACCGGAAACATTCATCTCACGCGCAGCCTGAGCGCATAATGGTTCAATTGCGGTGCTGATAGATGAATGTCTGTGAGTGTTGAACGATCTTCCAAGGGACTGGAAAGGCAGTCTCTTAAAGACTTTGGCAACAGTTAAGAGCGTCTCATTCTTGTTCATTCATTTGCTCCTTGAGCTTGGCTCTTTCCTGAGAAGCTGGATCAACGATGCCGAGTTTTTTGAGACCGCTTATGAAATAACGCTTTGGCAAATTCTGATGTTCCAAGAAAAGCATTGGCAACTCAGCGTAGGACAGATGATTTGTCTTAACCCAGACGTCAATCAAAAGTTCGCTCAAATAGCCAAAGACTCTTTTTTCAACCGGTGAATAACTACTAATATCCAGTTTTGATTCCACTTCACCCAGTACGTCAAATAGCCACTCTGAATACGAATCAAAAACATTACTGTTCGCAATTAAAATATTAAGCAAATGAGATTGTTTGCTATTGAGAACAATATCAAGATTGTCAACATACTTAGGGTATTTCGCTACCAAGTATTCTCTGATAATTGAAAAGCCTTCTCCTGAAATGTGAGAGCGTTCATAGTGTCCCAACGCTGTTTCTGAGACATAATTATGGGATTTAGGAAGAATTACATTGTGACTTTTTAGAAGCGACTCGATTTCCTCTCCCGTTACGGCTTTATCGCGACGAGTGCCGATTGACTCAAAAGGAACGGCATGAGCGTTAGGGGATCCCAGTATCCTTCGATAATGTACAAGACCTTTGATGCCGGCTGTACTGTTCTTCCAAAGCCAGTATTGAGCGGTAAGCTCACAATATGAGGCGTTTTTTGAACTTATATTGTCACCAGTATTGTCCCTGATCAGGGAAGGAATATCTGGACCATTTCCTACTTGAATTCCAAGATATGCTGAATCTGATGGAACTTCGAATGGCTTATGTCCGACGACAGCAATTTGTTTTTCCATTGTTGTATGCCTAACTTGAAATTTGATTTACAGTTTTTTGTACCAATGGACTAGCTCCGCAGCGCTCAAGTGAATCGCATATCCCCGTTTAGCTATTTCTTGCACATGCGAGACACGGCCCGATGCGTCGCTTTCATGTGCATCGAAAGCTGACACCCAAGATTCGATACCTGCATCAAGTGAAATGCGTCGTACCAATGACGGAATTAAATCTGCCTCTTTGGGAACTTTGTCGGAGACAACCAAGGGAAGTCCGCTCACTTGGGCTTCCACTGCAGTAAGAGGCAAGCCCTCGTACAGGCTTGGGAAGAGCAACACGTCAAAGGCCGAATACCATTCATTGACATCGGATCTCATGCCGAGGAATCGCATATGGTCGGACAAGCCTAGGTCATGAGCCTTGGCTTTCACCTTGTCCATGTCGTCGCCGACGCCAAGGAAAACAAGAAGCACCCGAGGGTTCTTCTTCACAAGTTCAGCAAGCACGTCCAAGGAGAACAGTTGGTTTTTCTGCGCACTGAAGCGGCCGACCTGCCCAATCACTCGGATATCGTCGCTTGCTTCGATTTCCTTCCGCAGACGCGTGCGAGCTTCTTCGTCAAACGCAAACCTGTCGAGTTCAATCGCGTTCCGAATGATCTTGACTTTGCCTTGATCAACAGTTTGGTCACCGAATAACCACCGTGCCGAATAGTCTCCGCATGCGGCCAAGTGTGTTGGATAGACCTTGGAAAACGGTCTGAGCACGTTCTTCACCAGAGTCTTGGCTTTCTCATTCGGATTCGAGGTGCTATGGCTGTGCGCAATCCGCACCGGGACTCCGGCCTGTTTCGCGGCCATGAGCGTGAACACGCTGACCGCGTTCATATGGGAGTGCACGATACGCGGGTGGATCTGCTGGAACAGTTTCCGGCAGGCGTTCACGTACTTGACTGGGTTGCTGTATGGAGGAACGTAGAACACTCGACCGCCCAAGGACTCGATCTCGTCCTTAGGAACCATCGTGGAGTCAGTCTGCACGATGAAATCGAACTGCACTTGAGAGCGGTCGATATGGCGGTAATGATTCATCACGGTGGCCTCGACACCGCCACCCATCATCCTGCCGACCACCTGGGCTACACGAATCGGCACTGGATTACCATCCCGAACCGGAGCTAAACCGACATAACGGCCGTTATCAGCTCTTCATGGATTGTCTATAGTGGCCGAAAAGCAATATTTGCACGACACACAGAACCGTTATTTACGGAAAACTTGTGAAAACTGCGTTTTATCTACGAGACGGGGGTCGATTATGTCTCCGGTGGGTGTGAGAATCGACCGTGCAGATAATGGCGGAATGCCTCTTTATAGGGGTGCTTATCACGTTTGTGTACAGGTATGCATACCATGGTCAAAGGCTGTTCTGCCGGGGTGCTAGAGAGAAGGACGGGACTCGCGTGCCGACCACAGGTCGTTCGATTACAGAAAGAGCTGATAACGGCCGTTATGTCGGTTTAGCTCCGGTTCGGGATGGTAATCCAGTGCCGATTCGTGTAGCCCAAGTCATGGGGAAAATGCTTGGCGGTGGTGTCGAATCCGTAGTGATGAACTACTACCGCCATATCGACCGCAGCGAAGTGCAGTTCGATTTTTTGGTGGATGCCGATTCTACCCGCGTCCCAGAAGAGGAGATCAAAACGCTGGGAGGCCGCGTTTTCCGCATCCCTCCATACCAGCACCCCCTTCGATACCGCAAGGCATTGGTCAGGCTTTTCCATGAGGAACACTGGCCGATCGTGCACAGCCATATCAACACGCTCAGCGTATTCCCATTGTCTGCGGCCAAGAAGGCCGGAGTGCCGGTCCGTATCGCCCACTCGCATTCCACGATGGGCAAGGGCGAGCTTGCCAAGAACCTGATGAAGCTCGCACTGCGTCCGCTCTCGAACCTTTACCCTACAGAACGTTTCGCATGCAGTGAATACGCCGGAAAATGGCTGTTCGGCAGAAACGCCGACTTCACGGTGATTCCCAACGCCATTGAACTGGAGAAGTTCCGTTTCGCCCCAGTCATTCGCCAGGAAACCCGCAGGGAACTAGACATAGCCGATGACATGTTCCTGATTGGCCATGTGGGTCGTTTCATGCCGCAGAAGAATCAGGCTTTCCTTGTCGACGTTCTCGCCGAGCTCCTTCCCCAGAAACCAAACACGATGCTCGCGTTCGTTGGTGACGGTCCAGACAGGCCAGACGTACAGCAGCACGCCCAAGCACTCGGCATTAGCGACCACATTCTGTTCTTGGGCCAGCGCACGGACGTCAACCACCTTTACCAGGCGTTCGATGCTTTCTGTCTGCCGAGCCGTTATGAAGGTCTCGGCATGGTCGCCATCGAAGCCCAGGTCGCCGGATGCCCCTGCGTCCTCAGCGATCAGGTTCCGCACGAAGCCGATATTTCCAGAAAAACATCTTTCATAAGCTTGGAAAATAAATCTTCTTGGATTTCAACTGTACTCAACATTTCCTCTCAAACAGCGAATCGGCAGATTGAAACATCAAATACATGCGCTGAAAAATATGACATTTCAGCCAGTGCGAATCGTCTGACTTTCTTGTACGTAAGCAGTGCGGAAAGCTCGAATGGGTGGGAGGAAACACTGTGAATCCTCATGTTGCTGTAATCACTTCAGGTTATTTACCAGTGCCTAACGTTCTCGGCGGAGCTGTCGAAGCGCTGGACATGATGATGGTTCAAGAGAATGAGAAAACTCCTAATTTTGATTTCACTATTTTTTCTTCTTGGGCACCCGGCGTAGATCAGATAGCGTGTAAAGGTAATTTCAAGCATACTGATTTCTGCTTTATCAAGACGCCATTGCTGGTCCGAGCAGCGGATCATTGCATTTATTGGGCAGCCAAGCATGTACTTCACAAGAAGAAGCTCATGAGCTATCGATATATTGCGCAACGTCTGTGGTATATCAACAAGGTTTCCAAGAAACTCGCACAGCCCACAAAGAATGGCAGTCCGGCTTTCGACAAGGTAATGATCGAAAACCACGCCACGCTGTTCATGACCATGCAGAAGCACGGCAATTCCGAACGATATGCGGGAAAAGTGTATTACCACCTGCATAACGAAGTTCTTAATGATTTCGGCTGCATTAAAGAGATTTCCAAAGTCAAAAAAGTACTTGGAGTTTCCAAATATATTGTTGACACGCTTGACACGTATTTAAAAGAGCATGGAGAGCCTGGTCTGCGCGAAGATCAGAAAGCTGTATGGCGTAATGGCGTCGACACAAACCGGTTTGGTTCAGAAGAGGCTAATAGCAAGGCGATTGAATTCCGACAGAAATTCAATATAGCTGAAGATGATATTGTTTTCCTGTTTTCCGGGCGCCTTACTCCGGAAAAAGGCGCCGAAGAACTATTGAAAGCGTTTACTGAAGTAGCGCAAAAAGTTCCCAATACCAAGCTGGTTATTGCCGGAGCTTTCTTCTTTAATTCGAATATCGTAAGTCCATTTGAACAGAAACTTCGCAATCTGGCGTCGAATCCAACTGTAAAGAATCGAATTATCTTTACTGGTTTCGTGAATTATGAGGATATGCCCGCCATCTACGCCATGTCTGATATTTGCGTACTGCCGTCAATTTGGGATGATCCAGCACCCCTCGCGGTAATCGAAAGCTTGGTTTCTGGCAAGCCGCTCATCACCACTCGTTCCGGGGGCATCCCCGAATACGCCGATGAGCAGTCAGCCATCATCCTTGAACGTGGCGATCAACTTGTTGACCAGCTTGCTGATGCTATGACAAAGATTGCTCGAGACTCCGACGAACGTGATGCCATGGGCGCACATAAAACAGCATTACGTTCCGAATTCAATAAAGAAACATACATGGCACAATTAGCCATTCGTCTGAGGTGACTACGTGGGTAAGTACAAGAATCTGCTAGTCAATGTCGGCATCTTCGGACTCAGCGCAGTAGCCACTAAACTGATGGCATTCATACTGATGCCGTTATATACCCTGTACCTATCTACAGAGGAATACGGCATCATGGACATGGCTACCATCATGGTGACCACATTATTCCCTGTACTAACTTTGCTCATCAGCGAGGGCATGCTCCGTTTTACGCTTGATGATAAGTCAAAAGCTGCGTTTTATATTACCGAAACCATGCTGGTCATGTTGGCAAGCTGTGTGCTATTGGCAATTCTTCTGCCAGTATTTGATTTGCCTATTTTTGGTGGGCTAGGTAGATATAAAATTTGGTTCCTGTTGTCCTATGCGGCGTTGTGTTTTCCCTCTGTGATGGGTACTGTCGCTAGGGCTATGGATCAGATGAAACTCATTGCTTACGCCTCAATATTGTCTGCGCTTATTATGGGCGTGCTTGCTTATGCGTTGATTGCCGGAATGAATCTCGGTCTTATGGGGTATTTCTACTCTTATATCGTAGGCAATGGTTCAGCGATCCTGGTATATCTTTTCGCCGGTAAGCAGTATCAGTTTATCGATTTTACAGTATGGCGAAACAATGCGTCTCTTCGTAAGCAGCTTTGGCGCTACTCACTGCCATTGGCTCCGAATTCATTGTGCAATCAGATTCAGACGACAGTTAGTCGTTTCATTATTACAGGTGTACTGGGTATTTCCGCTTCTGGTTTGTATGCTGCAGCTTCAAAGATTCCTAATTTGCTTAATGTGCTTCAACAGATTGTTCAACAGGCGTGGCAGCTTTCTGCGTTCCAAGAGTTTAAGAGCTCTGGGCTCAAGCATTTCTATGATGTAATCTGGCGTGTGTATCATGCCTTGATGTCGATAGGAAGCGCGTTAGTGATTGCGTTATCTCCGTTCATCGCCAAGGTACTGATGCAGCGTCAGTTTTACTCGGTATGGCCGCTAATTTCCATCCTTGTATTAGCTTTCTATCTAGGTGCCATCAACAATTTTCTTGGCACAATTTATCAGGCCTATATGCGTACAAAGCCATTGCTTATAGCAACGATTGTAGGAACTGTATCATGCCTTGCGTTTACTGCTATGTTCGTGCATAGTTGGGGTATTTTAGCTGCAGCGCTTGGTGTACTTGTGGGCAGTTTGACGATATTCGTAATTCGTGTAATTGATATCCGTCGTTTAATGCGTGTCGACATGAGGCCGTTCCCCACTGCCATTACCATGGGGCTGCTCGCTGCTCAATCTGTAGTGACTCTGATCCAATGTGACCATTACCTGTCTTTGTCATTGATTTGTCTGTTATCCATTGCAGGTGCTCAATGTTATGAGCTCAAGCCTTTAATTAATTTGATGTTTGGAAGGAGAAAATATACAGCATGAGCGACAATCCATCTAGCTTCCATGAGGGGGCCACGCCAGAAGACTTCCCCTTGATTTCGGTAATTGTCCCTGTATATAAAGTCGAGCGTTATCTCGATCGCTGTGTGCAGTCAATCGTTGACCAAACGTACCGGAATTTGGAAATCATCTTGGTTGACGACGGCTCTCCGGACTCCTGCCCAGACATGTGCGATGCTTGGATAGCTAAAGATTATAGAATCCGTGTTATTCATCAAGAGAATCAGGGATTGGGAGCTGCTCGAAACAGTGGAATTGAAAGTAGCACGGGAGAGCTCATAGGCTTTGTGGATTCCGATGACTGGCTGGAACCAACCATGTATGAGGCTCTTTTTAATTCTCTTAAAAACAATGATGCCGATATTTCTATGACCGCCAGCATTATGGAATATCCTGATGGACGACAAATCTGTCACTACCAGCCTAATGTCCATTTAGTGATGACCACTTCAGAATCATTCAAGTATGTTAACCTACCGGGCTACTCGACGATTTCTGCTTGGAGCAAGCTTATCAAACGCTCTGTGTTGGGGGATATACGTTTCCCGGAAGGGTGCGTTAATGGTGAGGATACGAGATTTACTTATGAAGTATTTGCGGCAAGTAAACGAACTACTTTTGATTCGGTGCCTCTTTACCATTATCGGATAACTGAAGGAAGCCTTTCTCGTACATACACAAACTATAATTGGGCAGGTTACGAAGCTACTAAGCAGATGGTAGAACTGGTACGTCGGAGGTTCCCCGAGCAGCTTCCTTTTGCCTTGTACGGGTTGATGCGGAGCATGATAAGCCTTTATGATCAGGCTCTTGTCACTAGGAGTTCCAAAGAACAACAATGGCGACGTTTCGCAAAAGATACGCAGGCCTTTGTTAGGCGCAACATAGGGCTTGTTGCCGAGTCGGTGGACCTTCCTCGGGGACGCAGCATGCAGCTTAAGCTCATGGCGGTATCTCCAGTCCTCTACAGTGTGTCTTTCCTGATTTATAAACGTATCCATCCGGAACGGAGCAAGTAAGAAGATGGGCCTTAAACAACTTGTCTTGCAACTGGTATACGGGCACAAGTCCTCGTCGGAGCAATATGTATCGTGGCTTCGTAGCCAAGGGATGCATATAGGGCAGCATGTGCATCTGTATACGCCATGGTCTATCAAGATTGATACTCAGAGACCTTGGATGATTGAGATTGGCGATAACGTACATATCACTGCAGACTGTTCTATTTTGCAGCATGACTATAGCTGGGCAGTGATGCAGCATCTTACCGGAGAAGTGTTGGGCTCATGTGGAATGGTGCGTATTGGTAATAATGTTTTCATTGGACAGAAGTCATTGATTCTTAAGGGAGCCGAAATCGGAGACAACACTATCATCGGAGCTGGTAGTGTGGTAACCGGTCATTTGGAGGGGAACGCTGTATATGCAGGCGTACCGGCGAAAAAGATTTCTTCTCTAGACGTATATGTAGACAAGCGGCGTAACCTTCAATTGGAGGAAGCGACACTATTAGTGCGTAAATATGAGGAAGTGTACGATAAGCGTCCGTCTAAGGAGCTGCTCAGGGAATTCTTCTGGCTATTCGAATCTCGTGATGCTCAGCTGAATGAAACATTCCAGGATGTATTTCGCCTCGATGACAATGCAGAGCGGTCGCAGCAGGCATTTATTCGCAGTGAGCCTATGTTCGAAGACTATGAGGCTTTTCTTGAATACGTTGAATCGGACCCACAATGAGCAGTATCGGAAAGGAACTTCCTATGACTACCTCTTACACCATCACCTGCAGCCGGCCGACGAATTATGGTGCTGTTTTGCAAACCTATGGTTTGAACACCGCACTACGCAAGATGGGTGTGGACGCTAAGGTGCTGGATTACAATCCCAAGTACTACTACACATCCACACAGCCATTGCCTATTCGTATGGTCCGTGCCGTCGTGCGTTTCCCCGACTTGACCAAGGGACGCAAAGTGTTCGGTAAGTTCCTGGAAGATTATGTGCCCATGAGCGCCAAGACTTATCGCACTCTTGCTGAAATCGAGGCTGATGTGCCTCAATCCGATGTTTATATTTGCGGCAGTGATCAGATTTGGAACTGTAAGAATAAGCTTAACGGTAAAGACGATGCGTTTTTCCTGTCGTTTGCGCCTGCGAAAGCTCGGAAAGTGGCATATGCTGCCAGCATTGCCATGCCGGAAATTCCGAATAACCAAAAGACCCGCTATCGTAGGTTGATTTCCGATTTCGATGCTGTGTCGGTACGTGAGCCATCGTCGGTACCGATGCTTGAGGATCTTGGCATTGACAATGTGCAATCCGTTATTGACCCGGTGTTCCTGCTTGAACGAAACGATTGGGATGTCATTGCCGATGCCAGTGATTTCGTCCCCACTGAAGACTATGTGCTGGTATACGGCTATAACCGCCAGAAGGACGTATATGCCTATGCGCGGCGACTTGCCAAGAAATTAGGCGTGAAGGTTTATACCATAGGTACCGCCATCGAAGATTACACGTTGGATCAGGATCGATACTTCTGGAACGCTCCACCTAACACCTTCGTGAATTTGGTTCGTAATGCCAAGGCTGTGGTAACGAATTCCTTCCATGGCACCGTGTTCTCCATCGTGTACAACAAGCCATTCCATTTCTTTACCGTCAAGCAGACTACAAACTCACGTATGCTTGACCTGCTGGATTCCCTGACATTGAAGGACAGGCATGTCGTCGGTGAAGAATTGTTGAGCAATGACATCGACTATGACAGACCTAACCAGTTGCTTGCAGAAGCGAAGAAACGTTCGCTTGGTTTCCTTCAAACAAATGTTGCTAGCTATGTCTCAGAGAATAAACCGATGAAGGGATGAATGCTGTGACTGAACCGTTGGTTTCTATTATCGTTCCGATATACAACGTGGAGAAGTATCTTGATCAGTGTGTTGCCTCACTGATACAACAGACGCATCACAACATTGAGATACTCCTTATCGATGACGGTTCTCCTGACAATGCTCCAGCGATTTGTGATGCATGGCAGCATAAGGACGAACGTGTTCATGTGTTGCATAAGACTAATTCTGGCGTCTCGGCGAGCAGAAATGCTGGTCTTCATGCGGCTAAAGGGGAATATGTCTGTTTTGTAGATGGCGATGATTGGGTCGAACCTGACTTCGTTGAGTACATGTTGGAGCTTCAAGCTAAGAGGAACGCTGATATCGTTGCATCGCTGTGTTGCTTCACCAGCACGGACTTCCACCAGAGAACGCAGGATGAAGTGTCTACTATCAATCCTCAGGAGGCAATGGAGCTATTTTTCTATCCCACAATCGAGCTTGGAGCGTGGAATAAACTGTATAGGCGGAGCTTCCTTACTGCCAACAATCTTGAGTTTATTACCGACTTTTGCGCAGGGGAGGGGTTACAATTTATCACCCTAGCGGCAAGCAAAGCCAACTGTGTGACTGTCGGACAGAAAAAGGTTTATCACTATCGCACGGATAACGCGACCAGTGCCACAACCAAGCCTGACGTTGAACGACAGGGTATTGGAGCCATTACCACAATGCAATATATTTGTGAACACCTTGATCTTTCTAATCCAAAAGTTCGCAAGGCTTATAACTGGCGTTTGTGGAGTACCTACGGTTATTGCCTGCGCCAAATTATCGCTACTCATCAGGAACATGTGTATCGTGACCTATTGCGCACGTGCATTCATCATAGGAGGAGTCTCGCCCTACCTATGATTGCCGCTGATATCTCCATGAAAAGAAAGATCATTGCGCTTCTCACGTTTATCAGCCCAACTGTTGTTGCGAAACTCTCTCTTCGGTAAGAACTTAGTTTTTAACGAAAAGTTCTGGTAAGTCAGCAGGTTTTGCTCCCCGCTGAGGTCAGTTGAAATCGCTAGGAGTGTATTTATGGATGTGTTATATGTCACTACAGCATTACCTAAGTGGGACATAGATTGTTGGTTTACTCTTAACTTTGAATCTACTGCTTGCGTGTATGTGATTCTTCGTCATCCGAATCACACCTTGCTGATGATGCAGCGATTCCGAGGATTGGTTGCAGTTTACGGAGCTCTGTTCGCATCTGGTCTGTCAGCTTTATCTCAAGGGCGGATGTCTTCAGACACGCATGGAAATGGTTTATGAAGCGTTAGTCTTATTTGATCAACTGGATATACGTATTTGTTCTATGAGATGATTTTTCTTGAACAAATACCTTTTGTGAATATAATGCATCAAAATAAGGAAAAGAATGTTTGTTTACATAACGACTGTTTTCTGCTGCATACTTTTGATGTATGTGGCAGATAAATTGAATAAAAGGGCAAGGATTTTACCTTTTGTTATTACTTTTTTGATTTTATTCACAATATCTGGATTCCGCTATGGAGTTGGAACAGATTATTTCTTTACATATGTTCCAACTTATAAACAGATATATAATGGCACACCTCCGCCAATGGAGCCCATATTTAAATGGCTTAACGGGCTGTGTATTGATTTTGCGGGTAGCTGGTATCAGTCTATATTTATTGTTACAAGCTTTATATTCATAGGTTTAATATATATTGTTATATATAATATGCCATGTTCAAAAGTTCTACTGACTGTTTCTTTTTTGTGTGGTGGGTATTTCTTATTCTCATTTAATGTGGTTCGCCAGACAATAGCTACTGCATTATTCTGTTGTGCGTTATTGTTTGTAGAAAGAAATATGGAGGGCAAAAAACGATTACAGAGTCTTTTTGTGGCTTTTTCCTTGATTGCGATAGCGGTAGGTTTTCATTATTCCGCTCTAATTTATTTTGTTGTTATCGCTCTCCTTTACCTAAAGCTTGATAAAAAAATATATTTGTTCTTTTTTTTCGCTTCGGCTGTTCTTGTACCTACCTTTGTTGCAGTTATTGGTATCTTGCTCAAAGGGACAAAGTATGGGAACTATATATCCGGCTACTATGCGGATCCTAGCAAAGCATTTTCATTATCGTCTTTATTGTTTGTAGGTTTCTTCTTTGTCTATTTGTTTACGGACTCCAAAGAGGATGATCATTGGTTCAATATTTTTAGAAATTTACATTTCGTAGGATCCATAGCTATTGTGATTGGTTTCTCTATACCACTAGGTCAGAGAGTTTCTGCATTGTTTTATGTGCTTAATTTTCTTAGTATACCGTACTATCTTGAATACTATATTACAGAAAAAAATAAAATCTTTGTAAAGATATTATATTTCTCTTTTTGTTTTTTCATGTTCCTGCACGCATTGGCGGTTAATGGAAATGGTGTTCTACCATATAATTTCGCTATATAATATTAGCTAACGTAGACGTTAATTGCAATGCTTTTAAATTAAGAAACAGGGAACTTAGCTGCAATAGAAGATTTTGTCGCAATGTTTTTTTCTAAATAAAGCTTGAATGATACTATAGGAGTGAGTATTCATGTCGTATGAACCAGATCGAAGCAAATCGCGTATTATATGGGTTGATATTGCTCGCGCAGTGGCCATGGTGCTTGTTTTTACCGGGCATCTCGGTGCGAGCTGGTTTCCGCAGTTGGAACCATTGCTGACTGCCATATATACCTTCCACATGCCCTTGTTCTTCTTACTGAGCGGATTGTTCTTCAAACCGACTGTCAATCTGTTGAATTTGATCATTAAGCGAGCAAAGACCTTGCTTATCCCTTACTATTTATTCTCAGTATTCGCATTGGTATCTCCTATAGTGAAATTACTCCGACCGTCATTGTATGAATCTGCTGGAAAATCTGCTGATTCCAATCCTCTGAGCGCGATTATCGCCATTGTATTTGCACAGGGCAATGCTGGATTATGGTTCTTGTGGTCATTGTTCGTAGCCATACCTTGTCTATGGCTTACAGTGCGAGTCGTGCGATCCAATAAATTGGTGTTGGCTGCAGTCCTTTTGGTGTATCTCATCATCGATTTCTTCCTCAAGGGTACTTCTGTGGTGGCAATGCTTCCTTTCCAGCTTGGGAAAATCTTTGAGGCCACTGCGTATGTAGGATTTGGATATCTCATTGCTCAGGCATGTGACATTCGGAAATGGGATCGGCTGAACTTCAGCCACAAACTTGGCGCATTTTTGGTTTTCACTGTAGCGTTTCTGATTTTGGAACATTTCTTTGCATCACAGCCTGTAGCTACAGGTGCGATGCTTGCTACGCTTGCACTGTTTACCACGTTCTTTGGCATGGCGATGGCTATCGCTTTCAGCCTGTTGTTGCCAGAAGCGCGTTGCTTCGCCACAATCGGTCGGGACAGTCTGGTTTTTTACGCCTTGAATGATCTTGCTCTTAAGATGGTCAAGTTTGTTTTGTTCTCCGCTGTTGGTATTCCTGTGGCTTCTTTGCCGTTGGGAGGACAGCTTCTCGTTGGATTCTTAACACTTATCGCTGCGATTGCTGTCTGCTATGTTCTTGACATCTTTATTCAGCGTCATATGCGGTGGGCTATTGGCGATTTCGGTTCAGTCCGTCATTCCTAATTGAATTCGGAGAGCGTTTTGCTACTCCGAATTTATCAAATTGACATTTAGAGGTGACTATTAGTTATGTCGTTACAGTCAGATAACTGTAACGGCATAACTAATAGTCTCCTTTGTACTCCGATTATATGGAATCATTCTGAGAAGAATTGGAATGGCATATCATTAAGGGTGGTGTCCGAAAAGCTGAACCGAGATAATGTCGTTTTGAATCAAGCAAATGGTGGTGGACGAACATTCCATGCAATGTTTGCCCACCACCATTTGCTTAGGGTTATGCCTTTGCGTTACTCCGCTTATGTTCGCCCCGTTCGATCCGTTCCATTGCTTTGTCCCAAACCAGTTCGAACCAGTGGCCACGGTTGCGATCAACCGTCACAGCAAACAGGCCTTGGCGTATGAAGCCGAGGTGGACGGCGAGAACGAAGAAGCCGCACGCTAACAGGAACGAGATCAGCAGGAGCATCCAACCGGTCATATCGAGACCTTTGATGAAATCGTCGATCACGGAGTTCGCGAAGCCGTCCGTCAGAATCAGATACACCGTGAAGACCGAGGACGCGATCTTGTTGACCATTCTGTTGTGCCGCGGAGCTTTCCGCTGAGCGAGCGCGATGAGGCCGATGGCGACCATCATGGAGGGCAAGGCTGCCGGGCAGTTCATCCAAAAAACACAAAGAGTCGTGGATTCTTTGAACATGAGGGCTGCCGAAACAATGGCAATCTGAGAAAAGACACCCAAAGCCAAGCCGATCCAAGCGGAAGCCGTCATCATCCGCGTATTATCCAGCCAATCTTTCTTGTACCAGCGCAAGTAGCTGACGAGTACGAACTGGTAGACGAACAGCCAAACAGAGTAAGTCATATTCCACGAATGGAAAAGCTGGTTCATACAGCCGAACGGAACCAGTCCGAACACCACTGTGGAAATGATTGCTAGGGAGTAGTGTACATCACGTCCAATACGTCTCAGCCCCTCGCAGAGCGCAGGACAAATCAGCAGGAACAGGATGTAGCTGGTGGGAAACCACCAATGGTTTGTGGCTGTCGGGAAGAACGCCTGGGCCGCGTATCTCAGGAACGTCTTGGCGGAAACCGGTTCGGTCGCATGCAGTGCCGTGACCGCCAGGAACACTGCGAACAACGTCAGCGACCAGAACAGCAGTTCACGTTCCAGAATCCAAGCGCGCTTGCATGAGCGTTTCAGACTGGGACTCTCCTCGCATAGATACCAGATGCTGATGAAGAAGAACAGGCAGTCGCCTACACCGCCGAAATTAGTGGCCAATGCCACCACGAGGTCGAGCGGTAGACGCTCCAAATAGCTGCCATGGCCGACGATGTTTTCAAGATTCCATGGGAAATGGTTAATCAGGATAAGGAACATTGCGAGGATGCGCAACACCTCGACGTTTGAATTACGCCCCCCCCCTATTTGAAATTCTGGTCGGCTGTCCGGTCTTATGGAGGGTAGTCTCTAAGCCCATAATCATTTCTCCTTCGCTTTTCTCGCTCTCTTATCGCCTTCTAATATCCCTCTCAAGAGAGGATTCTACCCATCCGAAAAGACTGGGCTGGCTGAGTCCGCCCTGCCAATCATGCGGAAAACCAGTTGCCCGCACTACGGGAAAATGTTGCTGAACCTGTTGGGAAAGTATGAGCATAAACAGGCCAAAAAGGGCGCAACTTACTGTGGCTGACCGGGCTCGATAAGGGGTTGCGGACGTTTCAGAACAAGCGGCGCCGGTATTCGCACGAAAGCAGGCGTGATACGGGCCAACGCCGCCCGCTGCCCGATATCAGCGCGATGCGGGATACCGGGCGTTCCCCGCTCCACCTACTACTGGATAATCGGGCATCCCAGGACGGAGCGTGCGGATCCGATCGCCGGCGACGTGCGCGCGGTCCGGCGCGACAGCCGCGAATGCTGCGGCGCCAGGAAGATCAAGGCCGCCTTGGAAAGGATGGGCGTCACTGCGTCCAGGAGACGCATCGGCGGCATCATGCGCGAACAGGGCATGACGAGCGCGTACGCGCGCAGACGGTTCAAACCGCGCAAGACGCAGGCCGACGAGGCCGAGCTCGCGAACCTGCCGGACCCGCGGGCCCGACGGCTATGCCCCACGCACGCGTCCGGCGAGCGATCTTACCTCTGTCCGCGTCGGCGGAGGATTGGGCGTACGTGTGTCTGCTGGCCGGCCTGGCGAACAGGAGCATCGCCGGCCATTCCGCCGGGCGGACCAGGGACGCGGGCCTGGTGCCGGGCGCGTTCGCCACCCTCGACTTCCCTCTGACGGACGTCCAGGTGTTCCACACCGACCGGGGCGGCGGGTTCGACGACACGGGGATCGACGAGCTGCTCGACGTGTTCGACATCAAAAGATCGCTGTCACGCAAGGGCAACCCCTACGACAACGCCGTGGTCGAATCGACGGACAGGCTGCTGAAGAAGGAGCTCGTGTACCGGAACCACTACACCACGATCGAGCAGCCGGGGCGCGACCTCGACGACTGCGTGTGGTGGTCCGACGACCAGCGGCTCCACTCCACCCTCGGATACCGGAGCCCGAAGGAATTCACCGAACAGGGACTCGTCCTCTAAGAAACCGTCCAACACACCATTGCCAATCCAGGGTGTATGATCTGTCGTGGAATGTCGAGCGGAGCAATGAGGCTGGTTTGGAGAAAGAGGGATCGGTCATGGAGGGGTGCGAAGTTAAAGGTGCCGCTGATATGACGGATTTTCAAGAAGTGAAGAATGTCTCAGAAAAACAGGATGCTCTTGAACTGAATCCGCTGTATCCGGAATATCAGGCAGAACATCATAGTGAATATGTCGATGCTCTCAAAAGTGCCATAAGAAGTGATAAGAAGGGCAAGCTAAGAAATATAGCGATATCTGGAACGTATGGTTCGGGAAAGAGCAGCATCCTCGAGAAATTGGTCGAAGACTTTGAAGGGGTGAAACCGTGTAGCACAAAGAACATTTCGCTTGCTCCGCTGGCATCCTGTTGCGGTAATGCTGAATGGCGATCTGATGATAATGAAGATGGGCCTGGCTCTGAAGATAGGCGTGGCTCTAAGGACCATACAGATGGTTTTTCGACAGACACTCAGGCGAATCGGATTCAGCGGGAGATTGTGAAGCAACTGTTGTACGGTGTCGATCCGAAAGATGTCCCGCTCTCTAGATTTCATCGGATTCATGAGAAGGGCAAATGGGAGAAGATAGGGTTTTCCTTGCTGACGAGTGTATTCCTGACGATGTTGTTGGGGGCATTTTTCGGTGATGATTTAGGCAAATTCGGGCAATCATTGTTGTCTTCTTTGCCGTTTATCGATAAATGGGCGATAAGTCCATCAGAGAAGTTTTTGCTAGGCTATGTAGTCTTGCTAGTGCTTCTTTTCGCGGCATCATGGATGATTTGTTCTTATCTTCTAAAAAGCAATTTGAAAATCGGACAAGTTAACGTGAGCGGTGCCTCGTTGAAATTGGATCAGGGAGTTGACTCATACTTTGATCAGTATCTTGACGAAATTGTATACCTATTCGAAAAATCAAAGATCGAAACCGTGATTTTCGAAGATCTCGACCGATTTAAAAGCCCTGAAATCTTCGATTCATTACGTGAATTAAATCAGATTCTGAATGACGATCCAGTTATTACTGGGGAAAGATCTCGTCGAGATGGAAGAACTATCCGTTTTATTTATGCAATAAGTGACGCTGTGTTTGATGATCAATGTATCAAGGCCTCGGAAGAAACGTTAAGTGAAGAAAGGCGAATAGGAGCTTTCTCTCGTGCGAAATTCTTCGATCTTATTATTTCAGTAGTTCCGTTTGTCAGTTCAAATAATTCTCATCAAACGGCACGAAACGCTCTAGGCGATGAAATCACTCGAATAGACAAAGTCGGAGATCTACTTGAAGACGTCGCCGGTTTTATTCCAGACCAGCGTACTTGGATAACGATCCGCAACGATTTCATCATGTACAGCAGAAGACTGCATGTTAACCTGGATGAGAAGAAAGATGAGAAGAATGCTCTTGGACTATCCGCCGCGCATCTTCTCGCATTTTTGATTTACAAAAACTGTTATCTTGCAGATGCGGAAAAGATGCGAGAAGGCAACAGCAAGATCGATAAAATATATTCGACTGCACGGAGCATTTCCACAGGTAGCATTTATAGGCTATCCCAACGGCGCAAAGGCGCGCAAAAAGATTTGGAAATGGCTTTAGACTCTATGGAGGCGGATAGAATTGCCTCCCAGTTGGTGCAGCGGACGAAAGCGTGGATTGCAGAACTCAGCGGCGGAGAAGTCGATGATGATGACATTAATATCTCTGGACATAGCGGCTCTAAATTGAGCGAAGCACGCACCTGGGAAGAGCTTTCAGCAAAGCGGAAGGATTCTACAATTAGGATTACCGCTTCTTGCTATGGCGAATCTGGTTGGCATTCGATTGAAGTAACACCTACAAAACAAGCTCTTGAAAAATATCTTGACACGACAATTGACATCAGTCAGCTGACATTGAATGCTGTCAATCAGAGGATCTGTAAAATTGAAAACCGCATTGAAAATCTGAGGACAGGTGATTGGAAATATCTTCTGAATGATAAAGTCTGCGAGATAGATTTCGAGGGCCCCGACATGTCCGATGATTCAGACCGCCAGACATTGTCTCAATTTATCCAAGACGATCTGCATGAACAGGGTACGTTGCTATCAAGTTTGATTGCCGGTGGTTGGATCGCTCAAGATTACAAGCTGTATTCCACGATTTATTCAGATGAAGGCATGTCGAGGAATGCCCTAAATTTTGTAATACACAATATTAACGAGAACAAATCTGATTTCTCTTTCCATCTCAACGATGCGGATGTACAGAATGTGCTGAAACGTGTGCGACATCGAGATAATTCTCTCTTCGGACAAGCGTGGATGCTAAATATCAGTATTCTCAACTACCTGGTGAGGTCAAAAGCAGATGAAGATAAAAAGACGCTACGCATGGTTATCTCGTATCTATCTAACTTGAAGGGTATAGCAAAGTATTTCTTGCTTGCATTTCTCTGCGATGAAGGAAACAAAGCAGCTGAAGTTCTTGAACTGCTTGCAGCAGACCTATGTTCGGAGATACTAGAGTTCTTGGCAGGCGATGTTGCTCCGTTAGTTGACACTATAACTTTGTGTGATTTCCTAGACGTTGTACTGCGTCATTTGAATAAAAATGTTCAATACGAAACTTCCGATACCCTCAATAATTTCATTCAACAACATTGGGAATCCATTGCCGTATTCAAAGATGATTCTTTAGATGAAGAAGCGACAAAGCAACTCGACAAGGTGCTGCTTGACTCACGCTATTCTGCTCCGGACCTGTCTTGCTTAAGTGAACCATTGCGCAGACTCCTCGTTGAACATGATGGGTATGACTTCACTAGAGACAATCTATTGTGCGCGATTGGTGACTCCCAAAGCGCTTTTACGGAACGTAGAATGCTACCGTTGAGCCAAATCAAAAGCATCTCCACACCCATCTACCAATATATCATTAAGAATATCGACAGATATCTTGCCTTCTTGAAAGCATCTGAATACGCGCTCGATTTCGATGATGGGACTGCTGTCTCGGATGTCGATTCAGTTATCGTTGCGGTGTTGGGGGACTCCGTGCAATCGGTATTTGACAATCATGAACCAGAGGATAGAGGGAAGGAAGTTGAGCAAGTTATTAGCGGAATAATCAAGAAGCATTCACATACTGCTCGAATTCTTCATTTTGAGTCGGACGAATTAAAGAACAGACTTTCTTCGGGAATTGACGATGAAACACGGAAGCGAATCAGCATCTCTTGTGTCAATGAGTTACTGCGGTATGATGCGATTTGGTTTACTCCGATGAATCTGCAGACCGTGTTGGAGTCTGTTGGGGATGCCGAGGAAACGGATGCGTGCGGTGAGTGGCTAAAGCTGCATTCTTCCTTTGAATCAACTAAGGAAGACCCAGAATTTGACAGGGGAAATCTTGCGGTCAAACTGTTGAATCTGCCTCTTGATGTTTGCAATGCGAAGAAAAAGGAATCGCTGGTTCGTTCGTTGCAGCTCGAATCACCACTTTCAGATGAGCAGATTTCTGATATTAAAGTGGGTGATTCCAGAGTATTCGATCTTAAACGTGAGCCTGATGCCTATGCGCGATTGTTGGATGATAAATCGATTATTGGCGACACTGAAACCGCCTTTGGAATGATTCCTGATATTTGTTGGCAGGCACGTCGAACGTGGATGCTGAGATCTGCAAAATTTATTACTTACTTATCGCCGAATCTTCTTGGACCGAATGAGGCATGTAGGATTATCGCTGATGAAGATACTTGTCTTGAACCTGTGCTGCAGAAGATAGCCAAGAATATGTCTGTTTATATTCAAGATGCGGACTTCGATTATCTTTTGAAAGCGGCAAAGGCATGGATGAGTTATTCCGGCAATACTGTAGACAAGGATAAAGCAGAATTGTTCGACGAGCTAGCCGCCAAGGATGAACGACTACATGGAGTAAAGGAATTGTGGGAACTCGGACTCGAATCGAATCTATGCGTAAGAATGATTGATCGAGCGCTTAACGAACAAGGTATTGACAATGTCAATATTGGCATGGTACGAGACATCATCCAGCCTCTCGATGTGCCCTATAGTCAGTTATTCAATGAAAAAAATCGCACCTTGAATACTGATGATGAAAACTTTGTCTCGCTGATTACAAAACTGAATCAATACGCTAAACGAAGTGGTATTACTTCAGAAGATATATGGAGAAATCCTCAGAAGAAAGATGGATTTACCAAATATACCGTGGCCTTTTCTTCTGTAGAAAAGCTTAATGAGAAGATTGATTTACTGCAAAACTAATCAGCAATTAATAATTGAGCTTCGTTCATCTTTGCATGCGTCGTTTTGTTATGGAGCGTGCCTTGCCTGTATTTTGCCCATATTTCGCTTATATATGGCAGATTCGGAGGTCTGGCCGGATATATCTCGCTTACATATGGCAGTCGCATGCGGCAAAAGCCCCAAAACGCACCCCGAACAGGTTGTTTCCGAAGATGATGTGCCATATATAAGCGAGATATACCCGGACGAGAGGGGCTGCGGACGTTTTCTTGGAGATGATCACGCGGCCGTTCCTTGGCTCTGACGGTATTGTACCGGGCTCATCCAACCGAGCAACCGTTTGATGCGCCCGTGGCCGTGCCAGCGGAGATACTCGTCGACCGGGACGAGCACCTCGCCGCGGGCACGCTCCTCCCAACGCCCGGGATAGACGGATTCCGTCTTCATGCGTCCGAAGAACCCCTCCGCTGTTTTTAGTCAAGTCGGTGTTTCGTGTTTCGTCACTAATTTTTTTCGGTTTTCGGCATGAGGAGTGCCGGCCGGTGGTTTGTTTTACTGGTTGTCCGTCTTGCCGAACATGAGGGCTTGGCTGACGCGTCGGCTGGGGCCGGTGAATTCGATGAGGCGTCCGTGGTGGACGATGCGGTCGATGATCGCGGCGGCGAGTTTGTCGTCGGCGAAGATCGTCCCCCATTTGCTGAACTCGATGTTCGTGGTGAAGATGATGCTGCGACGTTCGTAGCTGCCGGCGATGATCTGGTAGAGGAGACGGGCCCCGTCGATGTCGAAGGGCACGTAGCCGAACTCGTCGAGGATGATCAGGTCGGCACGGGCGAGGTCCCTGAGCAGGCTGTCGAGGGCGCCGTCGCGTTTGGCCTTGCCGGGCTGGAGCACGAGCTCCGCGGTCTGCCGGAACCTCACGCTCCTGCCTTGCTCGATGGCGAGCATGCCCAGGGCGGTGGCCAGGTGGGTCTTTCCGCGTCCCGTCTTGCCGTAGAACACGAGGTCCTGCGCCTTGGCCGCGAAATCGAGGCCGGTCAGCTGCTCCTTGGTGTATCCGTCGGGCAGGCGCACGTTCGCGAAGTCGTAGCCGTCGAGGCTTTTGGGCACCGGGAACCGGGCCTGGCGCATGAGCCTTGCCCGTTTGGAGGCCTCCCTGTTGGCCAGTTCCGTGGCGAGCATGCGGTCGATGGCGTCCAGTTGGCGGGGCGTGGCCCATTCGAGCGTTTCGTCGATGGTGGCCTGCGAGATGAACAGGCTCCTCGCCCGCTCGCGCAGCGGGCCGGGGTCGGTCCGTCCGTTCTTCTGGTTCACTCGTCCTCCTTGGTGTAGGCGATGTCGTATTCGCTCAGGTCCACGGGGTCGTCGTAGGCCACGGGTCCCAGGCCCGAGGCGTGGCGTGCCGCGGCCAGACATACCCCGGCCCGGTCCGTGCCTCCGGTGGATTCGAGGATCTCGAGCATGCCGGCCACGGCCGCCCGCCAGCCGCTCTCGCCGTCGGCGTGCAGCAGGGCACGCAGGCTGTCGCGCCGCGTGGCCTCGTCCTGCGCGTCGATCCATTCGCGAAGCGGGTCGGGCATCGCGTCGCGCACCCGGCTGTTGCGCCAGGCCGCCGGCCGGTCGCACAACAGCCCGGGCTGGCTCGACGGGTCGCCGCTGTCGGTCGGCTTGTCCCCGCAGGACCTCGGATGCGTGATCACGCGTTTGCCTTCGGCATCGAGGATCTCCACCTCCAGGGCCCTCAGGCCGACGATCATCTCATGGCCGGCGTGTTCGGGTCCGGCCGCGTACCGGTGGCGGCCCTGGACGGTGATGTTGCCGTATTTGTCGGCCTTCATCCTCGTCCACGTGACCACGTCGAACGGCTTGGCGGGCAGGGGCAGCAGCGCCTTCCGGTCCTCGTCGAACAGGCCGGTCTGGCTCTCGCCCTTCCTGTAGTGGTCCTTGTCCCCCAGTTCGAGGCAGCGGCCGGGCAGGCGCAGGTTGAAGCTGTCGAGGTTCCATACGCCGGGCACCGGCACGAACAGCCTGCGGCGCACGGCCCCGACCCGGGCCTCGACGCCGCCCTTCTCGTGTCCCGAGTACGGGTTGCAGAACGTGTACTCGAACCCGTAGTGCGCCTGGAACAGGCGGGTCGGGCGGATCCCGTCGAACCATTTGCGTCCGACGCCGGCGGCGTTGTCATACACGATGCGTTCGGGCACCCCGCCCAGCCATTCGAATAGGTTCCTGAGGGCCTGGCACGTGCACTCCGCGTTCTCCCCGGGCATCAGCTGGCTCGGCCCGATGTTCGAGTACGGGAAATCCAACACGAAATGCCGCATTCGCGTCACGACGCCCCGGTAGCGCACGTCGACCTGGCCGAAGTCCGCCTGGCATTCGCCCGGATGCCACGACAGGTCCAGGAAACCGGCCTCCCGCTCCGCCGCGGCCTCGCGCCTGAGCCGCGCCACGGTCCGGGTCACCGTCGACAACGACACCCCGGCCCCGTACTCGTCGCGCAACCGCTCATGGATGCGGGTCGCGGTATGCCGCTGCTTGCGCCAGGTCTCCCGGTCCTCGGCGAGCATGCCCTCGATCATGGGCAGCCACTCGTCGATCACCGAACCACGACGTCGCCTCACGGGCGGCCTGGCCGATAGGTCGTCGACCCTCAGATACTTGCGCACGGTCGGCTCGCCGACCCTCTCGCTGCGCGCTATCGAGGCGATGGACTCACCGTTCCTGCGACGCGAACGGATAGACTGTATTTGGGGCATGCTGATCATTGCCTTTCCGGACCTTTCCCGAATGGAACTAGAAGCACCATCAGGCTAAGGCCCACGGGTGGTCGGCATGCCTTTCCGCCTAAACCCGAAAAACCTTCGTGACTAAAACCTCAACTTCCTATTGAACAAAAACACTCCGCGGCGGCGTTGTCCGGGGAACAGCCCCTCGCGCCCGTCGACCGCGCCGGGCCGTAGCGGTCCATGAGCCCCGGCCATCCGGGCCACCGGCAGTGGCGGCCGCGGTCGGAACGCACCAAGGGATGCGCTCCCTCCGGCAGCGTCTCCGCGGCCCTGACGAGCATCCTGTCGGCGAGCCCGACATCGGGACCGGAACCCGGCCGCTGTGTTTTGTCAAGTTGTTATAGGCCAGTGTGGCGTGAGTTTTCCTTCCGAAAAAGCGGTAGGTTTTAGTCCAGTTCGGAACTGGCCTGTCATTGCTCGTGTTTTATTGTTTCATTGCATAAGAGCATGAGTCCTGCGATAGGACTCGCCCTCGAACCTGAGCATCCTGCCGTGATGCACGGTCCGGTCGATGATCGCCGCGGCCATGTTCGGATCCCCGAACACCCGGCCCCACCCGCTGAACTCGATGTTCGTGGTGTAAACGATGGATTGCATCTCGTACGCGTTGGTGATGACCTGGAACAACAACCGGCTGCCTTCCTCGTCGATCGGCACGTAGCCCAACTCGTCGATGATCAACAGGCGGGCCTTGCCGATGGACGCGATTTCCCTGTCGAGTTTGCCTTCCGTGCTGGCGTGCAACAAGCGCATGACCAGGCCAGCGGCGGTGAAGAACCGTACCGTCATGCCTTCCAGGCAGGCCTTCCTTCCCAACGCCATCGCCAGATGGGTTTTGCCCGTGCCGGGAGGTCCGAACATGACCACATCCTCCGGACGGCTCGCGAACTCCAATGATTCAAGCGACCGCCTGCCCCAATCCACCGGAAAACGAATGTTCTCCCAGTCATAGCCGTCCAATGTCTTGACGGCCGGGAAACCGGCCTGCTTGAGCAGCCGGGATCGTTTCGATCGTTCCCTGGACTCGATCTCCGCGTTCATCCATTGGTCCATGAACTCCATTTGCGACGGGGTCGCGGTTTCGAGCTGGTCGGCGAGCACTTGCCTGGTCAACGGCAGTCGGCGCGCCAATCGCATGATCGTTTCCATTTTCCTGTTCGTGGACGCGCGGCGTCGGGTGGCGTCCGGCGCGGGGTTCTGGATCCGGCTCATCGGTCCTTCCCTCCTTCCCGCTCCTTGAGCGTATCGCCATCGCCTGTTTTCATGAAATCGTCGTACACGCTCAGGTCGGGCGCGGGAACATCGGCCGGCGCCTCGCCGGACGCTATCCGTCTGGCCATGATGCTCAGGGCTGCCTCGTCGATCGGTCTGCCCTGGCCGATGATGTGTTCCGCGGCTTTGCAGGCCGCGTCGAAACCGCAAGCGGCACCCACGCGCTCCAACAAGCGGAACGTGGCCTTGCGCCGGGCGGAGTCCTGCGCGTCGATCAGGGTTCTCAGGCCCTCGGGAAAATCACCGCGCACGGGTGATTCGCCCCACGCGCGTGGCTTGCGCGCCAATGCCGGCAGCAGCGACGACGGGCTACGCACCGTACCGGCCTGCTCGCCATAAGCCCTGGGCAGCGAGGCCACCTTGCGGCCGTCGCGGGTACGGATCTCCACGTCGAACGCGCGCAATCCCACCAATAGCGGCCAGCTACGCCAGGCCGGGCCCGCGAGGTAACGATACGAACCGACCTGTATGACACCTTCCTTGTCGGCGCGCCGTTCCTGCCAATCGACCGCGTCGAAGCGCACGCGCGGCAATGGCCGCATGCCCGCCCGGTCCTCTTCGAACAAGTCGTTCACGCTTTCATCAGCCCGGTAATGCTTGTCGTTGCCGAGTTCGTCACACCGCGACAGCAGATGCTTGCTTAACTGCGCATAGGACTCGACGTTCAACAACGGGACCATGAGGTTGCGGCGCAGGAACCCGACCGCGTTCTCCACGCTGCCTTTCTCCCAACCGCTCCTGGGATTGCAGAACCTGGCCTCGATCCGGTAATGCTCCAGGAACAACTGGAAGAGCCCGACGATCGTGATCGTGTCCCAAGCGGTCCGGTGCGCGGCCCCTGTGGCGTTATCCATCACCAACACCATCGGAACCAGGCCGATATGCTCGAAGATCTCGACCAATCCCTCGCACACGCATTGCGCGTTCTCGCCAGGCAACGCGACCACGTAACGCTTGTTCGAATACGGAAACGACGCCACCAGGCAATGCACCTTGGTTTTCACGCCCGCCAGCACCACCACGGCCTCGCCGAAATCGACCTGCATGACCCCGGGCCGCCATTCCAGCTCCATGAACCCGTCACAGGCGGGACGATGTTCTTGACGCCATTGCTTCACGTAACGCTGCGCCGCGGAATACGAGCCGGTGAACCCTTTCTCCGTGACGAGTCTGTCGTACACGCGTTTGGCGGTATGGCGCTGCTTGCGGGGCATGAACCGGTCCGCTTGCAACCACTCGTCGATCACGGGCGTGAACCCGTCGAGTTTCCTCGGCCGCGTGGTCGATGGTTTGGGTTTGGGCGAGCAATCCTCCATCAAGGCGTATTTCCTGACCGTGTCCCTGGACACGTTCAAATCACGGGCGATGGCTCGCCATGGCGTTCCCTGCTGGTCAAGGAGCCTGATACGTTGTTGAACCGACACCGGTATGGTCATTCCTTTCCTTTCCCGAGAACCGTCAATGGTTGTCTTTTCAACTCGGGAAACTAATCGATAACGACAGACCGGTGTCACTTGTTTCCCATCAACGATGAAATGGACTAATTCCTACCGCTCTTTCGGACTAAAAACCAAACGCTCAACCGGCCTTAAAACCATTGAACATAAACAGGCCGCGTACGCGACGATCCTGCCGTCGCAGCAGTCGACCGGCGGCGAGAGGCACGCCCTTCCCATCCCGGGCCTTGATCCCGGGTGATGTCCGCGGGCCGTTTCCCGTTCGGCATCCCAGCCGTGAAATCGCGGTCGGCGAGGTTGCCGGGAGCCGGCGTGGTCTCGCCCTCGTATGAGCCGTACCCGCGTCGTTCGGGAACATGCGCCGTCAGACCATCCTCGGCCATGATCCCGCGGACCGCCTTCTCCGAGACGCCGGTTTTGAGCGCGGCCCTGATCCCGCGGTACCCGTACCCGCCCTTGGAAGCGGCGAACGCCTCCGCCACCTCCGTCCTGAGCCCGGCGTATCTGTCAATGGCGAGCCTGGCGTGGCGGCAGTAGGCGGCTGCTCGGTGCAATGCCGGGCGAGCATGTCATCGAGCTGAGTGAACACGTCAGGCGCGGACAGTCGACCGGTGGCGTCTTCTCCCTGTCCGACAGGCGCCGCAGGTCGGCACCCGGGTCTTTTTCCGCGAGCCTCAACCACCTCCCGCATCACCCCGTTCCCCAATTCCAGCTCCTCGATCCGCTGGCGCAGGGCCTCGGCGTCGCCGGCGTCCCGATCCCGTCGCATCGCCGGTTTGTTGGCTTGGCCGGCGTTCCTGCTTCTGGGCCGCAGCGCGGCCATGCCGCCCTCACGATACGCCTTGACCCGGTTGTGGACCGCGCTGACGCCCGCGCCGAACAGTTCGGCGGCCTGCTTCCACTGCATGCCGTCCGGCACCGGTTCGATCGCCTTGGTCCTCGTCTCCGGTGGGATGATGGGTTTGGCCATATGGCCGGCATACCGGGGATCCATCGCCAGCCAACGTTCCAGACACTGTCTGGTCGGATAGCCCAGATGCTCCACCACCTGCGCGGTGGTCATCGGCGTAGTGAAATACAGCCCTACCGCGCGCTCTCGTTCCTCGGGACCGGACATACGAAAATCCTTTCGTCCAGTCTCCAAGAAAACGTCCGCCCCCTGTAGTCGGGGAGTCCAAGAGAACGCTCCCACCTCGATCCTGATTCAGCACGACTTTCATAAAGGCACACATGCCAGAAGACGAATCAAACAACAGACATTCCATCAACTTTACATACATCGAATGCACAAAAAAAGAAACATTGAATGTACTTTTCCTTCCAGTAATGTATAATCTTTTCCTATGACAGGAAGATACATTCACAGACCACTCGCCGACCAAGTCTGCCAATCGCATCGCAAAGTAGTAGTCATCGAAGGCGCGAGGGCAGTAGGGAAAACCATGCTCGTTCAAACAGAGCTGGTGGCGAAGCGTAACTATCATTATGCGACTTTGGCCGATAATCTGACGTATCACGAGGTGCTCCGCAATGTGGACGAATGGCTCTCTCATCTTCCACGTCCCGTCGTTATCGACGAGGCACAACGAATCAGCGGTCTGCCTTTAGCGGTAAAGGAGATTGTCGACGCTTCCGACAGCTCTACCCCACAGTTTATTCTTACCGGGTCTGCTTCAATCACTAGGACAGGACTCGACGGGCAAGATCCTTTAACAAGACGCTCACAAAGATTTACACTCAGTCCAATGACCATACGCGAGATTAATCGCAACTCAGACACAAGCATCGTCGATGTGTTGTGGAAAGCCAATCCAAATATGGAATGGACGGCGACCGAATCCAAGGACGAACTGTTCTCAAGAATGAAGACGGGCGGATTTCCCAGCTATGCAATCAATCGAACCATCATGTCTGATGCAGAAAGGCGCTTGTATATTCGAGATGATATCGAGAATACCCTTGGAGATACCATTCTTCCCGAAGAGCAGTTCAACAAAAGCTTGGCACAAGATTTGCTCAATGAGCTGCTCTGTATCCCCGGGCGCGTGCTAAACGTTAGTACACTCGCCATTGCATTGAACCGAGACAAGAGAACGATTCAACGATACATCAGCATTTTTATGAGGCGTTTTCTACTCACACATCTTCCCAACTTAGCGCTTGCCGGGCAGAAGCAAGCACTAGCGCGCGCCAAGATACACCCCATCGACACCTCTTTGAGTGTTGAGGCAATACAAAGAAGCGGCAATAATCCTTTGGAAGATCCAGTGATTTTTGGGATGCTTTTCGAGTCATTCGTAGTAAACCAAATTGTTCCCGAATCCCAATGGTCCCATTACCATCCGGATTTGTTCTACTGGAGAACATCAGGTAAGGAAGCCTATGAGGTTGATCTTGTTCTTGTGCACGATAACGAGTTAATCGGCATCGAAGTAAAGAGCTCGAGCAAACTTCACCAAGGAGATTTTAAAGGGCTCGAAGCCCTTAAAAGCAAAGACCAACGTTTTAAGAGAGGATTCGTTATCTACACGGGGGATAAAATCCTTCGACATTCTTCCAATATGTGGGCTATCCCGGTTTCCGCACTGTGGGAAAAAGACGCTTTCACGATGAAACAAGAATTCGTTTCGCTAGATACGATTCCACATATAAGCACAATTACGGAGACAAAACGAGTGTCAGACGCTAATCTATTTCTTAGCTACAACCATGCGGATAATGATTTTCTTGATGGGAAAATTGTCGATTTGGCAAAAACCATTGTCGAAAGTTACCGCTTCCTCACCAGCCATGATGTATCGCTGTTTATCGATTCCGAATCAATTAACTGGGGCGATGACTGGCGGAGCGCTCTACGTAGCAGCGTGGATTCTACGAATTTCTTCATGCCAGCGGTGACTCCCAATTATCTGAGTAGTCAAGCTTGCCGTGAGGAATATCTGCAATTCGAGGCCCGCCTTTCAGAAACTACGCAGAATAGGATATTACCTCTTATGTGGCAGCAGCTTCCCAATCTCAACCAGAACAATGCTGACCCTGTCCTAAACAGCATCAAACAAACGCAATGGATAAACGTTGAATCTCTGCAGGATCTTTCACTATCATCACCACAGGATAGGCAAGAGTATAAGAAACAAGCACGAATCATCGCTAAACGACTGCAAGGAATCATTAATTCAAACCAGAAGGAACTATCAGTTTCTAGCAAAAAACATGACGCAGAGATCATGCAATCCCAAAGAAACCGAAATGATCTGGTTCATCGATTCGGCAATATTGAAGCGTCTCTGCCGGAGATGAATCAATCCGTCAATACCATGACGTCATCAATGGCGGACATTATCAAAACACTGAACGAAAGTCCGATGCCGGCAGACGCTTCGGCCCAACAAATGATTCAGTGGAGTGAAGAGATCGCCCAGACGATAGAACCTCACGTGAACGCACTGAATGATTCCATCACAACGCTTAACAACCAATGGGACATTGTTTCAGACACCATGCGTGAGTACAAAAAACTAATCATACAAATGCCGGATAGCAATGATAAGCACTCTGCACAAGAACAATGCGACAGCACACTCCAATCTATAGTACTTTCGCTTACCATAGATGAAAGCGTTCGGGAATCGCTTGGTCTTATTCAAATGATCGGCAACATGGTCTTTGTTCTGAAACCTATGTCCCAAGCATTTGAGAAAACCTTCAATCTCATGGATAGCATCCGGACCACTGCACAAGAATTGTTGGATCTGGAACGATAAGAAAATACAATTGACCAGTCCCCAGAAACCATAAGAGACTGTGAACCGCACCTCGGCTGTTGGACTGAAGAAATTCAGATTCGATGATCGGAGGCGCGGTTCGATAAGGGGCTGGTGACGTTGTAGGGGGCTGCGGACGTTTTCTTGGAGACTGAGCGAAAGGAGTATCGTAAGTCCAGCCCCGAGGAACGACAGCGTGCGGTGGAGCTGTACTTCACCACACCGATGACAACCTGTGTTTAGTCAAGTCGGCGTTTCGTGATTAGTCACGAAAAAATTTCGATTTTAGCCAAGGAACGTTCCGGCCTGTTCCTTTGTCTTCTCCTTGGGTTCGGACGCGGGTCCGGCGGACGTCCTTCCGAACATGAGCGCCTCGCTGACGCGGTGGCTCTGCCCGGTGAACTCGAGCAGGCGTCCATGGTGCACGATCCCGTCGATGATCGCGGCCGCGAGCTTGTCGTCCGCGAAGACCGTGCCCCATTCGCCGAACCCGATGTTCGTGGCGGACGCGATGCTCCGCCTCCCGTAGCCGCCCGCGATGATCCGGTGGAGCAGGCGCGCCCCGTCGATGTCGAACGGCACGTAGCCGAACTCGTCCAGGATGATCAGGTCGGCCCCGCCGATGTCCCCGGGCATCGCGTCGAGGCTCCCGTCACGTTTGGCCTTGCCGAGCTGGAGCACGAGCTCCGCGCTCTGGTGGAACCGCACGTTCAGGTGTGTTTTGTCAAGCGTTGGCGTGCCGTTTTACCGTGGTTGGTTGTCCGGGTTACCGGTCAATTGTCGGCCGGGTTACCGTGTCGGCTGGTTTCGTCTGGTTTTGCTTGTTTTGTTATTGCATGAGGGCGTGGGTCCGTCCGTAGGACTCGCCCTCGAATCTGATCATGCGTCCGTGGTGGACGGTGCGGTCGATGATCGCGGCAGCCATGTCGGGGTCTCCGAACACGCGTCCCCATCCGGAGAACTCGATGTTCGTGGTGTAGATGATGGATTGGGCCTCGTACGCGTTGGTGACGACCTGGAAGAGGAGCCTGCTGCCCTCCTCGTCTATGGGCACGTAGCCGAGCTCGTCGATGACGAGGAGCCTTGCCTTGCCTATGGCTTGCAGTTCCCTGTCGAGTTTGCCCTCCGCGCCGGCGCGCAGGAGGCGCATGACCAGGCCCGCGGCGGTGAAGAACCTCACCGCCACGCCCTGGCGGCATGCCTCGCGGCCCAACGCGATGGCGAGATGGGTCTTGCCGGTGCCGGGAGGGCCGAACATGACCATGGATTGGCAACGGTGTGTTGGGCAATTCTTTAGAGGACGAGTCCTTGTTGTGTGAATTCGTTGGGGCTCCGGTATCCGGGGGTGGAGTGGAGTCTTTGGTCGTCGGACCACCGCACATAGTCGTTGAGGTCGGAGCGTGGTTGTTCCAGGCCGGTGTGGTGGTTCCGGTATATGAGCTCCTTCTTCAGGAGCCTGTTGGTGGATTCGACCACGGC